>Ga0208629_100001_pt1 | contig 754151 bp, 620 predicted proteins | sample LakWasMet19_HOW5_2_FD_183865 | JGI IMG/M metagenome (GOLD analysis project Ga0208629, IMG submission 183865) | Freshwater sediment methanotrophic microbial communities from Lake Washington under simulated oxygen tension - Sediment Metagenome... | ecosystem: Environmental > Aquatic > Freshwater... | reverse complement strand
GATCGTGTCGTTAGTCGTGGCCGCGATCCACTCGTTTCTGTTCACTAACATCTTTTATTTCACTCGCTATTGCTAGCTCCCGTTTAATACCCCTCGTTTGGGGACTGCAAAGGTAGAAATCTTTTTTCTCTTTCCAAATATTAATTAAACTTTTTTGATTTTGTTAATTATCGCTCTGTTTTGCAGTGCTTTAATTTTCTAAAAGCTTTATTATGTATTAAAAAAAGAACTTATTTCCCTTTGTTGGGGTTGCAAAAGTACAAACTTATTCGATAAGTACAAATGAATTATTCGATTTATCGCTAATACAGCTGATAAATAAGGCAATAAATTAATATTGACCTGTAGAAAGTAACACTAATGTGCATGCTTCTTCGGTTAAAATGCCTTGTTTTTCTAAAATTTGCTCGAATTCTGGGTGCTCTGTCCCTGGATTGAAAATTACTCTTCGTGGTTTTGTATTTAAAATATATTCTTGATAATGCGATTGATTTTGCGGACCAACATACAATGTTATCGTATCTACCGCCTCTTCTAACTTATCAGTATTCTGTATAGCCAGTCCTAATACCTCTTCCTTCTTATTGCTTACTGCTACTACTTCATGTCCGTGATCCTGCAACATCTTAATTGCTTTGTAAGCATATCGCTCAGGATTATTACTTGCTCCTATTACTACCGTTTTCATCTTAATAGTATTTAATAATATAATATACTACATATATCCAACCCATCAATCCATGTATAATTGCCCATATAATCGATTTGTTCATAGTCCAGCTCATTACTATAGCTAACACTGACCCGAAGCTAATTCCATTACGTAGGATTTCTTTTCTGTAAATTATTTTTTCCATTTCTATATAAACATTACTTATTCAAAAAAGTTGCAATTGCATCTGCACATTTTTCTCCATCAATAGCTGCAGATACTATTCCACCTGCATATCCTGCTCCTTCTGCACATGGGAATAAGCCTTCCACCTCTATATGTTGTAGGCTAAATTTATCTCTTGGAATACGCACTGGCGATGATGTTCTAGATTCTACTCCTACTATAATGCCATCATTACTATAATATCCTTTCATCTTCTTTCCGAAAATTGGCAACGCCTTTTTTAATCGACTAGATACATGTTCTGGTAATACTGAAGATAAATCTGACGAAGTTAATCCTGGTAAATAAGAATTATCAGGTAATGAACTAGAAACTTTCCCTTCTACGAAATCAACAATTCGTTGTGCTGGTGCCTTAATACTATTATTCGCCATTTCATATGCTTTTACTTCCACAGCATGCTGGTATGCTAATGCTGATAAGGGATTCTCAGCATTTGGTATATCACTTAAGTCTATCTGAACTACTAATCCTGAATTTGCATACGTGTTATTTCGTTTTGATGGCGACCAACCATTTACCACTACTTCTCCCGGACTAGTTGCGCAAGGAGCTATAATTCCACCTGGGCACATACAAAATGAAAACACACCTTTCTGATTCACTTGTTCGACAATGCTGTAATACGCGGGAGGTAATGCATCCGGACGAATATCACAATGGTATTGTGCTGAATCGATAATGGTTTGAGGGTGTTCAATACGAACTCCCAATGCAAATGGTTTCGATTCAATTTTTATTTTTTTTGCAAACAATAACTCGTAAATATCTCTTGCCGAATGACCAGTTGCTAATAACAATGTATCTGTTAAATAATGATCTGAATAATTAATAACTATTGATTTTATTTTATTCGACTCTAGAATTATATCTGTAAGTTTAGAATTGAAATGAATTTCACCACCACATTCAATTACTCGATCTCTTAAACTTTGAATTATTTGAGGTAATTTATTGGTTCCTATGTGAGGTCTTGTATTTATTGCTATATCAGGGTCGGCACCGTGTTGAATTAAACGATGAAGAATGCGATCAACTTCACCACGTTTGGTAGATCTAGTATATAATTTCCCATCCGAATAAGTTCCAGCTCCACCTTCTCCGAAACAATAATTAGACTCTGGATTTACTACCAATTCTTTGTTCAACTTAGCCAAATCTCTACGTCTCTCTTTTACATCTTTTCCTCTTTCAAACAAAATAGGCTTTACTCCAATTTCAATCATTCTTAAAGCTGCGAATAATCCTGCTGGACCTGCACCAATAATCACTGCTGTTTGGTTTTTGCTTACATCTTGCTCTACAAAATTGTAAAATGCTTGTTGCGTTGGCGCTTCACCTATGAAGGCAAGAAGTTTAATTCTATATACAGGGAAACGTGATCTAGCATCTACAGATCTTTTGAGGATTTGATAAGCATTTAGTTCATTTATAGGCACATTCAGCGATTTCGCTATGGTTGATTTTGTAATAAAATCATCGCTTAAATGCTGTGGTTGGAGTACAATTTCGAGTTCTTTGATCATGGTAAGTATTTATCTTACATAAAACAAAAGTAGAGTTTATTTTTTATACATTTGATTAGAAAAAATTGAAAAACAAATGAACAGAAACATTTTAATATTCGTAGGAATTATAGGCATGCTAGTTTTATTTGGTGGTTGTGGATACAACTCCATGGTAAAGTTGGATGAAAAAGTTAGCGAACAATGGGCGCAAGTAGAAAACGTATACCAACGCCGTTCAGACCTTATTCCAAACTTAGTGAACACCGTTAAGGGTTATGCTAATTTCGAAAAGGATGTATTAACATCAGTAACGGAAGCTAGATCTAAAGCAACTTCAGTAAATGTTGATGCTAGTAAATTAAGTCCTGAATCAATTCAACAATTTCAAGCTGCACAAGGTCAATTATCTTCAGCATTATCGAAATTACTTGTAGTTGTAGAAAAGTATCCAGATTTAAAAGCAAATCAAAACTTCTTGGAATTGCAAGCTCAATTAGAAGGTACCGAAAACAGAATAGCTGTTGAAAGAAATAAGTTCAATACTGTAACTCAAGAATACAATACTAAAATCAGAACATTCCCAAATAACATTACTGCAGGAATGTTTGGATTTAGCAAAAAAGGATATTTTGAAGCAGACAAAGGCGCTGAGAAAGCACCCGAAGTAAAATTCTAATGAATGGCTAAGCAATTATTCAATACTGAAGAGCAAGAAGAAATAAAGCTAGCAATTCAAGCTGCAGAGTTTCAGACATCTGGTGAAATCCGTGTTTTTGTAGAAGAAAAATGCAATAAACCAGAGGTAATGGATTGTGCTATTCATCAATTTCACAAATTGAAGATGCACGAAACAGCTTTGAGAAATGGAGTGTTAATTTATCTTGCTATTGAAGATCGAAAATTTGCAATCATTGGAGATACTGGAATTAATGAAAAGGTTACAGGAGATTTTTGGGAAAGCACCAAAGAAATCATGCAATCTCATTTTAAAAAATCAGAAATGGCAGAAGGTTTAAAGCAAGGAATTGCTAAAGTTGGAGAACAACTTAAAACACTTTTCCCTTACGATAAAGACGATAAAAACGAACTGCCTGATGAAATCGCGTTTTCTTAAATTCATTTATACCATAACAATTCTTGTGCTTTGCATACATGTGCAAGCACAAGAATTTCCTGCTAAAAGCAACCGCTTAGTAAACGACTATGCTTCATTACTAAGTGCTGATGAAGTTAATACTCTTGAACAAAAACTAGTTGCATACAACGATTCTACATCAACTCAAATTTCTATTGTTATTATTAAAAGTTTAGAAGGATCTGAGGTTTCAGATTATGCTGTAAAACTAGCTAGTGCTTGGGGAATTGGTCAATCAGATAAAAATAACGGCGCATTAATTCTTGTTGCTCTAGATGAGAAAAAAATGAGCATACAAACAGGTTATGGGCTAGAAGGTGTTTTACCAGATGCTATTTGCAAAAGAATTATTGAACGTGAACTAAAGCCATCTTTTAAAGCAGGTAATTTCTACGAAGGTTTTGACCTTGCAACTACTGCAATGTTTAAATTCGCTTCTGGAGAATATAAAGCTGACCATTACAAGAAAGGTAAAAAATTACCAGTAGGAGCATTACTAATTGCTTTTATAGTAGTAATTTTAATTGTAAGTAGAGCTAGCAGAAAATATCAAACAATCGACGGAAAAGGTGTAAGAGGTGGTGGTGGTTTCTTCCCTCCTTTTATCGGTGGTGGTGGTTTTGGTGGAGGTGGTTTCGGTGGAGGTAGTAGTGGTGGCGGTTTCGGAGGTTTTGGTGGAGGAAGTTTCGGTGGTGGTGGTGCTAGTGGTGGTTGGTAGTATATTGATTAATTAACACAACAAATGCAATTTAACGTCTATTCAATAACTTTACTGTTATTCGGGTTAGCCGCTGTTTTCATGTCTTTTTTTATTCTTAGACGAAGCGGCGAAGCTGTTAGACAATTCACGTATATCTCTTTCGGAATTTCAATTTGGTCTATTGCCTACGCTTTTGAACTTTCTTCCTTTAGTTACGAGAATATGTTATTCTGGTTAAGACTAGAATACATCGGTGTGGCTTTTCTTCCTGCCATGTGGATTCAGTTTATCATTAAATTTATTGGCAAAAAACAATGGCTTAGTTCATCAAAAGAAATTCTGCTTTACTTAATTCCAACAATAACATTTTTATTAGTATGGACGAATAATTACCATCATCTATACTATACTGATATAAAAATTGATAATTCCGGACCATTCCCCTTGTTAGATTTGGATGAAGGTCCGTGGTATATTATTCATGCCATCTTTTTTTATGTGCTACTAATTCTAGGCTTAGTACTCTTACTTAACAAATTCATACGTGCTGATAAGGTTTACCGTAAACAAAATTATGTAATCGTACTTGCTGCATTAATTCCTTGGATAGTCAATATTACTTATCTATTCGATATAAGACCATTTAAACATATCGACCTAACACCGTACGCCTTTAGTATAACCTGTTTAGTAACAAGCTTTGGATTAATACAGTTAAGATTGTTTGATATCATTCCTGTTGCAAGGGATAAGATAGTTGAGGAACTTCAGGATGGTATTATGGTTTTGGATTATATGGACCGAATAGTCGATATGAATTCTCAATTAAAAAAAATCATTCTAACTGAACTTAATAAGAAAGTATCTATCGGTGATCTATATAGTGATTATTTTATTGGTCATTTCTCTTTAATAGAAAAGATTACAAATAGGGTTCAAACTTATTATGAATTCAATATCAATGAACGTTGTTATGAAATCACGATCAATCCATTGTTTGAGAAAAACACTATTTACAGCGGAGTGATATTAATTTTCAGAGATATTACAGAACGAAATAAATCTGATATCATTTTAAAAACTCAATCTGAAGAACTTCAGAATTTAAATCAATTGAAAGATAAAATGTTTTCAATTGTTGCTCACGATTTAAGAGGCCCGATTGTCAATTTAAAAGAAATCATGAGTTTATTTGATCAGAAAATAATTTCTGAGGAAGAGTTGAAAAGTCATTTACCATTAATAAATGCTGATGTTAAAGCCACAGCATCTTTATTAGAAAATTTATTGTATTGGTCGCGAACACAATTGAAAGGTGAACGTATTCATCCATCAAATATCAATTTACATTTACTTTCTATTGTTCAAGTAAATTTACTAAGCAGTCAGATTCAAGAGAAATCATTAAGCATAATTAATAATATTCCTGAGCAAGCCAATGTTTATGCAGATAAAAATATGGTAGAACTTGTTATGAGGAATTTAATATCTAATGCAATTAAATATTGTCACCCGAACAATCAAATTACAATAAGCGCTAATTTAAAAGGTGAGTTTTACATTACTGAAATTGCTGACACTGGAGTTGGTATCGATAAAGAAAACATCAGTAAATTATTCGGCATGAATAATTTCAGCACGGTAGGTACACATTCTGAAAAAGGTACAGGCTTAGGTTTACTCCTATGCAAAGAATTCGTTGAGAAAAACGGTGGTAAAATTTGGGTAAGAAGCGAATTGGGTAAAGGTAGTGCGTTTTCGTTCAGCTTACCACTTCACTAGACTACTTGATACTTGACTATTTGATACTAGACTAATTGAAATATTATATAGTCTAGTATCAAGTAGTCAAAAAGTCAAATTAAGATAATTTCAATTTCTTTTGAATATCTGCTACATAAGCTCTAAACTTTTTATCTGTATCGATTAAATCTTCAACAGTTTGGCAAGCATAGATTACAGTAGAGTGATCTCTTCCACCGAAGTGCATACCAATCGATTTTAGTGATGATTTAGTATGACTCTTCGCTAGGTACATAGAAATCTGACGCGCTTGCACTATTTCTCTCTTACGAGTTTGAGATTTTAACATCTCAACTGGCACTTCGAAATATTCACAAACTAATTTCTGAATGTATTCTATAGAAATCTCTTTGTTAGAATTTTTGATGAAGTTCTTCAACATTTGTTTTGCCAAAGGCAAATCAATTTCTTTTTTATTTAAAGTTGAATGAGCTAATAAAGATACCATTGCACCTTCAAGGTCGCGCATATTGCTATCAATATTATGAGCAACATATTCAACTACATCTTGAGGAAGTTCAATACCATCTGATTGCATCTTCTTATACAAGATCGCCATTCTCGTTTCGAAATCTGGCACTTGTAAGTCGGCTGTTAATCCCCATTTAAATCTCGACAATAATCTATCTTCTACTCCGATCAAGTCTTTAGGGGCTTTATCTGAAGTTAGAACGATCTGTTTATTGGTTTGATGTAATTCATTAAATATATGGAAGAAAATATCTTGAGTCTTTTCTTTTCCAGCAAAATTGTGAACATCATCAATAATCAATACATCGATTAATTGATAGAAGTTTTTGAAATCGTTGATAGTATTGTTTTTCATCGACTCCACAAATTGCTGAGTAAATTTCTCTGCATTTACATATAATACTTGTTTATCAGGGAAGCGATCTTTAATTGCCCCACCGATAGCATGTATAAGGTGAGTTTTACCCAATCCTGTAGGACCATAGATCATCAATGGATTGAAAGAAGTTCCTCCTGGCTTATTTGCCACTGCAAAACCTGCTGATCTCGCTAAACGATTGCAATCACCTTCAACGAAATTATCGAAAGAGTATTTAGAGTTTAATTGAGAATCAATATTGATTTTCTTTAAGCCTGGAATAACAAAAGGATTTCGAATTGAAGATGGTACAGTAACTGGAATTGGAACTGAAGGGTTCTTTAATTCACCATTTGGTGAAGCAGGAATATTAATGGTATGCGCTTTACTGTTTGATGATGCATTATCAACAACAATATTGTATTCTAAACGAGCGTCTTGACCAAGCTCGTGTTTAATCGTCTTTCTTAATAAATTTACATAGTGTTCTTCCAACCATTCATAGAAGAATAAACTTGGAACTTGAATTGTTAATACTGATCCCTCTAACTTCAAAGCTTTGATTGGTTCAAACCAAGTCTTAAAACTTTGTGCCGGCACATTGTCTTTAATAATTTTAAGACAATTCTCCCATACGTTTGTACTAGTTTCTATCATTCTACTGAGCAAAAAAATTGGTTTAGTTAAGTAGCCTTTTTACAGCCCCCTTAGGAACAACGAATATTTGAAAAATTTTCTTAACAAAAAAATAAAAAAAACACTTGACATTTTCATTTGTGCGTTTGCACATCGCTAAGGCATTTTTTTCGAAAAATTATTTTTATTTTTTTTCAAATGTACATTGAACTTTTTTTTCAACATACGTGAAAATCCTTGATTTTACAAGTATTCTAAAGCATCTACCTCTTAAACGATTGAAAATCAATTCTAAAGATTTCGTCTAAAAATTATGTTAATCAAAATCAGGATTTTAAACTAAAAATAGCGGTTATGACAAGTATAATGGGACTAGTAAATTTGACTAGATAAGATTATCAAATTCTTGGTTAATTTCTAAACTGCTTGCCACTGAACTCTTTCTGTTTTTTGCCTTCTCAAAATAGTAATCGATTCGACCTAAATTTATTCCAGCAAAACCGACTTGGAAAATCTTTACTTCCTTACCATCAGCGTTTTTAAAAACATCTGGCTGAGCCATGAAAGTATGTGTGTGGGCTCCAATGATTAAGTCGATGTTCTGCGATTGCTTTGCAAGTACTTGATCTGAAACTTTTTGCTCTTTGTACTTATAGCCTAAATGAGATAAACAGATTACTAAATCACATTTCTCTTCTTCTTTTAAAAAGCTAGCATATTTATTTGCCTGAATTATTGGATCAAGATAAATCGTTTCACCGTAGTTTTTCTTCTCTACAAGGCCTTCTAATTCAATCCCTATACCAATTACACCAATTTTAACTTTACCCTTCTTAAAGACCTTATATGGGATAGTTTTATTCTCTAAGCTAGTATTTGTGAAATCGTAATTAGAACAGATAATTGAAAAATTTGCATGTGGAAGTTGTTTAGAAAATCCATCCACCCCATTATCAAAATCATGGTTACCCAGTGTAGCTGCATCATATCCAAGCTTCGACATTAATTTGAGTTCTAATTCTCCGCCATACAAATTAAAATAAGGGGTTCCTTGAAAAATATCACCAGCATCTAATAATAATACATGCTTCTCTTCCTTGCGTATTTGCTCTATAAGCGTTGCTCTACGAGCAACACCACCTAAACCTGCGTTTCTTGATCCATCTAATGGGAATGGATCTATTCTACTGTGCACGTCGTTTGTGTGAAGTATAGTGATTTTTTCAATGCCAGAGCTAGCTTCAGAAGCAAACCAAGGACTAATAGTTAAGCCTGCGGATAATAAGCCGAGCTTTTTAAGAAAGTCTCTTCTACTGTTCGATTTTAATTCTTCCATCTAGTGTAGGATTTAAAGTTCTGCCAGCAGAATGCTCTGCTTTCATGTATTCAATAATTGCGTCTCTTACTTTGATATTTAAGTTATCTCTTTTGACAGCTTCTTTGAATGCTAAAATACCATCTCCTCCATTAGCCAAATAATCAGACGTAAGAACTCTATAAGTTTTCGAGGGGTCTAGCGATTGATTATTTATACTGATGTTGATTATACTGTCTTTGTTTGCTTCTATTCGAATTCCAGAAACGGGTTGACCGCCTTTTTCAACTATAAATTTTACTAATGATTTTACAGATGATGTATTTAAGTATAATACAACTAACTCATTTTCGAATGGCATTAATTCGAACGCTGTTCTTAAAGTAATTGGACCTTTTGGTAAATTGGTACGAATTCCACCGTTTGTTGTAGGAAGTGCAAAATCAAATATTACTTTATGGTTTCTGCAAGTATTCGCGATTGCATCGCTGAATAAATTACTTAAACTACTTTCTGGTTGACCTTTTGTTAACTCTACTGATGAATAAACTAATACCGAACTCATCTGAGAATCTAATGATCGTTTATAAGGCGCATAGTATTTCAAAATAGATTCATCTGCTTTAACATTTGAGTCTATTTTAGTTTGAGTGATATTATTACTGCTTTTTACTAAAACTGTATTACATGAAAAAAGTAAAACAGATAAGATACTAATAAATAATAGCTTCTTCAGAGGTCTGTAATTAAATATCATTTTATACATTTCTAATATTCACCAAAAACTTCTCTTAAGGTATTTGCAATTTCACCAAGTGTTGCATAGGCTTCTACAGCACGAATAATATCTGGCATTAAATTTTCTGTACCTCGTGCATGCTCCGCTAAAATTGCTAAAGCATCTGTAACTTCTTGTTGATTACGCTCTGATTTTAGTTTATTGATTTTGTCGATTTGAACTGTTCGAATAGAATCATCTACACGGAATGTTTTGCCAAGTGGTTTTTCAGCTTCTGTAAATTTATTTACTCCAACGATACTTCTTTTACTCGACTCAATATCTTTTTGGTATTCGTAAGATGCATTTGCAATTTCATCTTGAATATAACCTTGTTCAATAGCTTGAACAGACCCTCCCATTGCATCAATCTTATCGATGTATTTCCATGCTTCTGCTTCTATAGTATTCGTAAGCTCTTCTACAAAATACGAACCCGCTAATGGATCTACTGTTTCAGTAACTCCTGATTCAAATGCTATAATTTGTTGAGTTCTTAAAGCTATTTTAGCTGCTTCTTCAGTAGGAAGAGATAAAGCTTCATCAAATCCATTAGTATGTAAAGATTGTGTTCCTCCTAGTACTGCAGCCATTGCCTGATTACCCACACGAATTATGTTATTCATTGGCTGTTGAGCACTTAGCGTCGAACCTCCTGTTTGTGTGTGGAAACGTAATTGCATTGCACGTTCGTCGGTTGCTCCTAGATCTTTCGTGATTTTAGCCCACATTCTTCGAGCTGCTCTGAACTTCGCGATTTCTTCAAAGAAATTATTATGACAATTAAAGAAGAATGATAAACGCTTTGCAAATACATCAATCGACAAACCTTTATCGATAGCTGCTTGCAAATATGATTTTCCATTGGCAAGTGTAAATGCTAATTCCTGAACGGCTGTTGAGCCTGCTTCACGAATATGATACCCTGAAATTGAAATCGTATTCCATTTTGGAACTTCTTTACTGCAGTATTCGAAAATGTCTGTAATCAAACGCATAGAAGGCTTTGGAGGATAGATATATGTTCCTCTTGCTGCGTATTCTTTTAATATATCGTTTTGAATTGTTCCTGAAATTTTCTTGATATCTGCTCCTTGTTTTTTAGCTAATGCAATATACATTGCTAATAAGGTTGATGCAGTAGCGTTGATCGTCATGGAAGTAGTAATGTTCTCCAAAGAAATTCCATCGAACAATGTTTCCATATCTTTCAACGAATCGATAGCCACTCCTACTTTTCCAACTTCACCTTCTGCAAAGTCGTGATCAGAATCGTATCCAATTTGAGTAGGCAAGTCGAAAGCCACAGAAAGGCCCATTGTTCCTTGCTGTAGTAAATAATGATAACGCTTATTCGATTCTTCGGCAGTCGAAAATCCTGCATACTGACGCATAGTCCATAAGCGACCACGGTACATATCTGGTTGAATTCCTCTTGTGAAAGGGAAAACGCCAGGGTTTTCTAAAGCTGCAGGTGGATTTGTATAAACTTCTTTAATTTCAATTCCAGAAGTTGTTTTGAAGACTTTTTTTTCTTCGCTCATTACCTTAAAAATATTGTTGTACTTCAGTTCTAATCATCGATAATGCCACCTGATGTGGGTTACGATCCGAGCTAGCGATAGATTCAAATATTGCTTTACTTAAATCTAAGCTCGTTGCTTGAGCTGGTAAATTTGTTGCTGCGAAATTTATAATATTGATAGTTTCTTCTTTTACAGCTTTTATCATCGTCCAAGTTTGCGGAGTAACAAAAATCTGTTGAGAAACATTATGGTCAAATTCTGCACGGATATCTTGCAACATTGCTGTATGTAGGTCTCTTGCAGTCATTCCAGTTTGATGCGTACGCATAATGACACTTTGCAAACTGATACGTTCCACAAATAAGGTTAATCGCTCATAAGCTTGTAAACGAAGAGGTGTTACAGAACCTTGATTGTTCATTTTCATCTCAAGTAATCGCTTTTGATAATCATTCTCTAAATAAGAGTTCAACACAAAATAAGCGGTTAAAAACACGATTAAAGCTGGGACGATCAGCTTCAACAAATCCATTAAAAAAATTGGCCAATTCATAATATTTTCTTGATGAAAGCAAATGTAATATTTTCTATTCGAATCCCTACTCAAAAAACAATTGCTTTTCTAGTTTGTATAATAAGGGTAATACAGTAATTTTGTAAGATTAAATTGAATAAATATGGAAACTGAAGTAAAACAGAACTCATTTACACCTGTAACGTTAACAGATAATGCAATCGTTGCGGTTAAGAAGCTACTTTCAGAGAAGGAATTAGAAGCGGATTTTGGATTGAGAATTGGCGTAAATGGAGGTGGTTGCTCAGGAATGTCGTATGTTTTAGGATTCGACAAAAAACAAGATAACGACCAAGAGTTCTTTATCGACGGTATAAAAATATACATGAACAAATCTCACGGCTTGTATTTATTGGGCATGGAGGTTGATTATCAGGATGGACTAAATGCTAGGGGGTTCACATTCAACAACCCTAATGCAACCAGCACATGTGGTTGTGGCAGTTCATTTAGTGCATAAGTAAAATTTTTGCTAGACGGCGCATACTTTATAGTATTCCGTATCTTAGTGCTCCATGAACTACAAGGAGAACATCAAACTCGCTTTTGTATCTATAAAGGCCAATACACTACGAACAGTGCTTACAGCATTGATCATAGCTATAGGTATTATGGCTTTGGTAGGAATCATGACTTCCATTGATGGAATGAATTCTTCCATCAAAAATAAGTTTGCGAGTATGGGGGCAAACTCTTTCAGTATTCGTAATCGTGGTTCAAGTGGCATTCGTATCGGAAATGCAGGTTCTCGTCCGAAAAGCTATGAAAACATTCGCTATGAACAAGCGAAAGAGTTTCAAGATAAATTCAGTTTCCCAGGTCAAACTTCTCTTTCTTTTGCTGCGTCATTCGCATCTACCGTTAAAAATGGTTCAACGAAAACGAATCCAAATATTTTAATTATGGCTGCAACTGCTCCATATTTGAATACTGCGGGGTATAAATTAGAATCTGGTCGTGGATTTTCACAAAGTGAAGAAGAATTTGGAAGTGCAGTAACCATCATTGGTAAAGAAATTACCGACAAACTTTTCAAAGGCAAAAAAGCGGTGGGTGAGTTTGTAATGATTGGGAATACTAAATTCAGAGTAATCGGAACCCTTGAAGAAAAAGGATCGAGCATGGGATTCGGAGGAGATAAAGTTTGCATCATTCCTTTACAACGTGGGATCTCGCTAAAATCCGGAAGTAGTATCTCTTATACCATAAGCGTTATCGTAAGCGACGGAAGCTTATTAGAAGCAGCAGTTGCAGAGGCTACTGCAAAATTCAGAAACATCAGAAAATTAAATACTCGTCAAGAAAGCAATTTCGAAATCACACAAAGTGATAGCTTAGCAAACTCTCTAATCTCAAATTTAAATGTGTTGCTTATAGCAGGTTGGGCAATCGGAATTATTACATTAATTGGGGCATCTATAGGCTTGATGAACATCATGCTTGTTTCTGTTACAGAAAGAACTCGTGAAATTGGAATTCGTAAAGCAATTGGTGCAAATTCAAAAGTTATTCGTCGACAATTCTTAATTGAAGCAATTGTAATTTGCCAGCTTGGTGGTATTGGAGGAATTATTTTGGGAATAATTATCGGCAACCTAACAAGTCTAGTTATCGGCGGTGGCTTTATAATCCCATGGGCTTGGATGTTTTTAGGATTTACAATTTGCTTCGGGGTTGGATTAATTTCTGGAATTTACCCAGCAATAAAAGCTTCTAAACTAGATCCTGTAGAAGCTCTACGATACGAATAGTTACAACAAGGTTTTATTTTTCAAATCGTGAAAGCTTATTAAATCTAACAGCTTTTCATTGTGCATTGCATTTTTTCGAATTAATCGAATATGTTGCATATGATGTAAATCTGTTGCAATAAAGTCTATCATCTGATTTTCTATCAACAACTCGGCATTATGCATTGCATTACTTCCGTAATGACCCGTTGGAGAAAGTATATTCATCTGAAATAAACATCCCGCTTCTTTCAATTGCATATACTCCGATAAGGAATAAAATGGATAACGTTCGGGATGTGCTAGAAGTGGCTTATACCCTTTCAACTGAATTTCAAAAATTATTTCTCTTACTCCAGTAGGTTTGGTTAAATAAGACAATTCGAACAATAAGTATTCATTATTTATAGCGATGACTTTATTCGATTTCAAAATATCAACAAAATATTCATCGTAATAATATTCTGCTGCAGCATCAAATGGAATATCGATATTCAATCGCTGAAGTTCTTCTCTCACTTTATCTCTACCACTTAAAATAATATCAGGTGTATTGCGATAATAATCGCTCATGATATGTGGAGTTGTAATGATTTTATGAAAGCCTAAATTTTTTAATTCACGAATTAATTGAACAGAGTCTTCTAAAGATTTAGAACCATCGTCTATGCCCGGAATCAAATGCGAATGCAGATCTACTCCTAAATTGGAGAAATCTACACTAACCTGTTCGTTAGACTTAGATGATGATTTAAAAAAATCGAATAAACCCATTCCTTTTTTAGACTTGAGATATGAGATTTTAGATATTAGACAGTATTGAAACCATTCTCATCCCGATAGCTATCGGGACTAACATCTCATATCTAACTACTATTTATATTGGTTGTTATAATACTCCTTGTACGCTCCTGAAGTAACATTGTTCAGCCATTCTTCATTTGCCAAATACCAATCCACCGTTTTTTCTAAACCTTCTTCAAATTGTAAACTTGGTTTCCAGCCTAAGTCATTTTGAAGTTTAGACGAGTCGATTGCGTAGCGTAAATCGTGGCCAGCACGATCAGTAACGTATGTAATTAATTTTGCGGATTCTCCTTCTGCTCTTCCCAATTTCTTATCCATTATCTTACATAACAAATTTATCAAATCGATGTTTGTCCATTCGTTGTGTCCACCAATATTGTAAGTACTTCCAGCTTCAGCATTATGGAAAACAACATCAATAGCACGAGCGTGATCTTCAACCCATAACCAATCTCTAACATTTTCACCTTTACCATAAATTGGAATAGACTTATTGTTTTTGATATTATTAATTGAAAGTGGAATTAATTTTTCAGGGAAATGATGAGAACCATAATTATTTGAGCAGTTCGAAATGACTGCATTCAATTTATATGTATCATGGTATGCTCTAACGAAATGATCAGAACTTGCTTTCGATGCTGAATATGGGCTATGAGGATCATAAGAAGTTGTTTCGGTAAACATTCCTGTTTCGCCTAATGTACCATAAACTTCGTCGGTAGATACATGATAGAATCTTCTTAAGAATTTTTCATCAGAAGGTTCGGCATTCCATAAATTCTTTGCTGCATTCAATAAGTTTACAGTACCTAACACATTCGTCATAACGAAATCTGTAGGGTTAGTAATAGAACGATCCACATGCGATTCAGCAGCAAGATGAATAACTGCATCAAACTTCTCTTCTATAAACAAAGCAGAAATAAATGCAGAATCAACGATATCGCCTTTAACAAATTTATAATTTGAAGCGTGTTCAATATCTTTTAGGTTAGCTAAGTTACCAGCGTAAGTAAGCTTGTCTAAATTAACAATAGAATACTGAGGATACTTTGTTACAAAAAGTCGGACAACGTGAGAGCCAATAAATCCGGCACCTCCAGTAATTAATATTTTCATTTTAGTGTATGTTTTTTTGAGCTAATTCCCAGTTCCATGCTGTTTTCATCATATTTTCCATATCTCTTTCTGCACGCCAGCCTAATTTATTATTTGCCAAGTTTGTATCTGCAAAAACTGCTTCTACATCGCCTGGTCTTCTATCTACAATTTGATAGTTAATTTTAATACTTGTTGCTTTTTCAAATGCATTAATAATATCTAATACTGAATAACCTAATCCAGTACCAATATTATAAACTTCAAAATTTTCAGAATTATTCTTATTGATCAATCGTTCAATTGCTACAATATGAGCTTTTGCTATATCTACAACATGTATGTAATCTCTAACGCAAGTACCATCTGAAGTATTATAATCGCCACCAAATACATTTAACATTGCTCTTTTTCCTGAAGCAGTTTCAGTAATATATGGAATTAAATGATGAGGCACTCCATGTTGAACTTCCCCAATTAAAGAAGAATCGTGTGCACCAATTGGGTTGAAATACCTAAGTGTAATCGCATTCAATAATTTAGTATTGCATACATTCTCAATAATTTCTTCCCCCATTTGTTTTGTGTTGCCGTAAGGCGACATTGCTTTTTTCACAGGAGCTTTTTCGTCTACAGGTAAAATATCTGGATTACCATAAACTGTACATGAAGAAGAAAAAACCAGATTAGAAATTGAATGCAATTTCATACAATCAAGTAAATTAACAGTCGATTGTAAATTGTTTCTATAATATTTTAAAGGAAGACGAACCGACTCATCAACTTGTAAACATGCAGCAAAATGAATTACAGCTTCAATGTTTTTATTTCGTTTGAAATAATCTAACATCGCTTGTTCATCACACATTTCAATCTTTTCAAAATTAGGTTTGATACCAGTAATTTTTTCAATTTTATCTAGCACATCAATTTTGGAATTACTAAGGTTATCGATGATATATACATCATAACCTAATTGTTGCAATTCAACAACAGTGTGTGAGCCGATATAGCCAGTACCGCCAGTAACGAGAATCTTTGTTTTCAAGGTAAATTATTTATTGTATTCAATAAAATCTTTATGTTCCAGTTCTTTCTCTGGTAAAGATTTAAAGTATTCGTAAGTAATTTTCAACCCTTCATCTCTCGACACTTTTGGCTCCCATCCTAAGATTTCCTTTGCTTTTGAAATATCTGGTTGACGTTGTTTAGGATCGTCTTGAGGTAGTGGTTTGAAAATAATTTTTTGATTTGCTCCAGTTAACTTTAATATTTCCTCTGCAAATTCCTTGATTGTTATTTCATCAGGATTTCCAATATTAACTGGTTGTGCATAATCGCTTAATAGCAATCTGTAAATTCCTTCTACTAAATCATCAACATAACAGAAAGAACGAGTTTGAGAGCCATCGCCAAATGCAGTTAGATCTTCACCTCTTAAAGCTTGACCAATAAATGCTGGTAATACTCTACCATCATTTAGTCGCATACGAGGACCATAAGTATTGAATATACGCACGATTCTAGTTTCTAAACCATGGAATGTATGATAAGCCATCGTAATTGCTTCTTGGAAACGTTTAGCTTCATCATAAACACCACGAGGACCTACCGGATTTACATTTCCCCAGTAATCTTCTGTTTGAGGATGTACCGTAGGATCACCGTAAACTTCAGAAGTTGATGCAATTAACATTCTTGCTTTTTTAGCTCTTGCTAATCCCAACAAATTATGAGTTCCTAAAGATCCAACTTTTAAAGTTTGGATTGGAATTTTCAAATAATCGATCGGACTTGCTGGTGATGCGAAGTGAAGAATATAATCAATATTTCCAGGCACATGCACAAACTTAGAAACATCATGATGATAGAATTCAAATTCTTTCTGTTTAAACAGATGTTCAATATTTCTTAGTGAGCCAGTGATTAGATTATCCATCCCAATAACATGATAACCTTCTTTAATGAAGCGATCACATAAATGGGATCCTAAAAATCCTGCAGCACCTGTAATTAATACTCTTTTCGACATAATATTATTTTATACCAATACCATAATAATGAAATCCTAAGGAACGTAATTCTTCAGCATCGTAAATATTTCTACCATCAAAAATTACAGGATTTTTTAATTTAGATTTTAACTCATCAAAATCTGGAACTCTAAACTCCGACCATTCCGTAACAATCAACAAAGCATCTGCATCTACTAAAGCATCTTCTTGCTTAGTACAATATGTTATTCTGTCTTGTAAAGAATGTTTAGCTTCATCCATTGCAACAGGATCATGAGCTTTTACATGCGCACCTGCTAATAATAATTTTTCAATAATAACTACTGATGGCGCTTCGCGCATATCATCTGTTTTTGGTTTAAAAGATAAACCCCATACAGCAAATGTTTTTCCTTTTATATCGTTATTGAAATGCTTTAATATTTTATGATATAATACTGATTTCTGATTGTCATTTACAGACTCAACTGCTTGTAACACTTGCATATCATATCCATTCTCCGATGCAGTTCTAATCAACGCTTTCACATCTTTCGGGAAACATGAGCCGCCGTAACCTATCCCTGGATAAATAAATTTATTTCCAATTCGAGGATCTGAACCAATCCCTCTTCTAACCATGTTTACATCTGCACCCATTAATTCGCAAAGATTTGCTACATCATTCATGAAACTAATTTTTGTAGCCAACATTGCATTTGCTGCATATTTAGTCATCTCTGCAGATGGAATATCCATACTGATTATTGGATGTCCATTCAGAACAAATGGTTTGTATAATTTTTTCAAGATATCTTCAGCACGAGAAGATTCTATACCAATAACAATTCTATCAGGACGAAGGAAATCATCAATCGCTGCACCCTCTTTTAAAAATTCAGGATTCGAAGCTACATCGAAATTGACATTAGCATTTCTATTTGTGAGTTCCTTTTGAACAGCATCTTTTACTTTTTTGGAAGTACCAACTGGAACTGTACTTTTAGTTACTACAACAATATAATCATCAATATTTCTACCTATTTCAGCAGCGACCCCTAACACATATTTTAAATCTGCACTGCCATCTTCTCCCGGAGGTGTACCAACAGCTATAAATGCAACATCACATCCTTTAATTGCTTCACCAAGATTAGTAGAAAATTGAAGTTTCCCTTTTTCATAGTTCTTCAACACCATTGCTTCTAACCCTGGCTCATATATAGGCATGATCCCTTGCTTCAATCCATCTATCTTCTTTTGATCTATATCAATGCAAACTACATTTACTCCCACCTCTGCTAAACATGTCCCTGTTACCAATCCCACATACCCTGTACCTACAACTGCTACTTTCATACTTCGTATAATTAATAATTATCGTATAATTGAATAATTTTATTTGGGCAAATATAACCAAAAAGACAATATTATCGCCCGAAGGAAGTTTTTGAAATATGAAATCAATAAAGCCCCTATTTACCATTACAATATCTGCTTTTGCACTGATTATTAGCACTTTTGCAAATGCTCAAAGTATAAACGTTCGAGATAGTTCTGTAAGCTTATCGATGATTAATGTGCACTATGCATTTTATGTCCCTTCTGGTGACTTAAAAACAAGATTCGGAAATTCGATAGAAATAGGTACTGGTTTCCTTAGAAAAACGAAATCAAATTACCTTTGGGGCGCTGAAATAAACTATTTATCTGGAAGTGAAGTAAAAGAAAATTACATCCTTGATAGTATAAAAACAAATAGAGGTCAGTTTATTACTTATGAAGGTCGATTTGCGGATGTAAGAACTTCAGAAAGAGGATTCAGTGCTTATGCTCAAGCAGGTAAAATTTTTCCAATTTTCGGCTCGAATAAAAACAATGGAATTATGGCCTTAGTCGGAGTAGGATTTCTTCAACATAAAATAAATATTGAGGTACTAGAAGAAAATGTTTCTGCCTTAAATGGTGATTACAGAAAAGGATACGATCGACTAACAAATGGAATTTCATTCAATCAATTTATAGGCTATCATTACTTAAGCAGACGACTTCGTTTCAACATGTATGCTGGTTTAGATTTCAGTCAATCACTTACTAAAAGTCGTAGAGATTGGGATTATTTTGAAAAAAGAAAATTAACAGAATCGAGAGTTGATAAATTGAATGGATTTAAAGTTGCCTTGATACTTCCTTTATATCAAAGAAAACCTAAAGAATTTTATTACAGATAATGTATTTCGTCTATCGGCTAGGAGTATATACCTACTATTTGTTCATAGCATTCGCATCTCTATTCAATCAGAAAGCGAAACTGTGGATTAATGGGCGTAAAGCACAGAAAATTCTATTTAAAACAAAACTATCAGATGCTAAAAGAATATGGTTTCATTTTGCATCCTTAGGGGAGTTCGAACAAGGCAGAAGCGTTTTAGAACAAGTGCATCAGAACTACCCCGATCATAAAATTATCATAAGTTTCTTCTCCCCTTCGGGATATGAGATTCGTAAAAATTATGCATTGGCCGAGATAGTATATTATCTTCCTTTGGATACTTCTAACAATGCAAAACTTTTCTTGAATCATATCAATCCTTCGTTAATATTTTTCACTAAATATGAATATTGGTTTCATTATTTCAATGAAGCTAAAAAGCGTAACATTCCTCTTTTTGTAATATCATCTATTTTTAGAGAAAATCAATTGTTCTTTAAGAGCTATGGGTGTTTTCAACGTAAGATATTAAAATTGGTAAATCATTTTTTTGTTCAGAATGAAAAGAGCAAATCTTTACTTGAAACTATTGGAATAAAAAATGTAAGCATCGCTGGAGATACTAGATTCGACAGGGTTTACGAACATTCACTAAATCCAACTAAAGATGAATGCATAGAAAAATTCAGTAAAGATTCTCAAATTTTTGTAGCAGGCAGCACTTGGCCTAAAGATGAGGAATTAATTTTCAATTTTTACCAAACGAATTCTGAATTAAAATTCATCATTGTACCTCACGAAGTAAATTCATCAACTAAAAATTCATTGCTAAATTTATTTGCTAATGATGCTATTCTATATTCAGAATATAAAAACAAAGATCTTCCTCATGGTAAACGAGTATTAATTGTTGATACCATTGGTTTATTAAATAGCATATACAAAATTGCAAAGTACACTTATATAGGAGGTGGGTTTGGAGTTGGAATCCATAATACGTTAGAAGCCGCAGCATATGGAATGCCTATATTTTTCGGCCCGAATTATCATAAATTTTCAGAAGCAAAAGATTTAATAAGAATTGGTTCAGCACATAGTATTACTAGTTACACCGAGCTTGAGCAGTTAATCTTGAACTTCGAGAATGATGAAAACAACTATTCTTCAACTTCGAAAAATGCAAAAGATTATGTGTACACTCAAAAAGGGGCTACAAAAATTATATTAGATTATATTCGAGAAAATAATTTTATCAACTAAGCCTCAAGAGCTATGTTTTCCAAGGCTTCTATCCATTTTGGATGATCGTTTAAGCCTGGCACCAATTGAACTTTCTCTCCACCAAATTCTTCAAATTCTTCTTGATATTCTACTGCAATTTCGAATATCGTTTCTAAACAATCGGCTACAAAGGCAGGACAAAAAACTAGAATTTTCTTTTTACCTTGATGAGCTAATTCTTCAATAACTTTAGAAGTATATGGCTGAATCCATGGATCACGGCCGAGTCGAGATTGGAAACAAATAGAATAATTAGATTTATCGATGCCTAATTTTTCTGCAATTCCTTTTGCAGTTTGATAACATTGTGCAGAGTAACAGAATTGGTTGTTTTCTGTAATTGTTTCACAGCACTTATCTACTTTCTGGCAATGTGATGAACTAGGGTCTGATTTTATCAGCTGACGAACAGGCAAGCCATGAAAGCTAAACAAAACATGGTCATAGCCATCTTTCATATATTCTTTCCCGATTTCAGCAAATGCATCTAACATTATTGGATGATCGTAAAACGAATTCACGAACTCTATACGTGGAACTATTTGCCATGCACCTACGATGTCCATTACCTTTTCGTGCACCGAACCAGTTGTAGCTGATGCATATTGAGGAAACATTGGAATTACTTTAATATCAAATATTTTCTTCTCGTAAAATGAATTTAACACAGATTCGATAGAAGGGCTTTGATATCTCATGGCTAAATCGACATGATAATCCTCTCCCATTTTATCTTGCAAAAGTTTTTTTACTTTTAACCCGTAAGCCATTAAAGGAGATCCCTCTTCAGTCCAAATTGCTTGATAAGATTTTGCTGATTTAGGTCCACGGAATGGAACAATGATACCTTTTACTAAAAGTGTTCTACCAACAGCATTAATATCGATAACTCGAGGGTCCATTAAAAATTCACGTAAATATTTACGTACATCTGGAACACTAGGACTATCTGGAGTGCCTAAATTTATTAGTAGAATACCTTTTTTCGCTTTCATATTACCATTCTAAAATAAAACCAATTGCAGGTAACGTATTGCCAATCGGATTATTAATTAATTTCGTTTTATATCGTGTTGGATCTGCTGGATCATCTTGAGCTAAGCCGTTTGCATCTCTATCTAATAAGAAGTTCGGTTGTAATTGATACACAAATCCTGTTAAATTTTGAATATCCATAAAGATATTAAAACTAATTTTCTTGAAGTTATATTTTTTATCAACTCGAACATCTAATTGATAAAAATTACCTAATCGCTCTGTGTTTAGTTTACTGTAATTTAAAGTTCCTTGAGGATTAATATCGTAATTAGTTTTTAACGATGATGTCGCTAAATCGTAAGGTGTATAAGGAGCCCCACCTGAAATTCTAAGTTTTGCACCTACTTCCCAATTCTTTTTAAATATCTTTCCACCAGTCATACTAACGATATATCTATTATCCCAAGCTGAAGGAACATACTTGTTATTTTTATCTTGGAATTCGCTACGAACAAAAGTCAATGCTACAATTCCATAAAACCCTTTTTGTAATTTTTGCTGAGCTAATAATTCAATACCGTAGCTTCTACCTTTGGTAAGTTTAGCAACAGGTCTATCTCCTACCACACCGAAATCGCTACCTAAATTAGCTAATGGTATAGTGTCTCCAGAAGTTACAACCATAGGATAGTTTCCATATATTTTATAAAAACCTTCTGCCGTAAATCTTAAGTTAGAAAGTGTGTTGTATTCAATTCCTAATACCGATTGAGTATTGCTTAAGTATTTTACATTTTTATTAACTAAATCTCCTGCTGTATTTCTATAACCTAGTACAGTGTATGCTGGTGTTTGATAATACTTACCAATGTTTGCATTAATGCTGATTTTGTCAGTTAATGAATAAGATGCTGAAAAACGTGGAGATAGTTGATTCAATGGATTACTCATGTTCGTATTGAATGAATTCCCATCAGCTCTTAAGCCCAGAGATAATTGTAATCTTTCTTTAAGTACACCTTTACTCGTTTGTGCAAAGAATCCATATTTATTGAAATCTAAAGTCGATGTATAATCGATAATTCCGAACGGTGTATTATTATAAGTATCGTTAGTATAAGTTGATGTTTCTAGATTCACACCGTAATTTAATTTGAAACCATTCATCAAATTGGTGTTTTCTATTCGTAATTTATTTTCAATTTCTTTTGATGAATAATCTAAAGTCTTGGGTTTAGTCTCATCGTTGTTCGGATATTTTTCAGAAGTATTATTCAAATAATTTCGACTTAATACAACAGTAGAGTAACCGTTTGCACGGTAGTGTTTATAGTTTGCTCCAATAGTATAATTCGATTGACCGAACACTGGTAGAATTTGTAATTGATATTTCTGATCTTCCGTTTTATTAGCGTCGAGGTTTAAACTGAAATCATCTAATGCTCCTAAACCGATAAAAGTAATTTCATTTTTATCATCAATTTTAGTTTTTACTCTAAATTGGAAATCGTTGTATTCTGGTAAGAATGAAAGCTCTAATGCTTTAAATAAAAACTGTAAATAAGAACGGCGATATGAAGCAATGAAAGTTGTTTTCTTTCCAATTGGCCCTTCTACAACTGTTGCTAAATCGCTAGAACCTAATGTTAGTGAGGCTCCTGTCCTATCTGTTCTTCCATCTTTAAATTTAAAATCGAAAACTGAACTCAATGCATTGCCACGATTCGAAGGAAAAGCACCTGAGTAAAAATCTACTTCACGAACAAAGTCCACATTAATTAGACCCACCGGACCACCTGTAGAACCTTGAGTTGCAAAGTGATTGATATTTGGAATCTCAATTCCATCTAAATAAAATTTATTTTCATTAGGAGCACCACCACGAATGATAATATCATTTCTAAAACTTACTGTAGATGCAACACCTGGTAATGATTGAATAACTTTAGAAATATCGCGATTACCACCTGGGTTTCGTTTAATTTCTGAAACACCAATTGTTCTAAGTGAAACTGGGCTTTCTTGAGGTTTGTAAAAAGTTGTTCCTTTAACAACTACCTCTGCAATGTTTTTTGATTCTTCTTCTAATTCTACATCGAAAATAGCGGGTTTTGAATTTGAAACTTGTACTTCATAAAGCACTTTACTTTTATAACCGATGTATTTGAATTCAACATTATAAAAGCCTGGTTTTAATTTATCAATAATATAATTACCATTGAAATCACTTAATGTTCCAAGACTAGTGCCTTGAATAATTACAGTTACCGAAGGTAATGCTTCGTTATTAATCTGATTTTTGATTGTTCCTTTAATTACACCAGTTTGAGCAAAAGATATAGATGCAATACTGATTAAAATTGCTGTAAAAATTGACCTCATGAAAATATTAAGTTTAGCTATTTTTTCTTTGTTCAATAAAATATCGAATAGGAACGATTAACATTCCAAAGTTTTCGCCATGCTCTTTTCCTAAATGCTTATGATGCATTTTATGCGCTCTACGAATTCCACGCACATAAGTATTATCCCAATTTCTTAACCATTTAAAACGTTGATGAATAATAACATCATGTACTAAGAAGTAACAAATACCATAAAGTAAAATCCCCAATCCTATGTAAAATCTAAAGTCTTGGTAAATACTTCCTGCTATAAAACAATAAGCTGAAGGAACCGCGAATATCAAAAAGAACATATCATTCTTCTCAAAAAACCCAGGCTCCACTTGGTGATGATCTTTGTGTAGATACCATAAGAAGCCATGCATAACGAATTTATGTGCAAACCATGCTACAAATTCCATAAATGCAAATGTTCCTAGGGTAATAAGTATTGCGTATAATGCAGACATTTTAGTATGATAATAAAATATTTTTAACCTTTTCCATTAACCACATCGGAGTTGAGGTAGCTCCACATATTCCAACTTTATCATTTTTGTCGAACATGCTCGGACTTAACTCATCAGGTGCAGAAACAAAATAAGTGTTCAAATTGTTTTGTCTACATACATCATATAATATTTTTCCGTTAGAAGATTTTCTTCCAGATACGAATACAATTTTATCGTAATTCTTAACGAATGACCTTAATTCATCATCACGGTTAGATACTTGTCGACAAATGGTATCATTAGCTTTCACATCATAACCACGATTTATTAGTTCAGCTTTAATAGCATAGAACTTATCAGTACTTTTTGTTGTTTGGCTATATAAAGTGAAAGACTTCGGTAAATCTACATTATCTAATTCGGCTAAATCTTGAAATACGATAGCCTCGTTATTCGTTTGACCTTGTAAAGCAATTACTTCAGCATGACCATGTTTACCATATATAAAAATTTGCTCTTGATCGTCATAAGAGTTTTTAACTCTATTTTGAAGTTTTAAAACTACCGGACAAGAAGCGTCCATTAAGATTATATTATTTTCTAAAGCAAGTTTATAGGTTTCTGGTGGTTCTCCGTGTGCACGAATTAATACACGCTCATTTTTGATTGATTTTAAATCATCATGATTAATGATTTTCAATCCTTTTTCTTTTAAACGCTCAACTTCTTCATCGTTATGTACTATATCGCCTAGGCAATATAGATATCCCTGCTCCTCTAATATTTCTTCCGCCATCTCTATGGCATAAACAACACCAAAGCAAAAACCCGACTCTTGGTCTATCGTGACTTGTAAATTCAGCATTTCTTTATTTTTTCCAAAAGTAATCATAATAGATTTAAGAGTATAAAAAACACAAACTGAATACCTAACAAAAATGCTGCGACTATGTTTTGCTTATTAAAGTGTAATTTTCTGAAAATCAGTATAAATATGAAGGCTAATACCCACCAAGCCAAATAGTTCTGAATTGGAACTTCGATCAAATCCCACTGCCAGTAATCAAATTTAATAGCGATAGGCTCTATTAAGAAATCAAGCATTGTTAAAATAGTAGCTCCAATCGCTGAGAAAACGAGAGTAGATTTTAAATGTAAATACGATAAAATAGAACCAACACCAAGAACTAAAATAAACCAATTTACGGCTATCATCAAAGGAGTATTCCATAGTTTAAATCCAAGGGTTTTTCCATAAGAATATTCTCCAAAAATTAGTCCTGTATTTGTTCCAAGCATTTCAACTATAAAAGAAAATAGAAAAATGAGAATAGAAAATAGAATAAAATGTTTGTTCCAAGATGTATTATTCCAAAGTACAATTCCAAGCATAAGTAACAAATGAAATGGTACTAATATTTTGAAAAGGTTTACAAGTGGATCATTTGTAAATCCCACCAAACCGACAATATGAAAAATGACGATTAACGCAAAAGATGAATATGTTTTCTCTGATAAAATTCTTCTAATCATGATATATCTTCAGTTGCGATTTTTGCTGATAATAATGCTAATGGAATTCCTCCACCAGGATGAACACTTCCACCACAAAAGTACAAACCTTTCAGTTGATTACTTTTATTAGCATGCCTTAAAAATGCAGCATATTTATTGTTGGAACTATTTCCGTACAAAGCACCTTTAAACGATGATGTTTTGAATTCAATACTTCTAGGATCTAATATTTCCTCAAATACAATATGCTCTTGTAAGTTTACTTTTAAAGATTTAGAAAGTTTTTCGATAATATTATTTCTAGCTTCTACAATTAATGCATCCCAATTTTGATTATTGTTATGAGGAACATTTATCATAGTAAACCAATTCTCCGAACCGTTGGGAGCATCAGTATTTACATGCTTAGAGGTGATGTTAACATAAACAGTAGGATCCTGATAAATTTCTCCATTATCAATAGCATCAAATTCTTCTTTATAATTTTTAGTGAAAAAGAAATTATGTAAATCTAATTGAGGAAATGATTTATTGATACCCCAATAAAAAATTAATGCTGAACTAGATTTAGTTTGATTCAATAATTTTTCAGGCGGAGATAAATTAGGCAATAAGCGACGATAGGTATAAACCATATCCATATTGCTAAATACTACATCAGCATTAATAGACTTTGTACTATTATGTTCAAGAATATTAACACCTGAAATTTTATTATCAATATAATTTATTTCAGTTACTTTAGTATTAAAAATAAATTCAACACCAATATCTTTTGCGAGTTTCACTAGAGAATTTGTAATAGAAATCATACCACCTTCGGGGATATAAGCTCCGAAAGAATGTTCTAAATGCGGAATAACTTGCAAGGTCGCAGGTGCTTTGTAAGGGTTGGAACCATTATATGTAGCATAGCGATCAAAATATTGTTGAACTCTTGGGTCTGAAAAAATATTAGCATTCGATTGATGCATAGTTCTGAATGCATCTATTTTTCCGAACTTCAAAATGGACACAAATGTTGGCCATCTTAAATATGTTTTTAAACGATGAATAGTTCGTTCTAAAAAAACATGATAAGTAATATCGAAAATCGTTTTACTCTTTTTAAAGAAATAATTAGTTTGATATTTTGGTGTATTAAACTTCTGGAATAATTCTTCAGAGAAATCTTCTAGCATACTATGCGCTGTGAAACTAGTCCCATCTGGGTAGAAATAAACTCCAGTATTTTCTAATCGTTTATAATTGAAATAATCTCTAGGATTTTTATGATGAAGTTTGAATAACTCATCTACGAATTGAGGCATTGTAAAAAGCGAAGGACCAGCATCGAATCGAAAACCATTACCAGAAACTTCTGATAACTTTCCTCCGGGATAAGCATTAGCTTCAATACATATTACCTTATAACCTTTGGCATTTAAACGAATAGCAGCTGCAATACCTGCAATGCCTGCACCTATTACAACTGCTATTTTCGGATTGTTTAAATTCATCAGGTAATAAACCTAATAAAAAAACAATTGTTTTTAGCCTACTATTTTATTTTGAACTAAATATTCTGCGATCTGAACTGCATTAGTAGCAGCACCTTTTCTAAGGTTATCCGATACTACCCAAAGATTTAACGTTTTTGGTTGAGATTCATCTCTACGAATTCTTCCTACAAAAACTGCGTCTTTATTGTGAGCCGTTAAAGGCATCGGATATACTAGGTTTGCAGGGTCGTCTTGTAAAACAACGCCATCAGCATTAGATAATAAATCTTTAACTTCTTTTAGATCGAAATCATTTTCAAACTCGATGTTAATCGATTCAGAATGCCCACCCATTACAGGAATACGCACCGTTGTGGCAGTTACCTGAATAGACTGATCACCCATAATTTTCTTGGTTTCATTAATCATTTTCATCTCCTCTTTCGTATATCCATTCTCCGTGAACACATCTATTTGAGGAATAACATTAAGATCGATTGTATACGGATAAGCCATCTCAGTTGATTCACCTTTACGTTCATTCATCAATTGATTAACAGCTTTTACACCTGTTCCTGTAACAGATTGGTAAGTTGAAACAACAACTCTTTTGATTTTATATTTCTCATGTAAAGGCTTCATTACAACTACCATTTGAATAGTAGAGCAATTAGGATTTGCAATAATTTTATTTGAAGAAGAAAGCACTGAAGCATTTACTTCGGGTACAACCAATGCAATATTTGGATCCATTCTCCAAGCTGAAGAATTATCAATCACTACTGTACCAACTTCTGCAAAACGAGGAGCTTCAACTTGTGAAGTTGTTCCGCCTGCTGAAAACAAAGCAATATCTGGTTTAGCTGCAATAGCATCGTCCATGCTCACCACCTTGTATTTCTTGCCCTTAAACTCGATTTCCTTACCAACGCTCTTTTCAGAAGCTACGGGTAATAATTCGGTTAATGGGAAGTTACGTTCCTCCAACACTTTCAACATCATGGTACCTACAAGGCCGGTAGCGCCTACTACTGCTATTTTCATTTTATTTTAAATTGTTGTATTTATCATCCTGCATAAATAATCCCGCATATATGCGGTTGTAGAATTCCAAACAATTTGGAAATTTTACAAATATGAGAAAGATTTTGTGGATGGTCGGATTATTTTTGAATTCTTTTGCTTTTAGCCAAGTGTCTGAAGGATTCAACGATGGGGAGTTTCTTCATCAACCGGTATGGGTGGGCGACACTGGGCGTTTCTTTATCAATTCTAAGTTGGAACTTCAATCTAAGTCGTACAACAAATCTGATACTATTTATTTATCAACCTATAATAAAAACATAAGAAATACATGCTGGGAATTCTATTTGCAGTTGAACATGGACCCTAGCACAAGCAATCAAGTCAGAATCTACTTAGCTTTTGATAGGCCCGAATTGGATAGCAATGGCAATGGGTACTTCCTACAAATTGGAGAAACAAGTAATACCGATTCCTACGATTTATATCGAAAAACGGGGAAATCCATCTCTAAAATCATAGATGGTTCATCGAAAACTAGAATATCTACTGATACACTTCGTAGCTATTTCAAAATATTACATAAGCTTAATGGTAATTGGGAATTATATAGCAGAACTGATTCTAATGAAATCTGGAATCCCGAAGGCTCAACTTATGATAACACGTTTGCAGAATCTGAGTATTTCGGAATATGCCTAAAACATACCTCTACCAAATCTGATAAAGTAATTCTAGATAATATAAAAATTGAGACGTTCGAATTAGATACAATCCCTGAACAAATCATTCAAAAACACGATATATTTATTTCTGAAATAATGGCTGACCCTACCCCAGCGGTCGATTTACCAGAGCATGAATATATAGAAATTTATAATGCAAGTAGAAAAGATATCAATATAAATAATTGGGTCTACCAGAATGGCAGTAGTAGGATTAAACTTTCAAATTATAACATCAATAGTAATGAATCCTTGATATTATGTAAGAGTTCTGACACATCAGAATATTCAAAATATGGTAAAGTTATAGGATTAAGTACATGGCCCTCTCTTCTCAATAGTGGATCATATTTAAAAATTATTTCTGATAAAGAAATCATCATTGACGAAGTTAATTATTCCTCTACTTGGTATAAAGATAATAGTAAAGTTGATGGAGGTTATAGCTTAGAATATGCTTCACCTAAAAAAATATGCGATGGTTCATACTTATGGTCTGCTAGCCTTTCAGAGAGTGGTGGCACTCCGGGTAAGGCTAATTCAAATTGGGAGAAAGGTGTTGAAGATTTATATGTTGAAAAGGTAAATATAATCAACGATTCTATTGTTTATGTAAAATTCAACACTACACCCGATACTATAAATTTACGTAGCACTAAAAATTATAAATTTAAAAACTACGATTCCGAGGCTAAATATGTTCAATATGTAAATGCTAATCAAAATGAACTTTATATCTGTTTTTCAAAAAAATTTAAAAGTAAAAATACTTATGATTTTACTATAGAAAACACCTCAACCTGCGATAATAAATTATTAAGAGAAAACACGTTTACACTTAGTTTTATAAATAATGATGATACAAGTTTAATACGAGTGAATGAAATTTATGCTGATCCATTCCCTAGTCATGGTCTTGCAGAAGTCGAATACATTGAGCTCTACAATGCTTCACCGAACCTAGTGAATTTAGATGGGTATTCAATAAGCATTGGAACTTCTAAATACACCTTACCGCCAAAACAATTTAAACCCGGAGATTATATTCTTCTATGTTCAAGTAGTGATACAACAGAAATAAAAGCATACGGCAACTGTATCGGAATTAATGGAATGATTAGTCTGAGTAATACTTCCACTACGATAAGTATCAGCAATAAAGTCGGGCGATTAATCGACAGAGTTTCGTATAAAAACACATGGTACAGAGATAATACTAAAGTTGATGGAGGATGGAGCTTAGAATTAATAGACCCATACAATAGATGTAGTTTTATAAACAAATGGAGTAGTAGTATTAATAATACTGGAGGTACTCCTGGTCAGAAAAATAGTATTGCAGATTTCCATATTGACCTGAGAAATCTGGCTGTTTCTTCATTTCAAAATTTAAGTGGTTTTCAGTTTAAAATAAAAATGAATAAAGCCGTTGACGGTAGATATATCAATCCTGCTCAGATATATTTTGTGGGTGCTAAATCAAAATTGTTTTTCCCTCAAAAGATGGAAATAGACTCTCCTTATTATCAAACATTCACTCTGTCATTTAACACTGCATTACCACTAGGAAAGTACAATCTAGTTTGTCAGTATATTCCATGTTGCAGTAGAAACGACACTAATGTTATTATTCCAGTAAACATCAGCAGTTTGATCAATACTTCATCATATATACGATTTTCAGAGATCATGGCTGATCCTAGTCCTAGCAATGGTTTAGCCGAAGCTGAATACATAGAATTATATAATAATAGTGATGAAGAACTTGAAAATATTTCTTTATTTCTTACTGATAAAAAAGATACGATAGAACTAAGTGTTGATCTTTGGAAAGCAAGGCAATATCTATTATTATCTCATAAAGATTTTCGTAATGCTTGGGACCAAGATATATTCTATATACCATTAAATAAAATGATTTCTTTGAGCAATGAAAGTGATAGTATTTATTTACTAGATCATAGTAAACAATTGATTGAAAGTTTTAAGTATTCCTATTTACAACTTCCTAAAGAAAAACGTGAGGGTGGTTATAGCTATAGTCGGATTTCTAATACCTGGGATTGTAAAAGTGAATTCGCTTGGCAAGCATCTGCAAATACTCTTGGTGGTAGTCCGGGCAAAGAAAATGAAAGTATAGAAAACTACGGCTTCCAACAATTTAAATTAATTCAATGGAAAGTTATAGATGAACTAAACTTAGAATGCAGTTTCATGCCGAAAATTGAAAATAGTGCTGATATTTCAATACTAGATGAAAATAATTCTGAATTACATTTCGAAATAAAGGAAGATGGTAGAGTTCTCATTCAACTAAAAAATGAATTAAAACATGGTAATGCAATTGATTTAAATATTCAGATTAAAAATTGTTTAGGAATGAGTTTAGATACAACAGTTTTAATATTTAATAAACATATTTCATTAAAAAACGAGATTTTAATCAATGAAATATTATTTAACCCATTGCCTGGAGGTGTTGATTTTATTGAGTTTTATAATAATTCAGATTCTATAATAGACATAAGAGATCTTATTATCACGAATTTCATCGACACCTTTAAATTAAATGAAATACTCGAAGAAAATTCAAGGTACACATTTATTTATCCATCAGAATATAGGGTAATCAGTATAAATAATGAGGCTATACTTTCGCAATATTTTGTTAAAAATCAAAAGCATTTATTAGAAACCACGAAGTTAATCAGCATGCCCGATGACAAAGGTATCGTAGGAGTTTTGAATGAAAATGATGAATTGATAGATATGCTTGAATATAATGAGGATTATCATTTAAAATGGATAGAAGATACGGAGGGAAGAAGTTTAGAACGAAAAAGAATTATCCAAGAGAATAATTTTGCAGAGAATTGGAGTTCTGCAACAGATGATATCGGGAGAGCTAGTCCGACATACAAAAATTCACAATCTACAAAAGAGAGCATTCAGAAGTCCGTAGAATTTTGGCTAACTAAAGATGTTTTACTTCCCAAAAGAAATAGCAATGATGGACAACTGGAACTGAACTATCATATTGAAGAAGATGCCAATTTGGTGAATGTTACTGTTTATACACTCAATGGCAAAAACATCTCTAAAATTGTAGAAAGAAGAAGTATTAGAAACACAGGAATGATGGTATGGGATTTAAGTGTTAATGGTGAAATAATACCTATGGGCTTGTATATACTTCATGTTGAGTGCTATAGAGAAAATGGCGAAAGAAAAAGCTTTAAAATACCTTTTGCAATTCATTATTAATTCCGTTGAAATATTTTACATTTGCCTATACAACATAAGCAAATGAAAGAGACGATTATAGTTATCGGTTCTAACGGACAGATAGGTACGGAACTTGTAAATGAATTAAGAAGAATTCATGGTGGTAGCCAAGTAGTGGCAACAGATATTAAGGAACCTAGTTACGAGGTATTAAACGGAGGACCATTTGAATTTTCAGATGTATTAGATAAAGCAGGTCTACAAGCAATATTCGAAAAATATAAACCAACACAAATTTACTTACTAGCAGCATTATTATCAGCTGTTGGAGAGCAAAAGCCAAAAATGGCTTGGGATTTAAACATGAATGGACTATTAAATATTTTAGATTTTGCTCGAACGTATGGAGTTAAGAAAGTGTATTGGCCAAGTTCTATTGCTGTATTCGGACCAAATTCTCCGAAACACAATACACCTCAATACTGTGTAATGGATCCAAACACAGTATATGGTTTCAGTAAATTGGCAGGTGAACGTTGGTGCGAATATTATTTCTTGAAATATGGTTTAGATGTTAGAAGTTTAAGATATCCTGGTTTAATAGGATGGAAATCTGCACCAGGTGGTGGAACTACAGATTATGCTGTTCATATTTTCCATGAAGCATTGAAAACTAATTCTTACGAATGTTTCTTATCTGAAAATACTGAATTACCGATGATGCATATGAGTGATGCAATTAAAGCAACTATAGGCATTATGGATGCAGAAGCTAGCTTAGTTAAAATTCGTTCAAGCTATAACGTTGCAGCAATGTCGTTTACACCGAAAACTCTTACTGAAGAGATTGTTAAACACTTGCCAGATTTTAAAATATCTTACGTGGATTCAGACCCTCGTCAGGCTATTGCCGACTCTTGGCCGAAAAGCATTGATGATTCTTATGCACGTAATGATTGGGCTTGGAAGAATGAATTTGATTTACCAGGTTTGGTAACAGATATGATTACTAACCTTAAGAAATAAGAAATTTCCTAATATGAATTTTGAAGAGTTTTTCTTGAAGAAAAAAATCGACCTCAAAAAATTTAAAGAGGCTGATAAAGATATGCTTGAAAAGCTTCAGAATGAATATGAACAAATGGGATCAAAAAGCTTCGACCACTTTTATAAATTTTGGTTTAATAGATGGAGAAGAAAATATCTTTTGATAACAGAAACTAATTAAAAGCTAGAATAAATATTCAAAAAACATTACATTAAAAATTTCAAAAAATACATTATTGGAAATTATTAATAATTAAGTTAGTGAATGGTCTTTATCTAACCAAACTGCATAGAAAATAGATTTATCTCTAAATCCATGAATTCTTATTTTATCATTCGCTCTTAATTCAAAAAAGGTAGTAGTTGGATCCAAGGTATCCCTGAAATCTTTATTTGGATATGTTTCAGATCCTATAATAGTATATGCAAAACCAACCTTATCTTTTGGATTTTTACTACCCTGAGACATAATCTGCTCCCAAGTAAAATCATGTATTTTACTATTAAACTTCCAAAAAACTTCCATTTCAGAAGTAGACCAGGCTGAGAAACACTGATGAGAATATTGAACAAATCTTAATGAAACAAAAACATTGGCTTTATTGCCCTCTGCTTGCCAACCATTCATTTTTGATATATCTTTGTTGAGGTATTTTATTTCTCTTTCATCTTTTTTGGATGGAGCTGATTGAGGGACTATACTTCTTTTAAGATGATTTGTGCCCATTTAATATTTTCGAGTAATATTTTTTCATTGTTTCTAAAGTAATCACGTTTTCACATCTTCCGACAGATGGTGTGTCTCCTCTAGCAATTATCCAAGGATCTTCACTGTGTGTTAAATCCTCTAAATATGCTGCATTATGTTCCCCATATATAGTCAAAATATCTTCTAAAAGCTCAATTGTTTCTTCGTCAAATTTTGTTTCTTCGACTTTTTCTTCCGATAAGTTTATGCTATTATAAATTGGAATATGACGAAATCTATCAAAAACAGATCTTACAACTGGGCCGTGTTGCCATGCTTCAAAATTTTCTTCAAAAATTGGCGCATTAAACAAAGTAAAATGCCAAGCTTGAGCATAATAAATTAATTTTTGAATTTTTAAAGGGGAAATTGTGTCACCTCTATTTCCATCTATTCTAGATAGAAACCAATCGGCTACATTATTTGCAGTTGTCATAACAATTATGTGTAATTTATCACAAAAATATAAATATATATTAGTTATAACAAATATGACATTTTAAAGCACTATAGGGGACACTTTAGCAACAAAATAGTACTTAATTCACAAAGAATTAGAAAACACAATAAAGTAAATATACATAGTTAAATAATACATGTATGAAAAAATCTTTGCAAAACTCATTCGAATTTACATTAATAATTATTAATCTAACCCCAAAACAGCCTAAATTAACCAATCACAATGCCTGTAAATTTCTGGAACTATTGATTACTGAAGTGATTTTTTGAGAAAAAAATAAGAATAACTTAATTAACAAACAATAGCTGTTATAATAAATAATCGCACAAGTCACATAGATTAGAAGTAGAGGGGAACTCATTCCGAAAATATAAATTGAAATAATGAATTGAAACACAATGTAAAATTTAATATTTTATCAATAAATTTGAATTACAAATATAATATATGAAATAACACACTCGAATGTATTCAGTAGTTTTCATGTTCGAATTGCAGTGGTTATTTTAACATATATTTACATTTCATAGTGTAAAACTATTTAGATAATTATTTATTTCAATTCTAATACTATTTAAAATGAACTTTCCAAGTATTCCTGATGATTTATATAAACTTTTAGTAATTATTGGTGCAGGTTTAATAATTTACTCCTACATATCTCAACAAAATGAATATCAAAATTATAAAAATGAAACTATAAAATATAATTCAGAAGTAAGAACATTAAATAATGAAAGACAATATTTAGAAGATGAATTAGATATTATAGAAGATGAAGCAGACAATTATTCGAAGAAATATAATATCAAAAACCCTGTAATAGTATCAGATAGTGGATATGTTTTTAATCAAACCTTACGAGGCTCGAAAAATGATGTTAGGGTCAGTGACTCAGTTGCAAGCTTGTTGTCAAGATTTAAAATAAAAAAAAGAGAAATAAAAATAAAAGATGACCAATTAAAAGTTCAGAGTTACGTTATAGACGAAATAAAAGCAGATTTCAATGAAACGGACAATTTTACATTTTGGCTTTCTATTATTGGTACAATATTATTTTCTATTGGAGTTTTGAGGTGGGTAAAATCTGAAGAATCTAAAGAAAATGTAATGCAACGACAAAACATATTCCTTCCTACTATTTCTAAATGTTGTCAAAGTTGCGGAATAATATTTAATAAAAGCATTAAATACGGAAGAGAAGAAAACGGAGAAAAGAACTTTAATTTTTGTGAAATGTGTTATTCAAACGGAACTTTTAATGAACCACATTTGAAGAAGGAAGAAATGTTTAATAGAATTCTTTCTAAAATCAACAATCCTAAAAAGAAAGAAATATCAAGAATTAAAAAAAAGATTGAAGGACTAGAGAGATGGGTGCCAGAAAAATATTGACAATTAGTAATTCGATATTAATTTTCTTAAGATTTCACTTATGAAAAGTTTATTATTACTGGAAAATTTATATGAATTTTTAAATATATTAGTTGATCACAAGTATTAAGTTATTAATCTATATTGGGTGCAACGCATACTTAAGTATGTAATATTAAACTTAAATTAAATTTTAGAGGGTACTTTTTCTATTCTTGTATTCTATAAAATACTAACATATTCGATTATGAATTGTATTTGCTTGTTTCAAGTGATAGCACAAAAATTGTCTTTAAAATAAATTTCATGTACAGAAAATATAAAGATTTATTAATTTAAACATGAAGATTGCTTTCATATGAAATAAATAGTACTATTTAAACTTGTCATAAATCCTATTAAACAGATTAGTGCTTCATTGCACCATAAATTACTTCTTGAATATCCGTTCGGATGTTTAATTCAACTAACTTCTTATTATCGACACTTGGATTAATTCTGTTTGATAAAAACACATATACTAGTCCGCTAGCAGGATCAACCCAAGTTGCAGTACCTGTAAAACCAGTATGTCCGAATGTTAAAGCTGATGCGCTCTTACAAGTTGGAGAATTCTTAGCATTTATCTCTGGCTTATCGAATCCTAAACCGCGACGAGAATCCGGACTATATTTAGCTGTAAACAAATCTATAGTACTTGGCTTGTAATATTGTACTCCACCGTAGCTTCCTTTGTTCAATAACATTTGCATAATAATAGCGACATCGTTTGCATTAGAGAATAATCCCGCATGTCCAGCTACTCCACCTAACATAGCCGCACCAGGATCGTGAACATATCCATCAAGCAATTGCTTTCTGAAAACAGTATCATTTTCTGTTGGTGTGATTCTATTAGATGTAAATTTCTTCCAAGGCTGGAATCCTAATGTACTTAATCCTAATGGAGCATAGAATGTATTTTTATTCAACTGATCGATTGGCATTTCATAGTGCTTTTCAACCATATCTTTTAAGAAATAAAAACTTAAATCTGAATACACATATTTCCCATATTCCTTTATTTCTGATTTAAGTATGATATCTTTCATCTTCTCTGGATAATCATATCTTAAATACATTTTATTGGCTACTTTAATAGAATAAAATGATGATGAATCTGCACTATAATTCGGACCATTAGCCTCATTTTTCACAAGAGATTCTTTCCAGAAAGGGATGAATGGAACCAAGCCTGCTCTATGAGTAAGCAAATCTGAAACCATGATATACTTCTTGTTATTTTGCTTAGAATACTTGATGTAGTGACTGAATTTCTTTCTTAAATCTAACGCTCCATCATCATACATTTTCATCACACTTAAATTTGTTGAAAGTATTTTAGTAAGCGATGCTAAATCGTATAGATCAGAATTTTTAACAACTTGATTTTGATCGTAAGTATGATATCCAAACGATTTAGAATAAATCACTTTCCCATCTTTTGCTACTAAAATCTGACAACCTGGAGTTGCTTTTTCTGAAATAGCTTTGTTCGCGATTTCATCAATCTGATTTAAACATTTAGAGCAAATACCTACTTCTTCAGGTAAAGTATACTTAAATCGAATAGCTTCGTCGGTTACATATCCGTCGCCACCTTTAAATATCTCAGAGGCTGTAACAGGTAGAGTACCTTTAATTTGAATACCTCCGAAAAGTGCTTGAGCAGCTAAGCTTCTAGTGAAGTCGTTATCTTCATATGCCAATAAAATTGGTGCAAGATTTTCGAAGTTTCTTAGGCTATATGCATTTCCAAAAACGACAACTACTACATTTGAGTGCTGACTTAAGTTTCCTAAGAAGTCTTTTGTTTGTTTACTGATTGAGAAATTTTTCGATTCGTTTCTCGACATATCATGTATACCAACAATTACAGTATTGTATTGATCTAAATTTTTACCGAGGAAATCAAAATCATTTAAAGAAGCATCTTTCTTCAATGCAAAGGTTGTGATATCTGCGTAGTTTTTACACATATTTAGAAACTCGTTATTGATATCTGCACCAATACTAATTGCCGCAATGCTTCTATTTTCAAGGCTCTTGAAAGGTATAAGATTATCTTTATTCGCTAATAAGGTCATTGCATTTTCATACAATTTCATGCTAACTAATTTCGCTTCGTTAGAATTCAAATCTTCATAAATACCGCTCATATTTACTGGCTGGTATTTATGTAATCCAACAGAAAACTTTGCAATTAAAATTTTTCTCACGCGCGTTTCAATCTCTGGCATCGTGATTAATGTATCGCGTAATGCTTTTTTAATTTCTAAGAATGCATTAGGAACATTTTCGGTAAACAATAGCATGTCGTTTCCAGCAATCAATGCTCTAGCATCAACTTCTCCTGGAGCAAAGAAAGAGCTAACTCCTTTCATGTTCAAGGCATCTGTAAATACTAAACCATTAAAGCCTAAATCTTTTTTCAAAAGATTAGTTACGATAGATTGAGAAATACTCGATGCTGTGTTTTTTGTGCTATCAATAGCAGGCACAAATAAATGACCCACCATTACACTACTCAAACCTCTGCTAATTAATTCACGGAATGGATATAGTTCTGTAGAATCGAGTTGAATTTTGGTTCTATTTAATGTTGGTAAAGAAAGATGAGAATCTTTATCAGTATTGCCATGTCCCGGGAAATGTTTTCCATTCGCCATGATACCATTATCCTGCATGCCTCGCATATACTCTATGCCTTTAGCTGCAACTCTATACTTATCTTCCCCAAAAGAACGGTCGTTGATTACTGGGTTTTTAGGGTTGTTATTCACATCAATAACTGGTGCGAAGTTCAAATGAATACCAATTCTTTTGCATTGACGAGCAGTTTCCTTAGCAAAATCGTAGATTAATTGATTATCGGCGATTGCACCCAATGCCATTTGTTTCGGATATCTTACAACAGAATCTAATCGCATAGACAAGCCCCATTCTCCATCAATAGAAATCAATAAAGGAGTTTTGGCTTTCGATTGATACCAGTTAGTTTGTTGAGCCTGACGCATCGGGCCACCTTGAAAAAAACATAATCCACCTATATGATAATTGGTGACTAGCTTTGTAATTTCCTTAATATGAGTACTATCTCTATTCGAATACGCCGCAACCATGAATAATTGACCAATTTTTTGATCATCATTCATCGTTCTCAATACTGAATCAGCCCATCTGCCAGCCCCTAATGTATCTAAGCCTTGAGAGAATACTTGTGTTGTGGATAAAATGTATAAAAAGAGTGCGCTTATTATCGTCTTCCGCATATCTACTGCCCGAAAAAAATGTAATTTTGTAATAGTTGTCTTAATTTACAAAACTAATAAATCAATCAAGTACACGAGGAATTTATTTTCTCCACAATCTTGAATTAGAGGAACATGTCGGATATTATAAAATTATTACCAGATTCAGTCGCGAACCAGATTGCTGCAGGGGAAGTTATACAGCGTCCATCATCTGCCGTCAAAGAACTCTTAGAGAACTCAATAGATGCAAAAGCAACACAGATTAAGCTGATTATTAAGGATGCAGGGAAAAGCCTCATCCAAATCATAGATAATGGGATAGGGATGAGCGAAACCGATGCTCGTATGTGCTTTGAACGACATGCTACCTCTAAAATAAAAAAAGCAGAAGATCTTTTTGAGATTCGTACCATGGGTTTCCGTGGTGAAGCCATGGCTTCTATCGCCGCAATTGCTCAGGTTGAAATGAAAACTAAGCAAGCGAACCAGAGTACTGGCACTTTGTTGGAAATTGAAGGTTCTAAAATTACTCGTAAGGAAGCTTGCAGTATGACTGATGGAACTCAAATTTCCATCAAAAACTTATTCTACAACATCCCTGCTCGTAGAAATTTCTTAAAATCTAACCCTGTTGAACTTCGCCATATAATCGATGAATTTCAACGCCAAGCATTAGTACATCCTGAAATATTTTTCTCGATGCATCATGATGGGCAAGAAATGTTTCACTTACCTGTTGTAAATCAAAAACAAAGAATCACTGCAATCTTTGGAAATCAATACCAAGAACGTTTAGTTCCTGTTGAAGAAAGTACAGATATTATTACAATTGATGGATTCATCGGGAAACCTCAATTTGCTAAGAAGACTAGAGGTGAACAATATTTTTTCGTTAACAAAAGATTTATAAAAGACCCCTACCTCAATCATGCAGTAATGAATGCATTTGAGGAATTATTAGGTTCCGATAGTTTTCCATTTTATGTATTGTTCATTGATATCGACCCTAAACATATCGATGTGAATGTTCATCCAACAAAAACAGAGATTAAGTTTGAAGACGAAAAATTAGTTTACGCTATCCTTCGTGCTGCAATCAAAAGATCTTTAGGAAAGTATCATGTTAGTCCGAGTATAGATTTCAATACTGAATCGAGTTTCAATAATTTAAAACCATTCGACCCTAAAACGGATGAAATCAGAGTACCAACGATTGCCGTTAATCATGAATTTAATCCATTTGAAAAAAGACATCAATCGGGTTATCGTTCAGAAAACACTGCAATGCCTAGAAGTAGCGCAGGTTGGGAAGCTCTTTATGAAATAGTGAAGCCTAATGAAGAAATAGAGCAAACGAAACTTCATCAAGAAAATAATTTAAAACAATCTGAAGTTAGTGAACGAAATACTTTCCAACTTCATCAACGTTATATCATCAGCCCAATTAAAAATGGAATTTTGATGATAGATCAACAAGCAGCACACGAAAGAATATTATTCGAGCGTTTTTACGAGATGCTAAATCAGCAAGCAGGAACTAGTCAACAAAGTCTATTCCCACAAAGCATTCATATGAATGCTGCCGATTTTGAGCTTTGCAAAATGTTATTACCCGATTTACAACAAGTAGGTTTTGATATCCAAGAATTTGGCAAAAACACATTTGTGATACATGGAGTACCTGCAGAATTAAACTCTGCAAATGAAGAACAAATGTTAATGGGATTATTAGAATCTTATAAACAGCAAAGTAGTTTACAAAAGTTTGAACAAAAAGAACTACTCGCTCGTTCTCTAGCTAAACAATCAGCTATAAAAGCTGGCAAAGTATTAAATCAAGAAGAAATGAATCATTTGATTGATGAACTTTTTGCTTGTGAATTACCAAATACAGGAATAAATGGAAAGGCGGCTTTCGTACGTTTAAGTATGGATGATTTAGCAGGCTATTTCGGATAAAAATATTATTATGAATGATTACAGACCCCAGGGGTTCTCAGTACTTCCTACCGTTGTAAAAAATCTATTAATTATTAATGGATTGTTTTTTGTTGCAACCATTGTTTTTCAAAATACGCTACATATAGATTTGAAAGACTACTTAGCATTGTATTACCCAGGCTCAGATCTTTTCAGACCATACCAATTAATCACTCATCTATTCATGCATGGAAATTTCATGCATTTGTTTTCAAACATGTTTGCTCTATGGATGTTCGGTGCAGTGTTAGAAAATTATTGGGGGCCAAAAAAATTCTTAACGTATTATATCATTACCGGATTAGGAGCTGCATTTCTTCATAGCGTTATTAATTTTTATGAAATCTCTCAATTGAAAGATGCCGCACAAGTATTTTTATCAAATCCCACTCCTAGAGGTTTCGAAAGTTTTGTATTGAATAGTGTTCCTGCAGAATATAGAACAAGCTTCAATGAATTGATGAGTTTATGGACTAATAATCCAGAAACTGTTGGGTTTAAAAACAATGCCATCGCTATTGTTAATGAATTAATTCAAGTAAAACAAAATGTTCCTACTGTTGGAGCATCAGGTGCAGTATTCGGAGTGTTATTAGCCTTCGGTATGATATTGCCAAATGCTATGATCTATGTGTTCTTCTTCCTTCCAATGAAAGCAAAGTACTTTGTTATTCTTTACGGATTGTTTGAATTATATAGTGGATTACAAAATAACCCTGGAGATAATGTTGCGCATTTTGCACATTTAGGTGGAATGTTATTCGGGTTTATTCTTATAAAATATTGGAGAAATAGAACTAATAGATGGAATTAAAATGAGTAGTTTATACGACGATTTCAAATCATATTTTTTTAGTAAGGATGTATTGATGAAAATAATTCTCATCAATGCAATTGTATACGTCGTTGGATTATTATCATCAGTAATTTGCTTCTTACTAAAACTTCCAGATCCTATAGCTATATTCAGTGCGAGCTATCTAATGTTACCTGCAAGTTTAACGCAGTTAATCGCACATCCTTGGACCATCATTACCTATATGTTTTTACACAATGGAATTTTTCATATTCTATTTAACATGATGGTACTATATTGGTTCGGAGGAATATTCAAGGACTTTTTAGGTACTCAGAAATTTGTATACACTTATTTTTTAACAGGAATATTTGGCGGTCTGTTTTATATATTATGCTATAACGTATTCCCATACTTCAGCGATACTGTTGAATATTCTAAAGCCTTAGGTGCTTCTGCAGCTATCATGGGTATTGTATTTGGTACTGCAACACTAGTTCCAAATTACGAAGTGATGTTTGCAATATTCGGTGCAATTCGTTTAAAATATATCGCCCTAATTTATTTAATCATAGATCTAGTAGGAATAAATAGTAGCAACTCTGGTGGACATATCGCACATCTTGGTGGTGCTTTGTTTGGGTTCATCATTGTAAAACAATTACAAAATGGTAACGATTGGACAAAATATCCAGTAAAGCTTATCGAAAGCATCTCGAATATTTTCAAAAAGAAAAAATTAAAAGTTGCGTATAAAAGTTCAGAGCCAATTTCAGTAAAGAAAGTGGCAGTATCGCAAGAGGAAGTAGATAGAATTCTTGATAAAATTTCGCAGTCGGGTTATGAAAATCTATCTTCAAAAGAAAAAGAAATATTATTTAAAGCCGGTAAGCAATAGATGAAATCGAAGAAGAAAAAATCTTTTATTTTTTGGTTCATGTTATTTATGAACTTACTTAGCATTGCGGCTTTAACAATTGCTTACATAGCGGCATGGGTCAAGCCTAGCATCTATTGGCCAATAGCCTTTTTCGGATTAGCTTATCCTTTCACTTTTATTATCAATATTCTATTTGCTATTTATTGGATAATTAATAGAAGATGGTTTGCAATTGTGCCATTATTATTTATCGCATTAGGATGGAATTCAGTTCTAAATTATATTCAGTTTGGAAATGAAGCGGAGAAGAATTTAGAAAACTCTTTTTCAGTATTAAGCTATAACGCTCATTTATTCAAATCTATCAAAACAAATAAATACGATAAAAAAACTAAGCATGAAATGATGGAAATGGTACTTAATCAAAAGGCCGATTTCATTTGCTTTCAAGAATTCTATTATCGTAAAAAAGGAGTGTATGATATTAAAGATTCTTTAATGAAGAAAGGTGATTATCATTTTTTCAAAGAAGAAGTATTTGATTCTAATGATAATGAGGTAATGTCGATGGCGTTCCTTTCTAAATATCCAATTATCAATACAGAAGTATTGCATTTTTACAACAGGCCACATGCCAATGTATGTTTATATGCTGATGTAAATTACAATGGAGATACTATTCGTATCATCAACGTTCATTTGCAATCCATCAGTTTTCAGCCTGAAGATTATCAATACTTAGATCAGGTGAAAAATGTAGAAACGGATATGCAATCGAATAAACGTATTGGAGCCCGAATTAAAAATGCATTTCTACACCGTGGAGATCAAGCAGATAAAGTCGCTGAATTAATTGAAGAATCGCCCTACCCTGTTATTGTGGCTGGCGATTTTAACGATACTCCAGCTTCGTATGCCTTTAATGTAATTTCGAACGATTTAAAAATTGCTTTTAGAGAAAAAGGAAATGGAATTGGGGTTACTTATAATGGCGCATTCCCAAATTTTCAAATCGACCATATCATGTGTGGTCAAGAGTTTGAGGTTTGTGATTATAAAATCATCAAGAAAAAATATTCAGATCATTACCCAGTTAAAGGGGTATTTAAATTAATAAAATAGTAAGTTTGTTTATGAATCAACAAATCAGTGTTTACAATTCTTTAAGTAGAGAAAAAGAACTCTTCGAACCCATCCGTAGTCCGTTTGTAGGGATGTACGTGTGCGGGCCAACTGTTTACGGGGAACCTCATTTAGGTCATGCTCGTTCGGCCATTACGTTTGACCTTGTAAATCGCTATTTAAGATTTTGTGGATACAAAGTAAGATATGTTAGAAACATAACAGATGTTGGTCACTTAGAAAACGACGCAGATGAAGGGGATGATAAAATTGCAAAACGCGCACGTTTAGAACAACTAGAACCTATGGAAGTTGCTCAAGAGTATACAAACTCTTATCATATGATGATGGACAAATTATATGTCCTTCGTCCGAGCATAGAACCAAGAGCTTCAGGCCATATCATTGAACAAATTGAAATGATTCAAAAAATCATCGATGCAGGCTTAGCTTATGTATCGAATGGTTCTGTATATTTTGATGTGTTGAAATACAACGAGAACGAACCTTATGGTGAATTATCGGGAAGAATTTTAGAAGATTTAATCGCACACGCTGGCGAAGAGAGAAGAACATTAGAAGGTAAAGAAGAAAAGAAAAACTCATTCGACTTTGCCTTATGGAAAAATGCTTCTCCTGAGCATATCATGAGATGGAACTCTCCTTGGGGCGAAGGTTTCCCGGGATGGCATATCGAATGTTCTGCAATGAGTGCAAAATATTTAGGCGAGCAATTTGATATTCACGGAGGAGGAATGGATTTGTTATTCCCACATCACGAATGTGAGATTGCACAATCGAAAGCAAGTAATCATGTTCATCCTGCTAAGTATTGGTTACACAATAACATGATCACGATTAATGGTCAGAAAATGGGTAAGTCGCTTGGCAATGCCATCAACCTTTCTCAATTTTTCAGTGGAGATCATCCTTTATTAAATAGAGCATTTTCACCACTTACCATTAGATTTTTCATGTTGCAAGCGCATTACCGTAGCACATTAGATTTTTCTAATGAAGCATTAGATGCTGCAGATAAAGGTTTAATGAAAATGATCAATGGCATTCGTACTGCTAAGAGTTTAGCTTGGACAGATACAGCTGGAACAGAAGTTGATGCAGAGCTTTGCGCTGAAATTAAAAATGAATGCAATGCAGTTTACGAAGGAATGAATAATGATTTCAACTCTGCAAAAAGTATCGCCGAATTATACAATTTATTAAAACGTATAAATTCTATCAAAGCAGGAATTATCAAACTAGAAGAACTTGATAAAGAAAGTTTCGAAATGCTGATAAATACATTTGTAAGTTTTAATGAAGAAGTATTTGGTGTATCTGATAATCATATTAACAACAACGAGTTATTTATTCCAATGATTGAAGATTGGATGGATACTTATCGCACAGCTAGAGAAGAAAAGAACTTTGCTATGGTTGATATGATACGTGCTAAGTTTAAGAGTAAAGGATTGTTGATTAAAGATTCGAAGGTGGGTTCGGAATGGGCCTATATAGAGTAGTGGGTAGTGAGTATTGAGTAAATTGTTAATTCGTTAAATAGTTAATATGTTAATGTCTAAGAAGTACTTTTTTATAATTTCAATTTTCTATTTGATTACAGCATGTAATGAAGGGAAAAAAGTGGAGAACACTTCTACATCAGAAGAAAAAAAAGTTGTGGTACCAAGTTTCAATGAAGACAGTGCTTTTGCATTTGTGAAGAAGCAAGTTGAATTCGGACCAAGAGTTCCTGGTACCAAAGCACATGCAAATTGTGCCGATTACTTTGTTAAAACCTTAAGCAGTTACGGAGCTTCTGTATATATGCAAAATGGTGATGTAAAAACTTTTGATGGTAAAAAATTCAATTTAAAAAACATAATTGCATCATTCAATCCTAAACAAACGAAAAGAGTAATGTTTGCAGCACATTGGGATACTAGACCATTTGCTGATCAAGACACTAAAGACCAAGACAAAGCCATTGATGGAGCAAACGATGGAGCAAGTGGTGCAGGTGTTTTATTAGAGGTTGCTCGTCAGTTTTCGTTAAAGAATCCAGATATGGGGGTTGATTTATTTTTATTCGATATCGAAGATTATGGTCAACCAGAAAATAGTAAATACCCAGAAATGCAAGATTCTTATTGCATAGGCTCTCAATATTGGGCAAAAAATCCACCTATCCCTAATTATCGTCCACAATATGGAGTACTATTAGACATGGTTGGGGGTTCTGATATCGTATTTACGCAAGAAGAAGTATCGCGCACCTATGCGCCTCAAGTATTAGAGTACGTATGGCAGAAGGCTGCAAAAGCAGGTTATTCATCAAACTTTAGTTACGAACATACACCAGCTATTATTGATGATCATTATTACGTGAATGCACTTGCAAATATTCCAATGGTAGATTTAATTCATCGCGATGCAAGTAGTAATTCAGGTTTCTGGAAACACTGGCATACACACAACGACAAACTTGAAAACATCGATAAGAAAAGTTTGAAAGTTGTTGGACAAACACTAATGGAGTTGGTATACGGAGAGTAGGCTCGTTTGCTAGGTTCGTCGAAGCGTCCCTGTCTGCCGCCAGGCAGGCTCGCTTCGACAAATAAACGAATGTCGGAGTGAGGACACTCCGACGAACAACAGACTCCTTATAACAATTTTAATATGAAGAATATAACCACCTTCCTATTTTCTATATTCATATTAACTTTCTTCTCCTGTAAGAAATCGACAACATCTAGTAATGCTACCGATGATTTCTCTTTTATTAAAGCTGCAGATATTTCTTTTCTACCTGAAATTAGAACCGCAGAATTTAAAGTAAAGGGCCCTTTGGGTAATACTGAAGATATGCTTTATATACTTCGTAGTTCAGGTGTAAATACATTCCGTTTAAGAGTATGGGTTAATCCAGCGGATGTACACTCTGGGTTATATGAAGTGAAAAATTTGTGTCGAGAAATTAAAAGTTTAGGCGCAAAAGTTTGGATAAGTATTCATTATTCTGATTCATGGGCAGACCCAGGTAATCAGCGTAAACCATATGCTTGGTGGAATGCTAATTTCGAGCAATTAAAAGACAGTGTGTATCAATACACAAGTACTGTCGCTAGAGAAACGCAAGCGGATTTTATTCAAATAGGAAACGAAATAAATAATGGTATTCTGTGGCCAGATGGACAATATACACAAGCTGAAAATTTCAAAGCATTATTAACAGAAGGAATAATAGCAGTCAGAGAAAATTCACCCAATGCGAAAATTATTTTACATTACGCCGGACATCAATATGCAGAAGAGTTCTTTTCTAAATTTGATAATTTAGATTACGATATCATAGGGTTATCCTATTACCCAAAATGGCATGGCAAAAATTTAGATTCATTAAATACTTCCATTACCAATATCGGAATGAATTTACATAAGAAAGTAATCATTGCTGAAACTGCTTATCCATTTACATTATCTTGGGCCGATTGGACAGATAACGTAATCGGATCTGAGAATGAAATTATTCCTGCATACCCAGCTACACCGATTGGTCAAAAGAATTTTCTAAAAGATATAAAATCCTTGATGAAGAATAATGTTTTCGGATTAGGCTTTTGTTATTGGGGTGGCGAATGGATCGCATTCAAAGGAATAACTTCTAAAACTGGATCAAGCTGGGAAAATCAAGCATTCTGGGACTATGATCATAAATCACTTCCAGTTTTAGAAGTGTATAAATAAGTCCGTTATTCTATCAAATATACTTCAGTTACAGGACTAAACAAATAGATATTCCCAGAAGGAATTTCTTTGCAACGGAATCTTTTGCGGACCAATTCTAGTTTTTGAAATTTTCGACCATTTTTCATTTGAAAGTAACCTCCCATTGCTATCGTACTTACAAAAACAGTATGCTGAGTTTTATCGTACTTCTTTAGAATTCTAAGTAGATTAACATCCGAACAACTCGATGCTGCAGGGTTAGCCATGTATTTACGAACAGCTCTATCTATATCTTCAGGAAAAATATTTCGATCTAAAAAAGGCTGCATTAGGAATTTGTATTCCGCTTTCCACTCCTCTCCATGAGGTTTTACTTTATGAGCATTTTTATTCCAATTCGTTAAATGAGCAAACTCATGTATTAGCGTAATTAAAAATGCGTACGGATTCAAATCTCTATTCACCGTAATACGATGCCCCTTCCCTCCATGTGGATGTCTGTAATCGCCAAGCACTGATTCCCTAGGCTTATGTATCGACAACTCCACTTGGAAATAATCAATCCACTTAGCCATCGTCGAAGCAGTACCTTCTGGTACATAGGGTTCGAGGATTTTGGCGTTGCGGTCTGACATTATAGTATCGTGTAGCGGGTATCGGGTATCGAGTAGTGGGTATTGAGTAAATATTTTAATTACTTAATGACTGAATAAGTTTGAACAACATCTTTTGAATAACATGTAACTTATCAATTAGTTCTCTTTCCAAATCTTCCGAAATATAATTCAAATCTTTTGAAATGCATATTTGTGTTTCAAGTTCAAAAGAAGAACCATTCGATATATTTAAAAAATGTATAAAATCATTTTTAGTTTTTCTACCTGAACCTTCTGCAATATTTGAAGGTATTGAAACAGCTGATCTTTGCATTTGATTAACTAGTCCAAATTTTTGACTGGGTGGAAATTGATCAGTAATATTATAAATCTGTGTGCAAAATGATTTAGCTTTTTGCCAAACCTCGAGTTTCCTAAATTGATTCATAAACAAGTTTATGAATTCAATTCTTATTTGTCAACTGCATAATTGCAAGATTATTTATCATCACAACCCATTACTCACTACTCACTACTCACTACCCATTACTCATTACCCACTACCCGATACCCGCTACCCGCTACCCGCTACTTAAGCATTTGGTACGCCAACAACGCACTCGTATATGCCAAGACCGTCATAAAGGCGAGTTGTATTGCTGGCCATTTCCAAGATTTGGTTTCTCGGTAAACAACGGCAAGTGTGCTCATACACTGCATCGCAAATGCATAGAAAAGCATAAGGGAAACACTAACTGCAAAAGTAAATGTAGATTGACCAGTGTTCGCATTTTTTGCCATCACTAATTTATCTCGAACGGTGTCGAGTTTTTCTCCATCACTTTCTACACTATAAATGGTTGCTATAGTACCAACAAATACTTCTCGTGCTGCGAAAGATGTAATTAATGCAATTCCAATTTTCCAATCATATCCTAACGGACGAATCACAGGTTCGATGAATTTACCTAAATGCCCTGCATACGATGCTTCCAACTTTTCCGAATTATACATTCTTGTTAATTCTTCAGGAGCTATAGTATTGTTATGTTTTAATGTTTCGTATTTAGTGTTAATCATTTGAATATCGTCTGATGGACCATATGTTGCAAGGAACCATAAAACGATAGATACCGCTAAGATTATTTTACCAGCTTCGGTAACGAATGTTTTTACTTTATTGAAAATGGTAATCCCAACATTCGACCATCTCGGCATTCTGTATACCGGCAATTCCATAATGAAATAACTTCTCTCTTTCGTTTTGATAATTAATTTCATAATGTATGCTGAAAATATTGCAGCAACAAAACCTAATAGGTACATGCCCATCAATACTAAGCCTTGAATATTTAATATCCCGAAAACTTTTTCACTCGGAACAACAATAGAAATTAATAAAGTATAAACTGGTAACCGTGCTGAGCAACTCATCAATGGAGTTACCATAATTGTAATCAATCGATCTTTCCAATTTTCAATAGTACGTGCCGACATAATTGCTGGAACAGCACATGCAATTCCACTCATTAATGGCACTACAGACTTTCCATTCAATCCGAATTTCTTCATCACACGGTCCATCATAAAAGTAACACGTGCCATATAGCCTGTATCTTCTAGTACCGCGATGAATAAAAACAAGATGGCTATTTGTGGAATGAATACTAGCACTCCACTCATTCCAGGAAGAATACCACCAACTATTAAATCTTGAAAAATCCCTGCTGGAATAATACTTAAAAGCACATTCTCTAACCAAATAAATCCTTGCTCAATTAAATCCATCGGATAACTCGACCATGTAAATATCGATTGAAATACGACGAATAGAATTAAGAAAAATAAAATTAAGCCTCCAACTCTATGTGTAAGCCATTTGTCTATTTTATTACTATGACTTTCTTTCTCGGGAGCTTTTGGTATAGAAACATTTCCAAAAAGTAATTCATTAATATGATTAAATCTCGCAATGGTTTCTTGTGCCTGAGCTTTATTATGATTGAAATTATGTTTCTCGCCGAGCGATTTTAACAATTCCTTTTTCTCTACGGATAGATGTTGTAATTCGTGATAATGATGCGCTAATTCAAATGCGATATAATCATTATCTATCTCGAAATATTTTTTAATCTCATCAATTAATTCAGGAGCATATTGTTTTATATCAGTTCCTGATTCTACAATAACTTGATGATCTACTTGATATTTTATCGCTTCTTTTAATTCTTTAATTCCTTCATTATTTCGAGCACTAATTGCAACTACTGGAATTCCAATTTTATCAGCTAGCCCTTTAATATTGATGTCGAGATGTTGTTCCCTTGCTTGGTCAATCATATTGATTGCCAAAACACAAGGCATATCTAAATCTAGAATCTGTGAGAATAACAATAAGTTTCTTTTAAGATTGGTAGCATCAACAACTATCACAACTACTTTCGGATAATCTGGATTTCCTTTAGATCCTAAAACTTGTAATGCAATTTGCTCGTCTTGAGAACGGGGATATAAACTATACGTTCCGGGTAAATCAATAATTCTAGCTGTGCGATGTTCATCAATCGCATAAAAGCCGATTAATTTATCTACGGTTACTCCAGGAAAATTTCCAACTTTTTGGTTCAAGCCAGTGAGGGCATTGAATAAGGATGACTTTCCGGTATTCGGATTGCCTATTAACGCAATATTTATTTCTTCTTTCAAAGCTTTACTTCACCAAAATGCTGTCTGCTTCTGCTTTTCTCAAACTTAATTTATGCCCATATAAATGAATCGCAATAGGATCACCCAAAGGTGCAATATGTGCAACTTCAACCTCTTCACCTGGTAAACAACCCATTTCCAATAATCGAATCGATAATTCTTCGTCGGTAAATGAATCAATTATAGCTTTTACACCCGGCTCAAGGTCGGTTAACTTCCTCAGTTTCATTATATGCGTTTTTATTAAGAAAACGGTGCAATTTAGGGCTTATTTAAATTAATTCCAAATAAGAATACTTTTAAAAACCTCCCTTAAGAAGCCATTATATGTATTTGACTCTTAGGCACTTGCTTACCAAATGTTGGGCAATGGCAACGAGACTTGCAAGATGACAATGATGTAGTAGCTATAATAGCCAATAATAATATTGCAGATAATGCTTTTGATTTCATATTATTTACGAATAAAGTACAATTTACGCAATTTTTGATTTATTCATCAAAAACTTACTTACTAATAACGCAAAAAGGGCACCAATTGTGTTTGCTAAAAAATCTGCCCATTCGGCAGAGCGGTAAGTGAAAATCAATAACTGAGATATTTCCATTAATCCACCCCAAAACATGCAGAATAGAAAAGAATAAGTGATGGAGTTACGATTTAATTGAAAATAATAATGCTGTTTTCTAAGTCCCCACGATAATAGAATCATCAATGTGAAATAGAAAACAGCATGTACAATTTTATCAGCTCCTTCAAAATTCAAGAAGGAAACCTTTGGAATACCACTGCTTGGCGTATTACTTAAATAGCTTATTAAGCAAAGCCAAATCAGCCAATATATATTATATCTCCAGAAGGAATTAAGCACCAACTAAAGCTTGGTAATCTGCAGCAGAAAGTAATGTTTCATAATCAGAAACATTGCTAACGTTTACTTTTACCATCCAACCTTTTCCGTAAGGATCAGAGTTTACTAATTCTGGGTTAGAATCCAATTCTGTGTTCATTTCTACAACTTCACCAGCGATTGGCATATATAAATCAGAAACAGTTTTAACGGCTTCAACAGTACCAAAAACTTCTTCTTGAGCAACATCTTTACCGATCGTGTTGATGTCTACATAAACGATGTCACCTAATTCACGTTGTGCGAAATCAGTAATGCCCACATAAGCAACATTACCCTCTAAACGAACCCACTCGTGGTCCTTTGTGTACTTTAGTTCTGATGGAAAATTCATTGTGTTTAATTTTATACCCCAAAGTTAAATTTTTCTTTCAATAATTAAGCACCAATATTAATTCTTAAACTGAACCCTAAGCTAGTTATGGCTGTTGGGAAGGTTGTTGAGATAAATGGCTTAGTAACTAATCTATCGTAGAACAATCTCACTTGGAATCGTTGATTTAATACATATTCTGCAGATGGCTTAATACTAATGACTCTAGAACCATTAATTACATCCGAGAATCCTTGATCCATTCGGTGTATTGCCCCTCTATTTAACCTGATATTGAAATCCATTCGTAGGTTCAAATCATTTTTCAATACTTTTTGTCCGTTACCAATACTGAATGGTAATTGTAAGTTATTTGTAGTATATCCCACGCCTACATTGTATTCAAAAGTATTTAATTGCTCTACTCTTGTATTCGCAAAGCTTAAACCCAAATTCCTACTTTGCTTGTATTCCAACAAAATATTAACCTTATTTTTCATCGTCATGTCGAAGCCAATTACTGGTGCGAATGTTTCTGAAATTGTTACTTGTTGAATTTCATATGATGGTACATAGTTGCCATTTGCAGCATAAGTTATAGCTTGAGTAGTTGGTCTATTAAAGCTATTTACATTATAGGTTGATGTATAAGCATGTGTAACTTGGAAGTTTGAGAAATACTCATTGATCCAATCAAACTTCATCAAACCAGTATAAGTCATTCTCCAGTTAGGTAAAGGAATTTTAGGGAATGGATTTAATCCTACTCGATCCGACGATTGACCTGAATATGCTGCGATAAACGCTGGTATCAATACTTGTTGTGAGTATCTACTATATCCTGAATAAAAACCTCCAGTATCTATACTTGTAATTCCTTTTTCAGCTGCTAATCGTTGAGATATTCTGAAACGATTGCCTTCGAACTTATCAAAGAATGCTGAACTTCCATTATCAGCTAATTTTTCGAATGCCGAATTAACAGTCACAATAGTCATACTAAATGTCCCTGTTTCTGTTTCCCCGAATGATCTAAACTTGCCATACGTTGCACTAGAAATATCATTATCGTATCTGAAAAATTCTTGATAACTAAACGAAATAGATCTCTGCATGTTTAAGTCTAATCGCATTTCTGGAATAGGCTCTAAATTCGCGCGAATACTGATCTCTTTTCTATTGGTACGTGCATATCTATTAGTAATTGAATCGTATGTAGTAATCCAACCATTTTCTGCAGCTTTAAATCGAATATCTTTCTGACTACCAAAAACGAATCCAACACCCGGAGCATTCGCATTACCGAAATTCATACCGAGTAAATCTGTTTCTGGTTTAAAGCCTGGCAATAATTGACCGTTCGTTTCTCTGTAACTGAAGTTAATAGAACGCAACATAATCAATGTTCTTGCAAGCACTTTTTTGAAATCCATTTTGTTTTGAGCTAATGCTATACTATCTGCAACTTCTTGTGCTTTGTTCTTATTAACTTTTAATTTATCTAATGGATTATTTTTATTGTTTCCTCTTGATCTTTGTGGAGTAATTAAAGCTTTTAAATATTTCGATTTCCCGTACAATTGAGTCATGTTAAATGTTGGATTCAATTGTAAGGACTGTGAGTTAGAAATTGTATTCTCAAACTTCGGAGTCGATAATGCCGCAGCTTTCCAATCATAACGAGCAGAATAAGTAGCCGTCATTTGTGTCCAATCCATGAATGGCAATTTATTGATTGGCACTTGGTAAGTTAAGTTGGCATTCTGTGAGTAGTCCGTTGTTCTACCTAATGTTTTGATGTTCGACATTAAAGAGTCTTTCTCTTCACGTGTATCTATTTTACCGTAAGGCTCATCAACTACAGATAAATTGTTTGCAGAGAAATCTAACTTCAAAGATTTACTTAAATCATAACGCATACCATACGTTCTAATAATTCTGAAGTTTTTATTATACGTTTCCGGAATTGGTAATGATCCTGTATTAATGTTTCGAACTTTCATTTCACCATAATCTCTATCCACATCAATTCTAAAATCAACAGAACTTGGCACATAATTAAAATTGAAATCTTTAATCAATTTTAAATTTTTGCTTTGAATAAAACTATCGAACGGTCGAACTTCTTTTGGTTGCGTGGCGAAATTATAAGCCAATGCTCCTTTATAATTCTTTACAATATTATATTCGGTATTATAATTTCGTTTGTATAAATCTGAATACGCATAGGTAACACTGAAGTTTTCGATATCATACATCCTCACTTTTTTCTTCGTGTCAATTCTATCTTTCTTCACATTCGTAAAGCTTATACTTTTTCTACGAGTATAATCTTCAGTTATTTTTTTAATCGAATCTTGTTCTTTAACTGTTAATTCAGATAAAACATTTTCTAATAAGATGTCCGGATTATTTGGAGCGTATTGAGGTGTACTGATTGCTTGAGAATACGAAACATACATTGGAATTCTTATTCCAGATTTCTCTGGGAAGAATTTACCTAATTCTAAATTCGTAGAAACATCATACTGTTTATCATCAGTACGATTTCTTTCAGAAACTTTTTTGTCGATAGACCCGAAACCAAAAGTACTCTTACTTCCCGAAAGAGTTACAGTACCTAAGTCGGCTAGCTGAGCACTCATTCTACCTGTTGCAGCCCAACCTCCTTGCTCATCAAATTCAGTAAGCAATAATTCGTTGAACCAAACCTGCACACACTTAGGATCATTTGGTGTGGCACTTCTATTTCGAATACCTACCACAATCGACCTTACGTTCCCTAAATCGGGATTACCTTTTATCCAAACTGTATTTTTTCCATCTTGATAGAGGTATTCCGATGTTACTGGTTCTTGTGCATTATTCCTTCGCTGTTTTGCTAATTGAAGTACAGATAGTGGTAAGGATAGTTTATTGTAATCTGGCCATATTCCATCAGGAGTTTTTTCATTCTGAGGAGTTATGCTCAATGGGATTTCGTATTCGTAATAGTTATCTGTATAATCGATACCAAAACGAACGAAAGCTGTCATTTCATTTTTATCAATGTTCTCGCCTTCGGCGTGAATAAACATTTCAACTTTCTTATAAGATCTAAAATCGAAATTAGAAATCTTATACGCTTTTACTTCATCATTCTTTTTAAAATTACAAGCGTTTAATAACAACGATTGTTCGTTTACACGTGTAGTACCACGAACATCTTGTAAGTTTAATTCTTGTGTAATACCTGGAGGCAATACATATGGTATAGGAGTTCTACTTCCGTTCTCTTCAATGTTAATTGTTGATAAATCGAAAATCGCATCTGATTTAGCTTCTGTGCCTTCTCCAGAAGTAACCGTTGGATTTAATCTTCTCCACTCTCCTCTTACTAATTGTAATCTTGCAAAACGTAATGTTACTGTATCAGTGAAATTAGTTAAGAATGCTCTTACGAAACGGATAGCTCTGAAATCTTGAATATCACCAACTCTTCTTTCATATTTTGCTAAAGGAATTCTGAATTGATACCAAGTAACATTTTCTGTTTTACCATTTGCTAATTTTACAGACGCTACAACTTTATCTGTTACATATGAATTTTGATCTGGGTTCTCTAATTCACCCGGGCTCAATCTAACTCTGTATTGAAAATATTCATCACGATCAGATTGAGAATTATCACGATTGATATCTTCAGTATCTGGTGTTGGTGTAGAAGCTGTATTGCTTAAGCCTGTCTTATCAATCGATTGTTGTTCTGTTGGAGAGTTCCCTTCCGAACCATTGTATTTTTTATAACGATCGATAACAGATGCTTTCGCATTGTCATATTCAGTACCTCTATAATATGCATAATCATCGCCAGATGGATCGGCTAAAGCTTGTTGGTATGCAATAGAATTTACTCCAAAGGCAGCCTCTAATAAATCTAAATAACTCGTTTTAAAGAAATTTAATTCTTCTGCGTCAGTTAAACCATCCAAACCAACATCCTGAAACGGGCGCGATGCGTTATCATTATCAAAAGCATTATTTAGTGGCGGAACAGTTCCTACTCTACCCCATGCTGTGGTATCGTATCTTGCAACATTACCATCTTTTGGTAAAGCATTTTCAATAGATTCTTTACCATCTTTTAGAATATCTTCAGAAATACTTCCTAAGTTGAAATACAAATCACCACCCGATGAACCTGGTTTATCGATAAATGGATCTAGCATCCAAAACTCGATAAATTCTACATTCAATGCCTCAAAATCGTTCGTCTCCAAACGGCGCATAATACCACCCCAAGAATTTGCTGGATCTTTGAATGTTCCATCAGCATTTAAACGATCAACACTAAAGTTGTAAGGCCCTCTTTCTTTAGGGAAATATGTTAAATCTAAAGTTGATAAAATATTAGGCTGACCAGTTGGGATTTGTTTGTTCGGGAAAACTTCTTGTTCAGTTACTTCACGAATGTAGTGACTAGATAATTGAGTTTTATCTGAACGAATATGCGCAGGTGTTCTATTATCTGTTTTACTATAAAATAAATTATCGATTTGATAATGTGCTAACCTCGCTCTGTGGAAACCCGTAGATAAATCGTTGTATAAACTAGACTCAGGGAACATCGCAGGAGTACTCGATAAATACCATGATGATGCACTCTTTAAATCGATGGATGATCTACTGCCCTCAAAATCGTCGATATAAGAAATACCACTTTTGTTTTTAGAAGTATTTAATAAACGTGAATGTCCGGGATCTAATTTGGCGTATTCTCCAGACAGCGTAATGCTCGATGTCGCTTTAGTTTCTATGAATGGTAGCTTATCAACTAAAGTAGTCAATAACTGAGATTCGTTTCTGTAGTTAAAATCTACACCATACATATTATTGGCAATCGGTTCATCGCCAATATTTACTTTTTGTGTAAGTGGTCGTTCAGACAACCTCAAAAAAGTTCCCCCTAAATTTAACTGGTCACTTAATTTATAATCTAAACGTGTACCAATAAATGTTCTCGATTGAACACCAAATAAGGTTGAACTTTCTAAGTCAACTGTAATCGGTGCACCATTGCTTAACAAGCCTGCATTGGTAATTTTAACACGACCAATATTATAATCAACAGTATAATCTTGCCCTTCTACTAATACTTGTGTACCTGATTTAACAACAACAGATCCTGTTGGAATATTAATTGCGTTTAAAGAAAATTCCGAATTACTTGTTGATTGAAAACTTCCTTGAATACTGAATTTATTTTTTCTTGGTAATTGTTGAGCTTTAAATTTTGTTGAATCGTATAGTTCCGTAAAAGCTATATTATTAGCGGTAATAGTATCTCCATCTACTGCTAATAATTTATATAGATAAGAACCGAATGGTTCTACTTTCGTAAATATAATTCTACCATTCGCAGGGTTAATAGTGATGTTCGGCACAAAGTCGAATACTCCATCAGATGTTGGCGTTTGCTTCACATCTAATTTATCTAATCCAAGTATTCTAATTAATGGAATGTTTTTTACTGTTACCGGACCACTTGATAAATAGTTTACATTGTTTGCTGTTTTTTCATCTAGATACATTACATCTAAACGAAAATCTTCTGAGTTAACTTGAAATGCATTTAATGAATAAATATTTTTCATCATCAAATCCCATGTTGGCAAACTTGTTTTCAGAGAAACGTTCTTTAATAATTTTGTGTATAAAACTGTTGCAGGGTTAGTTTCTGGACGTTCGTTCGAAAATTCACCGACAGTATATTCAACACCATTTACTGTATATCGATATGCTACCGCAAGAACTTCGTCTGAGTTCAATGCAGCGTTTAAAGTAATATAACCTAACTGAGGATGAAATGTAAATTCTCGGTCTAATAATTTTCTAGCTCGAAGTTTAGCATAGTTATCTGGCCCGCCAATAGAACTGAAATAAGCACTCAAACTATTATCATCTACATTTCTGGCATTCGCAGGAATAATATCTAGTAAATTATTTGAAGGGTCTACAACATCCGTTTTTACGGAGTTTGGTAATGGACTTGTATTCAAAATAAGATTAGGATTTTTTGAATACACTTTTGAGTTTTCACCTAAATCTATAAATGCTAATACATCTCTAGTATTTTCATCACCAACTCTATTTTTCGATGTAACCCAAACTTCAACCTTAGAAATTAAAACATTTGATTTTACAATTGGAGGTTCTTCCAAAGCTTTATCATATTCATCTCTGAAATATTGTGATAAGAAATAATGTTTATTCGATTCGTAATTATCTGCTAAAAATTTGAATTCCGTTTTTTGTGCACCATTGGTAATTTTAATCTGTTTCTTCTCGCTTTTTTGTTGAGAGAAAACTGATGTCACCATCAGCTTACCAAATTGCAATTGTGTTTTCACACCGAACAAACTTTGAGAACCACTAATTAAGCTAGAGCTCAATGGAAGTGACACGTTTCCTAATTCAATCTTTTTGATGATTTCATCTTCGTAACCAGTATACTCCAATTTCATTTGATTTTCAAAATCGAAAGAAGCTTCTGTATTGTAGTTTACAGATGTTTTTAATTTATCGCCAATATTACCAGTAACATTTAATTGTATTTTTTGATCGAAATCGAATTGTTGAGTTTTACGTTGACTTTCGTTTAGTAAAGGGTTATCATTTCTATTGAACTTTCCTGAGAAAATTAATTCTGCAGTTCCTTGCGGACGAATATCAACTTTACTCCCTCCAAAAATTCTATCGAACACTTGGTTGTTCACATAAATTTTAGGAACCATCCCATTCGGAGAAATAAGTGAAGATTCCGACGAACGTTGTTTCCAATAATCGAATCTAGTTTTTTGTGCTTCGTATTTTTGATATTCTTCGAAGCTCATGTACACGGGTGATTTATAAAATTTACCACCGATGGTTTCGGTGATGGTGTACATTTTACTATCAGGGTCGTAAGTAACTTTACGTTCTAAATTTGGTGGATCTTGTAAATCGAGTTTTCGTTTTGGGCCTTTATCGGTTGCAGTTCCTTGAAACTTTGTTCCAGAATCGGGCAAAGCAATTTCAAGCATGCTAATGTCATCGATAACCACATCAGCACTCAGCACCATAGATGCTGCAGCTAATAGTGATACGAAAACCACTAACAATCCGAAAATTGGTTTATTTCCTTTGGCCCTTATTTTCAACCTACTTAATTAAATCGTTTACAAATTCTTGAGTGCTGATTTTATCAGGTATTCAACGCTCAACGCATTGCCTTCCAACCTGATGATTTGATCCAATGCCTTTTCAGCGCTGGTTTTTGCAAAACCCAACATTATCAGTGCAGATAACGCTTCTTCTTTGGCTGTATTGTTCAAAGGGGCTGATAAAAGTGTATCAGAACCCTCTTTTTTCAGTTTATCTTGAAGTTCAAGAATTAAGCGTTGGGCTGATTTCGGGCCAATACCTTTAATTCTTTGCACCAATGCTACATCACCTCGAACAATCGCCTCTTGAATTTCTTGGGGAGAAATAGAAGATAACATCATTCTTGCTGTATTCGGACCAATTCCCGAAACAGAAATTAAATGGGTAAATAGTCTACGCTCCGATTCATCAAAAAATCCATATAAAACATGGGCATCCTCACGAATACTCAAATGGGTATAAATTAATATGGATTCCTCCTCTGCAATTTGTGCAAACGTATGCAATGAAATATTGATAAAATATCCCACGCCAGATGCTTCCACTACAACATGTGTTGGTGTTTTTTGTACCAACTTTCCTTTAATATGATGAATCATTATTTACGCAAATCGTTTATTTTTTCTCTAATGGTTCTTTTCGTTTTAGCACTAGTAGGTTTTGAATTAGCTTCTCCTTCTTTCGATTGTGCATCAACTACTGCAATTGTAATCATGTTTACAATTTCACGAACCGATGATCCTAATTGTAAAATGTGAACTGGTTTTTTCATACCAATTAAAATCGGACCCACTGCTTCTGCTCCTCCAATTTCTTGTAAAATTTTATATGCCGAGTTACCTGAATCTAAATTCGGGAAGATTAAAGTATTTGCTGGCTCTCCGTTTAAGCAAGAGAATGGATAGTTATCGCTTAGTAAATCTGCGTTTAATGCGAAGTTTGCTTGCATCTCTCCATCTACAATTAAATCCGGACAAGTTTTATGTAGAATTTCTACAGCTTGACGAACCTTAACAGGATTAGGTGTTTCAGAACTTCCGAAATTTGAATACGAAAGCATTGCTATTCTTGGAGTAATATTAAACTTCTGAACTGATTTCGCAACAACGTTTGTAATTTCTACAAGTTCGTTTACTGTTGGGTCGATGTTAACTGTAGTATCTGCCAAGAATATCGGCCCTTGTTTAGTTAACATCAAATACATTCCTGCTACACGATGTACTTCTTCGTCCATTCCAATAATCTGTAATGCCGGACGAATTGTTCCTGGGTAATTTTTTGTTAATCCTGATATTAATGCATCTGCTTCGCCTATTTCCAACATCATCGCACCGAAGTGATTTCTATCACGCATTAATTTTTTCGCTTCATATAAAGTGATACCTCTACGTTTACGTTTCTCGAATAATAACTTCGCGTAATTCGCTTGCATGTCTTCTTCCACACGAGGGTCTATCATTTTTACATCTGCAAGATCTAGGCTATGCTCTTTAATTAAGCTTTGAATTTTGTCAATATCACCTAGTAAAATTGGGAATGCAATTCCTTCGTCTTTTACAATTTGTGCAGCTTTTAAAATTTTGTAATTATCAGCTTCAGCAAAAACTACTCGCTTAGGATTTCCTTTTGCTTTTACAGAAATTGCACGCATCAGTTTATCATCTAAACCTAAACGTTTTTTCAATTCCTCGTGGTAAGCTTCCCAATCTTTAATCGGATAACGAGCAATGCCAGATTCCATCGCTGCTTTTGCAACTGCAGGAGCAACTGCTGTAATCAATCTAAAGTCTAATGGTTTTGGAATGATATAATCTTTACCGAATGTGATATTCTTTTGGTTGTATGCTAAATTCACTGCTTCTGGTACTGGCTTTTTCGCTAAGTCTGCGATTGCTCTTACCGCTGCAATTTTCATCTCTTCATTAATTTGAGTAGCTCGAACATCCAATGCCCCTCTAAAAATATACGGGAATCCTAAAACGTTATTCACTTGGTTAGGGAAGTCTGATCGTCCCGTTGCCATGATAATATCGTTACGAGTTTTGATCGCTAAATTATAATCGATTTCTGGATCAGGATTTGCCATCGCAAAAACGATTGGGTTTTTCGCCATCGATTTCAACATCTCTGGTGTAATAATATTTGCACCAGATAAACCAATCAATACATCTGCATCTTTAGCTGCATCAGCGAGTGTTGAAATATTTCTACTTGTTGCAAAGAATTTTTTCGTTTCATCCATCGGACCTTTACGATCAGAACGAATTACTCCTTCTCTGTCGATCATTACGATGTTCTCTTTCTTTGCACCAACTGATAAATATAATTTCGAACATGAAATTGCTGCAGCACCTGCACCAATTACAACGATTTTAACTTTATCGATTTTCTTCTTTTGAAGTTCTAATGCATTCAATAAAGCCGCAGCAGAAATAATTGCCGTACCATGCTGATCATCGTGCATGATTGGAATTTTCAACTCAGCTTTTAATCTCTTTTCAATTTCAAAACACTCAGGAGCTTTAATATCTTCTAAATTGATACCTCCGAATGTTGGCTCTAATGCTTTTACTGTATTTACAAACTGATCAACATCCGTTACATTTAATTCAATATCGAATACATCGATATCAGCAAAAATTTTGAAGAGTACTCCTTTACCTTCCATCACTGGCTTCGATGCTTCCGGACCAATATTACCTAAACCTAATACTGCTGTTCCATTACTAATTACTGCTACTAAGTTTCCTTTTGCAGTATACTTGTAAACATCCTCTACATTTTCGTGTATCTTCATGCATGGCTCTGCCACACCTGGTGAATATGCTAATGATAAATCTCTTTGAGAATTTGTGGGTTTTGTAGGAATTACTTCAATCTTACCTGGTCTGCCTTGTGAATGATATTCCAATGCATCCTGCTTACGATTATTCTTATTCATAAATTTAAAATACTAAAGTAGCTTTTGAGCTTCTTGTGAAGGTTCAAATATAAGGAATCGAGCCGAAAAATAGACCTTTTTTACTTTCTCATTTTCGAATAAGGGTAGAATGCGATTGCCTTTGTCTTTAGGCAAAAAGCTATTCAAAATGAAACACTTAACTATCTATGTATTATGCCTTTTAATGAGCCCTATTTATGCTCAAAAGGGTATTAGAGCACAATTAAACAAGGAAATTAATGTGCAAACAAACGTAAAATCAGTTGTCGATAGGTTTGCAGAAGCAAAATCTTCACAAAAATCAGGGAAATCGACTCAGAAATTCATGTGGGACGAAAACACGAATCAATGGGCATTTACCGGAAGTTTCGAATCAGTTTATAACGCTGAGAAGGAATTACAAGAGGAAATTGTATACGATGTAACCGGACAAGCTCAACAAAGAATTGTGTATTCAATTAGTTCATCAAAGTTAATTAGCTCAAGTATTACTGATGTCTATACCGATGGTGAATGGGTACATCAAGAAAAATCTGAATTCGAAAAAGATCCTAAAGGGAATACTATTCGTGAAGAATATTTCTACTGGAGCAATAATGAGTGGTTGTTGAGCAATGGTAAAAAAACTATTACTGAACATACTAACTCTAACCAATATATCGAAACAGATTTAGTATACGATGATAACACAAAATTCTACACTCCTATCATGAGAAGAATTTATAATCTAAGCAATACTAAAATCGATGAAATTCTTACTCAACAATATGATAAGAATGAATGGGAAAACTTATTTGCAGAAGGTTTCGACTATAATTCAAATGCTGAAATTACTGAAATGATTTACCTAACATGGAATGGTACTCAGTGGGAAAATAAAGAGTTATACACTAATATCAACTGGCACGATTACGCTAAAAAACAATTGAATACTATCGAATTAAAAGTATGGTCAAACAATACTTGGAATAGCGATCAAAAAGCTGTTTTTCAATATAAAATGAATGGAGGAATGTCGTCTGTATCATTTGTAAACATTAACAATGAATGGGTTTATGCTTATCGCTTAAATGAAGATTACGACACGCATAATAATCCAAAAAGTTATAAAGTAGAAATGTATGAAAACAATACATGGACAACCTTAATGGAAACTGAAATGGAGTATGCTTATGATCTTCAAAACAGATTAGTAGAATCTATTATCAAAATATATGATGGTTCGGCATGGCATAATTTAACCAAAGAAATTATTACCTATAAAACGAATACAGGTATTGCAAATAATAAAGCAGAATTAAATGTATTTCCTAACCCAACAAGCGATTATATCCAATTAAATATGAAAGAAGCAAGTGCTGGAACATTAAACATATACAACCTAAGCGGACAGTTATTAATCTCTCAACATATAGAAAACACAAATGAAGCAAGAGTTAATTTGAATGAATTAACTGCAGGAACATACATCGTAAACTTTATCTGTGGATACGAAGTATTAGTAACTAAAATAGTTAAAGAATAAAAAAGAGATGCTGAACTTATTAGCTTTTTTTAGAGATTTTTAAAATCATTCCAGCTTTAAGATCATCACTAGTTTTAATGCCGTTAAGTTCTTTAATTTTCTCAACAGTCATCCAAGCATATTTTTTGGCGATACCATATAAGGTGTCGCCTTTTTCTACTTTATGGAAAACATATTTAGAATCCGAATTTCTTTCCGGAACACGTTTAGCAATTTGATTTTTCTCGCTAGTTGTAGCTTTAGCAATTAATTTCTCATCATATTTTTTGATGATTAATGTTTGTCCAGCCATCACAATCGATCTCTTCATATTATTCCAATCGCGAATATCTTGTACACTAACTTTATTTTTTTCAGCGATAGTAGAAAGATAATCACCTTTGCGAACTTTGTATTTAATGATACGCTCAACTTTTACTAACTCCATTTCTGTGTTAGATTTTTTTGAACTAGTTGACGATTGAACCTCTTGTTGTTCGTCTGGAACATTAGTGTTTACAGCTATTTGCTCTTCTTCTTTAGCAATTGGCTCTTCAGCAGATTTCTTAGGACTTACTTTTTTAGCAACTTTTAAAGTCTCAGTAGTTTTAATTTTCAAGACTTTTCCAGCCATCAAATTACTCGACTTTAATTTATTCCATTTCTTAATATCTGCGGAAGCTACATTGTATTTGTCAGCAATCGTACTTAAATTTTCACCACGTTTAACTTTGTGATTTTTAGTAACATTTTTAGTTACATATTCATAAGTCACTTTTGCTTTCTCTGTATTTTGAACAGGGGCAACATAAGATGCTGTATCAACTTTTCTTTCTTTTCTAACTTGAGCAATTGCTGTAGGAGCAACAGGTGTAGGCGCTTGAATTTGTTTTTTTATCTTCAATCGTTGACCTCTTTTTAAAGCATTACGAGATAAGTTATTCCATTTTTTGATGTCTCTAACTTCAACGTCATACTTACTAGCAAGTTTATTTAATGTTTCACCTTTTCTAACTACGTGAGTTTTAAAAATTGTTCTCGACTTAGCCATAGGGTCTGTATTCAATACAAACTCTTGTTCTGATGATACATTACCAAAAAGGTTATATAATGAATCTCTATTTCTTGCAACTAAATCTCTTCGTGTTGCAGGTAGTTTCACCATATATGTTTCTGAATACGCAGGAATAAAATCTTTTTTGAAAATCGGATTTAAAATTTTCAACTCTTCGTTATTAATTCCACAAATTCTCGAAATGTCTTTAAATGCTACTGGTTTAGAGAAATGCAAAGTATCCGTCATGAAGCTAAAATTCGGATATGCAGGATATAAATTATGCATCTCTGCGCAAGTCATGATGTAATTCGCTGCAATATATGCAGGTACATAACCACGAGTTTCTTGAGGTAGAAACTGACGAATTTCCCAGAAAGTTTTTTGTCCACCACCAGCTTTTTTAATCGCACGGTTAACATTACCCGGACCACAATTGTATGCAGCAATTACTAAAAGCCAATCACCATATCTGCGATACATATCCACAAAATATTTTGCGGCAGCATGAGTTGCTAATAAAGGATCTCTTCGTTCATCAATATGAGAAGTGATTTTCAAATCGTACATTTTAGCGGTAGTAAACATGAATTGCCACATACCTGTAGCGCCAACTGGCGATACTGCGTAAGGGTTCAATGCCGATTCTACAATTGCTAAGTATTTGAACTCCGTAGGGATTTTATATTCTTTGAAAACTTTTTCGATCATCGGGAAATAGAATTCCGATAATCCAAGCATACGTTCTACTTGCTCTCTTTTACGGAAAGCATATAAATCGATATAGCCTTGAACAAATGAATTGTAATCGAGAGGAATAAAACGAGTAATCGAATCTAATCTTCTTTTATAAACTTCTGTTGCAAAACGTGGAGGAGTATTTAACTGAGATAAATCCACTTCAGGAACAACGAAAGTAGTGTCATCGTCGACATTAACAGGCTTAATTAATCTAGAAGGACGAATTGAAGCCTCAGCGAAGTTGATTTGAAATAATGTAAATATGGCTATCGCGAAAACGACAATTTTGTTTTTTTTCATCCTAATTAATTAAAATTATTGTCTACATCTCAATTCTGTATTCTTGCAAAATAGTAAAAAATCGTAAAAACTCTATCTTTTTACTGTTTTTGCTCTAAAAAGTTCGCGAAATTTAACATTTCTTGCTCTTTAAAGTGTTTTCCGATGATTTGCAAACCAATCGACATCCCATTAGAATGCGTCGCTGCAGGTATCGAAATGGCTGGTAAACCAGCTAAAGAAGCTTGAACGGTAAAAATGTCGGCTAAGTACATCACTACAGGATCTGTAGTTTTTTCGCCATGCGCAAAAGCTGTAGTAGGTGCAGTTGGCAAAATCATCAAATCGTAATTTGACAATATTTCCAATGACTTATCACGAATTAATCGACGAACCTTCTGAGCTTTAGCATAGTATGCATCGTAGTAACCAGCGCTTAGTACAAATGTTCCAAGCATTATTCTACGTTTCACCTCTTCTCCAAATCCTTCCGATCTCGATTTTTTATAAGTTGATTCTAAATCTGTAGCATTTTTACTTCTGTACCCAAAATGTACTCCATCATACCTAGATAAGTTAGACGAAGCTTCAGCTGTTGTTAACACATAATAGGTTGGCACAGCATATTTCAATAGAGGGAACTGAACTTCTTCTACTACAAAGCCATCATTTTTTAGGTTTTCTATCTGAGCTAGCATCATTCCTTTTACTTCGGGATCAATACCTTCTCCATTTATAGCTTCAGATAAATAAGCAATTCTTGGCTTTGCATTTAAAGTTAAATGCTTTGAATATTCAGGAACTTCTAATTGCGAAGCTATGCTATCGTAATTATCTTTTCCAGCAATAACTTCTAATAATAATGCTGAATCTTCTACTGAACGAGTTAGCGGACCAACTTGATCAAAAGAAGAAGCATAGGCTATAATTCCCCAACGTGAAACCCTTGCGTATGTTGGTTTTAACCCAACTACTCCGCAAAAGGATGCAGGTTGACGAACAGAACCACCAGTATCTGTCCCTAATGAAGCTAAACATAAGTCAGCTTGCACTGAAACCGCTGATCCACCTGATGAACCACCTGACACCAATGAATTATTTTCGTAATTTTTTACTAATCCGTAATGTGAAGTTTCGTTTGAAGCACCCATCGCAAATTCGTCGCAATTAACACGACCAATAATGATAGCATCTTCCGCTAATATTCGCTCAACAACTGTTGATGAATAAAGCGACTCAAAACCCTCTAAGATTTTTGATGAAGCAGAAACTTTATGATTTTTATAACATATCATATCCTTTATGCTGATTACCATACCTGCTAATTTTCCTGCAGTACCGTCTTTCAATTTCTGATCAATAAGTACAGCACGCTCTTTTGCCTCATCAGCAAAAACTTCTATAAAAGCATTCAGGTTCGCATGCTCATCGATGCGACCAATATAATAATCTACCAAGGCGCTAACGGAGGTCTTTCCTTCCTTAATATCCGAACGCACCTCTGCTAATGAATGATATCTTCTCAATTTCAAACTTGCTAGTAAATGTGGGAATTAATTAGTTATTCGAATTTAATTTGTCAGAATCTTTAGACTCCATACTTTCTTCGATATCACGCTTAACGCCATTCGAAGCATCTTTAAATTCTCTGATACCTTTTCCTAATCCACGCATTAACTCAGGAATTTTCTTTCCTCCGAATAATAATAAAGCGAGAACTACGATCAGAATAACCTCTTGGCCACCAAGATTTAATAATAATAAAGTTGAACTTAACATGATTAAGAAATTAAAGCACAAAAGTAAGCTATTTTCTGCTTAATGACGAAATTATGGGATAATTATGCACATTATCGTGCTAACCAGTCTACTGGATTGAGTTTTGTAACCCCTTTCCATACTTGTAGCTCCATACTCGATAATTCCTCATCTGTGGCTACAGTACCAATATTCTGCTTTGTATTAAGCTCTTGCCCCATTTTCACAGAAACACTACTCAAATTAGAATATACAGTTGTAAACTCCCCATGGTTAATTAATACGGCATATAATCCGCCTACAATTTGAATAACACCCGATACCCTACCCGAGAAAACAGCTCTAACTGAAGCTCCTTTAGCAGTTTTAATATCAACTCCGTTATTAGATATCATTACCCCTTTTAATTGTGGATGTTCGTGCGTTCCGAAATATTCTACAATTATGCCTTTCTCTACTGGCCATGGTAATTTACCTTTATTATTAGTGAAGTCTTTTGATAATTTCTGAGCCTCTGGTGTTAACGCTAAGTTTGAAGAACTAGTTTTATCTCCTGTAGGCATTTTAGTTCCTTTAGCCTTCGCTTCGGCTTCTGCCTTTTTACGTGCAGCTTCAATTTCTTTACGAATGATATCTTCAATCATTCTATCTAATTTCTTAGCCTGAGCTTGCTTAGTCGCTAATTGTTTCTTTAATGTAGATTCTTTTACCGTTAATTGTTTTGCAATCGTTTCTTTTTGGTTTTTCTCTTTCCCTAAAATCACCTTCTCTTGTTGCTCATCAACTAGCAAAACATTCTTATCTTTTTTATCATCCTCAAGCTCCAACATCTTCTCTTCTAATTTGCTTTGTGCTTGCTCTATGTATTTCGCTTGTTTCTGGCGATACTCCGAAAATTGTTGTAAGTATTTTAATCGTTTATAAGCCTGATTGAAATTATTCGCTGCAAATACAAACATCAATTTATTATATGAACTTTGATTGCGGTACGCGAACTTAATCATCGCTGCATATTCTAATTTCAATTGCTCTAACTCTGCACGTAATTGATCAATTTCAGAATTCGTTTTACCTATCTGCCCTTCTAAAGCTCTAATCTCAGAACTTATTGTATTAATAAGCTTTTCACGTACTTCTATCTGTTTTATTAAGGCGTTTAATTGAGTTAATGTTGCTTTCTTATTTTTTTGAGTTTCTCTAAGAATTCTATTCGTTTGCTCAATCTCTTTCGTTAACTGTCTTTTTTTATTTTGAAGATCTTCTTTTGATTGGGTTTGAGAAATAGCAATGCCTACCCCTAAAAAGAGTACAATAATAGTGACTATGTATTTTATCTTATTCAAAATTCTTCGGTACGTTAAATGGAAAATCTAAAGTATTAACTTTTTCAACTTTTACATATTCCAAGTTCAATGATAAGGATTCTTTTTGAGATATAGCTGTTGAAGAAATAAGATATGGGAATGTAGAAACGTCTAGCATTTTATAATCACCATAATTCACTATTACATTTCTTTTTGTTTCAGATTCAGTCATACTGATTCTTTGCAATCTAAAATCCTCCTTACGCAAATCTACAGAGTAAGCCATTTTAGATAACATCCCATTAAATTGAACAGCATTCTCGTTCTGTAAAATGTCTGATGTTTGATAATCTATATTTCGAGGTGCATTTCCAAACATTAAGTCTTGCATGGTACTAAAATCTACAGAGATGTTCAGCAAACTCGATAAGTATTTATAATCGCTAGAGATGTATCTCTTCTGTAAACGGTCGAGTATCTTTACACTATCCTTCGTTAGTAATACTCTTGCTACTTCTATGCCTCCAATTGCATTCGCTGAAATCCAGATTTTTTCATCTTTCTTAGCACGAATATTAAAAGTTAAATTGAAATCATTACCTGTTCTATTTACTTTCACTTTAGCCTTCGCAGTTATGAAATCGTAATTGAAATGAGCATTCTGAATGCCATCAATCAATTTCATTTTAGCTTGTTCTTCTTTAGAAATTTCGATTTTTTGAGATCCTTGCACAGGCTCTACTTTCTTTACTTTACAGGCAGTAACAGAAATAAGTATGATAAAAGTAAGTAAGGTATAATGGATTTTATTCATAATATTTCTTGTCGGTAATTTTCTTTTTCAACAGTTCTGTCTGCTCTCCTAATTTCAATGCTTTGTTCCATTCCACTAATGCTTCATCTGTACGTTTAAGCATAATAAGCACATCTCCTCTATGTTCTACAACAGTTGCACTTTTATCTCCACCTGCTGCTAAAGCTTTATCAATCCATACCAATGCTTCATCGTACCTAGCTAATCGGAAAAGTATCCAAGCATATGTATCTAAAAACGAAGAATTGTTTTGCATAAGATCATTCGATTTTTTCGACATGCTTAATGCTTTTTCTAAATTGATATTTCTCAGAGAAAGGTAATATGCATAATTGTTCAACACATAAGGTTCGTCGGCACGAATGCTTAAAGCTTTATCGTAAGCCTTATCCGATTCTTCGTGTTGTTTTAAATTATGATAAGCATCTCCCATTCCAGAATAGATTTGTGCTTCAATATCTGGATTCATAGCACCGAGTGTTAGAGCGTTTTTATAGGATGTTATTGCACCATCATAATCTTTAGCTTGCATTTTGGCAATAGCATTTAAGTAATGTACAACTTGCTGTGCTGGGAATAGCTGAATAGCATCGTTACTTGTACTTAACAAGGATTTATAATCGTTAAGCTCCGCTTGTATAAACATTAGGTTCTGCCAAACAGCAAATACTTTTCCATCTAAACTGATGGTTTTCTGATATGCCTCTTTAGCATTCTCTAATTGTTTATCTTGATATAAGAAATCCCCATAAATCGCAAATGCTTTTGCTTCGTTAGGGTGAGCTTGTGTAGCTAACTTCGATAATTCCTCTGCTTTGTTTCGAACTTCCGTTACGCTTAATAATGAAAAGTATGGAGATAGAATTCTAACTTTCTGATCGATATTTAAACTTGGGTTAGCGAATGCTTGTTTCAAATACTCGTAAGATTTTTTATCGTCTTTTTTCTCTCTATAAAAATCTGCTAAAGCTAATTGAGCGAAACCATTGTTTGGTTCTAATTTCAAAATTTCTGAAAGCACCACTTCAGCTTTATCAAGTTTTTTATTCGATAAATAAATCTCTGCTAAGTTCATGCGATAACGCATTTCCGTAGGTTGCATATCGATAAGCTTTAGCGCTTCCTCGGCTGCTTTATCTACATTTCCAAGCTTTAACCAAATCTTCTGCTTCTGCATAGAAACATCTTCATTCAGCCCTATTTTCTTTTCTATTTCAGAGTAGATTTTATTCGCACCCTTTAAATCGTTGCGATAAATTTTTACAGATGCTAAATCAAAATAGATATCTATCTTTTCAGGATTCCTCTTGATGATCTCTTTGTAAACTTCTTCAGCTTTTTCATAACTATGGTAATCTTCTAGAGATTTAGCATAGTTCTGAGCATACCATTCGTTATCAGAATTCAACTGATAAGCCATTCCGAAATTTATAGCTGCATTTCTATAGTCTTTAGTTTGTGTATACTGCAAACCTAATTCATAATACGCAGCATCGTTATTAGGATCTATGCCGATAACATTTTTAAAATTTCGAATTGCAGCTTCGTTATTGTCTACATTTTTCTGACGAATGCCTTCGAAGAAATAAGTTTCTAATTTTTCTCTATTTTCCGCAGAAATAGGAACTACATCTTTCTTAGCCTTTTTTTGGGCAAAAGAAAATTCTCCTAACATTAATAATGTAAGGAAAATTAAAGCAAAAAATAATCGGGTTCGATTAACTCGGTTGTACTGTAGAGTAATCGCTGATACTGTAAGATCCATTGGCTCCCTTTAATTCAGCAAAATGTCCAATCATCGAATTCGATATCTTAGAATCATCTGCCTTTACGTTTGATTGAATTATACTATTGCTTATAACGGAATTAGTAATCTTTGTATTGTTACCTATAGAAACATGAGGGCCAACTTTCGCATTTTCAATATGAACATTTTCGCCAATAAAACATGGTTCGATAATTTCAGAATTGATGATTTTCGCAGAACTAGACACTAAATTCTCTGTAGCCTTTGCATTTTCGAGCACACGTTGATTAGTATATACTGTAGCATCTTTATTACCACAATCTAACCATTCATCAACTTTACCAGGAGAAAACTTAGTTCCTTTTTGCTTCATGTTTTCTAAAGCATTCGTTAATTGATATTCGCCTTTTTCAGTGATGTTATTATCTAATAAATATTCAATTTCTGATTTCAAATAATCACCATCTTTGAAATAGTAAATACCGATAATTGCTAAATCTGAAATAAACTCTTGAGGCTTTTCAATGAAATCTGTAATTACATTGTCGGCATTTACTTTTACAACACCAAACTGACGAGGATCAGGGATTTGTTGAACCCAAATGATACCATCTTTCTCAGCATCTAAAGTAAAGTCTGCTTTAAATAAAGTATCCGCAAAAGCAACAACAACTGGACCAGTTAAACTGTCTTTAGCGCAATGTATTGCGTGTGCTGTTCCTAATGCTTCTTTTTGATAATATATAGAGCCTTTTGCACCAAGGCTTTCAGCAACTTTAATTAAATTCTCTTCAGCTTCTTTCCCGAAATCACCAATGATATAAGCGATTTCTTCTACTTTCTGACCGCAAACTTTCGTAATGTCTTCCACTAAACGCTGAACAATTGGTTTCCCAGCTACTGGTATTAATGGTTTAGGTGTAGTTAATGTGTGAGGGCGCATCCTTTTACCCATTCCAGCCATCGGCACTATTATTCTCATTTTGCTATGTGTTTGTTTGTACTAGAGGGCAAAAATAAGAAAATTATTGGGTAACTGGCAACTGGTAGCTGGTAACTGGTAGCTGGTAGTTGGTACTCTGATTTATCATCCTTAATATTTAATCCTGCATAAATGCAGTTGTGGATTCAATCTCTCAACTGCATTTTTGTTTTATGAATAATCATAGAGAATTAGAAGTATGGCAATATGCCAAAGATCTAGCTGCAGATGTATACAAGATCACAAGAAAATTCCCCAAGGAAGAACTATATGGGTTAACCGATCAGATGAATTCGAAAAACTTGAAGAGAAAAACAATAGAATTCAGAAAATGAATAGAGGATTACAAAATTCAATAAAGAAAAGATTCAACTTAAAATAATACTAGTTACAAACTCCCAACTACCAGTTACCAGCTACCCCCTGCCAGTATGCCCATACCCCCCAGCACCTCTTTCTGTTTCGCCGAGTTGCTCTACGGGTGTCCATTCTACAACTTCGTGTTTGCTAACGATCATTTGAGCAATGCGTTCGCCATCTTTGATTGTAAAATTGTCGTTTGATAAGTTGATTAGTAATATTTTGATCTCTCCTCGGTAATCTGCATCAATGGTGCCTGGAGAATTTAATACCGTAATTCCATGCTTAAATGCCAATCCACTTCTAGGGCGAATTTGTGCTTCGTAGCCTTGTGGTAATTCTATGTATAAACCCGTTGGAATTAAGACTCTTTGTAATGGTGATAATATTATTTCTTCATCAATATTTGCTCTTAAATCCATTCCCGCAGAATGTACTGTTTCGTAATTTGGTAAAGGATGCTTAGAAGAATTGATAACCTTGATATTCATATTCAATATAAATTATTGACGAAGATTTTTTAATTGTAGAAATGCATATGCGATATATATCATAAATAAAATGGTATCTACCGATTGTGTTAACAATAAATTTCCTGATGGTAAAAAAATCTTTATGCCTATTGAAACTGCATAAAATAATAACATCAGAAATATATACTTAAATACAGTACTTAAGCTATAAGCCACATGATAATATTTTTGTCCGGCAATATAACAAATCACCGACATTGCTAAATAACAAATCGCTGTAGCATAAGCAGAGCCTAAGTATCCGAGGCTTGGTATTAAAACGATGTTCAATACAATCGTTAATATTGCACCAATAAAAGTGATGTATGCACCATAAATAGTTTTATCGCTCACCTTATACCAAATCGATAAATTCATATAGATACCTAGGAATAAATTAGCGAATAATAAAATTGGCACTACTCCTAATCCTTCACGATATCCTTTCCCTAAAATCAATTCGAACAAACTCAAATGTAGAGTTACTCCTAAGAAAATAACTGTACATACTAACACGAAATAATTCATCACCTTAGCATACACATCTTTCGAATCTTCGTTTTTATGAATTGAAAAAAAGAAAGGTTCCGCAGCCATTCTGAATGCTTGCACGGCAAGTGTCATGAAAATGGAAAGCTTATAAGCTGCATTGTAAATTCCAATTTGAGCTAAGCGCTCTTCCATTGTACCTGGTAAATAATATTTTAGTAAAATACGGTCTAACGTTTCATTCGTCATCCCTGCTAAACCTCCGAATAATAAGGGTAAAGAGAAGATTAAGAGTGGTTTCATTTCCGACCAAACCCAACGTAATTTTACTTGTATTAATTCTCTATATAAAAATAATAAGGTTGATATCGTTGCTATTAACTGCGATAAGAAAATATAATAAACCCCATTAGATTCTTGATAGAAAGAAGCTAATGCACTTTCCGGATGAATAGATTTCCAATACGGACAGAACAATAAGAAATATATATTTAGAAAAACATTTATCGCAATAACAGCGATACGTATTCCTGCAAATTTGAAAGGTCTATTATCTATACGAAGTTTGGCAAATGGGATTGCTGTAATTGCATCAATTCCCATAATCGCGATAAAAAAGTATAAGTATTCAATTCTATATAATGCCGTAGAATTCCCTAAACTCAAAAGGTTTAATAAAAACGGAGAAATGATGAATAACACTGTACATAGTGCGATGCTTGAAAAAAGTACACTGCTAAAAGTATTGTTGTAAATCCTCTGTTTATCTTCAGCTTTAGAAGCGAAACGGAAAAAAGTTGTTTCCATTCCATACAGAAAAATAATATTCAGAAAAGTAACATATGAATAGAGTTCTCCAACTACACCATAATCTTGTTGATGTAGTAAAACCCTTGTATGCAAAGGTACAAGCGCATAGTTTAGCATTCTACCCAAAATACTACTTATACCATAATAAGCAGTTTGCGATGCTAATTTTTTGATGCTTGCCAATTGATTATTTTTTTATGATGAAATTAGAATATCCCTGAAGTTCTGATTCAGATTTTTCTACTAATTGAACTTCTGCACGTTCTGGACCTTCGGCACACCAATCTAAAAAGTTCTCTAAAATCCAGTCATCACCCTCTGCTTCAATATAAACTGAACCGTCTGATTCATTTCTAACCCAGCCTTTCACGCCCAATTGATCAGCGACCATTTTCGTACTGTTACGAAAATAAACGCCTTGCACTTTACCATGAACTTTTATGTTTAAATGTTTCATTTTACAAAGTCAAATGAGCAAGCTCAGCCTGAGCTGATTTATATTCTTCAATAATATTTTCAACGATTTTTCCTGCAGGCAAAACGTCAGAAATCAAGCCAGCAATTTGTCCGATTTCCAATTCACCTTCTACCATATCTCCTTCAAACATTCCTTTCTTAGCCCTAGCTCTACCTAGTATTTCTGCTAATTCATGACGAGGAGCGCCACGTTCTTCAGCTTCATTTATTTGCTGAAAAAATTCATTTTTAATTAAACGAACAGGAACTAATTTTTTCAATGATAATTGTGTGCCACCTTCTTTGGTTTCTACAATTCTTTGTTTGAAATTCTCGTGTGCTGAAGATTCTAATGAAGCTGCAAAACGAGATCCTATTTGTACACCCTCTGCACCTAAAGCCATGCAAGCAAGCATTGCTCTACCTGTGGCAATTCCACCTGCAGCAATTACTGGTATTTTAACAGCTTGCTTAATCATTGGTATTAAACAAAGTGTTGTAGTTTCTTCTTTACCATTATGTCCACCTGCCTCGAAACCCTCAGCTACAATAGCATCTACACCTGCCTCTTCACATTTCAATGCAAATTTCACATTCGCTATAACATGTACAACAGTAATTCCATGCTCCTTCAATTTGGCTGTCCATGTCATTGGATTTCCTGCTGAAGTAAACACAATTTTTACGCCCTCTTCAATAATTATCTCAACATGTTTTTCAATATCTGGATATAATAATGGAAGGTTAATTGCGAATGGTTTACTAGTTGCATTTTTACATTTCTGTATATGCTCTCTCAACACATCAGGGTACATAGACCCTGCACCAATTATACCTAAACAACCAGCATTAGAAACAGCTGCTGCCAATTCCCAACCACTGCACCAAATCATTCCCGCTTGAATAATTGGATACTGAATTCCAAATAATTTTGTAATTCTGTTTTCCATTATTTTTTAGGCTCAAATTTGAATGTCATGTAATATTGCTGGCGAACTTCGCCAGATTTTCTAGCTGGTACCCAACGAGGCATTAAGTTAATTAATCGCAACACTTCATCGTCGCAACCATAACCTAAACCTTTTACAATTTTTCTACTTTCTTTTTCAGGATAACCATTAGCTCCAATTACGAATGTCGCAATTACAGTTCCTCTGATATCAAACTCTTTCGCTACCGAAGGGTATCTTAAATTAGCTTGAATAAAATCTTTGTATTCGCCTGGGCCACCAATAAATAATGGTACTTGAGCTAAATCTGCATAAAAGTTAGTATCAACCTTTGCTTCTTTTAAGAAATATTTTGCAAGCGTATCTGGCTTAGCAAACATTACCATTCCGGTTGAATAATTATATCTAAAATTAATCTTTGCACTATCATCATAAAAAGACCAAACTCCAGTTCTATTGTTTTCTTTAAAACTTCCTTGCTTAGTCATTTTACCTGTATTAGCATTATATCTTGCATAGTATCCAAGTTTAGTAACTGATGTAGAATCTTGCGTGTCAAACTCCTCCACTAAGTTTTTAGTCACTTTGTGGTAGATTTTTTTTCTGTAAAGAGCTTGAGAATTTGCAGTAGTAATGATGAAACAAAGAGTAAGGAGAATTAGAGTGAATCTTTTTGCCATTTTTATTTTATTAGATATTAGAATTGAGATTTTAGATATTAGACAAATTTAATAATTGACGGGCACACGAGCAAACGAGCATACTAGCATACGAACTACGAGAAACTAATCTCCGTACTGTCTCCCAAATTCAAACTTTGGCTAAGTCCTTTTAGAGATGCGTCGCTTCCAACTAATGAGTCTTTCAATACAACATCTTCTAATTGTGAGAATGAACCAATGATTGAATTTTTTAAAATCGAATGATCAACATAAGTATTTTCACCAACCGAAACGTTCGGGCCAATAATAGAATTCTGAATTCTGCAATTCGCTGCTATACTAACGGGAGGAATAATGATCGTATTGTGAAACTGTAAATCCTGCTGAACATTTTGGCGACTTAACAGCATCGCATTAGTAGCAAGTAGTACTTCTTTTTTACCACAGTCGTACCATTCTTCTACTTTAAACGATTGAATTTTAACACCCTTTTCAACCATGTGCATTAATGCATCCGTAAGTTGAAATTCATTATGAGTTCTTAAATTTTGATGAATGTTTTCATCCAATGTATCCATCAATAATTTACCTTCTTTAATTTTATATAAACCAACCATTGCCATGTTCGACTTTGGTATCATAGGTTTTTCTACTAAGCGAGTAATGTATCCATCCTCATCGCTTTCTACCACACCAAAATTTCTAGGGTCATCAACTTTCTTTACACCAACTGTTGAATAAGGAAGATTAACAAAATCCTGTAAATGAACATCGAAAATAGTATCGCCTAAAACTATTAGTAATTGATCATCATCGTTCACCATGTCTTTGGCAGTCCATATAGCATGACCAATACCTTCTTTTTGAGCTTGAACTACAAAAGATTTTTTTAGTTCAGGATATTTTTCAACTACGTACGATTGAATTTTATCTCCTAAATAACCGATAACGAAAATGAACTCTACAATTCCGACTTCTTTTAGGCTATCGATAATATGACCAAGAATGGGTTTGCCCGCTACAGGGACTAATGCTTTGGGCTGAGTATGGGTATGTGGTCTTAAACGACTACCAATTCCTGCTACAGGTATTATTGCTTTCATTTGGGGATCCTTTCAAGGTCGAAGTTACAATAATTTACAATTCATACGAAATTGACCAATTATATTAAAAATATGTATTTTTAAGGCATGAAAAGAGATGCACAAATATTTAAACTAATCGATAGCGAGGCACACCGTCAAGAAGAAGGTATTGAATTAATCGCTTCAGAAAATTTTGTTTCTAAGCAAGTAATGGAAGCACAAGGCTCATGTTTAACTAATAAATACGCTGAAGGTCTGCCAGGCAAACGTTATTATGGAGGGTGCCAAGTTGTCGATCAAGTAGAGCAAATTGCTATAGATCGTGTAAAACAATTGTTTGGTGCAGAATGGGCGAATGTTCAACCTCACTCTGGAGCTCAAGCAAATGCAGCGGTTATGCTTGCTGTTTTAAAACCTGGAGATAAAATTTTAGGTTTTGATCTTTCTCATGGCGGACATTTAACTCATGGTTCTCCAGTAAATTTCTCAGGACAATTATACAAGCCAAGCTTCTACGGTGTAGATAAAAAAACTGGTTTAATCAATTATAGCACTTTCGAAAAAATTGCAATTGCAGAAAAACCAAAATTGATTATCTGCGGTGCATCTGCATATTCTCGCGATTGGGATTATAAGCGTATGCGTAAAGTGGCTAATAAAGTTGGAGCTTTATTACTTGCAGATATTTCTCACCCAGCAGGTATGATTGCTAGAGGATTATTAAACGATCCAATTCCACATTGCCATATCGTTACTACTACAACTCATAAAACACTTCGTGGCCCTCGTGGTGGTTTAATTATGATGGGCAATGATTTTGAAAATCCATGGGGATTAAAAACTCCTAAAGGAGAAATTAAAATGATGTCGCAAATACTTGATGCTGCTGTATTCCCTGGCACTCAAGGCGGACCATTAGAACATGTTATTGCAGCTAAAGCTGTAGCATTTGGCGAAGCACTTTCTGAAGGTTATTTCAAATATATCTTACAAGTGAAGAAAAATGCTCAAGCAATGGCAAAAGCATTTACGAAACGTGGATACGAAATTATTTCTGGAGGAACAGATAATCACTTAATGTTAATCGACCTAAGAAATAAAAATATTACAGGTAAAGCAGCTGAGAACTCTTTAGTACTTGCTGATATTACTATCAATAAAAACATGGTACCATTCGACGATAAATCTCCATTCGTAACTTCTGGTATTCGTGTTGGAACTGCAGCTATTAGTAGCCGTGGTATGAAAGAAAAAGACATGGATAAAATTGTTGATTTTATCGATCAGGTATTAATGAACCCTGAAAATCCTAAAGTAATCGCTAAAGTGAAAAAAGAAGTGAATGCTTGGATGAAAAAGTTCCCTCTTTATAAGTAATTCTCTTTAAAAGCAAAAAGGCAACACCTCAGTGTTGCCCTTTTGCATAATTTAATTTACGCTCTCAATGTACTTTAACGAGAGCTTCTATCAAAAGTTTCATTTATTTTAAAATAATTTCAAATTATTCGTAACATCCTATTGTTGAGGGATTTGCACGTGTAACTCCATCAGCATCACTCAATAATTCGCTCGGACTGCTCTGGTATTCGGCTTTCCCCCTTAGCGTAGAATTAGGCTTTAAACGATAATTCTCGGTATAATTATTCGATAATGTTATACTAGGGTCTTTAAACTGTGGGTCTTTATTCAATAAATTCGAAGAAGGCCATGTTTTAGAGCTTTTCAACATATTAAAACTAGTTATAACTTCTGCAGTAGAACTGCTTTTGGTTTCAATAAAATACTCGTCTTTTAAAGTACCAGTAACGATATTATTCTTAAATACTGCAACTAATCCATCTGTTACAGGAACATTTTTCACCAATAAATAATCGGTTATGGCAACAGCAGGTGTTTGCCTTGTACTAAAACTATTTGTTTGAGCAAAAGTATTATAAATGATATCGTATTTGCCTCCTAATTGTGTGAGCAATGCATATTGCCCGCATGCAAATACGAGGTTGTTATAAGCCTTAACATTTCCATCAATTAAATACATCCCAGTAACAGTACTATATTTTATAATTGAATTGGTAATCTTCAGTTCAGGTTGAATACCATAGATCGGAAATGTTCCAACGATTACGCCAAATACACTGTTTTTTATGGTTGTATGGTTAATGATATTATTCGTACTACCTGGCAAAAACTGAATTCCGTTCCATTGCCCGGGCTCATTATAGAATTGTAATTCACGTCGATCACCTTGTATAGTTATACTGTCTTGCAGAGTACCATTCATTTGAATAGTTCCCTTCGACAATATTATTGCATTATTATGCATATAGATTTTCACGCCAGGGTTTATTGTTAGTGAACTTAAAGTATCTACTAAAACTCCACCATAAATAACATATGGCAAATCATCATTCCATGTTAAATTTCCTGTTAATATTGAATCCACAAAGAAATGTGCGTTCTGACCAAATGCTAAAACTTCAATCTTTTGAATATTGGTATTTGTTTCGAAGCTTAATTGCTCTCCTACAAAAAAAGGATTGCTACTCGAGCTTGCACCTGCTTTTACTGTCATTTCGATGAATCCAAAAATTGAATCTTCCGCAGGGATTTCAATATTTCGTAAATGATTGCCAGCATAACCATCAATATTTAAACGATACTTCGCAAAGCTTGTAGAGTCAATTAAATCAACTTTAGAAATACTGATGGCACTTTTATTTCGATTATAAATTTTGATTCGTTTGGTTACTGAACCGACTGTTGTAAAAACAGTATCAAAAAGTACCGTATCTGTAGAAAATTCTAATTTGGCATCCGGACTATTCGTAATATCTAATTCAGACTTACACGATTGTAACACTACAATCAACAATAACACATAAGCTAATAGATGCGCTTTTTTCATCGGCAACGAAGTTAATGAAATTTTGTATCTTCGTATATATCTATTATTTGAACTTAACATATTGATAATGAAAAACATTTATGCCTCCTTATTATTGATGTTGACAATTTTCTCAACTCAAAATTCGAAAGCCAATTGCCCTGCGAATTCTGCTCCTACTAATATTTTAGCATCTTCTGTTTGTAAGACAGGCTATTCAGTATTTACTGCAAACTTAAACGATGTTACGAATAGCTTAGTATGGTTAGATTCTGCAAACCGAGTAATTGGCATAGGGAATAACTTTCAAAAATACATCGATAAGACGGGCTTAAATTTTAAAGCAGCCGAAGTTGGCTATGATGGTATTACTTCAAATGTTGGAGCATTACCAAATTCATTTACTTCTACATACCCTTCGCAAAATTTCACGAACGGACAATATTTCACTTGTGTTACTACCATCAGAATAGATTCTATTGTATTAAGAACGAATAATGCCGTAAATGGAAATATTCAAATATGGTCTAAAGCGCCTGAAAATGGAGGATATATTTTACAAAAAATTCCATTCAGCATAACTACTGCAGGTCCTGCAAATACACGTGTTCCAGTTGGAGCAATTTTAGGCACAGGAAATTATTTTATGAATGTTGAAATTACTGGTGGAAATGGAATTTTGTATCGCGCAATTGATGGAGCTACCTATCCATATTCTGTAAGTAATTTAATTAGTATCACAGGTACAAACTTCCCTACAGATCCAGATAGATATTATTATTTTTTCGATTGGAAAGTTTCTAAAATGTGTATGAGTCCAATGTCGGCAAATATTAGTCCTACTATAATTTCTACCATTCCAACTGTTTTACCTTATGATGAAAGATTCAACCAAGGAATTCAATGCAATTGGGTAAATACTGCACCGAGTGCAAACGCAAAATGGATTGTTGGAACTTATTCAACATTAACAAACCCAGTTTTTGTTATACCAGCTGTAGATACAAGCATCTTATTCTCGAGTGATATTACCTGCCTGTGCGATAAAAGTAGTGTGAAATTAGAAAGCCCATGGTTCGATTTAAGAGATTATTCAAAACAATCTAGTATTATATTAGATATAAAATACTTATACAAAGCAACTCATAATTCAAAGTTTTATATACATGCAAGAAATTCTACAAACACTATCATTAAAACAGATTCACTTCCTCAAAATTTAGGATCATTTGTACATTATAAATTTGATCTTCATAATTTCATATTAAGTGATAGTGTACAAATTATTATTGAGCATAAAGATAATGGAGGCGATAGTTCTGCAATTGCGATAACAGATTTATTAATTACAGAAGAATGTACTGCTGGAACAAAAGTAAATTTCAAAGCAAATTTAGATACTTATGCTTCTGAAATTTCTTGGGAAATTAGAGATGCACAAACTAGAGAGTTAATTGTAAATAGTTCCCCTAAAAACGATATCATTCCGTTCAATTCTACAAATGCTTTATTTCAAAATGAATATTGTTTAACTAAAGGAAGAAACTATATTTTCAAAATAAAAGATTCGTTTGGAGATGGATTAGATGATGGAACGAATATTGGAAACTATTTACTAACTGGAAGCTGCGGAGATACTATATTATATGGTAGTGGAGCATTCCCTTATGGCGGACAAGTACTACCAGATATGGCATGGGATTCTGTAATATTTAAAGCTGGAGAAGGATATAAAATTGACTTAGGTGCAGATCAAGTTTTGAACTTTGAAGACTCAATAATTTTAGATGCTGGTCCGAATATGAAATCGTATTATTGGAATACAGGAGACACTACAAGATTTTTAAAACTAGTTGCAAGAAAATATATCCCAGGTTATTATCAAATTACAGTAATAGGAATGCCTCCAAACAATAATTCTTCGTGTTATGCACATGATACATTGAACTTAGAAATTTTGGGTAACTATTCACCATTAATTACAGTAGGTGTTATTACTGATACAAAAGGCTCTGATATTTATTGGGAATTACGAGATAAGTTTACCGACACTTTAATTGCTACAAGAGGACCTTTTCAAGACGTTATTCCATACAATATTAATTTAGCTACACATATCGATACTATTCGAGTAGAATATGCACAGGAATTAAGCTTTAGAATTATCGACATGTCGGGCAATGGATTGAATGATGGAACAATACAAGGAAGAGCTTGGATAGGCAATAATTGTACTCCAGAAATTTTCAAAAATGAAACAGTGGTATTCCCATACGCTGAAGCATTTGCTAAATACGATTCTATTGATTTTATAAGCAGTAAAAAACCAAACTTTAATTTAGGTGCTGATATTACCTTATGTGATGGTGATAGTATTTATTTGAATGCAAATTCTAGTTCTAATGAATATCATTGGAGTACTGGTGAAAATAGCAGAGAAATTTTAGTTAAAGCGGAAAATTTGAATCCAGGAACAAGTACGATTACTGTATTTAATAACCAAGGTGTTTGTTACGATATCGATACCATTCGAATCACTAAACTTTCAAAAGTATCATCAGCATTTTCTAAAACACAAGTTGGCGGGAAGGTAACATTTACAGGTACTACAACAGGGCAAAGTAATTACTTCTGGGATTTTGGAGATGGAAGTACAGCTAATACAAGAGTTGCTACACATCAGTATTTAGCCAATGGAACATATAACGTTACATATAGTATTACTGGTTTAAACTCATGTGTAAATACAACATCAACAATAATATCTATTAATGGTGTTGGTATTGATCAAGAATTAAACAAAAAAATACAAATACAACCAAACCCTAGTGAAGGCATTTTTGCGATATCGGCAAATAATAATCTGATTGACAAAGTCAGTTTAATGGATTTACAAGGAAGAGTAATTAAAGAATATCGCAATGATAATAAGATAGATAAGCTTGTATTAAATTACTTGGACATCACCCCAGGTATTTATTTAATCAGGTTATCAATAGAAGATTCAGAAATTGTAAAAAGAATTTCAATTCAGAGGTAAGTAAATTAATCTACAAACAATAGGTAATGTGAAATAATAATCTACGCATTAAACATTCCCTCTACTTATACTTTATAAATGTTACTAATACTAGAATTAACTAGTATTAGTAACATTTATAATACACAAAAATCCTTTTAAAAACTTGGTTTATTGAAATAATATTTTGGTATATTTAATACTGACCTATTAAATATATTAAATATATTAAATAATTATGATTAGAAACTTACCAAAAAGAGCACATGCGAAACGACTGTTTCGTTATGTACTTGGAGTAATTATTATTACTCTGCAAGTGGGGGCTGCTAATGCGCAGATCTTCACGGAAAACTTCAATGGTACGGCATTCCCACCAGTGGGGCCACCATCAATTTCAAACCCTGTTAGTTCAGGAGTTACAGACGAAGGTGAAGTAAAATGGTATCGTGGAGATACTATCGTTGTAACAAATGGATCAACAAGTAATGCCGGAATTAATCCCGGAAGAGGCGGAACAGGTTTTGCAGCATGTTTCAATTCTTGGGACATTGCATCAGGTGCAAAAGCAGACTTAATTGTAAATGATATTGACTTATCAAGCATTAGTCCTTATGCAGTTGTAAAATTCTGGATGATTAACACAAGTGGTACAGACGTTGTAAAAGTTTATGCTAGAAACGGAACCGACCCTTTTGTGCAAGTAGGTAACGCAAGTTATGGTGTATTTGCAACATTCACAGAGATCACAATTTCATTACAAGCTTTTTCTGGTCCAGGTAAAACAACTGTCGATCTTAAATTCGAAGGAACAAGTGATTACGGAGCAACGAATATGGGTATCGATGATATTAGCATCGCATTACCAAGTCCGATGTCATTCGTATCATCTACATCATTCCAAAAAAGTAATGATGTAGAAATTTTCAAACCATTGCCTAATCAAGTTATTACTCAGTTAACATTAGTTTCAACAGGTGTATTAAATGCATTAGTTCCATCAACATTTTATATGAGTACAGCAGGTACAACAAATGTATCTGATATTCAAAATGCAAGATTATGGACAACAGCAGGTACTGCAACATTTAACCCTGCAACTGCTACTCAAGTTGGTAGTACTATTGCTAGTCCGAGTGGAACAATGACATTCTCTGGTATAACAAATGCAATGGTAGAAGGAAACAACTTCTATTGGTTAACATACGATGTAAAAAACACAGCAACTTTAGGAAACTTAGCAGATGCGACATTCGACTCTGTATTGGTTTCGGGTGTAATGAAATACCCAACTTTAGCTAGTCCAACTCCAGCAAGAAAAATTGCTGCTGCTGCAGTTATTTACACGAATGCAATAGCTGGATCTTCATCAGGTAATGGTAGAGGACCAACTACACAATCATTATTTAATAGAACATTAAGTATCTACCCAGCAACAGACTATCCTAGTTTAAAAGCTGGTGATAGTATTAGTATTGTAGGTTTTAATATTTTAGCCTTAGGTGCTGCACAAGCAACTGTATCGGGTAACATTAAAATTTACTTATCAAATACAGCAGATGCTTCTTTCTTAAAATCTACAACTTGGGCAACTGCAATTACAGATATGACCTTAGTATATGATGGACCATTAACCATCAATCCAGAAGTTGGATCATATGATATTCGTTTACAAAATAAATTCGGATATACAGGTGGAGGTATTTACTTAGGTTACGATTGGGCATTAACTACTGCAGTATCTACTGCGGCGACTTACGATTGTAATTCTACAACAGTAGGTGGTGGTAACGGATTGAGAAATATTTTTGGAGCTACACAAGGAGCAACATTAACAGGTACTTCAGCATTCCGTCCGGCTGCACGTTTTGGTAAAACATCACCAGCTGATGATATCAGTGTTGAAGCAGTTTATGCATTAACACAATCGCCAGGTGCTGCTGCGAATCCACAACAAGTAAGTGCGTTAATTAAGAATAATGGTTTTAATACTAAAACTGCATATACAGTAACGCTAAATGTTACAGGTGCAAACACGTTTACAAATACTAAAACTGTAACACTTGCATTTAACGAATCTGTTGTAGTTACTTTCGATGCATTTTCTCCAACTACTGCTGGTGCAAATACAATTACTGTATCAGTAGGAGCAGATGATGTTGCTACGAACAACTCTAAATCAGTAACTCAAACTGTTAATAGCAAAGTATATAGTTATTCAGAACCAGGCGCAAATGCTAGTGCAGTAGGTTACAATACAGGTGCTGGTATTATTGCAAACAAATACAAAGCAACAGGTGGTTGGTTAGTAGATTCTGTGAAAGTATTTATACCAAACACAGCTGCAATTAACACTAAGAAAATGTTCGGCGTGGTATTAAATTCACAAGGACAAATTATTGCAAAATCAGATACATTTACTGCTAGCGCAACAGACTTAGGTAAATTAAAATCATTCGCAATTGTAAATCCAAAAGTAGTTTACAACGAAGATTTCTATGTAGGTTTATCACAAGTAGCTAATGCTGCAGGTTTCTTCCCAATAGGTACTCAAATAGAAAGCCCTGCAAGAGCGGGAGCTTACTATACTACAAGTTCTGCAGGTGGAACAATGTCTGAAAATGCAACTCTTGGAAGATTCATGATTGATGCAAGCATTGCAGTTCCTGCAACACCTCAAACAGTAAATATCGGTAACGATACTTCTATTTGCGATGGTACTTCTATTTTACTAGATGCAGGTAACGCAGGTATGACATACTTATGGTCGACAGGTGCAACTACACAAACAATTTCTGTTAATGCTACAGGTACATATAGTGTAACTGTACGTAACTCTCAAGGATATCCTGTTACAGATTCTAAATTAGTAACGGTGAATCCAATTTTACCAGTAAGTGTAAATATTGCTGCTAGTCCAACAGGTACAATCTGTGCCGGACAATCGGTAACATTTACTGCAACTCCAACAAACGGAGGAACTGCTCCAGCTTACCAATGGTTAAAAAATGGAACTTTAATTTCAGGTGAAACGTCATCAACATTAACAAGTACAACACTTGCAAATGGTGATATTATCAGTGCAATTTTAGTATCAAACGAAAAATGTAAATCAGGAAGCCCTGATACTTCAAACACTATTACAATGAGTGTAAGTGCAGGTGCTGCTGCAGTAACTGTTAGCGTGGCTAGTTCTAGTCCTGCAGGTTCATGCGATGGTTCTAGCGTTACATTAACTGCTACTCCATCAAATGGTGGTGCTGCTCCTACTTATGCATGGAAATTAAATGGAAACACATTAGTTGGCGAAACTGGTGCTACATTAACAAGATCTAATTTTGCAAATAACGATTCAGTTACTTGTACATTAACATCTAACTCAGCATGTATTTTAGGAAATGCAACAGTTTCTAATGGATTCAAATTAAAAGTTAATCCAATCTTACCAGTTAGTGTAAGTGTAGCTTCTTCAGCAACAGGAACTATTTGTAAAAACCAATCAGTAACGTTTACAGCAACTCCTACAAATGGTGGTACTGCTCCAACGTATGTATGGAAAATAAATGGTACTACTGTAGCTGGTCAAACAGGTGCAACATTTACTACTACTAGTTTATTCAACGGCGATACAGTTAGATCATTCTTAACTTCAAGCGAAACTTGCCAAAGCGGTGGTCCAGCTAAATCTAATGATGTGATCATTTCTGTTTCTCCAGTTGCTGATGCACAATTCACAGCTACTTCTAACAATAGAACTGCAAGCTTTACAAACAACAGTTTAAATTCAACTACTTATTCATGGGATTTTGGAGATGCTACTGCAGCAGATACAAGTGCTAATCCAACTCATACATATGCTGCTGATGGTACTTATGCTGTAAGATTAATTTCTTCAAACTTATGTGGCCATGATACTACTACTAAAAACGTAGTTATCGCTACAGTTGATGTTAAACCACTTGCTTTAATCGGTTTAAGTGATGCTTGTACTCAATCTCCAATTGCTCCTATTCGTGTAAGTGTTCAAAACACTCGTGCTATAGGTATCGCAAATGTTAAGGTTGCTTACCAAGTAAATAACGGACCAGTTGTAAATGGATTAATTGCAAATATTAATGCAAGTGCAACAGTTTCGTATCCGTTTACTCAACGTGCAGATTTATCTGCTGATGGTACTTACAAAATTAAAGTTTGGACTAACGATAGTTTAGATTTTGATCGTACGAATGATACTATCACTGTTACAATTGTAAACCAAGCACGCCCTAATGCTGGCTTCGTTTCTGTAGCAGGTACTAATGGTGCTTACACGTTTAACAATACTACTACTTCAGATGTAACAGCAAATTATGCTTGGGACTTCGGTGATGGTGGTACTAGTACAAACGAAAACCCAACTCATACATATACTCAATCTGGAACTTACACAGTTACAATGATTGCTACTAACGCTTGTGGTTCTGATACTACTAGCGAAACAAATCAAGTAGTTGTTTCTGGTGTAGCTATTCAAGCTAACGAGAGATATGTACGTGCTTACCCTAATCCAAACAACGGTATGTTTAATCTTGATGTAAGATTGAACAACGCTGATGATATCACAATTAACATTTACAATGTAAGTGGACAAATTGTATATACTCAAAAATTAGGTGTAATTACAAGCAATAATGTAAGCTTAGATTTGAGCACACTTAGCGCAGGTGTTTACAATGTAAATATCTCAGGTAAGAATACTCAGATTGTTAAGAGAGTCAATATTATTAAGTAATGGGTAGTGAGTAGTGAGTAATGGGTAAAATACCAATTACCAATTACCTGTTACCTGTTACCAAAAAAGTCCCGAGCAATCGGGACTTTTTTTATGCTATAGCAATACTCCCAATCGAAATACTCGCACAGCCAGCATCGAGTAGTACTTGAGCACAGGCTTCTAAAGTGGACCCTGTAGTAATCACATCATCGATCAACAAAATATGTTTATCTCGAATGGCATCTACATTTATACAAGCAAATACGCCTGACATGTTTTCGTATCGCTGATACCTCGATTTTTTTGTTTGCGTTGATGTATCCGTTAATCTAGTAAGAGATTTATTATTCAACTCTACGTTCATTGCTTCTGCATATCCGTTCGCTAATAACAGCGCCTGATTATATCCGCGTTTTTTTTCTTTTTTAGGATGAAGAGGAACAGGAATTATCAAATTGATATTGGAAAACAATTCACTTTCAGAAAGCATATGCCCATGTATTTTACCGAGTTCATTTCCTAAGTCTTCTACTCCATTATACTTTAGATAATGTAACAAATGCTGAACATTACTTTTCTTCTTGAAATAAAATAATGATGAAGCTGATTGTAATCTTATCCTTCCTTTAAAAACTTTATAAGTTTGATTATACTTTATCGTTTCATCGAAAGTATAGGGGAGCGTCATTCTACAAGCGATACAGATATGCTCTTCCCCATCGTACAAATGATTCCCACAAGCATAACAAATGCTTGGATATAACAAATGAATAAATTCTTTTAAGTAAGAAATAATGAATTTCCACATGTAAGAAAATTACATGTAATGTTTAACATTCACAACTGCATATATGCAACTATTTTTCTTTGATTGCTAACTGTCCGCAAGCAGCATCGATATCTTTACCTCTGCTTCTACGGATGTTTACAATCACGTGGTGTTTCTGTAAATGATTTGCAAATGCTTGTACTTTATCGTCCTCAGCATTTAAAAATTCGGCCATAGAAATCGGGTTGTATTCGATAATGTTTACTTTGCATGGAATGATATGGCAGAACTTCACCAACTCACGTGCATCTTCAATATTATCATTTACACCATTAAAAATAATGTATTCGAAAGTAACAGGATTCTGAGTTTTATCGTAGTAATATTTCAAGGCCTCACCTAAAGCTTCCAAAGAATTGCTTTCGTTGATCGGCATTATTTCATTACGTTTCACATCGTTTGCAGCATGCAAAGAAAGTGCTAAATTGAATTTCACTTCATCATCGCCAAGCTTTTTAATCATCTTCGCAATACCAGCAGTAGAAACGGTAATTCGCTTGTACGACATGTTCAGTCCATCTTCCGCAGTAATGCGATCAATCGATTTTAAAACATTCGCGTAATTCAATAAAGGCTCACCCATTCCCATGTAAACAATATTCGTTAATGGAATATTGTAATTCTCCCTAGCTTGTTTATCTAATAAAACAACTTGATCATAAATCTCATCTGCATTCAGATTTCTTTTACGATCCATATAACCTGTTGCACAAAACTTGCAAGTTAAACTGCAACCTACCTGCGAAGAAACGCAAGCCGTTTGGCGTTCGGAAGTTGGGATAAGAACACCCTCAACAATATTTTCATCGTATAACTGAAATGCATTTTTGATAGTACCATCGTTACTTTTTTGCCATTTCAGTATTTTAACATTATTGATTGTAAAATGATCAGCCAAAGATTTTCTAAAATCCTTCGACAAATTGGTCATCTCTTCAAAATCTGTCGCCGATTTCATCCAAAGCCACTCATAAACCTGCTTCGCGCGAAAAGCCTTCTCTCCCATCTCTATAAATGCAAGCTTCAATTCTTCTAAAGATAATGCCCTAATGTCTTTTTTGGTGTTCATTACTGCAAAGATAACTTTTTTCTGGTAGCTGGTAACTGGTAGTTGGTAGCTGGTGTTCGTCGAAGCGTCCCTGTCTGCCGCCAGGCAGGCTCACTCCAACATACTCAAACAACCTAAGAACATCTGTAACCCGGGGTTTTAACCCCGGGAATGTCGAAGCGTGAACGCTTCGACGAACGGTGAAAGTAATGTCGGAGTGGGGACACTCCGACGAACCACTATGACGAACAATACTAATATCTAACTACTATATTCCTCTTCCCTATAAAAAACTTCCCATACTCCTCCTCAATCCCTAGGGCTTCGGCGCCATGGATGCTGGCGCATTGTAATAAGTATGCGGTGTCGATTTCCGGGAAATGCTCTTGTATAGTTCTAATTTCTTCACGGATGCTGAGCTGATGATTAGATGCAAGACTGTCGGTGCCGATGCAAATTTTAGCTCCTTTTTCTATTAACGATGGAATGTTTGGCAGTCGGTTTTCTATGTATAAATTGGCGTTCGGACATAAACACCAAAACACGTTTTTTAATTTTTCTTGAATAAGTTCGAAAGAATCGTCGGATAAAAATGTGTTGTGAACTAAAATTAATTTAGAAACATCGAATTGATTAAGCCAATATTTTGTAGCTGATTTCTCTTCTGGTGTAAAGGCATCAATGTTCAAATTGAAAAAATCATACAGCTTCAAAAACTCTCCAGATTTTTCTTTCAGAAACATTATTTCTTCTAAAGATTCTAAATGATGAAGAGTATAAATTTTCTCGTTTAAATCCGACATCAATTTAAAAAGTTCTCGAGAAACAGAATAAGGTGCATGCGGACTAATACTCGAAGTCAAGCCGAATTCCGAAGCTGATGCTTTTAAGGAAAGAATTGAATCTATTACTATTTCAGCTCTATCCGGATTAAAACTTAATCCTTCTAAAAAAGTATGATAATATAAATTTCTTTCAGATTTTATATTGAAACTGTTCGAAGAATTTGAAATATCACCAACCGCAACAATTCCATCTGCAATCATTTCATGCTCTGCAATTCGCATCGCATCCTGAATTTCATCATCACTAGTATTTCGAAATTTCTGAACACCCATCACAAAATCCACAAGCCCTGTATGCTCAGCAATTTTATTTTTTAGATGAGATAACTCCAAATGACAATGTGCATTAACAAATCCCGGAACTAAATATCCATCATGAATTTCAACATCCGAAAAATCAACTTTCTCCTCAGGAATTACATCAATTGTTACCCCATGATCATCCAACACCAATACCCCATTCTTCAATACCTGATGCCCGTTGATGATGGTGCTTTGGATTTTTTGCATTTTATTGGTTTTGTTTGACTTTCCCGGGGTTGAAACCCCGGGTTACTAAATGCATGTCTCATTTGCACATTAGCACATTCCCTCTTTGGCACATTAACTAAACGTCTTCCTCATAAATCACTTCCTCGCCTTCTGCGCGTGGACTGATCCAGAAGTTATTATAGCCTAAGCCTATTTGGATTTTCACCATTTGCTGTTGAAGCATTTCTAAAATGGCAAGGAATGAATATACAAGTTGAACTCGGTCTTTACTGTTGAGCATTACCGATTCGAAATCTAAACGTTCGTTGGTAAGCAATAATTCTGAAAGATGTTTTTTCTGTTCTTCGATAGTATAAGGATATTGAATTACAGTATGACGAACCTCTTCAGGTTTATGAATATATCTATTAAGTACTTTATGGTAAACCGTTAAAAGCCTATATAAATCTAATGTTTGAAGCTCATCCTCTTGAGTTGCACTTTCGCGAACTGCAATTAAATCTCTAGTAATATTTCCACGAGAATATTGTTTCGCGCGCTCATCCAACATCACTTCCATTTCTAAAGAAGCTTCTTTGAATTTTTTATACTCTAATAATTTCTGAACTAAATCTTTTCTCGGGTCAACTTCATTTCCATCATCATCAATTTCCGGACGAGGTAGCAACATTCTCGCTTTGATTTGCATCAATCGCGCAGCTACTAAAATAAATTCTGATGCAAGTTCGATATTCAAGGCAGTCATCTGCTCGATATACGAAAGGAAATCCTTCGTAATTTTTGCGATAGGAATATCATAAATATCCAATTCGTCTCGTTCTATAAAGAACAAAAGCAAGTCGAAAGGTCCTTCGAACTGTGGTAAACGGATTTCAAATTTTTCTGCCCAATTCATTAGGTCAAATATAGTAAAAATTAGTGTCTAGTAGCTAGTCGTTAGTAGCTAGATTTGGTGGTTCGTCGGAGTGATTCGTAGGAGTGGTTCGTCGGAGTGGTTCGTCGGAGTGTCCTCACTCCGACATTACTTTCACTGTTCGTCGAAGCGTCCTCGCTTCGACATTCCCGGGGTTAAAACCCCAGGTTACAGTTGTTCGTAGGTTTTCTGAGTGTGTCGGAGTGAGGACACTCCGACGAACACCAGTTACCAGTTACCAGAAAGTCGAAACTATTCCCCCTTGTTTTTGTTATATTTGTCATTTAAACCCATACTATGGACCATAAGCCTGGAGAACTTTTAAAAAACATCAATTTACCTGCCGATTTAAGAAAGCTGAACGAGAGCCAATTACCTCAAGTAGCTGATGAATTGCGTCAATTTATTATTGATATGGTTTCCGTTAATGGAGGGCATTTTGGGGCTAGTTTAGGTGTTGTGGAGTTGTCTGTTGCTTTACATTATGTGTTTAATACCCCAGACGATCAGTTGGTTTGGGATGTGGGACATCAGGCATACGGACATAAAATTTTAACAGGCAGAAAAGATCGTTTCCATACAAATAGAGTTTACAAAGGCATTTCAGGTTTTCCTAAGCGTTCGGAAAGTGAATACGACACATTCGGTGTAGGGCATTCTTCTACCTCTATTTCAGCAGCATTAGGTATGGCTGTTGCTTCAAAATATAAGAATGAAAATAAGCGTCAACATATTGCGGTAATTGGCGATGGAGCTATGACAGCCGGTATGGCTTTCGAAGCGATGAACCATGCTGGTGTTGAGAATTCAAACTTATTGGTTATTCTGAACGACAATTGTATGTCGATTGATCCTAACGTGGGTGCTTTAAAAGAATACCTTACCGATATTACAACTTCTCATACTTACAATAGAGTTCGTGAAGATATATGGAAAGTACTAGGCGGTATTAGTCGCTTCGGACCAAATGCTCAAGAAATCGTTAAGAAAATTGAGAAAGGTATTAAAGGAACTTTATTAAGAAATTCAAACCTATTTGAAGCTTTGAAATTTAGATATTTCGGTCCAGTTGATGGGCACGACATTAATCATTTAGTAAAAGTTTTAAATGATTTAAAAAATATCCCAGGCCCGAAGATTTTACATTGCTTAACAGTAAAAGGGAAAGGCTTTGCACTTGCAGAAAAAGATCAAACGAAATGGCATGCTCCTGGTTTGTTTGATAAAATTACAGGTGAAATAAAGAAATCAACTAACACAGAACCTCAACCTCCGAAATTCCAAGATGTATTCGGACATACGATGGTAGAGTTAGCTGAACAGAATGAAAAAATTATGGGCATCACTCCTGCTATGCCAAGTGGTTGTTCTTTAAATATTATGATGAAAGCAATGCCCGACAGAGCTTTCGATGTTGGTATTGCAGAGCAACATGCTGTAACATTCTCAGCAGGTTTAGCATCTCAAGGAATGGTTCCTTTTTGCAACATCTACTCTTCGTTTATGCAAAGAGCATACGACCAAGTGATACATGATGTTGCCTTACAAAAACTAAATGTAGTATTGTGTTTAGACAGAGCAGGACTTGCTGGAGCTGACGGGCCAACACATCATGGAGCTTACGACATCGCTTACATGCGTTGCATTCCACATATGGTAGTTTCGGCACCAATGAACGAGCAAGAATTGCGTAATCTAATGTACACTGCTTCTATCGATAATGCCGGGCCATTTACCATTCGTTACCCTCGTGGTAATGGCGTGATGGTTGATTGGAAAACGCCATTCGAAAAATTAACAATTGGTAAAGGAAGAAAAATTTGTGATGGTGAAGAAATCGCCATCTTAACTTTCGGACATGTTGGAAATTTCGCAGTGGAAGCTTGTAAAGAATTAAACTCAAAAAATATTCATCCTGCGCATTACGATTTACGTTTTGCAAAACCCTTGGATGAAGAAATGCTTCACGAAGTATTTTCGAAATACAAAAAAATTATCACCGTAGAAGATGGCTGTTTACAAGGAGGTGTAGGTTCTGCAGTCCTTGAATTCATGGCCGATCATCAATATCACGCAATTGTAAAACGCTTAGGTATCCCAGACGAATACATCGAACACGGCGAGCAATCTGAATTGTGGGCAGAGTGTAAGTATGATGCGAAAGCGATTGTCGATACAGCACAAAACTTTGTATAGACATGCCGAGTTGTTAGTCGTTGGTCATTAGTAGTTAGACAAAACACAAAAGGATTAATAAATTTAATCTAACTAACGACCAAGGACTATGGACCAAGGACAGTGTTTACCGATCAACATAGTAATTCCTAAACGTACTCCTCAACCCGAAAGTAACAATGTTTGTTTGGGAAGAAACGTTTGAAATGATTTCGTTGCGATAGATATAACCGAGTTCTAGGCGTAAGTTTAGTTTTGGATTGATCATGTAAGCTAAGCGTGCATCGATAAATAATAATGATGCAGGAATACCTTGCAATAATTTATTTCCATACTCTTTATCACGTGTTTCGTATGATGCTAAAATATTTTTGCCAACATTTGTTCCTGTTAAAGAATCCAATCCGTATTTCGAGTAATTCACTTGTAAGAGTGTGTTCCATCTTTTGAATTTATATTCCAATCTCGAAACATTTTCGACGAAGTTTGCACCAAGAGGATGTGCTAATGCATCTCCATAATTAGTATAACTACGCTGTGTGTTTTTATGAGTATAGGTATATGGTTTCGCTAAATTTACTTCTGTAAATCCATTCAAATTTTCTATGCCGAGAATAGATCTCGAGCGAACTCCGAATTGCAATCCGAATTTATTTGCCCACCATCCTTTGTTTGCAAAGTATTCATCAACCTTTAATTCATCTAAGGCAAATTGCGCATAGAATTTTGTATTTCTAGTAGCTTGATATTTCAGGTTGATTCCTATAAGCGCATTATCTGAAGAGCTTGTAGCAAATTCAGCGGCTCTTAATAACATAATTGGATTTGCATAGCCTACTTCGAATCCTCGTTTTCCTGATGAATCGGCATCTTGCCAAACCACTGCGTCAAATAATCCAAGCGTCCATTTCTTATTGATGTTCCAATCTAAATAATGCATCACGGCCCATTTCTTTTGATAGCCTAATGCATCCGATATCTTCGGTGCGAATTGATCTATAAACTGCATATAAATTGCAGCATACTGAATTTTACTTCCTGTGTAACTCGCTTTAAAATATGGGAATGGAATCGAAACGTCCGACAATAACATAGAACGGTATCCATCACCAATAAACAATTTATCGTTGGCTAATTGAAAATCGAATTTCCCTGTATGATAAGCAATATGTGCAGTTGCATAAGTATAATCGTAAACCGTTCCTTGCTGTTTCACAATTTCGTGCCAACCTTGCCCTGGTATAGATTTTAATTCAATACTTAGTGTGTCTAAATATCCTGGCAACCTGGTTTGAGTTTCATATAAATTAAAATCGAAACTGAAATTAGATTTCACCTTTCCTCCTACTTGTACTACGCGATTGTTCGTCCAGAGTGTGGTAGATTTTTCTATACCCATATAAAAATCCGACATAAAATTGATGAACAATGTCGAGTTATCTGTCTTTTTATAAAGTAAACTTTCGTCGAATAACTTTCTTGTTAACCAATATTTACGATTACTTTTTTTATATGTTGATGTGTCTTCTACATAAATAGGCTGAAGTGCAGAATGTGTATATTCTACATCGTTGTACCAGGTGTTTTTTTCGTTATTGTAGTGATGAATGGGCAGAAACTGTGCTCTACTTTGTAGAGCAGAAAATAGAAAAATCGAAATTAGAAAATAGAATATTTTCGAATAAGTTTTCACAATTATTTTTTCTGAAAGTAACTCATTAAAAAATGAATTGCTACACCGATTGTAATCAATGTACCAATTAAATAAAAGCTACCAATATGTTGAAAAACTAAACAGAATACGATAAAGAATAACGACATTCCTGCTAGGAATAAACTAATCTGTCTGTGATTCCAACCTCTGTCCATTAAAAAATGATGCATATGTCGGCGATCTGCGTAAAAAGGAGAAAGCCCATTAGCTATACGAATAATAAATACTCTTAGGGTATCGAATAATGGAACGAACACAAATCCGATTCCTACCGCAGGTGAAGATTTTACAAATGGATCACTATTTACTAGTGCATCAAATTTATTGAGCTCTATAAATTGAATAGTAAGAATAGCAAGAATAAAACCAATGATATAAGCTCCTGTATCTCCCATAAATATTTTGGCAGGAGAAAAATTAAAACGGATAAAACCGAGTAATGCTCCGCATAATGCAAAAGCAATACGACTCCAACCCAACTGATTCATTTCAAAAAACAACAAGCCGTAAGCAGCTGAAATCACAATTCCGATACTACCAGCCAGGCCATCTACACCATCAATTAAATTAATAGAGTTTGTAATAACGATTATGATAAATAAAGAAAATAAAATTGAAACCAGATCTGGCAAATCGTATACACCGAATAATCCGAAGAAACTATCGATATGTACATTACCGAAATATACAACAAGAAATGCTGCAATAAACTGTAAGCCAATTTTCACATAGGCATTCAAACCCAACATATCGTCGCGAATTCCCATAGAGAAAATTATCATGCTGGCACCTAATAAAAAGTTACCATATTCTATCGCAGTTGCTTTTAGAAAAATTATACATGCAAATAAGAACCCAAAGAATATTGCAACACCACCTAAATTCGGGGTATTACTTGTATGTATTTTACGAACATGATCTGGGGCATCGAAGAAGTTACCATTATGTGCAACCTTAATTAAGGTTGGTATGGCGAACCAAACAAAACTAAATGAAGTGAGAACTAGTAGGAATAATTTAAGGACTTCCATTCAGTAATAATTTATACCTACAAGATACACTTTTATACAATAAATTAAAATTCTAGTTCATTCTCTAGCTCATAATTTTCAATTATTTTATGTCTGATAGGCATCGGGAACACCCATATATGCTCATGATTAGCAATATAAATCTTATCCGCTATTTTTAACAAATAATGATATATGCTTTCTTTCAAGCTATCGAATACCCAGAACCAAAGCAAATTACTGCACAGAGAGTAATAACCAATACTAGGGCAAGCTCTTAAATCAACAATTACCAATAGCTTCGGGTTAACAAATTTCTTATAAACTAACAGGTAAGCTAAGTAGATAAATAATAGTGTATACGAGAAGCTTTTTATTGGCTTCAAAAATACAATCGTAATGTTCGGTATAATCCATTGTACATCCATTTCACAAATCCTCCATCTTTTTATTCAAAATTAAAGGAAGATTGGCAGACTTAAAACCGCATATATGCGGGATTATTTATCAGTATTGTACATTGTACAGTTTACGTAGTACAATCAATTTACTACTTCAATCGTAATCAGACGTGCATGATAATGATCGTCGTGTTCGTCAATAGAGGCATCAACATTTACTTTGTAGATTTTTTTATTAGTGGAGTAGTACAACCATTTTAAATTTCTTTTACTGAAGTCGAAATATAAATCCGATTGTAATTCAATTTTTAGGGGAGCATTTTGAACAAAGAAGGAATCCATTTTCTGAACGAATCTTTGTGTAGAGGTATTTACAATTCTATTATTCCCAATACTGAAATAAACAGAATCTTCGAATACTCTAGAGAATCCTTCAGCAGAAGGAATTTGCAAGGCACCTTCTATAATGAACTTGATATTACCATGCTTTGCAATAGGCTTAAACGACAAGCCAATCCATGCAATAGAAAGGATAGAAATAATAATGAATAAACGTTTGGATAGAAAAACCATCACGATAAATTTTAGTCTTTCTTCACTACTATTAAGAGGCGCTTTACAGCAGTTGCATCTCTCTCTGGATATACATTTAAAATGTAAATATCAGATTGTACATCGTTCAATTCTATACGAGGATTAAGTTCAGTGATTTCACCAACACTAATAGTTTTACCTTGTAATGTTTTTATGATATAATGAAAATCTACTTCAGGAACTAATCCAAAAACATCTAGGTAATCACTCGCTGGATTTGGACTAATAGAAAGTACACTTTTTTCTATAAGTGAAATTAGATTCAATGAGTCTCTATTATTTGACGTTGAGGTATTCGGTGCAAGTACATTTTGGCTAATCCAAATTGGGTTAGAGAAAGCGAAACCATTACCACAATCAACTTCTATTCTATAAAAATCTTCCGTTATACTAGGAAGGGTTTGTTTTGTAGTAAACGTTTTAGTGTTTGGATTCCAAGATTCAATTACTTGTCCATTTCGAATTAATCTAACTTCCCTAATAACATCTTCTGAGTTGCTATTTGCATTAATTTTGCAGAATAAATTACCTGCATCGTAAGGCATATAAACAGTACCACCCATTTCTGTTCCATCAATGGTAAAGTCCAATTCCGGACCATTACTTCCATAAAAAGTTCCCTTATCGCGCAATACTCTTATTACTTCTTGACGAGAGAATGTATCCAGTTTTGCTACTATAAAATTTGCACCAACATTAATAGATGAATGTGCATCTGAATTTGCTATACCAAATAATTTTCTTCCCAATATATTTAAGGAATCCCATTGAGCAAAAGTTCTCAAACTCTCTTTATCCTTAAAATTAAAATCTAAGTTATATGAATTCCATACTTCCAAACCACGAAGATTCAACAAGTTTAAATTTTTCCAATTATAGGTAGGGTCGTTCGGGTGTGCAATATAGGCAAAAGCCTTACCGAATGAATTTGATTGCTTATTAACAGAATCTATAATTTTTTGCTCAGTATATTGTGTTAGATTCCAAGGCACAACAGTATTGATATTATATGCTAAACAATGACCGCGACTAGTTGTAATTTCATCACCACCCATGATCACCATATCTTTATAAATATTACCTAATCTAATAACCTCAGAGAAATGTGTAACTGTGTTATGATCTGTAGCTGTTATAAACGATAAGCCTAAATCTCTGGCATACCTAACATTCTCTTCGATGCTATTTGTACCATCACTAAATGTTGAGTGAGTATGATTGTCTCCTCTAAACCATCCAGGTGCATTTACAAATACTTGATAGTTCTCTTGGAATAGATACTGATTTTGTTCCTGATAATTAAATATAAAATTCGATTTTCCACCAGAAGTTGCTACGTAATATAAGTAGACTATTAATGAATCGTGCTTAGGAATAAATACATTATTTTTCTGAGTGCTGATTGCTCTAAATATACTAGGGTGCTCTATTTTAGAATATAATGAAATATCATTGCCTGTAAAATTGTAATATTTAACAGTAACTTTTAATGTATCGTTTTTTAGTAGTTGTCTTCTAGACAGAAAAACATTTGCTACAAAATTAGATCTGTTTTTTACTAAAGTCTTATATAAATTATAAATACCTTTCTGTCTAAATAAATTATTCGTTTTATTTTCAATCGTAGTAATATTTCTTGTAATTATTGCAGAAGAATTAGGTGATATTTTCAAATTATATACTGATGACCCCCACCTTCTAACTGCATACACCTTTTCAGGTAAATCGTTATAGATTATCCCATAACTTACATTGTATTTACCATAGTTGGCGAACCAAGGCTGAATTGGAGTATTTAAAAAATCTGATGAATTTCCAAAATCGGAACTTATTTCTCCAACTCCAGGTACGTAAGTTCTTTCGTTACCTCCACCTAGTTTCAAGATATCTCCAAAAAATATATTTGTGGTATCAGTACTCGTGTTCTGAAGTGTTGATTTTACAACAACATATTTTGTCCCTGCGTCTAAAGTATATTCATTTATTATTTTAAACTTATCATTAAATATCAATACACTATCTTCTACTTCACGAAGTTTTTCATATGGTTTTATAGGGCCAGAACTAATACTTCTTGTTAATCTTCCTTCTGTTCGAACAACTACTCTATTAGCATACTTTTCACTAACATAAATAGTGTCGATCCATTCATTATCATTTTGCCACCATGCATCCAAGGTATCGAACGATGTAGAAATTTTAGATAACTTAATCCAATCTATTAAATCAATTTCTTGGCCTTTAATATAAAAATCTAAAATGTTTCCTTTCTTAGTTAAACTATTCGACATTTTCGTTTTTGAAGAAATAGCCATTACTAAAAAATTATTCTCTAAAACCAAGTCACCCGTTGATGAACTTAAGAGTCCTTCTGCTTTAATGTTTTTAGTAAAACTTGCATCTACTAAAGCAACTTTTAATGCTAATTTATCTTTATTCAAGAAATCTACATTTAAAGGCTTTCTAGTTTTAAGTTGAAATTTTCTTGATTGTTTTATATACCCTAATTTCTCAGCACTAACAACATATATTGTATTCAAGTTTAACTTTGGTACAATTAATTTGTATTCACCAAATTCATTTGTTTTTCCTTCAGCTATTAAGGTATTAATATCTTTATAAACTCTTACGTAAGCTTCTTTTACATTTGTATTATCCGAGCCTTCAACCTTTCCCGATACTACTTGGTAATTTATAGCTAAATCTGGATCTAAATCATATAGTTTATCAATCCAATTCGTAATACAAGTAACAGCTCCATTTGGGTATGTTTTATTAGCAACTGCTGTTAGTTGATAAAATTCTATGGTACTGGTGTCTTGGGCCTTTAAACTAATGTCGTAATCGATACCAAATGAATAACTATAACCAATTAATTTATTAGGCACATTCTTAATCCATGCCAAGGCATGATTCTGAAAATTCGATTTTAGTGAACCAGCAATTCCTGAATAAATATAGTTTCCTGTCCAACCACTACTCACTATCCCAAAATTTGTTCCTTTACCAGGGATAAAAGTATTCTCTTGTGTAGGTTCTTCTGGGTCTACAAAATATCCCCAATTACCATTAATAGTTGATTGAGATTTATTCTTCAGCTTAACTTTAATTTTAACAATTGGGCTATTAGGTAATAGTTTAAGCTTGATACTTATTTTTAGTTGAGTATTGTATTTAGCATACCCATAAATATTATAACTAGAATCAGAACTAATTAGTCGTACCGAATCAACACCCATTACTTTGGAATTGTCTGAAAAATCTACAATAGGTGCATTGCTAAATAAAAACATTGTCCAATCAAGATTGTCTCTATTGGTGCTTTTCATTACAATATCCATAATAGACCCTAACTGACGACTACCAATCTCGTTGTTTTGTACAGCATTCGGGCTAAAATTTACGGTAATACTATCGTTTTGAAGAAATGAATACGTGCTACCTGTTACAATGTCTCTAGAGTTTAATCCATAGGAGTATCCAGGATCGACATTACTCGTTCCGAAAGGAATCCTATCTATCGTATTTTGACCAAAAACGAGAATAGCAATACATTGAAATATTATTAAGAAATAATATTTTTTATTCATTCTGGGTAAATATTTGGGTGCTCTTTTACTTTTCGCAATGTATCAATTAATCTAAACTTTCGTATACAGAGTTATTACTAACATATTCTTTCACCATGTTTTTAATCTGAGCAACCAATTGTAAATGGTCGTGCTGTTTACAACATGTAAAGAGTTGAGCAAATTCACTTTCTATATATTCACGTTCATATTCCTGAACATTTGCAATTTTAATTTTAGGATGATAAGTAGGAATAGTGTTTTCTGAATCGTTTAATAATTCTTCATACAATTTCTCTCCTGGGCGTAAACCTGTGATTTCAATTTGTATGTCTTTCCCTAAGGTTAAACCCGAAAGTTTAATCATGTTTTTCGCCACATCGATAATTTTTACCGATTGGCCCATATCAAAAATAAAGATCTCCCCGCCTTTACCCATAGAACCTGCTTCTAATACTAATTGGCAAGCTTCAGGGATAGTCATGAAGAATCTCGTAATCTCTGGATGCGTAACCGTAATCGGGCCACCCATTTCAATTTGTTTTTTAAACAATGGAATTACCGAACCATTAGAACCCAATACGTTTCCAAATCGAGTTGTAATAAATGCAGTTTTCATGTCGGGTAACTTACTCAAGCTTTGAATATACATTTCTGCAATTCGCTTTGTAGCTCCCATAATATTAGTAGGGTTTACTGCCTTATCTGTAGAAACCATTACAAATTTCGTTGCTCTGTATTTCACCGCTAAATCAGCCATGTTCTTTGTACCCAATGCATTTACACGAACCGATTCAAATGGATTTGCCTCCATTAAAGGAACATGTTTATAGGCTGCTGCGTGGAATATTTTAGTAGGACGATATTCCTCGAAAATACGCTCCATGGCAGTTTCATCCGATACATCCGCAACAATAAACTTTGTAAGTACATGGTAGCGCTCTATTCTTTTTCTGATGTTTAGCTCCAACTCGTACATTGGCGTTTCAGCCTGATCAACGAACAATACCATTTTCGGTTTGTAAGAAACTACCTGCTTTGCAATTTCAGAACCAATAGAACCCGCAGCACCAGTAATCATCACTACTTTGCCCGTAAGCTCATTGTAAATATTTTCTTGATTTAATTTAATAGGTTCCCTATTTAATAAATCTTCAATTTTAACTGCTTTAATTTGGCGAGGACTTAATTCCCCGTTAATCCATTTACTAATTGGTGGTACATTCTTCACTTGAATATCCATCTCTAAGCAACGGTTCACAATTTCCGTTTTACGAGAAGCTGAAATATTTTGAATGGAAATAATTACGTCGGAAATGTTTCTTTTTTCCAACATACCATTCAATGCTTCATCAGGAGAATATATTTTTATACCCGCTAAGGTCTTACCAATTTTAGAAGTATTATCGTCTATAAATCCAATAACATTAATATCTAAACGAGAATCTTGTGATAATGTATTTAATGTGATGATACCAGATTGACCTGCACCATAAATCAATACATTTTTTTTCACTTTATCTCCATACCCCACTAATGTGATAAATATCGTTTTAAAAAATATCCTAGAGGTAATTAGAAAATAAACGGAGATGAAAAAATGTATGAGGATAATAATTGGAGAAGTAAATACATAGTTAAAATACTTCTCTGTAATGGTTGATGTAATAAAAATGGCGAAAGCAGCTATGGAAGTTGCTTGGAAGATCTTAATAGCATCGTACAAACTGGTCTGACGTATAATACCAACATACGATTGAAAAACTAGAAATGAAGTTAAGTAAAATAGCATCAAAATTGGTGCTCTTACTATTAAATGTTCCCATTCAACTTCAGAAAACACAAAATTATGACGGATTAGCTTGGCCATTATATAACAGCCATAAACTATAGCTATGTCAATAAGCAAAACTAGCCACCTAGATGCGTACCTTCCTGCGTATCTGTTTAATAAACGTTTTAATAAGGGCATTTAATCAATTCTAATTAATCTGTAAAGATACTAGCTTATAAAATATTAAAGAAATATAATGAAAAGAATATTAAGGAGAGGTTTTAAGAAATAAAGTGCTGAATATTAGATTATTATCTAATATTTGACAAAAAGTTTTTGATAGCCTTCCATTTTTAAGCGTAGAAACACGTAAAATATTAGAATAAAGGCGAAAACGGGGATATAGGTATAGGTATTACCAAAAATGAGGACTGAATTAATGATCAGCTGTACAAATGCATAGATTAAAGAGACTTGGATATGCGATATACCTTTTTCGTTAGCTAAAAATTGATAAAAATGTGAACGATGTGCTCTAAAAATGTTTTCTTTTCTAATCAGACGTAAAATAATAGTCGAAACACTGTCTAAGCCGTAAACCCCTAATAGGAAAATCCAACGAATATTAGCGGTGTTAATAATGAGAACAATAATTAAGTAAGAGATAATAAATGCTATGGATATACTTCCTACATCACCCGAAAAACATCGTGCTTTTTTTCTAATATTATAAAATCCAAAGACTGCAATTGCCGGTATTAAACTTAAGAAAAGAGAATCTGGTAGAATTTGGCCGTACTTCCCGTTTAAATAATATAAAGTACTAATACTCACAAAACTATAAATAGCATGTATACCATTAATACCATCCATGAAATTATAAGCATTAATTACCCCGATTGAAATTATAAAGGCTGGAATAATATAGATTATATTAAACTGATAGAAATTCAGTTGTGCTAATAACAGAGATACTGCTATGAAATGGCAAATAAATCTAATTCTGTTTTTAAGGGTGAAGGCATCATCAAGGAAACTGATAACGCTTATTAATAACAATCCTGCTATAAAATAAATATAATGTAGAGAATTGTTGTAGTAGATAAAAGGGACTAAAGATGCGATTGGGAATATTACGCCTGCTCCTCGTATAGTAGTTTTTGCATGAGAACTACGTTCGTTGGGCTTATCTACAATTCTATACTTAAAAGCTATTTGAAAATAGTAATGTATTACAATAAAATAAACAAGAAGATAAATACTTAAACTAATGTAATCACTACCCATTGTTGTTGTCAATCAATAACTTATTAATTTTTTTAAGAATATTACTCTTTGAGAATAAAGTATTAGCTAAATGTACACCATTTTTTCCCAAATATAGATACTCTTCCAAATTCTTTTTACTAAGATTATTGAAAAATTCTATCAATGATTTTTTATTATTATAGTTGAAAGCAAGTCCACAATTGTGTTCAAGAACCGTTTTTGCAATCTCCGTTTCTGAATTACCAATAAACAAAACTGGTTTTGCAGTAGCCAAAATATTATAAGTCTTCGAAGGAACTCCTAAGCCAATTAATTCGTCAGTTAAGGAAACCACCCCAAAATGACAAGCATTTAAATATTCATTCTGATTAGTTCTATTAAATGCAGGCCAAAAACTAACTTGATCTAATTTGTGTGTTTTTTGATAGGCTCGCATATCATTTTCTTTAGCACCCCTACCAATAAAAACAAAATGCAATTCTGGATTCTTAACTTCTTTAATCACTTCTAAAAATTCTATTAGATTTTGAAGCGGACCAAAATTTCCAGCATACTGAATTATTATTTTCGATTTTAAGTCTACGGGTATTTTAGAATTTTGTTCGAACGGAATTGGAAATACATTAGTGGTATCTGCCCAGTTTTGAACTATTCGAACTTTGTCTTCTGCTAAACCTGTTTTTGAAATTAATAGTTTTTGCATATCCACTCCTAAAACAATTAATTGATCTGCTGAGCGGTAAGCATAATCGAATACTTTTTTAAATACAGAATAAAGAATGTTCTTCGCGCTTATGTATTTTGCAACAACTAGATTTTCAGGAAATACATCATGAACAAGAATAGTAAACTTAAATCTTTTTATTTTTTTTAAAAGTGAAAAGAGAGGAATTATTGTTGCTGGATTAGTTACGATAAAAACTTTATCCGATTTTTTAATTCTGAATAATGCTGAAAAAAATAATGCTAAGGATAAACCGATTACTCTAATTAATCTGTAGATAGCTTTATTCTTGTCTAAGTTGAAAGCATTAATTCTATGTATATGCAATTTCTCTATATAAGATTTATCATATTGATTAGAATCTTTCTCATAGCTTTCAGGTCCACACAATACATGCACATCGTAATTGCTTTCATTGGCTAAATTCAATCCAATTTCAGTCATGATATAGCTAGTCGCTACCTCTTCAGGATAGAATACTTCCGAGACAATCCAAATGCGATTGTTTTTACTTGGTGTTTTATTCACTCCAAACAACCCTTTTAATATAATCTACGTACGAGATAATTATTCTCACTACTTTATCAGAAACATTAGGCATAGAATAATCTGCCACTCTTCTAAAATCTCTTACTTCTCCTCTATTTTGTATTGCTACCTGAGCTAAACCTTGCATAATTCTTTCAGGGTTTAATCCAACCATCATTACAGAAGCTTCTTCCATGGCTTCAGGGCGTTCGTGCGCTTGACGAATATTTAAAGCTGGGAAATTTAAGATTGATGATTCCTCAGATATCGTACCACTGTCAGACAATACTGCAAATGAATTCATTTGTAAAGCATTGTAATCATTAAATCCTAGTGGCTTTAACAATTGAATATTTTTGTGCAAAGTAATTCCTTTTGCATCAATCATTTTTCTTGTACGCGGATGGGTACTTACTATTATTGGAAAATTATATTTTTCAGCAATTAGATTTAAACTTTCTATTAAACCACTGAAGTTTTTATCGCTACTAATATTCTCTTCTCTATGTGCTGATACAACAAAGTATTGATGTGCGGTTAAATTCAATCTACTTAATACATCCGAATTTTGAATAGATGTTAAGTAATGATTTAACACTTCAAACATTGGAGAACCAGTTTTAATAATTCTATCAGCAGGTAATCCTTCTCTCAATAAATATTCTCTAGCAATATCACTATACGTTAAATTGATGTCAGAAATATGATCAACAATTTTACGATTCGTTTCTTCAGGTACACGTTGATCAAAACATCTATTTCCTGCTTCCATATGGAAAATAGGAATATGTCTTTTCTTTGCTGGTATTGCACATAAACAGCTATTCGTATCCCCTAAAACTAAAAATGCATCCGGTTTTAACTCTTCTAAAAGTGGATCAATTTTTATTAAAATTTGTCCAACAGTTTCAGTTGCAGTTGCACCTGCAGCATTTAAAAAATAATCAGGTTTACGAATACCCATATCATCAAAAAATATTTGATTCAATTCGTAATCATAATTCTGACCAGTATGAACAATGATATGTTCTATTGCAACCGACTCGTCTAACTTCGCCATTACTCTCGCTAAGCGAATAATTTCCGGACGAGTACCAACAACAGTCATCACTCGTAATTTAGATTTCATATTTTCCATTAAACAGTTTCCATAAATGTATCAGGATCTTCTGGGTTATAAAACTCATTGATCCAAAAAATTGTATAAAGTTCTTCTTCTCCTATATTCTTAATGTTATGGGTATACCATATAGGCATATCTACATAAGATGGTTGTTCACCATCTAAATAAAAGTCCATAACATCATTCGTACCTATTTGTCTTAGTTGAATTAATGCTTTCCCTTTTATTACAGCAAATCGCTCTATTTTGCGCGTATGAAAATGATTACCTCTAGTAATTCCAGGTACTGTTGTTGAAAAAGACACTTGCCCTCCAACATTCAATCTAATTACTTCTACAAATGCTCCTCTAGGGTCTACATTCTTTTTAAAATGTACAGGGAAATGATTTTTAATATCCATGTAACATCTAAAAGTATTAAACAGGTTCAATTCGAAATTTGATGAGAAACTAGGTATAATTCCTAATTGTAAATAATCTTCTTTATACCCCTTCAGTAAAGTTAAAATTTCCGAAACATTTATCTGATGAGTGTGAGCTATACTTAACTGAGCATTTCCAATACCACCGAAGCATTTTAAAATTTCATTAACTAATTCAGATACATAAATCAATTTGAGTTCTCCATCTACTTCTATTTTTGGCACTTCGTTATGTGCTAATTGATGGCAAAATGTTGCCACCACAGAATTATAATATGGATTTCCAAAAGGCCCGAAAACATTGGGAATAATTAGTCCAGTAAATTTCGCATTCGATTCAGATGCCCAAGCAGATAGCATTTCACGTGCTTCTTTTTTAGCATTTCCGTACGGATTGTCACGCTCTTCTTGTGTTGAAGAAGAGAAGACAACATGTGGCTTCGCATTCGTACGAACAAGAGAATCTCTTAACTTCTGCGCTAATTCTATATTTGTACTATAAATTTTTGAAGGCTCAGCATGTCTATTCACAGCTGCTAAATGAACAATGATGTCGCATTCCTTTACAAATGCATCGAACAAATTATCATCATTGAAAAATTCTTTCTCAAATGCAATGCGTGTATAGGCTTCTGGAGATAAGCCTAAAGTATTATATAGATGTTTTCCTACAAATCCAGCTTGACCGGTGATTCCTACTTTCATCATTAATTAATATGGATATTGAACTGCATCTTTATCTCCCAAAATATCTCTACGAATCATAGGCAATTTAAATAACAATTGTTTCATTCCTTCGATATCTAATTGCTCTGTATTGTGCGAGTGATATTCCTCATGACTGAAACTATCTTGAGTACCTTCAGAATAATATTGCTCGTAATTCAAATCTCTGTTATCTGCAGGTATTCTGAAGTAATTCCCCATATCTTCAGCCTTTAGCATGTCTTCTCTATTCACAAGTGTTTCGTATAATTTCTCACCATGACGAACACCTATGATATTAATTTTACTTTCAGATTTATATAATTCTATTAAAGCTTTTGCTAAAGTTTCTACAGTAGCTGCTGGAGCTTTTTGAACAAATAAGTCGCCTTGCTTTGCATTTTCAAAAGCGAACAATACTAAATCAACTGCATCTTCTAAAGTCATCATAAACCTAGTCATGTTCGGATCCGTAATACTTAAAGGTTTCCCTTCACTCATTTGATCAACAAACAATGGAATTACCGAACCTCTAGACGCCATTACATTTCCATAGCGAGTTGCACAGAAAATGGTTTTTGTATCGTCTAGATTTCTAGATTTAGCTACCATTACTTTTTCCATCAAGGCTTTAGACATTCCCATAGCATTAATAGGGTAAGCCGCTTTATCAGTGCTAAGCACAACAACTTTTTTTACCTCATGCTTTTCAGCAGCAGTTAGTACATTGTCGGTACCAAGAATATTTGTTTTCACAGCTTCTATCGGGAAAAATTCACAAGAAGGAACTTGCTTTAATGCAGCTGCATGGAAAATATAATCTACTCCTTTCACTGCAGAGTCTACACTAGAATAATCTCTTACATCGCCAATGTAAAACTTAACTTTAGGATTATTCAATCTCTTACGCATGTCGTCTTGCTTCTTTTCGTCGCGACTTAAAATTCGGATTTCTTTGAAGTGATCCGTGTTTATAAAACGATTCAATACGGCACTTCCAAAAGAACCAGTTCCACCTGTGATTAATAATATTTTATTGTTTAACATGTTAGATTTTTATAATGTCTGGAAATAAAATTTGTCTTATAATTCTTGTTATTTTTCTAGCTAACATCCCAATACCAACTGCATGAGAATCTTTTTTAGCTATAATTAATTTACTATTATCTAGATATTTAGATATTGTATTTATATATGGTAAATATATGTTGTTTTTTATAATACCTGCACATCTAACAAATACCCTACTTAGGTCAGTTTTAAATGCATTTGCTTCTATTTGCTTGAAATTTGCGAAGTGGTAAAAAATTAACTTTTTGTCGTTCACATAAACTTCTCCATCTTGAAGCGAAATTTTATAATTACTAATATTCCATATCGCTAAATTTGCTCCAATATTTTTAATTACATATACTCCTTCAAAATCTCTTTGCCAATAATCTAAATATTTCTGATCAGCATATTTATCACCCTCTAATCGCTGATAGCACCATTCAATACAATTGTTTGTCCAAGAGTTTAAACACGCTAAGCCATTATTGTCGTTACGAAATGTTATCCATCCTACATTATATTTCCCGTAAACTATATTTCGTTTTGTAAAAAAACTGAATTTATGTTCTATAATTCCAACAGACGCCTCTTTTAATTCTTCAAAAACGGGTTCTGGATCGGCAAAAAAATATAAGTCTGCATCTAAATAAGTAATCTCATTAACTCCTTCGATATACGAAAGAACATAATTACAAATCGCAGGGCTACAAGTGTAGAAATACTCAACCCTAGATCTATTGTTTTTCGCTTCTTGTAAGCCTGTATATGCATTCTCTAATTTCGAAAAATGAATTGGTGTTACATTATCAGGTTTGTTTTTAGTTAGGTTTTCATAACTAGCGTCATCCATACAAAAAGTGAACAATTCACTTTCCGGACTAACTTTCATTAAAGACTCCGCTAATGATCTAGCATGAGGAGTGTAATTAATATCGAAATGTGTACAGTAAAATCTTTTCATTATGAATTATAGAAACTTAAAATTGCTGTACATACTTCTTCAATTTGCGCATCAGTTATTCCTGGGTAATTTGGCAAACTCAAACAGCTCTTAGCAATATATTCTGCAATCGGGAAATCCCCTTCTTTGTAATTTAATTCTTTATATGCTTGTTGTAAATGAGGTGGGATAGGGTAATGTATTAAGGTGCCGATACCTTTAGATTGAAGATAAGCTTGCAACTCATCTCTTTTCTCACACATTAATACATACAAATGATACACATGTGTAGCTTTATCCGAAACATATGGAATTTTCACAGCATTACAATTAGCTAATAACTGATTGTATTTATTAGCAATTTCTTGTCTGTTTTTAGTAAGCTCATCAAGGTATGGAAGCTTAACTCTTAATACTGCCGCATGAAGTTCATCTAACCTAGAATTTATACCTTTAATTTCGTTATAGTACTTTTTCTCTGAACCATAATTACGATATGATTTTGCTTTTAAATATAGTTCTTCCGAATCAGTAGTTATTCCACCCCCATCTCCTAATGCTCCAAGATTTTTTCCAGGATAAAAACTTGTAGCGTTTATATCTCCAAAACTTCCAGTAATTTTATTGTCCCATAAAGCTAAATGTGATTGAGCATTATCTTCTACTACAGCTAATTTATATTTTTTAGCAATTTCCATAATAGCAGTCATATCACATGGCTGACCATATAAATGAACTGGTAAAATTGCTTTCGTTTTTGAAGTAATCTTAGCTTCAATTAAATTAGGATTTATATTATATGTTTTCTCATCTGGTTCCACTGGAATTAGAATAGCTCCTAAGGCAGAAACTGCCAACCAGCTCGCGATATAGGTATTTGATGGAACTATTACTTCGTCTCCTTCCTTTACTCCTAATGCATGTAATGAAATAATAAGTGCGTCTAATCCATTTGCAACACCTAAGGAATATTTGGTTTGATGTAAACTAGCATACTCTTTTTCGAAAGCATTAAGTTCATTTCCCATGATATACCATTTCGAGTCCAGCACTCTAGTCATTGCTTCTATAAGCTGTTCTCGATATAATTTATCTTGATAATCAAATGATAGAAAAGGTATCATATTTATTTTTTTAATAGTTGAAATATTTTATTGTTTGAAAATCCCGTATTCTCTGTATAATACATTTTCCAAGCTTTTATAAATTCAGATTTAGATCTTGCAAATCCGCAGTAAACTCTTTTCTTATTTTTTAGAATACTAATTAATAAGATCTTAAATTCTGCAAGGATGATTTTATAACTAAGCAACTCTGCTGGAATTAAACTAATGTGTTTTACATCTTTTGCACTCAATAATTCAAAAAGTTTCTTGAAATTATTGTCATCAAATTCAGTATCTATTCTACTTAATAATATTAATGTATTAGAATCAATTGATAATGCTGATGCATCTTCTAACAGATTAATTTGCAATGCATCATCGAATATAGCAAAGGACTTTATTCTTAAAATTGAATCAGTAGTATCAGTTACTACAATATTCAAATCAGTATTCATTTTTAAATGATATTCTAAACCACACCTGCCCGAACCAATTGAAACTATTTTTGAAATATTGTTTTGATTACAATATTTTTTCAACGTATCTACATAATAAGCAAAATCTAAATTGCTAATTAATTTTAAATACGATTCTTTATCGTATGGTATAAAGTAAGGGGCTTCAATATTTGATTCCCTTAAATAATTCCAATCGATTTGATCTGAAGCTAATTCTTCAAATAGTGCATAGTGATTTATTTTCATAATAAGTCTTGGGTATAGGACTCGTATATATAATCTTCTGGGTCGAAGTATTCCGAAGCAAAAACCATAAGAATACAATCTTCAGAGAAATTTTTCATCCAATGATAATCTTCAGGATTTATAATTAAGCATTTGCTTGGATGATCTAATAAAAACTTCTCGTTTCCAGAGGTCTCGCTTGATTGATTCCAAATTTCACAAGATCCTTGAATAGAAATCGCAGCCTGAATAGTTTTATGATGACGGTGTAAACCTCTCGTAGAATCATCAACACCATATATGTAAAAAACTCTTTTGATATCGAACGGAATTACTTTTTCAATAACTGTTAGATTTCCTCTTTTATCCGTAAATGTTTTTAAATCGATGATGTGTGCCATATGTTATGTAAGTAGATATTTAAGTTTATTCACTTGCGAGCTTGGATTATAATTTTCTGAAATAACCTGATAACAGTTAGTTCTTACATCCTCTCTATGTGTCGAATAATTTTCAATCCAATTTGTAATCTTTAATTCTAAATCTGCTATAGAATCTTCCATAAAAAAATCTCCAGTTTTACCTGGAATAATTACTTCGAACTCTGGCATCTGATTCGCAAAGTTCTGATGAGTGATTACTGGTGTTCCATAAACAAGAGTATGCATCGCAGTAAGCCCAACATTTCCGGGAGATACACATAAATCTGCATTATAGATTAAATCAGATAGCAAACGCTCATCATAACAAGCTCCATATTGCCAAACTTGATTATCTAAACCGTATTCATTTATTTTCTCTTTTAATCCAGTTTGCTCAACTTCTTCTCCAATTAAAATTAAATTGTACGCTTTACCTTTCAATTTTAAATTATGTAATACTTCAATAATATAATCAATTTTTTTAACCTTTTGAATTCTTCCAATATATATTAATACAGGATTGTTATTATTGAAGTGATTTTTATAAATATTATTCGTAGTTAATTTATTTCTAAATGAAACCTGCTCTTCTACATCTAGTGAATTATAAATAACATGCAAGCAGTTCTCATCAAAACCTTCTTTAAGCATTAAGCCTTTTGCATACTCCCCGTAAAGCAGAATATGATTAGCAAGTTTAAAGAAGAGTTTTTTAATTATCTTTTTAACAAATGTTTCGTCGCCATACCAACCATGCGTCCATAAATAAGTTTCCTTACCAGTGAATTTGGCTAGCAATAATATTATCCAAGTAGATAAACAAAATGGCTCTCCGGTGAAGATATAGTTTTTGTAGGGTTTAAATAAGGTTTTAAGTGCCCCCATTTGCCAATAAAAATTACCAAATAGAAAAATATTTTTTAATTCGTATTTGAATCCTTTGAGAGAAGTGTAATCCATTCTTTTAATAGAATAGGGCAACTTATCACCAAGGTAAAAGTCGCAAAATAATTCCTCATCCATCTTTATATAAATGGGAGAATTATAATGTGGAGCAAGATTAAATATACAACAAGTGTTGTTTGGCATTCTAAATAGTATTAGCAAAATCAGCAATACGTTTTGCTTGATTTACATTGTTTTTCATTTTCAACACAAATTCTTTCGCTTTTTTACCCTTTTCTATCAACTCTTCATCTGATAATAAAAGCAACTTATGCAACATCGCTGCAATACATTCTTCTGAATCTTCAGTCAACAAATAAATATATTCATGATATTCATCTGGCATTCCAGGTAGATCCGTGCAAATTAGCGGAGTACCTGAAACCATATACTCTACATTCTTAGATGGGAAAGAGAACTTTGTGAACTCTTCATGCGTTGGCCTAGGATTTATTAATAGAGTTGCTTCGGATAAGGCTTTAACTACATCTGCATTTGCAACTTCACCAAAGTATTTAATTCTTGAATCCCTAAGCTGATAAGCTGGTAATGTTTCGCTCATATCTCCACCACCATATAAATGAAGTTCTATATCGGAATTAGGCAGAGAACAAAATGCATCGACAAGGTTTTTTACTCCATATTTTTCATAAAGAGCCCCAGCATATAAAATAACCCTTTTGTTGTTTTTGCTTATCAAACCAACATCATTCATTTTTATATCAACAAGTCCTTCCATTATAATATGTGGTCTTTTCTTTGGATTAACTTCAGCATTCATTTGAGAAGTTAATAAAACATATGCATCGTATTTATTTATAAAATAATTTGCAAATGCTTTATAAACTCGAAATTTAAGTTGAATTCGACCACCATCAACAGGATTCATAAAACTTGGAAGATCTGTAACTAATGCCAAACATTTAGTATTTGTTAGTTTGCAGGCAGTGATACTTGCAACCGACACTACTAAGTTCAAAACGTTTGCAACAACTATAGTTTCTTCATTATTTTTTCGCCAAGTATTTTTCAATACTTTTAAAAAAGTATAAATCAATACTAAAACATCTTTTAAAAATGGAAATTTTAAATATGGCACGTAAGTATAAAAGATGTCATTAACAGTTTTTGCATTTTCCTTCCAATATAAGTTCGAATTTGAATATCGAGTAATTGGAAGTATGCTTATGGTTTTAACGAGTCTAATATTTGATAATTGTGTGAAGCCTTCTAATAACAAACGTTGAAATTTCTGAGCTGCTTGACTTGGTTTTGCTTTAGCTGAAGCGTATATATATTCAAATAGATCTTGCTCACACACATTGCTTACATAAAGTATATTTTTTTTATTGCCAAGCATTTGCAGAGAATATTGTTTGGTATGTTCCAAAAGCTTTTGAAAATATTGGCGATTGGAAAAATATAAAATAGTCGTAAAGAGTTAAAAGCATTAAGAAAAATACAAACCCGTAATTATAGATTCTAAGTTTCGATTTAGAAACAATCATTGGGTAAGCAAGCATTAAAAAGGGCTGTAAGTATAATCCCAGTCGCCCTATCATCATTAATGTTAAGCCAATTGGTATTAACATAAAACTTAGTATACCTAGCTTAAATGGTAATTTCAATAAGGTTTCTTGAGTTCTATAAAAAAATATTAAGCTTAATAAAAAGATTGAATTCAGTATAATCCCTAACCCTGAAGAAGCATCTTGACCACCTTCATAAACAGAATACTTATCAAAATTATCAGCAGCAAAAACTAAAAATACAGGGAATAAACTTGGAGCTATTTTAAATAATGACAAATAAGCTACGAAGATTAAAATCCCTACATAATTATTAATCTTAAATTGTATTCTACCCAATGGATAAATTAACAACAGGATGTATGCCGACAAGTGAAATTGTGCAGCGAGAGCAATACATAATATAAATTTAAAAAGTTGCTTTCGTTCTATATATCGAATAGAAAAAATAAATATCAGAATAGCCAAATTTTGACGCATTGCCGATAAGTTCAGCAAAAAATTACCTGTACCAAAAATATACAAGAACATAGCAAACCAATAAAATTTGGGATCTACGTATTTCTTGAAAAAATGATAAAAGGTAAATGCATTTAATGCTGATAGTATTATTACAAGACTGAAGAATCCAATAGGCTCAATTATCCAATTAAGTATTACCCAACCTGGTTCAACTTGCAACCCTACATCAGATAGTGTTAAACTCGCATATGAATTTATATCATTAAATACCTCTACATAACTCGGGTAATCATTTCCGTAGTTATATCTTAATGCAGAAAAAAGAAAAATTAAGAAAAATGAAAATTTTAGTCCATTGTTAATATACTTCTCCCCTTCTAACCAAGAAAGAAACATAGAAATTAAGCCTAAAATTGTTACGAATAACATTTTAATTAAAATGAGTATAAATATGTTTAAAATCAGATTTCACTTGATTAGCAGGTCTGTTGTTATTCATATAGCTAATTGCATTTTGAGATAAACGACTTGCAAGATTCGGAGAATCTAAAATAGATATGATATGCATTGCTAATAGCTCATATTCTTCAAATCGGTATAATAAGCCATTAACTCCATGTGTTAAATATTCAGAAACTCCTCCAACATTTGAAGCAACAGCAGGAACACCAACATTCAATGCTTCAATTAATGTAGAACTATGATTCTCTATGCTCGAAACCATAGCGAATACATTAGCTTTAGACATTTCTGTAGCCATTTGATGAGAAGATAACCTGCCTAAAAATTGAATATTGTTTTTTAAGTTGTATTTCTCAATAAGAGATTTAACGTATTTGGTATACCCGTTAATTTTTAGCTTTTGTTTAAAATTCATTTCAAATGGTGAATGTTCACCTGGAACTTTTAATAGCACATTGGGGTATTTTCTAACAACAATATTTAATGCCTTTATAAGCATATGTATTCCTTTAATAGGATAACCCGAAGCATTACAAAGTATAGTGTTCTTTTGCATTAATTCTGCATCCCACTTTGTTTGAATAAAAACATCTTTAATACTTAGGTTGCTTTTAAATGCTTTTATATTTGGTGCAATAGCCTTACAATGTAATTCGCACCAATTATTTTCAACAATTACATAATCGGCATTACGCAACATCAGCATTTCAGTTTCAGCTCGAGTTTTAAAATTTTGCCTTTGCTTATCTATCCAATCCCACTTCAAAATGTCTCTTAAAGTAATATTATTTATTTGATCCCAAGTACTAATTCCAGATTGATAATGTTTGGCAATGGAGCTTAATAATCCTTGCATATAGATAATAGTAGGTACACTCGACATACATTGTTGAGCAAGATATCCATGGGTGAATTCAGTACCCCAAATTTGTAATACCTTTGGTTTAATACGTTGTGCTAAAGATTCCCATTCAGCATAATTACTCGAAGAATTAATATCATATTCAAAAGGATATCCTCCAGGTAAAATATAAAAATGTGTATTCCCAATTGTATGTTCAATTCTATGATCTATTCTACTTACTGTAGCAATATGTAATTCGATATCAGAGTCATCTTTTACTGCTTGATATGCTGCATCTAGCCAGCTTCCACTTGTTTCATTGGGCTCCCCAAGCATTTCACACATTGGGCCAAAGGGGATGTTTGTAACCCAGAGTATTTTTTTAATTGGCATTAAAGATTTTCCTTAAATATTGTTTTGCAATTGTTCTTTCTGAATTTTCCATAGCAGTAAAGTAGATTCCTATTAGTAACCATAATATAGAAACTACAGACACTGAAATAAACCTAAGTAAACTTGTTGGAAAAATATAGTGTATAATAAATAGCGGACTTACAAATGAAAGCACGTAAATCATACGTAAATAAGCCCTACTTATAAACTCACGAACATTAAAATTGATTAACCTCTTTAATAGATATTGTCTGATAACCATATTTACTAAAGAAATAACTGTATATGTTACAAGAATTGTATAAGCAGGATAACCTAGTTTAAATAAATAATAAGCAACTGGCAAACCAAGCAATACCATTGTGCTAAGAATAATTTGAAAATATTTTATTTTCCCGGTTGCATGTACCGCAGCTGGGATTCCAGCACTCATAGTTGTAATTAATGCATTTAAAATCATTAACTGAACAAAAATTGCTGTATTAGCTGGAGCATTTTTCAACCATAGATTTAATACAAAGTCTGTCTCTAATAAAATAGGTAATGAAGGAATTAGCATTAAGAGAAAAGAATACTTCGATGAGAATATTACCAATTGCAATGTTCTATTTGTATCACCTCCGCTAAAACTTTTTGTTATTTGAGGTATAGCAGCTTGATTTAAGCTTTGTGAAAACATCTTAACCATAGTATTTACTTGGTTAGCTATTCCAAAGCTTGCATTTAACAAGGTTCCAAAGAATCTATTAATAATCATGGATGAAATTTGCACTTCTGCTGCACTTGCTCCAGCACCAAACATTATCCATATTGAAAATTGAAACATTTCTTTATAATATTTCAACTTGTTCTGAAAGTTCCACTTCGTAATATTGGGGAACTTTCTATATCCATAAACTATAAAAATAATCGATGGAATTAGTGTTACTATACTAATTAATAGCGAATACAATTTAATTCTATTCCCATCAAAATTAAATACTAAAAGAACTGCTAGTAATGCAAGTATGCTTCTTAATATCTCTGCGATAGCGTTTATCCAAAACTTTTCTTTAGCTGTTATTAATCCCTGATGAGGAACACTGATAATCGAAACAAAAGTACTTGCAATAGATAAATGAAATACAAATAAAGCATCGTCGATTTTATCTGCATTTACTACTAAATAATTTTTTATATAATAAACACCAAGAGTTTCTGCAATTAATACTACTAAAAATGCTAGGCCGATATGTATCATCAAACTAACATTGAATACATTATTAACTTCAGCATTTTCTTCTTTGCCTAATTCGAATGCAATAAAGCGGTATGTTGTTGAAACCATGACATTGTTTAAAAATGCCATCATAAAAACTATTCCACCAACTACATTATACAAACCAAAATCCGAAGTACCTAAGGCTTGTAGTATAAAACGTGATGAAAGTAATCCAACAATAGATACTACAATTAATCTTAAATACAAGATTAAACTGTTTTTAATAATTGTAGAATTCTCTTTCAATATCTTATTTTTTAAAATATTTTATGATACCGATGTTATGAAATATCAATCTAATAAAGGTTTTGATTTTTGCAACATTGGTAGTTTCGAAATGCTTATATAATATTTCACTCGACTGATTATCGGGTTGTATGTTTACATCAAAAATGCTTTGATCAGAATACCCTTTAAATATCTCTTGTGTACTGTATACTTCTGTTTCATCCGCTACACAGTTTATCCCAGATCCATCGTGACCAATATTCCTAACTCTACTAACTGCAGGAAAAACAGAATACATCTTATTTAAAAACTGATGCAGACTGATAAATCCATCTCCATGTAATTTTTGTTTTTCTTGCATCAATAATAAGGCAGGCAAATAATGGTTCGCTACAGAATTAAGCTTGTATACTTTATTATAGTTTTTAAGAAATTTTTTAGCAGACAATAAAGCCGAATCTACATTCATATCTACAGCATTCCACTTATCTCTCCATATGCCAGCCCCCCAAGCTGAATAGCCTTGCCACAAATAGGTGCCATTAGCAAACGCATCATAGTTAACTGGGTAATTATACCCTGAAATCGAAAAGATATCGGTTCTATCCTTATATATTTCTAGTCCATTATTCATGAAATTCAGAAAGTCTTCTGAAAAAACATTATCATCCTCAAAAAATATTAATCGGTCGTAATTTTTAAATATTTCTTTACGGGCAGTCATAATATTTTCTCTTCCCCAATTTACTGGGCGTATAAAAAGAGTAACCGACTTAAATCCTGTAATTGTTTTTGCGTAATCAATTACTAATTGATTTTTTTCTGCATGTTCAGGTTTATAAGGTGCATCTATAGCAACAAATAAATCAGATTGATCGGCATATTTATTCAGCTTTAAACTTTCAATGCATTTTTTAAAATGCACATGTCTGTCGTATACCGGAACAAGAATAGGAGCTAAATTCATGCAAGCAAACTTTTAACTTTTTCTACCACACGTTTAGAATTATTTGTGTCGATATGATCGAAAAAGAATTTTTGAGAGGTTTTATATTTTTGAGTGCTAGTCTGATTATTATTTAAAATCTCTTCTTGTAATGAATTGATTAAATTGTCAAAATTGAAAATTAATGGGCTCGGGAAAATCATTTCAAAATCGTACAGCAAGCCATCTTGATGATCTCTATAATGTTCCATATCGTATGTAAATCCAAAGACTGGTTTGTTTACGTAAAGAGACTCTATAAAAACACTACTATAATCTGAAATTACTATATCAGATTCGCGTATTACAGCTGCTACTTCAGTTACATTTTTATGCCCTAGGTCAAAAATATATTCGTTATCTATATAATTTTCCATGTTAAACAAATTTGAGTCGTTTCTAAAGTAATGCATTCGAAATCCAAAAATCGCATTGTTTTTCTTTAAAAACTCTTTTAGCTTGTCAATTTCTTCAATTGTAAATTGATAGTATTGTGAACTATTAACTGCTGCAGTCTGTCTATATGTCGGAGCATAAGTAATTAATCTTTTACCGTTTTTAAAGTTCCTAACTTTATCTACTTGTTTCTTGAAATACTCCGGTAAAGAGTTATAATCTTGAAGAAGTAAATCGTTTTTAGGTAGTCCTGTAATCCAAACGTTTTCATATTTAATTGGATGAAACATCGTTGACATTGAATAACTATCGATTGTAGAGGTAGATATCAAACCTGAGTATTTTTTGCGCTCATAATTTCTATACTCAACTCTGTCTAATCTTTTCTTTACTTCAGGATTCCATAATGCATAAAGCTTTTTAATTGGAATGCCGTGCCATAAGTTAATCACATTCCTATTGATCATATTAAGTTTCAAAACGGTAAATTTTGATTTACCATATCTAACCGAATAATCCATCGAAACTGAATGAGTAACGAAGAGCACTTTGCATTTAATCAATAATAAAATGCCACTAAAACTTAGCATTTTAACTATACGATAATTTACTGCATCTGAAATTTCAAATTCTGTTGTATCATCACGAGTGAAAAGTACTTTGTAAATTTTAGGCTCATTTTTAATTTCTTCGAAGACTGCTCTCGCATTTTCAATAAATTGGTCAGATTTAATGTGATGAACCGAAAACCCCCAATAACTTTTATCTTTAGGATATAAAATATCAAAAATTCTGATTATAAATGATAATGTATTGTAATATAGTGTCTGCATTTATACCTAAACTAATGTGCTTAATAATTCCACCAATTGTTCTTTTGAAATATTCATAGGATTATTCCCTAATCTTTCAACATTGACACTTTCTGCTAATTCAACTATTTCTGATTCGCTTGAAATTCCAATTTCAGAAAGCTTAGTTTGCAACCCACATTTTAGCATCATTTTATATATTTTATTTGAAGCTTCTTTTGAAGAATCAACATTCAATAAGTTTAGCAATACTCCGAAACGTAGGATATATTCTGAAACATCAATTTTAGAATTTAACTTTTCAATGTTTACTTTTGAATTATACTCTAAAAACAATGGTAATGTAAGTGCAACTGCATGACCATGAGGCACCCCGTAATTCATTGTAATTGCATACGAAATAGCATGTGGTGCAGTTGTTTTAGAAATATTAATAGCTTTACCCGCATAATACGAAGCCAATAACATGTTATCTCTTACATTTGAATTTGGATTTGAAATTAATTCTTCAAAATTGTCTAGAATTAATTTAATGCTTTTAGCCGAATATTCTCTGCTCACTTCATTAGATCCTGTTGCCCAATACGATTCAATAGCTTGGCTAAATGCATCGAAAAGTGTAACAGATGTTAAATAACTATCTGCTGAATCTGTAAGTCTAGAATCCAAAATTACATAGTCAGCTATTAAATCATCATTTGCATAAGAGTATTTGTTATTTTTGATATAGATAACTGCAAAATGAGTAACTTCACTACCACTGCCAGCAGTTGTAGGAATTAAAATTAACCTTTTCGACCTTATGGGTTTAATACCACCATCCAAAATTAAGCTTTCAGGGTTTATGCTATTATCATAAAATGATGACAATAGTTTAGCCGTATCTAAAACGCTACCTCCGCCTATTCCTACAATTAAATCAGGATTAAATTTCCTAGCTATTTCTAAGCCTCTTTTTATGTCTTCAATTTTAGGATTAATTTCAAAATCAGAGTGTCTTAAGATTTCAAAATCTTTAAGATCTAGTAATAAGTCATTACATATTTTAGACTCACTAAAAGATTTTTTTCCTGTTACAAATAAAATTCTTTTCGACTTATTATTTTCGAAAATAGATTTTAATTCGCTAAGAGAACCTCTGTAATTTGAGAAATTACTTGACATCAGTGGATAAGGTTTCCATTAATCCTGTTTTATTTTCAGCAGGAGTTTTTGTTGGTCTGCCTAAATTTGCTCTAGCTCCTTTATTTGTTTTAATTTCTAAAAACAAAGGGCCTTCAAGTTTTTGAAATTCCAACAGACTTGATATTATTTGTTCTTGGTTACTTACACTGATTGCTTTTTTATACCCACATGATTTTGCTATTTCAACTAAATTAATATTAAATGCAATCGTAGGTTGTCCTCCAACAGAATCATGAGCACCGTTGTTTATAACAATATGAATATAATTCGGGCTAACTGAATTTCCAATTATCGCCAAAGATCCCATATGCATTAATACAGCGCCATCTCCATCAATACAAACAACTTTTCTTTCGGTATTTAAAGCAATTCCTAATGCAATTTGGTTTGCATGTCCCATACCACCTACTGTAAGAAAATCATTCTGATGCCCTTGTGTTTTTTCAACACGATATTCAAAAACTTCTCTTGAACTCTTACCTGTAGTTGAAACAACTATATCATCAGTAGAAATGTTATCTAAAACTATTTTTATTGCTTCTTCTCGATTAAGCTCAAAGTCAGTTTTTATATCTTTTTTTAATTTATATGATTCAAACGTATCACCTTTTACAACAAGTGCTACGGGCGAATTTGTTTGCTTTGCAATTTTTACAAGACCTTCAATTACATCATTTATATTCTCTGTGTTAGAGTCAACAATCGAATAATGTATTTCAGAAGCATCTAATATTGCATTTTGTACTCTACCCTGTTTAACATGCTGAGGTTCATCCTTAACACCTGGCTCTCCTCTCCAGCCAATCATTAAAACCATCGGAATACCATAAACCTCTTTATCTGCAATAGATAGTAATGGATTAATAGTATTGCCTAAACCAGAATTTTGTAAATAAACTAGTGGTATGTTTTTAGTTGCCAAATAGTAACCAGTAGCTAATGATACTGCTGCTCCTTCATTCGCAGCTATTATATGTTCTTTAGCTTCAGTGTTATCAGTAATGTAACCACATATGTCTTTCAATAAAGAATCTGGAACTCCAGTAAAGAAGTGGATGCCATTATTCTTAAATGAATCGAAAAGAATAGAACTTTGAATCATCTTATTTACCCCCAGGGATTAATGTTAAAATTTCGTTGATTGACATCAAATTTTCACGTGCTTCAAAAGCTCTTTGATGAGTTAATATTTTTTTAGCAGTATCAAGCATTGCTGGGTATGCACTTCTCAATAATTGGTTTGCATAAATTACAACATTTACACCTGCTTCTGCTAATTGATCTTCATAGATAGTATCGAAACTAGATGGTACAACTACTAATGGAACTCTTCTTTCAAATTTGCTAAAATGATTACAGAATTCTAAGATTTCATCTGGCGTTTTCTCTTTAGAATGAATCATAATTCCATCTACACCTGCTTCTATATAAGCTTTCGCTCTTTCTAACGCATCTTCCATACCTGCTTGCAATATCAAACTTTCGATACGTGCAATAATCATAAAGTCTTTAGTTACTTGAGCATTTTTACCTGCTTTAATTTTTTCACAGAATCCTTCAATTGTATCTTGATTCTGGTCTACATCAGTACCAAACAAAGAGTTCTTCTTTAAGCCAACTTTATCTTCTATAATAACTGCTGAAACACCTAATCTCTCTAAAGTTCTAACTGTAAAAACAAAATGTTCAATTTTACCACCAGTATCACCATCAAAAATTATTGGCTTAGTTGTTACCTCAACCAAGTCATTAATGTTGTTTACCCTAGCTGTAATATCTACTGCTTCGATATCTGGTTTACCTTTAGATGTAGAATCTGTTAAACTACTAGCCCACATTCCATCAAATTCTCTAGCTTGTCCATTTACTTCAACTTTAGTATTTTCAACTATCAAACCAGTCAATCCGTTATGCGCTTCAATTATTCTAACAATTTTTTTAGAATTAATTAATCTACGTAATCTTCTTAATCTGATATCAGGAGTAGTACCCACTTCTTTCAATGCGTTATTTAATTGTGTAGACGATATGCCTTCTGTATATGCAACTTCTACTAGTTGACCACCCCACTGTGCCATAGTATCAATAACTTGTTGTCTAACACCTTTCTGAATACCATCTTTCCAGTCATCACCATGAACAACAATGTCTGGTTTCAAAGCCTCTAAATTTGGACGATAATCCAAAGTAGTTTGAGGAATTACATTCGCTACACCTTTAATGTTTTCAATAACAACTTTGCGTTGCTCATATTCTAAGTATGGCAATCTTTTATAGCTAGCAATAGCTTCATCAGTTAATAACCCAACTGTAACTTCACCTAATTTTGAAGCTTCTTTAATAATATTTAAATGACCTGGATGTATTAAATCCGCACTCATTCCAACATAAACTTTTTTCATAATCTCTTCTTTTTATTTTATAACATTCTTATCATGTCTACACTGAAAACGTGTAAGCCAAGATTCTCTTTAATTTGTTTTCTTTCTGCAAAAGAATCATCGATGAATATGGATTCTTTGTGTGTGATGAATTTCCACTTTTGATCTTCTTTTTTCAAATGAATGATTTCATCGAAAATTCCATCAAGTCTATATCTCTTTAATGATTGATGAATATCGAATTCATGTTTAGTGATTAGATGAATAACTTTATTCTGATTTATAAACTTATATATTAATGCGATTAATGCCGTATTTACTTTCTGATTTACAATTAAAGTATCATCGAAATCTATATATACATGCTTGTAATCTATATCGAATTTATACACCGCATCTAATGCCCTATCTAGTTCTACAGAATAATTATTCTCTAGAATATCAACAGGCATTCCTAATGCGTTAAAAATACTTAAGGAAGCAAAGTTAATTCCTTTTGCTCTGTATACACTCGATGAACCACCTAATCTACTTGCAATTTCCATCAGCACCAATTCTCCGTTTGCTCTTTCTTTTACCTGAAAAAACCAAGCTCCGTTGAATTTGATTTTCGCGTTTATCTTTTCAGCAATTTCCGAGAATCGATCATCCATTTTCATGGTAGAAGTATTAACACTTATGCCGTTAAAAATTCTACTTCTTTGCCTTGGACCAACAAACATCAATTCTCCTTTGAAATTACTAAAGCAATCGATCGTAAATTCTCTTCCTGGTAAATACTCTAAAATCAGAGCATCTGTATTACTTGCTAAATGAGTATATAACTCTTCTTTATTATTCGCTTTCTTTACTCCTCTAGATCCATAACCAATGTCTGGTTTAAGAAATACAGGGAAGTCCTGAACTTCTTCTTTCGTTAGATAAATCTTTGGTGTTAGAATATCATTTTTTAGAAGTTCGTAAGTAGTAGATTTAGACAAGCAAATGTTTGTGGTGTTTAAATCGGATGCAATTACTGGGCAACCCAATTCAGTTTCTATGCTTTTTAGTTTGCTGATTACACTATCCATTGCTGGATATACAGCATCAATCTGATGATCAACTACAATTTTTTTGAACGCATCTGCGAAGCTTGGGTGATTTACAAATGGCAAACCATCTATGTAATTTTCAAACACAAACTTACCATGATCATCTACACTATTAGCACCTATTAAATTAAAATGAATGCTATGTTCTAAAGATCTGTATATTTCTAATGCAACCTCAGATCCACAAGGAAACACTAATATATTTAAAGGCTTAGCCATTGTTTACGATATTACAAATTCTTTCAAGTGAGCTTTCTTCCAAGCCTACAAATAATGGAAGACATAATATTCTTGAAGAAATAGATTCAGAAATTGGCATTTCTGCACCTTCTGTATATTTGATTGTATTTAATGATGGGTAAAAATAACGACGTGGTGTAATACCTTGCTCGTTTAGATTTTTTTGAACTGCTAATAATTCCGCTTCAGAATTAAATATTACTGCATAGTAACTATAATTCCAATCAGCACCTTCTCTAATTTTCATTTTATTCAGTTTAGAAAAATCAAGATGATTATCATAATACGTAACCACTCTTTTTCTATCTGCGATAATATGCGCCATAGATGGTAATACAGATAACCCCATTGCAGCATGCAATTCAGATATCTTTCCATTTACACCTAAGCCATGAAAATCTAATGGACCATTATGTCCGAAGTTATGACTGTAATAAATTTTCGCGAATAAATCTTCATCATTACAGAATGCAGCACCACCCTCTCCAGTATGAAATAATTTTGTAGCATGAAAACTACAAGTACTTACATCACCATACTCGAATATGCTTTTCCCTTTATAGTTTACAGCAAAACAATGTGCAGCATCGTAAATAACAGCAAGCTTATGTTTCTTAGCAATTGCTTCAATAGCTTCTACATGACAAGGATTTCCGAATACATGAGTTGCTAAAATAGCGGTAGTATTTGGAGTAATGGCTTGTTCAATTTTAGTTTCGTCGATGGTTAAATATTCAGGATGTATATCAACAAATACCGGTTTGCAATTTTCCCAAACAATTGCTGCGGTAGTAGCCACATAAGAAAATGGAGTAGTAATTACTTCACCTTGTTTAGCTAAAAGTTTCAATGCAATTTGAATGGGCACTGTGCCATTATTCATTACAATGATATTCGAAACAGAAAGGTAATCTTTTAGATTTGCTTCTAATTCTTTCAATAACTTCCCTCTATTGGTTAACCATTTTGTTTCCCAAACTTGCTGTATATATTGACTATACAGACTAATTTCAGGCAGAAAAGTTTCTGTTACGTTTATAGGTTTCATAGTAATGTTTGGAGCTTTGGTGTTGAATTATTATATACTTATGATTGCATAATATCTGTAATGGTTTTCTTAAGTACTATGTAAAGTACAGCTAGAAATCCAAATATTATACCACCAAAAATAACACCCATTTTTTTACCTAATTTCTGTTTATCAAGAGGTAAAACTGGCTTATCTATAATTTGTATAATTGGCTCTTCTCGCATAAGTGCAAGCTTAGCAAATTCTAAATTCTTTATTAATTCAGTGTACATAGTAGATAGCATTTGTACACGTATTTCTTGTTTTATTTTAGGTACGGCAGCTTGCTGTCTAACTAATCCAAAGTTTTGATCTGTAAATTGTGCTCGGCCGTACATTGCAGCATCCAATTCGTTTTTTACAGAATCAACTCTTCTTTCTAACAATAAAATGTTTTTTCTAGACTTACCCGTTTTAGTATCAATATAAAACTCAGCTACATTATTTACTAGATTCTCAACAAATAATTTAGAGAACTTCTCGTCGCTCGAAACAAAATTTACTGCAACAACGCTTAATTTTTTATCGATTTTTTTAACCGATAACATATCATTGAATATTGTACTATAAACATCTCCAAGAATCGAGTCTCTTTGATATTGAAGACTTGAATTTGTTGAATCGAAAGATAAGTTTTTTAGTAAAGGGTCTTTATCCCAATTCTTATTTAAATTTTTATAGTTTAAGTAATAGGTAATTAATTTTTCCGATTTCCCATTTACTTCTACGTCTGTAAGAAGTGTTTTCTCTATTAATAATCTAGATTTAATTAATTCAAGAATATTGTCTCCTGTGAATACTCCTCCATTAGATCCTCCAATATCAAAACCAAATTGCGAGGCAATGGACATTAACCCTCCTCCTCCACCAGCTGCTTTTTCTTCAAGCGCAAAAGTTACTTTCGCATTATATTTAGGTTTATTTATTAATGAATAACCCAAGCCTGCAACACCCCCAATTATCCCTACAAGTAGAATTAATTTCCACTTGCTAAGCAAATACTTAAACCAAAATACTCCTTGAAGTATTAATTCTTTTAAACTTTTCGATTGTTCTTCAGCCATGCTTATAATCTTTGAAACAATAATACTAATGTGATAATACCTGTTACTTTTAAAGTAGTATTCTCGATGAAGCTATTCCAATTAAATGGCTCACGCTCTTTCTTCAACTCCTTCTCTTTCTTAATTTTTTGAACAACATAAATTGTACTTCCTTTAGTTACCTTAGGATAGATTTTAAACACATAAAAATCTTTTGTACGATTAATTTTAGCATTCGGTTGAACTACATATGTTTTCTTTCTCCAAGAATCTTTTGTAAATCCATTTCCAAACTCATTGATATAGTATTTAGCTCTTCTACCTGTAACATAAGGAGCGTTAACTTGATTTTTGTTTAAAACATTTAAATATTCTACGGTAGAACCTTGTATAGTTACATAGTCATTTACCGTAGGGATAGTCAACACATCGCCCTCTCTCAATGCATAATTATATTTGTTAGTATGCGACTTCAATGCAGATTTTAAATTCATTACAATAAAACCACCAGGTAATGAAGGTCTGAACAATGTTGAAGATTCTGGGAAAGCAAATTTTGTTAATCCACCAGCTCTTTTTATTACATCATCTATTCTTTCATCTTTAGAAGTTAATGAGTACACCCCTGGGTATTTTACTTCGCCTGAAATAGTTATGTTTCTTTGCAATTCGAAATTTGGAACAGTACGTACGAATACTTGATCGAATGGTTGTAATTTTATTTGTGCTTCCGCTTCAGCCAAGAATGTTTGATTAGAACTTAATTTTATTTTTTCTACTAACACTCTTACATCTTGTCCGTCGGTATAGTTCTCGTTAAAATAGTTTAATCTAGAAATTTCAATTCTAAGATTTTCAGCTTCAATTTTTAAGCCTCCTGCATTTTGAAGTACATCTCCTAATGTCATTCCACTCACAAAATCATAACTACCTTCTTTTCTAACGGCGCCATAAACCTGAACACCAAATGGCTCTATGTAATCTTTGTTAGAGTAGATAGTTAATACATCTAATGCTTGAAGAACTAAGTTTTGAGCACTACCAGCATTAGATACTAATTCCTTTAAATTTAGGCGGATGTAATCTTTAGTTTGATCTTGTTTGGTACGAATTAAATAAGCACTTTCTAAATTTGCTTCAGATTTTAATCCACCTGCTTTTTTAATCAGGTCTGATATTTTATCATTTTTCGCGAGGTTATAATCTCCTGCAAAATTTACTGCACCACGAATTGTTATTTTATTTAAAACATCCGAGTTTGCACTCTTCACTATTACCGCATCTCCATTTTCTAATTTGAAATCTTTACCAATTTTTGCAAGAGAATCTATGTTTACATCTATAATTTTTGACTCTAACGAAGAACGACGAACTACTTGTACTTTTTCTTTGTAAGCATCTGCTTGCAATCCTCCAGCATATTTGATCAAACTAAAAACACCTTCTTTATCTGTTAATTCAAATAAAGTAGATCTGTTTACTTGGCCAGAAATACTAACAAGTTTAGTTGAATTCGAAACTAATATATAATCGTTGTCTTCTAAGTAAAAATCTAATTTAGAATTAGGATCAAATAGAAAAGCATAGACATCTAATGTTTTAATTACTTTCCCATCTCTTCTAATTTGTATGTTTCTTAATGTACCGATATCGTTCGGACCACCAGCTAAAATCAATGCGTTAAAGGCTGTATTTAATGCTGGCATTTTATAAGAACCTGGCTTTAATACTTCCCCAACTATATTAACACTAATTGATCTTGAATAAGCTAAGGTAACATCAAGAGTATTGTTCTTTAAATCGAAGTATTGATTCATTTTTGCTTTAATCAATGCTTTAGCTTTTTCGAAAGTTAAGCCTTTTACAAAAATGGGTCCCATTTGAGTAGGAGTGATTGCACCCCTTGAGTCTACTTTTAATACTTCGTTATAATAAGAATATCCATAAACTGAAATACCAAATTCATCACCAACACCAATTACATAATTTGCTGGTGCTTTTGCATCAATAGATCTATCGAATATTTTAATATCAGCATTTCTAAAATATTGCTGACCATATATAGTTCCTTTAGGGTCTACTGCTTTTTTTGCATCCAGTTTCCCTGCCTCTGCTTCAGCGGCTTTTCCTTCTGCCTCATTTTTCTGAGTGATAATTGCAGCAGGCGCATCAGTTGGAACTGCTGTAGCAGGATTGGTTTTGTTGATATTAGCAACTCGTAATTTTAATTTTTCAATTTCCGTAGCTGGCAATTTTCTTTGCTTCGCCATTTCTATACCTTGTTCTAAGGTAATTCCATTGGCACCGCCTTGATTCAAAATCGTTTTAATCTGATCATCCGTTAACTCATCAACCTTAACATTACTTAAATTGTTAAGGTCGATACCTGTTGGCGTAGTTTGGGCATTCGCCTGTATAGAAAACAGAAAATGGATAATAGAAAATAGTAAAACTATTTTTTTGCTGTTCGAAATATTTAATATCATTTTAAAAAATTAAGGATGATGAATATTGCTTATAATTCTTTTATCTACTCCAAATCAACAGATGCTCTTCCTCGAGAATTTCTTTTTCTTGAGATTTGAACTCTTCTGGTTGATAGAGTACATATTTTATTTTCTTGCCAATAATTGGCTCTGCTTTCTCTACTAAATTTAATAAGTAAGCTTTATTGATATCACCTACAATGATGATGTCGATAATTTTAGAATCCAATCCCTTAGCTAAATTTCCCACTAAATATACAGAATTTACATTTCCCAATCGTTCTACAATGGTTTCGATAATTTGGTCGATACCAGTATACTTCAAGATAATACTATGTATATCGGAAAATAAAGGGTGTTTGGTATTGGCTTTGAATATTTTTTTATTGCCAACTAACTCAGAATTTAAAAGACCAGCTTCCTCAAATTTATTGAGCTCTAAACGGATTCCGTTACTACTATCTTCAAATTCTGCTTCTAAATTCTTTAAATACCCTGTATTCTTAGCATTTAAGAAGAACTTAAGCAATAATTTAATACGTGTTTTAGATGTAATGAGTGTGCCTAACATGATATGGCTTCGCCCCCTCGGTCACAGAAATAGGACGAGCGAGCAATATTGGGTAAAAATATTACTCTTTTTAGTATTATCAAAACTTTAGGGGAAATATTATTTTGATTAAGAATGTTTTAACATATAAATTCTTTCGATAATGTCCACCACTTTTAGTCCTTCTAAGGCATTTGTAGTGATAGCGTTATTACCGTTTAATACGTCTATAACATTCTGAATAATAAAGTTATGGTTCTGGGCAGAACCTTTATAAGCACCATAATCGTTGCCCGGATTGGTTGGGGCAAGTTCTGGCATTGTATAGTCTTTAATATGGCAATATTCAACTTTATCCATGTATTGACCACCAATTTTAACCGATCCGTTTTCGGCAATAATAGTCATACTGCTCTCTAAATTCTGATTCCAAACAGAGGTAGAGTAGTTTAAACAACCCATTCCACCGTTTACGAAATCGAAATTCACAAAACCAGAGTCTTCAAAATCAGTTAAATCAGCGTGATTGAAATCGTTGAACTTTCCTTGAATATTTTGCATATCTCCAAAAAGCCAATACATAATATCGATGAAGTGAGAGAATTGTGTGAACAATGTACCACCGTCTAATTCCTTTTTACCATGCCAAGAATCTGCTTTGTAATAACGGTTATCTCGGTTCCAATAGCAATTCAACTGCACCATGAATATTTTACCAAGCTTACCAGATTCAATTAGATCTTTAATCCATACCGAAGGTGGAGAGTATCTGTTTTGCATTACAGCGAATACATGCTTATGTACTTGCAATGCTTTAAAAATAACCTTTTCAGCGTCTTGCTTATTCAAAGCCATTGGCTTTTCTATAACCACATGTTTCTTTGCCTCCAAACATTCTAATGCTTGTGCAGCATGAAAACCATTAGGGGTAGCAATATTTATAACATCAACATCGATGTTCGACTTTAGGAAATCTTGTATTGTATTAAAAAATGGAACTTGATATTGATCAATGCCCAAATCTTCTTTCTTCTTTACATCTATAAGAGCCACTAATTCAGCATCTGAATTTCTACTGATCATCTCAGCATGTCTTTTGCCAATGTGACCGCAACCTACTACTGCAAACTTAGTTCGTTTATTCATGTGTTTTTCGTTCGTCGGAGTATCCTCACTCCGACTTTGTTTTTTATTTTGTCGAAGCGAGCCTGCCTGTCGTCAGACAGGGACGCTTCGACGAACAATCTGTTTACTTATTTTACTCTAGTAACTGTATTATTCTCTAATTTGTATTCTTGTTTACTTTCTGGGCAAATTGCAATGCCTTCGTTGTTAAATTCTAAACGATGTCCGTATTCTCCAACCCAACCAATTTGTTTAGCGGGGTTACCAACTACCAAGGCATAAGATGGAATTGTTTTCGTAACTACAGCACCTGCACCAATAAATGCATATTCGCCAATATCATGTCCGCATACTATAGTTGCATTCGCACCAATACTTGCTCCTTTACCAACATGCGTTTTAGCATACTGATCTCTACGATTAATAGCAGAACGAGGATTGATAACATTGGTAAATACCATCGATGGACCTAAGAACACATCATCGTCGCAAGTAACGCCAGTATAGATAGAAACATTGTTCTGCACTTTAACATTACTGCCCAAAACTACTTCTGGAGAAATGACAACATTTTGTCCGATGTTACATTTTTCGCCTATCGTGCAATTTTGCATCACATGACTGAAATGCCATATTTTAGTACCTTCTCCAATAGTGCATGGATCATCGATTATTGCAGTTTCGTGCTTGAAGTATTGCATGGGGGTAAAGATAAAAAAAAATTGATACTTGATGCTACGCTGGAATATTGGACTGCTGGACTATTGGACAATTGGACTGCTGGACAATTGGACTATTGGACATTGGACTGCTGGACAATTGGACTGCTGGACAAATGGACTATTGGACAATTGGACTGTTGGACAAATGGACTATTGGACATTGGACTGCTGGACAATTGGACTGCTGGACAATTGGACTATTGGACAATTGGACTGTTGGACAAATGGACTATTGGACATTGGACTGCTGGACAATTGGACTGCTGGACAATTGGACTATTGGACATTGGACTGTTGGACAATTGGACTATTGGACAAATGGACTATTGGACATTGGACTGCTGGACAATTGGACTATTGGACAAATGGACTATTGGACAATTGGACTGCTGGACTATTGGACATTGGACTGCTGGATAATTGGACTATTGGACATTGGACTGCTGGATAATTGGACTAGTTTGGTGAATTGCTTTTATTTATTGTTGATTGTAATGATCTAATCATTTTCTGAATCCGAACTACTTTACTAGTTAAATCTTTCGATTCCTCATCGTTTATATATTCGATTTCCTTACAAACTGTCAACAAAGAATCAAGTTCGCAAGATGAGCCATAAGCTACAGATAAAAAATATGAGAACTCCTTATTTGAAGTTCTTCCACTTCCCTCAGCAATATTTGATGAAATAGAAATTGTAGATCTTTTGATTTGGTCAACAGTACTATATCTTTCATCTTTAGGGAATTTTTTCAACAATAAGAAAATGTCTTTTGCTAATCCTATTGCTAATTTCCAAACGTCTAACTCTTTGTAATTATTCATACCCGAAATTGCATAAGAGTATATAAAATTACAACTGCATATATGCAGGATCTTTTATCATCCTTAATATATCAGTATTTTATTAGCACATATTTTAAGAAATTCAATATCCATTTGTCCAGCAGTCTAGTGTCCTTTTGTCCAGCGTCCATTTGTCCATTTTCCAGCGTCCAGAAGTCCAGTGTCCAATAGTCCAGAAGTCCAGCGTCCATTTGTCCAGCAGTCCAGTGTCCAATTCTAAGAAGCCATAAACTCTCTCACTGCAGACACGATATACTGCTGTACCTCCTCTGTCATCTCCGTATGAATTGGAAGCGATAAAACAATCTCGCAAAGGTTTTCTGCGACTGGGAAAATACCTTTAGGGAATCTTGGTGTTTGATAAGCTTTTTGGTAGTGCAAAGGAATCGGATAATAGATCATCGATGGAATTCCTTTTTCTTGCAAAAATGTTTTGAGTGCGTCGCGTTTTCCATCAGCAATCTTCATGGTGTATTGATGGAATACATGCGTTGAATTTGGAACTCTTTTGGGAATTGAAATTCCAGGTATATCTTTTAAATGAGCATCGTAATAATCAGCCACAGCATTTCGAGCTGAGCAATACTCATCTAAGTGTTGTAATTTAACATCTAAAATAACTGCTTGAAGCGTGTCTAACCTAGAGTTTACGCCAATTACATCGTGTTGGTATTTTTTAGATTGACCATGATTGGCCATCATTTTTAATCGAGTAGCAAGTGCATCGTTGTTGGTAAATATTGCACCACCATCACCATAACATCCTAAATTTTTAGAAGGGAAAAAAGAAGTAGTTCCAATATGCCCCATTGTTCCGGCTTGGTGTATACTTCCATCTTTAAAAATATATTTTGCACCAATGGCTTGCGCGGTATCTTCTACCACATAAATATTATGTTCTCTCGCAATGCTTAACAACTCTTCCATACCAGCACATTGCCCAAATAAATGAACAGGAACAATAGCTTTCGTTTTAGGAGTAATTGCGTTTTTAACTTGCTCTAAATTGATGCTGAAATCATCAGGCATTACATCAACCATCACAGGAACTAAATGCAATAAAGCAATAACTTCGGCAGTAGCTACATAAGTAAATGCAGGAACAATTACTTCATCACCTGGTTGTAAATCCAAAGCCATTAATGCAATTTGTAAAGCATCCGTTCCATTAGCACATGGAATTACATGTTTTACACCAACGTATTTTGCTAAATTTTCAGAAAAAATAGAAACTGCTTTACCATTAATAAATTCTGCCGATTCAACACATGCTATCATTGCCGAATCAATCTCAGGTTTTATTCTTTGATACTGACCCTTCAGGTCAACCATTTGAATTTGTTGGTTCATTTATTTTGTTTCTAAAATTAATTGACTTCTTGACATCTTGATCCCGATAGCTATCGGGATTGACTATAGTATCAAGTTGTCAAGTATCAAGTTTCAATTAGTCAAAACTAAAGTCTACCGTCAACAAGTGCCCTGTCGATACACGCCTTTGTATCAAAGATCACGGCATTATTATCTTTATACTTTTTAAAGTCGATTGATAAAAATTCATTGTGTGCAACAGCTACAATTACTGAATCGTAATTCTTACTTGGTAATTGATTTAAAATATCAATTCCGTATTCGTGTTTCACTTCTTTTGTATCAGCCCATGGATCATAAACGTCGACATTTATTCCAAATTGTAGAAGCTCGTTATAAATATCTACTACTTTAGTATTTCGAACGTCTGGGCAATTTTCTTTAAATGTAATTCCAAGAATTAAAGAGCTTGAACCTTTAATCATATGGCCTTTACCAATCATCAATTTCACCACTTTATTCGCCACATACATTCCCATATTATCATTCACTCTTCTTCCAGAGAGAATAACTTCCGGATGATATCCCAATGATTCTGCTTTATGTGCTAAGTAATATGGATCAACACCAATACAATGTCCGCCAACTAAACCGGGTTTATATTTTAGAAAATTCCATTTAGTTCCTGCTGCATCTAATACATCATTAGTATCGATACCAATGCGGTCAAATATTAATGCTAATTCATTCACGAAAGAAATATTCACATCGCGTTGAGCATTTTCAATGGCTTTACTTGCTTCAGCAACTTTTATACTAGGAGCTTTATGAGTTCCAGCGGTAATAATACTTGCATATAATTGATCAACTACTTCAGCAATTTCGGCTGTAGAACCCGATGTAACTTTTTTAATTTTTGTTAGCGTGTTTACCTTATCACCTGGGTTAATTCTTTCTGGAGAATAGCCACAAAAGAAATCCTTATTAAATGTTAATCCTGAAAATTTCTCTAGCACAGGAACACAATCTTCCTCAGTACAACCAGGGTAAACAGTGCTTTCGTAAATTACGATATCTCCAACTTTAAGCACCTTGCCCAACATTTCTGAAGCCTTTAATAACGGTGTTAAATCTGGAGCATTAAATTGATCAATTGGAGTAGGAACTGTAACGATAAATACATTACATTTTTTTAAATCTTCAATCTGATAAGAAAAAGATAAACCTTGATCGCCAGAAAGACCCATGGCATATTTCATGCCTGCTAAATCTGCTTCCTGAGTTCTATCGTTTCCTGAAGTTAATTCTTCAACACGAGAAGTGTTAATATCAAAACCTAGAACTTTATATTTTTTTGCAAACTCTATAGCTAATGGTAATCCCACGTAGCCTAATCCGATAATTGCAATTTTTTTAATTTCCATATCTCTCAACATTTTTCTCAGCCTTCTCTGCGTCTCTGCGTCCTACTCGAAATAATTCATACTCTTAAACCCACCTTCTTTCAGGTACTGATCTTTTTTCATCAGGTTTAAATCTGATAAGATCATATCTTTTACAAGTGCAGGTAAATCGTATTTCGGTTTCCATCCTAATTTCGTTTGCGCTTTAGTTGGATCGCCAATTAGCAATTCAACTTCTGTAGGGCGGTAATATTTTGGATCTACCAATACTACTGTTTGTCCGAATTTTAATTGATCAGGATTTAATCCTAAAGATTTCATTCGCTCCTGATCCATGTCAATTACAACACCACGTTCTGCTTCGCCTTTGCCCGAAAATTCTATTTCGATACCAAGCTCTGCAAACGTCATGCGTACAAAATCTCTAACATGTGTTGTAATTCCTGTAGCAACAACATAGTCTTCTGCTTTTTCTTGTTGAAGCATTAAATACATCGCTTCGATATAATCTTTAGCATGACCCCAATCGCGTTGAGCGTCGAGGTTTCCTAAATACAATTTATCTTGCAAGCCCATTGCAATACGAGCTGCAGCACGTGTAATTTTACGAGTTACAAATGTTTCTCCACGTACGGGGCTTTCGTGATTAAATAAAATTCCATTACAAGCATAAATTCCATACGCTTCTCTGTAATTCACCGTAATCCAATACCCATACATTTTTGCAACTGCATAAGGTGAACGTGGATAGAAAGGAGTTTTTTCTGATTGAGGAACTTCTTGTACTAAACCGTACAATTCTGAAGTTGATGCTTGGTAGAATTTAGTTTTTTCTGTTAATCCTAAAATTCTAATTGCTTCCAAAATTCTTAATGTACCAATACCATCGGCATTAGCAGTGTATTCTGGAGTATCGAAACTTACTTTCACATGGCTCATTGCTGCCAAGTTGTAAATTTCGTCGGGTTGTGTTTCTTGAATAATACGAATTAGGTTTGTCGAATCTGTTAAATCGCCATAATGCAATTTGAAATTCACTTTACCATCGTGTTGATCTTGGTATAAATGATCGATACGTTCTGTATTGAAGGATGAACTACGGCGTTTTATTCCATGAACAAAATATCCTTTCTTCAAAAGAAACTCCGCTAAGTACGCACCATCTTGTCCGGTAACGCCTGTAATTAATGCTACTTTCACTACTGATTATTTAAAAAGTTTTTTAAATCGATAATATTTTTAATCTGATTAGAAACAGCAGAAACTTCATGTGCAATCTGAATGCTCAACCAATCCATTAAAAATACTGTATCGTACATATGCTCCATCGATAATGCTTTCACATCCATCTCGTGCACAAATGAACCGTAAGATTCTAATAAGTTTTTAATGAAACTGAATCTCAAATTAATTCTTTTGTTCGATCCAGAATTCAACATGATGTAATTAGAATCCCATTTTTGATAATAGCTTTCTATAACATTATGATTTGCTTCTGGAATAACTACAACAAAAGCTTCTAACTTTGCATTCTCTTGCACTTGTTGCGCAAAACGAATTGCTAAGCCTTCCATGTCTGGAGAAGCAATGATTACATATTTACTTTTTATAGAATCTTTAAATTGATCCTTAATATATTCTGATCTTCTTTTATAATCATCAACATTAGAAACAGTACTGATGATTCCTTTTAGTTCGGCATCAATATTCAATCCTAATAATTCTGAGAAAATTAAAAATAAATATGTGATAGGGTAACCAAATGCAACACGAGGTTGATAACCACCAACTGCTCTGTACACAGGAACATTATCTTTCTCTGCTAATTCAGCAAGCTTACCACCAACTGTTAATGCAATACAAGTTGCACCTTTCATTTGTGCATCGGCATAAGCGCTTAGTGTTTCTTCTGTATTTCCTGAATACGAACAAAGAATAACAAGACTATCTGCATTTACAAATTTTGGTAATTGATAATCTGAAACTGTTTCAATAGGAATATCAATTTTGTTGATGTAGTAACTCTTGATAATTTTTCCAGAGATGCCAGAACCACCTAAACCACTAATGACAATATGCTTGAAGTCACTAATCTTTTTACCATGAGCGTAGTAATTTTTAATAGCGTAATCAATCTGATCTGAAAACTGTGCTAATTCGGGTCCTAAGTAATTCATATTTTTATATTGTTCGTCGTTTCTTCATGTTCGTCGGAGTGTCCCTGTCTGACGCCAGGCAGGCCCACTCCGACACTAGGCTACATATCTGCAACCCTATTCAAGTACTCACCGTACCCACTTTTTACTAGGGGTTCGGCTAGTTTGCGTAATTGTGTTTTGTCAATAAATCCCATGCGATAAGCAACTTCTTCTATACATCCAATTTTTAAGTCCTGACGTTCTTCAATAACTTGAACAAATTGTCCGGCTTGCATTAAGGATGCAAAGGTTCCTGTATCTAACCAAGCTGTACCGCGATTTAGAATTCCTACTTTTAGTTTACCTTGTTGAAGATACACTTTATTTACATCAGTAATTTCGTATTCACCTCTTGGGCTTGGTTTAATATTTTTAGCAATATCAACAACAGAGTTATCGTAAAAATATAAACCTGGTACCGCGTAATTCGATTTAGGTTGCACTGGTTTTTCTTCAATAGAAACAGCATTCATTTTAGCATCGAATTCCACCACACCATAACGCTCAGGGTCGCTCACATGGTAAGCATATACAACGCCACCATCAGGGTTATTATTACTTTGTAAAAGTTCTGCTAATCCAGAACCGTAAAAAATATTATCACCTAAAATTAGGGCTACTTTTTCTTTACCGATAAACTCTTCACCAATAACAAACGCTTGCGCTAATCCGTTTGGTTGCTCTTGAACTTTATATTCAAATTTGCAACCCAAAGAACTACCATCGCCTAATAGTTTTTGAAAGTTTGGTAAATCGTGAGGAGTAGAAATAATAAGGATTTCGCTAATGCCAGCCATCATCAAACACGATAGTGGATAATAAATCATCGGCTTATCGTAAACGGGCATCATTTGCTTGCTCATGGCAAGCGTTAAAGGATGCAAACGAGTACCAGATCCACCGGCTAGAATTATACCTTTCATTTTATTGAGCAATTAAATTTTAGCCACGAATTTAACAAAAATATTTGGACATCGGATAATGGACATTGGACACTGGACGAGTATTACCAGTTACCAACTACCAGCTACCAGTAACGAGTTACGAGGAGCGATATTTCGAAACCTCATCATACCACTCCTGCCCGTACTTACGAACAAGTGGTTCTTTCAGGAAATCGAATACGGTTACTTTAAGTTCTTTACCGAACGAGCAGGCATCGCTGCAAATGCTCCAACGGTCGTAGTTTAGAGCTTCGTAATTAGGGTATTTAGTAATTCTGATAGGGTATAAATGGCATGAAATTGGTTTCTTCCAATCGATCACTCCATCGTTATAAGCTTTTTCGAAAGCACATTGAGTAATGCCATTTTCGAAAATTACATAAGCACATTCTTTATCGCCATCTACACAAGTAGTAGTAAAATCGCCTTCGAAATCTAAGGACCATTTGCCTTGCTCTTCGATAGCTTTTAAGCCTTTTTCATTTAAGTAAGGCTTCACTTTTTCGAATACACGTTCGATAATTTCTAATTCTTCTTCATCTAAAGGAGCTCCAGAATCGCCGGCCACACAGCATTCGCCCTTACATTTGCTTAAATTGCAAACAAATTGTTCGGTGAATAATTCGTCGGATAAAATTGTGTTTTCGTGAGGGATCATCTTAATGAAGTTATTGGGTTTTTTAGTCCCTCGTATTTTTCTAACTCCAACACTAGTGAACCAATTAATATTTCAACTTCTACTTTTACAGGAATTCTATTTGCATCGTTGGTAATCCACATGTACATGCGACTATCCTTACGGAATACTCTACCCGGTTGTAAGGCAGGACTAAATTTTATGCATTCGAATTTACCACTTTCAGTAGTAATTGTTTCTTTACCTAAGTATTCGATATCCAAAGGATAAATACCATCATCAAGGAAATATTTCATCTTGATAATTTCTCCAACTTTAACATATTTCAAATCCAAACAACGTGCGAAATAATACATAGAAAGGATATCGAAAGTTACGTCTGGTGAAGTGAAGGTACCTTTAGAAGCTACAATTTTATTGCCTTTTTGGTCGAAATTAGCATAGCTATCTCTTTTATATTTTCCTTCTCTAACGCTTTCTGTGAATTGCATAGGAAGCAATTGCGCTTGATCAACGTATGAATCGTAACGGTGACGAACTTTTAGGAACCAATCGAAAGAAGGAGTTGTTCTTCCTGTAGCCACAAAATGCAAAGGTTTTTTACCATTGATTTCTTTTTTAGGCTCTTGAACTTCGAAAACTACTTCTGCAGCGTGAATAAAACCGTAATGAGCAGTATATCTTAATTTTTCTCCAACCTGAAAGGCACCTAATTTAAAATCGGGCTGCAATTGTGCATGTGCAGTACGGTTAAATTGAAAAAATAAGACTGTAAATAGAAAAACGTAAATGCTGATTTTTTTCATATTGCAATAATAATAACTATTCTGCAACTTTTTTATACAAAGGAACAGTTGAACACGGTTCTCCGTACATAATGCTTTTAGCGATAGGTCTAAACAGACGAGTAATTTCTACATAAGCTGAAGTAGGTACTGGAATATCTCCACAGCCCTTAATTACTATTCGTTGATCTTTAAATTCAGTCAAATCTACCTTTGCCAAAGCTTGGCGAAACAAGGCATCTTCGAGCGCATTTAAATCACCAAACACAAGCATATTTACAAAAGGTTCCAATTTAGTTGCTAAAAGCATAAACGCCCAAGTTGGCACTATCGCATCCACACTGCATATTATCGCAACATTTTTACCTTCATACTGAGCCCAATCATGCCCTTTAATAAAATCACGAAAATCCTTCTCACGCAAAATCAAACCCTGAAAAAGATTGTCTTTTATATCATAAACAACCCTTTCCCCTTTATGGTAGTAATTACTTAAATCGAAACTAATAAGGCCACTTTGGGCTACTTTGTTAACTATTTCCATGCCTTTTGATGTAAAATGTACTATGTATTATGTACTATGTATTATGTACTATGTATTATGTACTATGTATTATGTACTATGTACTATGTAAAATGTACTACGTATTATGTACAGTTTACAATGTACATTGTACAGTTTACATCGTACAGTTTACATTGTACAGTTTACATCGTACATTGTACATCGTACATTGTACATCGTACAATAATAATACAATGTGCAAAGGTAAATGTTTTCTTGATAATAGATGCTTGACTGCTTGATTAAGACTTGTATCATCAAGCTACTTAGGCCCCTCAATTTCGTCACGCTATGCGTGACTTCATTCGGGGACCGGTGAACTCATCGCACCTACTTAGAAAAACAAATATGTGCTGTCCCCGAACGCAGTCCCGCACTTGCAGGACGTAGTTGAGGGGTATTGAAATTTGCACTGATAGTCGGAGTGAGGACACTCCGACGAACGGACACTCGACGAACACTTGTAACCCGGGATATGTAACCCGGGGTTTTAACCCCGGGAAAGTCTACGAGTCGGCACTGAACCAACACCGAGCCAACACTGAACCAACACTGAACCAACACCTACCCAGTACCTGACCAGCACCTGACCAGTACCTACCCAGCACTTGGCCATTTGTAGGTCATACTCTTGTCGGAGCGAGCCTGCCTGGCGTCAGACAGGGACACTCCGACGAACGGGCACAAAAAAAAGTCGGAGTTCTCACTCCGACTTTTAATCTAATATCTGATATCTCTGTACTAGTAAAAAAGGATTCTATTATCAACAATCTTCGCTGATTTTTTCAAGCCTTCTAAGAATTCGCTATCAACTCTGCTTTTGTTGTTGCTGTATAAGTTCTTTTTTGCTTCAGTATAATCCGGTAATGGTAATGCATCAGCAAAACTATCGATGTAAACTACGTAAACACCTTTTTCGCCATCAATTGGGCCTAGTAATTTACCTTTTGATGAACCGAAGATAGTACCGATTAATTTAGGCTCTCTAGATACACCTGGGATTACAGGGAATGCAAACGACATTCCTACTGCTGGTGTAGCAACTGCTCCAACTTTTTGTGCAACTTGATTAATGTTAGAAGCACCTGACATAGCATTTGTTAATTTCTCTTTTAACATTTCTGCTTTCTTCTCTTTACGAGCTGCAGCTTCTAATTCAGTTTTCAAGTATTCCATTGGAACGGTACCTGCATTTTTGATTTTCGATAAACGTGCAAATACGTATTTGTTACCTGCTTCGAAAAGTGGTGAGATATCATTTACATCAGCTTTGTAAGCCCAACGAATTAATTCTCTCGGACTTTCAATACCTGCAACAAAACGATCGTTTTGTTTGATATCATCAGCAACTCTTTTACTGAATGCTGGATCTAATTTCGCATTATCAAATTCGCTTGAAGAAGTGATGCTTGATAATAATGTGTTTGCTTTGCTAAATAATGCTTGTGTAGTTGAATTACTTGGAGTAATTGAACGATCAATAACACCTACTGTAATTTGCTTATTGAAATTCTTTTGATCAGTAATTTCGATAATATGATATCCAAATTGAGATAATACTACTCCAATTTTACCTTTTGTTCCTTGGAAACAGAATTGAGAGAATGGAGCAACCATTTGTTTGTTATCAAAATAACCTAAGTCACCACCTTTATCTTTAGAACCATCTGTAGAATATTGCATAGCTAATGCTGCGAAGTTTGCACCATTATCAATTAAGCCTTTTAAGCTATCTGCAGTTTTCTTAGCAGCTTCTTGAGAAGTTGAAACTGGAATTAAAATATGACGAGCACGAACTGAATCTGGTAAAGATTTGATACCAATTAATTTCGCAACTTTATATGAACCTGCATCAATGTACGGACCATAAATAAATCCTTGAGGCTTGCTGAACATGATAGTATCTAACGATGCAGGCAATTCACCTTTTTTATTGTAAGCACCATTGTATTTAGTTTCAGCATTTAAATTCACATAAGAAGAATCGTTAGTAGAGCTTTGTAAACCTACATATTGCTCATCAATCCATTTTTTAGTTTCGATAGTATCTTCTTTAGATGGAGTAATATCTATAGCGATATAATCAAAGCTTCTTGTGTTTTCAGTTTGTTTGTACTTGTATTTATTTGCATTGTAGTAGTTCGCGATATCTGATTCTGAAACTTGAACAGCAGAATCTGAAATGCTAGTGTAATCTAATACAACATAAGTTGCGCTTGCTGTTTTGTTTTTATCCATGTAATCTGCTTTCGCAAATGCCGATGGAACATATAAACCAGCTTTCACTGCGTTCATGTATTTCTGACGAACACGTTCTTCTTGAATTGCTTTCTCGAAGTTTAACCATTGCTTACGTGTTTCACCACTTGGATCTTGTTGATCCATGTTCTTTAAAAAGTTTAACACTTGAGCTGGATCAAATGCACCTGTTTGAGGGTTAGCAAATGCACGACGTACTTCTGGATGTGGATTAGATCCTTGAACCATATCAAATAATTCTTCTGGAGAAACTTTGATATTAGATTTAGCAATATGATCTTTCATTACTTCATCATACACCACTTGGTTCCATGTTTGGTCAACTAAGTAACCAGTCATGCTTTCGTTCAAGTTATTCTGACCAGTACTTTTTTTGTATTGTTCAGTGTTAGCATCAAGCTTAGCTTGAAAATCTTGAATTGAAACCTTATTCCCGTTAATCTCACCTATTTCTGAAGGCGCACCACCAAAAATATTTCGTCCTGAAATCAGAACATCACCTGCTAAAAATGCTACAATGGCGAAAGCTATTATACCTACTAATAGTCCACCTCTATTGCGCATTGAATTCATTAATCCCATACCTTATTAATTGTAAATTTTAATTTATACTTTGAATGCCCTTATAGGTCGCATTTATGCAATGCCCACAAGGAGGCGCAAAATACAAATTTTTATCTTTTTAGGAAATCCTTTTTTTTCGGATTGAATAGAATCGCCATGCTGCAAAAGCTGTTGCTAATGTCATGGGAATGAAGTCTTTATAAACTACCCTTTGTGCTAGGAAGACATAGATTGTTGCAAGTAGGCAGCCCATGAAAATGACTAACCACATATTTTCTTGAAATTTATTGTTCGGTTTCATCTAAACTAACGCTTCCTTTGTATTTGTAAATCTTATAATTAGTGAAGTTTTGATTCGCTTCCATACCCTCCCCAAACATGATGTCTTTCTGAGTAGTAATTCTCACAAAACTATTAGTATATATCTTTTTAGTTTTCTCATTCCAAATCAACCTCTCTGTATCTAATCGCTCACCTTTATCATTGATTACCACTACACTATCCTTTACTTCAATGATTCCTTGATTTTGGAACTTCCTACCATATTTCGCACTTAATGTACTTTCAATATTATTATTCGGACCATAAAACTCTACGTACAAACCATTCGGCATTTCGTGGTAAGCATTAGAAACTTTATAGAATTTTAAAACTGGTGTAGTTAATTTCGCTCTCACTATCGACGAATCGCTGTAGATCAACTCTACGGTTTTACTAGTCTCTACAGGCAAACTAACCTCATTAGACGCTAACTTCTCTACTTTGGATAAATCGTTTTCGCAAGCACTGAGGGAGATTGATAGTATTGAGATATGAGATATGAGAAAAATAGAAAATGGAAAATGGAAAATAGTTTTTCTTCGTCTATCTATGTTTAGTTTCAACATACTAATTTCTATTAATCTATTTCTAATATCTAATATCTCAATTCTAATAACTAGTAGTTAGCTACTAGTCATACTTCGACTGAATAAACCACTTATCACAGAAATTAAACCCAGCATGAACACCCATATAGCTTTCTTTAATTAAGCCTGAATTTAAAGTGCCTCTTTGTCCGAATTCTAGTGCTAAGTTTATTCTAGATTTAGTTTTTGGTAAAGGTAGCCCAAAACCTAGTGTAGCCGACATTTGATTAATGTTTTCTCCAACTATATTCACATAAGATTTATTGTAATTAAATCCGAATCTGTATTCAACAGTTTTGAAATAATTACCTACAGACATATAGTCTGGAGTATAAGACCCACCAACACTTACATCGAATGTATTTTCTAGCTTTTGATTTACATCAAACATTTTTAAAGAAGACCATTGCCCTAAAGTAATGTCTGAACCAAACATCCAATGATTCGTTTTTCCATATGAAAATCCAAGTGAATTAATCATTGGGAAATATACTTTTCCTTTTTGATCAGTAGTACTTTGAATAGAATCGATAGTACGTTCCGATGAGTTTATGTAGTAATATCTAGTTGAAACTGAATTACGAGTTGCACTTAAATTTGAACCCGGATTACCATTCAATCCAATTACTAAATATTTATCATTATGAAATTCTCTTTTATATTGAATACCATAGTTTAAAAACAAACTACCAATATTAGTTGAATTAGTTTGACGAACGTTTAAGAAGCCTGTAGAATCAGGGAATTCGTTCGCTTTTGAACGATCTAATGTTCCAAAAATATATGATGCATTTAAACCAAAGCTCCAATGATCGTTGATGCTATACCCTGCACCTAAATAAAATTGATTAACACCACCCTCACCTTTAAAAATTTGTGTAACAGGAGTATCTAAAAAAGTAGTTTTAATACTCGATTCATAACCCATACCCGACACTGGAGTTAAGCCAAAGCTTGCTCCTAATTTTTTAGAAATCGGGAATGCTAATTTTATATAACTTAGTCCTGCGTTATTTCTGAATGCAGTACCAGAATTATTTTCGAGTTTCAAAAATGAACTGAAAGCACCAACTTCAAAGGTTGTATATTGAATAGCAGAGTAAGAAGCAGGGTTTTGAGAATTGATAGCATTATCCATTCTTAACCCATTACTTAAGCCACCTAATCCTAAACTGATGACAGATGAATTTTTCTGTATCTGACCTAAACCAAATTGTGAATAAGGAGTATTCGCTATGTTTTGAGCAATAGCAAAGCTTGAAGCTAAAACAAAGGAAAGGGTAATTACTATTTTATTTTTGTTGAACATTATATTGCAATATCGTATTTAAGCCTTCGGCGACCAAATCCGGACGCGCAAAGATGCTATTTTTAACCTGAGTATCAAAAAACGACAAATCGCCACCGCACATTAGTACTTGTAATCGTGGGTATTGATATTCGTATAAACCAATAATTCCTATAATTTCTTGAATAACACCGTGTATTACTCCAGATTTTATTGAATTCTCCGTAGAATCGCCAATTAAACTAGGTTTTCTAGCATCTGGCTGAATTAACGGCAATTGAGCAGTAAAAGTATTTAATGCTTTAAAACGCATTTGGATACCAGGAGAAATACCACCTCCCACATATTCACCCTTATTATTTATAAAATCGTAGGTAATACAAGTTCCCATGTCGATGCACAGCACTGGCACATTCGGCATCAATTTATAAGCTGCGCATACTGAAGCTAAACGATCTAAGCCTAAGGTATTCGGACTACCATACTTATTGATACAGGGTATTGGTGTGAGATAATTAAATTCTACAAACTTAGAATGAGCATTTAAGAAAGCGATATGATCTGCATCGATATTACCTACATGCGAGTAGATACTCGATTCTATTGGGTATTCCTTAAAAATCTTATCGAGTAGAAAAACATCTAAAGAGTCGAACTTAGCGCGAGCAGTAATTTTGTCCCCGTCAAAAATATAGACTTTCGTTAGTGTGTTGCCTTTATCTATTACTAGGTTCATGAGTTCGTGTGCTCGTGTGTTCGTACGTTCAGTTCGTCGAAGCGTCCTCGCTTCGACGAACTGAACGCATCGACGAACTAAGCCCTTAAACTGTTAACGAAAGGATCGATTCGAACATCACTCTTCCATCGATGTTCGACAGTTCTCCGTCGGCAGCTCTTTCAGGGTGAGGCATCATACCAAATACATTTCTACCAGCATTACAAACACCAGCAATATTTTCCATCGCCCCATTTGGGTTCGATTCTGGAGTAATATTACCGTTTTCATCGCAATAGCGGAATAGAACTTGATCGTTATCGTTTAAAGATTTAATTATATCGTTTGAAGCAAAATATTTCCCTTCACCATGAGCGATAGGAATTTTCAATACTGCATTAGGATCTATTTGAGAAGTAACTAATGAATTTGAAGTTTGAGATTTCAAATAAACATTTTTACAAATGAACTTACGAGAATCATTATGTAATAAAGCACCCGGTACCAATCCAGCTTCCGCTAAAATCTGGAACCCATTACAAACACCCATTACATAACCACCTTTATTGGCAAAAGAAACAACCTCCTGCATAATTGGTGAAAAACGTGCAATTGCACCCGATCTTAAGTAATCGCCATAAGAAAACCCACCCGGTAACACAATAAAATCACAACCTTGTAAATCATGATCCTTATGCCAAAGTTTTACAACCTTCTGTCCCATAATGGTTTCCAATACATAAACCATATCTTGATCACAATTAGACCCTGGAAATACTACTACACCGAATTTGTTCATTGTTGTTTTTTTGATGCCACAAATATAGTACTTTTTGATTACTTGATACTTGATTATTGACTAATTGATGCTTGACTTTTTGATGCTTGACTTTTTGATACTTGAATTATTTACTATTTGAATGAATTTCGATTTTTTATCATTTTTTGTAATGAGCTTATCATTTTTTGTATTGTCTTGAGTCTATCTACAAAATCATTTAACTCTTTTTCAGAAATATATTCTACTTCTTTACAAACTGTAAGTAATGAGTCTAATTCACATGATGAGCCATATGCTATTGACAGAAAGTGAGCAAACTCATTTTCGCTTACTCTCCCACTACCTTCAGCAATATTTGATGAAATAGAGATAGTGCACCTTTTAATTTGATCAACAGTGCTATATTTTTCATCTTTTGGAAATTTTTTCACTAAATGAAAAATATCTTTCGCAAGTAATATTGCGTATTTCCATACATTTAATTCTTTGAAATTATTCATAGGTATAAATTTCATAGTTTAAAGCAAATTACACAACCGCATAAATGCAGGATTATATTTAATCAAAAAGTCAAGTATCAAAAAGTCAAGCATCAATTAGTCAAGTATCAAGAAGTCAAGAATCAGACTTGCACCACCATGACCCCACTCACATTCAATAAATCGGAGTTACTCAAATTGCCTAGTATTGCTTCCCCAATAAAGTAACTGTACTGTTCCGACCTATGTTCTTCGGTTATGTTTGTGAAAATAGATTTGTCGAAGCTGTAGTTACTTGGATAACGAACATAAACTTTTACTGGAATATTTTCTTCTAAACTTAGATTATCGTTTTGAGAGATTTTTCGATATTCATATTGATAGTTATAACGCAGTGCCGCGATGTCGGATAATACGGCTGAGCCGGTTGGATTGCTTCCTGCACCTTTACCAATAAAAACTTGACTTTCCGAGAATGCTGATTCTAGGACAACTCCATTATATTCGTTTTTTACATTGAATAATTTGTGATCTTTCGATACGAATTGAGGTATACAATACGCTGAAATTTTATCTCCTTCTTTGAAACATTTTGCAACAAGTTTTATTCTTAATGAATTTTTCTTTGCATACTCAATATCGAAATCATTTAACCTACTGATGCCGAAATTAAATACATCTGCAGGGTCCACAAACAATCCGAAGGAATGCAAAAGAATAATACATAATTTGAATTTCGAATCGAATCCTTCGATATCAGAAGTAGGGTCTGTTTCTGCAAACCCTAAATCTTGTGCATATTTCAATGCTTGATCGAAACTCCAATTCTCATCAAAAATTTTTGATAAAATAAAATTGCTAGTACCATTAAATATCCCCTCCACTCCTTTCAATAAATCATTGTCATAGTACTCTTCGAGATTGCGGATAATTGGAATACTAGCGCAACAGGAACCTTCGTATAAGAAAGATTGACGCTCGTTCGTTTGCAATGAAATCAATTCTTTCAGATTATTTGCAATCATTTTCTTATTCGCAGATACTACAGATTTTCCCTTCAGCAAAGCTTCTTTTGTAATTTCATAAGCTGCTTCCGAATCGTTAATCAATTCTACAATAATATCGATTTCTGGATCATCTAATAAGTCCGATTTTTGATCAGTAAAAAACGAAGAATCAATTTTTCTTTCTTTCGTAATATCCTGAATACATATTTTTTTTATGTTGGCTTTAATGCCTTTGGTCTCATGAAGAACATGGTATAAACCCTGCCCTACACAACCGAAACCAAAGACGCCTAGTGTGATTTGTTTGCTCATATTTATTGATAGTTTTAAGTAGCTAGTAGTTAGTAGCTAGTAGTTGGTAGCTGGTAGTTGGTAACTGGTAGCTGGTAGCTGGTTAGAATTTAGATTTTAGAATTTAGAATTTGAGATTTAGTTTCGATACTCAAATCAAGGTCAGAGATTAAATCCTCCACATTCTCTATCCCTACAGATAATCGAATTAACGAATCAGAGATTCCGGCTGCTCGTCTTTTTTCTGCTGGTATAGATTTATGTGTCATTTCAGAAGGTAAGCAGGCTAGGCTTTTCGCGCCTCCTAGGCTTTCTGCAAGTTTGAAATATTTTGAAGCTTTTAACAATTCAATTGCTTCTTCTTTTGAATCTGATTTTAAAGTGAAGCTTAATACTCCTCCAAAATATTTTTGTTGTTTTTTAGCTATCTCATGATTTTTATGAGTAGATAATCCTGGATAAAACACCTTGTCGATTGCTGGGTGTGTACTTAAAAACTGTGCAATTTTAAAAGCATTTTCAGAATGTTTTGCATAGCGCAATTCTAAAGTTTCAATTCCTCTAATTACTAACCATGAATCGAAGGGGCCTAATATTCCTCCAGATGAATTCTGAATAAATTTCAATTGTTCCGCTAAGGCAATCGAATTCACAACAACTAAACCTGCAATTAAATCTGAATGTCCGCCTAAGTATTTTGTAGCACTATGAATAATGATGTCTGCACCTAATTTTATTGGTGTCTGACTAGCAGGTGAAGCGAAAGTATTATCTACAACTAGTAAGCAATTATTAGCTTTCGAGATTTTTGAAATCTCCTCGATGTCTGCAATTTTAAGTGTAGGGTTAGTTGGACTTTCAAGCCAAATCAATTTAGTTTTATCTGTAACTGCATTAGCCACATTGATAGCATCACAAGCATCAACATAAGTTACTTTTATTCCAAACTTCTCATAAATATGTGTAAAAATTCGAAATGCTCCACCATAGATATCATCTACGGCAACAATTTCATCGCCTTGTTTTAGAAGTTTCAATACTCCATCAATTGCAGCTAATCCACTTGCAAATGCGAAGCCTGCTTGCCCATATTCGAGTTTTGCAATTAAATCTTCCAGCACTTTTCTTGTAGGATTATTGCTTCTTGCATAATCAAATCCTTTGTGTACTCCTGGAGCAATCTGCTCGAATGTTGAAGTCTGATAAATTGGTGTAGAGATTGATCCTGTTAATGGATCAACGGGGATACTGTTTAAAATTTCTGTTGTGTTTAACATTACTTTTTGTGTTAGAGGTTTTATCATTTTTTTAATTTGAACACCTTATCTCAAAAAGTAGCATTAGCTAAAAAAGCTAATATCGGATAGACTTTAAATGCAAAAAGTCTCCTCCGATAAGCGGAAGAGACTTTTAAATATGTTTATTTATCAGTACCGAGTCCGTCTTATCTATCTCTGTTAACAGAGTTGGATTTAGCACCTTGTACAACGTGAATTGTATAGGCTGCTAAGGTTTCACAGGGCCAATCCCTCCACCTTTCTTGATAAGTATGTTATAAAGAACGAGCTGCAAAAGTAGAGAATAAAATGATACCTGCAAATTTTTTTGAAAAAATAGTTACCTTAGTCTAATGAGAAAGTTTACATTATTTCTTCTGCTACTATCTAATTTTGCCTTTTCACAAAAAGTGGACTTTGCTACTGCTGAGAAAACTTTTCAAAGAACTTTCATCAAAATAATTGGACAAAATGAGTTCGGAATATTCATTTTAAAAAGTACCACTCCCTTTAATAATAAAATAGATCAATTACGTTTACGCGATAATAAAGCAGAAATTTCTTTTGTCAATAATAGCTTAAACCCCATCTGGACATACAATTTAAGTGGCTTAAGCGGTGATGTGGAAATACAGGATGTAGGCTTATTTAATGATAGCCTATATTTTTATTATGCCTTGATAAATAAAGAAGTGAATAAAAATGAATTATTCGCACAGAAAATAAATGCTAAGAATGGAAGTCCGGATACCAAACCAATTTTACTCGACGAAATTCAATTCGATAAAAAGAAAAACAGAGGAAACTTTTATATAAAGCCTAGTAAAAACGGTAAAATACTTGGCACCATGTATAAGCAAAGTGATTTAGATAATGAAAAATTAAACATCAGCATAAAAACATTAGACAGTAATTTGCAAACTATTTGGGCGCATAAATACAAAACTGATTATTATGATGGTGTGCTATTCCTCAATGATTTCAAGGTTTCCAACGATTCGATGGTTTATCTTCTTACATCCTTAGATTTAGATAAGAAGATGTTGAGAGATAAAAAATATACTTTAAACATCTCTACACAAAAAAATGAAAAGCTTTTACAAGTACCCTTAACATTAGAAAAGTTTTTTATCAATGATGTAAAAATGGAAATTGATTACATCAACAATCAAGTTGTACTAGCAGGATTTTATTCTGAGTTGAATAGTTTTTCATCAGCAGGAATTATTTACGCCAATGTAAATACACATTCCGCAAATCCTCGCCCTAGAATTTTTACAGAAAGTTTTAAAGCAAAGTTTTTAAACGAATTTAATTCTGAAAGAACAGTAAACAGAGGAACAGAATTAATCAACTATTATATTGATCGAATTTTAGTTCGTACCGATGGAGGAATTGTATTAGTTTCTGAATCGAACTATGTAACTGAATCTACAAATTACAATTCCTACTATCAATTATATACTACATCATACACCTATCATTATGATAATGTGTTATTATTTTCTATCAATCCGAATGGAAAAATACATTGGGAATCTATTGTTCGAAAGAATCAGGTTTCCGAAGATGATGCTGCATTTTATTCATCGTACATTATAAGTTTAGATGCTGACCAGATTCATATTATCTATAATAAGTATATCCGAAAAGCTACGGATATTATGAGTTGTACAATCTCAAACAAGGGAGAAACGAAAGAAAAAATCTTAATTAAGGAAAACGACAATATTTTATTAATGCCAGCTGGAGGGAAACAAATTTCTGCGGACCAATTAGTTATTCCTTGTATTCAGAAAAATAAAACTAACTTTATGCGAATTACATTTTAAGCATGTTCGTCAGATTATTTAAAACACAGAACCCTTTAAATTTAATTTTACTGCTCGTCCTTGCCATTGGTATTCGACTACCTTATCTTTTAGATAGTAATCCAATTCCAGTATTTCATTATAACGAACCCTTTAGCACATTTCTATTTGGGAAATATGCTTTTCTATGGGAAAACAAATTATTCAATGTATTAATCACAACTCTTGCATATTACGCAGCAGGTTTATGGTTGAACAAAATAGTGAATGATTTCAGTTTGATATTTAAGAATACCCATTTACCATCATTATTATTTGTAATCATCACTGGAATATTTCCTACATTCTTTACGATGGATGCGGCTATACTGATTATATTTTTACAACTCTGGATTTTTATACGATTATTCAAATTATACAAAGCGAATCAAGCAACTATTCTGTCCTTCGATTTAGGAGTAATTGTTTCCATTGCTTCTTTATTTTATTTCCCTGCAATTGCATGGATAGTATTGGTATGGATAGCATTGTTAATTTTCAGACCATTTAATTGGAGAGAATGGACCTCTAGTATTTTAGGAGCACTTACTCCATATTTATTTGTAGCATTTTTTTACTTCTGGGTAAACCGTTGGGATGATTTTATCATTTTATGGCAGCCATTAAAAAACTATTGGCAAATAAATATTTTTCCTAAAAACAGCGATTACTTACCATTAATTCCGATGGGATTAATTCTGATAGTTTCTTTCAACAAACTCCGCGAGAACTTTTACAAAAATGTATTACAAGTCCGCAAAGCTCAGCAATTGCTAATCTTTTCGATCATCATTACTGCAGGTTCATTTTATATCAAACCAAGTTTTAGTATCAACCATTTCATCTTATTGGCCGCACCAATAACAGTATTCCTATCGTATTACTTCTTAGTGGCAAAACGACTTTGGGCATCGGAAGGTTTGATTTTATTGATGATTGCGTCGGCGATATTTTTTCAATTAAATTGATTAGTTGTTCGTCGAAGCGTCCCTGTCTGCCGACAGGCAGGCTCGCTTCGACATATAAATTTATTTCTAAATCAGCCTTTACTCTATCAAGCAAAAAATACTAAACCCAAAAATATTTATTAGTATTGAGAAATCATTGCCGTGATTGTTTCGCTTCTCTATCTATGACTTGCAATATGTAAATCGGGTCAAACTCAGATTAACGCCAAGAGTGTCGGAGTGAGGACACTCCGACGAACGACACTCCGACGAACGACACTCCAACGAACAGAATAATGTCGGAGTGAGCCTGCCTGTCGGCAGACAGGGACGCTTCGACGAACTCTACTATGATGAAATTCCAAATATCTTCCCAATCACTTCCTCCAAATTATCTGGGAAATCTACATTAACCACTTCTCCGTGTTTAACCCAATCGTGAATGTTTGAGATGGTTTTAGAGTCGAGTACTTGAATTACTGGAACTCCTAATCTGCGGATTGCTTCGGCGTTGCAGGCTTGTTCGTATTGTCCGAACATAGGGATTACAAAAACTTTTTTCTTGAGGAATAATGCTTCGGCAGGTGCTTCAAAGCCTCCTCCCGTAAGTAATCCTTCGCAGGTAGCCATGCTATTATTGAAAGCTTCGTTATTTACAGGCAGTACTTTTACATTTCCATCTGTATATCCTTTGCGCTCCCATTTAGAAAACACTTCCCACTGTACATCAGAAATTGTACTCAAATATTTTATCAAAAGTTTATCGTCATACGCTGGGAGATAAACGGTGTAATGCCCGAGATTCGTTGGTGTTAGAGAACGAATGTCTTTACGTATAATTGGTGTGTTGATGAAGGTATCGTATTTCTCAAAATGAAATGCAATCTGCAAATTACTCGGTGCATAGTTTTTAAATAATCCTTCTGTAAATGAATCTTTAAAATTTGCTCGTGGAGTATTTTTTGATAAAAATGAAGCTTGGTGACTAAGTGCAATTACTTTTTTCTTTTTCAATTTACCTGCCCATGCTGATACCGGTTCGAAATCGTTTAAAATAAAATCGTATGGTTTTAAATCTAATTTTCGGATATCGTTAATTAGTGTAATCGGACTGAAATTCTTAATCGTATTATAGTAATCAACCCCACCATTTTTACCAAAAATAAATCCTGCACCTTTAAATTTATATTTTATTTCTTGAGGTAAACTTACATCGAATTGTGTACCGCTAATTAAGATATCAAGGTCTGCACGCTCTTGCAAAGCTGGAATAAAATCACGAGCTCTGCTGATATGCCCGTTTCCTGTTCCTTGTATTGCGTAGAGTATTTTCATAGTGATGATTTCGAATTTCCGAAAGTCCGAAGGTTCGAATTTCCGAAATTACGAAATTTCGAATCAATATTATTTAAAACTAATTTTCTAAAAACGTACTTATAGTTAAGTTTAAAATTCGAACCCTCGGAAATTCGAACCTTCGGACTTTCGGAAATTCGAACCTTCGGTCCCGATAGCTATCGGGATTCGGAAATTCGAAACCCTTTACTTAAGAATCGCATTATATAACTTCCCAATATCCAAACTATCTTTCAATTCCATTTTTTCTTCTTTCAATTCTTCTTCGTCGGTAGTTTCTGGATATTCGTTTTGTTCGAAATGATGAATACTCCATTCACCATTATTGTATTCTAAACTTGTTAAACTTTCTACCCAATCTCCAGAGTTTAGATACATCACTTCTCCTTCTTCGTTTTTAATCATGCGCATTTCTGGATGATGTATATGTCCACAAATTACATAATCATATTTTTTCTCTATTGCTATATTGGCTGCAGTTTCTTCGAAAGAATTTATAAACTTCACGGCATCTTTTACCGATTGTTTTATCTTCTTCGATAAACTCATTTTTTCTCTACCAAATTTCACAAGAAAATAATTGATCAAGGTGTTGATCAGAATTAAAGTATCGTACCCTACAGCACCAAGTTTTGCAAGGAATTTAGAGTATTGCATGGTTACGTCGAAAACATCACCATGAAATATCCAGGCTTTCTTACCTTCTAATTCCAATACTAATTTGTTGCATAATTTTAAGGATCCAATTTCAAAATCTGCGAACTTCCTTAACATCTCATCATGATTACCGGTAAGGTAATAAACAGGAACATCTGCCGATACATATTTCAGAATTCTACGAATTACTTTCATATGATCTTCAGGAAAATAACGCTTACTAAATTGCCACATGTCTATAATGTCGCCGTTTAGTATGATCATTTTAGGATTTATACTTTTGAGGTATTTGAGCAATTCTTTTGCTCTACAGCCGTAGGTCCCGAGATGAACATCTGAGATTACTACTATTTCGACGGGCCTTTTGGTCATCGTTTTTTTTACAAAGCTAGTGCTAGCATGTAAATTCAATGTTAAATTAAGGTTAAATGTTAATCTTCTTCCTCAACCTTAACATCGTATGGACTAAAGTAAAAAGCTACTAAAATGCCCAAAGCGGTTAATAATACTAGAGTTTGTGTCGTTTCCATAATCTTTAAAGTAGATGTTTTAACAACACAAAATTAAGCCCCTTGTTTTAAGCTAATGTTAAGAATTTGAGAATTTTAACAATGAATGCTATTTCATCGATCGTATCCTATCCAACTGCTTTAAATGGTGCTTTGAGTGAATCAACATGAATTTGATCCATTGCTGATTGTTTAGCAAACCTAAGGCAGGATGCTTTAATTTTTGAGTTTTGGACCATGAATGGTTTAAATCCCATACTTCATTTAGCTCCGACTCTAATTCGTCGAGGGCATTTTTGGCTTCTGCGATACTTTTTAGCTCTGGTGTTCTTCTAACAATTACATCTGGAGCTTTTCTTCCTGCTGGGAATCGACCTGTTAGGAATATGATTCTAGCTGGCCAACTTAAAGATGAATTATCTTCAGTAGCTTCATTATTAATTGCTTTTTTCATCCCTTTTACCGTTAGTCTATTCGCGGTAGTGATATGTGCATATACTTCGGCAGGTGACCAAATATCTGCTTGAATTTTATGTTGAAACGACTCTTCAGTATAATTATTCAATTTATACGAATATCGGGTAATCGCTTCAATAAGGGCATTGAAGTTGTTTTTTAAACTCATGGTAATATGTTTAGTAGTTCATACAGGGTATTTATTTCGTAGGTAATTTCGAAATCATGTTTATCATTATTAGGATTAAAATACACCTGATCGATGCCGGCATTTTTTGCACCTAATATATCGGCCTCTAAACTATCGCCTATCATCAACGACTCTTGAGCAGTAGTTTTTGCAACTCCAAGGGCATGATGAAACAAAGCTATATCAGGCTTATATAATCCTATCACTTCTGAAACGAAAATCTCATTGAAATATTGGCGAATATTTGTCCTTCCCATTTTCATTTCCTGTGATTCTAAGAATCCATTTGTAATAATATGCAGTTTGTATTTCTCTTTTAATACTGATAATACTTCATGTGTTCCTTCAAAGAGGTTTGTCTTCGTAGGACAGGTTTTCACATAATCATCTTCAAACTTTGTTGGAATTAACTGCTCTGGTATATGATAATGTTCAAATGTTAATCTGAAACGAGAACTTCTTAATTCTTCCTTACTAATTATGCCATTATGATAATCTCTCCACAAACGATGATTATGCTCTGTATAAATTTGAATAAAATCCTCCGCCGAATCAATACCTAATTTGGGTAAATCATAAACATCATATAACTCTAATAAAGTCTCCCTCGCATTGGCATCAAAATCCCATAAAGTATGGTCGAGGTCGAAGAATAAATGACTGTACATAGATATAAGATTTTAGATGTTAGATATTAGATTACTTGATCTTGATACTTGACTCATTGTTCAAATTAACACTTCTCGCCATACGCTAAATCCCCTGCGTCACCTAGTCCTGGTACGATATACGATTTAGTAGTAAGTTCATCATCTATAGCAGCTACCCAAATATTTGCTTTAGGCAAATTTCGTTGAACGAATTGAACTCCAACAGTACTAGCAATTACAGAAACAATATGAATTTGAGAAAATGTTGCTCTACTCATCAATTCATTTATACATAAAACCATGGAACTTCCAGTAGCTAACATCGGATCTGCAACAATTAATACTCTTCCTTCTAATTCAGGAACTGCTACGTATTCCATTTCGATTACAAATGAATTATCTTTTTTAGTTTTTCTAAAAGCTGAAATATATGCAGCATCAGCTTTATCAAAAACTCTCATCATTCCTTGATGCAAAGGTAATCCTGCTCTAAGAATTGTTGCTAATACTGGCTGATCATTAACCAAAGCCGTGCTCGAAATCCCTAAAGGTGTAGTGATTTCAATTGGATCATACTTCAGTTTCTTACTAATTTCATAAGCCATAATTTCACCAATTCGCTCTAAATTTAATCTAAAACGATTGCGATCTTTTTGAATTTCTATATCGCGCAACTCAGCCACGAATTGATTCATAACGGAGTTAGTATTTTGAAAATTGGTAAGCATATCTTGAGTAGTGAGTAGTGAGTTTATATTACATAAATTTCATAATTCCCTGTCTGCCGTCAGGCAGGATAATTCAATTTAAGCATTTCTTCATAAAGTCCTTCCCAACCTTGCCATTCTGCTTCACCCGACATTGATTCGTTATGCCATAAAGAAATAAATGTTCCATTTACCTTCTTAACGTTAGTCATTAAGGTTTTAATATGCTCTAGTGCTTCAGCTGGAGTACATTTTAAATAACTTGTAAAAGTTGCATCCATTACACAAAATGGATGTACTTTTAAAAAACTTACTTGTTCGTGTTTAATATCAAAAAAACGAAACGAATGTGTAGTACTAGCTCTGAAACCAGGCATACTCGCATATCCCATAGAATATTCGTTTGCTATACCTAAACTAATAAGCGATTTATAAGTATTAGGCATTCTCAATTTTAAATAATGTTGACGAGAAGAATTCACAGGAACATTTAAAACATTCGACAATAAATGTATTTCATCATCGATAATTTTAAAATCATATCTAGATTGATATGAAGGATGAATACCTACCGAAGCAGTTTTAGAAACCATTCGAATTCTATTTCTAAATTCTTTATTTCGAAAAGAAATATTGATGTCGTACTTATTATATTTTCTACTGAACAAGAAAAAATACAATGCCTTTAAATTATATTTTGAATGTAATTTTTCGAAGTTTTCGAATTGATCAAAAGGGTCTTTTTTAAATCCGAAATAGATTTTAAGAATATTGAAAAATGTAGATAATTTTAATTTGAAGAATGATACAAGCAAAGGCTTCGCAATTCTAAGGATACTTTTCCCTTTATATTTAAATGCCTGATCAATATCAATCGTAGGTAATACTTGAAACTTATGTTTATACCAAATTACTGTTGGGTACTTCGCAGAAATTAATCCTTGCAAAATAATAATCCATTCATCAACAACAGGTCTGTTTAAAAACCCATGTTTATAAGCGAAGGATTCTTCTGCTTCAAATCTACCATGTTTATCTTTATTGAAAGGCAAATATTCTTCGTAACGAGAAACTAAATAAAAAATTGAAGAGAAAATATCAAATTTTGTATCAGACTCTTCATCTGGGAATAAAAAAATCTTTTCATTCTCTTTTTTTACCTTAATATCAATAGGATGAATGCCATCTTCAGAGAGTAAACCTGAAGGTTTTATGTAAATCTCAGCAGTGGACAATCTACTATCCGAATAGTTTACTTTAACACCCAATTGAGTTTTAAAATATTGACTATCAGAAGTAAATTCAAGAGATTTTCGGCATACATCTTCAAAAATAAATTGTAAAGTGTACCTTAATCTATTGCTAATATGTGGGCTATAAATGAGTATCATCGCAGAATTCAAGGATAAATATAGAAAATACCGATATCAATTTATTACTTTTGGTTTGCAACATTAAAATTATAATGGAAAAACAATCATTCTTTAAACGTAATCAATACGTAATTCTCGCTGTATTAATATTTCTAGCGATGTGCTTTGTGTATTTCAGCCCAATTTTGGAAGGCAAAAAAATCAACCAAAACGACGTTGAAATGATTAATGGTGTTCAACAAGAGGCATTAAAGTATTACCAAGAAACTGGCAATTACACTTTGTGGACCAATTCTATGTTTGGGGGTATGCCTACTTATCAAATTTGGTTAGGTTATACAAGTAACGCTGCTGAATGGGTAATGCACACTTATAATAAAATATTACCGAACCCAGTAAATACAGTATTTTTATACTTATTAGGGTTTTTCATTTTATTAAGAGCTTTAAGAATGAATATTTGGCTTAGCATATTAGGTGCTATAGCATTTGCATTCTCATCATATAACTTTATTATTATTGGAGCAGGGCACACGAATAAGGCAATTGTAATTGGATTATTTGCTCCAACTCTTGCTGGATTAATGCTCGCCTATAGAGGGAAAATTTGGCAAGGGGCTGCATTATTTGCATTCTTTTTAGCATTGCAATTAAAAGCGAATCACTTTCAAATGACTTACTATTTTGGATTAGCTGCTATTATCTACGCTATTTTTATGTTCGTAGACGCTATTCAAAACAAAACTATACCAGCATTCTTGAAATCAAGTATTGTAGTAATTGCTGCAACAATTATTGCTGTCGGCGTAAACATTACTCCACTTTGGTTAACGAAAGAATATGCTGATGAAAGTATACGTGGTAAATCTGAATTAACCTTGAATCCTTCTGGAAATAAAGATGGATTAACAAAAGAATATGCTTTTGAATATAGCTATGGTATTGGAGAAACAATGAGTTTGTTTATTCCAAACATCAATGGTGGTTCTTCTGCAGGTGAACTTAGTAAATCATCTGAAACATTTAAGTTCTTACAAAAACAAGGCGTTCCTAATGCACAACAAATTATAAAACGTTTACCATTGTATTGGGGCGGTCAGTCTCAAACATCCGGACCAGTATATTTTGGTGCAATAATTTTCTTCTTATTTGTATTCGGATTATTCATAGTAAAAGGAAAAGAGAAATGGTGGATACTTACCACTGTTATCCTAACCATCGCATTGTCATGGGGACATAATTTCATGAGTTTATCAGGATTTTTCTTCGACAACTTCCCATTATACAATAAGTTTAGAGCAGTTTCATCAATCTTAACCGTAACAAGTTTGATGTTCCCATTATTGGCTTGTATTGCTGTAAAAGAATTAACAGAAGGCAAATGGGATTCGGCTGTAATGACGAAAGCTTTGAGAAATTCATTCATCATTGTAGGCGGTATTACATTAGTATATGCATTAATTCCTGATTTTGCGGGAAGTTTTACAAATCCTGATAATGATAAAAAAATATTTGGTGATGCATATGATCAATTAATTGGTTCATTATCGGAAGATAGAAGAGGTTTATTACGTGCTGATGCATTCCGCTCATTCGCATTTATTTTATTATCTGCCGCAGCTATTTTCTTCTTCATTCGTAAAAAATTAACTGCTCAATATTTAACTATTGCCTTGTTAGCATTAGTATTGGCGGATATGTGGACAATCAACAAACGTTACTTAAACAATGATTCTTTCTCGAAAAGAAAAACTAAAGTTAACGAAGTTGCTATGACGCCAATTGATCAAGAAATATTAAAAGACAAAGATTTGTATTATAGAGTTTATAATTCGACACAAAGCATTACTGGCGATTATATTACTTCATATTATCATAAATCTTTAGGTGGATATCATGCAGCGAAATTAAAACGTTACCAAGAGTTAATTGAAAATCAATTATCGAAAGGAAATATGGCTGCATTCAATATGTTGAACACAAAATATTTCATCTTTAGTAATCCTCAAACTCAACAGCCTGGTGTACAATTAAACACGGAAGCTTGTGGAAATGCTTGGTTCATTAAAGAAATTAAGTTTGTTGCAAATGCAGATTCAGAAATGAATGCTTTATCAAACTTCAAACCTAAAGATGTTGTAATTATTGATGAGAGATTCAAATCTACTTTAGGTGATGTTATTTTGAACAATGATAGCACTTCAACTATTAAATTAACGAAATACAATCCCATGCAATTAGATTTCGAATCGAATGCAAACGGAAATCAATTCGCAGTATTCTCAGATATTTACTACAACAAAGGTTGGAATGTTTATGTTGATGGTACTAAAGCGGATTACGTAAGAGTAAACTATTTATTGAGAGGTATGAAAGTACCAGCAGGTAAACATAACATCGTATTCAAATTCGAACCTGAAGGTTATATCGTAGGCGAAAAAATTGCTTTAGCAAGTTCTCTACTATTAATCTTATTGGTAGGGTTTGGAGTGTTTAGAGCTTATAAGGAGTAACTGGAAAATAAAATCTAAATTCTAAAATCTAAATACTAAATACTAAAAAGGTCGAAGTGTTAAGCTTCGACTTTTTTTATTGTTTATTATTTGTCGAAGCGAGGACGCTTCGACGAACTATACTCTAATACCAAATACCAGTTACCAGTTACCAACTACCTGCTACCAATTACCAGCTACCAGTTACCATTTCTTTCAATGCTTCCAAATACCCTCTACCGAATTTCAAATCGGGTTCCATGTAGTTCCCTTCTGCCCATTCGTTCCATGATCTTAGGAAAATAATGTTTTCTTCTTTGGGTTTATGTTTAGATAATTCTAGCACTTGTTTTACGTGTGCTTTGAAATGTGTTGGTGTTGAGTTTACAAAAATATGTCCGTGTCGGCCCGACCTTGGTGAATGATCCCAATTTGGAAAGATGCTAGGATAGCATTCTTTTCTCTTATCATTTTCAGCAATGAAATGCTTATATGCTTTTGCATAGTCGATAATAATTCCTGTTTTCAAATAAATTCTTTTGAACTTAATAAATGCTCTTTCTAAAAGTGATTTTTCTTTTTTGATAACATGAAATAATCGAACAACATTTACTGCATTAAAACCTTTTGCTATTAATGGATCGATATCTGAATCAGATTGTGCATTTGCTACAAAATGAATTCCATCTAAACCATTTTCCTTTGCAAGTTTTTGCCATAAATTTATAAATGCTGTAACATCAGGAATAAGTTGTGGCGCATAAATAAAGAATAGTGGCTTATTATTAACTCTTATGTAACGCTTATCTGTAAAGGCTTTCAACACTTCTATGAAGTGTTCTGTATAATCTCGCTCACCTCCATACTTCTGTTCAATTAAAAGCTTGTTCCCACCTTCTTTACTAAATTGCTTGTCCTCCCAACTATGATTTGCCCATCCTAAACAGAAAGGAAAATCAGGTTCTCCAGAAGCTAATACTTCGTTAAATGGACGTTCTATTAATCTTCTTTTATCTCCAAAATAATAATGCCAATAACAAAATCCTTCAACTCCATATTCACTTGCTAAATCTGCTTGTGCTTTACGAGCTTCCGGCAAACGTAAATCATAATATCCTAAATCTGCAGGAACACGTGGTTGATAATGGCCTTTGAATAATGGCTTAGCCTTACCCACGTTTGTCCATTCTGTAAAGCCTTTCCCCCACCATAAATCATTTTCTGGAATAGGGTGAAACTGCGGTAGATAAAAAGCTATAATTCGGGCTTTAGGATTATTCATTTTGAAAAAATATTATTTCAGCAAGCTTTTAATTCGCTTAACGTCTTCTACAGATTTTATTTCTTTATAAAGTGTATCGATATTTTCTTTAATCCAATCGATAGGCATGTCTTTTAAATAGATAGTCATTAATTCATTTATGATATCTTCTGAAAACCTATATTTAATAAGCTTTGCAGGCGTACCACCATAAATTGCATATGGAGGAACATCTTTCGTTACAACAGCTCCAGCAGATATAATTGCACCTTTACCTACTCGAACGCCTGAGAATAGGATCGCATCGGTTCCAATCCACACTTCATCTTCAATAACCAATGGACCTTTATTTACAGCATCTATAGGTGATCTTTTTACGAATCGAGAATATAAAGGGAAAGTTGTAAAAGTATTTATCTGATGATTTACTCCTAATAGAAATTGAACACCCGGTGCGATAGAAACATAATTTCCAATTTCTAATCGTTCTCCTTCTTGCTCAAACAAACTTTGAATTTGTAACATTCCATACGTAGCTTTTCCTACAGAAACGTTATTCATTGGGAAAGTACGATCTCCAACGATTGTATCGTTGTGAGCATTTCGCATTCTCCATTCTTTATCAAACTTGTTTTTATCAAGTTGTCTGAATATGGAACGAATGCCTGGAAGATTTCTTAAAAACGACATCTCTATAAATTAATTTGCACAGCGCACTACACCTTTGCTTAATCTATTTGACCAATAGATATAACCGTTTGTAAATTCAGTTTTATAACCTAAGTTTTGCATCGAACTGCTAATAAATGCTGGGTCTTCATCTCTATGGTAAACACAAACTGCTAGTTTATTATTTTTACCAGTACTCAAAGTATGATGCGCCCCTTTCAATGCTGATTTCTCTGCACCTTCAATATCCATCTTTAAAAACAATTGATCAACAGGCTTATCCTTCATGAAATCATCAATAGTAATGAAATTATTTTCAGACTTATCTCCAACATATTTACGAACAATAGTTACTTTATCTTTCCATGGTTCGAAAGTGTTATTTAAAGCTTCAATCCAAAATTCTTCACACTCGAACATGTATACATGTTTTACATATTCAATTGTATCTAAAGAGAATATACCTTCCGCAGAACCAATGTCTAAAAGGGTTCTATCTTTTAATTCATCATAAGAAACGACATAGCGATGTGCAGATTCTGGATCTTGTTCTGTAATTAAACTTCTGTATAATGTTATTAATTGTTGCTCTGAGTAACGATCAGGGAAATATAATTTCCTTCCGTTGTGCATTACATACGACATGTTTTTTTCTACATCACGAAATACATTGATTTTAGTGTTTCTGTATTTCAACATAAACTCACCCGGACAAGAAACGATTCCATGACGACCTATGAATGCATAGGCTTGACGTTTTTCATTCTTAGGAAGAAGCCATCCAAATAAATTTAGAAAGAAGCCTTTGAAATATGCTTCGAAATTTCTGATAAAAAACATCAAATCACCTAAAACGACCTTATATATTTTATCTCTTAAACTAGATGGTACTACTTTTCTATAAATACTTGCAATCATCTTTTTATTCTATTTAATATTTGATGCCATAAGATATAAATATCTTCAGACAACTTAAATTTAAGTACTGGAACTCCCATAAACACAAGCACTAAGGCCGATCTAATGGCAATATCTAGCAATCTGTAACCCGACAAAGGTAAATAAGCTATGATAAAATACGTAGCAAATCCGATCAAAAACACATATAAAGTGTTCATAGAGAATGGCTGCATATTGAATTTTCTGTAGATATAAACGAATCGGATTGAATTAAACGCTGTGTAAGAAATTAAATTCGAATAAGCAGAACCAACAATTCCGAAATGACTTATTAAGAAATAATTTGTTGGAATTGATAGTCCGATAAAAATCACTTGAGTATAAAAGCTGAACCTCCACATATTAGAAGTGGTTAGCATTTCGCCATTTATACCACAACCCAAATCTAAAATCCTAGCAAATGACATGATAAGGACTACGTATTTCCCATCAGCATATGCAGCTGGAAGGAAGCTAAATAAATCGTCGATATTTAACCATACTCCTAAGAAAATAGTAATACCAAAAATCAATTGATTTAAGGATGTCTTTTCATACAGATATTGAATGTTCTTGTAATCCTTATCCTTCCAGGATTGTGCAAGAATAGGAGTTGCGACACTACTTATTGTACGACGAGGAACTTCTATGATAGTAGAAATATATGCTGCCACGGTAAACACACCTGTGCTTTTCAATCCTGCAATACCAGCTATCAAAAACGTATCAACATTGTCGGCAATAATACCAAACAAGCCACCACCATAAATAAATGAGCCGTACGCAAACATCTTACTACGCAAGCGTTTCGTTAATCGAGTAGTAGTTACATGGAAACGTAAAAGCTTTAATCGAGCTAAATCATATACCATAATTACACATGCCAAAGCAAAGTAAACACTAAACAACCAAATGAATTGATGATAATCGATTAACTGAAATGCAAAAAGTAGAATTAGAATTGCAGTATAAATTCTCAACCCAACTTCTTTTAAAAAAACTGGTAATATATTTCTAAGGTTTGAGCGGGAATAGGTTTCGAAAATGGTATAGGCAACCATAAAAAAACCACCAATAAAAGTTAAGTAGAAGTACTCACTTAATAAAGGTGACTTTTTAGAAAAGTACCTTACTATCTCGGGGTAAAAAAACCAAGAAAGAGTACTCATCAATATAAAACCTACTATTGCAATTAAGCTCGACCAAAACATAAGGTCGTTGCGCTCTCTCGCATGATCCTTATAATAGGGGAAGAATTTAATGATTACGGCAGGTAATCCGAGTAAGCAAAGCTGAGCGAACGTGATAGTTGTACTGGTCAGAACTCTTGTGAGTCCGACTTGCTCGGCAGAAAAAAGTAATGGAAAAAACACTAGAAGGTTTACAGCGCCTAGGGCAAAGCCAATATAGACTAGAATAGATGCTTTAATACCTTGACGTTTTACGATTCCCATTATAAAATTAAAAGCACTAAAATACTGAATTTGATTGGATATAGGGAAGCAAATCTATAAGTTCATATAATCCTTAACTCTCTTATTTGCAATGGCTTTCCACGATGAGTTCTGCTCTACTCTTGCATTTACAATGGTTCCGATTTTATTTCTCAGTTCAGTGTTTTCTAATTTAAGGAGTTCATTTGCCAATGCTTCTGCATCATTAGTCTTGTATTTAGCAGCTAAAATATTAGGCTGATGTTGATATTCAACCTCTGTATTATCATAGCTTGTATAGGCAAATACTTGATCAGAAATGACTACTGACAACCCGCACGCTGCCGCATCTAAAATACTCGTTGTTACCGAACGAGGCCATACGGCAATATCTGAAGCTCTGTAATAATCAGACAATTCATGTGAAGGAATAAAATTTAAAACCTTACAGTTTTCAAACTTCGCTAATTCATCTTTTAATTCTCCAGAACCTATAAACAATGCTTTAAAATGTTTTCCTTTTTTCTGAAGTAGTTGAATTGCTTCCGCTAACACTAATGGACTTTTCTCTTCAGTAATTTTACCACTAAAAACACAAACGATATCAGAATCAGAATAACCCAATTCGTTTCGTAATTTATTTCGAGTAGCAACATCATTCGATGTAACGGGATGATATAAATTTGTATCTACACCCAATGTAGAAACTTCAACTTGTTCTGGTTTAAAAGCAAAAAACAGACTCGCTAACTTCTTAGAGTCCTTAGTAACTGCGTAACATTTTTTAGATACTCTACGAATTATTAAACCGGGTATTCTAAACATGATACGGATATACCATCTCTTTTTAAAATCTAACTTTTTCCAACCGCCTAATAATCGGAAAGAAATTAAAATAAAATGATTAGCAGTAAAAAGCTTATACTTGAAGAACCTAGCAAATAAAGCTAGTTTCACAGTATGAGGTTCATTGATATCGAAAGATTGAACGATATCAGGCTGAACTTTTTTAAGTGTTTTCCATATGCTATTAATCCAAATAATATTTCCAAAACGCCAAGATGGTAAACGATGTACATGTACATCACCATCCATAAATTCACCTTCACTTAAAATATTTGGACCTTGGTATTTTTCGTAAATTTCTTTGTAGCGTGGATGATTCCAATACGACTGATATTTCGTTGTGAAAATATGAACTTCATGACCCTGCCTTACAAATTCCTGCGACAAGCTATTTGTAATATAACCAAATCCAGGAGTGTACCACTTAACTATAAATACAATTTTCACTTTCTATTCTCTGAATTTTAAAACAACAGCAGGCACTCCTGCAACTATCGCATAGGGCTCTACATCTTTCGTAACTACACTTCCAGCTCCTATAACTGCACCTGAGCCAACACTTACACCTGGCATAATCGATACATTTGTACCAATCCAAACATCATCACCAATATTTACAAAGTTCTTTGTTTTATCCCATGCCTGATCTATCATCATTTCACCTTTTTTAATTAAATGATTTGCAGCAACAATATTTATATTTTGAGAGAATATGCATTTTTTACCTATTGTAATCTTTCCGCCTCCAGCTCTAATATTATTCATTTCTCCAATCGATGTGCCTTCGCCAATAATTAGCTCAGAATTTTGTTCATTCGAATGATGGTCGTTTATACAAACTAAACATGTATAAGCCCCTATAAATACACCTTTGCCAATTTTTACATTCTTAAAGTCGTCTATTAATAATTGAGCATCTTGATGAACATAAATATCGTATTTCATTTGCACATAGGCGATTTTGAAAACCTTATATACTTTTTGAGCAATTAGTACAAAAAACTTGATTATCAAGCCTATAAGCCCCCATTTATTTAATAAAAACGATAGTTTTCGCATTGTTATGGTGTATTAATATGCTAAAGTATATAATATTTTTATATACTTTTATAGGTAAAACCTATTATTAATGAGATTATTCCTAGAAATAGCATTTAAAAATTTATATAAATTTATTACCCAGAAAAATTATTTCACGTTCTATTTGCTATTATTAAAATATGGTGATAAAAAAAGGCATCAACAGAAAATCGTAAAATTCTATCACTATGATCTAAGAGTTGCCGACCATTTATCTTTTATTTTTCAATTCAAAGAAATATTCATCGAGGAATCTTATAAATTCATTTCAAACCAAAAAAATCCTGTTATTGTAGATTGTGGATCTAATATTGGGATGAGCGTATTATACTATAAATCATTATTCCCTGAGTCAAAAATCACGTGTATTGAAGCAGATCCCTCTATAGCAAATATTTTAGTAGAAAACTTAAATAGAAATCTTATTATTGATGTTGAAGTAATTAAAAAGGCTGCTTGGATTAATAATGATGGGGTTTCGTTTTCTAGTGATGGCGCAGATGGCGGAACAATAAACGAGAATTCTACAAATAAAATAGAATCTATAGATTTCAATGAGCTTCTTCGCGGATACACTCATATCGATTTTCTTAAAATAGATATTGAAGGTGCTGAGAAAGTTTTAATTCCATATTGCATGAACTCAATTTCTGTAGCCGAAAATATTTTTTTAGAGTATCATACTAATTATAACGACGTTCAAAATTTAGGTTTGATTTTAGATTCATTTACTAAAAAGGGATATAAGTATTTCATCAAAAATGAAAATAAAAGAAACTCTCCTTTTGCAAATAAAATGCAAAACAACGCATTTGATATGCAACTAAATATTTTCTTATACAAATCTTAAGATGAAAGTAGTTATAGTAAATACTTCAGAGAGCAAGGGTGGTGCAGCTGTAGCGTGTAAAAGACAATTTGAAGCACTTACTAGTATAGGCATAGATTGCAGCTTATTGGTTTTTCATAAAACATCTAATAATCCAAAAGTAATTCAAATTCCTATTTCAAAATTCAAACATCAGTTTTTACATTTTCTATTTTATATTGAATTGTTTTGTTTGAAATTTTTAAAGTTGAAAAACAAAGACTTTTCATTATCCATTTTTGGAATTTCCTTATCAAAAATAAAAGAAGTTCAAGATGCAGATGTTATACACTTGCATTGGATTCACAATAGTTTTATCAATATAAAAGATATAAGAAATCTAAGTTCAAAAAACAAAAAAGTATTTTGGACAATGCACGATATGTGGGCATTTACTGGTGGTTGTCATTATGCTGACACATGCATGAAATATACACAAAGCTGTTCTACTTGTCCGCAATTAAAAAGTAATTCGATAATTGATATTGCAAAAAATCAACATCGTAAAAAGAAAAATTTAAATTTCGAAAAGATTAATTTTTTAACTCCGAGTAAATGGCTTACTACAATTGCAAAGAATAGTTCAATTCTCGAAAATGCAAATGTAAATCCATTATCAAATTGTATTGATACTAACAAAAAGAGTCCTATTGAGAAAGAACTTGCCTTAGCTAAACTTGGATTGGAAAAATTAAAGAATAGGAAAATATTCTTATTCATAGCTATGAATGCTAATGATCCACGTAAAGGGTTTAAGGAATTAGAGGATAGTTTAAATTTATGGACATTAAAATTTCAAGAGAAAGCGGTATTGTTAGTGGTAGGAAGATTAACGCAAGAATTTAACATTAATAAAGATCTAATAGAAGTAGTATCCTTAGGCCGAATTTTCGATGAAGAAAAGATAAATGCAGCATATTCATGTGCAGATTTATTTTTAATGCCATCTAAACAAGACAATCTTCCGAATACTATCATGGAATCCTTAACCTTTGGCACTCCTATTGTGGCTTTCCCAACAGGTGGAATTCCGGAAATGATTATCCATAAGAAAACTGGATACATTGCTGAATCGGGCAATATTGAAGATTTTAGTGAAGGTATTCATTGGGCCTATTTAAACAGTGATTCTAGTAGAAATGAGTGTAGAAATTTTGCAATTGAACATTATGACTACAAAACTATAGCTGAACGACTAAAAAATATTTATGAAAAGACTAATTAGTCTATTATTTGTTACCCTACTTACGATCTCATATTCTTATTCCCAGAATGATGGTACTTATACATTTGGAACATCGGGAACTGAAAGCGCATCTTCAATTATACAATTAAGCGACGGAACATATATAATTGGAGCAAGAACTAGCGGTAATGATTTCACATTACTAAACGTAAATAACAACGGAGCACTTATAAAACAAGCTACGCTTCCGAATACCATGACTATTACAAAATTAGTATTGTTAGCAAATAATGATATTTTGGTAGTGGGCTCTGAAACATCTACAGAGAGCGCATCACTTGTAGTTATTCGACTTAATTCAAATTTAACTATACAATGGTCGAAAAGACTAGCTGGTTCTTTTATGGCTTATGCGTTTTCAGCAATTGAATGTCAGAATGGTGAATTAATGTTTGTGGGGTATTCTTCAACATCGGGTTCGAGTAATGCTGATTGGGATGGATTAGCATTTAGATTGTTTTCTAACGGAAATCTTCGTTGGAAGAAAATAATTCAAACAAGTGTAGTATCAGATTGGCTAGTTGACTTAGTAGAATTACCAGGCGGGAATGTTGTGGCCTTTGGTGCATCATCGCAAAGCACTGTAGATTATCAAATAATGAAAATAGCTCCAAATGGTGATATTTCTGGTTTGAAAACTTTCGATGCAGGGCAAAATGAAGTCATGTATCATGCCTTACTAGTTAACAATAAATTGTACGTCACTGCTGGATCTTGGTCTTTTAGTTTTGGTCAGTATGATATGAGCTACATAAAGCTCGACACAAATTTCAATATTGAGATTTCAAAAGTTTATGGTGGAAGTTCTATGGACTTCCCTCTATATTCTTTTTATAAAAACAATGAAATTTCTGTTTTTGGATATACAAATACTTTTGACTCTGATTACGATTTAGTAATTACAACATTCGACTTATCAGGAAATAAATTAGGCACGAAAAGAATTGGAGGTGCGAATAGAGAACTTGTTTCTACTAAAGGAAATTCATTCTTAATAAACAACAATAATAAATTCGTTACTGTTGGAGAAACAGCAACCCATGGAAGTGGCTCTACTGATATTTTTCTATCCTTTGCAGGCTTCACTACCAATTGTTGCCCGTTTATTTCTGATGTATCCTACAGTATTGCTAATGCAACATATGCTTCAAGCAACACCGCATCAATAACCGCGAATACATCATTAAATACATTATCAAACATTAGTATCACACCTAATACAACAGTTCTATATACAAGCGCATCTAATTGTGCTATTACTACAATCAATGCAAATATTCAAGCAGATACTGTTACATGTAAAAATGTAGCCTTAAACTTCACTTCTACTTCGAATGCTGTTAGCCCGACCTTTTCATGGGACTTTGGTGATCCTTCTGCAGGATTAAGTAATAATTCAACTTTGCAAAACCCAACATTTACATATGCTAATAATGGTAATTACTTAGTTGTTTTAACTGTAAGTAATGGTTGTAGTTTGACAAAGGACAGTATAACTATTCATGTAAATAATGGAACTCCTTTGGATGTTAATCCTACTACTGCTAAAAAAACTTATTGCACAACTGAAGCAGTTAATTTTAATTCCAACGTAAGCATATTAAATACAACTCACTTGTGGAATTTTGGTGATCCAACCTCAGGGTTGAATAATACTGCAACATCGATGAATGCTTCTCATACTTATGCTAATCCTGGAATTTACGTTGTAACGTACTTTGTAATTCAAGATTGCAGAACCGATTCTGATACGATACACGTTTACATTACAGATAACATCGAAATGGGATTGAATATTATTCCTATGAATGCAACATACTGTGCGAACAACATTGTAAATTTCATTTCAAATAATAATTCGAATACTGCAACATATCATTGGGACTTTGGTGATCCGAGTTCAGGTGCAAATAATACTTCAAGTTCTAATTCAACATCACACAACTATACGTCGGCAGGAAATTATGTCGCTACTATTATTGTAAATGATTATTGTTCTGTAGATTCAGACACCGTACATATATATGTGGTAAGTAGTACAGCATTAACCAGTCAATTATCTATTCCAACTTTATCATATTGTACAGGAGATAGTATACGTATTACAGGAAACTCAAATGATGTTGATGCAGTGTATAATTGGGAAGTTATTGACAACACAAATACTGTAATAAAACAGATTGCGTCTAAAAATGCTAAATTCACACTTAGCAATAATGGTAATTATAAAATCTATTTAATTACAAATAATGCTTGTAATAGCGATACAGATTCAGTTTTCATAAGCATTACAGGGGGTGTGAATGCTATAGCACAGTCGAACAAACTAACTTATTGTGTAAATGAAGTTGTTTCATTAACTGGAACAATTACTGGCGTTTCTAGTTCTTTTGTTTGGAATTTCGACGACCCCTCTTCAGGTAGTAATAATACTTCATCACAACTTAATCCAACTCACTCTTATTCAATTCCGGGAAATTACACAATCACACTTATTGTAACCGGAGGTTGTTTACCCGACACAAGTTTTCTGGATATTACAGTATCTAATGGATTTAATCTGAATACTCAAGTAAGCAATATCCCAAGAGCATATTGCCCTGGAGATACCGTAAAATTAATAGCAAACTCAGATGATCCATTGGCAAATTTCAGCTGGAATTTCGGAGATCCAAATTCTAGCAGTAACAATTCTAGTTTAACCAATCCCACACATGTATATAATACTTCAGGGAACTATGTAATTACATTAAACAGTAATAACAATTGCTTTCAAGAAGAAGACACTATTCATATTTCTATTGGACCATTTATTTCACCTTCATTTGATTTTATTTTAGATTCTTGTACTGGTGCAATTCTATTTACAAACACTACATTAAATACTAACTCAAATACGTATTCATGGTTAATTAATGGAGAAGAAATTTCAACTAATACGAATGCTTCTACTGTTATTAATAATTCTGGTAAGTATGAAGTTAGATTAATTGTAAATCCCAATTCAAATTGTGTAGATACATTATTTCAAGAGTTGGATTTAAGTCTATTTGATGATTCATCAAACTTATTTATTCCAAATATCTTCACCCCAAATAACGATGGCATAAATGATTTCTTTGAAATTACTGGGTCTAACTTATGTAAGGTGAGCAAACTTATTGTATTCAATAGATGGGGACGTAAAATCTACGAAACTGAAAATGAATTAAAATGGGATGGTAAAAATGAAAACGAAATCTGTCCTGTAGGTACCTATATCATATATCTTGAACTAGAAAACAAAAAAATCGTTAGAGCTATTTCATTGTTGAGATAATATTTTTTACAGTAAAATGACTACATATCAAGTATTTAAAGTTAATTTTATTGTGTGTGTGCTTTAAAAAAACGATGAACTCTAAACCTTACATTTCAAATAAATTCACATCAGTAGTAATTCTACTGATACTTATATTTATTTGCAAAGAGTCATCAGCAGATAATTGGCTAAAAGCATATCATAGTTTCGGATCAAAAACAAAGGGCTCATCTGTAGTAACACTTCCAGACGGCAATATAGTAGTAGCAAGTAGAACTGCTAACGATGAAACTGCCTTAATGATTACCAGTTCAAATGGTGTAATTCTTAAAGAAGCGGAATTCATTAAAACGAAAACAATTAACAATATTGTTTATACTTCAGACAACAATTTATTTGTTTGCGGAGTTAGCGATTCCATTAATAATTATGGCACGAATGTTTTCTGGATGAAATTAGATTTAAATCTAAATGTCATTTGGTCGAAACAATCTGATAGAACATTTAATGATATGTGCGAATCTGGAATTCAGCATTCTGATGGGACATATTATATAGTTGGTTATGGTTCACGCACAGGAAACAATTTATCAGACAGAGACGCCCTTATCTATCACATAGGTTCAGATGGCGAATTATTACAAGCTAGAATTAGTTCATCATTTGGTGCCGATTATCTGAATAATATAATTGAACTTCCTGATAATAATATTGTAGCCATTGGTTCTAAAATATGGCAAGTGGAGATGGATGTTCTTATTTCAAAATTCGACAAAGATTTAAATAATATATTAACAAAAACTTATGGTGGGCAAGATAGTGAAGGAGCATATGATTTAGTAACAGACAATAGTAATATTTATGTACTTGGAGGAACTCATACATATGGTGCAGGAAGGTATGATATACTTTTAAGTAAACTTGACTTTAATCTGAATTTTGTTTTTACGAAATCATACGGAACTGTTGCCGATGAATCTGCATATTCTATTAGCAAAATAAATAATGAGTTATATTTAGTTGCAAACTATGATACATTAATTGTAGCAGATAGTACTTATGTTCCAACTAAACTATTGTTTGTAAAAACTGATTTGGATGGCAATATATTATCATCAGTTTATTTCAACAAGAGTAGTCAGATTAATAATTTAAATTCTGTTGTTGTGTCGAGCAACAATGAATTAATAATCAATTTTAATACTTCAGAATTAGCAAAAGACAATAAACCTGCACTAGTTATTTTAGTAACGGATAGTTTGAAGTTAACATGTTGTGATTTCTTTTCTCCTATACTTCTTGAATCTGATGATGCAAGTATATTATTTAGAAATAATAATATTGCATATAATCCTGCCGGTAATTCACTAGCTTTAAATTCGGCTAGTGGTGATATAAGTTTTACTGAAGTTTTTAGATGTTCGAATGCCAGAGACACCACTCAAATCGAAAATATAAACAATAGTACTTTCTGCAGAAATCAACCTATATTATTTAATGCGAATACTTCTATAGACCCTATCAGGAGTACATGGATATTTGGAGATTCTATTGGTGTAATCGATACTGCTGGTAATGATGTAATTTTCAAATTTGATACCGTTGGGGTTTTTAATATTTACTATATCGCCGAATTCAAATGCAATTCAGATACCGATACCATTAGTATTGAAATTGTGAATAGCAAACCATACTTCGTTCAGTTAGATAAAATTGGTAATTGCTTGAATAAACCAGTAGAATTTGGTGTTATTTCTTCAACTGAAACTATAAAAAAATACAGTTGGAATTTTAACGACCCCTTATCAACAAAAGATACATCGAGTAATGCTTTCCCAAGCTATACTTATACAAAACCAGGCACTTATAAAGTTTATTTATTTTCTGAAACTTATTGTGGATCGAAATTAGATAGTATCGATGTTTTTATTCCTGATAAGAGTAAGGTTGAACTTGATAAAACGGTTAGAACTTATTGCAAAAACACAGTCGTACCCTTTAACTTAAATTTATCAGAAATACCTGTAAGTACATCATGGAACTTTGGAGATCCTAGTTCTCCGAATAATACTACTACTGGAAATACTGCTTCTCATACGTATACAAAAGGAGGTAATTTTATTTGTACTGTAATTTCGCAGTTTAGTTGTGCTTCAGATACTGATACCATACACTTAAATATATTAGAATATTACCCTTCGCCGGTACAAATAAATTATACTGGGTTATGTGCCAATCAGCCTTTTCAATTTGATGTAAGTAATAATTTAACCGGACCAACTTATGAATGGGAAATTGTAAAGAATTCTACAATTACTAATTACACAACGAAATCATTTACACATCAATTTAATTCTGAAGGGGAATACATTATTAGAGTAAAAGTTAGTGACAATGATTGTAATGCTGGCTTAGATACAATTGTACTTAATGTAGCTGAATTTAGCACAGCTGAAATAAACACGATTACTGATCCTTGTTTAAAAAACATTGTTTTTAATTCGATAAATACATCTAGTAATGTACTTTGGAAATTAAGCGATGGCTTTGAAAGCAATGAAAACATATTAGTGTATTCATTCCAAAATACTGGAGATTACGAGGTAACTTTAATTACGAATCCTAATTCGAATTGTGCAGATACTACAAGTACAACTGTAAACTATATCAAAGAAAATGCTAATGGAGGTGTATATATTCCTGCGGTATTCTCTCCTAATGGAGATGGTAATAATGATGAATTCGTCATTTTAAATTCTACAAATAATCCATGTAAACTAATTTCCTTTAAAGTATATGATCGTTGGGGGAAAATAATGCATAGTGTAGATAAGTATGAAGACTTTAAATGGGACGGTAAATTCAATGGAAATACAGTGATGCCCGGCACATATGTTGGGTTTTTAGAAACTGAATCAGGCACGAGTTCATTTGTGATAAACGTAGTTTACTAATTATTCTATTTAGTATATTTGTTTATGCAGTTCAAGCTTACCTCAGATTATATTCCTACTGGAGATCAACCAGAAGCCATAAAACAATTAGTTGAAGGCTTAAATAAACAAGATCGTTTTCAAACATTACTTGGTGTAACTGGTTCTGGAAAAACTTTTAGTATTGCGAATGTTATTCAGGAAGTTCAACGTCCAACTTTAATATTAAGCCATAATAAAACTTTAGCTGCTCAACTATACGGCGAATTCAAACAATTTTTCCCAGAGAATTCTGTGAACTATTTTGTATCGTATTATGATTATTACCAACCTGAAGCATATATTCCTACTACGAATACTTATATCGAAAAAGATTTAGCCATTAATGATGAAATTGAAAAATTACGTTTAAGAACTTCATCAGCATTAGTATCTGGAAGAAGAGATGTAATTGTTGTTTCTTCCGTTTCTTGTATTTATGGAATGGGAAATCCGGCTGACTTTACAGAAAGTGTTGTGAGATTACAAGTTGGGCAAACTGTTAGTCGTAATGCATTTTTATACCGATTAGTAGAACTCTTATACTCTAGAACTACAGCTGAATTTAAAAGGGGAACATTTAGAGTGAAAGGTGAAACGGTAGATATTTATTTGGCTTATGCTGATTATGCTCTGCGCATTTCTTTCTTTGGAGATGAGATTGAAGAAATAAGTAATATCGAACCAAATTCAGGTAAAACTCTTGAAAAGATTGATACTGCAGCCATTTATCCTGCGAACTTATATGTAGTTCCAAAAGACAGAATGCAAGGTGCAATTCGTGATATTCAAGATGAACTTGTATTACGAAAAGAACAATTCGAACGTGAAAAAAGATTCTTAGAAGCAAAAAGAATTGACGAACGTGTGAATTACGATTTAGAAATGATTCGTGAATTAGGTTATTGTTCGGGTATAGAAAATTATTCTAGATTTTTTGATGGAAGAAGAATGGGTGATCGCCCATTCTGTTTGTTAGATTATTTTCCGAACGATTATTTAATGGTGATTGATGAAAGTCATGTTACCGTTCCACAAATTCGAGCGATGTATGGAGGAGACAGATCTAGAAAAACATCCTTAGTGGAATATGGATTCCGTCTTCCATCTGCAATGGATAATAGACCTTTAAATTTCCAAGAATTTGAATCTTTAACAGGACAAATAATTTATGTTAGTGCAACACCAGGCGATTATGAACTTCAACAATCTGAAGGTGTAGTAGTAGAACAAATCATTCGCCCTACTGGATTGTTAGATCCAATTATAGAAATCAGACCAGCAGTAAACCAAGTAGATGATTTATTAGATGAGATTGATAAAACGATAAAGAATGGATTTAGAGTACTAGTGACAACGCTTACAAAACGTATGGCGGAAGAACTCACTAAATATTTAACTCGATTAAACATAAAGTGTAGATATATTCATTCTGAAGTGAAAACCATGGAACGAGTTGAAATACTTCGTGATCTTCGATTAGGAACTTTTGATGTATTAATTGGAATTAACTTATTGAGAGAAGGTCTAGATTTACCAGAGGTTTCTTTGGTTGCAATTTTAGATGCCGATAAAGAAGGGTTTTTAAGATCAGAGCGAGCATTAATTCAAACTATCGGAAGAGCAGCTAGAAATTCGGAAGGTAAAGTGATTATGTATGCCGATTCTATTACTAAATCGATGAAAGTTACCATAGATGAAACTAATCGAAGAAGAGCAAAGCAAATTGAATATAACTCAGAACATGGTATTACTCCTACTACAGTAACTAAATCTAAAGCAGCAATTATCGAGCAAACCTCTATTATGGACTTCAAAGGAGGCGTACAGCAAGCTTATGTGGAGAAAGATGATAATTACCTAGCAGCAGACCCTGTAGTACAATACATGAGCAAAGCAGATATCGAAAAAGCCATAGAAACCACTAAAAAGGATATGCTGAAAGCATCTAAAGAATTAGATTTCTTATTAGCTGCTAAACTACGCGATGAAATGTTTGCATTGGAGAACTTTTATAATGAAAAGTTTACAAAGAATAATTAAACAAGCTTTCCGAAAGTCTGTTAATTAGTATATTTGTAAACAATATTATTTTATGTTTAAATTCATTTTAATCCTCATTTTAATCATTTTAGTGCTTAGGTCACTTTCTAGATTATTGATGCCATTTATGGTTTCTGAAGTGATGAAAAAAGCGCAAAGGAATATGAATGAGCAATACCGTCGTCAACAACAAACGCAACGCGAAGGAGATATTCATGTTGACTACACCCCACCAAAAGCTAAGAAAAGATTCAGCTTCACAAAAAGCGAAGGAGATTTTGTAGACTACGAAGAAATTAAAAAATAACATTGAAAAAGAGATTAGTCGTAGCTTCGAACAACAAGCATAAAATCGAAGAGATAAAATATATTCTTGCAGATCGATTTGATTTGGTAAGCATGGAAGAGATTGGCTTCACTGAGGATATCATCGAAGATGCTGATACATTTATCGATAATGCTTTTATCAAAGCTAGAACTATTCATCAAAAATTTAATTGTAATTGTTTTGCCGATGATTCGGGTTTAATGATTGAAGCACTAAACAACGAACCAGGAGTTTATTCTGCTCGATATGCAGGAGAACCTGTTGATCATCAAAAAAATATTGATAAGGTTTTGCAAAAAATGCAAAACATTGAAAATAGAAATGCAAAATTCGTAACGGTTATTGCGCTAATACTTGATGGGGAAGAATATCATTTTGAAGGAGAAGTATTAGGAACAATACGCAGAGAACGAAGTGGCACTAAGGGTTTCGGATATGATCCAATTTTCGAACCTATTGGTTACAATATTACTTTTGCAGAAATGACAGAAGAACAAAAAAATGCCATCAGCCATAGAGCTAGAGCACTAGCAAAAATGGAGATGGCATTACCGAAATAAAAACACCCTATTTTATCTCGAATATTATTTTAACCTCGTATTCTACTTTTATAGATTTTGTTCTGATTTGGTTATAGTCGTAGTTATTCATTCCGCTTTGATTCACAGCTTGAATTCTACCACCCTTACCATTCATATCTGGATAAATTATATTTCTATTTATTTCCTGAACATCTAAAACTCTACCACAAGTTTCACCATAAGTAGCAAGTAAAACTGTTGCTTTATCTTTTGCTTTTGCAAATGCTTTTAATTGAAGTTCTCTAAGTGTTCCTTCGATATTATTATTATCCATCTCGTCGATGTTAAACGACTCTAATGCTCTTGGATCTACTTTATCTAAAAATGTATCGATACATTCTACACTTGATAATTTCAGCAAATACAAACGACGATGCTCGAATGAACCTTCATCATTATTCGGACCATTATAAGAAATATAGCCGTAAATATTTCCAATCGAAAAATCTTCTGCATTACAGCCTAATTTTTTTATAACTTTTCGAATGTTGTTTTCAGTTTCTTTGATGCTAACAACTTTACCATTCTCTTTATAATCTTTAATTACGAAACTTGTATAGATAACATTTGGAGAAACTGTAGTAGAAGCATAACCTATTGTCTCCATTTTTCTAATTGAATAATCAGAAGAGTTTGAAGAACTTGAAGAATTTTGTGCAATTCCACTTAGATTGAGGAATAGTAAAATTGCGATTATTATTGAGCGTTTCATTACTTTGAGAGTTAAATTAACACTCAAATGTATAACTGCTTTGCTTACAATAATATGACAAATATCATGTTAGGCATTATTTAATTTCGAAAACCACTTTAACTTGGTAAGCAACTTTTATCTTTTGAGTTTCTGAGCCATTATCTGGGCCATCATGCTGTTGGTATCTTACATTTGGTTGAGAAAGGTCGGAACTACCATTCAATTGCAATTCTTCAACTTTTAAAGCTTTACCACATTTTTCTCCGAAACCTTGAAGTAAATCACAAGCTTTATCTTTTGCTGATTTTATTGCTTGAGATCTCACATATTTATAATGTTCAGTTAAATCTGAATGCGATGACTCATCGATATTAATAGACTCGATAAATGACTTATCAATTTTTGAGATAAATTCTGAAACTTTTGAAATATCTTCAAACTTAACACGGTATGTTTTTCTACTTTGATAAGAACCTGAATTTGCACCGTCTGAATAAGTCATATATCCGTAAACATTAACAACAGATAGGTTCTTAAGGTCAACACATAATGAAGTCAGGAGTTTTTTTACTTCTATTTCAGACTTGTCAATTGTATTTGTTTTACCATTTGCTTGGTAATCTTTCAGAGTTAAACTTACGAATACTTGATCGGGTTCTAGCTCTACAAATGCAGAACCTACTACTTCGATTGTACGAGTTGTATAGTTTAAAATATGTTCGTTATTTGAACTTGAATTCTGTGCGTAAGTAATAGTGCTCAATAATATTGAACATGCGATAAGAGAGATACGTTTCATTTGATTAAATTATACATCAAATGTAAGTGTATGCAAATCAGAAAAATATGACAATTGTCAGTTAGAGTATTGCTTAAACTAGTAAATTCTTAGTTTAAATTATTTTCGATTTTAGATAAATCGTTATTCAAAAACTTACTTTGAAATATGATGATTGTTACAACGCCAATGCTAATAGCAGCATCAGCAAAGTTGAATACTGGTCTGAAGAAAATAAAATCTTGTCCACCTAAGCCTGGGACCCAATCAGGATAGAAGCCTTGAATGATTGGAAAGTAAAACATATCGACTACTCTTCCGTGTAAGAATCCAGCATAACCAAATAACTTACCATAGAAAACAGAATCGATAATATTACCAAGAGCGCCAGCTAATATTAAGCTAACGCAAGTGATTAATCCAAAGTGGTATTTATTTTTAATTACATAATGAAAGATATATCCTAAGCCGAAAACCGCAAAAACTCTGAATAAGCTCAAAGCCAATTTGCCATAGTTTCCACCTAATTCTAATCCGAATGCCATGCCGTTATTTTCAGTGAAATGAATGATAAACCAATTACCAACGACATTGTATTCTTCTCCTATATACATGTTCGTTTTGATCCAAAACTTAATAAGTTGGTCAATAACTAAAATAGCTATTACGATTAAAATCGGTTTGATATAGATTTTCATATGCATAAAAAAAGAATGCGATAAATATCGCATTCTTTTTATCAATTCTTATGTATTAATTTTGTTTAAGTTTCGCTTCCATACTTAAAGTAGTATGAGGAACAGCTCTTAATCTTTCTTTTGGGATTAGTTTACCAGTTTCTCTACAAACTCCGTATGTTTTGTTTTCAATACGAACTAACGCAGCTTCTAACTGATCGATAAACTTACGTTGACGAGCAGCTAATTGATTTACATGTTCTTTTTCTAAAGTAGCTGAACCATCTTCTAATACTTTAAAAGTACCAGCAGTATCATCAGTTCCATTACTGTTAGGATTACTTAAAGTTTCTGTTAACAATTGAAGTTCTTCTCTTGCTGAATTTAATTTCTTAACAATGATTTCTTTGAATTCTAACAATTCAGAATCAGCATAACGAGTTTTTTCAGGAACAGATGGTTTAGCTGGTGCTACAACAGGTTTAGCTGCAGGTTTCTCCACTGGTTTTGAAACTGGCTTCGCAACAGGTTTAACTACTGCTTTAGGAGCAACCTTCGCTACTACTTTTTCAACCTTTTTAGCTTCAACTTTTTTAGGAACAACTTTAACTGGAGCTGTTTTTTTAGGAGCTGCTTTTGCTACTACTTTCTTAGGAGCAACTTTCGCTACTACTTTTTTAGGAGCTGCTTTTGCTACTACTTTCTTAGCAACTGCTTTTTTAGGAGCCGCTTTAACAACTGCTTTTTTAGCAACAGCTTTCTTAGGAGCTGCTTTTGCAACTACTTTTTTAGCTACTGCTTTCTTAGGAGCTGCTTTTGCTACTGCTTTTTTCGCAAGAGCTTTCTTAGGTGCCGCTTTCGCTACTGCTTTTTTAGCAACTGCCTTCTTAGGGGCTGCTTTAGCCACTACCTTTTTAGCCACAGCTTTCTTAGGAGCCGCTTTTGCTACTGCTTTTTTCGCAACTGCTTTCTTAGGTGCCGCTTTCGCTACTACTTTTTTAGCAGGCGCTTTCTTTGCCGCAGTTTTTGAAGTTGAACCGCTCGATTTTGCCGCTTTTACTGGCTTTTTAGCTGTTTTAGCTGGCTTTTTCGATGCTGATGTAGATTTCTTTTTCATTTATTTCAACCCTTTCGTTAATTGTTAAGTCTTGGACAAACTCCAATTTGTTCGCCAAAATTTCGGCGCAAATATAATTTAAATTATTATTTATTGAACCTTTAATAAATTCATTTTCAGCCACCACCACATTTATGCGGTCTGTAACCTCAAATCCTTTATCTTTTCTTAAATTTTGAATCCTATTCACAAATTCCCTAGCAATTCCTTCCTGACGAAGCTCCTCAGAAATATTCACATCCAAAGCCACTGTAAGCGTACCCATGACGTTTACTAACCATCCTGGAATATCATCTGCTATAATTTCTACTTCCTCTAACAACAACTCATGCGATCCTGTTTTTAAGATATACTTACCTTCTTTTTCAAGGCTAGATATCTCTTCCTGACCAAATTGTGCTATTTCAGCTGCCACTTCCTTCATGTCTTTACCAACTTTGGCACCCAACATTTTAAAATTCGGCTTAATCTTCTTCTTAATGAATCCTTCTGTGTCTTTTAAGTATGTAAGTTCTTTAATATTAGTCTCTGACAAGATTAATGACTTTACTCGCTCAACTTTCGACTCAAACTGATCATCTAAAATTGGGATAAGCACTTTTTGCAATGGCTGTCTAACATTAATATTAACCTTTTTCCTCAATGATAAAATCATCGATGAAATGTTTTGTGCCAACTGCATGCTTTCATTTAAACTCAAATCAATTAACTGATCATTTGCTTTTGTCCATGTACTCAAGTGTACCGACTCCTCTTTTAAAGATGTATTGTTTTGAACTGCTTTCGTTCTAATTCCGTCTGTTAAATTCTTATACATCCAATCTGAGAAGAATGGTGCAACCGGACTCATTAATTGAGCACACACTCTTAAGCATTCGAATAAAGTTTCGTAAGCAGATTTCTTATCATCTGTCATTTCACCTCTCCAGAATCTTCTTCTAGCTAAACGGACATACCAGTTCGATAAGTTTTCGTCGACGAATGATTGAATAAATCTTGCAGCACGATGTGGCTCGTAATTTTCATATGCCTCTTCCACATCTTTTATCAATGCATTTAAACTTGAAATAATCCAGCGATCTAATTCAGGTCTTTCCGAAACTGGAATTAAATTTTGTTCATCAATTTCAAACTGATCGATATTAGCATATAATGCAAAGAATGCATAAGTATTATAAAGCGTTCCAAAGAACTTTCTTTGTACCTCTTGTAATCCTTCTATATCAAACTTTAAATTGTCCCATGGAGCTGCATTGCTAATCATATACCAACGTGTAGCATCTGGGCCAAATTTATCAATCGTTTCAAATGGGTCGACAGCATTACCTAAACGCTTCGACATTTTGTTACCATTTTTATCTAGTACCAATCCATTCGACACTACATTTTTGTATGCGATTGAATCGAATAATAATGATGAAATAGCATGTAATGTAAAGAACCATCCACGAGTTTGATCTACACCTTCTGCAATAAAGTCTGCAGGGTAAGCTCCATCCCATCCATTTGCAAAAGGTTGTTTATCTCCCGCTGCTAATTTCTTCATATCTAATCCCCACTGCGCATAAGGCATAGCACCCGAATCAAACCAAACGTCTATTAAATCTGGTTCTCTAAACATTTTCTTACCAGATTCAGAAATCAAAATAATATCATCTACATAAGGTCTATGTAAATCATAAGTATTGTTTTCGTATTGATTTAATATTGATGATAGTTTTGTTTTTTCTTCAGCATTTAATGCATCAGAATTAACTGCTTTTTGAATTGCTTCTTTTAATTCAGCAATAGAGCCAATGCATCTTTCCTCCGACTCATCTTCAGTTCTCCAAATTGGTAATGGTGTTCCCCAATATCTAGAACGAGATAAATTCCAATCCACAAGATTTTCTAACCAATTTCCAAATCTACCTGTACCAGTAGATTCTGGCTTCCAATTAATTTCTTTGTTCAACTCTACCATACGATCTTTCAAGGCAGTAGTTTTGATGAACCAAGAATCTAATGGATAATACAGTACTGGCTTATCTGTTCTCCAGCAATGAGGATAAGTGTGCTCGTATTTCTCTACTTTGAAAGCTTTGTTTTCAGTTTTCAATTTAATAGCGATACGTTCGTCGACAGATAAATATTTATCACGACCTTGTTTCGCTCTTTCAATTTCTTTCTCTTCAGCATTTAAATAATCTTCCTTCACAAATTCATTAGGGAAATCAGTTACGGCTTCCACAAATTTTCCTCTTTTATCTACTAGAGTTAATGAACCAATTCCATTTTGTTTCGCTACTCTAAAGTCATCCGCACCAAAACTAGGAGCAATATGTACGATACCTGTACCATCTTCAGTTGTTACGAAATCTCCAACAATAACACGGAATGCATCGCCATCTTCTGGTTGAGCATATGGCAATAATTGTTCGTAACGAATGCCAGCTAAATCTTTTCCTTTAAAAGAGTTTAATACTTTAAATGGTATATTTTTATCTCCAGCTTTATACTCTTCAAATGTTAATTCCGCATTTTTTTCAGAAAAATATTTTTCAAATAAATCCTTTGCAAGTATAACGTGTATAGGCTCGAATGTATATTGATTAAATGATTGAACTAGAACATATTCAATTTCTTTACCTACAGCTAATGCTGTATTTGATGGTAAAGTCCATGGAGTAGTTGTCCATGCAATGAAATGAACATCACTAACATTTTCTGGATAGATGAACGATGACTTCTCATCTTTGATCGCTTTAAATTGTGCAATCACTGTAGTATCCTTCACCATTTTGTAAGTTCCAGGCTGATTAAGTTCGTGAGAGCTTAATCCAGTTCCTGCTGCAGGCGAATATGGCTGAATAGTATATCCTTTATACAACAAGCCTTTGTTGTACATCTGTTGTAATAACCACCATAGAGTTTCGATGTATTCGTTGTGATAGGTAACATATGGGTCATTTAAGTCAACCCAATAACCCATCTTCTCCGTTAAATCATTCCATACATCAGTATAACGCATTACTTCTTTTTTACAAGCAGTGTTGTATTCATCAACAGAAATTTTCTTACCGATATCTTCTTTCGTAATTCCTAAAGCTTTTTCAACTGCAAGTTCAATTGGTAATCCATGCGTATCCCAACCACCTTTACGTTTCACCTGAAAACCTTGCAGGGTTTTGTATCTGCAAAAAATATCTTTGATACTTCTAGCCATTACGTGGTGAATACCTGGCATACCATTCGCTGATGGTGGACCTTCGTAAAAAGTATAGGGCTTAGACGATGGACGAGATGAAATACTTTTCTCAAAGATTTGCTCGTCTTTCCAATATTTCAAAACGTCTTTCCCGATTTGCGATAAATTTAATTGCTTATATTCTGGGTACTTACTCATACAAATTAATTTTCTTTCTTCTTTTCAAGTTTGCGTTCTAAACTCAACAATAATGTTGGTAATAAAATCAAGTTTGAAATTAATGCTACTAATAATGTTATCGATAATAATATTCCTAAGGCAATGGTGCCACCAAAATTTGATGCGGCAAAAATTCCGAAACCAAAAAACAAAATGATCGCTGTATATATCATTCCTAGTCCAGCTTCTTTAAGTGTTACAGAAACTATTTTAGAAATACTCCAATCTTTAGTGTATTGCTCATGTCTGAACTTCGTTAAAAAATATAAAGTCTGATCAGATGCAATTCCAAAAGCAATACTAAAGATTAATATAGTACTAGGTTTTAAACTCATCCCCATATAACCCATTATACCTGCTGTAATAATTAGAGGAACAATGTTTGGTAATAATGAAATGATAACCATCTTAATTGTTCTAAATAATACCAACATAAGAATCGATATTAAACCAATGGCGATTAATAAACTCTCTACTAAGTTTGCTAATAAATAGTTTGTTCCTTTAACGAAAATCACACTTGCTCCTGTTAATAGCACATCGTATTTCTCAGGATTAAATATTGAATCGATTCTAACTTTTACTTCATCTAATAACTTATTCATTTTATTAGAACCAACATCTTTCACTTGGAAACTAACTCTTGTTTTTTGATAAGTTGAATCTATGTATGATTTCAACATACTACCATTTCCACCTGATTTTTTAGCATAAGATAAAATGAATGCTGCTTCGCCTTCAGAAGGTAATTCATAAAACGAAGGTTCTCCATTATAAAAAGCTTGCTTAGAATATTTCAAAACTTCATTTAATGAAATTGATCTAGAAAATTCAGAATATGAACTCATCATTTTATCCATCTTCTCGATCTTCTTAATGCTCGCAATATTCATTAATCCATTTTTACGCTTCGAATCTATTTGAACTTCTAAAGGTAATACCCCATCAAAATTTCTTTCAAAAAATTTCAAGTCTGTTAACACTGGGTCATTCTGTGGTAGGTCGTCTACCATATATCCGTTCACATTTATTTTAGTCATTCCATAAGCAGATATGAGAACTAATAAAATAGTAACTCCATATACTACTTTAGAATAATTGTGAACCCAATTGTCTATTCGTTGAATGAATACATTTAAGAACTTATTCTCTAAATGTTTTGTTTGCCATAATTTAGGGTTAGGCAAGTATGTAAAAATAATAGGAATTAAGATCAATGAAATTAACCATGTTAACATTACATTGATGGATGCAACAATTCCAAACTGAGTTAATATTTCTGAATGTGTAAATGCAAATACTCCAAAACCTATTGCAGTAGTGACGTTTGCAAAAAATGTAGTTTCACCAGCACGAAGAATAGCAATGTTCATTGCTTTCTCTTTATCTTGGCAAAGCATGTATTCAGTATGATACTTATTCAGAATTAAAATACAATTCGGGATTCCGATTACCACAATCAATGGAGGAATTAACCCTGTTAATAAAGTTATTTGATAATCGAAGAGCACTAAAGTTCCTAAAGAAGTTACTACTCCTATCAATACAACTAATATTGGGAATAACACCGCAAAGAATGATCTAAAGAATATCAATAAAATAATTGCGGTAATGATAACTGCTAAGGTTAAAAATAATTCAAATTCCTTTGATACCTTTTTAGATATAATTGTTCTAATGAAAGGTAAACCAGAAGTGTGTAAAGTTATATTATGTTTTGCTTCGAACTTTTCTACTAATTCTAAAATCTCATTTGTTACGGGAGTTCTTCTGCGAGTGTTCAAAGTATTCTTATCATAACTAACTGCCATTAAGGTTGAGTTAGAATCTACATTATACAATAAGCTTTTGTAAAATGGTAATGCAATAATTTTTTCTTTAATACTGTCACACTGAATTTGCGTTTCAGCTTTTCCATTAAACACTTTTTTCAGTTTGAATACTTTATTAGTAGTATCTTTTGTTAGTTCAAATGCATGTGCAACAGAAAGCACATTAGAAATTCCTTCTATACTATCAATATCATTTCCTAATTGATACCAATCGTTATAAAATTCTTTCTCGAATATTTTATCAGTTTGAATTCCTAAAACCAACATAGTTCCATCTTCACCAAATTGTTTTTTAAATTGGTTGTAGGCAACATATGCAGGATCCGTTACAGGTAAAACTTTAGCGCCAGCAAAAGCAAGCTCCACATCTTTACCTTTGTATGCCATAAAGGCAACTCCAACTAATATAATTAGTAGTAAAACTATTCGATTCTTAAGTATTGATTCCCCTAATCTCTTCCACATAGGTAAATATTGGATTTTATAATATTAACACGATTTTTAAATAGCCTGCAAATTTGCCATTTTTTTTTGAGATTTTGGACCATTATCTACCTTAATTCAGGTATTTGAGTAATAAATAAGTAGTTTTTTTGTTATTTAGTCAAATAAACCATCACAATGAGAGTCGTTTTAATTTTTATATTAGCAATATGCTGTCAATTAAGCACTTATGCACAGAAGTCGGCAATTGGCACTTGGAGGACACATATGCCTTATCAGCAAACGATAGAAATGCTCGAAAATGGGGATGTTTTATATGGAATTAGCAAATATGGGATCTTCAGCTTCAATTTGAACGATAGTACATTTCAAACTATTACTAAAATAGATGGCTTGTCGGATGTAGGCATTCAGGCTTCAGCATTAGATAAAACTACAGGAGCAATAATAATCGGTTACGAAAACACTAATATCGATGTAATCCTAGGTAAAGAAATTATCAATATTGATGATATCTATAAAAAAGAGATTACAGGTTTAAAAAGTATTAATTCTATCGATTGTATTAATGGAATAGCCTATATCAATTGCGGTTTCGGCTCAGTTTTATACGATATCAGAAAAAATGAAATAAAAGACACTTATTATTTAGGTCAGAATGGGGCCAATTTAGCGGTTTACAATATGGCTAAGGTTGGAAACAGAATTTTTGCAGCTACAGATAGTGGGATATTAGAGGCTGATTACACAAATGCGAACTTAGCTAACTACCAAAATTGGACTAAGCACGATACAACTCAGAATTACATTAAAGGTGAAGTTGCAAATGCACTAATAAACTTTAATGACCAATTAATATCAAGATTTGGCGACTCTATTCGAGTTTTTAGAAATAATAAATGGGAAGCAATTACTTCGGTATTTCCCGCGAATGCTTTTAAGTTAAGAAGTGATAACAACAGACTATTAGTTATTGAAAAAGAATCCGTAAGATCATATGGTGAAGATTTAAGACCTATAGATGTGTTTTACACATTTAATTTAAGAGGAAGTGTTCGCTCAGCATTATATGATAGAGCTGGTAAATTATGGATTGCAGATTTCATCGATGGTTTATCGAGGATCGATGATTTTACTGTTGGGGGTACTTATTACCCAAACGGTCCGTACGAAACATTAGCTCGAAGATTAGCCATTAATGGAGATAAATTAATTGTAGCATCGGGTTCTGTTGGTGATAACTATTCGAACAAATTTGTATACAATGGAATTTATCGATATGAAAATTATGAATGGAAAAATATAAATGTATTTAACACCACTGGAGTTGATACATTTTTCGACTATACAACAGTTGTAATCGACCCAAAAAGTAATATCGAATACTATGGAACATTCTTCAAAGGAATTGTTGAAGTTCGAAATGGCAAAGTTGAAAAAAATTACAGTTATCATAATTCATCTTTAGGGCAAGCTCTTGGAAACCCAGGTCAGTATAGGGTTACTGGGATGGCGTTCGATTCTAAAAACCAATTATGGGTTTCGAATTATTGGGCAGACAAACCAATTTCTGTTCGTAAAACTAATGGTACTTGGCAGGCATTTGAATTCCCAGGAATATTTCAAGAATATAAATATGTATCCGACATGACTATTGATAGTTATGATCAGAAATGGGTTTGTATTCCAAGAAGTAATGCAGTTTTAGTTTTCAAAGAAAATGCAAACGGAACATTAACTTATAAAAAACTTACAACTGGAGAAGGGAATGGAAATTTACCAAAAGATGCTACTGAAGTATTATGTGTAACGGAAGATTTGAGTGGTAAAATTTGGCTTGGTACTAATAAGGGTCTAGTTGTGTTTTATAGTCCAAGTACTATCTTAACTTCTAATAATATAGACGGACAACCCGTTAAAGTTATTGATGGAGAATTTGTGCAATCGCTTTTGGAAAATGAAATTATCAATAGTATAAAAGTAGATGGTGCAAATCGCAAATGGATTGGGACATCAAATGGTGTATGGTTATTTTCAGAGGATGGTACTCAACAAATTCATTATTTCAATACTACAAATAGTCCATTGTTATCAAATAAAATAAACGACATAGCTATAAATAAAAACACAGGTGAAGTTTATTTCGCAACTGACAATGGTATTGTTTCATACAGAAGTGATGCTACTGAGGGTACAGAAGTAAATAAAGAATTAGTGAAAGTATTTCCAAACCCTGTTAAAGAAACCTATACAGGTGCAATTGCTATAGATGGTCTAGTTCAAAACGCTGATGTGAAAATCACAGATATATCTGGTAAAATTGTTTATCATGCAAAAGCAAACGGTGCTCAAGCAATTTGGTACGGAAACAATTTAGAAGGTCAAAGAGTTAGCACAGGGGTATATTTAGTATTCTCTACAGATATAGAAGGGGTAGAGAAAATGGTTAATAAAATTTTATTTATTCATTAATGCTCCACAAAAGTAGAGGCATCATTTTAAAAAGCACTCACTATTCTGAAAGCAGTTTAGTAGTTCACATCTACACAGAAAAATTCGGAATTCAATCTTACTTACTTCAAGGAGTACGCAAGAATAAATCTAAAATCCGAACATCTATGCTACAACCATTGCATTTAGTTCAAATGGTTGTATATCATAAAGAAAACAATGGTTTACAAAGAATTTCTGAATTAAGAAACGAACCATTATTAAATAACATTTCGATGGATGTTATTAAAACATCACTTTCCTTATTTATATGCGAATTGTTATATAACACTTTGAAAGAACAACCAAGCGATGAAGAGCTTTTCGATTTTCTTCATCATGCTATAGAGGTACTAGATTTAGCAGAAGAGTCGGTAGCGAATTTTCATCTATGGTTTATGTTGAAGTATTCAAAGTACTTGGGTTTCTATCCACAGAATGCCAGTTTAAATCATCTTTATTTTGATATGAAAAATGCTGCTTTTGTAGATAGCATCCCAGAGCATCCATTATTTATGAATAATATTTGCAGTAAGTTGATGTATCAACTAATGCAATCTAGCTTCAACGAAATTCAGCATATTAGAATAAATTCTGAAGATAGAAGACAATTATTAATGGATTTGATACGTTATTATGAATGGCATTTACCTGGATTCAAAGGCATGAAATCTCATCATGTATTGGAAGAGGTATTGAGCTAAAAAATGTGATTGAAATCACAAAACATACCAAACTTTAAGTCTATATTTGCATTGTGAAATACGCAATCTCCATATTACTAGTGAGTACCATATTGTTTGCAAGTTTGCAAAAAACATTGGTATTTACATTTTATGAAATGGAGAAAGAGTACGTAATTGAGAAATTATGTATTAATAAAGATGTGCCTGGATCTTGCTGTAAGGGTAAATGTTTTATTGAAAAACAAACAAGCGAAAAAGAAGCCGAAGGTATAATCATTAATGTTCTTAAAAATGTGAAAGAAGAATTTTTCTTTGATTACGCTGACTTAAATCAAAATCTAAATTCGAATACTATTCAGCAAACATATTACTATAATGTGTTAAACACTTCCACTTTTAACAATAGTATTTTCCATCCTCCGAGTGTTTCCTAAACATTCAATCTACCTTATATTATTAATTAATCAATTATCTAATTGCATTCTTATAGAATGTGAATTAGCATACTTATAATTTAACAAATGAAAAAAATATTATACCTGAGTATAGTTACTATACTATTTTTATCGGCGTGTAAAAAAGAAGATAATACGCCAGCAAGCGAATACGATGTAAATAAAATGGGATACATCTCTATTAAATTTGATAACCAAGTTGGTAATTTAAATTTAGTACTCGACTCACCATTCTACACTAATCCATTAAATCAGAAATACACTATTTCGAAGTTCAATTATTATGTAAGTAATATTGTGTTTATTAATGAAGATGGTACAGAGCGTGCAATTCCGCAAGACAGTAGTTATTTCTTAATTGAAGAAACAAATCCAGATTCTAAAGTGTTTGAACTTCGAGTTCCTGAAGGGAATTACAAAAGTGTGAAATTCATTATTGGAGTTGATAGTTTAAGAAGTACAAGACCGTTGAATGAGAGAACTGGAGTATTAGATCCTTCTGGTGCCGCAGCGGGTATGTATTGGGTTTGGAACACAGGATATATCTTTATGAAAATGGAAGGAACATACGATGCCCCAACTGATACATTCGCAACTAGTCAACCATATATGTATCATATCGGAGGATTTGGTCCTACTATTAACAATATTAAAACTGCAGTTGTAGATTTTAATACATCAAGAGCAACGGTAAGAAATTCAAGAGGAGCTGATGGTCCGGAAGTTCATATTTATGTTGATGCAAGCAAAGTTATTTCTGGCAATTCAAATGTTGATTTTACATTAAATCCATTTGTGATGTTTGCGCCATATTCAACAACTATTGCAAATAATTATGTAAACATGTTCAGCTTAGCTCATATTCACGATGAATAGATTTCTAAAATACATCGGCATAATTTTGCTATTACTACTTACATCAAATGTAAAAGCAGGATGCGATATGTGTAGCATGTATTTAGGACTTCATCCCAATCAAACTAAGAATAGCATTAGTCTTCGTTATCGATTTAGCTTATACGAATCGGCTACTGCCCATAACCATAATGGAGGATCTCATTCCTCCATTACGGGTACAGAATGGAGAACTTTTCAAACTGTAGAGACCTGGGCTCAATGGAGAATAGGTAAAAAAATACAAGTATTAGGAATGATTCCTTATGCAATGAATAGCATTGAAAACAAAGGATTAGTATTAGATGCTTTTAATTCTTTAGGAGATATTCAAGGTTTAGTTAGGTATCAAATTTATCGATCAGATGCTGAAGATCACAAATACGTACATAGAGTAATTGTTGGTTTAGGGGTAAAAGCTCCAACGGGTAAATATGATATCAAATCGGATGAGGGTACTTCCTATCCAATCTCATTAGACCCGCATATTCAAACAGGTACTGGTTCTTGGGATCTTATCTATAATATTGGTTATCTATTGAAATACAATCAATGGGGACTTAATGAAGAGCTATTGTTTAAACAAAACGGTAAAAATTCTGATGAATACCGTTTTGCAAACAGACTATCTTCTACTACAAGTGTTTATTTTAATTACGAAAAAAATGATTTCAATTTAATGCCATCAATTGGATATTTATTTGAGTATGCTGGGATGGATAAATCTGTAAATATTGATCAAACTAATACGAATGGAACTGCACATTATGTTGTTCCTGGCGTAGATTTGTATTACAAAAATTTCAATTGGAATATTTCGTTTCAAAAGGCATTTGTAGAAAAACTTAGAGATGTAAACATGACGAATAATTATCGTTGGATATTTGGAATGGGCTACGCATTTTAATTAAATAAATGAATTACTGAAAAGTATATAGGCATCCCGATAGTTATATTTATTGGAAAAGTAACAGCGAGTGCCATAGGTAAAAACAATCCAGGGTTAGCTTTGGGTACTGCAATTTTCATAGCCGCAGGAACAGCAATATAAGATGAGCTTGCGGCTAAAATTGCAAACATAAATCTATTCGAAATATCATTTGAAATAAATTTACTAAGGTATGCAAACACAATTCCATTAATCAATGGTATGCATACAGCAAATAAAACAGGGAACCAACCAAAAGAAAAAAATGCTTTCAATTTTCTTCCGCTCGTAATTCCCATATCAAGTAAGAATATTGCTAGAAATCCCTTAAACAAATCGTTAGTAAAAGGCTTAATACCTTCAGCTTGCTTTGCATTCGCAATAAATCCTATAATTAAACTTCCGATTATAAGAAGTACACTTCCGTTAGTAAGCGAATGTTTAATAATATTTGATTTATTAAATGTATTCGCAGATTCTTTATTGTAGATTGATATCAATATCAGTCCGACAATAATTGCTGGTGATTCCATCAGCGCCATAATCGCAACCATATGTCCATGTAATAATAATTGATGTGACTCTAAGTAAGAAACTGCAGTTACAAATGTAACGGCACTTACAGATCCGTATGCTGCAGCAATGGCTCCGGCATCATATACATTTAATCTTCGCTTCAGAATAAAAAAAGTATACAATGGTATACTTATCGAAATAAGTATACCAAACAACATCGACCAAGCAATTTCTACAGATATATTTTCATGTGATAATTCCTGACCACCTTTAAATCCTATTGCAAACAATAGGTATAAAGAAATAAATTTTGAGGAATTGGCTGGTATTTCTAAATCACTTTTTAAATACACAGCTAAGATGCCCAATACAAAAAATAATAAGGCAGGGTTTGTAAGATTATCTAGCAACAAATTAATATCCATCTTGTTTTTTTTAAATTTTAATCCTCTATTAATTGAATAATAATTTCAGAGCTTATTTTAACCTTCTTGTTTTGATTTTTTGCTTCCTCAATTATTTCAGAATACTTTTCCATACATTGTTTTAACACAGGAATTCTTTCAATAGCTGTTGTATCATCCTTTTCAAATCGAATTTGAGAGCTAAAATTTTTCACCTTATGAAAATTAATTTTAGTTGTGTACAGATTTGTAAGAATCTCTTTTGCTTCATGCACATCGAAATCTCCTTCGATGAGTGATAGTCTCTCTTCCTTATTCATTGTTAGTTTGTTTTTGATTTGTAACATTTCTTAATATTAATAAGCCAGAAATTACCAGTAACGCATTACTTAAACTTTTCAATAGTATATCGTCTGTTTTAATTGAAAACATTATTAAACATAGCAGACATAGTATATACAGGAAGGTTTTTATTTCTTGAAAATTTGATTTCATATGATGGGTTTTATTTTTAATTATTGACCTTGCCCTAGTGAGTATGAATCTTTGCCATCGAAAGCATATAAATTTTCAGACTTTATGATGTCAATTTTCTTATTGATTGCATTATTCATCAACTCTATAATAGTTGAGGGGAGAATTGTTTTCTGAGATCTAGGTTTGAATCTGCATCTCCAATGGTCTGTACAAAAAGTTTCTTTGAAACCTTCAGGCCATACTTTTATTCCTCTATTGGTTATCATACTTAAAGAAACACCTTCGGTCTCTATTTCTTTAATAAGTTCTGCAAGTATATTAGCATCTGTTTCTGATGAATGCACAAAAAGATCAACTCCCACAAGTTCTTTTACTGCTGAAGGTCTTCGTTTATACTTCGGAAGTACCATCGAAGTATTTGCTTCAAAAGAAACTGGTTTTAAAATTTTAGGTTTCAATCCCAAGTTTGCAATTACTGCATCTGCAAATTCTCTAGTACCTACTTTAATTTTACTAGTACCTTCTTTACAGATATCGAATGTGTGTATACCATCTTCTAAAGTTTTCAACCATGCATTTTGAATTTTTTCTGCTACGTCTACTTGGCCAAGGTGATTTAACATCATTATAGATGCTTGAATTAACCCTGATGGATTTGCAATGTTTTTCCCTGCTATATCTGGAGCTGAGCCGTGAATAGCTTCGAACATCGCACATTCTTCCCCAATATTTGCTGAACCGGCCAAACCAACTGATCCTGCAATCTGTGCTGCTACATCACTTAATACATCTCCGTATAAATTTGGCATTACTATAACATCGAAAATTTCAGGAGTGTCGGCAAGCTTCGCAGCTCCAATATCTATTATCCAATGTTCATTTTCTATTTCGGGATACTCTTTTGCGATTTCATTAAATACTTGATGAAACAAACCGTCTGTTTGCTTCATAATATTATCTTTCGTGAAGCAAGTAACTTTATTACGCTTTAGTTGTCGGGCATATTCAAATGCATATCGAATGATCTTCTCACAACCTGGCCTGCTAATTAACTTTAAACATTGTACAACCTCATCCGTTTGCTGATGCTCAATACCTGCATATAAATCTTCTTCATTTTCTCTAATGATTACAATATCCATTTTAGGATGCTTTGTGTCCACATATGGATGATAACTAATACAAGGTCTTACATTGGAATATAAACCAAGGAATTTCCTGGTTGTAACATTTAGACTTTTATAACCACCACCTTGAGGCGTTGTAATTGGGGATTTTAGAAATATTTTGTTATTCCTAATTATATCCCATGCTGAGGAATCAATACCTGAAGTGTTTCCAGAGAGGTAAGTTTTCTCTCCAACTTCAATCTCATCATATTCTAACTGTGCTCCAGCTGCTGATAAGATTCTAAGCGTAGCTTCCATAATTTCAGGGCCAATTCCATCCCCTTTTGCTATTGTTATTTTTTTCATAAATGATAGTTTATTTGTAAAACGGCTCAAAAATGAATATTCGTTTTCATAAATTTTCATTTATATTTGTAATGATATACATAAATAATTTTTATGAATTATACATTAAATCAACTACAAATATTTTTGAAAATCGTTCAAACACAAAGCGTAACTAAGGCTTCTGAAGAGTTGCACTTAACGCAACCAGCGGTTTCAATTCAGTTAAAAAATTTTCAAGATCAATTTGATATACCACTCACAGAAGTGGTAGGAAGAAAAATATATATTACAGATTTTGGGAAGGAGATTGCAGTAGCAGCAGAGAATATCATTAATCAGGTACATGCAATTAATTTCAAAACATTAGCATTTAAAGGTCAGCTAACTGGTCGATTGAAAATTTCAATTGTTTCTACTGGAAAGTATGTAATGCCCTATTTCCTTAGTGATTTCATGAACAAGCATTCGAATGTAGAATTGCAAATGGATGTAACTAATAAATCTAAAGTGATTGAAAGCTTGGAAAACAATGAAATTGATTTAGCTCTCGTTTCAGTCTTGCCTCAAAATTTGAATATTGAGAAACTAGACTTGCTTCAAAACAAATTGTTCTTAGTAGGTAAAAAAAATAGTAAAATCAAAAAGCTTGCAAAAACTAAAGAAATCTTCAATGAATTGCCATTAATCTTTAGAGAAAAAGGATCAGGTACTAGACAAACTATGGAAAGATTTATCAATCGTGCTAAAATTCTTGTCATAAAAAAAATGGAGCTCACATCGAATGAAGCAGTTAAGCAAGCATTATTAGCAGGTTTGGGATATTCAATTATGCCTCTTATTGGTATAAGAAACGAATTGCATAATCACGAACTCGAAATAATACCTGTAAAAGGACTACCCATTAAAACAACCTGGAGCCTAATTTGGCTAAAGGGGAAGAATCATTCTCCTGTTTCTCTTAGCTTTTTAGAGTATTTAAAACGTGAAAAATCGAATATTGTGCATAATCAGTTTCATTGGTATGAAAATTATTGATTGTAATGTATTGAAATACAATTATTTAAAATAACATCATTGTAATATTTGCAATTTCGATAGTAATACTATTATATTTGCAATTATTACAATCAGATGGAAGAAATATTATCTAGTTTAACTATAAAAGTCAGCGATGGTTTATTTCAGATAAACCCTCAAACGAGCAAGCTTGGGAAAAGCATTGTTGTTCGATCAGTATCCTTGATCGACGAAATTGGCTTTGAGAAATTCACATTTAAAAAGTTAGGAGATGCAATAGGCTCTCCTGAAGCTTCTATTTATAGGTACTTTAAAAGCAAAAATCAATTGCTCACTTATTTAATCTCATGGTATTGGGGTTGGATGGAATATCGATTGGTTTTAGAAATTACAAATATCGAATCTGCAGAAGTTAGATTGGATAGGTCTATAGCTTTAATAGCATCAAACACTAACAAGAATATTATAATAGATGGAATAGACATTAAGAAGTTACATCAAATTATAATATCAGAATCTATTAAATCGTATTTAACTAAAGATGTAGATAAAGCGAATAAAGAAGGTGCATTTCTAAACTACAAACAATTTGTAGAGAGAATCTCTAAAATAATACAAGAGATTAATCCAAACTATATGTACCCGCAGATGTTAATCACTACAATAGTTGAAGGAGCCCATTTACAAGTATTTTTCGGAGAGCATTTACCACGATTAACAAATCGCTTGGCATCGCCGAATTACATTGCAGATTTTTATATAAACTTAGCTAAACATACTATTAAAGGAAATTCATGAAAACACCATATCAACGTTTTTGGATGTTATTAAAACCTGATAGTAAAGAAATCTATCAAGTTTACACATATGCATTTTTTAAAGGTGTAATTGCATTGTCGTTACCACTCGGCATACAATCTATTATTAATTTAATTCAAGGGGGAAGCGTTTCAGCATCTTGGCTTTTACTTGTATTTATTGTAATTCTTGGTATTGGACTTGGTGGATATATGCAATTAATGCAAATGCGAATTACGGAAACAATTCAACAAAAAATATTCACCAGAGCTGCATTTGATTTTACGTATAGAATTCCTAAAATAAAGTTCGATGAAATTTATAAGCATTACGCACCTGAATTAATGAATCGTTTTTTTGATATTTTAACATTACAAAAAAGTTTATCTAAAATTATTATTGATTTCTCAAGCGCCATACTTCAAATTACTTTCGGTTTAATTTTGCTATCACTATATCATCCATTCTTTATACTATTTAGTTTACTACTTGTATTGCTGGTGTTTAGTATTATTAAACTTACGAACAAAAAAGGATTAGAAACAAGTTTAGAAGAATCGAAATATAAATACAAAGTAGTATCCTGGTTAGAAGAACTTGCACGAGTAAAAGATACTTTTAAACTTGCTGGAGAAACTACACTACCAGATACAAAAACTGATGAGCGAGTATTAGGTTATTTAGAGTCAAGAGAAAATCATTTCAAAATATTACAAAAGCAATACAGCTTATTAATCATCTTTAAAATTGTAGTTGCATTCGGCTTATTAATTGTAGGTGGAATGTTAGTATTGAATGAACAAATGAATATTGGTCAATTCGTAGCTGCAGAGATCATCATATTATTGGTAATAGATTCATCAGAAAAAATAATTTTAAACCTTGAAAATATATTCGACATACTTACATCTCTAGAGAAATTAGGACAAGTAACAGATTTAGAATTAGAAAAAATTTCAGATAATTCAACTTTAAGTCATGATATTAATTCACCAATTCTTGTAGAATTAAATAATTTATCTTTTGCTTACCCAGGAAGGACAAGTACTGTTATAAAAGACATCAACCACACTTTCGAAGCAAATAAAATATATTGTATTACTGGCGACAATGGTTCAGGTAAATCTACATTGATACATTTGATAAGTGGGTTATATCAACCTTTATCAGGTAATGTATGTATAAACGGCCTGCCGATTCTTAATTATGATATTTTAAAATTATATCAATTTATAGGCAATGGATTAGCTGAAGAAACAATCTTTGAAGGAACCTTTCTGGAGAATATAACTTTGGGAAGGGAATTTGTAAAAATTGAAGATGTACTTTGGGCAATAGAAAAAGTTCATCTTTCAGAATATGTTAAAGGTCTTCCAAAAGGACTAGATACAGCAATAGAAATATCTGGGAACAAGCTTTCAAAAAGTATAATTCAAAGAATTATCATTGCAAGAAGTATAGTTAATAAGCCAAAATTAATCTTATTAGAAAATCATTTAGATTTTATTGAAGATAAACAAAGGGAAAATATTATTGATTTCTTAACCGACAAATCAAATGGATGGACATTTATCGGTATTTCTAACAACAAATATTTACAAGAAAAATCAGATAAAATTATTCTGATGTCGAATGGTGAAATTCTGAAATAAACTATAGGATATGTTAAATATAACTCAGAATAAAGTAAAGGATAAAGAGAGAATTGAAAAGCTTCAATCTTTTCAAGTATTACGCGCTCGAGTAAACAGTAGAAGATTGATTAAAATTCTCTATGCATTTGGAGCATTACTTTTTATTTTATTATTCCTTCCATGGACTCAAAATATTAGATCTAATGCAGATGTAACTGCTTTGAAACCGAGTCAACGTCCACAAACTATACATTCTATCATCCCAGGAAGAATAGAGAAATGGTATGTTCAAGAGGGTCAATTTGTAAAACAAGGTGATACCATACTATTTATTAGTGAGATAAAAGGAGAATATTTAGATCCAAATTTAGTAGAGAATGCAGAACAACAATTAAGGTCAAAAGAGTTTGCTGTAAAATCATATATGGAAAAGATCAAAGCAAACGATAATCAAATCGACGCAATGATTCGTTCTAAGAAATTGAAATATGAACAGGCAGAAAACAAATTGATACAGGCTAAATTAAAAGTTCAAAGCGATAGTGTTGATTTATCGGCAGCGAAATTAAATTACAAAATCGCAAAAGATCAATTAGCTCGTATGGAGGAACTATTCAAAGAAGGCTTGAAATCCTTGACTGATTTAGAAACTAGAAAACTTAAATTACAAGAGACACAAGCAAAAGTAATTTCTCAAGAAAATAAATACATAGGATCTAAAAACGAATTGATAAATGCTAAAATAGAATTACAAAGTATTATTGCTGAGTATAATGATAAGATTGCGAAGTCTGAAGCAGAAAAATTCGCAACATTATCTAACATGTACGATGCTGAGGCAAGTGTATCTAAATTGCAAAATCAATACAATAATTATAACATTAGATCAGGCATGTATTACATACTTGCACCTCAAGATGGATATATTACTAAAGCTATACAATCGGGTATTGGAGAAACAATTAAAGAAGGTGCTGAGATAATTAGCATTATGCCATCTGATTATGAATTAGCGGTTGAGATGTATGTAAACCCGATGGATATTCCATTACTCGAAAAGGGTCAACATGTACAAATTCAATTTGACGGATGGCCTTCGGTGATATTTTCTGGATGGCCTGGAATCTCTTATGGTACTTATGGTGGACAAATAGTAGCAATCGACAATTTCGTATCACCAAATGGTAAGTATCGTGTGCTCGTTGCACATGATAAAAACTATCCTGAATGGCCAAACGAAATAAGATTAGGTGCTGGAGCAAATACATTGACTTTATTAAAAGAAGTACCGGTATGGTATGAATTATGGCGTCAGATTAACGGCTTCCCTCCTGATTATTACAAGAAGAATTCAACGAACATTAATTCAAAAAACAAAAATGAAACATCTAAATAAGTTCTGTTTTGTTTTATTGTTTATAGTATTATCTATAAATACTTATGCTCAAATTGATTCAAATTTGAAATTGAGTTTTAATAATTATTTACAAATTGTAAAGCTGAATCATCCATTAGTAAAACAAGCAGATTTAATTACTAAATCAGCTGCTGCGAATACATTAATGTCGAGAGGTAGTTTTGATCCTAAATTATTTTACGAATTCAACAATAAATTTTTTGAGAATAAAAATTATTATGAATTACAAAATGCTGGTTTGAAAATTCCAACATGGTATGGTATAGAAATAAAAGCAGGAATGGAACAAAACATGGGAATGTATTTGAATCCTGAAAATACCACACCAATTCAGGGTTTAAGCTATGCACAGATATCAGTACCATTGCTTCAAGGTTTAATTATCGACGAAAGAAGGTCCACACTATTTCAAGCTAAATTATTTGAACAGCAATCTAACTTTGATAAAATTTTAGCGGTAAATGAAATTTTATACAAAGCTGGAAAGGCTTATTGGGAATGGCAATTAGCATACTCTAATTTATCAATATTCGAAAATGCTGTAAAATTAAGTCAGATTAGATTCGAAGCAATTAAAAAAACCTCAAGCTTGGGAGACCGTGCAAGCATTGATACGCTAGAAGCATCTATTCAACTACGAGATAGAATATTATCCTTACAACAAGCACAAATAGAATACAGGACTAAATCCTTATTGCTTTCTAATTATTTATGGCTAGAGAACAACACTCCTGTTGAAATCACGGAGAATACTATTCCAGATAATACATCATCCCCGGATCAAGAATACTATTCTAATATTTCAGGTATAGATAGCTTCATTAATAATCACCCAAGTTTAAAAGCTTATAATTTAAAGTTGAAGCAGTTAGAAATAGAGAAAAAATTTAAACAGGATAAGTTAAAACCTAATTTGAATGTTAATTACAATCCCTTGTTTAATAACAACAATTTCAATTCTACATTCACTAGTAATTACAAATGGGGCGTAAGCTTAGGATTTCCTATTTTCTTAAGGAAAGAACGAGCGGACCTTCGTCAAACTAAATTGAAATTAGAGAATACAACTTTCGAAATTTCGAACAAACGAAATGAAATCACGAATAAAATCAAGGCAACAATCAACGAATATAATATTTACAAAAACCAAGTAAGCTTTTACACTACAAACGTTCAGAATTACGAACGACTTTGGCAATCGGAAAAAAGACTATTCGATTCAGGCGAAAGTTCATTATTTATGATAAACAGCAGAGAGCTCAGCTATATTAATGCGCAGATTAAACTCAATGAGATAATAAACAAGAACAGAAAATCGGCATTAGATATTGAGTATTCTTACGGCATCTTAAGCAACATATACTAATTTCGAACCAGTTACCACTCCCGATGTAATCGGGATGCTCTGAACCTCTAGGAGCTTTTATTAATAAGATCTTCTATTGCAGTCCGACTTTTCCAAGATTTAATTTGAGATTCTCTTTTTATAGCCTTTGACTTCACTTCAAACTTTTCAGAATATTTCAAATGCCAGTCATTTGCTTTACCTGTAAACCCTTTATGATTTGTATTGTGTTTATCGATACGGCTTTTAATATCTGAAGTCACACCAATATAATAGCGATCAATTGCTATAGAATAAATAATATACACAAACATCCTACTCCTCCTTTCCTTTATTATTATATAAACAAAATAATCAAAAATATATTAAACAAAAAAACGTCTGTCGGGGTTTGTGGAGGCAATTTTATTTCGAACCAGTTACCACTCCCGATGTAATCGGGATGCTCTGAACAATCTATAAAAAGCAAATGAGTATACACAAAAAAACCCCGACGTCTGTCGGGGTTTGTGGAGGCTACTGGATTCGAACCAGTGACCCTCTGCTTGTAAGGCAGATGCTCTGAACCAGCTGAGCTAAGCCTCCAATTTTTTTCTCTTTTTGTCCAGTGACCACTCCCGATGTAATCGGGATGCTCTGAACCAGCTGAGCTAAGCCTCCAATTGGGACTGCAAATATAGAATAGTTTTATATAATCCAAAAAAATATTTGAAAAAAGATGGATTAATTATGTCGGAAGCGTATTTTTATCGTTAATATATCTCATGAAAATCGCTAGAAAAATTTCTTTATGGCTAATAGGAATTATCTTTTTAATTGCTATTCAAGGTGTTATACTTATTTATATCTACGAAAAAGAAATTAAAGCAGCGGCAGTCGAAAAACTGAACGAACAAATAAACACTCCCATTAAAGTTGGAAAAATAGAACTTTCCTACTTTAAACATTTCCCTTTCGTTTCTCTCAGCTTCCCAGAGGTAGTGGTTTATGATTCGAATCCAGGGCATGAAAATGTGCTTCTCTCAGCCCAAGAAATCTCACTTTTCTTTAATATTTGGGATATCTATCAAGGAAAATATGATGTAAAGAAGCTTTTTATTGATAATGCTGTATGGACTTCTAAAATTGACAAATACGGTGTTTCCAATTTTGAAGTGCTGAAAAAAGATGCTACGCCTAGCTCGTCCGATTCGAAATTTAAACTTTCTATAGAAGAGATTATCGTAAAAAATTCGTCTGTTCTACATATCGATGAAGAATCGAACTTCATTCTAAGAACTTCGCTTCCGGAATTTAAAGCAAAAGGTAATTTTACCTCAGATGAATTCGAATTGAATTTAGTGTCGGATCTTCAAATTCAAAATCTTCTATATAACAACACTTCTTTCATTCGAAATAAAACCATTCATCTTAATTCTGATATGTTAGTTGATATGAAAAATTCTTCATATCAATTTAGTAAAACAAATATTCTTGTTGAGAAAATGAATCTCCTACTCGATGGTGTTATTACATATTCGGACCAAAAGAAAAGCATCGATTTAAAAAGTTCTGGAAGCAATTTAGATATTCAATCTTTCATCAGCTTGTTGCCTAATAAATACATTACCCTGTTCAAAGATTATCAAAGTACCGGGAATATGTATTTTGAAAGCAGTATTAAAGGTAGTTTAGAAAAAGATAAATCTCCATTGATTATTGTTAAAACTGGATTTAAGAACGCTACCCTTATCGTTAATAATGAAAAGGTGAAAAACCAACAAGTTGATCAACTTTTCTTCGATCTTCAATATAATAATAATGCTTCTGAGAATATTAATGATGATGTATTAAATATCGGTACTTTCAAAGCTATCTATCATAATAGACCAATAATAGGCAATATTAATATTACTAATCTAGATGACCCTTTGTTAGACCTAGCGATAGAAACGAATCAATCTTTTCAAGAGATACAAAAAATATGGCCTATAAAAAATATTGATTTCCAATCTGGTGAGTTTGGAATTAAATTAAAACTGAAAGCGAAATTATCTGAATTCAAAAAAGATAATAATATTAAACATATTGAAAGCGCAGGGAATATTATTATTTCAAACACAAAATTGAATGCTGGGAATTATGCTTTGCCAATCGAAAATATTAATGGAAGTTTTGATTTCCAAAAATCAGATTTAAAAATAAATAACCTAACATTTAAAATTGGGAGTTCAGATTTTCAAATAAATGGTTTCTTCCGTAATTTATTTTCATTCATTTTAACTGAAAATGAAGATTTAGAAATCGATGCTACTTTAGCATCTAAAAAAATCAATGTTAAAGAACTTCTATCTTCTGGGGCTAATAGTACAGAAGATGAACCATACAAATTGAAAATTAATCCTCGACTTACTGCTAACTTAAAACTTCAAGTGAAAGAAATTCAATTCTTACCTTTCCAAGCTTTCGATGTTGAAGGGAGCTTGAATGTTAAGGATCAAATTGTAAATACTGATTATATGGCTTTCCGTTCACAAAAAGGACTAGTATTTGCGAAGTTGAATTTCAATACTAAACAGCATAATCGCATGCCGATGAATATCGACTTAAATTTAAATAAAGTTGATGTGAGCAATATGTTTAGAGAGTTTGAAAATTTCGGCATAAATATTCTAACTGATAAAAATATAAAAGGTAATATTACTTCTACCATGAAAGTAAATATTGTTTGGGATGAAAACCTTAATTCTGTAATGGATGCTTTCTCTGCAAAGGGTTCTATTCTTATAGAAAACGGTGAACTCCTGAACTTCGATCCTATGCTTGCCCTAGGGAAATATATCGATGTGAATGAATTAAAGGATTTAAAATTCTCTAATCTTGAAAATACTATCGAGATAAAAAATAAAATGATTTATATCCCCGACATGGATATAAAATCGAATGCACTAAATTTAAGACTAACTGGTACGCATAGTTTCGACAATAAAATTGATTACCATTTACAAATGTTGCTTTCGGATTTCATAAAAAAGAAATCTAAAAATTTAGGTGATGAACGTTTTGGTGAAGTAGAGCCTGATGGTTCTGGGAACACTAAGCTATTTGTAAGAATGTATGGCGATGCCGAAAATCCTAAGTTTTCTCTAGACAAGAAAGAAATCAAAAAGAAAATTGCTGATGACTTTAAAAAGGAGAAAGCTGAAATTAAAAATATTTTGAAAGATGAATTTGGCTCTTGGTTCAAAAAAGAAAAAGAATTCAAAGAAAGCATTAATGAGGAACCTTCTGAATGGGAGAAAGATATTCCTCAATCGAATACAACAAATAAAGTTGTACCTTCAAGTACGAAAAAAGATTCCCTTAGTAATAAGAAAAGAGTTAACCTTCAAAAATTAAAAGAAAAGCTAACAGAAAAGCCTGTTGAAGATGAATAAAATCCTCAGAAACAATTTTCAAATTCTATTTATTCTGTTCTTCGGACTTATTTGCTATTATTTCCTATGGTTAAATCCATTTAGCATGAAATGGGATTTAGCAGAACAATATCTTCCATGGCGACATTTCCTTGGTAAATCCCTACAAAATGGTAATATCCCTTACTGGAATCCATTTCAACTTGGTGGTTATCCCTCGTATGCTGACCCTCAAAGTGGATTTTGGTATTATCCGGCTTGGGCAATTGGAATATTGTTTGGCTATTCTATGCGAGTAATTGAAATGGAAGTAATAGCCTTAATTATTTTTGCAGGAATTGGGTTTTATAAATTATTGTTGAAATTTGAAGTTCAAAAAAATACTGCTCTTCTATTTTCCATTAGTTATATGTGCTCTGGGTTTATCGTTGGAAATGCACAACACTTAACATGGATATCTGCTTCAGCCTGGTTGCCTTGGTTGTTTTATCATTATTTATATATCCGAAAAGATATTAAGAACTTAAATACAATTTGGTTCTTACTAGTACTTTATCTCTTTATCAGTAGCTCATACCCTGCATTTGCAATAGTTTCAGCCTATTTGATATTTATTGATCAAGTAAATTTATTTTTCTCGAGTAAACAAAAATTAAACTTTCTTTTACAAAAAGCCCTTTTACTAATTTCTATTATTCTAGTTCTCTTTCCTATTATATATTCCCTAGATACAAGTATTGACTATTTTAGCAGAGGTGATAGTTTAAGTCTGAAAAAAGTTTTACAACATCCATTTTCATGGCAGAGTTTACTTTCTTTAATCGCCCCATTTGCTTCTTTTAAAAACCCTGAATTATTTAAAACGGATATTTCTATGTCGAATGCTTACATAGGAATATTCCCGATCATTATTTTTTTATTGAGTTTTATAAGCGGTTCAATTAAGAAAAATTCATCTTGGTTAATCGCTTCTATACTTTTCTTATTCATTGGTTTTGGAGATCAGACACCGCTTAGAGCCTTATTATACGAATATCTTCCAGGATTTAATTTATTCAGATTCCCTGCTTTATTCAGATTATTTTTTATCATCAGCATTTTAATTTACTCAGCAAAGCAATTTGAATCTATCAATTTTTATAGTAAGAAATCAGTCTATCTTCTATTTTCTATATTATCATTTTTCTTAATAACTATAATTTGGAACTTGAATTCTTGGCATCCATTTCAAATTACATCACTATCTAAATTGTATAAAGAATTCGAATCGACAAGCTTTATACAGCACATTATTTACCAGTTTGCATTATTATCAATTTTTATATTATTGTTTATTTGGATTACTTTAAAAAAGAAATCTGTTAATTACATCATTCTTCTTTGTTGCATAGATTTATTCATTAGTGTACGCTTAAATGCAATGGCTACAATGGTTCTAGAAACAAGGTCTGTTGAAGTGGATAAATTAATTTCATCTGCATCTGAAAAATTTGTAACCCCGAATAATACCTCTTTAAAAAATAATATTGATCAAAATTATGAATACCGTTGGCCATTGAATTGGAATATGAATTGTTATTACGGACAAATAGCAATCGATGGATATAACCCATTTGTTCTAAAAACTTTTAATGCGCTTTCAGATTCAAAACTTAAAGAAAGCATCTGGAAAAATGGATGGTATTATTTTGTCGATTCGATAATGCAATGTGATACTCCAAATTCAATTAATTCAAATGTAGCATGGGTAGATATAAACAGTCCTCGCAATTTTAATACTACAATCGGAAGTTCTACTAATACTGAGGTTTCAAATATCATATTTAGTCCAACTAAATTTCAATTCGATATAATTACTGAAAACGGGAGCAATATTATTTTTGCTCAAAATCCATATTATGGCTGGAAATCATTTATAGACGAGCATCAAACAGAAATTATAACTGTAAATTTTGCGCATCAATTAATTCAAATACCTAAAGGAAAACATAGTGTAAAATGGATATTTAACGATAAAACGCTAGAATTTATACTATTATCACATTTCATCATCTTTAGTGTATTATTGATTTTTGTCAGCTTTAAAAATATTAGTAATTTGCATATCTAAAATACTAGCGCTATGTCTAAAGTAATTATTCCTCGTTTAGATCTAAACGATTATGTCAATGGAAATGACACTCAAAGAAAATCATTTTCAGATGGAATTGGAAAAGCATTTAATGAAACAGGATTTGTTACAATCGCGAATCATGGAATGAGCAAAGAACTTATGGCTGAACTTTATGTTGAAGTTAAAAGATTGTTCGACCTTGATGAATCGATAAAAAAGAAATACGAAATAGTAGAGCTTGCTGGGCAACGTGGTTACACAAGTAAGGGGAGAGAAAAAGCGAAAGACTCTAACACACCTGATTTAAAAGAATTCTGGCAAGTTGGTCAATTCGTAGAAGGTGAAATTATGTCGAAAGAAGAATATCCCGATAATATTCTAGTTGAAGAACTTCCTCGTTTTAATGAAATCACAAAAGAAGTATTTAAGAAACTAGAGCATGCTGGATCTCATATTTTAAAAGCTATTGCAGTTTATTTAAATCTTGAAGAAAATTATTTCGATGCAAAAATTAAAAATGGTAATAGTATCTTAAGAGGTATTCATTATTTCCCGATTAATGATCCCGATAGCCTTTCTCCTGATGCAGTAAGAGCAGGTGCTCATGAAGATATCAATCTTATTACTTTATTAATTGGTGCTAGTGCCGATGGTTTAGAAGTATTAACTCGAGATGGTGAATGGTTGCCAATTAAAGCACATGCTGATGATATTGTTGTAAATGTTGGCGATATGCTTCAACGTTTAACAAATAACAAATTGAAATCTACCACTCACCGTGTTGTTAATCCACCTCGTGAATTAATGGGTACATCTAGATATTCTGTTCCATTCTTTTTACATCCTCGTTCCGAAATGAGTTTAGCTTGCTTAGAATCTTGCATAGATGCTGAAAATCCTAAAGCATACGACGACTATACAGCTGGGCAATACCTAGACGAAAGATTAAGAGAAATAGGATTGAAGAAATAAATTCAATTATTAATTATGAATTATGTATGACCGATTTTACAACGGCATCTAATTCAATAGGATCTTGAGAACCGATAAGATATACTAAACCATCCTTATCGGTTAATTTTACAGCATACTTCCCATAAGCATAAAAACGAATAGTTCCTTTTTTATGCAAATTGTAAACTGGATTATTAATCATGAATGGACTGTATCTGATAATTTCTGAACTTACGATACAACCCAAATCTATTTTCACTTTTTTAGTACTATAAATTCCGGTAAGTATTAAACTTCCATTTTCTATCACTGTACGATAATGAGTAAGGAAAATAAATAAGATTGAAATAAATAAAATACCTGTTCCTACTACTAAAAACAAATCTGCCTCTTGTGCACGATCTCTTTCTTCTGAAATAAAGTAAGCAACAAAACAGAACAAAGCCAATACGAATCGACGGGTAGTCCAAAACTTTATGTTTCCTAAAGTTTGTCGTTCTTGATATAAGACATGCTTAGCCATTTGTCTGCTTTATTGTATAAATAACTTCGGTATCGTTTTTAATTTTATACCTATCGTCTGTTCTGTGCCCTAAGATACATACAATATCTTCTGCGGATACTATTACAAAGGTATTTTCTTTTTCTTTAATTGTAAATTTTTCGTCGACAAAATAATCGCTTAGCTTTTTCTTCCCTTTCATTCCTAGAGGAATAAACCAGTCTCCTTGCTTCCATCTTCTAACAATTAATGGAAAACTTAGTTTACCATAATCTAAATAAGCTTGCCCCTTCTCATACGTACTGTTAAACGAGGATTTATCAATCTTCTGTATGCTATAAACTTTATTATCTTCAAAAGTAATCGAAGGTGTATCTCCATTAATACGATAATACTCTTCTAAATGTTCCTCTTTGCCAGATAATATATCGAAATACCCATCTTGCTTTACCAATCTATGTGTGGTACTTTCATAAAATTTCCCTTTCGGAATATTTAGATGATGATAGATATCTAAACTTGTATGATAAGTAAAATTAAAGGTCGATAGTAATCGCTGAAACATCCATTTAGCATTAGAGAGATTCTTCAGGGCGAGAATATCGATTTTATTCCCATCAAAGAACTCATGTAAATGATTCTCGTAATATTCTTCTAAAATAACCTCTGTAGATTCGATCACATTACCCAATTGAAGTACACTCGACTTCCATTGTTTATTTAGATCATCAAACATTGGCAAAATAGAATGGCGTAATTTATTTCTTAAATAATCTTCTTTTAAATTTGAAGAGTCTTCTCGCCATTTAATGTTTTGATCCAATGCGAACGTTCTAATGTCATCTCGATTAAAACATAAAAACGGCCTTACAGCAATTTCATTACTTACAATTCCTTTTAATCCACTTATGCCTGTTCCTCTAATTAGGTTGATAAAGATGGTTTCGATAGAATCTTCGGAATGATGAGCAGTTGCTAGCTTGTTGAGCTTATGCTTAGTTTTTAATTCCTCAAACCAAAAATAGCGCAATGATCTTGCGGCCATTTGAATAGAAACTTTCTCTTGCTCGACATATGCCGAAGTATCTACTTTTTGAGTATGTAGAATGATATTACGTGATAAACAGTATTCTTCGACAAACAACTGATCAGCATCAGATTCATCGGCCCTAAGTCCGAAATTCATATGTGCTACTTCAAAATAATAAGGTAATGATTGAAATAAATTCAGCATTACCATAGAATCGATACCACCACTTACAGCTAATAACAAGCGGTCGTTAGGCTTAATTATGCCAGTTGATTCTATATAATCCTTAAGTTTTTGTAGCATTTCATCACAAAAGTATTTAAAATCGTTGTATTTTTACCCCGCATGAAAATTTTAAGGCTTTTAATCATTAGTTTATTTGTCCCTTTCCTAAGCTTCGCCCAAAAGGTTAGTAAGGTAGAGGTCCTGAATGCTGATGTTTTTGAATTTGTGAAATTAGAAAATGAGCAAATTAAAAAGCTTAAAGGAAATTGCCAATTCAAACAAGATAATGTTTACTTCTATTGCGACTCTGCCTTATTGTATGATGTAAGAAATGCAGTGGATGCTTACGGTAAAGTTAGAATCAACCAGGGCGACTCCTTGCAATTATTCGGCGATTTTTTGAATTACGATGGTAATACTAAAATTGCTCGATTCAATAAAAATGTAAGAGTGCTTCATAACGACATGGTGTTAACCACTAGTGTACTTGATTACGATACTAAAAATCGTATTGCTACATACATACAAGGAGGTAAAATAACAAGTGCCGAAAATGTGTTAACCAGCAAACTTGGATATTATTATGCAAACACAGCGGATGCATATTTCAAAAAGGATGTTGTGCTTACAAATCCAAAATATGTATTGAAATCTGATACTTTAAAATATAATTCTAAAACACGAATCGCTACATTTTTAGGTGCTACTACGATTACATCGAAAGAAGATTTCTTATACGCAGAAGCAGGGACATACAATACTGTTACTGATATTGCACAATTTACCAAAAACCCTAGATACCCATATTACGTTACTGGTTCACAAACTCTATCTGGAGAAGTTTTATACTATGATCGTACAAAAGGTATTGGTCGTGCTTCAAAGAATATAACCTTTGTAGATACAGCACAAAAAATAATTCTTAAAGGGAATAAAGCAAATTACAATAAAAAAAATGAATCCTCAGTTGTAACAGGAAATGCTTATGTAATAGTTCTTGTTGATAATGATTCCTTATTCTTATCAGCAGATACGCTTAGAAGTTTTATGGATAAAAAATTAATTCATAGAACACTTGTAGCATATCATGATGTGCGAGCATACAAATCTGATTTGCAAATGCGTTGCGATTCCATGGTATACACGTACAAAGATTCTACCATGCGCTGTTTCAAAGATCCAACTATTTGGTCGCAGAATGCACAGATGACAGCCGACTTCGTTACTATACAAATGAAGAATGGAGATATAGATAAAATGAATTTATATGATAATTCATTTTTAGTAATGATCGATACTTTAGACTCTTCAAAATTCAATCAAATTAAAGGCAAAAACATGATTGGTTTTTTCAGAGAGAATAAACTACAAGTATTGAATGTAGAAGGGAACGGACAAAGCATCTATTTCGCATCTGAAGAAGAAAAACCCGGAGAATTCCTTGGCGTAAATCGTGCCGACTGCAGTAATATGATCATTTCTTTTAAAGAAAATAAAGTCCAGAAAGTAAATTTCTTAGTTAAACCAGATGCAGTATTCTCACCTTTGGATGAGGTGAAAGAAGAAGATTTGAAATTAAAAGGATTCATCTGGAGAATTCAACTCCGACCAGAGAGCAAAGAATCAGTTATTAAAAGGTAATGAGTAGTGGGTAGTGAGTAAAACTCTATACATTTACCCATTACCCACTATTCACTACTCATTACCCAATAAGGTCGTACCCAGTATAAGGCACAAGTACTTTAGGAATTCTAATTCCTTCAGGAGTTTGATTATTTTCTAGTAATGTAGCCACAATTCTCGGTAAAGCTAAAGCACTACCATTTAAAGTATGTACTAATTGGTTTTTACCATCTTTACCTTTGAATCTACACTTCATTCTATTTGCTTGGAACGATTCGAAACATGAAGTAGAACTTACTTCTAACCATCTGCCTTGTGCAGTAGAATACGTTTCGAAATCATAAGTAAGAGCAGATGTGAATCCCATATCACCACCACATAATCTTAAGATACGATAAGGAATTTCAAGTTTTTCAAGAATAGACTTCACATGTGCTACCATCGTTTCCAAAATTTCATAAGATTTTTCAGGATGAGCAATCTGTACAATTTCAATTTTATCAAACTGATGTAATCTGTTTAATCCACGAACATGAGCACCATACGAACCTGCTTCTCTTCTGAAACAAGGCGTGTAAGCAACATTCTTAATCGGTAATTCTTCTTCCTTTAAAATTACATCACGATATAAATTTGTAATAGGCACTTCAGCTGTTGGAATCATATACAAATCATCCACCTCCATATGATACATTTGTCCTTCTTTATCTGGCAACTGACCAGTACCAAAACCAGATGCAGCATTAACCACATGAGGAGGTTGAACTTCAACATAACCTGCTTTAATGGCTTCGTCTAAAAAGAAATTAATTAATGCTCTTTGTAAGCGAGCGCCTTTACCTTTATATACAGGGAATCCAGCTCCAGTAATTTTCACACCAAGCTCGAAGTCGATAATATCATATTGAGAAGCTAACTCCCAATGAGGTTTAGCGCCTTCATATAAATTTGGAATAACTCCCCATTCATGCACCACTTCATTCTCTTCTGGTGTAACACCAGCAGGAACTGAAGAATGAGGTAAGTTTGGCAATTGAACCAAAGCATCCTGTAACTCTTGCTCAGCAAGAGTTAATTGCTCTGATAAACTTTTCAATTGGTCTTTATATTCTGCAGATTTTTGTTTAACGATCTCTGCTTCATCCTTTTTGCCATTACGCATCAATTCACCCACCTCTTTTGCTAAAGCATTAGCTTCGGAAGCAACCGTATCGGATTGATTTTGTATAGATCTACGTTTCTCATCTAATGAAATGATCACATCTACTAAATCCACGTTTTTAAAGTTCTTTCTCTGCAAACGCTCTATCACATGCTCGCGATTTTCTCTGATATACGGTACTAATAACATAAATATAATTTTACGCAAAGATAATAATTTGCCTATCATTTAATCAATCCTTCGAAATGCTTTCATTTATTGAAGAATATAGCATATTTTCGCTCTATGAGCGGCAAACTTTATGTAGTACCAACTCCTATAGGAAATCTGGAAGATATTACCTTCCGCGCCCTAAGAATATTGAAAGAAGTGGACCTTGTGTTAGCTGAAGACACCAGAACTGCTGGGCAGTTACTTCGACATTTTGAAATTGATAAAAGAATCCTTTCACATCATCAACATAACGAGCATCATGCTTTAAAAGAAATCATCAAAATGCTGAAAGAAGGCAAAACGATGGCTCTAGTTAGCGATGCAGGAACCCCAGCAATCTCCGATCCTGGATTCTTACTCGTTAGAGAATGTGTGAAAGAAAATATAGATTTTGAAACTTTACCTGGTGCTACAGCTTTTGTTCCTGCTCTTGTAAATTCGGGATTGCCTTCTGATAAATTTTATTTTGAAGGATTTCTACCTCAGAAAAAAGGTAGAAAAACTCGACTAGAATTTTTGACTTCTGTAGAAGACACCATCATATTGTACGAATCTCCTCATCGTTTGATTAAACTTTTAGAAGAAGTTATACAACATTTTGGAGCCGATCATTACATGACAGTATCTCGAGAAATCAGTAAAAAATTCGAAGAAACTATTCGTGGCACAGCAACAGAATTGCTTACACATTTCACAGAAAATGCAATCAAAGGCGAATTTGTTGTATGTATCTCAGGTGTTAAAAAAATAAGTAAGAAAACAAATAAATACGATGACGATGATAACGAATCATAGAAAATTTATTGCATTTGGTGTTATAAGTGCATTGCTATTTTGGCTTTCATGGCCAACAATTAGTTTGAGTATTTTACTGTTTTTCGCATTTATTCCTTTATTAATTATTGAGAAAGAACTTAGAACGTCTAAAGAGATTAGAAGCTCTAGATATTTATTCAGATACTCATTTATTTCATTTTTCCTTTGGAATTTAGCATGTAGTTATTGGATTTGGAATGCTTCAGCAGTAGGAATGATCATTGCTGTTTTACTAAATTCTACAATGATGTCGCTTGTAATGCTTGCCTATCATTTTGTACACAAACGCAATAATTCGTTTTTATCATCTTTGTTTTTTATTTGTGCTTGGATGGCGATGGAATTATTTCATCACCATTGGGATTTCTCTTGGCCATGGATGACATTAGGTAATGCATTTGCAGAACACAATCAATGGATTCAATGGTATGAATACACTGGTGTTTTCGGCGGTAGCTTCTGGGTATTGGCAGTGAATGTAATATTCTTTCAAGCCTATCTAAAAACAGAAAATAGTAAATTATTCAGTGCTGTATACATAAAAGAGTATGCAAAAGGCTTAGTATTATTACTAGCTCCCATTGGTGTTTCTTATGCTATGTATAACTCTTATGTTGAGAAAATAAATCCTTCCAATATAGTTGTTGTTCAACCTAACATTGATCCTTATAGCGAAAAATTTAGTGGCTTATCTGATCAAGAACAATTACAAAGAATGATAAAGCTTTCTGATTCTGTTGCTCATGTTAATACAGAGTTTTTCATTTGGCCTGAAACTGCATTACCTACAAACATTGCTGAAGAAACATTAGAATCAAATTCATTGATTATTGATGCCAGAAATTTTTTATCGAAATATAAAAATGGAAATATAATTACTGGTGCTGCAACATATAAAACATATACTTCTGAAGAAACTGTAACTGCAAGAAAATTCAGTAATGGTCAATGTTGTTACGATGCATTCAATACAGGATTGTTAATCGAAAACAACCCCGGAATTCAAATTTATCATAAATCGAAACTTGTTGCTGGAGTTGAACAAATCCCTTACCCTGGTATATTAAAATTTTTAGAACCTCTAACAATTAAGCTAGGCGGCACTTTCGGGAGTTTAGGAACTCAAAAAGAAAGAACTGTTTTATATACTAGAAGTGGAATTGGTGTTGCTCCTGTGATTTGTTATGAATCTGTTTATGGTGAATATGTAACTGATTATATTAAAAATGGCGCACAAATGATTGCTATTATTACAAATGATGGATGGTGGGGAAATACACCAGGATATCATCAACATGCATCTTATGCAAGATTGCGTGCCATAGAAACTCGTAGAAGTATTGCACGTTCAGCAAACACAGGAACATCATGTTTTATTAACCAACGAGGAGATGTAAGCGACGAAACTTCATGGTGGGTTGCAGACGCAAAAAATGGCAATATCAATCTGAACGAAAAAATTACATTCTATGTTCAGTATGGCGATTGGTTTGTTTTTTCAGCAAGCTTAGTTGCTTTACTAATTTTTGTATTTAGCTTGATAAAAAAAATCAGACTAGTTTAATTAATCTCTGTGTATTGCCGGAGTATGTGGAGTAACACTAACAACTATAGATTTAGTTTTTGTTACTTCACAAGAATTTGGTCGCGTTTGTTTTAGTTGAAGCGTGTATGTTCCATAAGCATTCCATTTAATTGAAACTGCATTCTGATTTGTTGCACTCGTAAATACTCCTCCTGTGCATGTCCAAGTATAAGAATCACCAATAACACTATTCACTTCATAATTTTCTATTTGATTTAAAGCCCCGCAGATAATCGTATTTCCTGCTATTGTTGGCGATGGGCTAGACTTTAAGGTATAAACAACAGTATCGCTTATTGAAGGACAATGTGAACATGCATTTCCATTTAATATTAATTGTACAATACCAGTTTGAACTTCGTTATTACTAGGTGTATAATTTGCATTTAAGGTAGTTCGGTTAGGACTAAAAGTACCTTCTCCTCCTAGCCATGTTCCACCTTGAGTACTTGTTCCATTTAAAACAATTGGAAATGTGTGAGAACAATAAGTATTGTCGGCTCCAGCATTCACTGTATTATCAGAGTCTACACTTACGGTTACATTTGAAGATGTATTTGGACAAGATGTTGCATCACTAATATTTACGCTATAAGTTCCAGCATTAGCTATAATTGATTGTGTAGTTGCTCCATTACTCCATAAATAAGAATATGGTGGATTACCTCCTGTAGCATATGCAGTTAATGCTGTGGTTGTAGTTCCTTTACATAGTGTTACATTCGAAGAAGGGCTTATACTAGAACTAATCGAACCTACAAAACTTACTCGAACAGTATCTCTTGCAAACACACCAGAGCAGGCACCTTGAGGAGTTCCACTAACTTCATAGTCGATATATGCAGGAGGATTGTTGGGAGTAACGATAGTAGTAGTATCACAAGCTGAAGTACATTGTATAGTTGATTGGTATGTAGTTCCATTTGTAATGGCTTTCCATTGAATAGTTGACTCTTGAAAACCTTGTGCGCTAATTTTACTATTACAGCCAATTCGTGTTGTAAAATTTGCAGTAACTAAAGGTTTTGGTATTGATCTAATTCTATAAACGTTATCATTACCTCCACTTTTACAAAATGAAATACTATGTGGACCTTGACCGGTAACACAAAATTTTTGCCCGATCGCAGTTGGAGTTCCACAATTTACGGTATAAGACAAAGATCCCGAAGGCTGTGCACCTGAAGCGATCTCCAAAACAATAGCTTCAGCATTTGGAGAAAGCGTAACAATAAACTCAACGCAATTTGTACCACCTGAACAACAAGCACCTGCTCGTCCAACACTTGAACTGAGCCAAATACTATCTGCTTTAGAACTTAGATTTACAGTAAATTTTGGGGTACTACTATTACACTGAGACTGCGCAAAAGTAGTTACACTTTTGAACAATAAAATATTCAAAATTATGAATAGGTAGGGTGCTTTCATTACTTAGTCTTTTACTAAAAAATGAAAATAAGGTTACATTAATATTTTGCAACAATAGGCATTCTTCTCCCCATACCAAAAGCTTTAGGAGAAACCCTTAAAATTGGAGGTGTTTGGTAACGTTTGTATTCATTTCTATTAACTAAACCTGTTATTCTAGAAACTAAAGCTTCATCGTAGCCTAATTCAATTAACTCATCTTTGCTTTTTGTACCTTCGATATAGTTCAACAATACTTCATCTAAAATTTCATAATCTGGTAATGAATCGGAGTCTTTCTGATCCGGACGAAGTTCTGCAGAAGGTGCTTTAGTTATTGTATTCTGAGGGATAATTTCTTTATTACGATTGATATAATTAGCGAGCTCGTAGACTTGAGTTTTATAAACATCTCCAATTACAGATAATCCACCACACATATCTCCATACAATGTTCCATAGCCCACTGCCGCTTCGCTTTTATTCGATGTATTCAATAATATATTTCCGAATTTGTTGGAGATAGCCATTAATAATACTCCTCGAATTCTTGCTTGCATATTTTCTTCTGTTAAATCTGACGACTTACTTGAAAACATTTCAGCCAACTCTTGTTCGAAAGAATTAAATATGTTTTTAATTGGAAGTAGCTGTTGTTTAATTCCTAAATTATTTACTAAATCTTCAGCATCTTTTATAGAATGATCTGAAGAGTATTGTGATGGCAATAAAACTGCTAATACATTTTCAGGGCCAAGAGCTTCACTTGCTAATACTGCAACAACAGCAGAATCAATGCCTCCAGACAATCCTAATACAGCATTGCTGAATCCTGATTTCTGAAAATAATCTCTAATGCCCAAAACTATAGCATCGTGAATTAATTCAATCATTGTATAATCTTTAGCTAAATTTGATGCACTATTATTTAATACAAATGTTCTAATTTCTTCCCTGAAATATGGAAGTTCTTGCTTTATTTCCCCTGTATTATCAATATATACAGAGCCTCCATCAAATATTAATTCAGTTTGAGCACCAACATGATTTACATATAATAATGGAATTTGATATTTCTGAACATTCCATCTTAACACCTCTAATCTTTTTTCAGCTTGATGATAATCAAATGGAGATGCTGCAATGTTAATCATCAAATCTGGAGATTCTTTCGACAACATTTCCATCGGTGATATAACATACAATTTTTGATCGTCGATATTCCATAAATCTTCGCAAATTGTTAATGCTACTTTTTTTCCATTAATATCTATACATCTAAAGTATTGATTCGGTTCGAAATATCTATACTCATCAAAAATATCATACGTTGGTAATAGAGTTTTATGGATAACATTTTGGATAGTACCATTTGATAAAACAAATGCTGAGTTATGTAAAGATTTACCTTCTTCATTTGGGTTGAATGTCGGCGCACCAATAATACACGTAATGTTCACACAATCTTGTGCTATATCTTTTATTGAATCGAAACACTGTTTAATGAAATGATCGTATTCTAAAAAATCTCTTGGAGGATATCCGCAAATTGCAAGCTCTGGAAATATTATTAATTCAGAAGATTCAGCTTTTGCTTTCGCAATTGCTTCTTTAAACTTAATTGTATTTGCAACAAAGTTTCCAACATGAACATTTACTTGTGCTAAGGTAACTTTCATCTTAAAATAATAATCCAACGTTTACTGCAAAATAATTCAAATCTGCTTCAAAAGATTTAATACTTGGATTCATTGTATCTTTTCTATAAATAGATGGAGATTTCATCGTATTTAAAAATCCATTTGTATAAGTAACACCTAAAACTAAATCTAAGTTTTTAGTTAAGTTGTATTCAACTCCACCTCCAATTACTAATGATATATTAAAAGATTGAATATACTTCGAAGCGTCTTTCATGTCATCGTAAGCATACTCTATCCCATTTTTCTTATAAGAAATAGTTGCTGATGTTTTGGTAGCAACAGCTAAGTTCATCCCGAATTTTCCGAAGATTCTTGTTTTATTATCAATTTTATCCGTTAGTAATTTTATCGTAACTGGAATTTCTACATAGTTTAATTTTAAATTAGATAAAATTGAAGTATCAGCTTTAGAATATTCTACACTACCTCCCAACGAACTAATTCCAAGCTCTGACGAAATTGCATAATGCTCTTTCAAAAAATAATCAAACATTACCCCATATGAGAATCCGATTTTAGTCCCCGCACTGTTATTATAGTCGGTACCAGGCTTAATTCCAGAAAAAACTGGATTTCCTTTGAATCCTAACCTGAAATCTTGAGCTTTTGTGTCATTTGATGTTAATCCGATGATTAGAATCAGAATTATTAGGTAGAAATGATTAATTTTAGGCTTGTTCATTTTTTATAATTATGCTTAAAAATAAACCTCAAAGTAACATAATAAAATCGATTTTAACACTAATTTTCATTTCGATTTTATTCAACGCCTGTCAACAATCTACAACCTCTAATAAAATTCCTACATCTACTGAAGAAGTGTCTGTGAAAATGCTTCGAATGGAAAAAGATTTATTCGAAACCCCTCCTGCTGAAATAGCTTCAAAACTGAAAGAGATCAAAGCAAACTATGGAGAATTTTACAATGTGTACTTTCTTCAAATTATGAATTTTGGAAATACTCAAAATGAACAATTCACTACACTCATTAGCAACTTTGTTCAGAACAGTGATTTTAAAACTCTTGCAAAAGATTGCGACTCCATTTACAATCAGGAAAAAATTAATTCTTTAGAAACTGAAATATCTGAAATATTCAGCAAATACAAGGCTTTATACCCAAAGGACACTCTACCTAAAGTATGTACTTTCATATCAGGATTTAACAATGGAATTGTAACTACCGATGGATATATCGGTATCGGATTAGATTTATTTCTAGGAGCTAATTATAAATTTTATCCTTCATTAGAAATTCCTGATTATTTAACTAGAAGATATACCCCAGAACATTTAATTCCAATGTTTGTAAAAGGTATGGCTAGTTATAAATATCCATTTGAAAAAGAAAAACCATTGTTAATTGATGCAATGCTGAATGAAGGTAAAATGTTGTATTTCTTAGACCAAATGTTACCAGATACAGAAGATAGTTTGAAAATTGGATATTCTACAGTTCAGTTAGAATGGTGTAAGCAAAATGAAAAGAATATTTACGAACTACTTATTCAAGAAGGATTATTTACTGGAGATTATTTGAAATATAGAAAATACACAGAAGAAGCTCCTTTTACCGTAAACCTAACTAACGAATCTGCACCAAGAATTGGATGGTACTGTGGTTGGCAAATTGTAAAGAAATTCATGGAGAAAAACCCTAACTATACTTTGGATATGTTGATGAATGAAAACGATAGTCAGAAGATTTTAACTGAGTCGAAGTACAAACCTTGATAGTACTGAGTATTGAGATTTGAGATGTTAGTCTAAATACTAGTAACTAGTAGCTGGTCCCTGATCGTAGCCGATGGGTTAGTAGCTAGTTCATATTAGACATGGGATTCAGGACTCTGGATTCAGGACTAAAGACGAAGTACAATCCCGATAGCTATCGGAAACGAGTCACGAAAATATTAGAATTTAGATATTAGAATTTAGAATTTTTAGACATTATGAGAAAAATATTTTTAATCGGAAGCATTGGTTTGATCTTCGGGTGTAAATCGAATGAAGTAAAAAAAATAAGTATGTTACCTTATCCAGAAACAAAAAAAGTTGATACGGTTGATGATTATTTTGGCAACAAAATTGCTGATCCTTACCGTTGGTTAGAAAATGATACTACTGCTGAAACGGCCGATTGGGTTGCGTCTCAGAATAAAGTTACTCAAAATTATTTATCTCAAATTCCATTCAGAGATAAAATAAAAAACAGTTTGACAGAAATATGGAACTACGAAAAAATTTCTGCTCCATATCGAAAAGGTGAATATTATTTTTATTCAAAAAATGATGGTTTACAAAATCAATCCCTTATCTATTATAAAAAAGGATTGAATGGAGAAGAGAAAGTATTTCTTGATCCTAATAAATTATCTGAAGATGGTACAGTAGCATTAAGTGGGCTATCATTTTCTAATAATCATAAATATGCTGCATATACAATTGCTCGTTCGGGTTCTGATTGGAATGAGATTTATGTTTTAGATATTGAAAAAGGCACTAAAACTACAGACGAAATAAAATGGGTAAAGTTTTCTGGGGCCGCATGGCAAGGTGATGGTTTCTATTATAGTAGATACGACGAACCAAAGGGTGTAAGTGAATTATCAAACCAGAATCAATTTCAAAAAGTATACTTCCATAAACTTGGAGATGATCAATCTAAAGACAAATTAGTATACGAAGACAAAGCTCATCCTTTAAGATACTTTGGCGCCTCTGTTACCGAAGATGAGAAGTACTTATTAATCTATGCTTCAGAAGGTACTTCTGGAACAGAAATATTATACAAAGATTTAGCAAAATCTGATTCGAAAATAGCTGTACTGTTAAAAGGTTTCGATTATAACTATACTGTAATTGATAATGTAGGCGAACAGTTTGTAGTTTTAATGGATAATGGAGCGCCTAAATATAGAGTGGTTTCAGTTGATCCAAAAAATAATAGCAAAGATAAATGGAAAGTTATTATTCCAGAGCAAAATGAATTATTGGAATTAGTTCATATGGCTGGTGGAAAATTATTCGCTAGTTATTTGAAAGATGCTAGTGCAAAAGTTATTGAATATAACACAGACGGAACCAAAGTAAGAGATATAGAATTACCAGGAATTGGAACAGTAACATTTGCAGAATCAAACAAAGATGATGCATCTTGTTTTTATAGCTTTACAAATTTCACAACTCCTGGAACAGTATATCAATTGGATATTGCTTCTGGTAAATCAACATTATATACTAAGCCTAATTTTAAAATCAATACAGACAATTTTGAGACTAAACAACTTTGGTTTAATTCAAAAGATGGAACTAAAATTCCAATATTTGTTGTACATAAAAAAGGAATTAAGTTAGATGGCAACAACCCGTTGATGCTATATGGATATGGAGGTTTCAATATAAGTTTAACACCTAACTTCAGTGTTTCTAATATGTATTTCTTAGAACAAGGTGGAGTATATGCGCAAGTTAGTTTACGAGGTGGCGGTGAATATGGGGAAGAATGGCATAAAGCCGGAATGTTGGATAAAAAACAAAATGTATTCGACGACTTCATTGGTGCTGCTGAATTTTTAATAAAAGAGAAATATACTAGCTCATCCAAACTTGCTATTAGTGGAAGATCAAATGGTGGATTATTAATTGGTGCATGCATGACTCAACGTCCAGATCTATTTAAAGTAGCGCTACCTGGTGTTGGGGTATTAGACATGCTTCGTTACCATAAATTCACTATTGGTTGGGGTTGGGCAGTAGAATATGGTTCTAGTGATAAAAAAGAACAGTTCGACTATTTAATTAAATACTCTCCATTACATAATGTGAAAGACAGTGTTAATTATCCAGCTACATTAATTACAACTGCAGACCATGATGATCGAGTTGTACCAGCACATTCATTCAAATTTGCTGCAACGCTACAAGAAAAACATAAAGGAGAAAACCCAGTCTTAATAAGGATTGAAGCGAAAGCTGGTCACGGTGCAGGCAAACCTACATCTAAACTAATTGAAGAAGCAGCGGATATTTGGAGCTTTGTTCTATACAACTTAGGCGAAACCGCAAAATAATCCCCAACTGGTGGCATGACTTATTCGTGCCACCAATTACAATACCAGTAAAATATTATTTAATTGAATATCAATGAGTTATAAATATTGTATGTTTAAACAAACAATATTTATATATCTTTGTTCCATTATTATAAAACTTATATAAAAATGGAAAATACAAAATGGGTATTAGATCCCGCACACTCAGAAGTTCAATTTAAAATCAAGCATTTAGTTATTTCAACAGTAACTGGTACATTTAAAGTATTCGGTGGTGAAATTTCATCAAGTTCAGAAGATTTTGAAAATGCTGCTATTAACTTTTCAATCGACACTAATAGTGTAGATACAAACCAAACAGATAGAGATGGTCATTTGAAGTCAGATGATTTCTTTGCTACAGAAAAATATCCAACGATGAACTTTGTTTCTACATCTTTCAAAAAAGTATCAGGAAACGAATACAAATTAGTTGGTGATTTAACAATTAAAGATGTTACTAAATCAGTTGAGTTAGATGCTGAATTTGGTGGATCAATGGTTGATTTCTACGGAAACACTAAAGTTGGTTTCGAAGTGAATGGTAAGATCAACAGAAAAGAATTCGGATTAACTTGGAGTGCAGTTACAGAAGCAGGCGGTGTAGTAGTAAGTGATGATGTAAAATTGCACATCAACGTTCAATTCGCTAAACAAGCGTAATTAAATAAAACATATATGTTAATTCAACACGAACAAAACGCTACTAAAGGAGCATTTTACATTGAACTTGAAAACAAACGAGTTGGTGAAATGACTTATTCTATTGCTAGTCCAGAGCTAATCATCATCGACCATACCGAAGTTGGGGAAGAGTTGAAAGGAAAAGGTGCGGGGATGCAGTTAGTAAATGCAGCTGTAGAATTCGCTAGAAAAAATAATATCAAAATTATTCCACTTTGCCCATTTGTAAAATCGGTATTTGAAAAGAAGGAAGAAATTAGAGATGTGTTGAGTTAAAATATAAATTGACATAAATAAAAAAGTCCCAGCAAATTGCAGGGACTTTTTATTTTAAAATCTTCACTGAGTATTAGCTTGCAGATAATGCATTCGCACCACTTACAATCTCTAAAATTTCATTTGTAATTGAAGCCTGACGAGCTTGGTTATAAGCCAAACGAAGGCTACGTAATAATTCTCCAGCGTTGTCTGTAGCTTTATCCATGGCAGTCATACGAGCACCATGCTCAGAAGCGTGAGAATCTAATAATGCTTTATATAATTGAATGCGGATAGATGTTGGAATCAATCCGTTTACAATTTCTTCTTGCGAAGGCTCTAAGATATAATCAACATTAGATTTAGCAGTAGTGTTGTTTTCAGTAGCTTGAACTGGCAATAATTGCTCAGTAGTTAAAATTTGCATTGCTGCATTTTTAAACTGATTGTAAACTACTTCTACTTTATCCCATTTACCAGCAACAAAACCTTCCATAATTTCAGTAGAAATTTTGGTTGAAGTATTGAAAGATAAATGATTGAATACATCATTATTGTTTCCAATAACGTTGAATTTATTTTTACTGAAATAATCTTGTGCTTTCTTTCCTACAGCGATAATATGCACATTTCCAGTTTTCTTAAGATCTGCATATTTTTCGTTAATCAAGTTGTTAGCAGTTTTAATAGCATTAGCATTAAACGCTCCTGCTAAACCTCTATTCGAAGTTACAACTACAACTAATACATTTTTCAATTCACGTTGAGCAGTGTATTCGCTTTCGTTTCCTTCTAAACTTGCTGTAAGGTTTGCTAAAATGTCTTTCAACTTATTAGCATAAGGTCGCATTTGAACAACGGCATCAGTAGCTCTTTTTAACTTCGCTGCAGAAACCATTTTCATGGCTTTTGTAATCTGTTGTGTAGAGTTTACAGATGCAATTCTTAAACGTACTTCTTTTAAATTTGCCATTTTTCTTTTGAAAAAATATAAGCTAGTCCTGTATTGCTACAGGACTGGATGAATTAGTATTTTGAAGAAATTTCTTGCGCAACAGTTTCTAAAACTGAAGTGATATCGTTATCAATTTTACCTGCACGGATTGCATCTAATGTTGGTCTGTGACGAAGCTCTAATTGATTTAAATATTCTGTTTCGAATTCCTTAATTTTATTTACTGGCACATTTCTCAATAAACCTTTAGTACCGCAGTAGATCATTGCTACTTGTTTTTCAACTGGTACTGGGCTATACTGTCCTTGTTTCAAGATTTCTACGTTACGAGCACCTTTATCTAAAACGAATTTAGTAGTAGCATCTAAATCAGATCCGAATTTAGAGAAAGCTTCAAGCTCTCTGTATTGTGCTTGGTCACCTTTTAATGTACCAGCAACTTTCTTCATTGATTTAATTTGAGCGTTACCACCCACACGTGATACAGAGATACCTACGTTGATAGCCGGACGAATACCTGCGTTGAACAAGTTCGACTCTAAGAAAATTTGACCGTCTGTAATTGAAATTACGTTTGTAGGAATATATGCTGATACGTCACCTGCTTGGGTTTCGATAATAGGTAATGCAGTTAATGAACCACCACCTTTAACGATTCCTTTGATTGACTCTGGTAAATCGTTCATTGCTTGAGCAACTGAATCCGTAGCGTTAATCTTAGCAGCTCTTTCAAGTAATCTAGAGTGTAAGTAGAATACGTCACCTGGATAAGCTTCACGTCCTGGAGGTCTTCTTAATAATAAAGATACTTCACGGTAAGCAACAGCTTGTTTAGATAAATCATCATAAACAATTAAAGCTGGTCTACCAGTGTCACGGAAGAACTCACCAATAGCAGCACCTGCGAAAGGAGCAAAGAATTGCATTGGAGCAGGATCTGCAGCTGAAGCCGCAACAATGATTGTGTAAGCCATCGCACCTTTTTCTTCTAACGTACGAACGATGTTCGCTACAGTAGAGTTCTTTTGTCCGATTGCAACATATATACAGATAACAGGCTCACCTTTATCGTAAAATTCTTTTTGGTTGATAATCGTGTCGATCGCAACTGTTGTTTTACCCGTTTGACGGTCACCGATGATTAACTCACGTTGTCCACGACCTACAGGAATCATCGCGTCGATAGCTTTCAAACCAGTTTGTAATGGCTCATTTACTGGTTGACGGTAGATAACACCTGGAGCTTTACGCTCGATAGGCATTTCATATAAATCACCAGAAATAGGACCTTTACCATCGATAGGTAAACCTAATGTGTTTACTACACGTCCTAACATTCCATCACCAACTTTAATAGAGGCAATTTTCTTAGTACGTTTAATAGTATCACCTTCTTTGATCTTATCAGAACTTCCCAACAATACCACACCCACGTTATCTTCTTCTAAGTTCAATACAATACCTTGCAATCCGTTGTCGAATTCCACAAGCTCACCTGATTGTACTTTCGTCAATCCGTAAACGCGTGCAATACCGTCACCCACTTGCAATACTGTACCAACTTCTTCTAATTCAGATTCTGACTTGAAGCCCGACAATTGCTGTCTTAAGATCGCCGATACTTCATCTGGTCTTACTTCTACCATAATATTATGTGTTTATATAATGTTTGTATTAGTTACTAAAACTCTTTTTTAAATTCTGTAAGCTCTTTGCAATACTTGTGTCGAATTGTTTATCTCCTACAGTTAATAAGAAACCTCCAATTAAACTTTCGTCAACTTTCTCTTCAAGTACTACTTGCTTGCTTGTTGCTTTTTCCACAATGCTGATTACTTCTTTTCTTGATGCATCGTTTAATGCAGTAGCGGAAACAATCTTAGCTTTTAGAATATTTTTCTTTTCATTGTATTGATGAACAAATTCAACCGCTGTGCCATATAGCACTTCTGCTCTTGCTTTGTTCACTACGATATCAAAAAAAGATTGTGTTGTATTACTTACTTGCGCACTAAATAAGCCCTTAACTATTTTTAATTTCTTATCAATAGGAACGATAGGATTTTTTAATACTGCAACTAATTCTGAACTCGATTTAGCAGCAGATAAAAACAAATCAATATCTTGCTTTACACGTTCTAGCTCATTGCGTTCAATCGCAAGATCTATTAGTGATTTGGCATATCTGGTGGCAACTCTGATTTCTGACATATCCTTTAATTTTTCGTTTCGCTTATTATTAGCTTAACTTCACTTCTTTTAATAAATCGGCAACTAAATTTTCTTGTTTCGATTTATCTTCTAATTGCTTGCGCAATACTTTTTCTGCGATATCAATTGATAATGTCGCAACTTGATTTTTAACTTCTGCTAAAGCAGCGTTCTTTTGATTATCGATTTCAACTTTAGCCTTTTCGATCATCTTGTTCGCTTCAACTTGAGCTAATCCTTTTGCTTCTGCAATAGTATTATCACGTAATTGTTTAGCTTCTTTCAAAATTAAATCACGTTCAGCTCTAGCTTCTTTTAATAATTGCTCGCTTTCGTTATTTAATCTTGCTAATTCTTCTTTTGCTTTTTCAGCTGCACTTAAGGCATCTTCGATAGAACGCTCACGCTCATCTAATGCTTTCATGATAGGTTTCCAAGCAAACTTGCCTAACAAGAATAATAACAATAAGAAAGAAATGCTGGTCCAAAATACCAATCCTAAACTTGGAGTAACTATATCCATATCTTTATTTGATGTTTTTAAAATTTAAATTACAAGAATTTTAAAAAAGCCCGTTGCCAAACGCAACAGGCTTTTTGTTGGATCAACCGTTTCCTAACAAAGCAACTACCACACCGAATAATGCAACACCTTCTACAAGGGCTGCAGCGATGATCATTGCTGTTTGAATTTTTGAAGCGGCTTCTGGTTGACGAGCAATGCCATCCATTGCTGAACCACCAATTCTTCCGATACCTAAACCTGCACCGATTACTGCTAATCCGGCACCGATTGCTGCGATACTTCCTGTCATTTTATTTTATTTTAAGTTAAAAATTAAATTCTATTAATGATCTCCATGTGGTTCAGCAACTGCTGTTCCGATAAACAATGCTGTTAACATTGTAAAGATGAAGGCCTGTAAAAATGCTACTAAAAGCTCTAACACGTCCATAAACAATACGAACCCTACCGATACTGGTGCAATCATAATTGTTTTGAAAATGAAGATTAAACAAATCAAACTCAATACGATAATGTGCCCAGCTGTAATGTTTGCAAATAAACGGACAATTAAGGCAAATGGCTTTGATAATACACCAATAATCTCTACAGGAATCATAATTGGATATAACCACCATGGTACGTGTGGTAAAAATATATGCTTCCAATATGATTTATTACCATTCACATTCGTAACGATGAATGTAATTACACCCATTACTACTGTGAAAGCAATATTTCCTGTCAAATTCGCTCCTCCTGGGAAGAATGGTACTAAACCAATAATGTTGTTTACCCAGATAAAGAAAAATATCGTTAATAAGAATGGCATGAATCTAGCATACTTGTACCCTAAATTCGGTTTTGCAATCTCATCACGAACAAATAATATAATCGGCTCAATTAAAGATTGGAAGCCTTTTGGTGCTTTGCCTTCTCTTTTCTTGTATGCTGATGCTACTGATGTGAAAATTAACATTAAAATGATCATCGATAAAAACATCGACATCACGTTTTTAGTGATTGAAATATCTACGATAGCTTTTGAAGCTTCTTCATTGATTGTTCCATCTGCATTTACAACTTTAATATGTTCATGCTCAATTGCGTAAGTATAATGCTTACCAACTACTTTATCGTGTCCATGGTTAAATTTACCTGATGAGAAACACTCAAAGCCTTTGTCAGTGTATAAAATTATTGGTAAATGTACTGAAGTATGGCCCCATAAATGCCAATCATGACTATCGGCAATGTGCTCTAAAATTAATTCTGATGCATTGAATTTCTCTTCTCCATGTTCTGCATGTGAAGAATCTGAATTTACACCCTCGTGTACCGCTGCTGAATCTGCATTTTCTGCATGTTTTTCTGAATGATTTTCTACTTCATTACTGTAACCAGGAAGAAAAGAAAAACAAAAAATAGCAGAAAACATTAAAAATGAATTCAGTTTTTTAGTAAAAAAGCCACTTCTGCGCATCTATTTTAAGATTTTGTTATTTTTTAAGAGCGCGCAAGTTATACAATAACGTATAAATTTCAAAGGTTGAATAAATAAAATATGGAAGGAAAAAACTTATTAGAAATCCTAGCTTGTCAATTCGATTTCCATAAATAAAAATAAGTGCGAAAACCATGCTTAAAAGCAGTTTTACAACCACGGATCCAAGAACAATAAAAACTGATGAATCTGCCTCTTTTTTTAGTCCTACTAAGCAAATAAAATAGGTCAAACTAGTTATCACTAAAAAAAAGCCAATGAAAACAGGGTATTTATCCAAGAAAACCTGCTTTGGGAATATATTATTTGAAATGGCACCTACTAAATACAATAAAATTGCGATAAGAACACTATAAAGCAAAAATCTGCTAATTTTCATTTTCTATTATTTAGTAAGCTGTTTTATGATTTGATAAGTTGAAGCTCCTATTCCAAATAAGGATAGTACAATTGTCATCCATGGCGTTTGTAATGCCCATTTCTGATCTAAATAATGTCCCAAATAGCTTAGTCCTCCGATGATTACAAGCATTTGGAATCCCATTCCAGCATATTTAATGTAATTGTTCAATTAGTTCTCTTCTATTTCTTGAAGCGACTTTGCTGTTTTAGATGTAGATGAATATCCTTTTTCTGAAGAAATTCCCATGTTGCAATTTCCACTAAAGATAGCCCCTGATTCTACAATCAACTTATTCGTCACCATATCACCTGCAATTACAGCTGTCGATTTTAAGAAAATTGTGTCAGTAACAGTTAAATCGCCTTTTAAATTACCACTGATATCTGCGTTAGTACCAATAACATCTCCAACCACTTTACCAGTACTTCCAATTACAACTTTTGCTTTTGAAATTACATTTCCAATAATTTCACCATCTATACGTATATCTCCCTTGCAAGAAAGGTCTCCTGTAATAGTAGTACCCTGTCCGATAAGGTTAATGGATCCGTTTAGCTCGTTATCTTTAGTAGTTTTATGCTCTTTCTTTTCAAACATCTCTTTAGAAATTAATGTAATCAATTGGGTTTACAGCATTTCCTTTAAACCACAATTCGAAATGTAAATGCGGTCCGTTTGATAATTCTCCTGTATCCCCTACAATTGCTATCGGTTCACCCGACCGAACAAAGTTACCAACTTTTTTCAATACTACTGAACAATGCTTGTACATGGAAACCAAATCGTTAGCATGTTGTATGACCACTACATAACCCACATCCGATGTCCAGCCTGCAAACAATATCGTGCCTTCTAAAGCTGATTTAATAGGCAAGCCTTTGGTCGCAGCGATATCTATACCATAATGTCCTTTTCTAGGATTATATTTTTCAGTAATTATTCCTTTAACAGGAGTAAAAAAGGCATATCCTGCAATCCCGCTTGGTTTTATGTTGTTTTCTTTGATGGCAAATCCATACTGATTTTGGTCTTCTATCATTAATCTCAACAAAGAATCCTCTTCTGGCTTCGAACCTATTCTGAATGTAGTGTCCTTTAAACTTGGTTTACTGTTCACATTTATAGTGTCTTTTGTGCCTACTGTGCCATCAATTACACTTTTTATGGTAGCTATATATTGATCATTAGCATCTACAAGCATTTGCAAAGAATCCACTTTTAGCGACATTTCTGATATATCTCTTCTCAAAGAAACATCAGCATATCCTGGGATATATTCCTTTAATGGCGTGAAAATCAAGAGAGAAGTAACAATTGAAATTAACAATACTAGTAAAACACTCCCTACAATAAACACATTCAGACGGTTTAAGGTAAATGAAGCTTTTTCTTCAAATGTCTCGTCATTTAAAATAACAAGCTTATACTTGTTCTTTAAACGATCTAATAATTTTTGTGTTCTATTTGCCATTACTTAGATTACAAATTAAACCATTTTTATCGAATTGTGCTTTATCGTCTTTTGTTTTAAAGAATATCATTAAATAAAATAAATTTGTAATCCTTTAGTTATAATATAAAAATTGAACTTTGAGACTTTTATCTAGATACATATTTTTATTAGGAATGATTATTCTGAGTACACTTAGTGCATGCAAATCCACTAAGTATGGCTTAGTTAAACGTACCTTTCATAATATTACAGCACATTATAACGGGTATTTCAATGCTAAACAACGCGTTGATAATACTGAAATGCAAAATAATAAAGCCTTTAGAGATAAATACGAAGATATACTTCCTGTATTTAAACTTGAAAGAGACGATGATCCTACCACTAAAACAGGAAAGACAAGTAATCAGTCGTTAGATGATGCCATCAAGAAAGCTTCATTCGTGATTCAACGTCATGAAAGAAGTAAATGGATCGACGATTGTTATTTTGAAATGGGCAGGTCTTATTTCTATAAAAAAGATTATTTCACAGCTGCCGAAACATTTCAATACATCGCAGGTAAATATAAAGGAACTAATGTAGGTGATGTGTCCTACATATGGCTTATCAAATCTTACTTGATGCTTAAGAAATACAATCAAGCTGAATCTGTGATAAACGTTGCTCTTGCAAGTGAGACTTTCCCGAAAAGAAATATATCAGAATTATTTGCTACAATCTCATGGTATTATATCGATAAAAAAAATTATGCTAAAGCAATTGAGTATATCGAGAAAAGTATTTCTGTAGAAAGAAAAAAATCTTTACGTGCTAGATATAATTATATCTGCGCTCAGTTGTATGAGAAAATACAAGATGAAGAAAAAGCAAACATCAGGTATCAGCAAGTTTTAAAATTAAGTCCACCATATGAACTTGCATTTAACGCAAAAATAAATGCTGCAAAACTTGTACAAGTAAATCCGAAAAACTCTAAAAAAAGTTTAGAGAAAGAATTACTTAAAATGCTTACAGATATAAAGAACAAGGAATACTTAGATCAAATATATTATTCACTTGCATTGATTTACGAGAAGAATGATCAAGAAGAAAAATGCATTAATGCATTGAAATCTTCTGCAGCTTCTAGTGTTTCGAATCTTCCTCAAAAAGGTAAATCATATTATAAGTTAGCAAACTTATTATACGATTCAGAGAAATACGAAGGTGCTCAAATGTATTATGATAGTGCAAGTACATTTTTATCTAAAACTAATGTTGAGTTTGAATTAGCTACTAAAAGAAAAAATAGTTTAAGCAAGCTTGTTGAAAATCTAAAAGTTATTAATCGTGAAGATAGTTTACTTCGAATTTCTAGAATGCCTGAAAAAGAAAGGTTGATGTATGTAAACGATTTAATTAGAAAAGAGAAAGAAGAAAAATTACGTAAAGAAGAAGAGGAAAAAAGATTAGCTGCTTTAGCGATTAGCAATACTGCATTGCAAGTAGAAGGTGGAGCGAATAACAAACCTGGAGCTGTAAATACTGGAAGTACTTGGTATTTTTACAATCAAAATTCTTTGGGTATAGGAGCGAATGATTTCGTGAAGAAATTTGGAAGAAGAACACTAGAAGATAATTGGAGAAGATCTAATAAAGAAAGTTTTGCAAGTGTTAGTGCTATTGCAAACGGTGAAGATGGCGGTTCTGAATTAAATAATGCGGAGAATCAAAAAACCGATGATGAATCTGTTCGCAAGAGATATCTATCAAATATCCCCACAACACCTTTAGCAATTTCAGCTTCAACTGATAAAATTGTTCGTGCTTATTACAACATTGGTCAATTCTATAGAGAGGAAATTGTAAATCCAAAAGAATCGATAAATGCATACCAAACTTGTTTAGTTAGATTTCCAGAAAACAAATTGAAAGCAGAAATCTATTTTCAATTGTATAGAATTTACAATCAACAAAACAATAAAGTTCAAGCTGATATTTATAAAAATAAATTACTAAGCGAATTTCCAAATTCCTTAATGGCAAAAGTAATTTTAGATCCAGATTTTATTTCTGAATCTAAAGCAAAAGATAAAGCTGCTCAAACGTATTACAATAATTTATACGATGCTTATTCGAATCTAAATTACAATGTAGTGATAGCGGCTAAAGCTTCTATTGATACTCAATATGCTCAAACTAGCATAGCTCCGAAATATTATTATTTATACGCTTTGTGTAAAAATAAAACGGAAGGAGTTTCTGCTTTCGAAACTGCATTGAATGATTTGATTAGTAAATATTCATTATCAGATGCTGCTAGTATGGCAAGAGAACATCTTCAGAAAATTGCTGAACAAAAAAATCCTCAACTTGCTAAAGCAGCAAAAGAAGAACCCATTCCATACGAACTAGATCCTAGAGCGAAATATTATGTAATGATTACGTTAGATATGTCGTCGACTAGGGAAACTAAATTAAGTTTATTTAGATTTAATAATACTGAGTTTTCTTTAAATAAACTTCAAATTAACACAGATTTAATTGGGGAGAATGATCAAACATTGTACATCTCTCCTTTTCAGGATGTAAATGCAGCAAAAGAATACATCACTGCAATGAATAAAAAGATTACAGATGTTATCAAATTAAAACCTGGAACATATACCGTTTCTTTTATTTCTGAAAAGAATTATAAATTGATGAAGGATACAAAATCAATCAAACAATATTTGCAGTTTTACAATGCTAATTATTTAATCAATGAGTAAAGGTGAACTTTCAAAAGAGGAGACTAAAAAATATTTAAAAAGATTTTGGCAGATATGCATTGCTGGTGTATTGTTTGTTGTTCTGCTTATTAGCTCTGTAGGCTTTGGTTTATTCGGTGAGCTACCAACTTTTCGCGATTTAGAAAACCCGAAAAGTAATTTAGCATCAGAAGTTATTGCTAGCGACGGACCAGTGTTAGGTTCGTATTATATTCAGAACAGATCCAATGCTAAATTCAAAGAACTTCCGGCAAGTTTAGTTAATGCACTAATAGCTACTGAAGATGTTCGTTTTTATGAGCATTCGGGAATCGATCTTAAAGGTACATTTGCGATTGCTTTATATTCTGTCATTGGAAAGAAAAGGGGTTCAAGTACTATCACTCAGCAGTTAGCAAAGAATTTATTCCCTAGAAAAAAACAAACCATTTTTAATATTGGAGTTATCAAATTAAAAGAATGGTTAACAGCAATTAAAATAGAACGAAATTATACTAAAGAAGAAATCATCACGATGTATTTCAACACAGTTGATTTCGGCAGTAATTCCTATGGAATTAAAACTGCTGCGAAAACCTATTTCAACAAATTACCTGCTGAATTAAGTATTGAAGAATCTGCTTTACTCGTTGGTATTCTTAAAGGTACTACCGTTTATTCTCCAATTAGAAATCCAGAACGTGCTAAAGCTCGACGTAATGTTGTTTTAAATCAAATGGAGAAATATGGTTTCATTACAGAAGCAGAATTAGAAGAAGCATCGAATTCTGAATTAGCAATGAAATTTACTAGTCCTGATCATAACCAAGGATCTGCTACATATTTCAGAGAATATTTGCGGTTAGAACTTCAGAATTGGTGTAGAGAAAATAAAAAAGCGGATGGTGAGCCGTACGATTTATATAGAGATGGATTGAAGATATATACAACAATCGATTCTCGAATGCAATTGTATGCTGAAGAAGCAGTGAAAGAACATCTGACATATCTTCAAAAAGAATTTAATAACCATTGGAAAGGCAGAACTCCTTGGGGTAAAAACACAGATATAATTGTTCAATCTATGAAACGTAGTGAGCGTTATCAATTGATGAAAGAGAATGGCGCAACGGATGAAGAAATAGAAACTGCATTCAATACTCCTACGTCTATGACTGTTTTTTCATGGGGTGGAGATCGAGATACAACAATGACTCCTTTGGATTCAATCAAGTATTACAAATGGTATTTACGTTCGAGTTTCATGTCGATGGACCCACATACTGGGCATATTAAAGCATGGGTTGGTGGACCGAATTATGAATATTTTAAATATGATCAAGTTAAAACAGGTAAACGCCAAGTCGGATCAACATTCAAACCACTTGTTTATACTGTTGCTATGGATAATGGATGGTCGCCATGTTTTGAAGCTCCAAACCTTCCAATCGTTTTTGAAGATTTTGATAATTGGTCGCCTAAAAACTCTGATGGTAAAGAAGGTGGGATGATGACCTTGAGAATGGGCTTAGCAAATTCTGTAAACTTAATTACAGCTTACATGATGAAGCAAGTAGGCCCTCAAGCGGTTGTGAATGTAGCCAAAAAGATGGGCATTACGAGCGATATTCCTGCTTACCCATCTATATGCCTAGGAACACCAGATGTGAGCTTATACGAGATGGTAGGGGCTTATTCGACCTATGCAAATAAAGGTGTATGGACAGAACCGATTTATATCACTAGAATAGAGGATAAAAACGGAAATGTGTTATTCGAAAAAGTGCCACGCAAAGTAGATGCATTAAGTGAGCAAACGGCTTATTTGATGATTTATATGATGAAGGGTGTGATAGATAAGGGAACTGGATTAAGACTTCGTGGACCAAGATATCGTTTCACAAATCCTATTGCTGGTAAAACTGGTACTACGCAAGAAAACTCTGATGGTTGGTTTATAGGAATCACCCCAGATTTAGTTTCTGGAACTTGGACAGGTGCAGAAGACAGAATGGTTCATTTTAGATCAACAAATTTAGGAGAAGGTGCAAATACTGCTTTGCCTATTTGGGCATTGTATATGAAAAAAGTTTATGCTGATCCACGTTTGAAAATTTCGATGGGCGATTTCGAAGCGCCTCCAGGAGGATTAAGTGTTGTAGTTGATTGTGATCAATACAAGAAAAATAATCAGTCGAGCACGAACCCTGGTTTAGAGTTTTAATTTTTATGCAAGTCTTTGATCATCGTAAATATTTAGAAAATATTCCTCATAAACCTGGAGTATATCAGTATTTCGATGAAGAAGGAACCTTAATATACATAGGCAAAGCCAAGGATTTAAGAAATCGTGTATCCTCTTATTTCAACAACGATAATGTTAATGCGAAAACAAAAACATTAGTTCGAAAAATAAGAGATATTAAATTTACGATTGTCGATACAGAAGTTGATGCTTGGTTACTTGAGAACTCGTTAATTAAAAAACATCAACCCAAATACAACGTACTTTTAAAAGACGATAAAACGTACCCCTCAATTTGTATAAAAAAAGAAAGGTTCCCACGTATTTTTCCAACTCGAAGAGTAATAAAAGATGGCTCTACTTATTTAGGCCCTTATGCGAATGGTAGAATGATGAATACTATTTTGGAACTTATCAAAACTTTATATCCAATTCGCACCTGTAACTTCGCGTTATCTGCAGAAAACATTAATTCAGGAAAATTCAAAGTCTGCTTAGAATATCAAATCGGAAATTGTAAAGGACCTTGTCAAGGCTTTCAAACATTCGACGATTATGAAGAAAACATAAAAGAAATTAAAGAAATTCTTCGTGGTAATATTTCTCCAGTATTAAATCATCTAAAAGCAGAGATGAATTCATTCGCTGCAAATATGAATTTCGAATCGGCAAATTTATACAAAGAGAAAATTGAAACCTTAGAAAACTATCAAAGTAAATCTACTGTTGTTAGTACAATTATTGATAACATTGATGTTTTCGCGATTAGCTCGGATGAGAAAATTGCCTTTGTAAATTATTTAAAAGTAAATAAAGGAACAATTTCTCAAACACAAACAATTGAAATTCGTAAGAAATTAGATGAAACTGATGAGGAGTTATTATTACTTGCAATCTCCGATTTCAGAAATAAATTTAATAGTACTGCAAAAGAAATAATTGTTCCTTTCGAAATAAATATCGATACAGAAGAGAATATTAAGTTTGTAGTGCCTAAGTTGGGAGATAAGAAAAACCTACTCGACTTATCGATGAAGAATGTTTTGTTCTTTAAGAAATCTAAATTAGAACAATACGAAAAACTTAACCCAGATGCGCGTACAGAAAGGGTTTTGCTGCAGTTACAAAAAGATTTACGCATGAATCAATTACCTAAACATATTGAATGTTTTGACAATTCAAACTTCCAAGGTAAGTACCCAGTTTCTGCAATTGTAGTGTTTAAAGACGCGAAGCCATCAAAAAAAGATTACCGACATTTCAATGTAAAAACAGTTGAAGGCCCGAATGATTTTGCGACCATGGAAGAAGCCGTTTACAGAAGATACAAACGAGTTAAAGAAGAAGGTCAAGATTTCCCTCAGTTAATAATTATTGATGGTGGAAAAGGGCAATTGTCTTCTGCTATGAGTAGTTTGAAGAAACTCGACTTAGATAAGAAAGTAACTGTAATAGGTATAGCGAAACGATTGGAGGAGATCTATTATCCTGGCGATTCATTGCCATTATATATAGATAAGAAATCAGAAAGTTTAAAGATCATTCAGCAATTGAGAGATGAAGCGCATCGATTTGGTATTACATTCCATAGAAGCAAGCGCGACAAGGGGACTTTAAAATCTGAGCTACAAGACATACCAGGAATTGGTAAAACCACATTAGAAAAGTTGCTTACTAAGTTCAAGTCGGTTAAGAAAATCAAAGAGTCTACAGACGAAGAGCTAGCAACAATCCTAAACACAAAACAACTTATTTCATTAAGAGAATATTTCGAAGCTTAGGCTATAGAAGAGTTCGTCTAAGTGTTCGTCGGAGTGTCCCTGTCTGACGAACGGTTTTACTAATTGTCGAAGCGAGGACGCTTCGACGAACTCCACTACGAACAAAAAAAAGCCGCGATAAAATCGCGGCTCTAAAATCTTTGTACTAGTATCTAGCAATTAGTTTTCCCACAAATCGTGTTCAAATTCGAACAAATATTGTTTGATTCTATTAGCTTCTATTAGACCGTCCATACCAGTTGCATAATCTTCGATACGGAAATCTTTTTCATTATTCCATTTCGTGATATAGCTACTGAACATACGTTGAGTAAATAAATCGTCGTAGCTAAAACGAGCAGCGTCGTTTTGACGGTTGAATACTTCAGCGTTAGCGAAAACCTTACGAGCTTCTGGGAAATAAATCCAGAAGATAGGGCCTTTACCAACTTCTTCACCTCCAGAGTTTCTGTAGATTAAGATTGGAGCAATACCGATAATACGAGGCTCCCAGATAGAACGTTGTTTGTCAAAAATCCAGTCTTCTTTCAAACGGTAAGCTACAACGTCATCGCGGTTTAACTCACGAACTGTAACTACTCTTTGGAATGAACCATCTAATTGTTCAACATCCGTTGTATCAGTACCTGCGCCAATTTGAGCAACCTCTTCAGGTGTCATAGGCACTTTAAATTCATCTCCAAAATCTTTCGGGCCACTTGGGTTCGAGTTGTAAGCTGTTAATTCACCAGCCAAAACTGCGTCCATAATAACGTCGATAAGTTTCGCTCTTGGATACGTCATCACAAGGTTTTGTTTTTCCTTTAAGTCGATAACTCTCCATACACGTTTAGCCCACATCGCATCAGCTTCTCTAAGAGGAGCATAAGGCGTAACGAAAGCCGTTTTCACGTTTTGTTTCTGATAAACACCATCTAAAGGTGGTTCAGTTTGCGCGAAACTGATGCTAGCTGTAAAAAGCAAAGCGATCAGAGATAGAATTAATTTATTTTTCATGTCTATATAAAACTATAGATTAATATTTTTTATTGTATTGATATTACAACCGAGTTCAATTTTCTGTTCGAACCATCAGGACCAGTTGCCACAATGTCGTCGAAAATCACTTTATCTTTCGGTCCTAAACCATTCATTGCACCTAACATTTCTGGCGTAATTGCAGCACTGTTAGATTGTAAACGTACTAAGTCTTGACGAGCACGGATAATGATAGCAGAGAAAGATTTAACGTTAAATTTCAAATCGAAATCGAAGTTATCTAACACTGCGAATACACCTCTTTGCGCTTTTAACTGAGAAGAAGGAATACTTCCACTTGTTACGCCAGCAACTTTAGCAACTGGATCAGGGATACGTTTAACACGATATTCCATACCACCTAAAGTTTTAACTGTACCTTTTGCATCAGCAGCAGAAACGGTAACCATTACTTTAGTACCTGGTTTAGATACACGAACTGTGTATTTACCATCAGCACCTGTAATACTAGCACCTTCACCGCTGATAGAAGCTTTAATTTTATTTTTAGGAACACCTGGAGCTGAAATAGAAACTGGGTTATCTACACCAACATAAAATACGTTCATTTTATCAGCAGAAACTACAGCTGTAGGTTTAGCTACTGTATAAGATTGCTCGAATTTATATGGTTTAATAGTTCCATCTGGAGTTTTAACGTTGATAACACCACCCCATTTCACTTCACCTTCTTGAGAAGGAGTGACAATGTATTTACCTTTACCGTTTTCAACTGGAAGAGTTCTTCCACCTACAACTATACTTGGGTTTTGAGTAGAACTAGATGCTGAAATAAACACATCAGCTTCATACGACTGGCCAACTAATACATAACTAGTAGGCGCTACTACAGTAGCTTCTAACTGGTCAAATTTAAAGTCAGTTTCGTTGATTTTACCCAATAAATATTTTGTAACCTCTGCTTCTGCGTTTTTATTATCGTTTTGAATCTTAGATAAGATTGTAACGATTGCAGTAACTGGTACACCTTCGAAGTTTTTTTGCTCCCAAGATTTTTTGATACCTTCTTTATCTGCACCAGGTTCAACTGCGTTCAAACTGAAATCAAAGTTAGCGCGTTCACTAGCATCTACTAATTGAAGATACTTGTTACGTGTTTCCATGATTTTAGCTTTCAACTCAGAACCTTTTTTCTTAGTGATCATTAATTGAACACCAATTTCCATATCACTTCTTTTAGCGATATCACCAGATACTTCGTCGATACCTCCAGCTTCAACAGTAATTTCTTTTTTCAATTCAACAATGTACTTGTCTAAATCTTGAGAATACTGTTGAGCTTGTAATGCTTTATCTTGAAAAGGTTTAGTTTTAACTGGGTCATTTTTCATCGACTGTTCAAATGCATCATATGTCATTTTATTAGCCGCTGCAAAGTTTGAAGCAGTAGTTTCTAAACCGTCATTTACTAATTTGAAGGCATTCATAAATTCCTCAGAGACGTTTAATGCCAACATTGCTGTTAACACTAAGTACATCATCCCGATCATCTTCTGCCTTGGGGTTTCTTTACCTGCCATTTTCTTTTATTAATTAATTCTTAGTAGATATAAAACCTTTAATTAGTTAGCTTTTACAGTCATTGCTGACAACATGTTTCCGTAAACTGAATTTAATGAAGCTAAGTTTTTAGATAATTTTCCAACTTCTTCTTTGAATGCACGAGCATCGTTTAGTGAATCACTAAAGTTTTGCATCGTTTCAGATACGTTACCGTAGAATTTATTTAATGTTTTTAAATGATTGTTTGAATCTTGTAATTCTAATTCATACATAGAGTTTAGAGAAGATAAGTTCTTCGCTAAAGTTTGAACTTGCTCATGGTACATTTTAGAATCTGTAGATGAAGCAGCGATTTCTGATAATGAAGAAGAAGCTTGTGAATAAGCTGAAGTTAAATCATCTACTGATTTAGTAGCTTGTTTTAATTTGCTAGCAAATTCATTTGAGTTAGTAGCAGCATCCGTAACATTAGAGATAGTAGATACTTTCTCACCGAATGTACGTAAACCAGTACCTAAGCTTTCAATTAATTCTGGGCCAATTTTAGCATCTTCTAACATTTGATCTAATTGTTGAGATACTGTTGCACCGTTTGCTGATTTAGCTGGCTTGCTGTGAGCATCCATACCCGCTAATTCAGGATATACTAAAGACCAATCATATTCTTCATGTGGTTTTTCGAACGCTGAAAGGAAAAATATTAACGCTTCAGTTGATAAACCTACAATCAATAATTCGTTTGCAAATTTTAAGTGTAAGATTTTAAATAATGCACCGATAATTACGACTGCTGCGCCAATACCATAAACTTTGGCCATTAGTTTTTTGTAGTTGCCCATTTTACTAGATAGTTTGAATTGTTGAGTAAATAATTAATGTATTTGTTTTATTGTTTTTTCTTTTTTGAATTCTGATTTTATTCATCAGAAATTGAACGACCCATGTACGACATTACGCAACGGAAACCGATGTATGATTTCGCAGTATCTTGGAATTCATACGAACGAGTACCATTTTGCATGAAATAACCAATGTCTTTCCAAGATCCACCACGGATAACCTTACGTTTTAATACTTCAGGATCATCTGGTTTTGCTTCGTAAGCATAGTTAGGGTTCATATCATGTATGAATACTACCGCCGACTCATCATAAGATGTGCTTGTCCATTCTGCGGCATTACCCGACATATTGTACAAACCATAGTCGTTAGGGAAATATGAAGTTACTTTTACAGTATGCATACCACCGTCGTCGCCATAGTTACCTCTTCCTGGTTTGAAGTTAGCTAATAAACAACCTTTGCTGTTTCTAGCATACGGACCACCCCAAGGATAATCGGCACCAATACGACCACCACGTGATGCATATTCCCATTCAGCTTCTGTTGGTAAACGGTATTGATTCATTACCGCTTCTCCTTCTGAACGTTTGAAATCATCTAACATACGTGATCTCCAAATTGTAAATGCTCTTGCTTGCTTCCAAGTTACACCTACTACTGGATAATCATCATATGCTGGATGCCAAAAGTATTTTTCTACCATTGGATCATTTAATGCATATGCAAAATCAGAGATAAAGCATAATGTATCTGGATACACTTGAATGTCTTCCTTAACAATAAATTGTGTACGCGGTTTATCACGATTAGATTTATTAGCTGCTGCCGTTAAATCAAACCACTCTAAATGGTAAACTAATTTACGATTGTCAATTTCTTTACGACCGAAAATACGATCTTCTTCTGGATAGTACATTTCAGATAAAGCTTCAATAACCGCAGGGTCATTGTAGTTTAATTTTGTCTTCCAGTTTAAGAACTCTTTCCCATCGGCATCTTGTAAAATATGCTCACCACCTAATGTCTTCTTAACAATAGAGTCGCGAACGTATTCCGTAAACTGACGGTATTCGTTATTACTGATTTCAGTTTCATCCATATAGAACGCACTGATACTCACTTGACGGTTATGCGCCGTTTGTGAATATGCAATATCTTGGTCAGTCTGACCAAGGTGATATGTTCCCGAAGGCACATACACCATTCCAAAAGGAATGAAAGGCTTAAAGCTTGGTCGATTGTTAGATCCTACCAACTCTCCATTCCCGGAGTTTAAACCACAACTACTTACAAGAGCAGTTAGTCCTGCCAAACAGAACAAGGCGATTTTTTTCATAGCAAGCGTTACTAAAATTTTGCTTTTATATAATTAATTAACTAAGCCGTAAACACAAAAATAGTATATTATACTAAATTATAAAGAACGAATGTGAATAATTTTCAATTATTATTGTTTTGTTTTTTCTAAAAAAATGTTATTTAGAAGGTTTTTAAAAACGATACCATTGTCGTTTTAGTATAAAAACCCTTTAAATGCCTATAAAAATCTAGGTGTTTTGATAATTACGTCTGTCTTAATCTTCTTCTTGAAGATAACATCATACCCTAAAATTGCCTCGTGAGAACCTGTACTTGCCACATTTAAATTCGACAAAGTATAGTCGTATGCGTAACTAAATTTGATTGAAGGGGTAACATTTAACCCTACTATACCAATTATCGCGTCGTTTAAACGATAAGATAAACCTCCCCAAAACTTCTGATTAATGAATGCCATTGCATTCAAATCAAATGATAATGCTTTTGAATATTTAATAAGCACAGATGGCTTTACATCTAAGCTTGGCGATACATTCCAGTTATATCCTGCAACTAAATTTGTATGGATAACGTTTGTGTACTCTCCTGCTTTTATACCATCAAAGCCCATGTTAGCACGGTTCAAGTGAGTAGCAGATAATCCTACATAGTACAATTCAGTATTGTAGAATACACCAGCATTAACGTCTAACTTAACTGCATTTAATGTTCCTGTAGGAATTACAGGGTCACCAGGCGAACCTGTAATTAATTTTGAACCATCTAATGTTCTTTGGATAAATCCTAATGCTAAACCTCCAGATAAAGTTCCTGATGCTAATTGATATTTATACGCATATGATGCCATGAAACTCAAATTTGAGTTACCTGCACCAATCTTATCATTCAAAATATGAATACCTACACCACTTGTAATACTTGGTATCGGCATGTGTGCACTGATTGTTTGAGTTTGTGGACCACCATCAACACCTACATACTGCGTACGGAATAATCCTAAAGCACTTAGTGATTCTTTACTTCCTGCAATGGCTGGATTAAATACAAACCCATTAAACATGTAATGAGAATATTGAGGGTCTTGCTGTGCAAATGTCTTAAAACCTACTAAAATCAATAGTAATAGTAGTAATCTAAATTTGTTCTTCATTTAATCCTTAATAACAACCTAAAAAACCTTGGATTTCAAAAATAGCATAATTAAACCTATATGCAAATTTTGAACACAATTCCTTTTTTCCTTTGGGTCGCTTATCGCAACAAATTTGATACCAAATATTGGTTCTAAACTATTTATTTGAAGTTTTTACGTACTCCTCGATGGCCATAGTCATTGAAGGCGCCTGAGGACTAGGTGCTTGTACGTTAATTTCTAAGCCTGCATCTAATACTGCTTTTGCTGTTGTCGGTCCAAATGTGGCTATTCTAGTGTTATTTTGCTTAAAATCAGGGAAGTTCTTGAATAATGACTTAATTCCTGAAGGACTGAAAAAAGCGATCATGTCGTAATTTACTTCTGCTAAATCAGACAAATCACTACATACCGTTCTGTAAATAATAGCCTCAGAGATGTTAAAACCGTTCTTTCTTAAATAAACTGGGATATCATCAGTGTGGACATCTGTACATGGATAGAAGAATTTTTCTTCTTTATGCTTTTTAATTACTTCTAATAAATCTGCTGTAGTTTGCTTACCAATGAAAACTTTGCGTTTACGATATTGGACATACTTCTGCATGTATAATGCTACAGCTTCTGTGATACAGAAATACTTCATCTCCGCAGGAACTTCGATTCTTAACTCTTCACATACTCTAAAGTAATGATCAATCGAATTTCTACTTGTGAATATTACTGCCGTGAAATCTAATGGGTTGATCTTTTCTTTACGAAATTCCTTCCCTGGAATGCCTTCCACGTGTATAAATGGCCTAAAATCAATTTTTAGGTTGTATTTTTTTGCTAAATCAAAGAATGGGGATTTATCCGACTCTGGTTTTGGTTGAGTAACCAAAATGCTCTTAACTTTCAATTTCTTATCCATACTTCTCTTATTAATTATTACCTACAATATCTATGCTATAAATACTTTGTAGATAATTAACAATGGCATTAATTCAAGGGTGCAAAGATACAGAAATAAATAAAATTTAGGAAACTGAAAATTATTTATGATGAAACTGCCTGTCCGTAAATACTTGTAAATAGTATTAAAACAGAACAATATGAGCATTAAACCCAATAAATATGGTTGTATATAACTAGGTACAAATTGATAAAAAAGTAGAAAGGGGATTATTATAATCGAATAAACAAAATTTGAAATAGAAAGTACCGACAAATATCCAGAAATCAACTTCTGTATAGAAAAAACAAAGCCCGATAGCTTCATCAGTATAAATTTACTTAGGTAAAACACTCCAGTAAATGCACAAATGATTAAATATTCGTCCAATCCTTTGTATTGAAATGTGATGTTAAAATAGTTGAAAATGTATTTTAACAATAAGCCATAAACCGATGTGAACAGTACAAAATACAATAATGTATTTCTTAATTTCAAAAAGTTGTCGTCTCTTGTGAATTGCCCAATTGCCCTGTCGTTCCAATAAGCTTGAAAAATTACTGTTAAGGTTTTATCATACACATTTCGAATAATAGTGTACAATAAAACGATAAACAAAAAGATGAAAATTATCCAATGATTATCCGTTTTGCGGATTTTAATTAGATTCCTATTGACGAATTTTCTAGTGTCCAATTTTATAGTTGAATCCATAAAATTGAACTTCATGTCTTGGTACTTCGATAATACCAACTTCTTAATCGTATCCGTTTGAAAAATTTTTGAAGAATCTATAACTACATAGAAAATAGTATCCGTGTCCATTTGGTAAGGGACATACTTAATCTTAAAAAAGGTATCTTGAGTAGTATATTGACTTTGTGTTTGAGCCTTGGGTTTATCCAACACAACAAATAACATCAACAATAAACAAACCGCAAGCCTAACTAATTTCATTTTGCAAAAGTTTAAAAATAATTGATGATTCCAAAATGAATTTTTCCGGATTGAAAACTTATTCCCGAATTATTCTGTGAGCCTAATGCATAGTTCAACTGCAACATCCCTGCATTCGTTTGCATTTGAACTCCTAAACCAAATCCATTCGCATTATTATTTGTGTCGAGAATTTTATTTTGAAAATAGGCTTGATCATAGAAAAGCCTAAAAAATGAGTTCCTGTCAAAAAGATATCGATATTCAACTGTTCCGATTGTAAAAAACGATGCTAGTACGCTCTCTTCGTCAAATCCCCTCAAATCATTTATTCCCCCAAACCTTAGTAATTCATTATTAAACAATTGATCACTCGAAATTAATTTTGAGTTAACCGACATCATCAATACATTCTTTCCATATACGTTGAAATACTTTTTCAAGCCTAAATGAATTTGTATTTGTGTACTTTTTAAATCAATTCCATTGTATAATGAATCAGCAATACTTGAATTTTTATTTACAATACGATTCCCTATTAATGATGTGGCTTGCACACTAAAACCTTTTTTCGGATTTACTCTATAGTCTAATTTTTCAAACAGGATATTTATTCCGTATGAATATTTTTTTATATCAATATTGTCTGGAAGAACAGTGGCCTTTTCATATTTTTTTACTGATAATAAATTACTTTCATCAACTCTATAAATAAATCTAATTTGATTATTCCCTGAGAATAAATATTGCAATCCAATTCCTCTTCCAAATGTAGAAAAAGTAGTATCCTGTCTACGCAAATCTAAATTAACGTCAATGCCGAAATTGCTGGAAAACACATAAGGGTAATTTGCGTAAAGCTTAATGTCTCTGGTATTGTTAGCCTGACTCCTAAAATCAATATTTATCTTTTCACCTTTTTTAATAACGTTAATTAAGTACAACTGAGCTTGTCCAATAATAGCGGTTTTTTGATTGTTTGATGATGGTTGAATTCCAATTAATCCATCAAATTTATTTGCATTTCTTTTTTCGATACTCAACACAACTTTTGCTTTACTATTTACAAAATAAAGTTGAGTGGGTTTGTTTAATCTGATAAATGTTAACTCCTCAATTCTATTCTGAATAGCAGTAACTTTTCTCTCATCATAAATAGAGTTTGGTTTGATAGATAAATAATTTCGAAGATATAGTCCGGAGATTTCTTTATTTCCTGCAATACTTAAAGAATCGAAAAGTATTAATTGATGAGGATTGAAAACAAGAATCGCATTTACTGATTTATTTTCTGAATTCAACTTTATAGAATCGAAGGATATTGATGCGAATGGGTATCCCATTTGCTCAAAACTTTTAAGTGTATTTTCGATTGCACTTTGAAGTTGAAGGGTATCGATTAGCTTACCGTATTGGATAGCCTTTTTCAAATCATTACTGGGAAGCATACTATCTAACTTCGCACTATACTCGATTTTACCCCAAGTCCAAATTCCTGTACTAGGTGGTAATGTCACTTTATTTTGAGCGAATAAAGCACTTACAGTCAGCGAAAATAGGAGTAGAATAAAAAAATGCTTCCTCATCAGGGCTAAATTAATTGAATTTTGTTGAAATTCGTTGCATGGCTGGTATTTATATACATATTCCTTTTTGCAAGCAAGCTTGTCATTATTGCGATTTTCATTTCAGTACTTCGATGAAGTATAAAGACGAAATGATTAATGCTTTATTACTTGAAATTGAATTAAGAAGAAATTATTTAAAGGATGAAGCAATAGATACCATCTACTTCGGTGGTGGAACTCCTTCTATTATTCCTACAAAAGATCTGGATGCTATTCTAAAAAAAATACATCAGTATTTTGAAGTGTCTTCTTCTGTAGAAGTAACCTTAGAAGCCAATCCAGACGACTTGAATAAGGAGTTTATCAAATCTATTTATCAACAGGGAGTTAATCGATTAAGCATAGGTATACAATCTTTTATAAATAGAGATTTAGAATGGATGAATAGAGCTCATCATGCTAATGAAGCAATTGATTGCATTCGAAGAGCACAAGACATCGGTATTGAAAACATCAGTATAGATTTAATTTATGGTACACCAGGATTGAGTGATTCGGAATGGAGAGACAATATTCATAAAGCGCTTGATTTAGCAGTTCCTCATATTTCTTCGTATGCCTTAACAGTAGAAACAAAAACAGCTTTGGGCAATTGGGTGGAAAAGGGTAAAATTAAACCTATGGACGAAGAGCAATCGGCTTCACAATTTGAAATGCTTATGGAAGAGCTTTTGTCGAACGGTTTTGAGCATTACGAGATTTCAAACTTTGCAAAACCAGGATTTCATTCTAAACATAATTCATCCTATTGGGAAGGTAAAACTTATTTAGGCATCGGACCTTCGGCTCATTCTTTTGATAAAACAAGCAGACAATGGAATATCAATAATAATCATAAATATATTGACGAAATTGTTCGAGGCAATCTTCCTATGCAAATGGAAGTTTTAAAATTAAATGATAGATTTAATGAATATTTGATGGTAGGATTTAGAACTGCAAAGGGAATTTCTATTGAATATATTGCAAATGAATTCGGTTCTGGTGTATTAGATCTATTAGAAAAATCAATTGCCGAATTCACAATCAAAGATTGGGTAAAATTTGAAAATGGGTATTACAAAACTACGAGTGCTGGAAAATTAATGTCTGATAAAATTGCAGCTGAATTATTTATAGTAGATAATATTGAATAATGAAAATAGAGGTTTTATTTGAAGCAAAAAAAGTAGAAGTTGATTTATCAAAAGGAATAGATATTTCTATTGCAATAGATCCTGAAGCAGGTGTAAATGCTTTTCATATCTCTAGAGCAAAATTTGAACCGATAAGAGTTGGAAGCTTTGTAGGTTCAGTAAAAGAAGGTGGTTCGGCGAATTGTGAAAATCTATATATCAACGCTCATGGTAATGGAACACATACTGAATGTATCGGACATATTAGCAAAGAACGTGTTTGTATTAACGATTGCTTAATAGAATTTTTCTTCTTTGCTCAATTAATTTCAGTTACTCCAAAACAAATTGATAATGGAGATTATATTATAGATCTGGATTCTATTTCTCATTATAAAAAAATAAACGATTGCAAAGCCATCATTATAAGATCACTTCCAAATGATATAAATAAATTAAGCACAAATTATTCAGGACAAAATCCAACTTACCTAAGTGCTGAACTTTGCAAACACTTACGAGAAATAGGGATCAAACATTTGTTGATAGATCTGCCATCGGTAGACAGAGAAGAAGATGCTGGTGCATTAGCAGCACACAAAGCTTATTGGGATTTCAAAGGTGCTTTCCGAAAAGACATGACTATTACTGAATTGGTTTATGTTCCTTCAGAAGTTGAAGATGGCGTGTATTTTCTTAACCTACAGATTGCATCGCTTATGACTGATGCTAGTCCAAGTAAACCAGTGTTATTTAATTTGTTAATAAGTTAATACGTTAATTTGTTAATAATAAGAATACTCATTAACATATTAACGTATTAACAAATCAACATCCCGATAACTATCGGGATAACATTTTACTTCGGCAATACAACCGAATTAATTACGTGGATCACTCCATTTTTTTGGTATACATCTGCGATAGTTACAGTAGACATTCCACCGTTTTCATCTTTAAGCATAATGTTTTTACCTTTCATTGTAGCGATTAAAGTTCCACCTGAAACTGTTTTCAATGTTGCTTTCCCTTTACCTGCTTTAATAGCCATTGATAAATCTTTAGCATCCATTTTACCAGCAACTACATGGTATGTTAACACCTTTGTTAATGTAGATTTGTTTTCTGGTTTCAATAAATTTTCTACAGTTCCTGCAGGTAATTTTTCAAAAGCTGCATTTGTTGGAGCAAATACTGTGAATGGACCAGCCGACTTCAATGTTTCTACTAAACCTGCTGCTTTAACTGCTGCTACAAGCGTTGTGTGATCTTTAGAGTTTACTGCATTATCTACAATATCCTTACTTGGATACATAGCTGCACCTCCAACCATAACTGTTTTTTCTTTCATCATATTTTGTGCGAAAGAATTTGTTGCTACAAAAGCAATAGCTACTACTGCTAATGATAATCTTGAAATAAGTGTTTTCATTTTTGTTGTCATTTGAGAGTACTAACGAAATAAATTCGAGGCTGGATTTCTGAATTATCATTTTTTTTCATTTCCTTTATTCTTATGAATGCTGAAAAGAAAAGTGCAGTAATATTAATTGCCTTCTGTGCAATGATTGCTAGCATATCTCAAAACAATGCGTTTTTTGGAGATATGGTGCAATTTGGCTCTAGGCATTCACATTATTTCTTTGAGAATAATTTTAGCTCCCTATGGTTACCCAATTCATTAGATAGCGGACACCCACCAATTTTTGGGATGTACATCGCATTATGCTGGAAAATATTCGGCAAATCATTAGCTGTTTCTCATTGGGCAATGTTTCCTTTTCATATTTTAATAGCTTTTGCCATTCCTCGTCTTCTAAAAAAGTATGTAAGCGAATCGAATTTGATTTTAGCAAGCATCATCTTCTTTTTAGAACCCACTTTACTTGCACAGGCCTCTTTAACTTCACCAGATATCGTTTTGGTTTCCTTTTTTCTATGGGCTTTTATTTTTTATACTGAAAAAAAATATATTTTGCTTTCATTAGCATTAATACCAATGTCATTCATTTCTTTAAGAGGAATGATGATGCTCTTTTCATTTTTCGTTGCTATACTTATACATCAAAGAAAAATTGACAAGAAATATATTTTAACATTTGCTCCAGCTGTAGGCATATGTTTTTATTGGCTATTCAGACATTATCAATTATTCCAATGGATTGGATTTCATAGCGATTCTCCTTGGGCGAGTTCTTTCCAAAGTGTAGGCATCGAACAAATGATTAAGAACTTCATGCTGATGATTTGGAGATGGATAGATTTCGGAAGAGTGAGTTTTTGGATTATACTAACCGCATTCTTTATTATACATCTTAGAAAAAAATCATTGTTTAATAAAGCTCAAAAATTCCCTCTTTTTATTTTATTAAGCTCTGCATTCGTATTTACTATCAACACAATTTTTGCTGATGGATTAATCGGACATCGATATTATATGCCTATCTATTTTGTAGCTTTAATACTGTCCTTTCAACTAATAGAACTATATGCCAATAGGAAGCAATTAATGTATGGAATTATTTTAGCAAGTTTCTTTATAGGTGCTAATTATACTTATCCTAATAAAATTGCAATGGGTTGGGATGCAACTCCTGCTCATCGTCCATATTATAAATTAAGATTGAAAGCAATTGATTATCTAGAGAAAAATAATATCCAATTATCAAGTGTTGGAGCTGGTTTCCCGAGTTTAGATTCTAGAGAATATTTAGAATTGAATGGAGATACAACATCATTCCAATCATACGCAAACCCTAACAATAGCTATATTCTATGGTCGAATGTATTTAATTATCCAGACTATTTACAAGATTCTATAAATAAAATAAAACCAATATATGCTGAAGAAAATAATGGAATTTTCATGAAAATTATTCCGTTGAAAAAATAGTTCACTTAAGAACTATGATCATATACGACTTTCCAAGTTCCTTTAATTTTTCTTAGCCTCAAAGTGAAATAACCCTGAGGTTCGTCCTTTTCTCTTTTAAGTAACCATTTGCCAAGCACGAATGCATTCTTCGAATCGATACATTCAATTTTTAATAGGGTGAAATGCAACTCACCCATGGCTGCCTTATCCGGATAGGATTTCAAATAGTTATCATAAGTTTTCTGCCACCCATACTGCGGGCCACGCTTACCAATAAACACTAGAGAATCTGAATGCCAATATCCATTCATATATCCAAGTAAATCGGCATTATTCCATGCAAGTCGTTGCGACTCTAAAACCTGAACGATAGCCTTCTGATCTTTACTTTGTGCAATACTGAATTCACAAAGGAAGCAGGCGATTAATATCAATAGTAATTTCTTCATATTTCCTTTTGCTAATTTTATCATATTTTTAAAACTTTCATAGTACTTCTTACGTTTGTTTTGTTATGCGCGGTTTTCAATTTAGCTCTTATGTTCCCAACGACCTTCCTAAAGGCTCTTTTGAAGAGCTTTTGAAGCTTTTTACGGAGCTACTCAATTATACAGCTGGTGATGCAAACGAAGCATTACAATGGATGAATGAACTCGATAAGAAATATAAAATCACAACTGATGAATACGGAATGGGTGATTTTATCGAGGATTTAAAGAAAAATGGATACTTAAAGGATGATCAACAAAACGGAGGTTTTGCAATTACTGCAAAATCAGAACAAAGTATTCGTCAATCAGCTTTAGAAGAAATTTTTGGGAAGTTAAAGAAAACTAGTCGAGGACAACATCGCAGTTCGTTCTCTGGTATGGGTGACGAAAAAAATGCTGAACGTCGTCAGTTTGAATTTGGTGATGCCCTGGATCGCATCGACATGACGCAGTCTATTCATAACGCGCAAGTAAATCATGGTATTGGAGATTTCCATCTAACCGAAAAAGATTTAGAAGTTGAAGAAATGGATTATAAAACTCAATCGTCGACAGTATTGATGATAGACATTTCTCACTCTATGATTCTTTATGGTGAAGACCGCATTACTCCTGCGAAGAAAGTAGCCATGGCTTTATCAGAATTAATCAAAATAAAATATCCAAAAGATACATTAGATATCATTGTATTTGGAAATGATGCGTGGCCAATAGAGGTAAAGGATTTACCATACCTTCAGGTCGGACCATATCATACTAATACATATGCAGGTTTAGAATTAGCTGCAGATATTTTACGCAGAAGAAAAACAACTAACAAGCAAATATTCATGATCACCGATGGAAAACCATCGTGTTTAAAAGAAGGTGCGAAGTATTACAAAAATAGTGTGGGCTTAGATCGAAAGATTGTAAACAAAACATTGAACATGGCTGCTCAATGTAAAAAGTTGAAAATTCCCATCACAACTTTTATGATTGCAAAAGACCCTTATCTTCAGCAATTCGTAAGAGAATTTACCCTGACAAATGGAGGTAAAGCATTCTACAGTTCATTAAATGGATTGGGTGAATATGTGTTTGAGGATTACGTTAGAAATAGAAGAAAAAATATTAAATAGAAATAGATGAAAGATCTTACCAAGATTAAAACTTTCGGAGAATTAAAAAAATCTGGATACCAATCGAAAAGTATTAAAACTGAAATGCGTGATAATTTATTAGCACGTTTGAAAAATAATGAAACTTCATTCGATGGAATTATCGGATTTGATGATACTGTTATTCCTGAGATTCAAACTGCAATTTTATCGAAGCATAATATTTTATTATTAGGATTACGAGGGCAAGCAAAAACTAGAATTGCTCGTACCTTAGGTATGTTGTTAGATGAATATATACCATATATCGAAGGATCAGAATTATTCGACGATCCATTTCAACCAATATCATGGTATGGTATCCAAACTATTGAAAACTTAGGAGACAACACTCCTATTGCATGGTTACATAGAAACGAAAGATATACTGAGAAATTAGCAACTCCAGATGTTACTGTAGCCGATTTAATTGGTGATGTGGATCCTATTAAAGCAGCTGCACAAAAATTATCATATGCAGATGAACGAGTAATTCACTATGGATTAATTCCACGTTCACACCGACAAATATTCGTTATAAATGAATTGCCAGATTTGCAAGCAAGAATTCAAGTAGCTCTATTCAATATTCTTCAAGAAAAAGACATTCAAATTAGAGGATTCAAATTGAGATTGCCATTAGATATTCAATTTGTATTCACAGCAAATCCAGAAGACTATACCAACAGAGGAAGCATTGTTACCCCTTTAAAAGATAGAATTGAGAGTCAGATTTTAACTCATTATCCAAAAACAATTTCTATCTCTAAAGAAATTACACAACAAGAAGCTGCCTTAGATGATGCACAGAAAAATTCAATTAAAGTATTTGATATCGCAAAAGACTTAATTGAACAAATTGCATTTGAAGCTCGTCAGAGTGAATATATCGATAAGAAAAGTGGAGTGTCTGCACGTTTAACTATTTCCGCATACGAAAACTTAGTAAGTACTGCAGAACGAAGAATGATATTGAACAAAGAAAAATCAACTTCAATCCGCATTACAGATTTTATTGGAGTACTTCCATCGATTACAGGAAAGATTGAACTAGTGTATGAAGGGGAATTAGAGGGTCCAGCAAAAGTTGCGCAATTATTATTAGGTAAAGCTATCAAAACATTGTTCAGTCAGTATTTACCTGATCCTGAAAAATCTAAAAAACTAAAAGAGAAAAATCCATATCAAGAAATTATCAATTGGTTTGCAGATGGCAATCAATTAAACATTACTGATAAACTAAGTAACAGCGAATATAAAGAAAACTTATTACTTGTGCCGAGTTTAGAAAAGTTAATCAAAGGGACATTTAAAAAGCTTGATGAAGAAACTTTATTATTTTTGATGGAATTAACTTTGCATGCACTTGCTGAGTATTCATTAATCAGTAAAAATTATTTAGAAAAAGGATTCGAATTTAAAGACATGCTAAATACATTATTTGGAAATAATTTTTCTGAAGAAGATGATGATTTAGGGTTTGATAATGATTACAGATTCCGCTAATCGATAAATGGAAAATAGAATTGGAACGCTGTTAATAGTTACAGCAATATTATTGATAATAGATTATTACGTTTTTCAAGCAGTAAAATCTTCATTCCCTAATCAGAACGAGAAAAAGAAAAAATGGTTGATGCGTGGATATTGGTTCGTAGTAGCTATAACCATTGCAGGCGTATTCTTAGGAGTGTTTTTATCTATCGGAAGATTATTAAGAACTGTATTGTTTGTATGGTTCTTCATTCATTATTTCTCGAAACTATTTGCAGTTCCATTTTTATTGATTGATGATTTTCGTAGGGGAATTTTGTGGGTAGCACAGGCCCTTCGGCTCCGCTCAGCGACCGTAAAAGAAACCATCAAGTCAACTGATGAAGTCAATGCTGTAAAAGATGGAATGTCGCGTTCTGAATTCTTGAGTAAAACAGGGCTAGTTATGGCCGGACTACCATTCGTAACGATGAATTACGGAATGATATCTAATAATGTTTATGATTATCAGATTAAACGCAAAACTATTTATCTGCCTAATTTACCTAAGAATTTTGATGGTATAAAAATCGGACAAATTTCAGATGTGCATTCTGGAAGTTTTTATAATAAAACAGCAGTGCAAGGTGGAATTGATATGTTGAATGCAGAGAAATGTGATGTGGTGTTTTTCACTGGGGATTTAGTGAATGATAGGACTTCGGAGATGAAAGATTACACTAATATTTTTGATAAAGTAAAAGCTCCACTTGGTGTGTTTTCAATTTTAGGTAATCATGATTATGGTGATTATGTACAATGGCCAAGTGCTGCAGCGAAACAAAAGAATTTAGAAGATTTATATGTTGTTCATAAAAATTTAGGTTGGGATTTATTAAGAAATGAAAATAGATCATTAAAAATTGGCAACGAAGAAATTGCAATTATTGGAGTTGAAAATTGGGGTTCATCTTTAAGATTCCCAAGAAAAGGTGATATTGAAAAGGCGAAGATTGGTACAGAGGAAGCTCCTGTTAAATTATTACTATCACACGATCCAAGTCATTGGAGAGCACAAATTCTCCCGAACCATAAAGATATAGACATGATGTTTGCTGGTCATACTCATGGTATGCAGTTTGGAATTCAGTTTGGAGATTTACAATGGAGTCCGGCGCAATATGTGTATCCAGAATGGTCAGGCTTATATGAAAATAAACAACAGAAGTTATATGTGAATGTGGGTTATGGCTTTCTAGGCTTCCCGGGGCGAGTAGGAATTCTTCCAGAGATTACCATATTTGAGCTAAAACGTGGATAAGCAATTCAGAAATGTTTAAAAGTAAATTCTAAACTATTCTTAGATAAGTGTTTACTTTGTAAAATATTATTACCCATATGAAAACTCAACTACTTAAGGCCTCTCTATTCTGTACTTCTTTGTTTTTATTCCAATCATGTAGCGACGATAAAACTACAACACTTAAAGATTTAAAGTGGATGTTGGGGAATTGGGAAAGTAAAACTGATGAAGGAATTCTATACGAAGACTGGAAGAAAGTTGATGATTCAACCTATAATGGACATGCCTACGCTATTTCTTTAGATGGCGATACAACTTTTAATGAGAACGCTAAAGTTATCTTAAGGAATGGGAATATCGTTTATTCTGTAACCGTAAATAATGAAGAGAGTGTTGATTTTACATTAGTTGATAACGAACAACAAGCAGTGTTCGAAAACGTAAATCACGATTACCCACAAAGAATTATCTACAAGAATTTAAGTGCAGATTCTTTATTTGCTCGTATAGAAGGCACTGTTGATGGTGCTGAAGAATCAGAAGATTTCCGCTACGGGAAAGTAAACTAGCCCTTCATATATTAAAGTATTTATAGCTATATTTATATAAATACTTTTATTTTGAAAAAAATAGTATTCATTCTATTAATCCAAATTCTCCCATTAATTGGATTACCACAGGTATGGACTAAAAACAACGGAATTCCCGGAGCTCAGTTAAGTGACGCTATTAAGGTAAATAACAAGATTATTGCCATCTCTCAAGATGGGTTGTATAAAAGCATAGATAACGGTGAACATTGGGAAAAAATAAATACCAATATTCCTATAAAATATTACAACGGCAGCCTCTTCGTAAAACCGAAAATATTTTACAGTACCTCTCACCTTATATATATTAAAATTGGATCCACTGTCTTTTACTCTAAAAACGAAGGTGATTTTTGGTATAAGTATAATTTAGAAAATACTTTTCCAGATTACACTTCTTACGAATTTGCTATTAAGGATAGTACATTTATTGTAAGTGTATGGGGGCAAAATATAATGTCGAATTCTAGTTTTCTATACAAGTCAATAGATTTTGGGAATAATTGGATTCCACTAGATACAATAGAAAATAGAGTATCGCTAGAAAATAGTAACAATGAGATATACGCATTTTTCGATAGCACAAATCTTAGCACATTTAACTTCAAATCTTTATTATATAAATTAGATAATAATTATACATTTCAAGAATTTTCAACTAGCGGAATCGATAGCAATTCTAGCATATATTCTATTTATAATTTCAATTCTAGTTTTATTATTTCAACGGAAACAAATATTTCAGGATATTCTAACTCCGATTTCTACTACTTCAACAATTCGAATTGGACCAAAGTCAAAAGCATCAAAGAATATCAAAAGAAACTTTTTGTTGAACAACAAAGAGCCTTTTTTTATAATTACTCATTAGATTCGCTATTTATTACAAATAATGGTGTAGTATGGACAGGTATTAAGACAAACACAAATCAACATTATGATATTCAAAATACCATTTCAATAGATGATCATGAATCATTAGCATTTACTGACTATGGAGCATATAATGTAGATTCCACACTATTATTTACTGAGAAATTCGAAGGCCTAACATCACCTTATATAACTAAAATTGTAAGATTTAAAAACAAAGTCTATGCTTTAAAAGCTCCTGCACATTTATATGTTTCGGACAATGATGGAGTAAGCTTTTCAAAAGTTAACCAATATTTCAACATCCCATATTACAATTTACCATATATAGGATTTGAATTATTCAATACAGAAGATGCAATATTTGTAAATGTATCATTTAATGACCACGAAGTAATTTATATGAGTTATGATGGATTACAGTGGGATACTATACAAATGCCAGATGTTTATGAAAACTTCAGAAGTATTCTAGGACATAATAATGATGGCGTTTTTATTAAATATCATAACTCAACACTTAGTAAATTGATGTTTTATAATACAAAATTAAATACTTGGACAGACTTAAATAATTTTATACCAAATGATTTTGCAAACAGATATTATAAAGCAGTAGATGGCCCAGGAAACGATTTAATTGTTTATTCCGAACTTAACAATACTGCCAATAATTATATATTTTATAGATGTAGTAACAATGGATTGAATTGGTATCAAATTTCAAGTAATCTTTTTTCAGCATCTGCAAAGCCATTGCAATTTGCATCCTATGCAAACAATTTTTTTGTGATATATGCAACGAATCAAAATATTGATAATTTATTTGTTTTGAAAAATGATTCTTTACAATTTGATAAGGTATTGGATTATGGCAACCCTAACCTAGAAGTCTATAGATATGAAAATTCCTTCTATAATTTTGACAAGAACTTTTATGTGTTAGCAGTTGATAAAAATACTAATGTTGGTAGTTTAATAAGGTCGTACGATTTAGGAAATTCTTGGCAAGATTATAATAACGGGGCTTCTGCAATGATTATTAAATCAATACTATTCGGACAAAAAATATTAGCAGGATTTAATGATGGCTTATATGAAATAGACCGATACGCTAATTTGGATTTAAACGAGGAAGATGATAATAATTATATCTTCCCTAACCCATGTAATGATAAATTAAGTTTAGTTTTGGATAAAGTTGAAAATTCAAAAGTTGAAATAAGTTCCTTAGAAGGCAAAAAGATTTATTGGGAAGTAAATTCAGGTGATAATATTTCTATTAACACATCTAATTTTATAGAAGGAATTTATTTAGTAAGAATAACTACTGATTCGAATGTTCAAAATCACAAGATTATAATTAAACACTAATTTTACTAGCCCTTCATTAACTGCATAAAACTTTGAGGGTTTTTCAATTCAGTAAATCCAAATTTCTTGTAAAGCCCGTGTGCATCGCGAGTAGCTAGCATCCATTTTTTTACACCTTTCAATTTAGGATCTTCCAATATTCCTTTTAGCATAAATATCGACAAGCCTTTTCCTTTGTATTCATCAATAATGAATACATCTGAAAGGTATGCAAAACGAACATAATCAGTTAGCACTTTCGCAAAACCAATTTGGATATTGTTATGGTATAATCCGTAAGCACATGAATTGTCAATCGACTTTCTGATTTGAGCCTTACTCAAATCAGTTGACCAATATTGTTGTTGAAGATTTGAACTGATGAAAGCGTAATTCAATTTTCTTCTGTCGGTACTTAACAAGTAGTTTCTACGAGTTTTTTTGTAAACCATGCCTATTTGTACTATGTATTATGTACACTGTACTATGTATAATGTACTATGTATTATGTATTATGTACTATGTATTATGTACTATGTATTATTAATATATACTATTTACATTGTACATTATACATTGTACATAGTACATCTTTACAGTGATAGCGAGTTATCAATCTCAGCAATCCAAGCTAAGATTCCACCTTTTAAATTATACAAATTTGTAAAGCCATGTTCTTTTTCTAATTGCATAATTGCTGCTGCACTACGAGCGCCGCTTCTGCAATGAATAACAACTTGTTTGTCTTTACTAATCTTATCTGCTTCTAATAAAATACTGCCTAATGGAATTAGTTCTCCATTAATATTTGCTGTATCGAATTCAAATTGTTCTCTAACATCGATAAGTTGAAAATCTTTGTTTTCATCCATCATCGATTTTAATTCCTGAACTGTAACTTCTTTAATCATTTTTCTGAGTGTTTGCGTGCAAATTTAAGTGATAAATAGCGAATAAACGAATTGCATAAAGCTTAATCAACATTTAAGGATGATGGTAAGAAAAATTATTTCTATATTTCAACTTTAACTAAAAAACTATGGCAGCCCAGGAATTCAAAAAAGAACTTAAGCTCTTCGATTCAGTTATGATTGTTGCGGGAACAATGATCGGTTCAGGGATATTTATTGTAAGCTCCGACATTGCTAGGCAAGTAGGTTCTAGCGGATGGTTATTATTAATATGGTTAATTACAGGTTTTATCACTATTGCTGGTGCATTAAGTTATGGTGAATTAGCCGGAATGATGCCGAAAGCAGGTGGGCAATATGTTTACCTTAGAGAAGCTTGGGGCAAACCGGTTGCATTTTTATATGCATGGACTTTATTTCTGGTTATTCAAACTGGAACTATTGCTGCAGTTGGAGTTGCCTTCGCAAAATATACTGGTGTATTATTACCAGATTTAATTTCTGAAGACAATGTGCTTTTTAAACTTGGGAGTTTTAAGGTTAGTACTGTTCAATTGCTCGCTATTATGAGTATCATTTTACTCACTTTTATCAATTCTAAAGGAGTTAAAAATGGGAAATGGATTCAAAACATTTTTGGTAGTACCAAAATTGTAGCCTTATTCGGATTAATTATCGTAGGCTTATTATTTGGCATAAACTATGATGTTGCAACTGCAAATTTTACAGACATATGGCATGCTAATGCAGTGAGTAAAGACATTAACGGAGCAGTAAGCTTTTACGATATTGTTTCTTGGGGAATAATTCCTGCAATAGGAATAGCGATGGTTGGTTCTTTATTTTCGAGCGATGCTTGGAACAACATTGGTTTTTCTGGAGATGAAATTCAAAATCCAAAAAGAAACTTAGTATTAAGTATGGTTATCGGAACATCTATAGTAACGGTAATCTATATTCTAATGAACATCGTTTATTTATTAGTACTTCCAATACATGGCGATCCCAATGGTACAGATGTTATGAGTCGTGGTATTCAGTTTGCCACTAACGATAGAGTTGCTGCTGCAGTAGCCGAAGCGATTGGTGGACCAGGTGCAACATTGTTAATGGCAATTCTAATTATGATCTCTACATTCGGATGTAACAACGGCTGTATATTATCAGGTGCTCGTGTATATTATGCTACTGCAAAAGATGGATTGTTTTTCTCAGGATTATCTAAGCTGAATAAGAACAGTGTGCCAGGAAATGCATTGGTATACCAATGTGTTTGGGCATGTATTTTATGTTTATCTGGATCGTATGGCGACTTACTTGATTATGTTGTATTCGCAGTATTGTTGTTTTACATTCTTACGATTTTAGGAATATTCAAACTAAGAAAAACTCAACCAGATGCGGAGCGTCCTTACAAAGCATTTGGCTATCCTTTTATTCCTATATTATACATTATTCTTGCATCACTAGTTTGTGCAATTTTATTAATTCACAAGCCAAATTATTCTTGGCCAGGATTAATTATAGTTGCTTTAGGAATTCCTGTTTATGCATTATTCAAGAATAAAATTAAAGAAGTATAATTAGAATGAAGAAAATATTATTGCTCTGCACAGCCCTTTATATATTGGGCTGTGGGGAGAAAAGCACTACCACCACTAAAGTTGAATTAACAGAAGAACTACGCCCTTACGATAAAGTTGAATTTGAAAAGAAAGAAAAAAAGATTGATGCTTTTTTTCAAGACTTAGCAAACAAACAAAATTTCCATGGAGCAGTTTTAGTAAGTTATGATGAACATATTCTTTTTGAAAAAGCATATGGTTTTGAAGATCCTGTTAAGAAAAAACATCCACTAAAAACTTCATCAGTTTTTCAACTTGCATCAGTAAGTAAACAATTTACTGCCGCTGCGATTTTAAAATTAATGGAGCAAGGGAAATTAAATTTAGAAGACGATGTTAAAAAATTCTATCCCGCATTTCCTTATTCAGGCATCACTATTAAATTACTACTAAGACATCGAGGAGGCTTAGGGAATTACACTTACTTCAGTGAAAAATTTTCAGATCGAAAAACTCCTTTAACTAATCAAGGTGTAGTAGAAATGATGATCAAAAACAAACCTGATATATATTTCTTTCCAGATCGAAGAATGGATTATAGTAATACTGGTTATGTTTTACTTGCAGCTATCGTTGAAAAAGTTTCAGGGAAAAGTTTCAAGAAATTTATGGAGCAAGATATCTTTCGTCCATTAGGAATGAAACATACTTATGTATTAGATATAAATAATTTAGGCGACTTTACCTATGTGCAAGGGCACGATCGTTGGGGAGCAAATGTTAGACACGATTATTTAGATGGAGCGACTGGAGATAAAGGAATATATTCCACAGTAGAAGATATGCACAGATGGGATAGAGTATTATTATCGGGTAAGTTTTTATCTGATAGCACACTAGATTCTATGTACACACCAGGAAGCAAGAAGCTTGACGGGCCATTTAATTATGGGTTCGGATGGAGAACATACACACTTAAAACTGGAGAAACTATTGTTTACCATGGCGGATGGTGGAATGGATTCAAAAGTTTTTTTATGCGCGACTTAGAAAATCGACATTCTATAATTATACTGTGTAATAATGAACGATCGAATTTTAGAAACTTAGATCCTCTAGTGGATATTATTTACGATCGTAAACCAGATGCGAGTAGGAAGTATTCGGTGTATTTACACCATTCACCTGGGAGATAGTTATTAGTAGTTTGTCCTTAGTCTTTAGACAAAATATATAATATGTCTAACGACTAAGAACCAACAACTAAATACTAATTGATAAGGACTCTATCTCTTGCAATGCTAACACCATCAGCAACTAAATTGCAGATGTATACACCAGCTGGAAGAGCATCAATATTTATAGCAATTAAACCTTCTTTAGTACTAACACTTTCAGTGTAAACAACACGACCGCTTAAATCTGTGATTTGAATTTCAGAAGAGTTATATACGTTTTCAGTATTGAAAGCAAGCTTAAGGACATCAGTAGCAGGGTTCGGGAAAACTTTCACAAATTTTAAATGAGAGTTATTTACGATACCTGTTGCTGCAATGTCGTAAGTCATTAATAAACATGCAGAGTCGGTTTTGCCTACATTGTAAAAACAGTAGTTTACAATACTAACACCAGCAGTACCTCTAGGGTCGATATACGTTTTCACAGAAGAATCCTCTTGACCTGCAGCCAAATTGATGTTTTCTGGTGATTTGTTCACGTTTGGTGGGTAACAATTGATACCAAAGCAGAAATAGCTTAATTGACCAGCTACTAAAGTCTGAATCTTTCTTTGCAAAAACACAGAGGTTGGATTAGCTGTATTGTTTTTAATGTGCATTTTAATGTACACTACACTGTCCGGATTGCCTTGTGCAGTAGTCACTGGATGTGTGATTTGTAAATTTTGGGCATAGGTTAATGTGATAAACAAACCCAAAATTGCCGTAAGTAAGCTTTTTTTCATTTTAATTTTCTTGTAATAAGGTTCTTTTTAGCTAAAATCATACCATTAATATTGATGGTTTAGAATTTTTTGCCTAATATGGTACGCAATTTGATGCCAAGGTGGCAATCAAACACTACAAATTTATAAAAAAATGAGAAGAATTTTTACTTTACTTACCTTATTGGCTTTTGTATCAGTAGCAAATGCTCAATACAAATTCCCTGTAATTGGTACTGGGAACCCAGGTAACAACCTTAACACGGATTTAGAATATCCTGAAGCAAGTGGTCAACCAGCTGGTTGGACTGGCATTTCAACTACTACAAACACAACGCCAGTTTGGTCAACAACTCAAACTTTACCATTCGACTTTAACTTCGATGGTCAGTTAATGACTGGATTCAAAGTTTCTACATCAGGTGTGTTAACATTCACAACAGGTGCTGCAAACGTTCCAGCTGCAACTCCATCTATGTTACCAAGTGCATCACTTCCAGATAACTCAATCGCTTGTTGGGGTGTTTCAGGAAAAGGTGCTAATGACAAAATCTTTACTAAAGTGTTTGGTCAAACTCCTAACCGTCAGTTATGGATTCAATTCAACTCTTTCTCTTTACCTGCACCAGCGTCAGTTAACTGCTACACATACTGGTCAATCGTATTAGAAGAAGGATCTGATAAATTCTACATTGTAGACCAAAGAAACAATGGTTGTGCACATGCATTAACTATTGGATGGCAAATCGATGGATCAACTTCTTTTGCAATGTCAGGTTCACCTTCATTCGCACAAGTATCAGGTGCTGATCCAAGTTTAGCTGATAACGTTTACTACGAATTCGCTCCAGGTACTCAATCTGCAGTTGATTTAGGTGCAGTATCATTAAACGTTCCTAAATATACTTCATTCCCATCTCAATTAGATGTTAAAATGAATGTAATGAACAAAGGTTCTCAAGCAATCACTGCTTTAAACTTCAAATACCAAGTAAACAATGGTGCTGTTGTTAGTCAATCATTATCTAACATCAATATTCCTGCTAACGGTGGTAACACTGAATTAGTTCATGGTACTCCAATCAACATCACTACTCAAAATGCTATTACTGTAAAAGCATGGGTTGAAGTGGCTGGTGATGCTTCTACTGCTGATGATACATTATCTTCATTCATTGGTGTAATGACAAACTCATTCACTCCAACAAAAAGAGTATTATTCGAAGAAGCAACAGGTACATGGTGTGGATGGTGCCCAAGAGGTACAGTTTATATGGACTCATTACATAAAACATACCCAGGTACTGCAATGTTAGTTGCAGTTCACAACAACGACCCAATGGCTGTAACTGATTACGATGCAGGTATGGGTGGTTTAATTTCTGGTTACCCAAGTGGTTTAGTAGACAGAGAGCCAAACAAAGAATACGATCCATCTGAATTCTTTGATGCTTATGATGCTAAAATTTCAGAAATCACTCCTTGTGATGTAATAGTTGATGCTACTTACAATGCTTCTACTCGTACATACGATATAACTATCGGTGCTAAATTTGCTACTGACTTAAATGGTGATTTCCGTTTAAATGCTGTAGTTACTGAAGATCACGTAACTGGTTCAGGAAATGCTTATTCACAAGCTAACTACTACTCAGGTGGTGCTAATGGTGAAATGGGTAACTTCCATAACTTAACAGATCCAGTTCCTTCATCAATGATGGAATACAACCATGTTGGTCGTGGTATTTTAGGTGGTTTCGAATCATTAGAAAACAGCTTACCTACTACTATCACTTCAGGTTCTACATATTCTGCAACTTTCCAATACGTAGTTCCATTGACTCAAAACCCTAACGAAATGCACATTATCGGTTACGTTATTGATGCATCAAATGGTCAAGTGTTCAATGCTAACGAAAAGAACTTTGCTTCAGGTGTAACAACTCAAAAAGCAGCAAACTTCGCAGTTTCTACATTCCCTAACCCTTCAGTAGGTAAAACTACTTTCGAAGTGAAAATGGATAAATTAGCTGATAACGTTAGTTTAGAAATCTATGATGTAACTGGTCGTTTAGTTTATGCTTCATCGAATGGTTTAACAATTGGTGGTTCTAAATTCATCAACTGGGAAGCTAATGAAAACGTAGCTAACGGTGTTTACCAAGCTATCATCAAAGTTGGAAATGAAACAGCAAATGCAAAAGTAGTTCTTGCTAGATAATTCATTTAAAACATTTATAATTAATGAAAAAGCCAATAGAAATATTGGCTTTTTCTATTTATAATCAGCGAGAAAAAACTTACATTTATCGCTTCTACAAACAGCAAATAAAAAAATGAAAAAGTTATTATTTAGCATTCTATTCATTAGCGTCGCTGCTATTACAAATGCTCAAAGTAAAATCCCTTCTGTTGAAATTAAAAAAATAGCTGGTGAAAGTTTTATGACTAGCAATTTGTCAAATGATGGGAAACCAATGATCATCAGTTTTTGGGCTACATGGTGCAAGCCTTGTGTTCAGGAATTAACGGCTATCTCTGAAGTATACGAAGAATGGCAAAAAGAAACTGGCGTGAAAGTTATTGCAATATCAACAGACGATTCTAGAAATTCTGCTCGTGTTGCTCCTTTTGTAAATGCTCGTACTTGGTCGTATGATGTTTACTTAGATCCTAATGGTGATTTCAAACGTGCACTTAATGTGAATAATATCCCTCATACATTTTTAGTAAATGGTAAAGGTGAAATTGTTTGGCAACATAATTCATACACTCCAGGTGATGAAGATGAATTATATGAATTAGTAAAAAAAGTAGCTAAGGGCGAAAGCATTAAATAATTATTAGAATGAAAAAAATATTACTATTTAGTTTCGTTCTACTTTCTTCATTTTATGCAAGTGCTCAAGAAAACGAAAATAAATTTCAAGCAGGTGAGATTCATGGTAATTTTCAGTTAGATGCTCAAAATTATTATGAAGACACCATCATTGGTGCTCAAAAAGTTCCTGAAAGCATGCGTATGAATGCTTTCGCGAATATCAATTATACTCGCGGTGCATTTAAAGCTGGAATTCGTTACGAATCATATTTAAAGCCTCTATTAGGTTTCGATTCTAGATATAATGGAAGTGGTATCACTTACCGTTATGCTAGCTACCAAGTAGATGATTTAGAATTTACAGTTGGTAATTTTTACGAACAATTCGGATCTGGATTAATATTCCGTAGTTATGAAGAACGTGGATTAGGTGTAGATAATGCGATGGATGGAATTCGTTTGAGATATAAACCAACAAAAGGTATCTACTTAAAAGGTGTTATCGGTCAGCAACGTTTCTTCTTCGAAAAAGGAGAAGGATTAGTTAGAGGTTTAGACGGTGAAATTAATTTGAATGAATTCTTCGATAAATTATCGAATCAAAAAACAACTTACATCATAGGTGCAAGCATTGTTAGTAAATATCAACAAGATCAAAATCCTCTAAAAAGATTACCTGAAAATGTTGCTTCATCTGCAGTTCGCTTAAATGTCATCACTCCTAAAATCAATTTAAATATGGAGTATGCCTATAAAATTAATGATCCATCTTATACGAATAAATACGTTTACAAAAGCGGGTCAGCTTTGTTTGCATCAGCATCGTATAGCCATAATGCTTTAAGCATATTAGCTTCTGCGAAGTATGTAGATAATATGGATTTTAAATCGAATAGAGATGCTACAGGAAACGTTTTATTGATCAACTATCTTCCTGCTATTACTAAGCAATACACGTATGCATTCGCAGCGTTTTACCCTTATGCAACTCAGCCTAATGGTGAATTCGGTTACCAAGCTGAAATTTCATATAATTTGAAAAAAGGAACTGCTTTAGGTGGTAAATATGGAACACTTATTAGCTTAGCTTATTCGCACGTGAGCAGTTTAGATACTACTCATACAAATGACGACTATGGTTACAAGTTAAATAAAATTGCTGCCGGAAAAACATTAATGTATGAAGATGTTGAATTATCTGTTGCAAGAAAATTAAATGCTAAATGGAAATTGACATATACTTATATGTATCAAATTTTCAATAAAGATGTTGTACAAGGAGTTTCAGGTTACGGAACACTATACACTCATATTAATATTCTTGAAACTCAATATAAGATTAACAAGAAGAATACTATTCGTACTGAACTTCAACATTTATATACTAAACATGATGAAGGACAATGGGCAATGGCATTAGCAGAATATACTGTTTCGCCACATTGGTTCTTTGCAGTGTATGATCAATATAACTACAACAACCCACACGATGCTAAAAAAGAAGTACACTATTTAACAGGTACTTTTGGTTACATTAAAAATGCAACACGTATTGCATTCTCGTATGGAAAACAACGTGAAGGATATTTATGTGTTGGTGGTGTATGCCGTCAATTACCAGCATCTAATGGTGTAGGCATTTCTATTACTTCAAGTTTTTAATGAAATAAAAAAATGAAAAAAATATTATTATTCTTATTTGGTGCTGCTACTCTATTTTCATCTTGTGATGTTTTAGAAGGACCATTTGATGAAAAAATTGCAGTTGATACTACAGCGGGACCAAAACGTAAAATTCTTTTAGAAGATTTTACTGGTCATACTTGCGGTAACTGCCCTTGTGCTGCAAAAGAAGCTATGCGTTTAGATACAGCATTTGAAGGTAGAATTATTATTGTTGCAAGTCATGTTGGCTTCTTTGCAGAACCTTATGCAAATGGGACCAAATTTAGATCTGATTTTAGAACACCTGCAGGTACTGAGGTGAATGATTATTTTCAAATCGATGCGCAAGGTTTACCTCAAGGAATGGTAAACAGAAAAGAATTTAACAGCGCTAGGATTTTATCATCTACAGCATGGTCAAGTGCTATTAGCCCATTCGTTACCGACACTAATCTTTCTAAGCACCCTGATGCTACAATTACTATTGGTGCGACATATAATTCAGCAAATAGAACGGCATCTATCAATGTTAATTCAAAATACTTAAACGTAGGTAATTCGAACCATCAATTAGTTGTTTATGTTGTTGAAGATAGTATAATCAACTGGCAGAAATTTTATGCAAGTTGTGGCGGGGTTGATAAAGATGTGCCTGACTATGTTCACAGACATATGTTACGTGGTGCCGTAAACTCAACTTGGGGAGATCCATTATATACTAGTGGTTCAAATATTCCAATCGGAACAAGCATTAATAAAAACTATACTCAAGTACTTGATCCTTCATGGGACGAAAAACACATCTACTTTGTAGCGTTTATTCAAGATAATGTTACGAAAGAGGTTATTCAGGTTGAAGAAGTGAAACTTATTGAGTAGCGAGTAGCGGGTATCGGGTATCAAGTAAAAATTTACCCGATACTCGATACACGTTACCCAATACTCAATTTTCTAATTGTTCAAATTTGCTAATTCTCCCACTTAAACGTCTCCAACATCCTCTCCACATCTTTTCTTACGAAATTTAGAACAGGTTGAATAGAATCGGCTTGGGGTGGTGCATAGAAATATAAAGCACCTCTTAAGAAATTTTTAGTACTATCTGTTAAGAAAAATTGAATCGACGAAGCTGCGTTTCCTTCGATATCATAATACAATCCGTGTACGCCAGTTTTGATATTATCAATTCTACTCTCATTAATTCCATCAGCCTTAACGGTATGTTTGAAAACTAATCTTCTAGAATCTTCGATTAATTGCCCGAACATTTTAGGAGAAGTAATTTGATAATAACTTAAATGCAATCTACCGTTTAATCCTTTGTACACAACATTCCTCCAGCAATCTTGTGCATCGACAGAGCTATCTTTTACAACATCAGCATAAGTTGGAATATCAAAAGAAAATCCACAATCGCTTTTGTAATTTACGAATGATTTTTCAGGCAAATCTATTCTATAATATCCTCTAGGTTTAGGGGAATAATCAGAATTACATGACGCAATAATAACACTGATAAAAAGTAGACTAGTTATTTTTTTCATCTTCAGTAACAATCGTAAACTTTACTCTTTTCACTCTTCTTCGATCTGCAGATTCTACAGTGAACACAAAATTTTCAAAAGTGATTATTTCCTTATTCAAAACAAATCGACCTGCGATAGCAAGTACTAGACCACCAATAGTATCTGCTTCTCCACGAATTTCGTCAAAAGTTTCTTCATCTATATTTAATAATCGATAAATATCAGTTAATGGTGTTTTACCATCGAACACATAATTATGATCATCTAATTTTGAATAACGTAATTCATCATCTGCTTCATCGTATTCATCAGCAATATCTCCTACAATCTCTTCAAGAATATCTTCTAATGTAACAATACCTGAGGTTCCACCATATTCATCAACTACGATAGCGATGTGAATATGACGAGTTCTGAATTCTTTTAATAAGTCGTCAATCTTTTTATACTCAGGTACAAAATATGCAGGTCTAATTATAGACTTCCAATTGAAATTTGGTTCATCACGATTTATCAATAAATCTTTAACATAAAGTATACCTTTAATAGTATCTAAGTTATTATCGAAAATTGGTAAACGAGAATATCTGGTTTCTTTAATTTTTTTATCAACTGCAGGATATTCTGTATCGATATCAATCGCTACAACATCCATGCGATTTCGCATCACTTGTTTTACGGAAATATTTCCAAAATTCGCGATACCTTTTAAAATCATTTGCTCTGCTTCATCCTCTTCGTTAATTAAATCTGAATCGTTCATTCGATTCATTTCTTCTTCATTAAGTCGATAAGTTTTTGGAACAAATTTGTTTAATAATCTGAACACCCAGAAATACAATTCTATCATAGGTTTCAGCAACCATTGAGTATTTGTAATTAAACCGGCCGACCAACGTGCGTAGCTTAAGTAATAACGACTAGCATATAAGCCTGGAATAAATGTTGCAGTTTTTAAAAGAATTAAAGTGATAAATAAACTGAATAAAAATATTTCGACATTATAACTTAAATAAGTTTGAAAGAAATAATGTAAAACGATATTCAGAATTGTTGCAACAATAACCATCAGAAAAGTAATGCTAATCGACAAACCCGCTTGCAAACGCATAGGTTCATCTAATAGCTTCAATAACTTTTCTTCTTGTTTTGTATCTGCCTTTTTTAAATCGGCAATATCTTTTTCTTTAATGCGTAGTATTGCTTTTTCTGCAGCACTATATAAGGCTAATAGGAAAATGGCAATAACGATTATAAGTAGATAAATAAACAGTTGGTCTACTGCTATATTCTGCATATGACCAACTGTTTGTAAGGAGGGATAAGGATCCGTCTGAGTTTCCAAAATATTTTAATTTAGTTCAACAATTAAAATGGCAAATCATCTGCACCATCCGAATCATTTACAAATTCAGAAGCCGATGGCATTTCAGTTTTAGCTGGGCTTGGGCTAGAAGAAGGGCCAGATGCATTATCATCTTTCTTTCCTAACATAGTAAAAGTATCTGCTACAACTTCTGTAGTATATCTTTTAATGCCCTCTTTATCCTCCCAAGAACGAGTTCTGATTTTACCTTCTAAGTAAATTAATTTTCCTTTACGTAAATATTTCTCTGCAACATCTGCAAGACCTCTCCAAACGACAATATTGTGCCATTCAGTTAAATCTTGACGCTCTCCACTTTTATTAGTAATAGTTTCTGTTGTTGCCAAAGAAAACGAAGCTACGTTCACACCATTCTCCAAATGTCTAACTTCTGGGTCCTTGCCCAAATGTCCGACTAAAATTACTTTGTTTACACCTGACATAAATATGTTTTTTATTAGAAATAAAGGTATGAATTATTTTTGTAAGTACTGCTCAATTAAACGGGGTAAAGCAAAATCCCTTATTTCGTCATCCTTAATATATAGGTATTTTCCGCGATTTTGATGCTGAAAATGCGGGTCGCGAATTTCGAAAAATTTCGCATAAATATCTTGGTGACTTAAAACATGTTTAATTTTTTTAGAGATACCCAGTAATTCAAATTTATTAGAAATTAAATTTTGATGAATTGCTTGCTGAAGTACATCATTTTCCTCTAATTCTTCTTTCGATTCCAAAAGAGGGAATTCGTACAAATGCTGCCAAATATCTTTTTCAATACGTTTGTTCAACACGAATGTATTATCAGCACGATGAACGAAGTAGTAGAAATGACGAACCGAGCGCTTCAATTTCTTTTCTTTAATTGGCAAAAAGTTTACTTCATCATTTTTATAAGCCGAACATGAACTAAGAAAAGGACAAACAGAACAATCTGGATTTTTAGGCTTACACTGAAGAGCTCCAAATTCCATAATGCTCTGGTTGAACATATCTGGTTGGGTAGAATCTATGATATCCATCAATATAGATATGTATTCCTTTTTAGCTGAAGATGCATTGATAGGTGTATGAATTCCGAAATACCTAGATATAAAACGATAAACATTGCCATCGAGCACTGGGCAAGCTTCTTTATAAGCAAAAGAAGCAATTGCTGCTGCGGTATAATCTCCTACTCCTTTAAGTTTTAATAATTCCTGATAGGAAGTAGGGAACACAGCTTCATACTCTTTTACTACTTGTTTGGCTGCAGAATGAAGATTTCTAGCACGAGAATAATAGCCCAAGCCCTGCCAAGAACGAAGTACTTCATCTTCAGAAGCATTTGCTAAATCAGTAACTGTGGGGTATTTATCTACAAAATGATTGAAATATGGTAAGCCTTGTTCAACGCGAGTTTGTTGAAGAATAACTTCTGAAAGCCAAATAATATAAGGGTTTTTAGTATTCCTCCATGGTAAGTCGCGTTTATGTTGGAGATACCAAGAAATTAAGGTGTTACTTACGTACATGGCTCAAATATAGCAAATGTGTGATTTTTAAGATTTTATTTCTGATTATGGATGAAAAGCCCTATAATTGCATCCCCAAAAAGAGCAATTAATTTTATAATAAATAAATACTAGAAACAATGACTAAGGCTGAAATTATCGCTGAGATCGCAGCGAAGACAGGAATCGAAAAAGTAGACGTACAAGAAACAGTGGAGTCTTTCTTCAAAGTAATCAAAGGGTCACTTCAAGAAGGTGAGAACGTGTATGTAAGAGGTTTTGGTTCTTTTATCGTTAAAAAAAGAGCTAAGAAAACGGCAAGAAATATTTCAAAAAACACAGCCATTATCATCCCTGAGCACTTTGTGCCAAGTTTTAAACCAGCAAAAACTTTTGTTGAGAAAGTAAAAAACTCAAGCAAAAACAAAGCAGTAGCTGAAGTAAAATAATTTATGAGATCACCGAATAAGTCACAATGGGTTTTAATTATATCAGCTGTAATACTAGTAGTAGTATTATGGAACTTAGATGTAATTGCTCCTAATTCTGGCAAAAGCGGAGGTCGTCCACAACAAGAAACAAAACCAAGTGCTACTTTAAATCTACAAGAGTTAAAGACAGAGGCCTTGAAAAATGTTCCAGAGGAAGTAAAGAACAACTTTACAAATTTGGAGAAAAAATTAGCAGAAGCTTCGGCTGACCAACGAAAAGAAATACTTTTAGAGTTAGCCGATGCTTATTATGCTTACAAACAATATGCAGTTGCAGGCTTATTATATCTTGAAGAAAGTGAAAAAGAAGCATCAAACGCAGTATTGTATGTAAAAGCTGGGGATGCATTCCGTGAAGCATACCGTAGCGTAAGCGATAGCACAGTTACACCAATTTTGGTCGACAAAGCGAAAAGCAGCTACGAGAAAGCAATGGAATTAGACCCGAAAAATTTGGATGCTAAAACTGGGGTAGCAACTTGTTATGTTGATGCTTCACAGGATCCAATGCAGGGAATTATGTTACTACGTGAAGTTGTAGCAGCAGACCCTGAAAATGTAAATGCCAATTTAAACCTTGGAATGTTTTCTATGAAATCAGGCCAATTCGATAAGGCTATTAGTCGTTTCGAAACGGTAGTAAAGAAACAACCAAGTGCTGAGAATTATGCAATGCTTGCTGAATCATATGAGCAAAGCGGTAATAAAGAAGGCGCTATTAAGGCATTGAAAAAAGCAAAAGAATATATCATCGATCCACAAATTATTAATGGTGTAGATGAGTATATAAAGAAATTAGAAAAATAATTGTATCACTTTAAACATTGAACTTATGCCAAGCGGTAAGAAAAGAAAAAGACATAAGATGGCTACTCACAAACGTAAAAAGCGTTTGAGAAAAAACAGACATAAAAAGAAATAAGCTTTAATTAAGCTATAGTATCTTTTATCATGCACGAGCGCATTGCGTTTTCGTGCATGACTTATTTGTTTTCATTCAAAGTAATTAGCTGTTCTTTTCATGTATGGCTTGAGGGAGATGTGTGAAAAAAAGAATTTAACTTGAACAAAGAACTTGTTATTAATGTCACACCTACAGGCGTAGTATTGGCATTGATGCAGGACAAGCAACTGATTGAATTACATCACGAGAAATTAAACAATAACTTCTCCGTTGGTGACATTTATCTTGGGCGAATTAAGAAAATTATGCCCGGCTTGAATGCTGCATTCGTTGATGTAGGTTACGAAAAAGACGCTTTCCTACATTACCTCGACCTTGGTTCGCAGGTACAAACCCTTTTGAAATATACGAAGAGAATTCGTACTGCTCCTAAAAATGAAGTAATCAAACTTGATAATTTCAAATTAGAAGAAGACATCAACAAAAGTGGTAAAATCACTGAAGTATTAGGCAAAAACTTAATTATTCCAGTACAAATCGCAAAAGAGCCGATTTCCTCTAAAGGACCTCGATTGAGCTCTGAGATTTCTATGGCTGGTCGATATGTGGTATTGGTACCCTTCTCAGATACCATTTCAGTTTCTAAAAAAATCAAAACTGCTGCTGAACGTAATCGTTTAAAAAAGATAATTGAAAGCGTTAAACCGAAAAATTTCGGTGTAATTATCCGTACTGTTTCAGAAGGTAAGGGTGTTGGTGAGTTACACAACGACTTGAATGAATTAGTAGCACGTTGGGAAAGTTTTAGCACTAAATTAGTTACTACTGAGCCTGGAAAGAGAATTTTAGGGGAGATGGATAAAACATCAACAGTATTAAGAGATATGTTGAATTCATCATTCAATAATATACATGTTGATAGTCCTGAGATTTTTGAAGATATCAAATCGTATATTCATCAAATCGCTCCAGAGCAAGAGAAAATCGTAAAACTTTATAAAGGTAAAGAGCAAATATTCGAGCATTTCGGTATTGAACGTCAGATTAAAGGATTGTTCGGGAAAACAGTAAATATTCATGGTGGAGCGTATCTAATTATAGAGCATACAGAAGCTTTACATGTGATTGATGTAAACTCAGGGAACCGAAATTCTACTGAAATTAATCAAGAAGAAAACGCACTTCAAGTAAATATGGAAGCTGCTAAAGAAATAGCAAGACAACTACGTTTACGTGATATGGGAGGAATTATCGTTGTCGATTTTATCGATATGCATAAAGCCTCTAATAAGAAAATTTTATTCGATCATTTAAGAGAGTTAATGCTTGAAGATCGAGCTAAACATACTATCCTACCTCCTAGCCGTTTTGGTTTAGTTCAAATCACTCGTCAACGTGTTCGTCCCGAGATGAGTATTGTTACGGTTGAGAAATGTCCAAGTTGTGGTGGTACTGGAGAAATCCGTGCAAGTATTATCTTATTGGATGATATTGAGAACAACCTGAATTACGTGTTGAACGAGCAAAATGAAAAGGGAATAACCTTAACAGTGCATCCATTTATAGAAGCATATTTGAAAAAGGGTTTAATATCTCGTCAGATCAAATGGTATCTGAAATATAAAAAATGGATAAAAGTGAAAGCTGATAATAACTATCAGTATCTTCAGTATAAAATATTCAACTCTAAATTAGAGGAAATCGTGCTTTAATATACTAATTAGCCAATTTGCTAATCTACCAATGAAATTGGCTAATTGGCACATTGGCTATTTTTTTTATACCTTCAAGTATGAAAAAGCACTTATCATTACTTCTTTTAATTCTTCCCTTTATTGGTTTTGCTCAGCAAAACGATTCTACAAACATTAGTAATATTTATAAAGCAGCTTTAACAAAAAGCGACTGCTATGAAAACTTACGATTCTTATGTAAGAACATCGGACCACGTTTAAGTGGATCTGAAAACGCAGATAAGGCTGTTAAATATTTTGAAGAGAAAATGAAATCTTATGGTTTCGATAGAGTATATCTTCAAGAATTAAAAGTACCTGTTTGGAGAAGATTAGACAAAGCAAAAGCTGAGATCATAACTACTAAAAAGACAGTTAATATTTGCGCACTAGGAGGATCCGTTGCAACACCAGCAAAAGGTTTGCAAGCGGAAGTAATCGAAGTGAAAACTTTTGAAGAACTAGATCAATTGGGAGAGAAAAACATTAAAGGTAAAATTGTATTTTTCAATAGACCAATGGAGCCCACACATATTGAAACATTTCATGCTTATGGAGGTGCAGTAAACCAAAGAGGAAGCGGAGCTTCAAAGGCAGCAAAATATGGAGCGATTGCATGTGTTGTAAGGTCTATGAATTTACGAATAGATGAATTCCCGCATACAGGCGCCATGCGTTACGATGCTAAGTATCCGAAGATTCCTGCAGCAGCAATTTCTACAAGTGATGCAGAAGCATTAAGTGCAAGTATTAAAAAACAAAGCACACAATTATTCATCAAATTTAATTGTGATACTTTTCCGGATAAAGTTTCTTATAATGTTATTGCTGAAATAAAAGGTTCAGAATTTCCTGAACAAATAATTACAGTTGGAGGACATCTAGATTCGTGGGATTTAGCAGAAGGAGCACACGATGATGGAACAGGATGTGTTCAATCTTTAGAAGTTCTACATTTATTTAAAACATTGGGTATTCGTCCGAAAAGAACGATAAGAGCAGTAATGTTTATGAATGAAGAAAATGGATTAAGAGGAGGATTGAAATATGCTGAAGAAGCAAAACGATTAAATGAAAAACATTTAGCAGCTATTGAAACAGATGCTGGAGGATTTACTCCTAGAGGATTTGATATAGATGCATCGAGTGCTGTAATTAGCAAAATTAAATCATGGGAGTATTTATTAAAGCCATATGGATTACATGAGATAGAAAAAGGAGGAAGTGGATCAGACATCGGACCATTAAAAGCACCAAATGTTTCATTAATCGGATATCGTCCAGATTCGCAGAGATACTTCGACATTCATCATGCAGCAACAGATGTGTTTGAAGCTGTAAATAAAAGAGAATTAGAATTAGGAGCTGCATCTATTACAGCTTTAGTATATTTGATTGATCAATACGGACTATAACATCATGTTAACAAAAATTAAAGAGCTTTCTGAAAAATATTTTTCAGAAACAAAAGGCTACAGACATCATATACATTCGAATCCAGAATTATCATTTCAAGAATTCGAAACATCAAAATATATACAAGCGCAATTAACATCAATGGGCATTCCATTTGAAGTTAAAGCAGATACTGGTATTGTAGCGCATATACAAGGCAATGGATCATCATCAAAAGTAGTGGCATTAAGAGCCGATATTGATGCATTGCCAATTCAAGAAACGAATGAAGTTTCATATAAATCAAAAAATGCAGGTGTAATGCATGCATGCGGACACGATGTTCATACTTCATCATTATTATCTAGTTTAAAAATTTTAAATGAATTAAAATCTGAATGGGGAGGAATTGTGAAAGCAATTTTTCAACCTGCAGAAGAAAAATTACCAGGCGGTGCAAGCATCATGATTAAAGAAGGAGCATTAGAAAATCCTAAAGCAGAATCGATAATCGGACAACATGTAATGCCATTAATTGAAACAGGTAAAGTTGGATTTCGTTCAGGAAAATACATGGCATCAACGGATGAGTTATATATAAAAGTAATTGGGAAAGGCGGCCACGGAGCTATGCCACAATTCAATATAGATCCGGTATTGATTTCATCACATATGATTGTTGCATTGCAACAAGTAGTCAGTAGAAATGCTGATCCAAAAATGCCTTCTGTTTTATCATTCGGAAAAGTAATTGCGAATGGAGCAACGAATGTAATTCCGAATGAGGTAATTATTGAGGGCACGTTTAGAACATTAGATGAAGATTGGAGAGCTAAAGCACACGAGCATATCAGAACTATAGCTACAGGAATTGTAGAAAGTATGGGAGGAAAACTAGAATTAGAAATTCGTAAAGGATATCCATTCTTAGTAAATGATGAAAAAGTAACAGCAACAGCTAAAACTGCAGCAGAGGAATACTTAGGAAAAGAGAATGTGGTTGATTTAGATATTTGGATGGCAGCGGAAGATTTTGCTTATTACTCACAAGTAATGCCAGCAAGTTTCTACAGATTAGGAACAGGTAATAAATCAAAAGGAATTACTGCATCGGTGCATACTCCAAATTTTGATATCGATGAAAATGCTTTGAGAATTGGGCCAGGGTTGATGGCTTATATTGCGATTTCGGAGCTTAAAAATTAAATGAAAAAAATAGTGGTGGCATGACTTAAGTCGTGCCACCAAAAATCTGCATATATGCAGGATTAAATAAAAACCTGCTTTAAATAAACTTTTCTTTTTTTTTAATTCTGAAACGGATCACTCCATTTCTTATCTACATAAACATTTGTACCAGACAATGTTTTTAAGAATGCGACAACAGCATTAACATCATTCGCATTTAAATGCAATTGTTGACCAAATCCATTAGGTCTTAACTTTGGATCAAGATTCGAATTACCACTTGCAATTTTTATTGAACCATAATGACCAACAGCTTGCTTAAGAGTAGGCAAAACGCCTGTATGCATCATTGGTGAATTAACATCACCATTCGTATTTACAAGGTCTCTCAATGAAGGAGCACGAGTATTTGTAATATCTATTCCAGAATTATTCAAAATGCCTATAATCCCATTATTTCCAGAGTTAGGAGCAATATCAAATTCAGGTGGATTATGACAACCTGCGCATCCTAAACCACCATCTACTCTATTTCCTGTTGCATCAAATACAGGTGGAGATATAAATAATGTTTTACCTGTATTTTCTTCAGTTGTGAAATTTGGAAAATTTTGATTGTCGTTGTTTACTTGTTTTCTTCCTGCATCATATTTCGAATCGAATGATTGTATACTGCGAATAAATTGAGCCAAACATTCTTGTAATTTTGCTTCAGTAATTTCTGTATTACCATAAACATATTTGAATAGTTCATTATAATAATCAGTTGATTCTAATTTTGAAATTAAAGTAGAAATTGTTGGTCTTCCATTCAAACCACTATAACCCATTTCAGCATGATCTTGAATTGGCCTAGTTGTTTGGGCTTCAAGAGTTGCAGCACGTTCATCCCAAAAAAATTTATTTTCAATAGCAAACCTTGTATTTATAAGACGCATTGAATGCCTACCTGTTAATCCACCACTAACACCATGACTAGCTAGTGCAGTATCGCTAAAAGCAAATTGTTGTTGATGGCAAGAAGCACAAGCGACAGAATTATCAATACTTAATTTTTTATCATAAAATAACACTCGTCCTAAAGTAGCCTTTGCATTGGTAATAACATTTCCTGCAGTATTATCTTTTAATATGTATGTAGGAATATCTTGTTGAGCATAATTTTCTAAATTATTTAAATTGATATTCGTGCTGAATGCAGTTTGAACAGCAGGGTAAGTTTCAGAAGAAGTACTTGAACTTTCTGATTTTTTACATTTCTCAAATAGAAATATAGAAACGATAAGGGCGATGATTACTGATATCCGATTCTTCATACAAGTAAGTTTAGTTTTATATATGATGAAGAAAATATTGAAAGGTTTAAATATGGTGGCACCACTTAAGTCATGCCACCAATTTACCGCACATATGCAGGATTAAATAAAAACCTGCATTTATTAAACATTTTTTAACTTTAGTATAAATTTCTCGCTATGAAACCTACATTCAACTCTTACTTTTTGAAGTCTCAGGATTTTGCAATTCCAATATTAGAACACTTGCAATATTTAGTTCACAAGGCTTGTCCAGATGTAGAGGTAGCTTTGAAATGGTCGTTTCCACACTTCATATATAAAGGAAAAATACTCTGCAGTATGGCTTCTTTCAAGGAGCATTGTGCATTTGGTTTTTGGTTAGCTCCAGAGATGAAAGATCCTGATAAAATATTTATGAGAGATAAAGAAGGTGTTGAATCTGCTATGGGACATCTTGGTAAGATTAAAAGTTTGAAAGATCTTCCATCAGATAAAATATTATTGAAATATATTAAGGAAGCGATGCAGTTGATTGATCTAGGTGTGACACTAAGTTCGAAAACAAAAAATAAAAAAGCTGAAGAAATCCCTTTGCCAACTGAGGTTTTCAATAAATTGAAAAAAAATAAATCTGCATTATCATTTTTCGATTCCTTAAGTGCTAGTCAAAAAAATGAATACACGAATTGGATTTTGGAAGCTAAACAAGAAAGTACTAAAGAAAGAAGAATTATTCAAATGATAGAACAACTATCTGAAGGAAAAACTAGAAATTGGAAATATGAGAGATAGTATTGAGTAATGAGTAATGGGTAAAATATTTTTACTCATTACACATTACTCATTACACAATACTCAGTATTATACTAGTAAACGAACTGGTTCTTCTAATAAAGATTTAACAGTTTGTAAGAAAGCTGCACCTGTTGCGCCATCTACTACTCTATGATCACATGATAATGTCAATTTCATAATATTACCAGGAACAACTTGTCCGTTTTTAACAACTGGAACTGATTGAATTCCTCCTACTGCAAGAATACATGCATCAGGTGGATTAATGATTGCCGTGAATTCATCGATACCAAACATTCCTAAGTTAGAAATAGTGAATGTTGATCCTTCCCAATCGCTTGGTTGTAATTTTTTATCTTTTGCTTTTTGAGCGAAGTCTTTTACTTCTGCTGAAATATGTGATAACGATTTACCATCTGCAAAGCGAACTACTGGTACTAATAATCCGTCTTCAACTGCAACAGCAACACCAATGTTTACATGTTCGTTGTAACGAATTCTATCACCTAACCAAGATGAGTTTACATTTGGATGTTGTTTCAATGCAACAGCAACAGCTTTTAATACGATATCGTTGAATGAAATTTTAACTTGAGCAACTTCATTCATTTTAACACGAGCATCCATTGCAGCGCTCATATCTACAGTCATTTTCAAATAGAAATGTGGAGCTGAGAATTTGCTTTCTGCTAAACGTTTTGCAATAACTTTACGCATTTGCGAAACAGGTACTTCTGTATATTTTTCCTGACCGATAAACGTCGGGATTGAAACGCTTGCAGTTTTCGAAGATGCAGAAGATCCTGTTTTGAATTCTTCAACATCTTTTTTAATGATGCGTCCGTTTTCTGCAGAACCTTTTACTTGAGACAAGTCGATTCCTTTTTCTTCAGCTAATTTCTTGGCTAATGGTGAAGCTTTAACTCTTGCATCAGAACTTGAAGTAGAAGCTGGAGCTGCAGATGATGGTGCTATAGCACTTACAGCTGGAGTTGTAGTTTCAACTGGAGCTGGGACAGATGCTGCTGCAGGAGCTTCAGATAATAAACTTTGAAACTCTTCACCTTCTTTACCTAAAACAGCAATGATACCATCTACGGGTACTGCTTTGCCTTCTTCAACACCAATGTATAATACTGTTCCTTCTTGGAAAGATTCAAAGTCCATTGTTGCTTTGTCTGTTTCAACTTCAGCAACTAAATCACCCGACTTAACTTTATCACCTACTTTTTTATGCCATTTAGCTAATACCCCTTCAGTCATGGTATCACTCATCTTCGGCATTCTTACTACTTCAGCCATTTTTTTCTAGTATTTAGATTTTAGAAATTAGTATTTAGATTTTCATCGAATTACTAATTTCTTTTATTAGTCTTTAATTTATGTCTTGTGTCCTACGTCCTGTGTCTTATGTCCAGTGTCTTACGTCTAGTGTCAAATGTCCTTAGTCCATAATATATGGATAGTCGCTCTGAACATATACATCTGTATATAATTCAGAAGCTTCTGGATATGGAGACTTCTCCGCAAACTCTACCGACTCTTCAACAATATCTTTTATTTTTTGATCTACATCTTCAAACCATTTTTCATCAGCAAATTTCTTTTTCAAAATAGTTGCTTTTACTTGTTCGATAGGATCTTTTTGTTTGTAATCTTCAACTTCGTCTTTCGAACGATATTTGGCAGGATCCGACATTGAATGTCCTTTGTAACGGTATGTTTTAATTTCTAGGAATGTTGGACCGTCTCCTCTTCTTGCTCTATCAACAGCTTCGTCCATTGCATTGTGAACAGCTTCACAACTCATTCCATCAACTGGTGCACATGGCATATCAAAACCTAATCCGATTTTGTAAATATCTGTCATGTTAGTTGTTCTCTGAACTGATGTACCCATCGCATATCCATTGTTTTCACAAATAAATATAACAGGAAGTTTCCAGAGCATAGCCATGTTGAATGTTTCGTTCAATGCTCCCTGACGAACAGCTCCATCACCCATATAACAAACACAAACATTATCTGTGCCTTTGTATTTTTCTGCAAAAGCAATACCTGCACCTAAAGGAATCTGACCACCTACGATACCATGTCCGCCGAAGAAATTGCATTCAGCATCGAACATGTGCATTGATCCACCTTTACCTTTCGAACAACCTGTTGCTTTACCATACAATTCAGCCATTACTGCGTTTGCAGTAACTCCTTTTGCGATAGCATGCGCGTGATCACGATAAGCTGTAATCATTCCGTCTTCTTTTCTTAAAACCGACATCGCTCCAGCAACTACAGCTTCTTGCCCAATGTATAAATGACAAAAACCACGTATTTTTTGTTGACCATATAACTGACCAGCACGTTCTTCGAACTTACGCATCAATACCATTGATTCGTACCAGTTTAAATAAGTTTCTTTAGTAATCTTAACTGCCATAATTTTTCGTTTGTGCAATAGAATCGCAAATCTATCAATAAAAAGCAAAAAAGTAAATCTTAAGTCATTTCTTCGAAAGATTTATTCTTTGATTTTTTATGCAAAATACTGATAAAATTGATTAAAACAAGTTCGTGTATTATATACACTTAGTATAATCTTATTTTTCAGGGATTTTGCGTATTTTTGAGGTTCAGAATTGATGTTTTTAGATGATTAGAGCGATTAAACACGTATTTGGGATAATTTTAGTGCTGTTGATTGGTGTTCAATGCAGTTATGCTCAATTTTCTAGAACCAAAAACAGGAAATATAAATTACCGGAAATCACTGAAAAAGATGTATTTAAGGATAAAAATGTATTAGATCCTGATACTTTACGCTTCGAATTTCATTCCCAAAAAACTGGTTTGCCAGTAGATACCGCCTCAGAGTTGGAGTTATATTACCAAATGTACGAGTGGTTAGGCACTAGATATCGATTTGGAGGAGAAACAAAAAGAGGTGTCGATTGCTCTGGCTTTACAGGCATCGTTTACGAAAAAGTATATAAAAGAGTGCTTCCAAGAGATTCTAGAAGTATGTATAAAATGACCAACCCAATTCCTCGCTCGCAAATGAAAGAAGGTGATCTGTTGTTTTTCCGTATTCGTAGAGGTCAAGTTTCTCACGTAGGAATATATTTAGGGGATAACAAATTTGTTCACGCGTCAACCACTCAAGGAGTAATTGTTTCAGATTTGCGCGAAGACTATTACCGACGTTATTTCTACAAAGCTGGTAGACTTAAGTCGTCGACCGATGTTGTTGAAACTGTAAGAGATTAATTTTATAAAATCTTTATATTTCATTGCATAATTTCGCATAGCTATAAATTAGTATGAGAAATAAGATATCCTTAAAAAATCAGTTGCTATTAAGTATTGGACTCATTTGTTTTATAGCATTGATATGCTTTTTAACATCGAACTTAATAGTATATCGTGTTGTTGCTCTGATTTTACTTTTATCAGTTTCGTTTCTGGCTATGATATTCGAAATTATACCTGTTTTAATTGCAGCTACATTGAGTGCACTTATTTGGAATTTCTTTTTTATACCACCAACATTCACATTTCACATTGATACACCAGAAGATGTATTAATGTTTTCGATGTATTTTATTATAGCTCTGGTTAATGCAGTTTTAACAATTAAGATTCGAGAACAAGAAAAAAATAATCGTGATAGAATTGAAAAAGAAAATAGTATCGTTTTATATAACACATTACTCAACTCATTGTCTCACGAACTCAAGACACCAATATCAACAATAATTGGTGGAGTAGATACATTAAAAGAAAATTACAGTTTACTTACGACTAAAAATCGAGATGATTTATTATTAGAACTTGAGCAAGCCGGCACTAGATTAAACAGGCAAGTTGAAAACTTATTAAATATGAGTCGAATTGAAAACGGGATGCTGAAAATAAAGAAAGATTGGACTGATATAAATGAGTTACTTTTCGGATTAATTCAGCAATTTTCAAATATTAAAACTCATCAAATTATATATATACCTCAAGATGATTTACCATTAATAAAAATCGACAGAGGATTAATTGAGAATGCAATACATAATATTTTGCTAAATGCATTTTTATATACACCAATTACATCAAAAATTTATATGAATGTAAATGTAGATTCGAATGAAATGAATATTCAAATAATAGATGAAGGCTCGGGTTTCCCAAATGAATATATCGAAATGGCATTTAATAAATTTTACAGGCTACCTAACAGTTCTACAGGAGGTACTGGATTAGGATTATCTATTGTTAAAGGGTTTGTTGAAGCACATCAAGGAACTGTGAAATTAGAAAATAGAGTAGATCACAAAGGTTCTATATTTAGTATAACTATTCCAACTGAATTAACATATATCAATAATTTAAAAAATGAATAAGTCTGAAATTCTAATTATTGATGATGAAGCGCCAATTCAGAAATTACTAGAGATATCTCTAGAAAGTAATGGCTTTAAAGTTATAAAAGCTTTAAATGGGAAAGAAGGAATTATTATGGCTTCAACTCATACTCCTGAAATAATTTTATTAGACATAGGCTTACCAGATAAGAGCGGACAAGAAGTTTTAAAGGAGCTTAGAACTTGGTATCAGAAATCTATTATAATTTTATCTGTACAAAATGACGAGCAAAGTATTATAACTGCATTAGATAATGGAGCAACAGATTATCTAACTAAACCATTCAGAACTGGAGAATTATTAGCTAGAATTAGATCTGCAATTCGTAGAAATGATACACAATCTAGTATTCAAATTATTCGTGTAGGTGATTTAGAAATAGATTTATCAACTCGTATAGTGAAAAAGAATTCAGTTGAAATTAAGTTGACATCTACGGAATATAATTTATTATCACTGTTTGCTAGAAACGAAGGTCGAGTGCTTACACATCAATATATTTTAAAAGAAATTTGGGGAAATATATATTCAAATGAAACCCAATATCTAAGAGTATATGTAGCTCAACTAAGAAAAAAAATTGAAAACAATCCAAACGAATCAAGCTACATCATAACTGCCAATGGAATTGGCTATAGATTTAATTAATCTTTATAAAATCTTTATACTCTTGGTTAATATTTTATAGATAAAATATTTTACTTCATCCAAATTTGCTTCAAATAAAAAATTATGGGAGCAAATTCAACTACTGTAAGTAAAACGGTTACCGCAGCAACACTTTTAGTAGCATTGGGAATAATTTATGGGGATATTGGAACTAGTCCACTCTACGTATTTAAAGCAATAATTGGGGAAAGGCCTATTAGTAATGAATTAGTATATGGTGGTGTTTCATGTATATTTTGGACATTAATGTTACAGACAAGTGTTAAATATATTTGGTTAACACTGAGAGCAGATAACGAAGGTGAAGGAGGTATCTTTTCTTTATATGCATTAGTAAAAAGATATAGTAAAAAATTAGTCATACCAACTATCATTGGTGCAACTGCATTATTAGCAGATGGAATAATTACACCTCCAATATCAGTCGCATCAGCTATAGAAGGTTTAGGAATGGTACCTTCATTATCTCATATTCCAACAGTTCCTATCGTAATAATAATTTTAACCCTTTTATTCTTTTTTCAACGCTACGGAACACATAATGTTGGGAGAATATTTGGACCAGTTATGGTAATTTGGTTCAGCATGTTATTTATACTCGGTATTCGTCAAGTTCTAGCATTTCCGCAGATTTTACATGCATTAAATCCATATCATGCTTATAATATTTTATTAGTATATCCTAAAGGATTTTGGATTCTAGGTGCAGTGTTTTTAGCAACCACTGGGGCTGAAGCTTTGTATTCAGACTTGGGTCATTGTGGTAAAGAAAACATTAGAATCACTTGGGTATTTGTGAAAACTTGTTTAGTAGTAAATTACTTAGGACAAGCTGTATGGATTCTCAATCAAGATAATTTGTTTTTATCTGGAAGAAATCCATTCTACGAAATAATGCCAAATTGGTTTTTAATTACAGGAATTATAATTGCCTCTTCTGCAACTATTATAGCCTCTCAAGCTTTAATTAGTGGGAGTTATACACTAATTAGCGAAGCAATGAATTTAAATTTCTGGCCACGTGTGTCTGTCAGACAACCAAGTAATAGTAAAGGTCAAATTTACATACCAAGTGTAAATACAATTTTATGGATAGGTTGTATAATGATGATATTATATTTCAAAAATTCTACTCATATGGAAGCAGCGTATGGTTTTTCTATAACTGTAGCGATGATCATGACAACAATTTTATTGAGCTATTACTTAAGATATAAACTCAAATGGCCTTTATTAATTGTATTAGGAATTTTGATATTGTTCGGTTGTATAGAACTTTCATTTTTTATCGCAAACGTAGCTAAGATAAAAGAAAGATGGATGTTTCTGTTTTTCGAACTTTTTATTTTCATGACGATGTACGTATGGTACAATGCAAGAAAAATAAATAATAGTTTAACTAAATATATTGAAATAGGTAAGTATCGAAATTCATTGAAAGAACTTTCTAAAGACCTTAATATTCCTAAATATTCGACACATTTAATTTACTTAACCAAAGCAAATAATAGGCACGAGATTGAAGAAAAAATAATCAATTCAATATTTTCTAAAAAACCAAAGAGAGCAGATGTATACTGGTTTTTACATATACATAGAACTGAACAACCTTACACTTTAGAATACAATATCAACGAAATTATTAATGATACTGTTATAAAAATCAACATCAATGTGGGTTTTAGAATACAACCTTTAACGGAATTATATTTTAAGCAAATACTAAACGAATTAAAAGTTTCGAAAGAACTGAATATTCATGATATTCCAGATGGCTCTTCAAAATATAATAGCGAGCCTGACTTTAAATTTATTGTTATAGAAAAATTTCTTTCTATAGAAAATGAATTTGCATTAAAAGAAGGTATTCTTTTAAGCAGTTATTTCTTCTTGAAAAAAATGGGACTTAGTGACGAAAAAGCTTTTGGTTTAGAAAAAAGCGATGTTGCTATTGAACAGATACCATTAGTATATCAAAAAATTCAAAATATTAATTTAAAACGATCAATATGAAAAAAGTATTCTTAAAAATATTCATCCTATTTATAATACCAGTTAAATTATTCGCAAATACTGATAGTTTAACAAATCAAAAATCTGAACCTTTTGAATGGGGTGATTTTTCTTGGTTACAAGGGAATAATAGACAATCTCAACAAATTTTAAAGAGTAAATATATTACAGGCGGATTTACTTTAGACATGAATTACAATTATTCATTTAATGAGCCGATTGACCATACAAACTCTGGAAGTACTGCTACATTTAGAAGCAATGAATTTAACCTATCATACATTGAAGCTGGCGCTGAATTTAATGAACCGAAATCTGGAGCTCGTGGTAAATTAATGCTACAGTTTGGCTCAAGAGCTACAGGAATTCCAAGAAACGATAATACACCTTTAAGAGGTCAATATGATTTATATACTGCATTAAGATATGTAACTGAAGGTTATGCAGGAATTCATCTAAAAAAAATGCATGGTATTAATTTAGATTTCGGAATTTTTAAATCTTACGTAGGATTATTGTCTTATAATAACTTCGAGAATTGGAATTATCAACCTTCTTTCACAAGTGATAACACACCATGGTTTTTTACAGGTGCAAGAATGCAAGCATTTCCCACAGATAAACTTAAGATTGAAATTTGGTTGATAAATGGTTGGCAAACTTATGCAATGTTTAATGAACGACCTGGTGTTGGTTATCAATTATTATGGCGACCTAAAGAATGGTGTTCTTTTACAACGAGTAGTTATATAGGTTGGGATACTCCATTGAATAAAAATAGAACAAGATTTCATACAGACAATAGTGCAATTATTAGATATATTAACGACAAATCTAAAATTCTATCGAAAGCTGCTTTCTCATTAACTGGCGACTTAGGTTTTGAAAAAGGGGGTGGTGTTAGTGCATTCGGAGAAAATAATTATCCTGCTCAGAATTTTATCAGTTGGATGGCATATAATCGCTTTTGGTTTGGCAAAAAACAAAATTGGGCTTTTACTATTGGTGGAGGATATATCAATAATCCAGGAAGATATTTAGCACTACTCCCAAGTGGAAATGGTATTTTAACTCAAAATCCTGGAGATAATTTTAAAGGTTGGGATTTATCTTCAGGAGTTCAATTCATGCCAAATGAATTCATGACATATGGAATTGAATATGTAACACGACATACAAGCGTTCCTTACTTTTCAGGTCAGGGTGGGGTTACTTCACCAAATGGATGGAATCAACCAATAGGTAATCCAAATGCATATATCGCAGATTTAGTAAAAGATGAGAATAGAATAATCTTCTCGAGTATATTCAGATTTTAAGTGTTATTTCAGTATTCAATCACAATTCCTTAATTTAGATTAACCAATCTAAAAACACCATGAAAGTATTGAAGAAATTTTTATATGCTATCGCCATATTAATTGGGGTAGTGTTAATTGTGGCTGCAATAATGCCTAGCGATCTAAATTTAGAGTCTGAAGTAATTATTGCAAAGCCTAAACAAGAAGTTTTTGATTATGTAAAGATGCTCGAAAACCAGAAATATTATAGCAAATGGGTTATGGCAGATCCAAATGTAAAAGTTACCATGACAGGTACTGATGGAACTGTAGGAGCAATTTCTTCTTGGGTTAGTGAAATGGATGAAGTTGGAGTTGGTGAACAAGAAATTAAAATGATTAAAGATGGTGAACGTATCGAATATGAACTTCGTTTCAAAAAACCAATGGAAGCTACAGATTTAGCTTACACAACTTTTGAAGCGATTGATAGTACACATACTAAAGTTGTAAGCGGATTTAAAAGTAAAATGCCTTATCCAATGAATTTAATGCTACCAATGGTAAAGAAAATGCTTTCAGCTGATATGGCACTTAACATGAAAAATCTAAACGAACAACTCTTGAAATAGTACTAAGAATTGAGATATTAGATATTAGACTAATATCTAATATCTAATATCTAATTTCTACCAAATGTTTAGGCACAAAGGAAAGAACCGAACTTACAAGCATAATTTACTACTTGCTGCATTATTATCATCTAATGCAGGGTTAGTAAATATTACAGGTGTGCTTTCTATAAGTGTATTAACCACTAATGTTACCGGGCATTTTGCATTCTTTTCGGAACAACTATCTCTGCATCATTATGATTTAGCGATAAATTTTTTGATATACATTTTCTCATTCCTATTGGGGTCATTTTTCTCAAGTATTTTAACTGAATATTTTGAAGCTAAAGAGAAAAAAACTTCGCATGGTTTATCTATGAGTATAGAAATAATCCTACTCTTCTCAGTAGGATATTATTTAAAATATTACAATAATATTTTATCCCCCGAAGTTATTGCATCAACATTACTTTTTGCAATGGGTATGCAGAACTCTTTGGTAACTCAAATTTCTAGCTCTACTGTTAGAACAACTCATTTAACAGGTTTATTTACTGATTTAGGCATCGAACTTTCACAACTCTTTTTTCATAAAAAAATTGAAGAAAAAAAGATACTATGGAAAAGCATCAACTTAAGATTAGCCATCATCACCTTTTTCTTTTTAGGTGGTATACTTGGAGGTTTTCTATATAAGTATATTCAAGAAGGAACACTTATAGTAGCATCAACAATATTATTGTTCGCATTACTATTTGATGTATTCAGAAAACATTATTATAAAATTATTAGAAGTTGAGATGATAAATAAAAACATAAAATTTCTTTTAATTAACATTATAATATTTCTAAGTATTAGCAATATTTCATTCGCACAAAGAGCGTTTACAACATTCCCTTTTAAAATGATTATTGGACATGCAAATGGTATGCAAGGCACGTACAATGGTTACAAAATGCTCGTAAACCAGGCTCCAGTTGAATTTCCGTACTTTATATTGATGGATAAAAGTGTTGGCTTTTGTTATTTTATCAATAGGTATATAAAGGGAATAGACACAACTGCGATGAAATATGTATCGATAAATTCCAATGAAGAAAGAAGCTTTTACGATACACTTAAAATTTACAATCGTAATCGTGAATGGAATAACAAAATTACTGTTAAGGCTATAGATTTAGAACACCATGATAATTTTAAAACTGCTCTAAATGCTGTTTATTACATGACTAAATTAGTGAGTAATGATCATTACCAAAGTATCGCAGATTCTATTTATAATGATAGTGTGAAAGTTAATCACATAAAAGCTAAAGATATTATTAGGTTGATAGATAGTACTAGAATGTCGTATTTACTCACGGATGATAGTGTGTATCAACAATTGAAAAAAAACTTATACCTAACTACTGATCTAGGAGCACCATTTACAAACTCTTGGTTTAAAGGTAGAGAATCAATTATGTTAGATAATTACAACAAAGCTACATATGGTATACACAGATTTTGTTATATCAGTGAAATAAAACATCTGCCTAATCAATCTAATAGAAACGCATTTTTAAAGAAAGCAAATCTCAAAGAATTTGGTGTAGAATGTTATTATCCTATATATTTTAATAGTTACTCCGATAAAAACAATAAGAAATCATTTTATTGTTATCATCGAAAAAACCCTTTACGGTTTAATTCAAAATTGGCTGATCAATTCAAATCAAAGAAAGGCGCTTGGTTAATGTCGACTAAAAAAGTTAACTATATAATTATCACGAATTAAATATTGATGAAAAAATTTATTCATCATTTACTTTTTGGAAATTACTTCTATGGACTATGTGCTATAGCTCTTACTATTGAGGCAACTCTGCAACAACAGTTACATTTTTTAAACCCTTTATATTACCTCATTGTATTTCTTTCTAGTGTATATTACTACAACAAAGCATATATTCATTTAAACGACCCTAACAGTTACAACCCAAGAACTAGATGGTATTTTCATCATGCTAAAACTATTAATAGGATTCAAACACTACTTTTTATTGGGATATTCTTATCAGGTATAATATACTTTATAGAGATTTTTGATCTACTAAGGAACACTCTTTTAAATTTTAATTTTCATTACCTAATTGTCTTAGTATTTCCATTAGCTGGTACATTATACTATTTAAACCTACGAAGCGTAGGATGGTTAAAACCAATATTAATAGGCTTTACATGGGCGGGTGTTGTTACTGTTTATCCTGTTGTGATGAATAGCATTGAAAATAAAATTTCTCTGAATTTTCAAATCATTAATGTTTTATTATTTATCAAAAACATGATGTTTGTTTTGGTGCTTTGCATTTTATTCGACATTAAAGATTATGCAGCAGACTACAATCAGAGTGTTAAAACATTTGTTGTGAAATATGGCCTAAGGAATACTTTGTTTTATATCTGCTTACCCTTAGCTGTATTGGGCTTAGGCACATTTATAGGGTTCGGATTGATAAAAAACTTTTCAGCGTACAAAATTTTATTTAATACTATTCCTTTTGTTTTTCTATTCATAGTTGCATATTCTATGCGAAATAGAAAAAGTATATTTTATTATTTATTTATCATCGACGGGTTGATGATCTTAAAAGCAATATGTGGTTCTATTGCTATGTATTTTTTCTCATAAAAAAAAGCTACCTCATTTCTGAGATAGCTTTTCGTAAGCGTGTTTGTAAAACCTTATTTTTATTTAATGTTGAATGAATAGAAGTATTTAGAGTACGGATTCTGAGGATAAACGCCTTCAACCAATAACATATTGCTCTCACTTGAATTTATTGCTTCATCAACTTCTTCCGCAGTGTTAACTGATTTGTTGTTTAGTCTTGTTATGATAAATCCATCTCTAATTCCATTATTTTTTAAGCGACCAGGTTTCAATCCACTTATCTTTACACCACTTTCAATTTTCAAGCTTTTCTTTTCCGAATCACTTAATTTTGAAAAGTCAGCACCTAAAACTGCATTCGCACTAACAGCTTCTTTTTTCTTTAATTCTGTTAGATTATCCTCTCCTCTTAATATTACTGCAATTAATTTTTCTTTTGAATCACGTAATACTTTAACATCAATCTTATCACCTGGTCTGTGGCGACCAATTTGTTCTGTTAATTCTGAAGTACTATTCACATCAACACCTGCAATCGAAGTAACAACATCACCTTTCTTTAAACCAGCAGCATCTGCAGCTCCACCATCACTAACTCCTGCAAGCAATACCCCTTTAGTTGTTTTCAATCCATTTTCTTTTGCTACTTCAGAATTTACTTCTTGAATTTGTACTCCTAAAAATGCTCTTTGAACTTTTCCATACTCCAACAAATCATCCATCACTTTGCGAACTAAATTTACAGGTACTGCGAATGAATAACCTGCATAAGATCCTGTTTGAGATGCAATTGCTGTATTGATTCCAATTAGTTCCCCTTTTGTTGAAACCAAAGCTCCACCACTGTTTCCAGGGTTTACAGCTGCATCTGTTTGAATAAATGATTCGATAGGAAATTTAGTTACACCATTATCACCAATAATATTAATATTTCTTCCTTTTGCCGAAACTATACCTGCAGTAACAGTAGATGTTAAATTAAATGGATTACCAACCGCTAATACCCACTCTCCAATTTTAACATCATCAGAATTTCCGTAAACGATAAATGGTAAATTCTCTGCATCAATTTTAACTAATGCTAAATCTGTATTCGGATCTGTTCCAATGATCTTACCTTTGAACGATCTTTTATCATTCAAAATAACTTCAATTTTATCTGCTCCTTTTACAACGTGATTATTTGTTACGATGTAACCATCGGCTGAAATTATAACGCCTGAACCTGATCCCATTTGCGGACCACGTTGCCCGAATGGACTTCCAAAGCCGAAACTTCCACCATTATCCCCAAAGAAATCGCGGAATGGATCGAAAGTGTTTTCTTGTGAACTTGCGTTAATAGTTACTTTTATATGCACTACACCCGGGACTGTCTTTGCTGCTGCTACAGTAAAATCAGTTCCACCTTCTGCGGGTTCTGGGTAGATTGGCAAACTTGCAAACTGAACTTTCTGACGTTCAGTAATTGTAGTTGGGTTGCTTGTTTCAAAAAATTTGTATGCAGCAACACCGATAAAACCGCCAAGGCTTGCTACTAATAATCCGATAAAAATGCTCTTTTTCATAATTAATATTCTGTTTCGTTTAAAGGATTTTTTTTATGCTAATTTATCATTTTCAAAATCAATGCCAGCTAAACGTTTACCTTTCACAATAAATTGCTGTACTTTTGTAAAAACCGCTTTACATATTCAACATGGTATTCCAATTCTATAAATATCAAGGTGCCGGAAACGACTTCATCTTAATTGATAATCGTCAGAAATTATTCCCAGAAAATAACACACAATTATATAACAAATTGTGCGACAGAAGGTTTGGAATTGGCGCTGATGGCATTATGCTATTGGAAAATATCGATGGATATGATTTTAAAATGGTTTATTTTAACTCTGATGGGAATGAAAGTAGCATGTGTGGTAACGGAGGTAGATGCCTAGTTCGCTTTGCAGAGGAATTAAATATTAGTAAGAATGAATGTCGCTTTTTGGCAGTTGACGGACCACATTATGCCAAAATTTCTGAGCAGACAATTACCTTGGAAATGATAAATGTTGATGGGTACAAAACTCACGGCGGTGATATCTCCTTACAAACTGGTTCTCCACATTATATTAAGTGGGTAAATGATGTGTACTCTCTAGACGTTTATAATTCGGGGAGAAGTATTCGTTATAATGATGAATTTAAAGCTCAAGGAATAAATGTAAACTTCTTAGAATGGAAAGATAATGCCTTACATGTTCGAACATACGAGCGAGGTGTAGAAGACGAAACCCTTTCTTGTGGTACTGGTGTTACTGCTGCTGCTATGGCATATGCTATTAAAGAAAATATGAATGGCGATATAAAAGTGCCAATAATTACTAAAGGCGGAAAATTAGAAGTACACTTTCATAAAGCTAACGACAAGTTTACCAAGGTGTTTCTAATAGGCCCTGCTGTAAAAGTATTTGAGGGAAATATTAATATTGAAATTAGTTCCGATTCAAATTAATATTCTTTACATTTGAATTTTTTTAGTGCTATAAATTGACCTATATTTTTTTAGGATTCAATTGTGGTAAGAGTAGATAGTAAAAAGCCTTGTAAATTAGTTTATTCCCTTTGTAAGCATCCCTATTTAGGCCATGTAATAGAACCCCATATTGTACAATTAAATCCGAATGGCAGTTTAACATTAAGTCATCGTAAACTTTATTCTCAAACGGCTAAAGAATTTGACGCCTTTTTAGATGATTCTGATTATAAATTAATCAAACTATTAGATCAGCTAGATCAAGAGTACATCATCAAAAAATATCATAAAGAAGTAATTCGGCCAGCACAATATTTTGCAAAAATTTGGAATGAAAAATTATATGCTATCGTTCGTCCGATTATTGAAAAAAAATTAGTGGAAGCTATTTCGATGATTGGTGATAAACCATTTTATGAAATGGGAAAAGAAGGCGATCCTGCAAATAAAAAAATAAATATTGCCAAAGAGCAAACATCAGTATTATTCCATTTTAGAAGAAGCCCAGAAGGAACAAGGTATTTCCCTACTATTAAATATTTAGGTAATAGAATTGAGTTTATGTTCAAAGAGGCTGAAATCATTAGCACTCAGCCGGCATATATGTTGCTTGGAAATGATCTTTTGTTTTTTGAACCAGAATTAGATGGTAAAAAATTAACTCCATTTTTAAATAAGAGATATATCGATATTCCAAAAAATTCTGAAGCGACTTATTTCAAAAAATTCATCGGACCATTAATTGAGCGACATAATGTTTATGCTGAAGGATTTCAAATTATCACGGAGCAGTTTGATGCAAAGCCTTATCTAAAATTAGTATATGCTTGGAACGATACCATACAATTGGTATTATCATTTCAATATGGGAAATATAATTTCTTATATCAATCCGGCACGAAGGTATCGGTTAGTGTTGAGAATAAGAATGATGAATTTGTATTCCATAGAGTGAAACGTTCTTTACAATGGGAAGCTCAGAAAATAGATATATTGAAAGAGTTAGGATTGACAGCATCAGATGGTTCGGCATTTATTTTGAAAACAAATGAAACTGAAGCTGAGGCTGGCACCTATCATAAAATGTTGGAATGGCTTGCAGAGCATAATGAAACATTAACAGCTGCAGGGTTCCAGATTAACCAAGAAGAGGGTGGTAAAAAATATTTCTTAGGTAAAAGTAAAATTGATCTTAAGATAAAAGAATCTAATGATTGGTTTGATGTATATGCTACTGTATATTTCGGAGATATTGAAGTTCCATTTATCGAACTAAAGGATCATATCCTAAATGGAAAAAAAGAATTCTTATTACCAAATGGAGAAATAGCAATTATACCTGAAGAATGGTTTGCACAGTATCAAAACTTATTTCATTTTTCAGAACACGGCAAAGAGTTAAAATTCAAAAAACATCATATTGGGTTATTAAAAGAATATGCAGATTCTGAATTAGCTCAAGTAACTATAGATCGTAAACTTCAACGTTTAACAGAGTTTGAACGAATTGATGAAGTAGAAATGCCTGCAAGATTTCTTGGTGAACTTCGTCCGTACCAAAAAGCTGGTTACGATTGGTTTTACTTTTTACGTAAATGGAACTTCGGTGGATGTTTAGCTGATGATATGGGTTTGGGTAAAACCATTCAAACGTTAGCTCTTCTTCAAAAAGTAAAAGAAGATGCTATCATTCTAAAAACTCAACCGACATTGTTTGATAGTCCCCAAACAAATTTATTCGAACAAGTAAAAACTCCAGTGAATGATGTGCCTAGAACATCATTAATTATTATGCCAACTTCATTAATTCACAACTGGCTTAATGAAGCAAAGAAATTTACACCAGACCTTAAAATACTAGTATATACTGGAGTTTTCAGAGATAAAGACATTAGTAGATTTTCAAATTATGATGTTGTTTTAACAACTTATGGTATTACAAGATTAGATATTGATTTATTTAAACATTACTTTTTCCATTATGTAATTTTAGATGAAAGTCAGATTATCAAAAATCCTTCATCAAAAATTTCTAGATCTGTAAGAACTATAAAATCGAAATACAGATTAGTTTTGAGTGGTACACCAGTAGAAAATTCTGTTGTTGATTTATGGTCGCAGATGGCATTCATTAATCCAGGATTATTAGGATCGCAGGCATTCTTCAGTGATCATTTTGCAACACCGATAGATAAAAAACAAGATGAAGAGAAGGCTATAAAATTACAAATGATGATCAAGCCATTTGTATTAAGAAGAACGAAACAACAAGTAGCTTCGGAATTGCCGCCTAAAATTGAGAACTTGTATTATTCTGAAATGAGTGAAGATCAAGAGAAAATATACGAAGAAACGAAATCGTATTATCGAAACGAGTTGCTTAAAATGATTACAGAGCAAGGAGTTGGTAAATCTCAGATTCAATTACTACAAGGCTTGAATAAATTACGTCAGATTGCGAATCACCCTGCAATGGTGGATTCAGAATTTGATGGGGAATCGGGTAAGTTTAGTGATATCATTCATACTCTAGAAAATATTTTAACCAAAGGAAATAAGGTTCTAATCTTTTCACAATTTGTGAAGCATTTAGAATTATTCAGACAATATTTCAAAAAACATCAAATTCCATTTTCATATTTAGATGGATCAACTACAAACAGACAAGATGTAGTAACAGAGTTCAAAACGAATGAAGATATTCAAGTATTTTTAATATCAATAAAAGCAGGTGGTGTAGGCTTGAATTTAACAGAGGCTGATTATGTATTTATTCTAGACCCATGGTGGAATCCGGCGGTCGAACAACAAGCGATCGATAGAACACATAGAATTGGGCAGAAAAATACAGTGTTCATTTATAAATTCATTACAAAGAATTCTGTTGAAGAAAAAATATTAGCTTTACAAGAACGTAAACGTCGCATTGCCGACAGTTTAATTACTACTGAAGAATCCTTTATTAAATCACTATCGGAAGATGATATCCGAGCAATATTAGAATAAAATGGACTTTAAAAAATTTGCTACAGCCAATGCATTATTTGCATTTCTCACCACAGTTGCCGCTAGTGTTTCTATCCCAAATGGTGAAGTTCCAATTACACTACAAAGTGTATTTGTATTATTAGCAGGATTAATTGCAGGAGCAAATGTTGGGCTTACAGCTCAATTGATCTATTTATTAGTGGGTGTATTCTCACCAGTATTTGCAGGAGAGATACACGGCATGGATATTCTTGGTGATCCTACAGTAGGGTTTCTATTCGCGTTCCCTGTTGCCGCATTTTTAGCAGGCTTCATTGGTCATCAACAAAATATTTGGAAAATAATGCTAGCAGTAACTATTGCGCAAACATCACTCTACTTATTTGGTGTTATTTTCTTTAAAATAAATACGGAAAGAACTTTCAAAGATGCATTTGAAGTTGCCTTCATTAATATTGCATTCTGGGGTTATCTAAAATCGACAGTAACTGGCTTATTATATTTTGGATATTTACAACTTCCTCGCAATAAGCAAGCCATCTCTAATAGGAAATAATACATTTTCAACCCTAGTATCTGCTTGGACTTTATCGTTGAAATCTAACAAGGCTTTAGTGTCTTTATCTATTTTGATGTTTTCGGCAACAACCTTTCCGCTCCACAAAACATTATCCGAAATGATATATCCGCCTGTATTAATATTATCAAAAATCAAATCATAATACATGGCATAGTTTTCTTTATCTGCATCGATGAATACTACATCGTATTTGTCATTTAATGTTGGGATGATATTTTTTGCATCTCCTAATAAATAATATAATTTACTAGCATATTCAGATTCATTGAAATATTTTCTAACTAATTCTTCTAACTCAACATTAATATCAATAGTAGTTAGCTTCCCATTTTCAGTCAAACCTTCTGCCATACAAAGTGCCGAATAACCAGTATATGTACCTATTTCAAGAATACTACTAGGGCGAATCATTTTCATCAACATACTTAAAACTCTACCTTGAAAATGCCCTGAAATCATTCTAGGCATCAATACTTTAAGTTGAGTTTCTCTATTTAATTTTTGCAACAACTTTGGTTCATCATCGGTGTGTTGCTCTATGTATTTAGCTAAGTTGGGCTCTAAAAATTCCATGTTATTCAGGCATAAATAATAAACTACTCAATTTATTTTCTTCGAATAATTCATTTGATAATTCAATAATATCTTCCGCACTTACCATCTCAATTTTATTGTAAATTTCTTCAATCGTATCCGCTCTACCATGATCAAGAATGCTTTTACAGAATGCAATAAGTACTGATAAATGGTTTTCTTCTGCAAGAGAAATTTGTCCGATAAATTTTTTCTTTGCTTGAGTTAAGGTTAAGCTTCCTAGTTTTTTATCGCGAAGTAATTTTAATTCTTTATGAACTAGGTTCATACACTTTTCCATTTTCTCCGCATCTGTTCCCATGTAAATACTGAAAATTCCAGTATCGCTCATGGGTGTAAAATTAGCATCGATAGTATAGCATATCCCTTTCTTCTCTCGAATCTCCATATTCAATCTAGAACTCATCCCAGGTCCACCTAAATAATTAGAAAGAAGGAGCATGGTTGTTTTCTTAGGATCGTGTATGGATAAAGCTCGTGTACCTATAACAGCATGGCTTTGCACACTGTTTTTATGTTCTACAATTTGCTGTGCTTTATATTTATTGGGAGCAATACGAATAATATCTTTTGAATGCTTTTTCACTTTAGAAAAATATTGATTCGATAATGCTAACAATTCTTTTTCATCAACATCACCATACACTCCTAGAACTATATCTTCTGATCGATAATGATTTTTAGTAAATGTAATTAAATCTGATCTTGTAATTCCTGCAACAGATTTTTTAGTCCCTAAAATATTTGCACCTAAAGGATGATTTTTAAAAATGATTTCTTCAAAATCGTCTTGAATAGCTTCTTCTGGCAAGTCGAGGTACGAATCTATTTCGTCCATTATTACTTGCTTTTCTTTTTTTAACTCATTTTCAGGAAAGGTTGAATTAAATAATAAATCGTGAAATAATTCTATTGCTCTTGGTAGATGTTCTTTTAAAAAAGAAGCGTGAATACAAGTTTGTTCTTTGCTAGTGTATGCATTCAAATCTCCACCAACAACTTCCATTCGATTTAATATCTTGTATAAAGATTTCGAAGTCGTTCCTTTGAAAAGCATATGCTCGATGAAATGTGCCAATCCTTGCTTCGAAGAATTCTCATCTCGAGAACCACAATTTATCACTACACAAGCGTGAACAATATTTGAATTGGGATTATTCTTATGTAAAACACGAAGACCATTTTTCAGACTAAACAACTGATATTCCATCGGGCAAACATACAAATAATTAGGTGATTATAAGTCTTCTCCCTCTATATCGTTTAGTACATTATAGAGTTCTTGAACTTCTTTTAATTTTAGTGTTGCACTTGCTTTTTCATAGCTACTCATTAGATTTCTTAATACTCGTTTTAAAATCTGAATATTGCTACAAGGTTGATAAAAACTAGGGTGTGGTGCTACATTCAATTGCTTTAAGAAATAATCTACATCACGTTTGTTAAAAATAAACCCTTTGTTAAAAGCATTTACATAAAACAATATTCCTTGTTGAACATCATGTAGATCTTGATAATCATTTTGCTCATCGATATATGCTAAAATAAAATGCTGAGGTAAATTAACACCATAGATTGGAATATCTAATTTTTGCGCAATAACAGAATAGATAATCGCTAGAGAAATTTGATTTCCTCTTCGAGATTCCATAACAATATTCAAATATGAATTTTGCGGGTCATTATAATTTGTAACGTTCCCAGTAAACCCATGAATATTATATAAAACATGATTTAAGATTTTAACCTTTTCAACAGGACTAGTATCATATCTTAGTTCAATCCATGCATCACGTTTTATGGCTTCAATTTGGTTGATGATTTTTTGTTCATCAAGTTCTGGGTATTGATATTTTGATATGGTAATAAATCCGCTTAAAAGATCAAATGCTCCAGAGATGGCCCAAGTTTGAAGTTCAAATTTTACAGTATTGAATTGGATTTTATGAATGAGTTCTTCTATTCTTTGTTGAAGAACTACATCTAAAGAACTTTCCCAAGATTTCTCCAAAAAAGGAACAACCTCAGAACCCATGCTGAGTAAACGGTCTTCTACATGTTTATAGATTTCCGTATCTGAGTCGTCGAGCAACTTTATTAATGCCTCTAGTTCTTTAGCATTCATACTATCTAATTTACAATAAATACCATTTTTATCCTAAAATTGTTCTTCAAAATTCTAATTTTGAGTATGAATCCCATTAAAAAAGGCATTTCTTGGCTGTATCACTATCTTTTCTCAAATACATTACATGGTACACATTCCCCATTTGTATATGCATTTTTGGAGAATACCGTTTATCAGCCTAATTCGAACAATTCTGATAAATTCTCAGAATTGATTGAAAGAATATCAAAAACTAGGGATGCGGATAAAGTTCTAATCTTTGATTTTGTAAATGCTCTAGATGTTTATGATTTATACGAACGTGAAAAATCAAAAGCAGATCAAGATTCAATATTCATATTTAAAAATATTCGAAACTCCGATCAATCATTTATTACATGGGGAAAAATAAGCAAGGATATAAGAAATAATATCTCTATAGACTTCTTTGAGATTGGTGTATTATTTTTCGATCAAAAAAAACCTAAAGAGCATTTTAGAATTTACTATTAGTAACTATTTTAACTAAATTGCGTAAAAATAAAGTATGCAATTAAGATTAATACTTAGTACGCTACTTACCCTCTCCCTGATTAATTTATTTGCTGAAGGATCCAAACAATTGAGACCAAGCTCAACTGATTTCGGTTATATACAAATAAATGATAAGGCACGAACATTTGCAACATATACTGCTGCAGAGGATGAACGACTATACATTCATGTTAAATCTATTTCTGAAAAAATATATTTTGGATTTGGTAAAATAACAGATGGTTCCACTCAGAAAACTGATGTTTATTATAGGATAAAAGATCCTAGTGGAAATGTAGTATCAGGACCAACAAAAATACCAAGTACCGGAACTGGCTTTATTAGTAGTTATGCAAAGGCTGTTGCAGGACCAACAAAATTAAATGCTACAGGATATGTCGCGCTAACTTTTAAACCTGCAACTACAGGTGATTATTATATAGAGTTTAATCAAGGAAGTGGCACTGTTATTACACCAAATAATACCAATAAAAGAGTTTTTGAAGATTTCGATATCACGGTAATTGATACGCTTAGCAATACTGCAAAAACAGGTAGGTTATGGTTTAAAAATTGGGACATCACCAGTAATAGCGGAACGAACCCGTTTAAAGGAACATTTTATGTTTACTCAAACGATGGAGTTGTTACATCAATTAATTTAAATGGTATACAGCCACATGCTTTTAGAGTAGCTTGTAATAGTACTGGATGCGTAAACACTGGTAATCCTGCAACCGACAGACAATCTAGAGCAGGAAACTACACCTATTCATCTTATAAAATATTTTTGAACGACCCAGATGAAACTGAATACCCAAGTGGGGTAATTGGAAGTTTACAAACAGATATTCAACTTACAGGTTGTGCCCCAAATTATTGCTTAAATGTTACTACAGACGCTCCAGGATATTTGGAATTTGTAGTGAATTTAAATGGACAAGCAGGATATCAACTCGGAAGCAAAGATTTAATTTTCGGACAAAATGTAACTGCTGGAACTACATGTATTCCTTGGGATGGTAAAGATGGACTTGGAAATCAAGTAACTCAAAATATAATTTTCGAAGTAAATGCTGAGTATAAATTTGGATTAACAAACTTCCCGATTTTTGATGCTGAGAATTTTACAAACGGATTAATTGTATCATCTATTCGACCATTAATTATCAAACCAAAATTATTTTGGGATGATTCAAATATCTCTGGAGGTAGTAGTAATTTAACTGGATGTACAAGTAATGCTTGCCATCCTTGGCCGAGTTCTAATTTTGGAGATGAGCGAACTATCAATACATGGTGGTATGTAAATGTTGTTCGAGATACAATACTTTCTACAACCACTCCAAAACCAAGTCCAACTATTTCTGGTACAAACAAATTTTGCAGTATCGGAGAATCAACAACATTCTTTACACCTAATGTTTCAGGGAATAGTTACACCTGGAGATCAACAAAAAATGCAATTTCAGGAAGCAGTACAAATGCAAGCATAAACTACACAACGAAATTTGGAATTGATACACTAACTGTTTTAGAAAGCAATATTTTAGGCTGTTACGAAGACAGTATTTTCGTTGCAACTTACCCTATTCCTAGTCCTGCTATCAATGGAGATACCATTGCATGTGATATAAACACTGTCGATGTTTATACAACTACAAACAATTCATTAAATACTTATACTTGGAATGTGAATAAAGGCCTAGTTGTTTCTGGTGCAGGAACTAATTCGGTTGTTGTTCAATGGAATACTATTGGAGAAGGATATGTTGAAGTAACAGAAAACAATCCAAACAATTGTGCTACTACTTATAGAAGAAAAGTACAAGTAGTAGCAAAACCAGTTATTTCAGGAATTAATCATTAATTCGTTTTAATTCCTAATTCTTTTAATTGATCATTAGAAATAGTAGAAGGAGAATCAATCATTACATCTCTACCAGAATTATTTTTAGGGAAAGCGATAACATCACGGATTGAATCTAACTCAGCGAAAAGTGAACACCATCTGTCGAAACCAAATGCGATACCACCATGTGGAGGAGCACCGAATTCAAAAGCATCCATTAAAAATCCAAATTGTTTTTGAGCTTCTTCAGCAGTAAATCCGAGCAATTCAAACATTGTTGCTTGAAGCTCTTTATTAAAAATACGAATAGAACCACCACCTATTTCTGTTCCATTGATAACCATGTCGTATGCATTTGCACGCACATCTCCTGGATTAGCTTTTAACAAAGGAATATCTTCAGGTTTTGGTGAAGTAAATGGATGATGCATTGCATGGAATCTAGAAGAATCTTCATCCCACTCTAATAAAGGAAAATCTAATACCCATAATGGTGCAAAAACATTTTTAGGACGTAAACCTAAACGGTTACCCATTTCTAAACGTAATTCGTTTAATGCTTTTCTAGTTTTATCTTGTTGACCAGCTAAGATTAAAATTAAATCACCTGCTTCTGCTGAGAATTTTTCTTTCCATAATGCTAAAGCAGATTCATCGTAAAATTTATCTACAGAAGATTTAACAGTTCCATCAGCTTGAACTCTTGCATAAACTAAACCTGTTGCACCAATCTGTGGACGTTTTACGAAGTCAGTTAATTCATCTAATTGCTTACGAGTATACTCAGCGCAAGCTTTCGCACAAATACCAACTACTAATTCAGCATCGTCGAACACTTTGAAATCTTTGCCTTTTACCACATCATTCAATTCAACAAATTTCATATCGAATCGAATATCAGGTTTATCAGAACCATATAATTTCATCGCATCTGCATAAGTCATGCGAGGGAACTCATGAATATCAATTCCTTTTACTGATTTGAATAAATGCTTTGCTAAACCCTCGAAAGTATTTAATATATCTTCTTGCGTAACGAACGACATTTCGCAATCGATTTGTGTAAATTCAGGTTGACGATCAGCTCTTAAATCTTCATCTCGGAAACATTTTACAATTTGAAAATATCTATCAAAACCAGATACCATTAATAATTGCTTAAATGTTTGAGGAGATTGTGGTAATGCATAAAACTCACCTTGGTTCATTCTACTAGGCACTACGAAATCTCTCGCTCCTTCTGGAGTAGATTTAATTAATACAGGAGTTTCTACTTCAATAAAATCAAGAGAATCCATGTATTTACGAGTCTCTTGAGCCATTCTATGACGAAGTTCCAAATTCTTACGAACAGGGTTTCTTCTTAAATCTAAATATCTATATTTTGCACGAAGTTCTTCACCACCATCCGTTTCATCATCAATCATAAATGGAGGAACTTTCGCTTCATTCAATATTTCTAAATCTGAAACTTTAATTTCAACTTCTCCCGTAGGCATTTTAAGGTTCTTGTTACTTCTTTCGATAACAGTACCTTTCACTTGAACAACATATTCTCTACCTAAAGACCTTGCTTGTTTGCATAGGTTTTCGTTCTCTTCCATGTTAAATACCAACTGGGTAATTCCATATCGATCTCTAACATCTATAAACGTCATTCCACCCAAATCTCTAGATTTCTGTACCCAACCACTGAGTATCACTTCTTTACCTAAATCATTAATCGTTAGCGCTCCGCAAGTATGTGTCCTTAACATATATTTAAAAATGAATCTCAAAAGTATGATTTTCAAGCGAAAAATAAGGATGAAATTGTAGATTTGAGGAAAACACACCTTATGTTCCGAAAATTAGAAGATTTTTACCGCGTTTGGGCCTATGAGTCTGAAAGCACACTAAAAATGTTTAACGCTATTCCGGCTGATCATTTTAAAAATACAGGCTCTGAAAACATCAGAAGTATTGCCCGCCTAGCTTGGCATATTTCAGAAAGTATCGCAGAAATGTTTCATCATGCTGGTGTGCCTGTTAAAGGTATTGCAGATGCTAGTAAAGAAAGCAATGACATCGAGAAACTAAAAGCTGAATATAAACTTTCGGCAGATTCTTTAGTTGAAGAGCTTAAGAAACATTGGACAGACGACATGTTAGAAGATAAAGTAAACATGTATGGACAAGAATGGGATAAAGGAATAGTTTTAAGTGTAATTATTCGTCACCAAACTCATCATCGTGGACAATTAAGTATTTTACTTCGTGAAGAAGGACTTGCTGTACCAGGAATGTATGGACCTGCCAAAGAAGAGTGGGTAGCCATGGGTCTAAATCCACTTGCATAATGTCTTCGCATCATTTTGTAAAAGAAAAACAAGAGCCTGCCATCTATATTCATTCTGAAGAATCTTTAGATATGAATTTGTTGGGGCAATTGTTAGAATGGTGCCCATTTGTAATTGCCGACGAGCATTCCTTGTATGTATTAAATCATGAACCAATAAAAATAGATTTAGTAATTCATCGTGATTTATCACTCGAAGAAATACATACTTGGACCGCAAATCAATCGAATTTAAAAATATTAAGTTTGAAAAAAGATGAAGACAAATTAAGTACCGTTCTTCAACATCTAATTAATGAAAATCATTTCGCGATAAGTTTGGTTGCTTGTAGTGATGAGCATTTCGAGAAGATAAAAGATTTAAACTTAGCATTAGACATTATTCAATACCATCCGAATTCAAAAGCATTTTTTGTGAATCAACATTTTCAGAAATGGAAAGAAAAAGATTCTCTATTATCAATAGATTCCGAACCTTTAGACACAAAAAATTTAATTAAACAAAATGAATATTGGAGAGTTATGGAAGACGGACTTGTAGAAATATTCGTCGATAAAAGAACATTACTTAAAGAGTTTAGCATTGAAAACTGAAGAACTAGAAAAACATGATCCCTTTGCTGCGCTTAAATTCAAAGAATTTAGGTTTTATATTTTAGGGCGATTTTTCTTAACTATTGCTGTAAATTTCCAAGCTGTTTGTGTGGGATGGCAAATTTACGAACTCACGAAAGACCCATTATCATTGGGTTTGATAGGTTTGGCAGAAGCAATTCCATATATATTAATCGCTTTGTTTGCAGGTTATGTAGTTGATCATTACGATAGAAGAAAAATATTGATGAGTGCCATTAGTGTGCTAATTGCATCATCATCTTTATTATTTTTCTTCTCTTATAACAATACACATCTATTAAGCTTAGGAACATTTCCTATTTATGTTTTAATTTTTATTACCGGACTAGCACGAGGGTTTATTAGTCCTTCGATGTTTGCGATTATGTCGCAAGTAGTTCCTAAAAAAATATTTGGAAACTCTTCTACTTGGAATAGTACAGTATGGCAAATTGGTGCTGTGGGTGGGCCAGCATTAGGTGGATTTGCATATGGTTTCTTAGGAGTTGGGAAAGCGTATTTGCTCAATACATTATTTTTCGGATTAGCATTTTTCTTCTTTTCATTTATAGCAACTAGAGAAGTAATTCGATCAGAAAAAGTAGAACGATTGAGAGAGAGTATAACTGCAGGTTTGAACTTTGTTTTTTCAAATCAATTATTACTAGGAGCATTATCACTAGATTTATTTGCGGTATTCTTTGGAGGAGCCGTTGCATTATTACCAATGTTTGCTGATCAGATTTTACATGTTGGGCCGAAAGGCTTAGGCGTATTAAGAGCAGCGCCAGCAATAGGCGCACTAATAATGGCAGTAATTCTAACATTTTACCCATTAAATAAAGGAGCAGGTAAAAAACTATTATATGCAGTAGCACTTTTCGGTTTGTGTTCTATTGGCTTTGCTTTATCAGGCAATTTCTACCTTTCCATTTTATTTTTAGCGCTTGGTGGAGCGTTCGATAATATTAGTGTTGTAATACGAACAACTATTGTACAAATGTTTACTCCAGATCATATGCGAGGAAGAGTATCGTCTGTAAATAGTATTTTCATAGGTTCCTCTAATGAAATTGGAGCTTTTGAATCTGGATTTGCAGCAAGATTATTAGGATTAGTTCCTTCTGTTATTTTTGGAGGAAGTATGACACTTTTAGTTACAGGTATTACTGCTAAATTTGCACCAAAACTCAGAAACTTAAAATTATAATATACTACTATGGAATTTTTATCAGATCCAAATGTTTGGATAGGTTTATTAACCCTTACTGTTCTTGAAATTGTATTAGGGATAGATAATATTGTTTTTATATCAATCTTATCTGGTAAACTACCTCAAGAAAATCAAAAGAAAGCTCGTCAGCTTGGTTTAGCATTAGCATTAGTTACACGTGTACTTTTATTGCTTTCTTTGAACTGGGTAATGAGCTTAACTAGCCCAATATTTACAATTCTCACGCAAGAAATTTCTGGAAGGGATTTGATTCTTCTAATTGGCGGATTGTTTTTGATTTATAAAGCAACTACTGAAATTCATGAAAAACTTGAAGGAGAAAATCATGACACTGAAGTAAAAGGAAGAGTAACATTTTCTGGAGTAATAGTACAGATTTTATTATTAGATATTGTCTTTTCACTTGATTCTGTAATTACAGCGGTAGGTATGGCAAGCCATATCGGCGTGATGATTTCAGCAGTTATCATTTCAGTAATTATCATGTTATTCGCTGCAGAATCGATAAGTAAGTTTGTAAACAATCATCCAACTGTTAAGATGTTAGCCTTATCATTCCTTGTATTAATCGGGGTGACATTAATAGCTGAAGGTTTAGATCAACATATACCTAAAGGATATATTTATTTCGCGATGGCATTCTCTGTTTTAGTAGAGATGTTGAATTTGAGAATGAAGAAAAAATCTAAAGCGTAATTCCCTATTAAACAAAAATAGCGCAGACGAATAAAATCATCTGCGCTTTTTTTATGTTGTTATTTATTTTATTGAGTCAATTGCAGTTTGAATTTCTTTTTGTAAATCCTCAGACTTTGCTGCTGTCTTCATTTCCTTCAACACACCTTTTACTGAATTTGATACAAAAGGATTTTTGTTTTTAGTAGCAAGTGCTTTCGCAGGCTCAATACCCTCTTTAATTGTAGCATCATCCATTCTCTTAATATATGTTTTGTAGTAAGGGATTGACAAGAACATTGAAAATCCAGTACTATTAGTGAATAAATTTAAGAAGAACTTGTGTTCTGCCGATGTTCCTTCTTTAGAATAAAACTCAGCAATCGCAGTTTGCATAGTTCCATTTTCAGTATCGTTTTCTTTTTTAGCTATCTCCCAAGCCTTAGTTTTATTAGAACTTGCGTAAATTTTTAATAAGCTTGATTCTACTGCATACGAAATATCTTTGCTTGCTGAATTATAAACTTCTTCATTATTTTCGGTAGAATACACATCTGCTATTACTTTTAAAGCACGAGAACGTACAGATGAATTTTCATCTTTTAAAGCTAAATTTTTAAGAATTGTATACTGTTGTTTTTGCAATTCAGGTTTTAAATATTTCACTTTAGAAACACCAATACTTCTAATTGCATACGAACGATCCGATAGTGCTTTAACAAATGCTAATTGCACTATTGAATCTTCTTTATATGTATCTAAAGCTTGTAAAGCTTCGAAACGATCTAAATACAAACCAGCATTGTTAAACATATATAACCATTCATCTTTTGTATGGTTATCTTTCTTAGTACATAGTAACATCTTCTCGGCATCAACATTTATTAATGAAGGACGAGCAGATGCAGGGAAACTAAATGTTTGAGAAACACTATCCAATACTACACGTGTACGCGTAGCCTTACCATCAATATATACATCAACATCTATTGGAAGTTTGTATAATGGGTTCTTTTTCAAATCTTGCTTTTGCTCCATTTTTACTGAAGCAATTTTTTTATCAGCATTATATTGGTATGAAAATTCTAATTCAGGATGACCTTGATTTAAGAACCATTCATTAAAAAACCAGTTTAAATCTTCACCGGTAGTTTCTTCAAATGCTAAACGTAAATGGTGTATCTCTACAGGTTTAAACTTATTAGTTTCTAGGTAATATTTTAAAGATGCAAAAAAGGCATCATCTCCAACATACTTACGAAGCATGTGTAAAATTCTTCCACCTTTTTGATAAGAGTTGCCATCAAACATCGTTTCACGATCAGATAAATCGAAACGAATCATATCAACTCTGTTATTTTTTGAAGTCGCTAAGTATGCATTCAAATCATTATAACCATCCTTATCTGCTTCGTCTCTTCCATATTTGAATTCATCCCATAAGTATTCGCCATACGTAGCAAAAGATTCGTTAAGTGGTAAATTTGGCCATGATTCGCATGTTACTAAATCTCCGAACCAATGATGAAACAATTCATGAGAGATAATATCTTCATCGGTTTGATCTGCATAATCGCGATCTGTTTTATTCATGTCGTCGTAGAAACTAACAGCACCAGTATTTTCCATTGCACCAGACACGAATTCACGAACTACAATTTGAGAATATTTATCCCAAGCATAAGGTACACCTAAACGATTAGAAAAGAATTCAATCATTTCTGGCGTTTTACCAAAAATCAATTTAGCATAAGGAGCGAACTTAGGTTCCATATAATAGTTCACTTCCATGTTTCTCCATTTATCTTTATAAATATTGAATTTACCTCCTGCAAGGAAAACTAAATAAGGAGCATGTGTTAAATCTTGTTTCCAATAATCTGTACGAGTACCGTTAGAATGATTTGTTGAATAAATTAATCTACCATTCGAAAGTGTTACAAAAGAAGTATCAACTGTAATGGCGATTTCTTGACTGAAACGTTCGTTGCCAGCTTCGATGGTTGGGAACCAACATGAATTCGATTCTGTTTCTCCTTGAGTCCAGAATTCTGTTGGTTTATTTTTATTTTTTCCATCAGGATTAATAAAATAAAATCCTTTATCAGAAGTAATTGCAGAACTACCTTTTACCTTTATTCTATTAGGCATCGCAGTATAATCAATATACACTTCATACGATTCATCTTTGGTATATTTTTTATCTAATTTGATTTTCAATTTATACCCATCGTAAGTATACTCTGCTTTTTTAGCATTTACTTTTACTTCATTAACTACATATCCTTTCGCATCTAATTCTAATTCATTCGTTGCATAGAAATATGGGCGAACTTTTAAAGTAGCTTTACCATATACAAAACAACTATCCCAATTCAAATTGATGTCTAGTTTAGTATGTAAAATATCAGATTTACGAGTGTAAGACGAAAAATAATTTTTCTTTTGAACATCATTTTTCACTGTTACTTCAGGAAGATTAACTTCCACTTTAACATCATCTTTTCTCGACTTACAAGCATTGATTAAAAATGCTAGAGCACTTATTCCTACAATTAATTTAATTTTCATTTTTATTTATTCTGATAATAATTTTTTCATAAACGATTCAAATTCTGATTTAAAATCAACATAGTGTTTACCTGTTGCCGGACCAGAATATCCGGTATGTATTTTTCTAACTATTCCTTTTTTATCAATAATAATCATAGTTGGAAATGCTAAGAAGTTTTTAAGCATGGGCAAAGACTCATTTACAAATCCTTTTTTATTAGCTCCAGGAATTAGTAATTCATATGGAATTTGCATTCTACTTTTCATTTTAGAAACATTTCTAGAAGCGACATTGAAATCTTCGCTTCTTTCATAACAAAGACCAATGATTTCTAAACCCTGACTTTTCATTTCATTATAAAAAGGCACTAAATAACTTGTTTCATCCATACAATTCGGGCACCAAGTTCCCATGATTTGAATAAGTACAACTTTGTTTTTATACTGTGGGCTATTCAAAGAAACATTTTTACCATCAACATTCTTAAAAGTGAAATCGATTCCGGTATAACCATCCTTTAGAAAAGTTAAGCTATCTGCATTTTGGAGTTTAGCATTTTCATCTCGCACTGCAGACCATATTTGTTTACCACTCCATCCAGAATATAAAATGCCATTTTCGATTTTATTTCCATCTTCTGAAATGTTTGCAGAGAATAGGTAAGCATGAGAACCATCAAAAGTAGACATGTAAAATTTATTTCCATCTGTAGCACCTTCCAAGAAACGATAATCGCCCGTAGTTGAAAGGAAAGTTCCAAACACTTTATTGTTTTGAAGTTTAAATTCGCCGATGGCATAAGAACTATCAGAATAATCATCATTAGTAAACAAGCTATTCCAAGTTCCTTCTACAAATGTGTTTGAAATATTATTTTCAGTAATGAATCTGTTTTGATTATCGTGATATGCAACAAATGGCATACTTACTGCATGATCTGCATATATTTTAGTCCAGCGACCGACTAAAGAATCTCCATGATTAAAGACCATAAATTCTGAATCGAAGAAGGGCATAACGATTTTCATGCTATCTCCTAGAGTAGAAATCTCATCTACCATTAATTGCTCTTCAGCATTTATTATTGTTAAGAATTTTTTATTCTTATCTGATTTAACCTGGAATATGAAAGGAATTCCGATATGATCTTTGTTAAAAAGTTGGGCTTTCCAGATGCCAAGTTTAAGTTCTGCTTGCGTTTTAGGGGCACATGATTGAAAAATCAGGGAAGCTAAAACGAGAGCACAAATGTTAAGTTTAAAGTGCAAAATCCTCATTTATATAACAATATAGCTGATAAAGTTAAGAAACCTTTTAATAAATGCGATAAAAATATCTATATTGTGACCTTATTTATAAATATTTACAATGAAAGCAATCCGTGTATTAAGTATCATTTTACTTATTGCAATCTCACCATCAGTAATTCATGCTCAAGTAGGTGCTGAAAAGAAAAAGTTAAGAAAAGAGCTACGCACATATCGCAAAATGAAACCTATGGAAATTCGTGCGATGAAAATGAATTTCGAAAACAAGTTAAAGGATAAGAAGAATCAGGAATTGCAATATAAAAACATGCAAAGAAGATTCGATTCTTTGCAAAATGCGATGAATGCAAATAACGCTAAAATCAGTCAACTAGAAGTTCAACTTTTGCAAGCACAAAATGCAGCTGCTAATAATAAGTCAGTTGGAGCAAAAGGATATTACTATAGAGTTCAACTAGGCGCTTATAAATTTTACGATATAAAGTCTAAAAACTCAAACGACGAATCATTCAGTGCAGAGAGCACACCAGAGATGGATAAAATGACAGTGGGATTATTTTACACTTTAGCAGAAGCTGATCAGTTTAAAGAGGACGTCCGCAGAATGGGTATTAAAGATGCATATGTTGTTCCATTCAAAGATGGCAAACGTATCACGCATAAAGAAGCAGCTGAAGGGTTGAGGAAGAAGTAATTTGAAATTCCGAAATTCCGAATTGAAACTTGATTGCTTAACTTATTGAAAATAGAAATTAGCAAATAGAAAATTGTGATATAAATAAAAAGTCCTCTTAGAAATAAGAGGACTTTTTTTATGTTTAATATATGCAGGTTTTTAAATAATCCTGCATATGTGCAGATTTTTGGTGGCATGACTTAAGTGGTGGCACCAGTATTAGGAATCTAGATCAAGTAGTCTAGATCAATACGCCTATTTTAATATTTCTCTTGAAATAACGATTCTTTGAATCTCTGAAGTACCTTCATAAATTTGAGTGATTTTAGCGTCACGCATTAAACGTTCAACATGGAATTCTTTTACGAATCCGTAACCACCATGAATTTGTACAGCTTCAACAGTAGTGCGCATTGCAGTTTCCGAAGCGAATAATTTTGCCATAGAACTTGCTTGTGCGTAATCCATTTTTTTGTCTTTCATCCAAGCTGATTTTAAACATAACAAACGAGCAGCTTCAATTTCTGTAGCCATGTCTGCAAGTTTAAATTGAATAGCTTGATGGTTTGAAATAGTAGTACCAAATGCTTTACGTTCTTTAGAATAAGCTAATGCTAATTCATAAGCTCCTGAAGCAATACCTAAAGCTTGAGATGCGATACCAATTCTACCGCCTGCTAAAGTTTTCATTGCGAATTTGAAACCAAATCCATCTTCACCAATTCTATTTTCTTTAGGAACTTTCACATCTGTAAACATTAATGAATGTGTATCAGAACCTCTGATTCCTAATTTATTTTCTTTCGGACCCACTTCAAATCCTGGCATTCCTTTTTCAACAATCAAAGCATTAATACCTCTGTGACCTTTAGCAACATCAGTTTGTGCAATAACGATATAATACTCAGCATTACCACCATTGGTAATCCAGTTTTTTGTACCATTTAATAAATAGTAATCGCCTTTATCTTCTGCAGTTGTACGTTGCATAGTTGCATCTGATCCAGCTTCTGGTTCTGACAAACAGAATGCACCAATTTTCTGACCAGTAGCCAATGGCACTAAGTATTTTTGTTTTTGTTCTTCTGTTCCGTATGCTTCTAAACCGTAGCAAACTAAAGAGTTATTTACTGAAACTACTACCGAAGCTGAAGCATCAACTTTCGATAATTCTTCCATTGCTAATACATAAGAAATAGTATCTAATCCAGCTCCTCCGTATTTCGGATCCACCATCATTCCTAAGAAACCAAGTTCTCCTAATTTCTTTATTTGTTCAGCAGGAAATTTTTGATGCTCATCACGCTCTATAACTCCAGGTTTTAATTCATTTTGAGCGAAATCTCTCGCTGCTTGTTGAATCATTAAGTGTTCTTCAGAAAGTTCGAAATGCATAAAATATTATTTAGTGTTTTTGATTTTATTTATAATGTTTGTACTTGAATACCCTTCTATGAAATCCATGGTTTCTACTCTTCCACCATTGGCAATTACTACATCAGCCCCAACAATCTTATCAATTGTATAATCACTTCCCTTTACTAAGATATCTGGTTTTAAAAAATTAATCAACTCGAAAGGAGTTTCTTCATCAAATAAAACAACGGCATCAATAAAAAACATAGAAGCTAATACTTCCGCCCTAGAAATTTCATCTTGTAATGGACGCTCAGGTCCTTTAATGCAGCTTACAGATCGATCAGTATTGATTCCAACTATCATTCTGTCACCTAGAGAAGATGCTCGAGATAAATAGTTAACATGCCCGCGGTGAATTAAATCAAAGCACCCATTTGTAAAGACTACTTTCATGCCCATGTAATGCCAAATACTTAGCATACTAAGAGCCTCGTCTTTTTCAACAATTTTAGACTTTAATTTTTCAAATTTATCGGTCGTAATTTTCATTTTTTCTTATTGTTTATAAAGATAAATAATAAGCTGATGCTTCCAACTATCAATATCGATAATATTTGTGAGGAATGGTTTAAAGTAGCATATGATAACCCATCTGCTGAGCTAATTCCATACACTAATAAAGCTACTTGTATTGCGGCTTCATATGCCCCAATACCGCCTTGTACTGGTGCCGACATTCCTATGCCCCCTACTGCCATTACAAATAGTGCAGTGCTGAAGTTTAATTCAGATGTTGGTGCTATTGCGAAAAAACATACCCATGTAGATATGGTGTACATAGCCCAAATAAGTACAGAATAAAAAATAAACAAACCTTTATTCTGCATTTTACTTACCGATAAAATACCGTCTTTAAAGCCTGAAATTACATTCCAAAATTTCGCGTATATTTTATTGTTTAATAATTTCTGATGATATTTTTTTATCAAGAAAAATGCTATTATCAAAACTATTATTAGTGCAATTGCTAATATTAAACTTGCTTGAGCATTTTGAAATTTTTCTAAAATCGGATTGATGATATTTGAGAAAAGAAAATCTTTGATGGTGCTAAACTCTATTAAAATAGACAGAATCAGGATACCTAATAAAAATATCACATCAATAATTCTTTCAATGATTACTGTACCAATTAATGATTGAAGTGGCACTTCATCCGTTTTAGTAAGAACACCACAGCGTGAAACTTCACCCATGCGAGGAACTGCTAAATTAGCTAGATAACCAACCATTACAGCATTAAACATGTTGAAATTAGAAGGGGAATAACCAAGAGGTTTCACTAACATTTTCCAACGTAAACCTCGAATATAATGTGCTATAAGCGAAACAAAAACTGATACAAAAACCCAAGAATAATTTGCGTTTTTTAATTCTGAAACAATTTTAGAAAGATCTTGACCTCGAAAAGCCAACCAGAGCAAAATGGCACCTACTGCTAAGAGTAAAACATACTTTAATATAGGTACTATTGTTTTCAAATTTTAGATTAGCTTGTTATTAGCATCAGGGAAAATCGAAATTGGCTCAAACTTTTTAGCCTCTTCAAAATCCATATGGGCATAAGAAATTATAATGACGATATCACCAACTGCTGCTTTACGAGCCGCAGGGCCATTCAAACAAACGATTCCAGTGCCTCTTTCGCCTTTTATTACGTATGTTTCTAAACGTTCACCATTGTTCACATTTACAACTTGTACTTTTTCGTGAACGATGAGATTTGCTGCATCCATCAAATCTTCGTCGATAGTAATACTACCTACATAATTAAGCTCAGCCTGAGTGACTTTAGCTCTATGAATTTTTGATTTTAAAACTTCGATTTGCATAGGGCGCAAAGGTATGATAATAATTGAAATTATGAAGAATTAGTACTTAACGTACATATTGTCTATAAGCCTAGTTCCGCCTAATTTAACAGCTATAATCATCAAAAGTTTATCGTTTTCATGAATTTCAGTAACGATATTAAGATTATCTGGATTTACAATATCCACATACTCAATATGTAAATTCGGAATATTTGAAAGTATTGCCTGAGCTTTCTCCTTTAAAAGGCTTAAATTCCTTTGTCCGGCACAGATTTGTTCTTTTGTAAAGTTCAAGGCCTCGAAGATTTTACCCGAATGAGCGCGATCTTCAGCATTTAGTCTGATGTTTCTAGAACTCATCGCCAAGCCATTCTCCTCACGAATAATCGGACAAACATGAAGGTTGATCTTTAAACTGAAGTCTGAAATCAATTTCTTAATGATTAAGGTTTGCTGAAAGTCTTTTTGACCGAAATAAGCATTTGTAGGCTTTACAATGCTAAATAGCTTATAAACAATCTGCCCAACACCTTTAAAATGCCCTGGTCGCATAGCGCCTTCCCAAAGCGTTTCTAGTTCACCAAAAGTATGCGTCCATTCTAATTCATTAGCATAAATATCATTTACTTCTGGCATAAATAAGATATGACAACCGGCTTTTGTGAGCAATTCAATATCCTGCTCTATTGGCCTAGGATATTTTTCAAGGTCTTTAGGGTCGTTAAATTGCGTTGGGTTGACGAATATACTGCAGATTACGGTATCGTTTTCCTGAATAGCCCTTTCCAATAAAGAAATATGACCAGCATGTAAAGCGCCCATAGTTGGCACAAAGCCAATATTGCTGTTAGAATTTTTGAGAGAAGCAAGTAATTCTACCAGCTCTTTCGAGGTTTTTAGGATTTTCAAAACGTTGCCTTAAAAGAGGGCTAAAATTGTAAAAATATTTATAATAACAAGCATATAAATATAATTTGTTGAAAAAATTGAATATTATATGTATATTTGCAGTCCCAATTCATTACGGCCCAAGGACCATAATTTGTTGATTAGGAGTAAGTTCAGTATGGCAAAAACAAAGATTCTCTTTATCACTCACGAAATGTCTCCTTTTTTGGAGATATCAAAAATCGCGAAAATTACACGTCAATTACCACAGGCAATGCAAGAAAAAGGATTCGAAATCCGTATTCTAATGCCTCGTTTCGGTAATATCAACGAAAGAAGAAATAGATTACATGAAGTAATCCGTTTATCGGGTATGAATATCGTTATTAACGATAATGATAACCCATTAATCATTAAAGTAGCATCTTTACCTACAGCTCGTATGCAGGTGTATTTCTTAGACAATGAGGAGTATTTCCAACGTAAATCTGTATTTAGAGATACAAAGGAGAAATTCCACGACGATAATGACGAGCGAATGATTTTCTTCTGTAAAGGCGCTATCGAAACAGTTAAGAAACTAGGATGGATGCCAGATGTAGTTCATTGCTTTGGATGGATGAGTAGTTTAGTACCTATGTACCTAAAAACTTCTTATAAAGAAGATCCAATGTTTAAGAACACTAAAGTAGTTTATTCAGTTTATGAGAATTGCTTTACGGAAGCACTGCATAAAGACTTAAAAACTAAATCGTTAATGCCAGAGATGGAAGCGAGTGATACTGCCTTACTTAAGGATTCATCGTGTACATCATTACATATCAATGCAATTAATTATTCAGATGCTGTAATTAAGGCAGACGAAAACATCGATAATGCCGTTATGAAGTTTCTTGCTAAGCAAAACGACAAAAATATCGTAGAAAATTTCAATCATGATGAAATAGATTTCGATTCTTTTGTGCAGTTTTACGAAGAAGTAAACGTAGAGTTAGTAACTGCTTAATTATCGATTTTAAATGAGATTAAATACTAGTAAAGGCTTATTAATACTTTTAATAAGTCTTTTTATTTTACAAGCCTGCAAAAAAGAAGGTGATATCGGTTTAGAACAACAAATCGACGAAGAAGGCCTTTATGGTAAATTAGTAGACACTTGTACCTTACAGTTTTTTACTGTAAAAGATGACAGTGTGATTTCATCCAATTTCGTACGCAATCAATTAGGAGATTTTCAAGATCCAATTTTAGGCAGAACAAAAGCTTCATTTGCTTTTCACGCTACATTACCTAAAAACAATGTTGATTTTGGTACTGGTTTAGTACTCGACTCAATTGTAATGGTTTTAGGATATCCAACTACACAAGCTGATCGTTTTTATGGAGATTCTAATAGTAGAATGGAAGTAAATGTATATCAGTTAGACGAAAAAATATCTAACGACTCAGTATATTATTCTAACAGATCGTTTGCAATAAAATCGACTCCTATTGGGACTAAAAATTATAAACCTAATCCGAACGATTCTATAACAATTCAAAATATTAGAACAGGAAAATCAGATACTGTTGCAAAAGTATACCCTCATTTAAGAGTAAGACTGAATGATACATTTGGAAGCGAACTGCTTTCTAAATCTGGACAGTCTGTATTAAGTAGTAATGATGCATTCTTAGAAGCATATAAAGGATTTTATATTACTGCTACCAGACTAAGTGGTGATGGAGGAGTGCTTTCTTACGACTTAACTAACTCGAATAGATCATATATTGTATTATACTATAAAACTTCTACAGATACTACGAATTTCGTTCTAAATATTAATTCAGCTTCTGCGAATGTGAATAAATATGAACATAATTATACTGGTACTGATGTTGCTGCACAATTAGCGGATTCAACTTTAGGAAATACGAAAGTATATTTTCAATCATTATCAGGTTTAAAGGGTAAACTAAAATTCCCAACGCTTGAACATTTACTAGATTCAGGAGATATTGCAATAAATAAAGCAGAACTTACATTTAAACCTGTAGCTGGTACAGAAACTCCTTATACCCCTATTGCAACAATCGTTGTAAAAGGTAGATATTCAGATAACTCGGAAGTGGTTTTAAACACTGCGATTTATAATTCAACTAAAAAGGAATACAAAGTAGACTTAACCCGATCTATACAATTTATTCTAAATAAAAAGTTAGTTTTAAAAGACATTTTTATAGAAGACAATAGCAAACAGATTAATCCCCGAAGATCTGTTATTGCGGGTGTAAACTCAAGTTCGCCAATGAAGTTGCGAATATTTTACACTAAATTATATTGAAATTAAAAAGGATTAATTTACTTTTATATAACATTAATTAATTTATCGCATTATGTGTGGAATCGTAGGATACATTGGCTTTCGTGAAGCCTACCCAATTATAATAAAAGGCTTACAACGCTTAGAGTACAGAGGTTATGATAGTGCAGGTGTTGCATTATTAAATGGCGAGATGAACATCTACAAAAAGCAAGGTAAAGTAAGCGATCTTGAAGCCTATGTTGGCGATAAACCTACTAGTGCAACAGTTGGTATGGGACACACACGTTGGGCTACTCACGGTGCTCCAAGCGACAGAAACTCACATCCTCATACTTCAAATAATGGTAGATTAAGTATCATCCATAATGGTATTATCGAAAATTATGCATCGATAAAAGAAGAGATGATAAAACGAGGACATGTATTCAATAGTGATACAGATACCGAAGTACTTATTCATCTTATAGAAGATATTCAACAAAAAACAAAACAAACATTAGACGAGTCGGTTCGAATTGCTTTGAAAGAAGTAGTTGGAGCTTATGCAATTGTTGTGATTTCACAAGATCATCCAGAAGAAATTATTGCTGCTAGAAAAGGTAGTCCGATGGTTATCGGAGTAGGCGAAGGAGAATATTTTATTGCTTCAGATGCATCACCAATTATTGAGTACACTAAAAATGTTATTTTCTTAAACGATAGTGAAATGGCAATTGTGAAGAGAGATAGTTTAGTGATTAAAACAATCGATAATATTGTACAAGATCCATATATCCATGAATTAGAATTACAATTAGAAATGATTGAAAAAGGTGGATATGAACATTTCATGTTGAAAGAAATTTATGAGCAACCGCGTTCTATCTATGATAGTATGCGAGGAAGAATAAATTCTAAGGATGGATATATTGGTTTAAGTGGATTGAATGAATACGAAGAGAAATTTAAAAACGCTGATAGAATTTTAATTGTTGCTTGCGGAACATCATGGCATGCAGGATTAGTTGCTGAATATTTAATTGAAGATTTCACACGTATACCAGTTGAAGTAGAATATGCTTCAGAATTTAGATACAGAAATCCAATCATCACAGAAAAAGATATCGTTATTGCAATTTCTCAATCGGGTGAAACTGCAGATACTTTAGCTGCAATTGAATTAGCAAAATCTAAAGGTGCAACGATATTTGGAATTTGTAATGTTGTAGGATCATCTATTCCTAGAGCATCAAATGCTGGAGCATATACACATGCTGGTCCGGAGATTGGTGTAGCATCCACAAAAGCATTTACTGCACAAGTAACCATATTAACATTGTTAGCATGGTCGATTGGTCAGAAAAAAGGAACAATTAAAAAGACAAGGTTAATTGAATTATTAACTGCACTTGAAGATGTTCCTAATAAAGTAGAAAAATCTTTAAAGAGCAACGACGAAATTAAAGCCATCGCAGAGCGATTTAAAGATGCACACAACTTCTTATATTTAGGTAGAGGTTATAACTTCCCTGTAGCCTTAGAGGGTGCTCTAAAATTAAAAGAGATTTCATACATACATGCAGAAGGTTATCCAGCAGCAGAAATGAAGCATGGTCCGATTGCATTAATCGATGAGCAGATGCCAGTTGTTGTTGTTGCAACAAAAGGTACAATCTTAGAAAAAATTATTAGTAATATTCAGGAAGTAAAAGCTAGAAGTGGTGTAATCATTGCAATCGTAACAGAAGGTGATGAGGAAGTACGTAAGATGGCAGATTATGTTATCGAAATTCCAGACACTGAAGAATGTTTAGTTCCATTATTAGCTACCATTCCATTACAATTATTATCATACCATATCGCTATCATGCGAGGATGTAACGTAGATCAACCAAGAAACTTGGCGAAGTCGGTTACGGTTGAGTAGTGAGTAGTGGGTATAAAAAAGGAGTGATGTTTTCATCACTCCTTTTTTGTTATTGGATATTTACATTCTCAAATTTTCCTTCGGTAAATGTTTTTAATTCATTTCCAAAAAAGGACTCTGTCTTAAAGCTAAAAGTTCCAGAAACTTTTCCATTTGCAATATCATATTTCGAAATATTCAAAGTACCACCACCCACAGAATTGGAACAAATAAATGTAGAATCTTGCCCAATATAATAAATAGCAACATCTGGTGAAAATAATACACCATTAATTTTGGCTGAAAAGCTTTCTACGGCTGATGTTGGTTTAGCTTCATCTGTTGACTTTTTTTTGCAAGAAGCTAAAAAAACAATAATTGCGAGAGTTAAAATAGTTTTGATTTTCATAAGTTAATTTGATTTGAATTTGAACATGATTTAATTTGTGTTTTTTTAATTTTTGAAGTTGAATTGAATTTTTTATTGTTAAACAGTCGGACAGAATTTTTAAAATCTTCTATTCCATTACCCCATACCATATATACATCTAGACTGTTTTTCACCCATAGTTCATTTAATTGATCCCAGGGACTATAATTTTCAGGTATTAAATCCTTTCTGCACAATTTTATGTTCGAATAAGGATTAAAATCTTTATTAACTATTTTGTAAAGTAGACTATCTTTAACTGGGCTATATGAATCGAAATAATAAAAATTATAAAAAGAGATGTAAAGTGTATCATCAATATTCATAGATCCTTTATTTATTCTCAATTCCGCTGAATCTTTTTTGTATGCATAAATTTGGCAAGATTGAATCAAACCAGAATAAACTTCATCAATTTCTAGATAGATTGTATTCGGACCTTCCCCTTTTAAGTTTATATTAAAATGTCCATTACTATCAGTTCTAGTTTTAACTAAATTATTACTACCCCTTCTTTCATTTACCAAATTTATTGATACATTTTTCATTGGTTTCATATTGCAGTCTTCATATACAAAGCCATCCACTTGTACATCATAAGTTCTTTTAGTGCAAGAGTAAATGCTAAATAAAAGAATCGATATTAAAATTGTAAATGCAATATTTTTATTCATTAAATAATATCAAAAAAATGAGTGATTCTTTATGAGTTTAATAGTTTATGATTACAGAATCGATAATGGGGTCGCGTTTAAATGTTAAGAATTCACAACCTACAGAGAATGATATCAATAAAAATAATTGAGAAGATTTTCATAATTTTTAACTATTAAAAAATTTGTTGTTGTTAAAAATATGAACTCCTAAATATCAAAAATATTAATTCGATATTAAAGGAATAAGAGATTACTAAAATTCTGATGAATTATAGAATAAATTATGTATTACAAAGGACTTACTTTTAGATAATTAAACTTCCCTTCTGTAACATTAATCGTAACATTGTTTGCATTTTTAAAAACTCCAGAAAAAGTACCAGTAAGTATTTTTTTAGATTTATCAAATTCTGTTACATTTATTACACCGGAAACTGCATCATAAACAATGCTATTTGAATCAATATAAAGCATTCCATTATCTGGATTACTTTCACTTATTATAAATGTTCCAAGAGAATCTTTTTCTAAATCAATTCTAAATAACTCAAAATCATTTTGTGAAACTATTTTAGTTAGACCAAAAAAATAATTCGCAAACCTAGAATCATCAACATAATCCTTATTGTTTAATTTACATTTAAAGTATTCGGAAGTATCAATGATAGTGGGTGACTTTTCAGCTTCTTTTTTACAAGAACTAAAAAATAGAAAAATTAAAAGAATAGAAAATAATTTTGAAATGTGTTTCATAATAAATTGATTTATAAGTTTAAAATAATGTTAGTTTATCAACAATAGGCTCACCGGTTAAATTACAATGAGTTAAGATTAAATTATTTGGAAAATTTTCCCTTCCAATACAATAACCGACTAGTCCGTTTTGGTAATAATTTATTAACTTGATTTCAAATGCATTACCATATTTTATTGGACCAGGAAAACAATAAATAGAGTCACCATTTGAAAAAAAAATAGTGTCGCTATTCTGAATGTTTTTATGAATTGCAATTTTGAGTTTGGCACTGTCACTCAAATAAAAATCTTTATGCCAATCTTGAGCTAACGGTAAACGATGTAATTTGTCCGATGTTTGGATTAATGTATCCAAATATATTCTTAGGCAGTTATCTCCTTTAAAATCTTTTGTTTCATAGTAGAATTCAAAATATCCATTCGAATCAGTAAATGTTTCACCTAACGTTATTAAATTTCTAAAATAAGTGTTGTCTTCGAATGTTAATTTTACATTGGAATATTTGTTTTTAGGATTTGTACCATCATGTAGAACTCCAGTAACTTTATATACTCCTATATGGTCGTCTGTCACACACGAAGAAATGACTGTAAATAACAAACCTATTAAATAAATTATTTTGATATTTTTATTCATAATTAAAGCTTTTGTATTTTAAAATAATAAGGATGTTCATTCAATGAACGAATACAAACAAAGTATAAGTTGCTCGACAGATTTGATAGATCTAAACTATAAGAATTGTATTCTGTAGATATAGATTTTGTGTATACAATTTGACCTGTTGAGTTTGAAAAAGAAATACAATAGACTTTTGATGGCATTAAATTCTTTATGATGAGATCATTTTGAAATGGATTTGGATATATAACTATATCATTTAAAATTATCGTTGCAGAATTTAATGTGTCAATTGACTTATTTCCTTTGGGAATTTTACAGTCTACAATTTCAGAACTATTAATATTTAATACTCCTTCAATTATCTTATTATCTCCATTTGTATAACTATCTTGATAAGTAATTGAAACTATTCCTGGTTCTTTTGTATGAAATGGTAGTAATTTCGAATACACTCCATTTGCGACACCAAAAACATTTAATGGTGTAATAGTGTGATAGCTGTAATGTGGATTATTAATGCCAGTAAAAATATTTTTAAATATAAAATCTGCGTTACGTTCTCCTAAATCTAGGTTATTTAAATACAGTATATTATCACCTATCTCTCTAGATAAATAACCATGACTATTTACATTGTCAATTACCTTATTTGTAAAATACCCGTGAGACCAATTGGAATTAATACCTTTTTCATTCAAATTGTTCGGATAGTCCTTATTAATATTTTCCAAACCAGCAACAACATGAAATGGCGTATTCGCTAGAAGATAATTTTGAACATCTTGATCAAGTAAATTTTGATCAGCTTTTATAGAGTTTGTTTTATTGTAATCAATATCTAATCCTGAATAAACAGGAATAAAAACAAAATCAAGATAGGGCATATATAAATTAACTTCAATTTCTGGTGTTAACACCCAATATCCAGGTCTCCAATCAGAATAAGTAAATACCATATTGATTTTACCTTCTTGCTTGTCTACATTAAATTTACCTGTCCATAACAATAAATTTAAATCATGAAAATCTAAATCATTTTTTATTAATGTAAATGTAGGGAATATACCACCAGGTAAAGTTTCATAATTCTCAGTTACATTATTGGCAACATTTAGTGGAGTCCCATTTAAACTATTTATAGCACAATTCGTAAAATCAACGAGATTTAGTCTTAATAATTTTCTCAGACAGCCTTTGATCTTAATTACAACGAATTTGTCTTTAGCTTCAAGTAATTTTTTAGTTTTATTAAGCTTATCCGCAGCAAATAAATCTAAATTATATTCAAATAAATCTATTTTTACTACCCTTAATATTATGGCTTTAACTTTTAAATTGAAATTAAATATTTTCTCTCCTGCCTGTAAAATAGATCTGTTTGTTTTCAATTGGTGTTGACCTGTTAGTAATCCATCAGTCATACCCATCAGTTTACAATATTTTGGATATCCATTAGTAGAAATATTCATATTTATCAGTTCATTCATAAAAATTTCTCTATCCGGATGAGGCCCGTTAGAGTTTACATGATATGATAATAATTGTTTGACTGATGGTGAGTTTAGAATCTTTGTCATTTGATCAAAATCATCTAAAACTGGGAATAAATTTTTAGCAGCTTTCAAGACTTTCACAACTGTACTATTCACAAGATTTTTATACATCATTTGATATGCAATTGGAACATATGCACCTTGATGAGGAGAATCATTTGTAATTAGCAATCTTGTATTATGTAATTGGTTTGGCTTAGGAACACTTGGGTCATTCTTATAGGTATCTGTTTCCATATAAGTTAATACATATCTTGCCACTACACCACCCATACTTTCACCTATAACAACAAATTGCTCATCATTTGTCATTATACTTTTCAAGTAGTTTAAAAACTCAATAACACTTTTTGCATTTTGCCGAATATCTAAACGAGTATCTTTGAAATTCACTATGTAATAGTCATAACCGGTGCCAGCAATCTCACTCAATCGCTTATCTCCACTAATTACATAATCTTCATAAATATCTTCTATTGAGTGGTTATTAGGCAAATCAATGCCTTCTATAATTATTAATGGTTTAACTGGGATGTATACTCCTTTAACAACTTCGCCACAACCAGAATATAATCCAACTGTTATATCTGAAAAATTATAAGTAATCACTGGATTTTGTGGGATTTTATTACTTAAAATCTGAATTGCAGTTTTTGAAAGCTTTGATACATGTTGATTGCAAATAGGATATGGATCATAATAAAATATACCAGTTCTAATAAAATAAGTTCCAGTATCTTTATAGAGAATTGAATAATGATTTTTCTGCAATGGATTAAATTCTCTCCAACCTGCTCCATCTCCAAAATCTACTTTCCATCTAGCGAAATTTGGATTTAGATCTGATATAGAAAAATCTGATAATAGTTTATTACTTGCAAAAATGTTACTAGTGTCTAATACAAAATCAACCTTTCTAAAATAAGATACTTGAGTGTTAATAGTAGTTAGAAATACATTTCTAATGTCGTAAGGTTCCTTTCTTCTATTTTTAACATCTGTAATAGTTGAATCCGTAGTATAAAAATATTGCCCCTCTATATTAAATGCATCATCCGAAAATACAGCGAAGTCAGCATTTAATATTGACATAATTATTGTATCTTCTTTTTTTCTATCATTTAATTTATTAACTACGCTATCTACAGGTTTTAATATTGTAGTATCATAAGCAGAATATCTTAATTCTTCATACATTGTATAGAACATACCCTCTGCGATTACAGTTGAATCGTTGTACGATGTATAATAATTATCACTTATAATATGAGTTGCCATATCATATAAAAATGGTGTGTTAGCAGGGGCTCGTTTCAATTTTATAAATATGTCTCTTAGTTGATAATTTAAATCAACAATTGTAGTTTGCGCTTTCCCAACTTTCATCCCTACCACCATCATCATTAATGTGATTAATAAAATTTTTTTTGTTTTCATACCGTAGTTTTTTGTACGGCATAAAACTCTTTCAAATTTTAGTTAATCTTAATTACTTCTAGTTATATTAAATAACATTTAGTTATATTGATAATATTATATTATTACACTATATATTTTTAGTATAACTAAAATAATTTTATCTATTTTTAAAGTTCGCTAATCCGTTTTAGAAAAAAAATACACCCTAGGAATATTATAGTTTCAACTAATTACGGACCAAATGGAGATAGGTGAAAAATTAAGACGTCTTCGAGTAAAGAAAAATTTTACTCAAGATTATATAGCATTTTGTATCGGAATTACACAACCTGCATATCACAAAATAGAAAATGGTAAGACTAAAGTGAATCTACAACAACTAGAAGAAATCGCAGCTATTTACGATGTGAGTATTGTAGAAATATTGAGTAGTGAGTAGTGAGTAATGAGTAGTGGGTAATGGGTAGTGAGTTTGAGTAATGAGTACTCAATACTCATTACCCATTACTCACTACTCATTAAAGTGCTTTCGCGTAACGCTCAGAAACAGCATCCCAATTAACTACATTGAAAAATGCTCCCATGTAATCTGGTCTACGGTTTTGATATTTTAAATAATAAGCGTGCTCCCAAACATCCATTCCTAAAATTGGAGTACCTTTTACTTCAGCAATATCCATTAATGGATTGTCTTGGTTAGGCGTAGAACTAATCGCTAATTTTTTGTCTGCTCCCACAAGTAACCATGCCCAACCCGAACCAAATCTAGTTGCTCCTGCTTGTGTGAATTTTGTTTTGAATTCTTCGAACGATCCAAATGCTGCATTGATAGCATCTGCTAATGCTCCTTTTGGTGTGCCTCCACCATTCGGACTCATAATAGACCAGAATAATGAATGGTTGTAGTGTCCTCCACCATTATTACGAACAGCCATCGGATGCTTAGAAATATTTTTGCAAATCTCTTCGATACTTGTTGTTTCTAATGCTGTACCCGCAACTGCTGCGTTTAAATTTGTTACATAAGCTGCATGGTGTTTTCCATGGTGAATTTCCATCGTCATTTTGTCGATGTGCGGTTCCAATGCATCAACTGCATATGGAAGTGCTGGTAGTGTAAAAGCCATATTCTTGTTTTTAATTTATTTAAATGTTTATTAATAGGACAAATATATCAAATAAAGGTTTTTATTTATTTTCTCTTTTAGATTGAAAAAAATCCTGCATCAACTTTTTACTTTCCTCTTCCAAAATACCCTTAACTACTTCTGTTTTTGGATGTAAAATGTTTTCAGATAAGCTTGAATATCCCCTTTTATTGTCGCTAGCCCCAATTACTATCTTTTTAATTTGACTCCAATATGATGCACCTGCGCACATTATACAGGGCTCAACTGTAACATATAAGGTTGCATCCTGTAAATATTTAGCACCTAAATTATTAGCTGCTGCTGTAAATGCTTGCATTTCTGCATGTGCGGTTACATCATTCAATTTCTCCGTGAGGTTATGTGCCCTTGCAATAATTTTATTTTTCATCACGATAACAGCACCAATCGGAATTTCATCTTCCTCCAAGGCATACCTCGCTTCTTTCAAGGCCTCATTCATAAAATACTCATCGGAATAAATTGTATAGCTCATAATTAAAAGATGTAACTTTGGTAAAAATATAAATAATGCATAAAGTATTTCTGCTAAAAGGAAAAGAAAAACCTGTTTTACACCACCATAATTGGGTGTATTCGGGGGCAATCGCTAAACAAGACAAAGGGATACAGAAATCCGACATCGTTCAAGTATGTAATTCTGAGGGTAAATTTCTAGCCTATGGTTATTATAATGAAGATTCTAAAATTAGAGTCCGTTTATTAGAATGGAATGAAAATACACAAATTGACGAAAATTGGTGGAGAGAGAAAATTCAAAAAGCATATGCTCTTCGTCAAGAGAAAATTAACCATGAGAAAACCAATGCTTACCGAGTTATCTTTTCTGAAGGAGATGCTTTGCCTGGTTTAATAGTAGATAAATACGATGAATACCTTTCTGTTCAGTTCCTTACATCTGGAACAGATGCCAGAAAGGAAATGATTGTAAAGATTCTTCAAGAGGTAATCCCAGTAAAAGGAATTTACGAAAGAAGTGATTCTAATGCACGTAGCCAAGAGGGTCTTCAGAGTTCTACTGGATGTTTGTATGGTGAAACTCCGCCATCAACATTATCTATTAAAGAAAACGGAATTCTATTCAATGCTCCAATCGTGGAAGGTCAGAAATCTGGGTACTTTCTAGATCAACGAGAAAATAGAAAAAAGCTTGCTGCGTATACAAAAGGCAAAAAAGTATTGGATTGTTTCAGTTATACTGGTGGATTTAGTATCAATGCAAAACAAGCAGGGGCTTTGGAAGTTTGGAGCGTAGACTCATCTGCATTAGCCACAGAAGCCATTAAAAACAACTATTCTATCAATAATATAGCATTTGAAGATGATAAAATTATCACTTCTGATGTATTCCAATACCTTAGAAATGCCCAACAAATTGGAAAACATTGGGATGTTGTTGTACTAGACCCGCCAAAATTGGCTCCAAACCGACAAAGTTTACCAAAAGCAGAGCGTGCTTATAAAGATTTAAACCTACAAGCCTTATTATTAATGAAATCGGGCGACATTTTAGCAAGCTTCTCATGCTCTGGAAGTCTTAATTTAGAGCATTTTAAGCAAATTTTAGCCTGGGCAGCAACTGATGCTGGCAAGGAATTACAGTTTTTAGAAGATCTTGGTCACCCAATCGACCATCCAGTACGCGCAGCATTCCCCGAATCTTCTTATTTAAAAGGGGTTATTGCTCGAATTATTTGAGTAAAACAAGCCGAACACTTGACAAAACATAGAATTTTTGTATATTTGCGGTGGAAAATACTGATAACGAACGAGGGGACAACTGTCCCCTCGTTTATTTTAAAGACATCCCATGAGCGCAGTAGAGGCAAAGATTAACGTATACATCAACGAAGCATTAGAAGGAACCTCATTATTTGTAGTAGATTTTAAATTGCTTCCGAAAAACAGAATAGTGTTATTGTTAGATGGCGATAACGGAATTGGAATAGACGAAGTTGCAAAAATTAGCAAGCATATTTCTCACCGCATGGAAGAGGAAAATGTAATTGAAGGAGCACACACTTTAGAAGTTTCATCTCCAGGTGTTGATCATCCTTTAAAATTTCAACGTCAATATCCACAACATATTGGCAGAACATTAGCAGTGAGATTGAATGATGGCAAAGAGTTGGAAGGTAAATTATTAAATGTAAACGGCGACATCATTACCATAGATAAGCAAATTAAAGAGAAAGGCAAGAAAGCTCGATTTGAAGAGCAATCACTTTCTTTAGTAGATATAAAAGAAGCAAAAATTAAGATCATTTTTTAAAAGAAAAATAATTGAATTAATATGAATAACATCAATTTAATCGATTCTTTCCAGGAGTTCAAAGACTTTAAAAACATCGATCGTCCAACGATGATGAGTGTTTTGGAAGATGTATTCAGAAGTATGTTACGTAAGAAATATGGCACAGACGAAAACTGTGACATCATTGTAAATACGGATAATGGTGACTTGGAAATTTGGAGAACGAGAAGAGTAATGGAAGATGGATTTTCGGAAGACGATGCATTAGAAGTTGAAATTGCAGAAGCAAAAACAATCGATCCAGATTTAGAAGTTGGTGACGATGCGATTGAGCAAGTTACTTTAGAAAGTTTCGGAAGAAGAGCAATATTAGCAGCTCGTCAGACTTTAGTTTCAAAAATTATTGAACTAGAAAAAGACGAAGTGTACAAAAAATACAAAGATAGAATTGGTGAAATTGTATCTGGTGAAGTATACCAAGTATGGAAAAAAGAAATGTTGGTAATGGATGATGATGGTAATGAATTAATTTTACCAAAAACTGAACAAATCCCAGCAGATTTCTTCAAGAAAGGTGATTCTGTGAAAGCAGTAGTTTTAAGAGTTGATATGCAAAATAATAATCCAAGAATTATTATTTCAAGAACAGCACCATCATTCTTAGAAAGATTATTCGAGCAAGAAGTTCCAGAAGTATTTGATGGTTTAATTACTATTAAAAACATCGTTCGCGAACCGGGAGAAAGAGCTAAAGTAGCAGTAGAATCATACGATGATCGTATTGATCCAGTTGGTGCTTGTGTAGGGATGAAAGGTTCTCGTATTCATGGTATCGTAAGAGAATTGAAAAACGAAAATATCGACGTAATCAATTTTACAAACAACTTATCATTATACATTCAACGTGCTTTATCACCAGCTAAAATCACATCTATTAAATTAGATGATGAAACGAAAAGAGCATCAGTTTATTTAAAATCTGATCAAGTTTCTTTAGCAATTGGTAAAGGTGGTTACAACATTAAATTAGCTGGTAAATTAACTGGTTACGAAATTGATGTTTACCGTGAGTCGGAAGAAAATGAAGAGGATGTGGACTTAGACGAGTTTACAGATGAAATTGAAGATTGGATTATTGACGAACTAAAAGCAATTGGTTGTGATACTGCGAAGAGCGTATTAAATTTATCAGTTGAAGATTTAGTTAAACGTACCGATTTAGAAGAAGAAACGATTAAAGATGTGATTAACATTTTAAAATCTGAATTCGAATAAAAATAATAACGCAATTAATTGCATAAATACGAATAGATGTCAGACGACAAAAAAATTAATTTATTAAAAGCCGCTAAGGAATTCAATCTTAGTATTGGAACTATTGTAGAGCACCTCGGAAAACAAGGTGTAATAATCGACAATAAGCCTGCTACTAAATTGACGGAAGAGCAGTATGGAATCTTAATGAAAGATTTCCAATCAGACAAAACCATTCGCGAGGAAGCGAAGAGTATTGCTATTGGAAAATTAAGAAGAGAAGATGTTGTTCCAACTACTGAAACTGCCCCTGCGTCGAAAAGCAAAGCAGAGACAGAGGTTGAAGAAGAAATTCTAATCAAGAATGTTGTTGCTACGCCGGAAGTTATTGAAACTAAACCTGCAGCAAAAGAATCGCCAAAAGCGGAAGTTGAAAAAGAGGAAACAGCCTCACCTAGTTTAAAAATACTAGGTAAAATAGATCTTGATTCTATTTCAGGAAAAGGTAAAGCAGACAAAAAAGCTAAAACTAAAGAAGCTGAGGTTAAACCCGAAGCGAAAGTGGAAGCTGAAGTAAAAGTGGAATCGAAACCGAAACCTGCTGAAAAGCCTGCTGAAGCGAAAGTTGAAAAACCTGCTGAAAAAGTAAAAGAGAAACCAGCTCCTGTTGAGAAAAAAGCAGAAGAAGCTCCTGTAAAAGCTACAGAAGAAAAGGCTGAGAAAAAAGTTGAAGAAGCTGCTCCAGTAAAAGCTGAAAAGCCCGCTGAAGTTGTTAAAGAAACTGAAACTACAAAAGCACCAAGTGCTGATGATGTTGTAAAACCCGAAGATGTAATCCGTGCTAGAGCACAGAAATTATCTGGACCAAATATCATTGGTTCAATCGATTTATCGCAGTTTGCTGCTAAGAAAAAAGCTACTCCTGTTGCAAGTTCATCTGGCAACGCTGCTGATCAAAAGAAAAAACGTAAGCGTAAAGAAAACAAACCTGTTAGTCCGAATACTCCTGGAGGTCAAAACCAACAAGGGCAAGGTCAAGGCCAAGGACATGGTGGAAACAGAAATCCGCATCACGATAGAAATAAAAAACCAGGTAGTGGTTATCAAGGAAATCGTTCAAACACTCCTAAAGAGGAGCCTACTGAAAAGGAAATCCAAGATCAAATTAAAGCAACACTTGCTCGTTTAAGTGGAGCAGGTAAATCTGGAAAATTTGCACAACGTGCCAAATTAAGAAGAGCAAAACGTGATGACGTTGCAGCATCTGCAGAAGAAGCAGCAAAAGAATTAGAACTTCAAGCTAAAATTTTAAAGGTAACAGAATTCGTTACTGCAAATGAGTTGGCGAAAATGATGGACGTACAAGTAACGAAAGTTATTTCAACTTGTATGAGTTTAGGTATGTTCGTTTCAATTAACCAACGTTTAGATGCAGAAACATTAACAATTGTTGCTGATGAATTTGGTTATGAAGTGCAATTCGTTTCAACTGAAGAACAAGAAGTAGAATTAGATGAGGTTGACCGCGAAGAAGATTTAATTCCTCGTGCTCCAATCGTTACAGTAATGGGTCACGTCGATCACGGTAAAACTTCATTACTTGACTTTGTAAGAAATGCAAACGTTATTGCTGGTGAAGCCGGTGGTATCACTCAACATATTGGTGCTTACGAGGTACAATTAGAAAATGGTAAGAAAATCACATTCTTAGATACTCCTGGTCACGAAGCCTTCACGGCGATGCGTGCTCGTGGTGCTAAGGTTACGGATATCGTTATCATTGTAATTGCTGCAGACGATAGCGTGATGCCGCAAACTAAAGAAGCAATCAACCACGCACAAGCTGCAGGTGTTCCAATTATTTTCGCATTAAATAAAATGGATAAACCTGATGCTAATCCAGATAGAATTCGTGAGCAATTATCTGCTATGAATATTCTTGTGGAAGAGTGGGGTGGTAAATACCAATGTCAAGAAATTTCTGCAAAGAAAGGTTTGAACGTTGATTTACTTCTTGAAAAAGTTTTATTAGAAGCTGAATTATTAGAGTTAAAAGCTAATCCAAATAAATACGCAGTTGGTTCTGTTATCGAATCAGCATTAGATAAAGGTCGTGGTATTATTACTACCGTTCTTGTAACAGCTGGTCAATTAAGAGTTGGAGATCCAATCTTAGCTGGTTGTTATAGTGGTCGTGTTAAAGCGATGTTTAATGAGCGTGGACAAAAAATTGAATTAGCAGGTCCTGCTACTCCAGTTCAAGTGCTAGGTATGAACGGTGCACCTCAAGCAGGTGATAAGTTCAATGCTATGGAAAGTGAAGTGGAGGCTAGAGAAATTGCTAATAAGCGTTTACAATTACAAAGAGAGCAAGGTATTCGTACTCAGAAACACATTACTCTTGATGAGATTGGTCGTCGTTTAGCAATTGGTAACTTTAAAGAATTAAACATCATCGTTAAAGGTGACGTGGATGGTTCTATTGAAGCATTAGCCGATTCATTATTGAAATTATCTACTCAAGAAATTCAAGTTAATATTATTCATAAGTCAGTTGGACAAATTTCTGAATCTGACGTATTATTAGCATCTGCTTCAGATGCGATCATCGTAGGTTTCCAAGTTCGTCCTTCTTTAAATGCTCGAAAATTAGCAGAGCAAGAACAAATTGATATACGTATGTATTCAATTATCTACGATGCTATCAACGAAGTAAAATCGGCGATGGAAGGTATGTTAGCTCCACAATTTGAAGAGAAAATTACAGCCAACGTTCAAATTCGTGAAACTTTCAAAATTACGAAAGTGGGTACTATCGCGGGTTGTATGGTTATCGACGGTAAAATCAACAGAAATAGTAAAGTACGTATCATTAGAGATGGTGTAGTAATACATACTGGTGAATTAGCTTCATTGAAACGTTTCAAAGACGATGTAAAAGAAGTTGCTACTAACTATGAGTGTGGTTTGAATATTCAAAACTTTAATAACATCGAAGTTGGTGATATTATCGAAGCATATGAAAACGTTGAAGTAAAACGTAAACTATAATTAAACTTATATAAAAAAGAAAGCCTCCTAAATTAGGGGGCTTTTTTGTTTTTATTCTTCGATTTTTTTTCGAACTTGTATAAACTATGACTATCCTAAAGAAATATACCTATCAGCAGTATTATACTTTCTTCATCTGCGGTGTTATTATCGGAGTGTTCTTCTCTCCTGCAATTAATAGCATTAGCAATGCTGCATTAATACTAACCTGGTTAATAGAAGGTAAATTTCAAGAGAAATGGTCGACATTAAAAAAGAGCAAATCATTCTGGGCTCTTTTGAGTGTATTCGCAATTCATATCATCGGATTACTTTACACAGAAAACTTTGAGTACGCACTAAAAGATTTGAAAATAAAATTGCCAATACTTCTACTTCCTATTGTATTCGCTAGTTCTATATCATTATCTAAAAAACAATTCGAAAGAATTTTAGAAATTCTTATTCTCACTGCGTTCGTTTCATCGCTATATGCATTTTATATTTATATAAGATTTTATGGTAATGAAATAAAAGAGCTTCGAGAAATCTCTACCATCATTTCACATATTAGGTTAAGCTTGATGAATGCAATAGCTTCCTTTGCTGCATTCTATTTAATATTCACTAAGAAAGAAAATCTTATATCAATTCGAAATATACTTTTACTAAGTATTGGAATATGGTTATTCATTTTTAATGGAATACTTGGTGCTAGAATGGGTATTCTTATCTATTTTGTGATGGCTGCACTCTTTGCGTTTTTTTTAATTTATACCTTGAGAAAATGGTGGCTAACCATCTCTCTAATCCTTGCTGTTATTGCTCTTCCGGTAGTTACCTACCTAAGTATACCCAGTGTTAAAATTCGTGTTGATGAAATTAAATACGAACTAAATAATTATCAGCATGGTGGTGATCCTTCTGGACAATCCATTGCTCAACGATTTGTGTTTTGGAAAATTGCGATTGATATTTTCAAAACTTCACCAGTTATTGGAATTGGCACAGGTGATGTAAAAGATGCTTATACCGCTTATTACGATGCTCATCCAACTATTATTCAAGAGAAGTTTCAACATCGTGCACACAATCAATATTTAACTATTTTATTTACGTTCGGAGTAATAGGATTTATAATATTTATGTACGGAATTATTAGTCCAATGTTTTTTGAAAAGAAATATTTCGACTATTTCTATGTCATCTTTTTAATATCATTCTTATTGTCTATGACGATGGAAGATACTATTGAAACGCAAGCGGGTGTTACCTTCTATGCCTTTTTCAATGCATTATTTTTATACGCTCGTCCGAAAAATATTGAAGCTTAATTTATAGATATTTATCTATCCCGTTAGAACAACGAATAAGTTTATTAGAAATCGTTTCTTCTAGAATTGATTGGTTATTGTGTAAACCTGATTTACTATTTTCTTTATGATATAAATGAAAAGCAATCCCTCCAAACTTTAATGTTTTACCAAAAATACTTCGGTTGATAAAACGCATTACTAGTTCAGAGTCCTCTCTACCCCAGCCAGCGATGTCTTCATTATACCCATTAACATCAATAAAATCATTTCGCCAAAACGACATATTACATCCTCTGATTTTAAAGGGATCTGAAATCTTTTTGAAAAATAAATGTTGAAGAAATGAAATACGAACCGCATTAAATCGATTAACTATTCCACTAGAAAGATATGTCGGCTGTTCTTTATAATGATATAAATAATGAGCAGTAATTTCTTCATTTAGCAAAACCCTACTCCCTTTTAAATATCTATTTTGTTTAGCATTCTGAATATGGTCCTTTACAAAATCGGAATGCATAATGATATCTCCATCAATCTGAATGATATAATCAGAAGTAGATTTAGCAATTGCTTTATTACGAATATGTGCAAGCTTAAAGCCAGTGTCTTCATGCCACACATGTATAATAGGTAATTTATGTAATGATGAAAAACGATCAATTAGTTCTTTTGTATCATTTTTAGATCCATCATCAGCAATAATAATTTCATCAGGCATATGTGATTGTAACAACAAACTATTCAAACAGCATGCTAAAGCAGATGGCCAATTATATGTAGCTATAATTAATGCAGTTTTCATTATTTGTTTTTATATAACTGATAATGATAGAAATATTTTATGAAAATAGAATAGGCTGCAGTGATGGCAATAAAAAATCCGTATGCTCCATCTAAAAATCCTGTTCTCAAAAAATAATCTTTTAAGAAACGAACAACTGGACTAAAAATAATTTTATAAAATTTAGGTTTTTTACCTTTTTCAAAAAGATGTTTTCCTGCTAGTTTACCATAGTAAACACTTTTCTCAACATGTTGTATAATTGAGTAATATGAGTAATGCAATAAATCACCAGAAAGATGTTTGATTTTTACTTTTGATAAATCAAGTTCTTCGTGAACCTCTGAACTATTCCATTTTACTAATGATTTCGGGAACAAACGAACTTTAGTATCAGGATACCATCCACTATGTTTAATCCATTTACCACAATAATTAGTTAGGCGATTAAATGAATAAGCCTCTGTCAAATTATTTTTTACTGATAAAATTGATTTGGCCAAGGTATCAGATATAGCTTCGTCGGCATCTATCGATAAAACGTATTCGTGTGAAGCTTGATCATGTCCGAAGTTTTTCATTGGGCCATAACCTAGCCATTCGGCAGAGATAAATTTAGTATTGTACTTTTCGCAAATTGATTTTGTTTGATCAGTACTACCAGAATCAACAATAATAATTTCGTCAACAACAGGTAACAACGATTGAATACAACGTTCGATATTACGTTCTTCATTTTTCGTTATAATTACTGCTGAGATTTTATACATTTTTATTTCGACTTAGGTTTTACAATGTTGTAATTTTTATATTCACCTATTCTATAACCTGTAATGTTTTCAATGGTATGAGCAACTCTATGGCGAAATTTCATTTTCTTTTTAGATGGATCAAAACTGAATTTCCAATTTACATTATCGATTCGTTTCTGCATCACTTTCGGGTGATCTCCAGAGAAATGTTTTACCCCATCAACTTGAGAATAATCGAACTCTGCAACATCTTCAATATTTTTCTTCATCCAATCATCATCATGCCATAGCTTATTGAAGTTTTTTATTTTATCTTGTTGTTTAGAAGGGTGCTTCACCCAGCCATAGTGGTAAACTTCAGCATTGATAGGTGCAACATTTAATTTTCTTCCATCTAACCTAAAACCTTGAGCATCTTTATAAGAAGTAATATTTTTATTATTCCTGATGATACGAATTTCATTTCTATACCAACGTTTAGAAGTTCCTACAAAATCGTATGAGCCGTAAAAATGTAAGTACTTAAATAAAAGGCCTTCGATATTAGAATGATGAAGATGATGTTCCATCTCAGCCTTAATTACTGGCAAATACTTCTCATGTACACATTCATCACCTTGAATATAAAAACACCAATCTGAATCTTTTGATATCGCTTGAAAAGCCTTATCTGTTTCAACTGCTAAAACTCTACCGCCTTCACGAAGGGAATCGTCCCATGTAGTATGAATAATTTTAATTTTATCAGAACCGATGGAATTGATAAGTGCTTCTGTATCATCATCAGAGTTACCAATGGCAACAACAAACTCATCGCATATAGGTAAAATAGAAGTAATGGCCTCTACGATTGGGTAATCATATTTAATTGCATTACGTATAAAACTAAAGCCGCTTACTTTCATAATTTGTGTTCTGAATGCTAAAATACTATTTCGTTTTCAATAGCAATAATTACGACGATATTTATTTACTTTGGAGAAAATAATAATTATGCATTGGAGCACTCAAAGTATGGAAATCAAGCAAGGGAACATCAAATCCCTAGCGCGAGCTATTACTGGAGTGGAAAACGATATGGATGGGTACTTCGATTTCTTGAAAACCCTAGATATCAACAGAAATATCCCAATAATAGGTATCACAGGCCCGCCAGGAGCAGGGAAAAGCACTATTGTTAATGCACTATTATCAAGCTATTCTAAAGAAAATAAAAAAATTGGTGTAATCGCCATCGATCCAACTTCACCATTTCATTATGGATCCTTATTAGGAGATAGAATTAGAATGGTAGAGCATTTTACGAATCCAAATATCTACATACGCTCATTAGCAACACGAGGTTCACTCGGAGGACTATCAGCAAAAACGATAGAGATTACGGATGTGATGCGTTCATTTCCTTTCGATGTAATTATTGTAGAAACTGTAGGCGTCGGACAATCGGAAGTAGAGATTGTAGGTTTAGCAGATACAACAATTTTAGTATTAGTTCCTGAAGCAGGAGATGAGATTCAAGGAATTAAATCTGGGGTAATGGAGATTGCTGATATTTTTGTAGTAAACAAAGCGGATCGAGATGGTGCTGAAGTTTTTGTAAGTAACATTAAAAAAATGTTGCACGAAAGAACAGCAACAGAGTACTCACCACAAGTTGTGAAAACTATTGCATCTCAACATATAGGCATTGCTGAATTGATTGATTCTATAGAGCTTTGCAAGGATAAAAAATCTTCATCTAAAAAAGATTTATTATTAGCAGAGAAAGCCTATCGATTAATTCAATCTGAAAAAATGAAAAACATCAACAAGAAAGAATTAATAGAGTTGATTAGTAAAGAACTTTCGAAATCAGATTTTAATTTATATCAGGTTATTGAGAAGTATTTTGATCAATAATAAGTTTCTGATAAGATACTATATCACCAATATTTATTTTTAATAAATAAACTCCATTAATTAATTCGGTAGTTTTTACTTTCAATAAATTATCTTCATTGTAATTCTGAGTAAAAATTATTCTTCCATTTAAATCTAGAATTGATACTAAAATATCCCCATTAATAACAGCATCATTTAAAGCAATGTTAAATTCGCCTGAATTAGGAAGAGGATAAACAGAAAATGTAAATGGTTTTATTGAATTTGTAGCTAAATAAATATTTGTATCTGTATGTCCATATGAAATCCCATCCTTAATATAACCACCTAAAACGTGTTCGTACTTTTGTTCAAAGTACCACTCAATACTATTTTCAAATAAAATTGGATATTTATACCAAAAGAACAATGCATCCATACTGCTATCAAGTCTAAATAACATAGGATTAACCATCGTTAAATACTTTTTACTATCTGGTCCACGATTATCAGTACCTGATAATGTAACAAGTGTATCTTGAGAATAAATAGTAATAGAAGAAGTATTGTACAAGTTACCAGATAAATTTGTTGAATTAAATCTAATCTGATTTAATAATGAATATGACCTCTTATAATCGACTTTGAACTGAATGTTTTTATTATAAGTAACTGTACTAAATGCGGATTTAAAATTTGAGCAATCATAATAACCATGTGAATATAATTTAGAATCACATGTATACCTTAGTTCGTCACTGAGTATATCAACTCTAATTATTTTATATGTCTCGCTGTTCGTTCGATCACAAAAAAAGCCTCCACTGCCATCAAATGTGTATTCATAATAATTGAAGTAATCATTTTTTTTCAATATATTATATTTATTAATGTCAAATAGTAGTTCACCATACTTTTTACTATGGTTTCCAACTAATTTTAAATATCCTTCCGAGGGATGCTTAAATAATATCACCCCATTATTTTTAGAAAGCAACATTGAGTCGCCATTAGAAAATAAAATAGTTTTAATAGAATCCGATATCGAAAAAATAGTAGATTTTTTTACTGATGAAATAGTAGCTGTAAGAGAAGAATTGAAATTCCAGCTAAAGCCAACAACTTGATTTATATATAAAATTGAAGTATTCGAATTATTATTTAAAATAACATTCCCATTAGAATCGACTATATATGATTTTGCTAAAAAATCCGATTGATAGGTATAGTATTTACCCTTTAAATGAATGCACGTATCACATGGCAAAGCAGATATTGAAAAACTGTATAATATGCCATTTGTAGAATTTGAAGGGCTTACGACAAGTGTATTGGTGATATATTTACTATTTAATTTTTGATAGCAAAGAGTATCGTTTATAGGAAACAATGACCATTGCTGTGCAAATGAAAAATTACTTATTAAAACTAAAAGGAATATTAATTTTTTCATAAGCTTAAAATTAAATATTTATTTCATTAAGCCTTTATTATATTCCTCCGATTTTCCTTTAGCAATACTTAAGGTATTCCAATCTTTACCTTTCCAATGTTTCGCTAAGAAAACAATCTGCCCTACATGATAAGCGTAATGCGCGATTTGTCTATTGATAGCTTTCAATGCAGATTGACGTTCGTCGCGAATGAAAACAGTTTTCGACAAATCTTCTTCTTTCATATTATAAAGCAAATCGAACAGAAGCGTCCAAGCGCTTTCCCATTCTTGCAACAGTTTATCTTTGCTTAAATTTTTCTCAATAAATTCTTCATCACGATTACGAGTCGGTTTCTCACCATCAGTCGTAAAGAAATCCGTAAAACGAGAACGAGCATTACCAATCATATGTTGCATAATAATGGCAATCGAATTATCATCATCATTTAAAGAACGGTGTAGTTCTTCTTCAGTTAATTGATCAATTGCTTTATCAGCAAGTCCTTTATAAGTATTGAAATTATTAATAGCAATGTTTAGGTAGTCGTTCATATAACGTAAATTAATTCAGAGAGGTGTTCTAAATACTTAGAAGCGATTTGTGTATTGCAAAGGTAATGAGATATTGGCTTAATCTCTAAATATTCATTAAAAGAACTGAAATGCCAGTCCTGAGGAACTTTGCAAAGCTTTGCAGACACTGGATTCTGATGAATATAATTAAAAACTGTATTTAAATATTTCCCTTCATCGTGAACATTAATGAGTTTACGCTTCGTGTTTTGCTGAAAAAGAGAGCCAGTTCTATCCTCTTGATTGTTTATTGCACGAGTATAACTCGACAGTGTAACTCGAAGGCCCTCTGAGAGTTCTTCTGAATCGATGTTCGTAGAAACCAATAAATGAAAGTGATTCGGCATCAGACAATAAGCAATAATATCACATGTCGGACAAATGTGCCGTTCAATTTTTTCTAAGAAATAATGGTAGTTGTCTTCGTTAAAGAAGATGTTTTGTTTGTTAATACCACGATTATAAATGTGGTAAAAAGAGTTATCAATAAATCCCATACACGTATCTTTTTGAGTAAAGATAGTATGAGGATGAGCATTAAAAAACCGCATTTATGCAGGTTTTTATTTAATCCTGCATAAGTGCGGTAAATTGGTGGCATGACTTAAGTGGTGCCACTAGTATTTATTTTAATCTTTCTTTGATGTCTAAGCGGTGTGCACGTGCAGTATCTTTTGCGATATCATAACCAGCATCCATATGTCTGATTACACCCATAGCTGGATCGTTGTGAAGTACTCGCTTGATTCTTGTTTCAGCATCTTTTGTACCGTCTGCAACGATAACCATGCCTGCATGAATTGAATATCCAATTCCTACTCCTCCTCCGTGATGTAATGACACCCAACTTGCTCCACCTGCTGTATTAATTAATGCATTCAATACTGGCCAGTCTGCAATCGCATCCGAACCATCTAACATCGCTTCCGTTTCTCTGTTTGGAGATGCTACTGATCCTGTATCTAAATGATCTCTACCAATTACAATTGGTGCTTTCACTTTTCCTTCAGCAACAAGTTTATTAAATGCTAAACCTGCTTTCTCTCTCTCTCCTTGTCCTAGCCAACAGATTCGTGCAGGTAAGCCTTGGAATGCAATTCTATCTTGCGCCATCTTAATCCACTTTGCTAACTCTTTATTTTCTGGAAATAATTCCAAAATCAATTTGTCTGTTTCTAAAATATCTTGTGGATCGCCTGATAATGCTGCCCAACGGAATGGTCCTTTACCTTCGCAGAATAATGGACGAATATATGCTGGTACGAAGCCCGGAAAATCAAATGCATTTTCTACACCAACTTCTTTCGCTCTACCTCTTAAATTATTTCCATAATCAAAAGTAATCGCGCCACGCTTTTGCATTTCCAACATCAATCGAATATGATGTGCCATCGTTTCGTATGATTTTTTTACATACTCTTCTGGATTCGCATCTCTAAGAATTTTCGCATCTTCAACACTTAAGCCTTGTGGGAAATATCCTACCAATGGATCGTGTGCTGATGTTTGATCAGTTAATACTTCAGGAATAATATTCCTTTCTAGCATTCTCTCTAACAAATCAACTGCATTACATACAACACCGATAGATAAGTTCTCTCCGTTTTGTTTTGCTAATACTGCTCTGTCGATTGCTTCATCAATATCATGAATCATCACATCAATATATCTTGTGTCGATTCTCTTTTGAATTCTCCACTCTTCAACTTCAGCTGCTAAACAAACTCCATCATTCATGGTAATAGCTAATGGCTGTGCACCTCCCATTCCTCCTAATCCTGCCGTTACAGAAATTGTATTTTTTAAAGTACCACCGAAATGCTTGCGAGCTACTGCTGCAAATGTTTCAAATGTTCCTTGCACTATACCTTGTGAACCGATGTATATCCATGACCCTGCAGTCATTTGTCCATACATCATCAATCCTTTATCTTCTAATTCATTGAAATAATCGAAAGTTGCCCATTTTGGTACCAATTGAGAGTTTGATATGATTACTCTTGGTGCATCTTTATGTGTAGGCAATATCCCTACAGGCTTACCCGATTGAATTAATAAGGTTTCGTCTTCTTCTAAATCTTTTAATGCTTTTATAATTAAATCGAATGCTTCAGGATTTCGAGCTGCTTTCCCTCTTCCTCCGTAAACAATTAACTCTTCCGGGCGCTCTGCCACATCTGGATCTAAGTTGTTCAATAACATACGTAATGCTGCTTCCTGAACCCATCCTTTGCAATTTAATGCAGTTCCCGTAGGTGTTTTTGTTTTTGATAAATCGATAGTGCCGAATTTTGTGCTCATATGTGCTTTTATATATCCCTACAAAAGTAAGAAGTAAAATGAATTCTCCGTAATTTCTTATTAACTTTGAAATGTGAACAAATCGAAGGTATTATATGGTTTAAGCCTACTTATGCTCCTGTGCATCAGCATATCGAGCATGCCTTTGTCTTTGCTTCATCATCACGAACACGAACTTACTTGCGAAGCTGGTGTTGATATCCCTCTTAAATTTAAAAAAGATAAAGATTCGTATAACAAGCATTTTCACTCTCATGAGAAAGAATGTTTCTTATGTTTCCAATCACATCTTTCTAATGCTAAAATTGAAAACATATTTTCTAAAGTTATTCTGAATAGTGTTGATATTCTTTATACAGAAAATAATTATCAAACTGTTAGCATTTCTTGTATTGAATTAAAAGGTAGAAGTCCTCCTTCTTCTATATCAATCTAATATTATTCAATATATTTTTTAACCTTTTAATTTATTTCGATGAGAAGAATAATTTTCTATCTCTTGATATTTCTGTTTTTGAATGAATTTTCATTTGCTCAAAACAATTGTAATTTGACTTTAAAAATTACTGTTGTTGATGAACAAACAAAAACTCCTATGCCCGGAAGTGTAGTGCAGATAAGCCATTCCAAACTTATTCAAGAAGCTGATGCGAATGGAATTGTACAGTTTAATAATTTATGTGAAGATGATTACGAGGTTATTATAAGTTTTCTTTCATATCATTCTATAGCAAAAAACATTAAGCTTAATAAAAATTCAGCATTGCGTTTTGAATTAACTCCTAGCGTTAAGAACATCGCTAACGTGAATATTATTTCTGAAAGAAGTACTATTCAAAGCACTATGAGTAAAATTGAACTGAAAGGACTTGATCTTGAAAAAACTCGTGGATTATCTTTAGCTGATGCATTAAAAGAAATTCCTGGTGTTACTACTTTACAAACCGGACCAACTATTAGCAAGCCTATTATTCAAAGGATGCATAGTAATAGAATTTTGATTATCAATAATGGAATCCGACAAGAAGGTCAACAATGGGGAGCCGAACATGCACCAGAAATTGATGCATTTGTAGCTAATAAACTTACCGTTATAAAGGGTGCTGGTAGCATTAAATATGGCTCTGACGCCATAGGTGGTGTTATTTTAGTTGAACCCAATGCTATGCCAGATTCTGCAGGTGTCCATGGTGAACTAAATCTAGTAGGCATTAGTAATGGTCGTCAAGGTGTTGGTTCTGGAATATTAGAAGGTCGATTAAAAAAACTTCCTTTAAGCTGGAGAATTCAAGGAACATTTAAAAAAGCTGGAAATATTAAAACACCAGATTACTATTTAGCGAATAGTGGTTTCGAAGAGAAAAACTTTTCATGGTCGCTCGCTTATCAATGGAAAAAAATCAAAACAGAATTATTCTATTCTCAGTTCAACACAGATATCGGTGTGTTCAAAGGTGCACATATCGGAAATCTAACAGATTTGGAAAAAGCATTTAATGCAACTACTCCATTATATACTTCAGGCTTCAACTATAAAATTGAACGCCCTAAGCAACATGTAGAACATGAACTTTTCAAATCTAAAACTGATTATATCATTAATGATGATTCTAAATTTAGTTTAATCCTTGCTCGTCAGTATAATTTACGAGATGAATATGATAAGGATTTACCCTTGAACGATTCATTAGCTGCTTTGAATAAACCTGAGCTTCACTACGAAATTACTACGTATACAGGAGATGTATCTTTTCAACATTCATTCAATGAACGAATGAGCAGTAGTATTGGAATCAATACTATTCAGCAAGTAAATACATATGAAGGGCGTGCTTTCATTCCTAATTTCATCAATAATAATTATGCACTCTATTCTATTCATCAATATAAATTAAAAAATATCATGTTCGATTTCGGTATTCGATATGATTATGAATTTTTGAAAATATATCAATGGAAAACAAGTAGTTTGTTATATTCTCCTGAAAAAACTTTTCAAAATTTAAGTTTTAATACTGGATTAGATTGGAAAATTTCTGATAAGATTTCTTACCATTTTAATATTGGAACTGCATACCGTGCTCCAAGTGTAAATGAATTATATGGAAGTGGCCTTCATCATGGAGAAGGTAAGTTTATTTATTCTGATGAAAATATTCAAGCTGAAAAAGCAAAAGCAATTATTACTGGTATAGAATTGAATGAATATAAACGCTTAACCGGACACCTAGATTTCTATTTTAAACAGATGGATGGTTATATTTATTTAAAACCTGTGTTCCCTGCAACGCTTAGTATTCGCGGGGCTTTCCCGAGTTTTAAATACGAACAACGCGATGCCTATTTCACAGGTATGGATGCTTGGTTAAGTTATGAAATTACGAAACATTTGAAATCAACTCATAAATTAAATATTGTTAGAGCATATAATACAAGTGATCATTCTTACTTGCCTTTCATTCCTTCTGATCGATTCGAAAATGGTTTGAAATATGAAATCGATGATTCTAAATATTTCAAAGAAAATAATATCGATATTCATGTTTTATATGTAGCGAAACAAAATAGAGTTGAAAAAAATTCTGATTATAAAGAAGCACCTGAAGCTTATTTTTTAGTTAATGCTGATGCTGGAACAAGTGTACATATTGGCAAACAACATTACGAATTCGGAATTAGTGTAAATAATATATTGAATAATAAGTATAGAGAATATATGAATGCTTTCCGTTATTTTACGGATGAACCTGGAAGGTCGTATGTGCTGAGACTTAAATACCACTTCTGATAGACCTGAGATTTGAGATGTGAGATATGAGAAAAAAATAGAAAATAGGAAATAGAAAATAGTTAATTAATAGTTATGAAAATAGATAATAGAAAATCAATAGGAATTTTAATGATGACGATGCTGATTGGGTCGTTGTTGAGTAGTTGTAAAAAAGATAATAACGATGTGACAAAGCCTGCAGATATTAATGAATCCGAGCTTATCACGACTGTGCAATTTAAAATAAGTAGTACTGATAGTCCGTTTGTTACTCATACATTTCAATACAGGGATGTGGATGGAATTGGAGGAAATGCTCCAGTTATCGATACTATTAAACTTAGTAATAATAAGGTATATTATGTTGAAGTTTTATTTTTAGATGAAAGTAAAAATCCAATCGATACTATTTCAAATGAAGTTAAAGCTGAATCGAAAGATCATTTATTAGTATTCGAACCAAGCGATACAAGCTTAACTGTTACGATTAACGATTTCGATACAAATAATCCTTCACTCCCTTTAGGATTAATTTCCTCATGGAGTACAAGTTCTGTTAATCAACTTAATTTAAAACTAAGTCTTAAACACCAACCCGGAATTAAAAACGGAGATCCTACGAAAGGAGAGACGGATGTGGAGGTAATACTTCCTTTGATTATCGAGTAGCGAGTAGTGGGTAGTGAGTAGTGAGAAATTATTAAATTATATAATTATTAAATTTCCCATTACCCACTACTCACTACCCAATACTAGTCTTAGGATCTAACAAACTCCAACGACGCCTGAATATCGGCAGATAAATATCTGTCTTCTGTATTGCGGCTTACTACTTTACGGTAGGCTGCAATATATTTTTCGATACTCTCAGATGATTTCAATGGTCTTCTGAATTCTAATGCTTGCACTGCATTCATCAACTCAATTGCAAATACTCTATCTACGTTTTCTACAACACGAAGTAATTTAGTAGCTGCGTTTGCTCCCATACTTACATGATCTTCTTGTCCGTTAGAAGAAACAATCGAATCAACCGAAGCTGGAGTACATAATTGCTTATTTTCGCTAACAATTGATGCTGCTGTATATTGAGGAATCATGAAACCTGAATTTAAACCCGGATTTGAAACCAAGAATGCTGGTAAATTTCTCAAACCAGAAATCAATTGATATGTTCTTCTTTCAGAAATATTTGCTAATTCCGCTAAAGCAATTGCTAAGAAATCCATCACTAATGCTAATGGTTGTCCGTGGAAATTTCCACCTGAAATAATTTTATCTTCATCCGGAAACACATTCGGATTATCCGTTACTGAATTAATCTCAGTAGTTACCACATTGTAAACATGTGTAATAGTATCCTTGCTTGCTCCATGTACTTGAGGAATACAACGGAATGAATATGGATCTTGCACTTGAACTTTTTTCTGTGTAGCAATTTCACTTCCTGCTAAATGAGTGAGCATGTTTTTCGCTGTAGCTAATTGTCCAGCATGTGGACGAACAATATGAATAAGCTCATCGAAGGCATCTATTCTTCCATCGAAAGCATCTAAAGAAATTGCAGCAATAAAATCAGATTGATGTGAAATTCTTTTCGCTTGAATTAAACAGTAAACAGCATATGAGCTCATAAACTGTGTACCATTCAATAATGCTAAACCTTCTTTAGATTGTAAATGAATTTCTTCCCAAGCAAACGTAGAAAGTAATGTTGCTCCTGAAATTCTTTTACCTTGATAATCCACTTCACCCATACCTATTAAAGGCAAACATAAATGCGCTAAAGGAGATAAATCACCTGAAGCTCCTAATGAACCTTTAGTGTATATAACAGGGAAAATATCATTGTTAAAAAATTCGATCAATCGTTCTACGGTTTTCAATTGTACTCCAGAATGACCGTATGATAAAGATTGAATTTTCAACAAAAGCATAATCTTTACAATACTTGCAGGCACTTCTTCACCAGTACCACAAGCATGAGACATCACTAAGTTTTTTTGCAATTGCTCTAAATCAGTGTTGTTGATTTTCACATCACATAAAGAACCAAAACCTGTATTTATACCATACACAGGATCTGTGCTTGCTGCCATTCTATCGTCGATGTATTTTCGACAACGATTAATTTTAGCAATAGAATCGTCAGATAATTTTAATTTATAATTATTAGAAATAATTTCTTCAATTCTTTCTATTGATAAATGCTCAGCGCTAATATGATGATGGGCCATTATAATTGTGATATGATTTGTTCTATTGTTAATTTTTGTTGTTCTCCACTTTGCATGTTTTTAAAGCTGAGGATTCCTGCATTCATTTCTTCATCGCCGATAACTATTACGAATGGAATACCTTTATCATTCGCATACTTCATTTGCTTTTGCATTTTACTGATGTTCGGATAAAGTTCTGAAGAAATATTTGCTTCTCTTAATTTTTGGATAAGAGGTAAAGCATATTGAAATGCTTTTTCATCAAAATGAGTGATTAAAACTTTTGATGTTGCTAATCTATTTGTTGGGAATAATTTCAATTCTTCCATCACATCGTAAATACGGTCTGCTCCAAATGATATACCAACTCCTGTTAGATTTTTCAAACCAAACATTCCTGTTAAGTCGTCGTATCTACCACCGCCACCTATACTTCCCATGGCTACTTCATTTGTTTTCACTTCAAAGATTGCACCCGTGTAATAGTTCAAACCACGTGCTAATGTAATATCTAAAATGACTTTAGCTTTTTTCAGTTTGAAACTGTTGAAATAAGAAAACACTTCTTCTAATTCTGCAATTCCTTTCAATCCTATTTCAGAATTTGCTAAAATTGATTTGATAGTTGAAAGTTTTGAATCATTACTACCAGCTAAATTAATTATTGGTGTAAGCGTTTCAATATCATTCGATGTAAAACCTTTTTCCATCAATTCTTTCGACACTCCTTCAAAGCCAATCTTATCAAGCTTATCAATAGCAACTGTCATGTCGATTAATAATTCAGGCTTACCAACAACTTCTGCAATACCTGCTAAAATTTTTCTGTTATTAATTCTTATTTCGAAATCTTTGAAACCTAAATTGCTTAGTGCTTCATCATAAATCAAAATAAATTCAGCTTCATTTAATAAAGATTCCGAGCCGACGACATCGCCATCGCACTGATAAAATTCTCTGTATCTACCTTTCTGCGGACGATCAGCTCTCCATACTGGTTGAATTTGATAACGTTTGAAAGGTAATGCAATTTCATTTTGATGCATTACCACATAACGAGCAAAGGGAACTGTTAAATCGTAACGAAGTGCTTTTTCAGAAATATCAGAAGTAATACTTTTAGAATTTTTCGCAGATAATTTTTCATCAGAAACATTTGATAAATAATCTCCTGAGTTTAAAACTTTAAATATTAATTGATCACCCTCATCGCCATATTTACCTGTAAGGGTTGATAAATTCTCCATCGTTGGTGTTTCAATAGGTTGATATCCGTATTTGCTAAACACCGAACGAATTGTATCAAATATGTAAGTACGCTTCGTCACCACCTCTGGCGAAAAGTCGCGTGTACCTTTGGGAATGCTAGGTTTGCTCATGCACAAAAGTAGTAAAAAAGAATTGAGATGTTAGAATTGAGATTTCTAACATTTTCATATCAAAACTAATATCTAATATCTCAATTCTTACTTACTATCACAAGACATGTTGCCTCTATCTCCTTAAACACCGGTTCAAACAGAGCATCGTCGAACCAGGGATCACGGACACCGCGGTTCATGCCAGGCTCTAATCGGTTTAGGAATAATTCTACTTTCGATTTATCATTTTCATCGCGAGCCAGCTTTATTATGTCTTGGTAATTCTGTGCATCCATCGCAAAAATGATATCGAACTCATCAAAATCTTTTACCGAAAACTGACGAGCAGTTAAATTGGAAATATCTACACCAAATTTCTTCGCTACTTTTTGTGCGCGTTTATCAGGATGTTCACCCACATGATAATTTGCAGTACCTGCAGAATCTACAACCCAATTCAATTTCTTTTTCTGAACAAGATCACGCATAATGCCATCCGCTAAAGGAGAACGACAGATGTTACCGAGGCAAACGAATAATAGTTTCATAGAATTGAGATGTTAGATATGAGATGTTAGATAATAGATTTGAGATGTTAGATATGAGATTTGAGTGGGAATACTTTAATAGAAGAAAGTTGCATATATGCAGTTGACAATTATTAAAACACAATGTTTATTTGAATAATCAAAAATATAACATTATGCATAATTTAAAAGATTTAATTATTTGGAAAAAGGCAATGCAATTGGCTACAATTATATATTCCATAACTGACAAATTTCCGAAAGATGAAAAATATGGAATTGTATCACAAATGAGAAGATGTGCTGTATCAATAGCATCAAACATAGCTGAAGGAGCAGGTCGTGAAAGCAAGAAAGAATTTTTGAACTTCCTTTCTATTTCAAGTGGTTCAAGTTACGATCTCGAAACTCAATTATATATATCTGAAGATTTAGAATATATCAATAAAGAGAAGTTGACGGAGGCTATGAATTTATTAGAAGAAATTCAAAAAATGAATTACACCTTACCTAAAAAACTTGGTGAAATGTTGAAATAGTTAGTTTTATAGATTAGTATTGAGAATTGTATTTAGTTAAATTCTCAATACTAATATCTCAATTCTTATTTACTAAGGAAATGATGAAACGTATCACTCCTCAATCCAAGTCTCAATGTTTCTAATGGAATCACTTCGTTAGGTGGAATGTTACCTAAGTTTACATTTGAACCCAGTAATTTTATAAACCAAGTTTGTTGAGCTTTTTGTGGAGCTTCCCAAAGGATTTTTTCTGAAGGAATTTTTGTTAAAAGTTCTTGAACTAATCCCTGACGAACTTCTCCAGAGTCTCTGTAGATACCGATGTTTCCGCTTTCGCGTGCTTCTGCAATTACGTATTGTGAACCTGCTTCTAATTCAGCAGACATTAATTCTATCCATTGGTAAGGTGCCATAATATTTGCAGCATCTTTTGATCCTACTTCTGAAACAACTTTTACATGTTGTTTTAAATCACGAATCAATTCACATTTCTTGCTATGTTCTAAGGTGATAGAACCGTCAGAAATTTCAGCCCATTCCATTTTGTATTTATCCAATACTCGTTTGTAATCTTCGTATTGATCTCTAATTAAAAATGCTTCGAATAATGTTCCTCCGAAATAAACTGGAATTCCAGCCTCTCTATATATCTCAAGTTTGCGTTCTAAAACTGGCGTGACAAATGATGTTGCCCAACCTAGTTTTACAATGTCGACATACGGACCAGCTACTTCAATAAAGTTTTCTACTTCACGTGTACTTAAACCTTTGTCCATAACCATAGTCATGCCGTTAGTTCTTGGTTTTAAAGTACGTTCAGGGATTTGTGAAAGATGATAATGCATAATAAAAAAATAATACTGCGCAAATTAAGAGAAATTATATTAAATACCTCTGTATAATTTGCTGAATTGTTAAGTTTGTTTGTAATTGTGGTAAATACTCGAATAATACTTCGTGCTTTTCTGGGCTAATACTCAATCCGATTTCTAAGTATTGAATAGCTTCTTGATACTGCCCTCGGCTAAATAAATAAGCTACCATTCTGTAGTGTAATTCAGCAGCTTCAGGGTTTGCGCGTATTGCTTCAACAATAATATCTATTGCTTCTTGTAGCTTTCCTTGTTCATATAAGATGGCTGAATAATCTAACCACACTTCAATATCGTTTTCTGTAATTTCTATAACTTTCTCGTAAGCGGATTCAGCTTCTTTAAAGTTTCCAAGTTTATAATGAGAATCTGCTAAAGCAAACCAATAATCAGAAACCGTAGCGTCTAAACTAATAGCTTTATTATAAAAATGTAATGATTCGTACCAGCGTTCTTCGTAATCTAATGTTACTCCGATACCGAACCATGCATCAGCTAAACTTGGATCTATTTTAACTGCTTTTTTGTAGTATGCTCTCGACTCATCCATTTGCTCCAACTTCTCGTAACATTCTCCAATGCTACAAAATGTTTCTGCACTTGGTTGCTCGTATTCCATTGTCTGTTTATACACTGATATCGCTTCAGCATATCTTTCTAAATTAGCTAATGCATTTCCCTTATTGAAATATGCAGAAGCAAATGCTTCGTTGATGATGATTGCATAATCATAAGCTTCAATAGATTTTTCGAATAACTCAGCTTTAGTATATGCATTTCCTAAATTATACCAAGCAGCAAATGAATACGGATCGTTTTCTATAAACTGAAGATAGAAATTAATACTATCCTCCGACTTATCAAGAATATCGAAACAGAAAGCAATTTCATAAAGCGCATCCATGTTTTGTGGATTCACTTCAAGCGCTAGTTTCAAATGTTCAATGGCTTTATCATAGCGACCAAGATTTTCAAAAGCATAAGCAATATGCAAATGAATATCATCTACGTCTTCAGCAAAATCTATCGCTAAATTATATTGTGAAATAGCTTCATCAAACATTTCAAATTTCTCATAAATACTTCCACGAATTATGAAAATATCCGGATTGCTTGATTCTAAGGTTTCAGCTCGATCTAAAATGTTCAATGCCTCGTGCGCTCTGTTTGTCACGACATACAATTGAGCTTGTCTGATTAAAAAAGCTGCTGCATAAGGATGCTGATTGATGGCATATTCTACCACCTGTAATGCTTTAATGGGATCGTTCTTTTCAATAAAATAATCGATAATCCCTTCAAAGGCTTGTGCATCAAAAAAATACTGATCCTTATTGCGGATCATCTCTTCGTATCGTTCAACAGAGAAACGCAATTCCTCTGCATCGTTGTAGTCAAATTCTTCGTCCATAATCTAAATTCTATCTAAAAAAGAACACGATAGAAAATGAAATCTAGCCTCACTATTAAAATAGTAGCCGTTTTGTCATCATTTCTTCTGATTAATTTCGGATATTTCCTTTCTTAATCACATTTTTGTTTTTCCACAAGGTCCAATAACTATATTAAATAACTGATAAATAGATTATTATGTTTGATAGAAATCCAAAGTCACTCTATTCTTTAATATTAACTTTTGTTGTTTTAACATTAAACGTCAAAACATATGCCCAAAATACATGGCAGCAAGAAATCAACTATCAAATAAATGTCAAATTAGATGATGAGCAACATTTTCTTCATGGAGATATCTCTATAGTATACCACAATAATTCCCCTCAAACCCTGAATGAGTTGTGGATGCATGTGTTTCCAAATGCCTATAAAACAACTAAATCGGCCTTCGCCATTCAGAAATTAGAAGATAATAGCACCAAATTCCAATTCGCTATGGAAGAAGAAAGAGGCTACATGGACTCTCTAAATTTCTTAATAGATGGATTACGTGTAGGTGTAATTTCTGATGAAAAATACCCTGACATATTGAAACTAATTTTGCCAAAGGGCCTTGCTCCTGGGCAAAGTATTCAAATCACAAGTCCGTTTAGAGTGAAGTTGCCTTATACATTTTCGAGAATGGGACATGTTAAACAATCGTATCAGATTTCTCAATGGTATCCGAAACCAGCCGTTTTCGATCGTAAAGGATGGCATCCAATTCCTTATTTAGATCAAGGTGAATTTTATTCAGATTATGGAAGTTTCGATGTGAAAATTACACTTCCAAAAAATTATGTTGTGGGTGCAACAGGTGAATTGCAAACAAATTCTGAAGTTGCATTCTTAGATAGCTTATCTAAAGTTACTAATGCTTTAAAAGAATTTCCTGAAGATGATGATTTTCCAGAATCATCAAAAGAATATAAAACACTTCATTATAAACAAAATAAAATACACGATTTTGCATGGTTCGCCGATAAAAGATTTCATGTGTTAGCTTCAGAAGTAACATTACCAGAATCTAAACGAGTGGTAAAAACATGTGTGATGTTCAGTAATAAATATGCTGAATATTGGAAAGATGCAAGCAAGTATATTAATGATGCAGTATATTATTATTCATTATGGAATGGAGATTATCCATATAATTTTTGTACAGCAATTGATGGGGCATTAAGTGCAGGTGGAGGTATGGAATACCCAATGATTACAGTAATTGGCGAGGTAGAGAGTGGTAAAACTTTAGATCGAGTTATTGCACATGAAGTTGGGCATAATTGGTTTTATGGAATATTAGGAAGCAACGAACGCGAGCATCCATGGATGGACGAAGGTGTGAATTCATTTTACGAACAAAGGTATATGCGAATGAAGTATGAAGATGGATATATGATTCCTGCATCAATTCGAAATCCTTATACATATTTCTTCGGATTAGATTATTTCCCTTCGGGATATGAAAATTATTTATTGTATAAATTAACATCATCTTGTGGTAAAGCTCAACCTATAAATATAAATGCAGAGCAATACACTGGTCTAAATTACGGAGCAGTTGTTTATACTAAAACAGCATTAGCTCTTCGATATTTAGAACAATATTTAGGAGTGGAGAAATATGATTCTATTATGCATATCTATTTCAATACTTGGAAATTCAGACATCCATATCCTGAAGATATGAAAGCTGTTTTTGAACAAGAAACTGGAGAAAATTTATCGTGGTTTTTTGATGAATTGATTAATGCGAAAAATGATCCTGAATTCAAATTAGCTTCCGTTAAAAAAATTAAAGAAGAGCTACAAGTCAAGGTAAGTAATACTTCTGGAGTACCCGGACCAGTATTTGTAAGTGCATATGATAAAAATAATAAGCTGATAGAAACTCAAAAAACTGGAGCATTTGTAGAAAGTGCTTATTTATATTTTGATAAAAAAGATGTGAAGAAAATTGTTGTAGATCCATTGTATGTCATTCCAGAAAGCAATAGAAACAACAATACAATTTCATTGAAATCACCTTTAAAGAAAGTTGAACCTTTACACTTACAATTGTTAGGAGGGGTAACTCGTCCGGATCGAACTAATTTATTTTTCATGCCTGTTGCAGGATATAATCAAGCTGATGGATTTATGCCAGGACTAGCATTATACAACAATGTGTTTCCATTTAAAAATGTTGAATGGACTATTCTACCAATGTATGGAATGCGTTCAGAAAAATTGAATGGTACTGGAAGCATCAATATATACAACTATCCTAAGCGATTCAGTGAAGTAAATACATCCATCAATTTTAATATTTTTTCATTGTACAATGAAAGCAATAATTATTTAGGTATTCAATATTACGAGCGATTTACGAAGTATGCAATTGGAACAAGCTTCACTTTAAATCCAGAAAGTAGCAGATCAAAAATTAAAAGAAAAGTATCTTATCGTTTAATTTATACAAATGAAAATTTAGAAAAAACTACGAAAGATAATTTCTCAACTATAAAAGATATTTCTAATAAACCGAATTATTATTTGCAATTGAGATATGAAAAAGAAAATTCAAGATTTATAAACCCATATAAATTCAATGTGATGTATGAGTATGCAAACAACTTTTTAAATAATGATAATGCATACGAAATCGATGGATTAGTATTTAACAACAACAGGCAACATCATAAATTTTCGATGGTGTACAAGCAAAAAATCAATTACAGACATTCTAAAAAAGGAGTACAGTTTAGATTATTTGCAGGAACAATTTTCACAAACACTGATAGTTATGCACAAGCTAATTTCTTTAGTGTTTCAGGGAATAATGATTACACCTACGACAAAGCATTTTTCAATAGAAGAGAAGTAAACTATCAGCAATTTCATGAGTTAGATGGAGGATTTAAAACAAACACGTACACCTCTACTACTAAAAATTTATTAAGCTTAAACATAAAGGCACCATTTAAAACAAAGTTGCCGATTGGCTTATTTGCAGACGCTGCATTAGCTACAGATAAATTCAAATCTGGTTGGGGGAATGCTTACGCAGACTTTGGTGTGTACATGCCATTAGTATCAGATGTGATCGAAGTATATTTCCCAGTGTTTAACTCAGAAGGATTAAATAATACCAATAAATATTCAGAGCAGATTCGCTTCATCCTCGATTTCCAAGCTATTCAGCCATTGGGAGTGTTGAGGAAGCTACAAATTATGTAGCGGGAATCGGGTATCGAGTATCGGGTAGATAATTTTACCTGATACCCGATACTCGCTACCCGATACCCAAATAAAAGAAACCTGTTCTACCAACCTTCCCATTCCTAGCATATTTATCCAAAACCTAAAAAAGCCCTAATTCGTGGCTAAAAATTGGTATTTTTGCAGCTCTTATTACAAACACAATGAACGTACAAGAAGTATTAAACAGATTAGGAATTAAAGATATCAACCAGGGTGCATCAACAGGATACACTTGGTTCAATACAACAGGTGATCTTATCGAATCATACTCTCCAGTAGATGGTAAGTTAATTGCAAAAGTTGCGCAAGGAACTGCAGATGATTACGAAACAATTATCAACAAAGCACAAAAAGCATTTATCAATTGGAGAATGATGCCAGCACCTAAGCGTGGTGAAATTGTTCGTCAGATGGGTAATGCATTACGTGATGCAAAAGAGGATTTAGGTTATTTAGTTTCTTACGAAATGGGTAAGAGCTACCAAGAAGGTTTAGGTGAAGTTCAAGAGATGATTGATATCTGCGATTTCGCAGTTGGTTTATCTCGCCAGTTAAACGGTTCTACATTACATAGCGAGCGTCCGAAACACAGAATGTACGATCAATATCATCCATTGGGAATTGTAGGAGTTATTTCTGCATTCAATTTTCCAGTAGCAGTATGGTCGTGGAACGCAATGCTAGCAATGATTTGCGGAGACGTTGTGGTTTGGAAACCAAGTTCGAAAGTAATGTTATGTGCAATTGCAACGCAAAACATTATTGCAAAAGTTTTAAAAGATAATGATGTTGAAGAAGGTGTATTAAACTTAATCGCAGCAGGATCTAAATATGTTGGTGATAATTTCTTAGCTGATAAACGTGTACCTTTAATTTCAGCAACTGGATCTACTCGCGTAGGTAAACGTGTTGGTAGTATTGTTGGTGAGCGTTTGGGTAGAAGCTTATTAGAATTAGGTGGAAACAATGCTATTATCATTACTGAGCATGCTGATTTAGATATGGCATTAAGAGCTGTAGTATTTGGTGCTGTTGGTACAGCTGGTCAACGTTGTACTTCTACTCGTCGTTTAATTATTAAAGACAGTATTTACGATGCTTTCAAAGAAAAATTAGTTAAAGCTTACGCACAAATTACAATTGGAAACCCATTAGATACTAAAAATTTAGTTGGACCACTTATCGATACAGATGCTGTGAAAAGCTTTGTAAATGCTATTGAAGCAGTGAAAAAAGAAGGTGGAAATGTTATTTATGGTGGCGAAGTTTTAAGTGGAGCGGGATACGAATCAGGTTGCTATGTACGCCCTTGTATTGCTGAAGCTAAAAACAGTTTCCATATTGTTCAAGAAGAAACGTTCGCTCCAATTTTATACTTGATGAAATACTCAACGATAGAAGAAGCAATGCAAATTCATAATGATGTTCCTCAAGGTTTATCATCTGCAATTTTCTCTCGTAACGTTTTAGAAACTGAAAGATTCCTTTCACATGAAGGTTCTGATTGTGGAATTGCAAACGTTAACATCGGAACTTCTGGTGCTGAAATTGGTGGAGCATTCGGTGGTGAAAAAGAAACTGGTGGTGGTAGAGAATCAGGATCTGACGCTTGGAAAGTTTACATGCGCAGACAAACAAATACAATCAACTTTAGTACTGAAATGCCATTGGCACAAGGGATAAAGTTTGACTTTTAAAGAGTATCGGGAATCGAGTATCGAGTATCGGGTAGACAATTTTACCTGATACCCGATACTCGATACCCGCTACCAAATTCGCCAGGCTTCCTCTGCCTGATCTTGAAGCATCTCTAATCCATTTTTTGTTTTTGCGCCTTTCTCGCGCATCGTTTTTAAGAACAAACTTTCTTCAGGATTATAAATTAAATCGAATGCTAAATGTGTTGAACCAATTGAATTCATTGGTATAGCAGGCATTTCATTGATGTTCGGACTAGTACCTATTGGTGTAGTTTGAACAAGTAGTTGTACTGATGAAATTAAATCATCTGTTAATCCATCAAAAGTAAGCACTCCATCAGATTTAGTTCTATTGACGATTTGATATTCGACACCAATTCTGTTGAGTACATACTTCACGGCTTTTGCTGCTCCTCCATTACCAATAATTAATGCACGTTTCATTTTTGGTGAAGCCATACTAAGTAATGATTTTGCAAATCCCCAAGCATCGGTATTATATCCAATTAATTTACCATCGATAAATTTTATGGTATTAACTGCTCCAACTGCTTGTGCAGTTTCATCAAGTTCAGTAAGGTAAGGGATTATACTTTCCTTATAAGGAATAGTAACATTAAGTCCTTTTAAATCAGGATTAGATTCGATGAGTTGAGTAAACTGATCGATAGAAGATAAAGGATAATTTTGATATTCGGCATCTAGGATATTCTCACGATCAAACTTCTTTTCGAAATACGATTTTGAAAATGAATGATCAAGAGGATATCCTATTAGTCCGAATTTTCTCATGATAGAAATTATAAATTTCCAACCATACTTTCTGGGCGAACCCACTCATCAAATTGCGCATCTGTTAGTAAGCCTAACTCGATTGCTGCTTCTTTTAATGTTTTATTTTCTTTGTGTGCTTTCTTGGCAATTTTCGCTGCATTATCGTAACCGATATGAGTGTTTAAAGCTGTTACAAGCATTAAAGAATTATCTAAGTTTTTCTTGATATCTGTGTAATTAGGTTGAATACCTACTGCACAGTTAAGATCGAATGATACGCAAGCATCACCAATTAAACGAGCTGAATGTAATACATTCGCAGCGATTAATGGTTTGAATACGTTTAATTCGAAATGACCAGTTGCTCCACCAAATGATACAGCCACATCGTTACCTACAACTTGAGCACATACCATTGTTAAGGCTTCAGGTTGTGTAGGATTTACTTTACCCGGCATGATAGATGAACCTGGTTCGTTATCAGGAATAATGATTTCACCGATACCACAACGAGGACCAGAACTTAACATACGAATATCATTCGCGATTTTCATTAAGGCAACAGCCGAACGTTTTAATGCACCTGATAATTCTACCATGGCATCGTGAGCTGCTAATGCTTCAAATTTATTTGGAGCTGTTACGAATGGATGTCCTGATAACTCAGCAATTTTCTTAGCAACTAATTCAGCATATCCTTTAGGAGCATTTAATCCAGTACCAACTGCAGTACCACCTAATGCTAATTCCTTCACCATCTCTAATGCATTATTTAATGCTCGAACTGAGTTAGTAATTTGTTGAACATATCCAGAGAATTCTTGTCCTAACGTAAGAGGAGTTGCATCCATAAAATGAGTACGACCAATCTTAACGATGTTCATATACTCTTTCGCTTTTTTATCAAGCGTATCTCTTAATTGTAACATACCTGGAATAGTAATTTCTACTACTTGCTTGTATGCTGCAATGTGCATTGCTGTAGGGTAAGTATCGTTAGACGATTGAGATTTATTCACATCATCGTTAGGGTGAAGTGCTTTCTTTTCATCCATTAATGAACCACCAGTTAAAACGTGACCACGATTAGCAACAACTTCATTTACGTTCATGTTACTTTGCGTACCAGAACCAGTTTGCCAAATAACTAGAGGAAACTCATTATCTAATTTTCCTTGTAAAATTTCATCACAAACCTTACCAATAAGTTCAGCTTTTTCTGCTGCTAAAACTCCTAAATCTTGATTCGTTAAAGCTGCAGCTTTCTTCAGAATTGCAAACGCTCGAATGATCTCGATTGGCATTTTATCACCCGGACCACCAATTTTAAAGTTTTGTAAAGAGCGTTGCGTTTGAGCCGCCCAGTATTTTTCAGCAGGTACTTTTACTTCGCCTAAGCTGTCTTTTTCGATACGAAATTCCATGATTGTTTAATTTAACGCCGCAAATTTACGAAATTTTTAAGCTATTTTTATAGATATGAATACAAGCAAATGGCTTGTTAATCAAAGCATTCCATAGATTTTTCATAAATGTGGATAAATCGACACCACAGAGATGCTACTAGGAGTTTAACTTTGAGGTATAATATTGTATAAATTTCAAATCAACATAAACATGAAAAAATTAATATCTCCATTAATTATTCCTACTACGATAATATTAATGGCATCGTGTGTAGTGCCTAAAAAGAAATTTTTAGCCATGCAACATGAGCGTGATTCTCTTCAAAATGGATTGAACATAGCGAACATCAAAATTGATAGTTTGACAAAAGCATTAGCATTTCACAGAGACACCATTAATGATCTTCGTTCACAAGTTGCTTCTTTGACTTCGAAATTAAATTCTTTACAAGATCAATACAATACTTTATCGGATAACTACAAACAACTTCGTGCAAACAGTACTGATGAAATTAAAAAACTGATTAAGGATTTAGAAACTGCTCAAGCAAACCTAGCTGCACGTGAAAAACGTTTACAAGAAGTTGAAGATGCAATGGCTCGTAGAGATGCAGCTGTAAAAGCATTACGTGATAAATTACAACAAGCACTATTAGGCTTCAACAAAAGTGGTTTAGCTGTAAATATTAAAGATGGTAAGGTATATGTATCGCTTACCGATAAATTATTATTCAGCTCTGGTAGTATAGAAATTGATGATCGTGGTAAAGAAGCCTTAACTGAATTGGCTAAAGTTTTACAAACTCAAAACGATATTAATATTTTAGTAGAAGGACATACTGACAATATGAAAGTCAGCAACCTTGGTCAAATTAAAGACAACTGGGATTTAAGTGTATTGCGTTCTACAGCAGTAGTTCGTTTCTTAACTGAAACACAAAAATTAGATCCATTAAGAGTTACTGCATCTGGTCGTGGTGAAATAATGCCAGTTGAAAAATTAAATACAGCTGATGCACGTAGTCGCAACCGTCGTATTGAAATTATCTTAACACCAAAATTAGATGTGTTGTATAATTTATTGAACGAAGATATTAAGTAATATACCACTCGGCTTCGCTCGGTGGCTGATTCAATAAATTTATTTTCTATAGAAAAGTCGGAGCTAACATTCCGACTTTTTTTTGCTCAGTACAGTTTAATATCATATGATAAAAACGAGTATAAAATATCTTTCAATAGTAATCATCTTACTTTTAGTTGGATTAGTGATTATCATCCTAAACCCTAAAAACTATGATACGCCTACGTTTCAACAGCGAGCGAAAACAAAATATTGGGAATTATCTACTGGTTCTAAAATTGGATATTCATTGCTAAATGCAAAAGGCCTAAAAAAGAAATTCCCAATAGTGTTTTTACAAGGAGGACCTGGTGCACCAATATTTGATTCAAACATTAAGTTATTATCAGCATTTTCTAATGAAGGTTACGATGTGTATTTATACGACCTAGTTGGATGTGGACATTCAAACAGATTGAAAAATATAAATGAATATACAGTTGAACGACATGTAAAAGACTTAGAAGAAATTATAAATAATATAGGGTCTGAGAAAGTAATTTTTATTGCTCAATCATGGGGTGCAATATTAGCTACAAACTACTTACTAGAAAATACGAATAAAGTGGACAGGATAATTTATACCAGTCCAGGTCCGATTCTTCCAATAAACTATAATTTAGAAAACAACAATTCTCCCGATAGTTTAGATTTAAAGAAACCAATATTTACTAATGCTCAGGGAAATAAAAAAGCATACAATCTAAAAGCATATATTGCTAAATATTTTGCTGAAATATTAGGCCTAAAACTTGTGTCGGATAATGAGATGGACAAGTTTGCATCTTACCTTAATTATGAATTGAGTAAATCTACGTTAGTTGATCCTACAAAAGTTAAATACAGAAGTGGATATGGTTATTATGCAAGTGTAAAAACTGTTCAGAGTTTTGAAAATATAATAGATCGACGAGATGAATTGTCAAAAATGGAAACTCCTATTATAGTTTTGAAAGGTCAATATGATGGAATAAAATGGGGATATACGGAAGAATATTTAAGATTATTTAAAAATCATGAATTGGTAATTATCCCAGATGCTGGACATACTTTAACAGAACAGCCTAGATTATATATCAAAACAATTACAGAGTTTTTAAAGAAAAATAAATAGTAATTCTTAAATTGATTTTTTAATTTTTTAAGCTATGAACAATATTCAATTTACAATTAGTATAAATGCTTCTGCAAGTAAAGTATTCGACACTATGCTAGGACTTAGTAATAAATCAACTTACGAACAATGGACTGCATTATTTAATCCTACTTCTACATATGAAGGTAAATGGGAGAAAGGAAGTAAAATGCATTTTGTTGGTGTGGATGAAAATGGAGAAAAAGGTGGTATGGTTTCAGAAATTGCAGATTGTATTCCAAATCAATTTGTTTCAATTCGTCATTATGGGTTATTGAAAGGTGATGCTGAAATCACTGAAGGACCTGATGTAGAACAATGGGCAAATGGATTCGAGAACTATTCATTCGAAGAAAGAAATAGCGTTACAACTGTTACTGTTGCAATGGATGTTAACGACGATTTCCTAGACTATATGAATGAGACTTATCCATTAGCTCTTGCAAAGCTTAAAGAGATTTGCGAGTAAACTAAAACGGACTAATAAAATCTGCAAATAATGGCAAATCTTTGTCTTTATCAGAAATAAATAATCCCTCTACTTTCCAGTCAATTCCTAAAGCTGGGTCGTTGAAGCGAACTCCGCCTTCAGAATCTTTATGATAATAGTTCGTGCATTTATAGCAGAAAATTGTATTGTCTTCTAAGGTTGAAAAGCCATGTGCAAAGCCTGGTGGAATAAAGAATTGGGTTTGATTCTCAGCATTTAGTTCTAAAGCATAATACTGACCATATGTTGGTGAATCTTTTCTAATATCAAGAGCAACATCTAAAACTGCACCTTGAACAACTCTAACTAATTTACCTTGATCGTATGGTGCTTTTTGAAAATGTAAACCTCTGATAGTTCCACGTTGAGATAAGGATTGATTATCCTGAACAAAGTTTACATCAATATTTAATTTTGAAAAAATATCTTCTCTGAAACTTTCGAAAAAATATCCTCTTTCATCTCTCCAAATTTTAGGTTGAAGAATTAATAGACCTTCTATATGGGTTTTAGTAACTTCCATTATTCAATAACATCTAAAATAGTGCGGAATGCTAAATATTTATTAGCAAATAATCGATCTACATCTGCTCTAAGTGCAGGTGCATGGTTTGCAAGATAATCAGCTAAAATTTCATCACTTTCTGCAAAGTATTGAAATGAATATGTGTTACCATCCTGAACAGGGTCTTTCAATTTCATCATCTTATGCATCACGAAACAGCCTGTATTCATTACATCTGGAACGTGTACTGTTCTCATCCAATGTAACCACTCAGCATGTACTTCATCTGCTACATTTATCGTAACACTATATAATACCATATTAATTTTTTTACAAATTTATAAAATAAATCAACTTCCTCTCAATAATCTGAATCGCTTTCGAGCATCAACAATATATAAACTTCCAGGGAAATCTTCTATTAGCTGTTGATATGCTTTCATCGCTAATTCGGAATTTTTAATTTTATTTTCATAAATATCTGCAGTAGTAAATAAGGCATCATCAGCCCAAATTCCATCTTTATATTTATCAATAATAATTTTATAGAAATCAACTGCTTTCGCATAATGTTGTTGATTAAATTCTATACTCGCTTTTAACCAAAGTATATCATCGTCTAAATCATTTTCTGGGAATAACAAATCAATCGAATCAAGTTTTATAATTGCTTTTTCATATTGATGTTGGTAGATCAACAAATCTGCATTTGCATAAAGCCTAAGTGCTTGCTGATTGCTATCTACATTTTCATTATCAGAAATTAGTAAACTCAAATTCAATGCATCATTTGCAATAAGTTGAGAAGTACTTGCTTTTAAAATATCCAACTGAGCTTTCGACCAATCGAATTCTCCAGCATAATAAGATAACCTTGCATTTCTATATTTAGCCATTTGCCCCAAAGGCTCGTCTTTATAGGCTTTGTCGACTTGACCATAGAGCAATGCAGCTTCCCAAATTTCCCCACTGTATAAATAATAATCGCCTAAATCCAATTTACATTGAGCAAGGAATGATGTTATACCAAAACGATTATCAATAATTTTTTGTAAAATTCTAATGGCTTCTGGAGATTTATTCAAATACAAAGCCAGTAATTCTGCATACTCTCGCATAGATTCAGCGGTGTTTGATTGTTCACCTAAATCTTTGAAGTATGCTTTATAATCATTTTCGAGATTGATTAAATCTGATTGTGTATAAACACTCGTGGTAATTTTATCTTTCTGTGTACTTAGTAATAACTGGCGAGAAGGTAAATAGAATGGTAGCGCATTTCCTTTATCAACCACCGCTTTGAATGATTTTATGGCAACATCATATTGCTTATTGCTCTTACAATAATTACCAAGTGAATAAAGTCTTCTACCATCTTCATTCATACGTTTATCTAATGCTAAGCTTTGCATATAAGCAGCATCAAAATTTTGTTGTTGAATGAAAGTCCAGATTAGTAATTCAGAATAGAACTCCTGATCAGGGAATCTCTGTAAGCGCTGAATCAACACATTCTTAAGCATGTCGTAATCTTTCGCTTCGTTAAAATAATCCTGAAATGTTTGTTGAATTTGATCTACATCGTAGGCATTCTGTTCGAATAAATTTAATTGCTCTTCAATAATGCCTTGTTTATTATTCTGAAGACTGTAAATTTTAGAAGCATCTACACTCATTAAAGATGGATTATTCGTTAATTTTCTAGCTTTAAAAATTACTCTTAATCCCTCATTATATAATTGAGCTTCGGTAAATTTTGCACAAACATCAACCACTTGCATTAAATCAGGTTGAACTCTTTTTATAGCTTCTTCGTAATACTTATGTGCTTTACTAGTATCACCTTGCATATCATGAAGTAATCCTAAATCAACATAATAACTAGGATAATTATCGGATTTCTTGATGGTACGTTTAACTAGCTTTTCTGCATCATTGTATTTTTTCTGAATAACAAGACATTGAAAATATTTCGAATAGTATTCTGTATTAAGCGGATCTTGTTGATTTAGCTTAATATAAATAGTTTCAGCTTTATCATATTCACCCTTTTTAAAGTACTCTTTAGCCAAACTTTCGTTATTCGAACGTTGAGCAAAAAGAGTGATACAGCTCAGTAAGAAAGTAAGAATTATCGCGCTAAATTTTTTCATAATTTAAAAGCTAAAAATATCGAATATTTTTTATAATTATACCATAACGTTTAACGGGTAAAAATGGTGTTACAGCCCAAGTAAATAAGGCTTTAGAGCGAATATTTTATTAAATTCGAATCTATTTTGAACATTTTGAAACGATATTGCTACTATATCCTATTGCTTTTTACTCTTTTATCTGCGTGTAAAAGGGCTGAAAAGGAGTATGTTAAAATTCCTTTGGAGGATTTCTTTAGAAATCCTGAAAAGAGTCGTATGCAATTATCCCCAAATGGAGAATTTGTTTCTTATGTTAAAAACTATAAAAATCGAGCAAATATCTTTTGTGAGAATTTAAGTACTGGTATAGTTACTCAACTTACATTCGACACTACTCGTGGTATTTCTAACTATGTATGGGTAAATAATAAACAATTACTTTATTTATTAGATGTTGATGGAAATGAAACATTTCATCTATTCTCTATAAATAATGATGGAAAAAACAAAGTTGATTTAACTCCTTTCGATAATATTCAAATGAATTTTATTGACATCGCTCCACAAAAGGATGATGAAATATACATCTGCTTGAATAAGCGCAATCCAGAAATATTTGATTTGTACAAATTAAACTACAATACTGGTGCACTGAAAATGGTGGACGAAAACCCTGGAAACATTACAGAATGGAGTGTTGATTTAGATGGACAAATTCGATTAGCGGTAAGTACTGATGGTGTAAACGAAAAGGTATTGTACAAGAAAACTACTTCATCACCATATAAAGAAGTATTAACTATTAATTTCAAAGAAACTTTTTATCCACTTTCTTTTACAAAAGATGGTCATAGTATCTACGCCCTTTCAAATATCAATAGAGATAAAGTTGCCTTAGTAGTATTTGATTTAGATTTAGCGAAAGAAACTAAAATTATTTATCAAGCAATTGATGCAGATATTAATGATGTGTTTATCTCTTATACCTCACATATGCCAATATACGCTAGCTATAGAGCAGGGCGATTAAAAACTCATTTCTTCGATCATACATTAGAAAATATTGAACAAGTTGCCAAGAAAATAGACGCCAATAGTAATTTCAGTATAATTAACAATACTACTGATGATAAAAAATATTTGCTGAAATTATACAGTGATAAAAATTCTGGAAGATATTTTACCTACAATGTCGAAACAGAAGAAATGAAAGAAATTGGTAAAACATCTCCTTGGTTAAAAGAAGAAAATCTTGCAGAAACGAATTCATTTGAATTCAAAACCAGAGATGGATTAACAGTTCAGGCTTACTTAACTCTTCCAAATGAAAAACAAGATAAATATCCATTGCTTGTTATTGCACATCAACATTTATGGCAAAGAACAAATTGGTCATTTAATCCAGAAGTGCAATTCTTTGCAAATCGAGGCTATGCAGTATTACGAGTAAACCATAGAGGTGTAGAGGGTTTTGGTAAAAATTTCCATGAAGCTGGTTTCAAAGAAATCGGAGCTAAAATGCAAGACGATTATACTGATGCTGTGTATTACCTAATAAAAAAGGGAATAGTAGATACTGCAAGAATTGGTATATACGGTATGAGCTTCGGGGGTTACTTTGCTCTTAACGGTTTGGTACGAGATTCAGGTTTATATAAATGCGCCGCTTCTTATTCTGGGTTCACAAATCTATTTTCATACTTAAAAGAATTTCCTCCATATTATAATCAATTCATAGAGATGATGTATGAAATGATTGGAAATCCAGAAACTGATGCTGATCATTTAAAAGAATGCTCTCCAGCTTTTCATACTGATAAAATGAAGTCTCCAATATTTATTGCACACGGAGAGAAAGATCGTAGAAGTAGTGTAGAAGAAATTAATCTTTTCGTGAAAAATTTAAAGAACGAAAAAGTTCGCGTGAATTATTTACTTGTTCCCGACGAAGGTCATGTGTTCAGAAAAGAAGAAAATAAAATTAATTTATATAGAGAATTAGAAATGTTCTTTGATGAAAATTTAATGAATAGGAAATGAGTCAGGTTCAAAAAAATTCTTATCGTAAGAACTACGCCTTAATACCAATTTTCATTGTTGTACTAACAATCACATTTTTTATTGCACTATTCTTTGGCTATAAATTCACTCAAAAGGTAATAGAATCGCAGTTTGTAACGGATAAGGTTGAAGTATTAGAAGATGCACTTAAACCATACAACGATTTTATTTTCACAAAGATTCCTCAGATTTCATTATACCAAGGCTACTTAGATTCTGTTTCGATGATAAGCTTATCGAATAATTATTTTAAGAACTATGCCATGATTAAGAATATCACCTTTTATGATATAGAGGTTGGTAATCTTCCTATTCTTGATGGTTTTCGTCAGGATAAATTTTCTATAGGTGTAAAATCTGTTTACAATATCGATTACATAAACAATAAACCTGAAGTAAGTTTAGTGTTCAAGAAAAATGTATCAGGGGAATTTACTGGTAAAGATGCAAATGATTTCAGTAAAGCTGTTATAAAATTTGCCGACTATATTAATCATTTCGATTCTACAAAAGAGATTAGTCCTGATGTTGTATTTAAAGTATTCTATTCATTCAACGATAAACAAGTAAGTTTTATTAATGTACCTAGAAATGCAGATTTAAGGGTCTATAGTGGATTAATTAACGATGAGATAAACACGAACATGGCTTATGATCAGGACATGTTAACTTTTCATTTAGATCCAAGCAAATTATCCATCATCAATAACAATCCGAATTTATACGAAAACATTTTAATCAGACCCGTAACATTCGATTCATTGTTAAATGATAGAAATTATTTTACTACAGGAATTGCATTGCCTGGAGCATTTTCAGATTATCAATTGTATTTTGTATCGTCGAAAGCATTTGTAAATAAAAGAATAGGAATGCTCTTTACTCCAATAGCTATTGGTATCATGGCAGTTTATCTGATCATGCTTTTCATTGCAATTTTAATTTATAGAAACTTAAATATCAATGCAAAATTATTTAAGTTACAATACGATTTCGTAAATAACCTTACACATGAATTTAAAACGCCAGTAAGTGTAATCAAGATTGCTGCAAATAATATTAAAACTCAACCGGTATTAAACGAACGCGATAAAGAGTTATATGGAAGAATATTAGACGAGGAAGCGGATAAATTAAACGACCTGTTGAATAAACTTTTATCCTTAACTCAATTAGAGAATAGAAGCTTAATCATCAAAAAAGAAAAAATAGATCTATATGATTTCTGCAGAGATATAGTAGATGCATATCAAATTAAATATCCTGATTTTAATATTGAATACTCTGTTCAAAATATTTTATACTATGATGGAGATAGAGTTTTACTTTTCAGTTTATTCCAAAACTTAATTGATAATGCTTATAAATATTCAGCATTGGATAAAAAGTATTTACAGATAAAAGTTAAACGAATAAAAGATGAGTTGGTTATAACCTTCACAGACAAAGGAATTGGAATACCCAAAAATGAGATGGAAAATGTATTCAATAAATTTTATAGAATCGAAAATCAGTTTAACCAGCAAGGTAGTGTGGGCATAGGTTTGGCATTCTGTAAGGAAGTAGTTAAATTTATGAAAGGGGAGATTTCTGTAAAAAGCGAGTTAGGCCATGGATCTGAATTCAAAATAATTTTACCGATAGATTAAACATAATAAGCTTGTTACAAAAACATATCGATTTGTATAATAGCTTTGCAAAATAAAACCAAAACAATGGAAAAGCACCAAGTTAAAATTGCGATTGTAGAGGACGATGCTAACTTACGACTATTAGTTAGTCAACGTATAGCCTCAGAAGGATACCAAGTATTAGAAGCTGCAGACGGCACGAGCGGGGAAGAACTTATCTTGAGAGAACAACCACATATTGTTTTATTAGATTGGATGCTTCCAGGTAAAACAGGAAATGAAGTTTGCACCGCAGTTCGCGAAAAAGATTTCACTGGAATTGTAATTATGATTACTGCGAAAGCACAAGACGTTGATAAAATTGACGCCTATAACTTTGGAGTTAGTGATTACATTACAAAACCATTCAACATGGAAGTGTTGATGGCATTGCTAGAGAATAAAGTGAAATTTATTGTGAACTCTGATAAAACAGATATCATTAAGTTCGCTAACATGGAGCATCATCCAAGTACGCACATGTTGATGCGTGATGGTAAAAAAGTAGAGCTTACCATTTTAGAAAATCGAATTTTATTATACTTCTTGAAAAATCAAAACAAGGTTATCAATCGTGATGAATTGATGATGGTTGTTTGGGGATATAATTCAGATGTAAACACACGTACGCTCGACATGCACATTGTTCGCTTACGTAAGAAAATAGAAAACAATCCAGAACACCCTATGCTATTACAAACGGTGAGAGGTGTGGGGTATAAGTTTGTGCTTGAATAGAGTATTGGGTAGAGAGTAATGGGTAGTGGGTAGTGAGTAAAAAAAAGCTAGTTTTTTGAAACTAGCTTTTTTTATGCTATGTTCTTTATGATATCTACTGCATTTTGAAATCTGATATCACCAATACCTTCTATAATGGCGTAATTAGTACTTTTCTCTTCCATCAATTTAGCATACCAGTTCATAAAGTAATCCCTTTTATCGGGGAAATTTCGAAGTGGATCATCTTGCCAGGGCAAATCATCTTTCATCAATAAATAAAAATCGTAATTACGAGTTTGATATTCTTGTTCTACTTCCGCGGGGCAATAACCAAACACATGCTCGCACCAAACTTTAACGGTGATGATTGTTGTATCGCAAAAAAGAAAAGGATGATTTTGATGTAGTGCTTCTTCAGATTTTTTTTTCTCTAATGCTATTTGACCATGAAACATGTTGAGTTCATCTTCAATGGTACAATCTCTATCGAGGTTTGCGCAATATTCTCTTGCATACTCTGGCACCCATAAACAATTAAAATGCTCAGCAAGATATGCAGACATTTCCGACTTACCTGTCGACTCCGGACCAATAATAGCAATTTTAAGCATTCAATTGTTTTTTCCAATCGCGTAATCCTATATAAGCTAAAGCTATTAAAATAGAATAAAGCACGGCGGTGAGATACGCTTCTTTAAATAAATATAATATGATGTAAGAAAGATTAATAACAATCCAAAAATACCAATTTTCGAGAATCATTTTTGCCGATAGTATTGAAGCGACAATGCTTGCAACGAAGAGAATACTATCGTATTCAGCATAGCTTGAATCAGTAAATTTCAAAAGTAATTTCGAGAAGATCAATCCTGAAAAAGAAATTAAAAATAATAATCCAATGATATCCTTTTTCTTTATCGTTCTAACTTTTAAATTATGTTCTGCATGTAATGTTTTGTTCCAGTTGAACCATGCGAAAATTGAAGTAGCAACAAAAAAGAATTGAAGAATAGAATCGGCGTATAATTTTATTTCGTAGAAAAAATAAGCATAGGCCAATGAACTGATGATCAGTATTGGCCATGCTATAATATTTTTTTTGGCAGTTAAATAAATTCCTAGAACAGCTGTTATGAATCCAATGATTTCAATAGTGTTCATCAGAATATTATTTACTTAAATACATCGATTTCTCTTTGTAAAGTTGACGGAAATAAGGGTCTTCTAAATCTTTAATGAAACGAATGGCTTCTCCAGTAGATCTCATTTCAGGACCTAATTCTTTTTTCACTTCAGGGAATTTATGGAATGAGAAAACAGGTTCTTTAATTGCATAACCAGAAAGCTTACGTTCTATTTTAAAATCTTTTAGAGTATTTGCACCCATCATTACTTTAGCAGCGATGTTGATATAAGGAACATCGTATGCTTTCGCGATAAATGGTACAGTACGAGATGCTCTTGGATTTGCTTCAATCACATATACATCTTCATTCTTAATAGCAAATTGTATGTTCAGCAAACCTAATACATTCAATGCTTTCGCAAGTTTGATTGTATATTCTTCCATTAAGCTAATCACTTTTGGTGATAAAGAAAAAGGAGGAAGTACAGCACTTGAATCTCCAGAGTGAATACCAGCAGGTTCGATATGTTCCATCAATCCTACGATGTGAACATCAGTTCCATCGCTTATAGAATCAGATTCTGCTTCTTCAGCACGATCTAAGAAATGGTCGATCAAAATTCTATTTCCAGGAATATCTCTTAATAATTTAACAACTGCTTTTTCTAATTCTTCGTCGTTAATTACGATGCTCATACCTTGTCCACCTAATACATAACTAGGGCGAACTAAAACTGGGTAACCAACTTCATTAGCAACTTTCAATGCTTCTTCAGCAGTTTCAGCTACACCATATTTCGGATAAGGAATTCCTAAGTCGTGAAGTAAGTCTGAGAATCTACCGCGATCTTCTGCGATGTCCATGTTATCATAAGAAGTTCCGATAATTTTTATTCCATTACGATGTAAATCTTCTGCCATTTTCAAAGCAGTTTGTCCGCCTAACTGAACAATTACACCTTCTGGTTTTTCTAAATCGATAATCTCTCTAACATGTTCCCAGAATACTGGTTCGAAATATAATTTATCAGCCATGTTGAAATCGGTAGAAACTGTTTCAGGATTACAGTTAATCATGATAGCTTCATATCCCGATTCTTTTGCGGCCATTAAACCGTGTACACAAGAGTAATCGAATTCTATACCTTGTCCGATTCTGTTTGGACCAGAACCTAGAACAATAATTTTTTTCTTTTCAGAAACTTTAGATTCATTTTCGCCTTCAAAGGTTGAGTAGAAATATGGAGTTTGAGCTAGGAATTCCGCAGCGCAAGTATCTACCATTTTATAAACTCTACGCATTCCTAAAGATTTTCTTTTATCATAAACTTCATCTTCAGTTACACCAAGTAAGTATGCGATTTGTAAATCTGAAAATCCTTTTTGTTTTGCGTTGAATAAAACTTCAGTAGGAATATTATTTAATGAATAGCGTTTTACTTCTAATTCAATATTTACAAGTTCATTAATTTGCATTAAAAACCAACGATCAATTTTCGTTACTTTTTGAACAGAAGTTACCGGAACACCTAAACTTAAAGCATCGCGTACATGGAACAAACGATCCCAGCTCGCGTTCTCCATGCCTTTCATTATTTCCTCTAAGTTTCTGCTTTGCTTACCATCAGCACCTAAACCAATTCTGTTGATTTCTAAAGATTGACAAGCTTTTTGTAAAGCTTCGCTGAAGCTTCTACCGATAGCCATTACTTCGCCTACCGATTTCATTTGTAAACCTAAAGTGCGGTCAGCTCCTTTAAACTTATCGAAATTCCATCTAGGAATTTTCACGATAACATAATCTAAAGAAGGTTCGAAGTACGCTGAAGTAGTTTTAGTAATTTGATTTTCGATTTCATCTAAGTTATAACCGATAGCCAACTTAGCTGCGATCTTCGCGATTGGGTAACCTGTAGCTTTAGATGCTAAAGCTGAAGATCTAGAAACACGTGGATTAATTTCGATTGCGATGATTTCTTCATTCTCAGGATTTACAGAGAACTGAACATTACATCCACCTGCGAAATCACCAATTGAGCGCATCATTTTGATAGCATGGTTGCGCATTTCTTGATAACAACGATCAGATAAAGTCATAGCCGGTGCAACTGTTATAGAGTCACCAGTATGAATGCCCATTGGGTCGAAGTTTTCAATTGAACAGATAATAATGATGTTATCATTATTATCACGAAGTAATTCTAATTCATATTCTTTCCAACCTAACACTGCTTGTTCAACAAGAACTTCGTGAGTTGGAGATGCTTGTAAACCATGGTTTAAAGCTGCATCGATTTCATCTTTACTATGTACGAAACCACCTCCGTAACCACCAAGTGTGTATGAAGGACGGATTACCAATGGGTAACCGATTTCTTGAGCTGCCTCTTTACCTTCTAAGTAAGAGTTAGCGATTTTCGAATTGGCAATACCAACACCAATTTCAATCATCAATTTTCTAAACTCTTCACGGTTTTCCGTTTTTTCGATGGCATCAATTGCCACACCTTTAATAACGACACCATATTTTTTCCAAATTCCACGTTCGTCTGCTTCTTTCGCAAGATTTAGAGCAGTTTGTCCACCCATTGTAGGAATTACAGCATCAATTTTACGCTCTTGTAAAATTTGCTCGATAGATTCGCATGTTAAGGGTAACAAATAAACATGGTCAGCAATAACCTTGTCGGTCATGATTGTCGCTGGATTCGAATTGATAATGGAAACCTCAATACCCTCTTCTTTAAGAGATAAGGCTGCTTGAGAGCCAGAATAGTCGAATTCGCAGGCTTGTCCGATGATAATTGGACCTGAACCGATAATTAATACTGATTTTATGGATTTATCTTTTGGCATAATAGGAAGGCTAACTATAAATTGGCCAAAGGTATTCTTTTTTTCTAAATGTCGAAAGGCCGAAAGGTCGAATTATAGAAAATACTATGAAATAATTTTATAGATGTCGCGATAGTTTCTTCCTAGTCCGTCATAGTCAAGTCCATAGCCCAAAACGAATGCCTTAGGAATTTCGAAACCTACATATTTAATATCAATCGGACTTTTTAAGGCTTCTGGCTTAAATAACAAACTGCATATCGCTACTGAAGCAGGCTGAAAGGCTTTTATTTCATTCAATAAGAAATGCAAAGTGGTACCTGTATCAACAATATCTTCTACAATAATAACATGCTTGCCTTCTATCTCTTTTGCAAATGGAAGTTGGAACTCGATTTTTCCAGTACTTTCCATACCATGATAAGATTTGCATTTAACGGATTGCAAGGTGCAAGGACTTGTAATATTTAGTAATAAATCAGAGGTAAAGAATAGGGCACCATTCAACACGGTTACAAAGCAAACTTCTTTATCGCTATAGTCTGATGTAATCTGATTAGCTAATTCTGCAATTCTATTTTGAATTACATCCGATGAAATATAGCGTTCGAATTTTTTATCATTAACAATAATGTTGGACATGCTACTAAAAATAAATTTTGCTAAAAATGGGCAATTAAATACTAAATGATTCCTATTTGAACATAAATTATCAAATAAATTTCAAATAGATGAAATTGATAATAGGAATACGAAGCCTAAAGGGGGATTTGTTGCTTTAATGCAGGTTTTTAAATAATCCTGCATAAGTGCGGTAAATTGGTGGCATGACTTAAGTGGTGCCACCAGTATTTTTCAAAAAAAAAGCCCCGAAAATTTCGGGGCTTCCATAATTATTTTAAAGCGATTAGATTGCTTTTTTCTCTTCACCAGCTTGAGGAACTAACACACCAACAGCTTCGAATGATAAAGAACTTTTATCTTCTTTTATGGCATCGATTTCTTCTTTAGAAGCACCACCATCTTCTGCATAATGTTTTTGATCAGCTACCGAAATAGTTTCGAATTTTGCTGTTCCTTGGAAGATAACTTCTTTACCTACCATTAATTCTTTATCAGCAGGAACAAAGAATCCGTAGTCTTTAAAAGTAACGCGCATCATTTCACCGTTACCTAAATCAACTTGCATCCAGCATCCTTTTTTCACGCATACATCTGATACTTTACCTTTGATTTTTGCATCGAATGTTGGAGCATTACCCATCTCAGCAACTAATGTTGTTGCATCCATCGCACTATCAGGAGTAATTACTTCGCCGTAAGCGTCGAATTTACCCATTGTCGATTCTACTACTGTAGAGTCAGTACTTGTACTTTTTTGAGGCTCGTTAGAACATGCTGCTAATATTGAAGCTGCTGCTAACATTAAGAAAACTTTTCTCATTTTATATAGTCTGTTGTTTGCTGCAAATATAGTGAATGCAATATTCAAAAACGAAATATACTCGTCTGAATTAAAGTTACCTATCCAAATAATTGTTGGAATAATTCCTCGAGCTTACTTAAAGGTACTATTTCAATATTGTACTTTTTGGTATCAATTCCTTTAATAGCATATCTAGAAACAAATATTTTCTCAAATCCCAATCGCTCTGCTTCAGATATTCTTTGCTCTATTCTGTTCACAGTTCTTATCTCTCCCGATAAACCTACCTCTGCAGCAAAACAGTGTTTACTTGAAATTGCCAAATCTTCATGTGAAGAAATAATAGCACTTACCACACCTAAGTCGATTGCTGGATCCTCCACCTTAATTCCTCCTGTTATGTTTAAGAAAACATCTTTGACCCCTAATCTAAAGCCACATCGTTTCTCTAATACTGCTAACAACATATTCATTCTTCGTGTATCAAATCCAGTTGCAGATCTTTGTGGAGTACCATAGGCTGAAACGCTTACCAAAGCTTGTGCTTCAATTAACATCGGTCGCATCCCCTCAATTGTAACTGAAATGGCAATCCCACTTAATTCTTCGTCTCTTTGAGATATTAATATTTCGGATGGATTAGAAACTTCTCTTAAGCCACTTCCTCGCATTTCATAAATTCCCAATTCACTTGTAGAACCAAATCTGTTTTTTATCGATCTTAAAATTCTATAAGTATGATGTCTGTCGCCTTCAAATTGAAGCACAGTATCCACCATATGTTCTAAAATTTTCGGACCAGCAATAGATCCATCTTTAGTAATATGACCAACTAAAAACACTGGAGTATTCGTTTCTTTCGCAAAACGAAGTAATTCTGCTGTGCATTCTCGAATCTGTGAAACACTACCTGGCGTTGATTCTATATGAGAAGAATATAATGTTTGAATAGAATCTACAATCACTAATTGTGGTTGTAATTCTTCAATTTGTTTAAAAATATTTTGTGTTGATGTTTCTGTTAGAATAAAGCAATTCGGGAATTCACTTTTCTGCATACGCATCGCACGCATTTTAATTTGCTGCTCACTCTCTTCACCAGAGATGTATAAAATTTTCTGATTTTTAAGTTGAAGAGCAACTTGTAATAATAAGGTAGATTTACCAATTCCTGGCTCTCCACCAATTAATACTATAGATCCTGGAACAATACCTCCGCCCAACACTCTATTCAATTCATCATCATGTGCATCGATTCTAACATCAGCATTTTTTTCAATTAGATCGATTGCTATAGGTTTATTAGCACGAGTAACATTAGAAGTACTTTGCTTCCAATCTGGCTTTGCAGTATTCTTCTCCACTACTTCTTCCACAAAGGTATTCCACTCCCCACAAGATGGGCAATTGCCCAACCACTTTGCCGCTTGATATCCACAACTCTGACAAAAGAAAACTGATTTAGATTTAGCCATAAACGAAGATAGCTTGAATATTGGAAAAGCTCAAATGAATTTATGTAACTTAGTAGGAATGAAAAAGTATGTTTTTATTTTTCTTTTCATCTTTCCAATAGGATTAATGGCTCAGTACAAGAACTCTAGTAAATTCCTTTACGGGAAATCTCGTTCTACTGTACCTTATTACTTATCCTTTCAAGCTGGAATTACCTCGAATAATTTTGTTTTCAATAAAGATTTTGATACCTACGGAAAAGGATTTGCTTGGGGCTTTAGTTTCGAAAAACCATTGGGCTATCGACCAGCATTAGCATTAACGATGCGTGGCATGGGGAAATATAAATCTCTTGGATCAAACATTGAAAATACAAGTTCGACTTTAACTTCCTCTTTCGATGTATCCTTAAATTTTTCTTATATGGTTTACGATTGGTATGGATGGCAATATAGAGTTGGAACTGGAATTGGATTTGTGAATAATAAAATGGATATCCGAGATTCTGCTTTAAGTACTGTGAAAACTTCAACACCAATTTTACCATTACAACTAAGTACTACAAGAGTTTTGAAAAGAAGATGGGAATTAGAATTTGGTTATCGTTATTACCTTGGATTAGATAATAAAATCGAGGGTATTGCTTTTAAAAACACCCTCGATAAATATTCTTTTTTATATGTTGCGGTTAAATACAGACTTGGTGAAAAAGATTATCGATTTAAAAGAAGCGACACCTGCCCAACTCCTGCTCAATAATTTCTGAATTTAATAATTAGTCATTGATCGTTAGACAGATTAACCAATTAATTTGGATGCTTCAGCTCTTGCTTTAGCCATAATGTCATCTGCTTTTTTATCTCCTTCCGCAAGAATCTTAACACATTTCTCATCCGTTTCTTTTTTCATTTTCTCTGCTAATTTTTTTGCAGCTGCTTTAGCAACCGGATTACTTGCTGATGAAACTAATTTATCTGCCGCTGCATATCCTTCTTGCTTTGTTAAGTCAGCAAGTTTACGAGCTTGCTCTTTTACTGCATTTGCTTGTGTTTGTGCTGCAGCTAAAATCTGATCAGCACGTTTCTTAGCTTCTTCTTTACCTCGAGCAATGGCCTCGTCTTTCTTCGTATTTAAAGCATCTTTTACTGCATTCTTTAAGTTAGAACCGATCTCTGCCATGCTTAACTTTACAGTTGGTTTGCTTACTAGTCCACCTACTAATGCATTTACATTGATGGCATCTGCTGGTGAGTAATTCGCACCATTAGAATTTAATTTTGAAGTTAATCCGTTCAACACACCAGTAGAACTTGCACCTAAAAAGTTCTTAGGTAATTTCAACTTCATTACATAATCTAACGTTTGATCTAATCCACTTGAACCTCCAATATTAATCGTTGCAATACCTGCATTTAAATCGAAAGGTTTAATGTTTACTCTACCATTTTCTATCGTAAATTGAAGTTTTGTATTCTTGATATTCAACTCTTTTAATTTATCTGACTTCAAGGCATCTCCCAATGTAATTAAGGTTTTTGAGCCTTTGATATTCGCGCCTAATAATTCCAATACTCCATCTCCTTGAGTGGTTGATAATACCGGACTCATATCTTTTCCAAGTATTGTATTGAAAGATAAACTTGTATTGAATTTACCAGAAGTATTCTCTGCAATTGGTGCTAATTTTTGAACAGTGTTAAATGTTTTGAATGCTTTTTGAATATCCATATTTTGAATAGCAAAATTCATATCCACATCTGGCTTCTCTAAATTTTGAGTACTATAATATCCATCCATCTTCACTGTTCCATCTAAGGTATTCATAGCTACATCTGAGAAATTTACTTTCTTATCCTTGATGCTAATACTACCTGCGATATTGTTAATTTCCATATTATCATAAATCACTTTGTTGATTTTAGAATTTAAAACGAAATCAATATTACCAGGAACTTCAAATACAGAAGCAGTATCTGGTGTAGTTTCTTCTTTTGTTTCTTCTGAAGCAGGGCCCATCATTTCATTTAATTCCAATAAATTAGAATTGAAATTTAAACGAGCTTTAATTGCTGAACCTTTCAAAGCATATCCTAAATAATTTTCCAAAGTACCGTTAGCACTGAAGTCACTCTTGCCATATTTAGCATTGAAATTGTTCATTACAATATTTTTTGGACTTAAGTCAAGGCTTGCAGTACTAATAGATAAAGGCATTGGCGACTCTTTACTACTATAGTTTAGGTTAGAAATACTGATATTCCCTTTTGCATCGAAGCTTTCGTAATTTCCTTTTTCAATAGTCGAAAGCTTTCCTTTCGCCATCATGTTCGCTTTAATCATACCCGAAAGTTTTGTTCCTTCTAGTGGTACAATTTTTAAAATGTTTGCTAAGTCAATACTTCCTTTAATTTCAGTTGATAAGTCAGGATCTGATTCTGGAGTTTTTAAATATAAACTTGCATCGAATGGTTCAGCTCCAAATTCAACATGCAATTTTTTCATGTCGATAATTGTATGATCGAACACACCATCTTTATCTTCAACATTTAATTGTAATTGAACATTATTTACACCAGTAGGTAAATCAGGATATTTGAAATTTCCATTTTCAACCAAAATATTTAAACCAAAACCTGGCATAGAAACAGCATTCAATCTACCTTTATAATAGCCACTCAATGCAAATTTCCCATTTGCAGTAAGTTTATCAAAAGAGCTTGCATATAAAGCAGGAATAAGGGATAAGAAGTTTTTAAACTCAGATTTCTGAGCATCAAATTTTAAATCTAAATCGATATTTGTATCAGGCATAGCAACCATACCTGCAAAGTTGATCAGCAAATCGTTTAGATGAATAACATTATCTTTAAACGTAAATACAAAATCTTTTAAGTTCATATCGATTGCAGCATCTGCATCAACTTTTACTTTATTTAAATAATTCACTCCAGCATAACCAACAGTTAATTCGTCGGCTTCAGTTTTTGTTAATAATGTAAATAAATCTTGAGTGAAATCTCCTTTCCCAGAATGATTAACATTCTTTAAAGCTGTATAAAACGTCAATGATTTATCATCATATACTATACTAGAATTTTTAAGAGTATAAGAATTTAAAGCGATACTAAAGCTTGAAGTACTAGTATCTACAGTGCTTACAGCACTTGTATCTGTTTTTGCAATATCCCAATTTGCTTTACCACTTTGTAATACAACAAATTTTAAATCAGCATGATCTAAGTTTAATGATTTTATTTTGATGGTTCCTCCATTGATCACACTCATAATATCTACCACTACATTAAAATCTTTAATGTTTGCCATGGTATCATTTTTAAAAGAGTCGATACCTACAACGGTCAGATCCTCCATGCTAAAAGATAGATTCGGGAAACTACGAATCAAACTCAAACTAAAATCGCCGAATTTTACTTCTGCATTTACATTATCGTTAATGGTAGTTTTTACCTTCGCAATAATATCATCTTTATAAATTATTGGAAGTGTAATTGCAGCAGCAAAAAACAATACAACTATTAGGCCGACTGCCCATAAAACTTTCTTTAACATAGATTTAGGAATATTTTCAAAATTAATAAATACTTAACGAAGAAAAGAGAAAAAGCGTGTAAAGCTTATTTAAAAGAAATGTTTAGCTCCCTAGAATTCTCATCAATCAAGGAAATATCAACAATCATTAGCTTTTCAGGCAGTAGGGGTGTTACTTTTTCCGACCATTCTAAAAAACAATATTGATTAGAATATAGATATTCTTCTAATCCAAAATCAAATGCTTCTTCTAAGGAATTTATTCTGTAAAAATCAAAATGATATATAACACCTACTGTTGAACTGTATTCGTTTACAATAGAGAATGTCGGACTGCTAATATCATCTGTAGAGCCGAGTGATTTACAAAGAGCTGAAACTAGTGTGGTTTTTCCAGCACCCATAGAGCCGTTGAACAGAACAATCTTATAGTTAGAAAGATGTTCTTGAATAGCTTCAACGGCTTTATGAATTTCCGAAATAGTATAGTTCATATTATGCGCTAGCAGTAGGCACCTGACGATCAACTTTTTTCACTAGTCCTTGAAGTACTGCACCGGGACCAACTTCTGTGAATGAGCTCGCGCCATCAGCAATCATTGCTTTTACTGTTTGTGTCCAACGTACTGCACCTGTTAATTGAGCAATTAAATTTGCTTGAATGGTAGCAGGATCTGTTGTTGGCATTGCATTTACGTTTTGATAAACTGGGCAAATTGGAGTATTGAATGTTGTAGCTTTAATAGCAGCTTCTAATTCAACACGAGCTGGTTCCATCAATGGTGAGTGGAATGCTCCACCAACATTTAAAACTAATGCTCTTTTTGCACCCGCTTCAGTCATTTTAGCGCAAGCTTCGTTTACACCTTCAATGCTTCCTGAAATTACTAACTGACCAGGGCAGTTATAATTCGCAGCAACTACCACTTCATTTATCGATGCACAAATCTCTTCAACCTTTTCATCTTCTAAACCTAAAATTGCAGCCATTGTAGAAGGTCTGATTTCACAAGCTTTTTGCATTGCATTTGCACGTGCAATAACTAATTTGAAAGCATCTTCAAATGCCAATGTTCCATTAGCAACTAATGCTGAGAATTCCCCTAATGAATGTCCAGCAACCATCTCTGGTTTAAAGTCTGGAATTGTTTTCGCTAAAATTACCGAGTGTAAAAATATCGCAGGTTGTGTTACTTTGGTTTGTTTTAAATCTTCATCCGTACCATTGAACATTAAATCTGTGATTCTGAAACCGATAATTTCATTCGCTTTTTCAAACAAAGCTTTTGCTTCTTCGTTTTGTTCGTATAATTCTTTGCCCATTCCTACGAATTGAGCGCCTTGACCAGGAAATACGTATGCCTTCATGAGTGTTTAATTTTGTGCAAATATAACATTATTCAACTATTAGAAACTCCTATATTTACCCCATGAATTTAATAGAATCGCACCGTTGGGTATTAATCCGTTTAAGTATCATTACTTTGATATTTGCTGTTATTGCCTATTTAATGAATAATTACGCTTGGGAAACTCCTTTAAACCCTTTCTACCTTTTAAGTTTGAAGGCGGTTATACTAATGAATATTTTAGCAATTATTAGCTTCTTCTTTCTTAGTCCAAAAACAGATTTACAAGAAGATGAATACAAGGAACAACATCGTTTCGGTAAACTTTCTAGAAACATCTATCTATTTTCTATTTTGATGTATTTCACTGGCTTCATGACTTTCAGTTCAACTGCCGGAAGAGTATCGTATTTGTTTTTCATGCTTGGCTTAGTAACTATGCCTATTGCACATATATTATATGGCATTTGGATTAAAAAAATTACCTCTAGTAATTAAAATTTCTTTTCCCAATAGTCCCGATAATTATTGAGATCGGGGCTAATATCTCAATTCTGATTACTACATTTGCTACGTTTTGAACATTAAAGATTTATTTCAACTGTACAAAACCGACGAGCGCATATCCACCATTGCGAATGCCGTATCTGCTAAGAAAAATGCACATGTACATCTTAAAGGATTAGTCGGTTCTTCAGATGCCCTAGTATCGTTAGCTTTGTATTTCGTACAAAAGCAAGGGCAACTTATTGTCTTACCAGATCGTGAAGAGGCTGTTTACTTCCAAAATGACCTTGAAAATTTAAGCGACAAGAAGGTGTTGTTATTCCCTTCTTCTTTTAGAAAAGCTTTTGATATTACGAATATAGATAGACAAGCAGTACTTCAACGTGCTGAAGTTTTAAATGAATTAAAACATAGCTCGGAATACGGTAAACTTATAGTCACTTACCCTGAAGCCATCGCAGAGAAGGTGATGGATAAAGAAGCTCTAGAGGAATATACTTTAGAGTTGAAAACAAATGAGCGATGTTCTATTGATACCATCAACGATTTCTTAACCGAATATGAATTCGAACGAGTAGACTTTGTATATGAAGCTGGTCAGTTCTCTATTCGTGGTGGGATCGTCGATATTTATTCTTACTCTAACGAACTTCCTTATCGAATTGAATTTTTCGGAGATCATGTTGAGTCTATTCGAACATTTGATATTGAAAATCAACTTTCGGTAGATACCGTTCAAGAACTTTCTATCATCCCAAATATTCAATCACAAAAATTAGCTAATCATCAGGCTTCGTTATTACAATACCTCGATAAGAATACGAGCATTTGGTTTAAAGATGTTCAATTCACCTACGATATTTTAGATCAAGGAAAAGAGAAAGCAAATGAAATCTATGCTATACTGAGTAAAGATGATTTAATCCTTCATCCAGAATACATGGATCCCATAGATGTATTTCAATCGTCTTCAGAATTTAATATCAGTTTAAAAGATTTTGCTTGTGTAGAATTTGGGAAGCAGTTTTATTTTAATGCTGATGAGAGTATCATGTTTTTAACTCGTCCTCAGCCTTCATTTAATAAAGACTTTAATTTATTAATTCATAATTTAAAGAAAAACGAATCTGAAAATATTGCGAATTATATTTTTGCAGATCAAACAAAACAAATCGAACGTCTATATAAAATCTTTGAAGATATTTATATGGATGCAAAAGACGATAAGAAGAAAGTTAATTTCGTTCCAATTCCAATTTCTATTCGTGAAGGATTTGTTGATGATCAATTAAAATTTGCATTCTATACCGATCATCAAATATTTGATCGTTATTATAAATATAAAGTCCACAAAAACTATTCTAAGTCGCAAGCCTTAACATTAAAGGAGTTGCGAGAGTTGAAGCCTGGAGATTTTGTTGTTCATATCGACCATGGAATCGGAAAATATGCTGGCTTAGAGAAAGTAGAAGTAAATGGAAAACTTCAAGAAGCAATTCGATTAGTGTATGCAGATAACGATTTATTATATGTAAACATCAACTCATTAAATCGAATTTCAAAATATGCAGGTAAAGATGGTACTACACCAAAGATGCATAAATTAGGATCTGATGTTTGGGAGAAATTAAAAAAGAATACAAAGAAAAAAGTAAAAGACATTGCTCGAGATCTAATTAAACTTTATGCAAAACGTAAAGCACAATCGGGTAATGCTTTTATGCCAGATACTTATTTGCAAGTAGAATTGGAAGCTTCATTTATGTATGAAGATACTCCAGATCAGATTAAAGCTACAGCTGATGTGAAAAAGGATATGGAATCTCCGCATCCTATGGATAGATTAGTTTGTGGTGATGTTGGATTTGGTAAAACTGAGATTGCTGTACGTGCTGCATTTAAAGCTGTGAGTGATAGCAAACAAGTTGCAATTCTAGTTCCTACTACTATTCTAGCGATGCAACATTATAAAACTTTTAAAGAACGTTTAAAAGATTTTCCTTGTAATGTTGAATACATCAATCGTTTCAGAACAAATAAAGAGATTAAAGAAATTCTTCAGAAAACTGCAGAAGGAAAAATTGATATACTCATCGGAACACATCGTATCGTAAGTAAAGATGTAAAGTTTAAAGATTTAGGATTGATGATTATTGATGAGGAGCAAAAGTTTGGTGTAAGTACAAAAGAAAAATTAAAACAGTTCCGAGCAAACATCGATACACTTACTCTTACTGCAACTCCTATACCGAGAACATTACATTTCTCATTAATGGGTGCAAGAGATTTGTCAATCATAAATACTCCTCCTCCAAACAGACAACCAGTAACTACTGAGCTTCATGTGTTCAATGAAAAATTAATTAAAGAAGCGATTGAATTTGAAGTAGAGCGTGGCGGGCAAGTTTTCTTTATACATAATAGAGTTCAAGATATTGCACAAGTTGCTGGACTAATTCAGAAAATTTGTCCGGATGTACGAATTGGAATTGGTCATGGTCAATTAGATGGCGATGCATTAGAAGATGTGATGTTGAAGTTTATGTCGGGTGAATATGATGTATTAGTTGCTACAACTATCATAGAATCGGGATTAGATATTTCTAATGCGAATACCATTTTCATTAACAACGCGCAGAATTTCGGATTAAGTGATATGCACCAGATGCGTGGAAGAGTTGGTCGCTCAAATAAAAAAGCATTTTGTTATTTATTGAGTCCACCTTTATCTGTATTAACACCAGAAGCAAGAAAACGATTAAGTGCCATTGAAGAATTTTCAGATTTAGGAAGTGGGTTTCAAGTAGCGATGCGCGATTTAGATATTCGAGGTGCAGGGAATTTATTAGGTGCTGAACAAAGCGGATTTATTGCGGAGATTGGATTTGAATTGTATCATAAAATTTTGGATGAAGCTATTCAGGAATTAAAAGATGATGAGTTCAAAGATTTATTTAAAGATCAACCAGCTCCACCACATGTTAGTTTTTGTCAGATCGATACCGACCAAGAATTATTAATCCCAGATGAATATGTAACGAATATTGCTGAGCGATTAAATTTATATACTGAATTAAATAAAATTGAAACTGAAGAAGGATTGAAATCTTTCGAATTGCAATTGTTAGATCGATTCGGACCAGTGCCTCGCCAAGTAAGAGAACTGCTGAATGCCCTGCGATTACAATGGTTAGCGAAGGCTATAGGTTTTGAGAAATTAAGTTTGAAGAATAATATTTTAAGAGGGAATTTCCCATCAAATCCACATTCAGGTTTTTACGAATCGGATACTTTCCGAGCAATTTTACAATTCGTACAAAAAAATCCTAGAGGTGTGAAGATGAAAGAAGGTAAAACAAGTTTACTAATGATCTTCGACCAAGTCAGTTCTGTATCGCATGCTATTGCGATTTTAACAGAGATGAGTGGTCAAGACAAATTTCAAGAAGCATGAGTTTAAATTTAGATATCAAGAAGATTAATGAAGATTGGAAAAATCTTTGTGAAAAAATTCAACAAGATTTTGATTCAGATGAACCAGATGTAAAAGTATTTCTATTTCTGATAGGAGTGCAAGAGCTCGGGCAAGGACCAAAGAAATTTTCGAAGCGACAAAAAGAAGAGTTGATGCACATTGCTACTTGTCGTTTAATGAGCGAAATGGGCTTTTACGAATTAGAAGGCTTAGACCAAGATGGTTGGCCACATTGGAAATCCGTAAAAGCTATTCCTGCTTATACCACGCTCGAGCAAGAGTTCCTACTCAAGCAATTGATTATACATTACTTTGAGGAGTTGGAGTAGTTAGACACATAGTGCCACCACTACACGTGGTGGCACTAATAGCAATAGCTAATACATAGTATTTAGTTATTCATAGCACGACTAAATAACACTTAATAGTACAGAGCTATTCATAGCACGACTACAGTCGTGCCATGAAGTAGTTAGACACATAGTGCCACCACTACACGTGGTGGCACTAATAGCATTAAATAAAAATAGTAGTGAGTTACTCTACTATAAACTTCTTCACTACTGAATATTTTCCGCTTTGAATTCTGTAGAAGTATTCTCCAGGTAGTAATTGCAATTGGTAGTTTTTATGTAGCTTCCCTTGTTCTATGTTTAAGTGTTCTTTGTAAATTTCTTTACCTAAAATATTGATGATAGAAATATTCACACTGCTTACTTCTATTGAGGTTCCGCTTACAGTAAATTCACCTTTGTTTTTATTAGGGAATAAATTTAAATCAATATGTTGAATAGGATTTTTAGAAATACCAACATTGATATCTACTAAATCTGTTGCCCATATTCCTCTTCCGAAAGTTGCTGCGAATAATTTATTTGAATCAGCATGAATTTCTAAATCACTTACAATAACATTAGGTAACAAGTTGCTATACAATTCCCATTTGTTTAATCCATCGTATGTGTAATATACACCTGCATCTGTTCCAATGTAAACGATGTTTGCAGTAGATCCATGTTGATGTAAAATTGCATTCACTGGAATGTTTGGTAAATTCATGGAAACATTTGTCCAAGTTGCTCCTGCATCTGTTGTTTTAAACACTTTCACCCCTGAAGCAAAACCACTGAAACAAGCCCAAGCCGTTTGAGGGTTAACATTGTCTACAGTGATAGAAGTACAATACAATGAATCCGGTAATCCTGCAGTTCTATTCGACCATGAAGCACCAGCGTTTGTGGTAACAAAAAATTTCATGGGTTCATTTTGTTGATGAACAATTCTTTTCGCTGCATAAATATAATCTGTATGTCCAACTGAAAAATCGAATGCTGAAATTACAGCACCAGCGCCTGAACTCATAGTAGGGAATGCAGAGATTGGATCGAATGTCATACCTTCATCCATCGACACATGCATATTTTCATATCCTGCATAAATAACTTCAGGTGCATCAGGATCTAATTTAATTGGAGTTGTCCATTCTCCATCTTCACCATTACCAATATTCAAATAATTAAATGATTGACCACCATCTAAGGATTGAACAATATTTCCATATTGAGATGAACCGTATAAAATATTTGTATCTGTTGGATGTAGTGCACAATCCATTCCATCACCACCAATCATGTTCACCCATTTACCATCACTTTTGTAGAAGGTTGAATTATCTTGTGCTCCAGCGATTATATCACCAAAACGTTTTCTAATTGACAATCTATAAAATGAAGAAATTTGCATTCCACTTCCTATAAATTTCCAGCGTGTTGGCCAAGAATAATTGGGTTCTGAATTTGCTGAAAACCACGAACCAATAATTGCAGAATCTGTACGATATAATCCACCATCATTAGAAACATAATAAGCATTGTTTAGTGGATTGTATTTGAATTGATGTTGATCAGCATGTAAATATTGTCCATAGTATGGTAACCAATACGACATACCATCCCATGTTACACCTCCATCTGCTGAGCCCCACATATTAATACCACCAACATATACTTTGTTTTTATTCTTCCCATCAACTACAATTGCTAAATCGTAAGTTCCTTGTCCACCACCGCCGGCACTATTATCCCAACCTAATAAATTATAATTTGATGAATTTGAATATTGTTTAGTCCATGTTGAACCTGCATTCGTACTTCTATAAAATCCTTCTAAACCTCTATCTAAACCACAAGTAATTGCATAGATATAATTCGTATCACTTAAAGAAATAGCCATTTCAACTCGTTGAGCTTGCTGTGCTGGAATATTAGTAGTTAAAGTAGTCCATGTTTCACCGAAATTAGTCGACTTCAATATACCAGCACTTCCTTCGTTTAAAGAAGCAATAAATCCTGTACTTGCATAAAGAGTATTTGCATTTTTTGGATTCGCTTCGAAATCCCAAATAATTGAATTGTTCTTTTTAGTCCATGTTGCTCCTGCATCATATGATTTATAAATACCTGAAATGCCTACAGCTACTAGCTCTTGTGAGTTTGCAGGATTTACCATTACTCTTCTGATTAACGATTCATCTAAGGTATCTAAGGATAAACTCAAACCAGTTTCTGTCCAAGTATTTCCTCCATCTATTGTTTTGTATACTCCGATACCATAATGAGTATGACGTTTTCTTCCATCCGATTTTAATGAAATTCCTAAGTAACCATAATCTCCAACAGAAATATACATCGTATTTGGATTCGTTGGGTCAATGGCAATATCACTAATTCTTATAATTGGTAATTGATCTGTTAAAGGCGTCCATGAAGCACCTGAGTTTGTCGATTTCCAAACTCCACCTTGTGCAACTCCAACAAAAATTGTTGCTGAATCTGCTGGGTGAAAAGCGATGCAATTAATTCTACCCATACCATGCGAAGTAATTTGATCTACTGATGGCGGTAATTCTGAAGGACCATAAGGCATCCAGTTGGCGTTGCTATTTTTACTAGCAGTATTTTTCAAGGATTGAATCTTTTTAGCTTCATCAAAAAATATCTTTGGATCAGCTAATTGTCCACTTAATGGCGTTCTTTGCTCGTAATGCGATTCCCAACGTTTATACCATTTCCATCCTCTTGTTTGAGAAAGGTCGTGGTTGTGTTTATATTCATCAAATTCTGAAAGCAATTGGGTAAAACTGCTAGGTTTTTTATTTTCATTCGATTTAAATACCTGAGAGAAGCTAATCGATGGCAATAAAAATAAAAGTAGAAATGCTCTTTTCATGAGTTGATTATCTAATTGTATTTCATAAATTTAACAATTCTAATGCCAATTAAATAATAATACTGTGAATAAGGTTCTGATTCGTAAAAATATTCTTGAGCAACGCGAAATGTTGAGTGAGGAAAATAAATGCGCTTTACTTCAAAGTGTGATTGATCAAATGAATCAATTTGATTTTTCGAACATAAAAGTTATTCATATATATTTACCCATAAAACAGAAAAATGAAATTGATACTTTCCCTATCATCAATTTCATCAGACTTATTGCTCCAAACATTACCATTGTTATTCCTAGAAGTAATTTCAAAACTTTTGAAATGCAAAATGTTATTTGTGATTCAAATACTATTCTCAACGAGAATAGTTACGGAATTATGGAACCTGTAGATGGAAAAATTATTCCATACGAAGAAATAGATATGGTTATTTGTCCATTGTTAACTTTTGATAAAAATGGATATCGTGTTGGATATGGAAAGGGTTTCTATGATCGCTTTTTATCGCAATGCAGAAAAGATGTTATTAAAATTGGATTGAGCTATTTCGAACCGATTGAAAAAATCGAAGACATCGATGAGCACGATGTAAAATTGAACTACGCTATTAGCCCTTCAAAACTCTGGGCATTTTAAATATTGATTATCTATTAATATGCTAATGTCTCTCAAACCACAAGAAACATTAACATATTAACATCCCGATAGCTATCGGGATAACGTATTAACAAATTAATCTTATTGTTTCACACGCTCAACATAGTCACCCGTACGAGTATCTACTTTTACGCGATCACCTTCGTTGATGAATAAAGGAACACGAATTTCTGCACCGTTAGAAACAGTTGCAGCTTTTGTTACGTTCGTTGCAGTATCACCTTTAACAGCAGGTTCAGTATATGTAACTTCTAGTTCAACATGAGTTGGAGCTGAAGCTAAAATTGGTTCATCACTTTCGAAAGCGATAATTAAGTTCATTCCTTCTGTTACAAATTTCGCAGAGTTACCAAACAAGAATTTAGGAATATTGAATTGCTCATAAGTTTCATTGTCCATTACAACAAAGAAATCTCCATCATCATATAAATATTGATAATCTTTAGTTTCAACTCTACAAATTTCCACTTCCTCATCTGTACGGAAACGGTATTCTACTAATTTACCAGATTTAACATTACGCATTCTTGCTTGATAGAATGCACGTAAATTTCCTGGAGTACGGTGAATAAATTCTTCTACTGATACTAAGTCACCGTTGAAACGCAACACATTTCCATTTTTTACATCGGATGCTTTTGCCATATTATTTTTATTTAAAAATTTCTTCTATAAGGTTGCAAAGATAATAAAATTAGGCTTTTAAACTGACTTATAATCCATTATCGAAATGAATTTGTCGCAAATTTCATATTCATATTCTTGATTAGAACAGATGATAAGGGTTCTTTGCAGGGTATACTTTTCTAATAAGCCTTGATACCATGCAATGCCTTGTTTATCGAGGTTAGAGCAAGGTTCATCGAGAAGAATGCAAGCCACATCAGATAATATTGCTAAGGCTAATTTTAAGCGTTGCTTCATACCTGATGAGAAATATCTAATTTCTTTATTCGCTGAGGATTCTAATCCTAGTAGTGTGATGATTTCTGAAGTAGATAAATTTTGAAGTCGGCTTTTAAAAGAAAAATGATAATCAATCATTTCCATTAAGCTCATTTCTTCAATTAATTCTAAGTATGGAGATGCAATGCTGCAATGTTGAAATACATCTTCAACAGGAAGAATATTAGATTGATATAGATATTCTGTATTGCCTTCTGATGGACTTAAAATTCCTGAAATTACTTGTAATAAGGTTGATTTTCCAGAACCATTAGATCCTAGAATAGCCAAACGAGCTCCGCTAGGAATTTCATAATTGATATTCCTAAATACCCATTCACGATTAAATTTTTTACCGATTTGTTGAAGATTGATTTGCATTAATCTCTAGAGTAACCCTTCATGATACCGTTCGTAGAAGAATTAATAAACTCCAAAATACCTGCTTTTATTGGGCTTTCAGCGATTTCAGTTTCAATAATTGGAATCGCATTTGAAATTGAATGACCTTTAACATAAAGGATTCTATAAATATCTTCTATCTGACGAATTTGATCATCTGTAAAACCTCTTCTACGTAAACCAACAGAATTTATACCTACGTATGAAATTGGTTCGCGAGCAGCTTTAGTATAAGGAGGAACATTTTTTCTAACTAGAGTTCCGCCAGCAATAAATGTATGTGCTCCAATTCTTAAGAACTGACCAACAGCAGCCATACCTTCAAGAATTGCGTAATCTTCAATAGTAACATGACCAGCAAGATTAACACTATTTGCAAGAATGATATTATCTCCTAAAATACAATCGTGAGCAATATGAGCATAAGCCATCAGCAAGCAATTTTTACCAACGCTAGTTCTCATTCGATCAACAGTACCTCTATTGATAGTTACGCATTCACGAATAACTGTACCATCTCCAATTTCGACGATACTATCTTCACCTTTAAATTTTAAATCTTGGGGAATAGCAGATACCACAGCACCTGGAAAAATTTTGCAATTTTTACCAATTCGTGCACCATCCATGATGGTAACATTGGGGCCAATCCATGTGCCTTCACCGATTTCTACATTTGCAGAAATAGTTGAGAAGGGCTCAATAGTAACATTATCGGCTATCTTCGCTTTAGGGTGTACTGATGCAAGTGGAGATATCATTCGTTTAGTTTAGCTTTTTCTAACAATTTGTGCCATTAATTCCGCCTCCATCACAATCTTCTCTCCAACAAATGCAGTACCACGCATTTGGCAGATGCCTCGACGAATAGGAGCTATTAAATCGCACCTAAATATAATAGTATCTCCCGGAAGTACCTTATCTTTAAAGCGAGCATTTTCAATTTTCATGAAATATGTCCAATAATTCTCCGGATCCGGAACAGTATTCAATACTAAAATACCACCTGTTTGTGCCATAGCTTCAACTTGTAAAACGCCCGGCATTACTGGATTTCCAGGGAAATGCCCTCTAAAGAAATCTTCATTCATCGTTACATTCTTGATACCAACAACATGCTTTTGTGTTAGCTCTGTAATTTTATCAATTAATAAGAATGGTGGACGATGTGGCAAAATATTCATGATACCATTGACATCATAAATAGGAGTTGCACTTGGATTATAAGATGGAATATTCTTTTTAGCTTTCTCTTTTTTAATTAAAGCTTTGATTTTCTTAGCAAAAGCAACGTTTGCAGCATGACCAGGGCGAGCAGCCATGATATGCCCTTTTAATGGCATACCCACTAAAGCCAAATCACCAATTACATCAAGTAATTTATGACGAGCTGGCTCATTTTGGTAACGGAGTTCGATGTTATTTAAGATGCCTTCTCTTGCAACTGCGATTTTTTCTCTATTGAATAATTTCGCTAAATGCTCTAATTCTTCATCATCTACAACTTTATCAACTACAACAATTGCATTGTTTAAATCACCACCTTTAATTAGGTTGTGCTTCAACAACATTTCTAATTCGTGTAGGAAACAAAAGGTTCTACAAGATGCTATCTCTGCTTTAAATTCTGATATTGATGATAAAGAAGCATGTTGGCTACCTAATACTGGTGAATTATAATCTACCATTACGGTTACTCTATAATCATCGATATAAGGCATAGCCGTCATTTCAACATGACGTTCAGTTTCTTCGTAATAAATATTGCTCGGAATAACGAAGTATTCACGATCAGCTTCTTGATGAACGATGCCTACTTTTTCTAATTCTTCAATAAATGGCATAGAACTGCCGTCCATAATTGGAGCTTCAGGACCATTTAATTCAATTAAAACATTGTCGATTTCTAAACCTGCAAGAGCTGCAAGTGTATGTTCTACCGTAGAAACACTGGCGCCATTTTGAGTAATTGTAGTTCCTCTTGAAATGTCGGTAACATTATCTACATCGGCATCGATAATTGGGGAACCCTCAATATCAATACGTTGAAATTTATAACCATGATTTTCGGGTGCTGGTTTAAAGGTCATAGTAACCTGAGAACCTGTATGTAACCCTACACCTACCACTGTAACAGGGGCCTTTAATGTCGTTTGTTTTACGTTCATTGCTAACCTAATATTCTGACAAATGTATTCAGAAACGAGGTTTAAACAAAATCTTAAAGAAGGAAATTAGATGGTTTCTTTCAAATCGCGTATTAATTGCTCTAATTCTTCGATACGTTTTTCGAGTTCTGGCAATCGACGATATACGGCTTGCATTTTTAAAGAATCACGGAATGGCGATACAGGAGCCCCGTTCCACTGTTTATTTTCCTCTGTAATTGATTTGGATATACCTGATTTCGCGTTGATTTGCGAGCCTTTTGCTATATTAATATGCCCAACAATGCCTACTTGCCCACCTACGATACAATTCTCACCAATTCTCGTACTGCCTGAAACACCCGATTGTGATGCGATTACTGTATTGCTACCAATTTCGACATTATGTGCTATTTGAATTAAATTATCGAGTTTAACTCCTTTTTTTATGACTGTTGATCCTATAGTTGCTCTATCGATACTCGTATTTGAGCCAATTTCAACATCATCTTCAATAATTACATTGCCAATCTGTGCAACTTTTTGGTAAGATCCATCTGCTTGAGGAGCAAAACCAAACCCATCACTTCCGATTACACAACCCGAATGTACAATTACATTTGCGCCTATAACGCAATCTGAATATACTTTAGAGCCTGCAAATAATGTAGTATTATCAGCAATAGTAACATTATCGCCTATATATACTTGAGGATAAATTTTCACATTATTGCCGATAACAGCATTATTTCCGATGTATGAAAATGCCCCAACATAACAATCAGCACCTAGTTTTGCTGATTTGCTGATGAAACTAGGATCTTCGATTCCGTATTTATTTAGCTTGATGGTGTTATATTTTTCCAACAAAACAGAGAAAGCACTATATGCATCATCTACTCTGATAAGTGTAGAATCTACAGGCTTTTCTAATACTAAAGATTTATTGATGATGACCACTGAAGCCTCTGTAGTATAGAGGAATGGTTCATATTTTGGATTGGCTAAAAACGACAAAGCGCCTTTCTGACCTTCCTCAATTTTTGCTAATGAATAGACAACTTCGTCGGGATTACCTTCTAATTCGCCGTTGAGTAATACACAAATTTCTATTGCCTTAAATTGCATTATACAAAAATAAAATTATCCTTCAATGCTGCAAATCTATTATTCAATTATTGCTTAATAATTTGTTAACACTCTATTTATATTTTGGGTAACAGATGAAATGTTTCACCACATTTTTTGACAATGCTTCAAGGTTTAATCCATCAGATGAAATCGCAATGTCTTGTAAACCTTTACCTTTCGTTAAAATTAAGATTTTACCACTGTCCGGATTATAGGCGTTATTATTGATAATTCCTGTAAACACGAAGTACGGCTTAGCCTCCTCTCCCAAATTCCACTTTTTCATCAATTCTAGAGATTTTTGCTCCACATACTCCGGAGAAATGCTCTCATTTTGTATTTCGATGGAATAAAGTCGCCTGTTGATTAACTCAGAACACAGCTTAGATAAGACTGGATCAGAATCATCAATCCATACTTTAATGGCAGAATAAATATCATGATCATCGATGTTTGCAAAAGCATCTAAATACCTTAAATCACCTTTAAAATCATCTGCAGTTGGATTATTTTTCAAAAGAAATGAAAATGCTGGAGAAGCAAATAACTGATGACCTTGCACAGAAATTTCCTTTGCACGTTTTAGTATTTTCACTAATAATTGCTCTGCAGAGATAACTGTTTTATGGTAATATACTTGCCAATACATTAATCGTCGAGCAATCAAAAATTTCTCAATAGAATAAATTCCTTTCTCTTCTATCACTAATTGATCATCAATTACAAAAATCATTTTCAGAATTCTATCGAAACCGATTACTCCCTCTGATACACCAGTATAGAAACTATCTCGATTCAGATAGTCCATTCTGTCCATATCTAACTGACTAGATACTAATTGATGTAAAAACTTTTTAGAATATTTATTCTCAAAAATTTCAATCGCTAAAGTCAATGCTCCATTAAACTCAACATCTAATCTCTTCATTAATAAGATGGAAAGATCTTCATGCTGAATGCTTGGTACAATACAACTTTCTAGCGCATGTGAAAACGGACCATGTCCGATGTCGTGCAATAAAATAGCAATCGTAACCGCCTTTGCTTCATCCTCAGTAATTTCAATGCCTTTGTTTCTCAAAGTTTCAAGGGCAATTCCCATTAAGTGCATTGCACCCAATGCATGATGAAAACGAGTATGTAAAGCACCTGGGTAAACTAGATGAGTTAGTCCCAACTGCTTAATGTTTCTTAGGCGTTGGAAGTAAGGATGCTCTATTAAATCGAATATAATTTCATAAGGAACGCTTACAAAACCATAGACAGGATCATTAAATATTTTCTTTTTATTCAAAGCTCAACAATAAAACCGCTACAAATTTGTTAATTTTAACGGAAACCAGAAATTAATATAAATATATGCAAGAAACAATCATATTGTGGGCAGATGATGAAATTGATTTATTAAAACCGCATATCTTATTCCTACAAGATAAGGGTTATAAAGTTGTTAGCACCACAAATGGTTCAGACGCGCTCGATTTATTGAAATCTGAACATGTGGATGTTGTTTTCTTAGATGAAAACATGCCAGGTCTTTCTGGTTTAGAAACACTTCAAGAAATCAAAAAAAATAATATCGATTTACCTGTCGTATTAATTACTAAAAACGAAGAGGAATATTTAATGGAAGATGCGATTGGAAGTAAAATCGCAGACTATCTAATTAAGCCTGTAAATCCGAAACAAATATTATTAACGCTAAAGAAAATTTTAGATAACAAACGATTGGTTTCTGAAAAAACAAATTCAGCTTACCAACAAGAATTTAGAAATTTAGGGATTGCATTAAATGATGTTTCAAATTTCGAAGAATGGAAAGATGTATATCGCAAATTAGTTTTTTGGGAATTAGAATTAGAAAAATTGCAAGATTCAGGAATGCATGAAATTCTTACACATCAAAAACAAGAAGCGAATGCACTGTTTTCTAAATATGTAGAAAAAAATTATTTGAGATGGTTAAAAGAGCCTAACAATGCTCCATTACAATCACATCAAATAATGAAAACGAAAGTGTTTCCATTAATCAGTTCAGAAATTCCAACATTTTTTCTTCTTATCGATAATTTACGTTTTGATCAATGGAAAATAATTGCTCCAATTATCAGCGAATATTTTAGAACAGAAGAGGAAGATATTTATAGCAGTATTTTGCCAACTGCTACTCAATATGCAAGAAATGCAATATTTTCGGGTTTACTACCATCAGAAATGGAAAAACAATATCCTAAGCTTTGGAAAAATGATGAAGATGAAGGTGGTAAAAATTTATTCGAAGAAGAATTTTTAAAAACACAATTAGCACGTCATAGAAAAGATTTTAAATTTTCATATGTGAAAGTTGTCAATAATGAAGAAGGTAGAAATTTAGTTGATAGCATCAATCAAAAGTTTCAGAATCCTTTAAATGTTATTGTATATAATTTTGTTGATATGCTTTCGCATGCAAGAACTGAAATGGAGATTATTAGAGAACTTGCGCCTGATGAGGCTGCATATCGTTCTATAACTTTATCGTGGTTTGAACATTCACCATTATTAGAAGCAATTATTAAAATCTCTCAAAAGCCTGCACGACTAATAATTACTACTGATCACGGAACTATTCGTGTTAAAAATGCAAGTAAAGTAATTGGAGATAGAAGTGTAAATACGAACCTTCGTTATAAACAAGGGAAGAATTTGAATTATAACAAAAAAGAAGTTTTAGAAATTAAAAATCCACAAGAAGCTTTCTTACCAAGAGTGAATGTTAGTCAGACTTTCATTTTTGCAAAAGAAGACTACTACTTTGTATATCCTAATAATTACAACCATTTTGCAAACTTCTTTAGTAATACCTTCCAACACGGAGGCATCTCTTTAGAAGAGATGCTCGTGCCGTATGTTGTATTAACAAGTAAGTAATTAGAATTTGCAGTTTAAAGAAAACATATAGTTTCTTCCTGCTTGTGGGTAATAATAATTGTAATTGTTTTCAACACCACTCTCAATTGCTGAATAAGTGTATCCATTCGGTTCATATAATTTATTGAACACATTATTCACTTTAAATAAAATACTCATTGATGGTATAAAACCTTTCAATGTTATAGTGTAATCAACAAATAAATCGTTTACAAAAAATGCATTTATTTTTCTGTCTTCATTAGAAGTATTGTCCATAAACTGCTTCCCAACATATTTAGATTCTAATGTTGCGAATAAGTTTTGATAAATCTTGTATCTCAATCTTGAACTACCTATTACGTTAGGAGAGAATGAAATATCAGTATTTTTATGCTCACGCAAAAACACTCCGATAGTATTATAATCAGCATCATATTTACTTATTGACTCCGTGAAAGCTTTTATTTTATTTTGACTTAATGCAAGAGATGCGGAAACTTTCAAACGAGTAGTATAGTTGTATGATCCTGAAAATTCAATACCTGTTCTGTAACTTTTAGGAGTATTTATCCGAATGTATTCACCAACATTATTCACTTCACCAGTAAGTACTAACTGGTTTATGTAGTTCATGTAATATGCATTTACTTCAACTGCATATTTATTATTTCTCTTTTTCCAACCTAACTCTATATCACTTAATTTCTCTTCTTTTGGAGTAACATTATTAACAAAACCATTTACAAAATCATCTCTATTGGGTTCTTTGCTAGTAGCTCCATAGGTTAAATAAAGCATTTGAATATTACTGATGTTATAAGAAATACCAGCTTTAGGATTGAAGAAATTATATTTATGGGTTTGACCAATACCTATTCGATCTTTATTCATTCCTTGAATTTCATAATTCACATAACGATATTGTAAATCAATATTAACATTCCATTTGTTGTTAATTTCATAATTCGCTTTAGAATATAAGTTAGATTCATTTTTATATCCCCATCCTTCATACCAACGTGTTCCTGATCTACTATTCGAAGCATCTTTAGCCCAAATAATTTCACCAAAATGCAAACCTTTATATCTATTAGATGCACCACCGATTGTTAATTTGAATTTCGTATTCGGACTATATTCCCAGCTGTATACAAGTCCTTCAAATTCATTTTGCAGCCATCTTCTTCTTAATATATCTGTTTTAGAAATGGTATCGTTGCCAACAAATAAAGTATCCAAACCATAATTAGCATAATTTTGGTCATAACGAAATTCTTGAAAATAACCACGTCCACGAGTATAGTGATATCCTATATTTAAGTGATGTCTGCTATTTACTTTAAATGATTCGAAAATTTGATAATGGTCTTGCTGATAATTATCATATTGATCACTGTATTCAGCAGATATAGGATTGTATGTTCTATTTGTTTTTAAAGAATCTTCTGGTACACCATTCCATGCTAAATAAGTTTTTTCAAGATTTGAAAACACGTTGAATTTCAACAAGTGTCTTTTATTTCGATAAGAAGCAGATGTGAAAAATGATTTTAAAACTGCAGAACTATTATCGACATAACCTCTAGAAGCAATTTTAGAAAGACGACCACTAAAGTTCCAATGATCATGAATCAAACCCGTATTAACAGTGGCAGTATACTTTTCCATATCGTTACGTAAAAGTAGATTCTTAGCTTTATAACCACCTTGTGCAAAATTTACTTCAGCTGAGGCAGTATCAGCCATTTGTGTAGTTTGAATATTTATTGATGCACCAAAAGCACCGGCTCCATTCGTAGAAGAACCTACACCTCGTTGCACTTGAATGTTTTCTACTGAACTTGCAAAATCGGAAATGTTAACAGTAAATGTACCCTGCGATTCAGCATCGTTTAGGGGAATACCATTGATAGTTAAATTTGTTCTTTGTTGATCTGTACCTCTGATACGAATACCTGTATACCCAATACCATTACCAGCATCTGAAGTAATAACTACAGAAGGAATTTGATTTAATAAATAAGGTAGATCTTGACCGAAATTTGTTTTTTCGATGTACTGCTTATCAACCATACTGTAGGTGCCAGCAGTTTTTTCATTTACACGAGTTGCAGTTACAATTGCTTCTTCAGAAATAAATATTTTTTTCTTTAAGATGAAAGTGCTCTTAACATTTAAGTCGGCATTCTCAATTAAAGTAATAAATCCTACCATACTAATGTTAAGATTCACTTTGGGTTGTTTAACAGATAAGTTATACGTTCCATTCTCATCTGTTTGTGCAAACAAAATTCCATCAACAGAAATTGTTGCACCGGCTAAAGGTTTTTTTTGTTCATCAACAACCTTTAGGGTGTACGTTTTTTGTGCTTGCGCTGCAATGTTAATAAACATGAGGAGCGCCAATACAAAGTGTTTTTTTAAAAACATAATTAATTTTTTAATTGTATAAAACCTCAGACAATAAGGGATTGCTTGTCCTACAACGATTTTATTACCTCTTCCCTTCGTCGGCATTATCCGCATCAGGTTCTATGGGTTTAATCTCAGGCACCGTGTTATGGTACCACCCCTTTGAGTTAGGCAAATGTATATATATTTTTCTCCATCACATAATCGTTCAACATAAAATCACCATAGGGTATATCAATCGACTCTCTTACACTATAGTTTAGCTTTAAATAAAAATGATAAGCAGGATTATTTCTATTAACATTTAAAATGATGAATTTATATCCTTCAACTTTTAATATATCCTCTATATAATCTATCATTTGTTTTCCATAACCTTTTTTATGTGTTGATGGTAGAAAATATAATTTGTGAATTTTTGTGGTTTTCTCTGCTTCATGAATCATTTCACTGATAGAAGCAAAACCAACTGCTATGCCATTTTCTTTAGCGATGTAAAAACGATGCCCTAAAAAGTCCATTTGTTTCCATAAAGCTTCAGGTGTGTACATTTCCCCAAACATGAAATCGATCTGCTCTTTTGAGATGATATTTTCATAGGTTTTGAACCAAGTATTATAGGCAATATCCACAATATGAGGGATATCCTCGATGCTAGCTAATTTTACTTCAAACATATGCGCTTGATTTACTGATGATTATAAATTTTATATTAATTTTTTGCTGAATTTTAATTTCTTAACATAGACTTAACATTAAGTACTTACTTTTGCTGCAAATAAAACTAAAAATGTCACTAAACTCCATTTTTCAGTACTTTTTGCCTAAAGACAAAAAGTTCTTCCCACTTTTCGAAAGTGCAAGTGCAAATTTAATCACTCTTTCTGGTTATTTAGTAGAAGCAGTTAATGCAAGTGATTTAGATGTTCGTAATGAACTTATCAAGAAAATCGACGATTTAGAACATCGTGGTGATGAAATTACTCACGAGATTTTCTTAGAGTTAAGTAAGAACTTTATCACTCCATTTGACCGTGAAGACATTCATGCATTAGCATCGGCAATTGATGATGTTGCAGATTACATTCATGGTTCTGCAAACCGTATGTTATTATACAACTTAAACACAACTTCAGATCCAATGAAAAAACTTGCGGATCTAATTGCACAAGGTTGTAAAGACATCGACAAGGCTGTTACAGAATTAAAAGATTTGAAACACATCAGAAACGTTACTGATTCATGCGTAAGAATTAACAGCATGGAAAATCAAGCAGATTATGTATTTGATATGGCTGTTGCAGATTTATTTAAAAACGAAACAAACGCAATTAACTTATTCAAAGAAAAAGAAATTCTAGCTGCATTAGAAACTGCTACTGATATGTGTGAAGATGTTGCTAATGTTATGGAATCGATTATTGTTAAGCATGCCTAATAACATTTAAACATGAGTTTAACTTTATTAATAGTCATTATTGTCTTAGCACTTATATTCGACTATATCAATGGATTTCATGATGCTGCAAACTCAATAGCTACAGTAGTTTCTACAAAAGTATTAACTCCATTTCAAGCTGTACTTTGGGCAGCATTCTTCAACTTTTTAGCCTATTGGATATTTCACTTAAACGTGGCAGATACAGTTGCTAAAACAGTTAATACAATGCAAATTAACTTGGTTGTAATTTTAGCCGGAGTTGTAGCTGCAATTATTTGGAATTTATTAACCTGGTGGTTCGGTATTCCTTCAAGTTCATCTCATACATTGATCGGTGGATTTGCAGGTGCTGCTATCGCACATGCTGGTTTTAGTGTAGTAAATATGCAAGTCATAATTAAAGTAGCATCATTCATAGTGATTGCTCCTTTATTAGGTATGATCATGGCATACATCATTACAGTAATTATCATGTATATCTTTCAAAGAGCAACACCACACAAAGCTGATTCTTGGTTTAAGAAATTACAATTAGTTTCTTCAGCGGCATTCAGTTTAGGTCATGGTGGTAACGATGCTCAAAAAGTAATGGGTATTATTTCTGCAGCGATTATTGTTTATATAACTAAAAATCAATTAGACCCAAGTTCATTACCTGCTTGGTTAAACTTGAAATATGAAGTTGTAAATGGTAAAACTAAAATTTTAGAACCTCCTTTCTGGGTACCATTAGCTTGTTACACAGCGATTGCTGCTGGAACAATGTCGGGTGGTTGGAAAATTGTTAAAACAATGGGATCTAAAATTACTAAGGTAACTCCATTAGAAGGTGTTGCTGCTGAAACAGCTGGTGCGATCACATTATTTATGTCTGAGCACTTTAAAATTCCTGTATCAACTACTCATACAATTACTGGTTCTATTATCGGTGTTGGTTTAGCTAAACGTATCTCTGCTGTACGTTGGGGAGTAACTATTAGCTTACTTTGGGCTTGGATATTAACTATACCAGTATCTGCTACTATCGCAGCGCTTGTATATTATATCATGAGCATCTGGTTATAATATTTGTTTAGATGAGTTATTAATTTTCTAATAACTCATCTAAACTTTGTATTGCTACGAAATGATAATTCTTTCTAGCTTTCTTATAAATTTCCTTCGCAGTTTCCTTTCCCTCTTTCGTTTCTATTAATGCTGAATACAATGGCATAAGAAACTTTCTTCTACCTACTTTTACTAAGAATTTATCTAAAGCTGGATAATCTGCTTTGTATTGATGTTTAATAACATGCTCAAACCAGGCTGCTTGTAATTCAGAATTTCCACATTCTGCAAAATTGAATTTTGCTCTGAGTTCATTCATCTGTACTACATTTAATTCTTTTTGTAAACCCCTGATGAAATACAAATACTCATGACTAGACCAATTATTAAACGTTAAATTTTGTAAGCTAGTACCATTAGAATATTCAACTAATAACTTATTTACATTATCTAATCTTTTAGAAGTAATACTTGGAATATCTTTTGGTAAATCAGAATGATAAATCCATTCTTCAGCATTAATTTTTTTAGAAATCTCTGTATCGTTTTTAATTAAATTATCATTTAGATAAGCTATGAAACCCTTTGTATCCATCGTTTTGAAGGCATTCGATTGGAAATAATTCTTGAGAAATGCATCAAATTTTTCTCTTCCAACAATTCTTTCTATGTGTTTTAAAAACAATGCTCCTTTTTCATAAGCAATATCTGTTAGTCCATCATCTGGATCTCTATCTTTTAAATCTAAGTATAGTTTAGTGTCTGGATTATTCGGACCGAATGATTTTAATTCATCTTGTAAGTCTTGATAACCTAAAACTTGAAGCATATCATTATACTCTTTACCTTCGATAGCTTCCATTATTCTTCTTTCAAAATAAACAGTGAAGCCTTCGTTCAACCAGAAATCATTCCATGTTGCATTCGTTACTAAATTTCCCGACCATGAATGAGCGAGTTCATGCGCTAACAAACTAACTAATGACTTATCACCTGCAATTATAGTTGGAGTGGCAAATGTTAATTCAGGATTTTCCATTCCACCAAAAGGGAAACTTGCGGGTAGTACTAAAACATCATATCTATTCCATTGGTATTTCCCATACAAGCTTTCTGCTGCTTTTAACATTTTAGGCAGATCAACAAATTCCTTCGCGCATGCATCTAACTGATCAGGCAAAGCATATACACCTGTGTTTTCACTTAATGATTTAAATTGAAGATCACCTACCGATAAAGCCATTAAATATGAAGGAATAGGGCGGGTTTGTTTGAAATAATAAATACCAGAATCGTTTTTAGATTGAGGATTCTCGGCGCTCATCAATGCTATGTACTTTTTGGGCACTCGAACTTTTGCATCGTAAGTAAATCTAATACCAGGGCCATCTTGGCAAGGTATCCATGAGCGGGCTAAAATAGCTTGAGATTGAGTATATAAAAAGCTTGAATCTATCCATTGTAATGCAGCAGCATTTTCTGAACTTGAATATTCAATCGCAATATTTTTTGTATTAGCATTCAATACAATTTCTAATGCAGAACCCAATATTTTATCTCTATCTAATACTTTAAAATTCAATTCCTGCTGATTGTCTAGATCGGTTACTTTTGAAATCTTTAAATCCTTCGTGTCGAAATATATGGTATCCGAATTCAGATGCTCTTTAAGCGCATACTTTGCAAAACCAGATATAATATGCTTATCCATATCAACATTTATATCCAAACTCAAATGTTCTACACGGGCTTTAGATTTGGAAGCATATGTATGTTGATCTATGGCTTGACTCATTTGTTGAATATCTTTTGTTTGGCAAGAAACCATTGCAAGTATTAAAATCAAAGTGTATCTCATTTTAGTACATTTTTATCAAAATGTGAATATCGTAAATTTTCCCATTAACACATTAACATATTAACACATTAACATATTATTATTACCTTAGATAATTAAATATTGAAAAATGAAAAAAACACTCGTATTAGCGTTATCGCTACTAGTAATTGCTAACATAGCATTTGCTGATAAGGACAAAAAGAAAAAAGAAAAGAAAGAAAAGAATACCTATGTCGAGATGAAAACGACGATGGGAACAATGGTTTTAAAATTGTACAATGAAACTCCATTGCATAGAGATAACTTTATTAAAAATGTAAAAGAAAAACAATACGATAGTGTGTTGTTTCATCGAGTGATAAAAGCCTTTATGATTCAAGGTGGAGATCCAACTTCTAAATATGCAAAACCTGAAACAATGTTAGGCAGTGGTGATATCCCAGGTGTGGCAAGAATCCCTGCTGAATTTAATCCATCATTATATCACAAGAAAGGTGCATTAGCAGCTGCTCGTGATGGTAATCCAGAAAAAGCAAGTAGTAATTGTCAGTTTTATATTGTTCAAGGAAAAACGTTCAGCGACGCTGATTTGAATAGAATGGAACAATACAATGGTTGGAAATACACTGCAGAACAACGTGAAATGTATAAGACAATAGGCGGTACTCCACATTTAGATAATAATTATACGGTATATGGTGAATTGGTATCTGGCATGGAAGTACTTGATGCGATTGCAGCTGTTCAAGTTGGTCAAGCTGATCGACCAAGTGTAGATGTTAGAATTATTGAAACAAAATTGTTGAAAAAATTCAAAGAGAAAAAAGAAAAGAAACATAAAAAGGATAAGGATGATGATGACGACGACGATAAAGATGAAGTGAAGAAAAAGAAGAAAGAAAAAAGTATTCCTCAAAGTGAAAATTCTCCTAAAGTAGATAGCGACAAATAAGCATGAAAATTATTTCCTATAACGTCAATGGTATTCGTTCTGCCATAAGTAAAAATTGGCTTCAATGGCTTCAAGCAAGTGATGCTGATATTGTTTGTTTGCAAGAGATAAAAGTTCAAGTTGAACAAATACCAATGGAAATAAAGATGATAGAAGACCTCGGTTATCATCATTATTGGTACCCTGCACAAAAAAAAGGATATAGTGGGGTTGCTATTTTATCAAAGAAAAAACCTTTGCATGTAGAATACGGATGCGGCCATGAGCTTTTCGATTTCGAAGGTCGTATGATACGCGTTGATTTCGAAGACCTCTCTTTTATTAGTGTTTACTTGCCTTCTGGTACAACTGGCGACGAACGTCAGAATGTTAAATACCAGTTCATGGATTATTTTGAACAATATACTCGCGAACTAAGTTGGAAATATCCTTCATTAGTAATTTCAGGTGATTATAATATTTGTCATAGACCAATCGATATACATAATCCAAAAACAAATGCAAACTCTTCTGGATTCCTTCCTGAAGAACGAGAATGGATGGAGAAAATATTGAACGATACTTTTATAGATTCATTTAGATATTTCAATTCTGAGCCACATCAATATACGTGGTGGAGTTTCAGAGCAGGTTCTCGTGATAAAAATTTAGGATGGAGAATAGATTACCATTTAGTAACTAAAGAATTAGAAAAAAGATTAAAACGTGCTGCAATATTATCAGAAGCGAAACATTCTGATCATTGTCCGATTTTACTTGAGTTGAAATGAGTACTATCATAACAAATATTAAATCCCTCTGCGGAATTCTAGATGCTGAAACTTCTATTTTAAAAGGTAAAGATTTAGCTTCAATTCAATCCATCGAAAATGCTTGGATAAGTATTAAAAATGGAATGATTGAAGATTTCGGAAGTATGGAAACTATTTCAATTTCAACTTCTACATATGACGAGCATATAGATGCAAACGGAAGATTCGTATTACCCGGATGGTGCGATTCTCATACTCATTTAGTTTATGCTGGAAGTAGAGAAACTGAATTCGTTGATCGTATAAAAGGATTACCATACGAAGAAATCGCAAAACGAGGAGGTGGAATTTTAAACTCCGCTAAACGTTTACAATCTGCTTCAGAAGATGAACTATTCGAATCTGCATGGAAACGTTTAGATGAAGTAAAAGCATTAGGTACTACAGCCATAGAAATTAAAAGTGGTTATGGTTTAAACACTGAAGCTGAATTAAAAATGCTTCGCGTGATCAAAAGAATAAAAGAAAATACTGATGTTCTAGTGAAGTCGAACTTCTTGGCTGCACATGCATTTCCGATGGAATTCAAAGAAAATCATCAAGCCTATGTTGATTTAATTGTGAACGAAATGCTTCCTCAAGTTGCAGAAGAAGGACTAGCTGATTATATCGATGCTTTCTGTGAATTTGGATTTTTTAGTGTTGATGAAACTGCTCAGATTTTAGAAGCAGGTGCGAAGTATGGACTAAAACCAAAGATTCATGCAAATCAATTAAATTATTCTGGAGGAATTCAAGTTGGGGTAAAATACAATGCCATTTCTGTTGATCATTTAGAATGTGTTGGTGAAGAAGAACTAGCTTGCTTGAAAGACTCTTCAACCATTGGTACACTTTTACCATCTGCAGCGTTTTTTATCAATCTATCTTATCAACCTGCACGTAAAATGATTGATGCTGGATTGGGAATTGCATTAGCAAGCGATTACAACCCTGGCACCTCTCCAAGTGGTAATATGCCATTTATTACTTCTTTAGCTTGTACACAGCTTAAAATGACACCTGAAGAGGCAATTAATGCTTGTACTATAAATGGTGCGTACGCAATGGAATTGCAGAATGTTTGTGGTAGTATAACTAAGGGTAAATTGGCTAATTTAATTCTTACAAAAAAGATTCCTAGCTTAGCATATATTCCCTATTCATTCGGAAGTAATTGCATTGAAAGAGTTTTTGTAAAAGGTAAATAACATGGCAAAACTTCAGGTATACGATCGTAAAAAAATTGACTCGATGTTTTCAGTTCGTGCAAACGAAACGAAATGGGGTCAAGCTATTCATTGTATAGAAGACACTGCTCGTTGGCAAGAAGAATTACAAAATTCTAAAGCTAGTTTTGTAGTGCTAGGATTACCTGAAGATATTGGTATTAGAGCCAATCTTGGAAAACCTGGAGCTGACAAAACTTTTGATTATGCAGTTTCTGCATTATTAAATATTCAACAAAATAAATTTCAAGACGCAAATAAAGTTTTATTACTTGGTCATATAGATTTCTCTGAAGAAATGGAGAGAGCTAAAAATATGTCGATAGATGATTTAAGAGCTTTGTGTTCTGAAATTGATCAAGCTGTATATCCCATTGTTCAAAGTATTATTGCAAGTGGTAAAAAGTTAATTGTAATTGGTGGTGGGCATAATAATGCTTTCCCAATTCTTAAGGGAAGTTCACTTGCTTTAGGTACAGCATTAAATTGTATTAATATTGATGCACACACCGATTATAGAATAAAAGAAGGCCGACATAGTGGAAATGGTTTTCGTTATGCAAAAGAAGATTCTTATTTATACAAATACGGAATCTTTGGATTACATGAAAACTATAATTCTGAAAATGTATTAGAGGAAATTGAATTGGATTCCAATATCCAATATATCACTTTTGAAGATATTGCCATTCGTAAAAGATTTCCATTAGAATTAGCATTAAATAGTATTGTTATATTTCTTCAACAACACCCTTGTGGAATAGAGTTAGATTTAGATTCAATTGTCGATATACAAAGTTCAGCAATGACGAATACAGGTTGGAGTAGCACTGAAGCAAGATCTATTTTACATCAATGTAGTACTCTTCTTTCTACAGTTTATTTACATATTACAGAAGGCTCGCTTGCGAATGCTAACGAGCAAGATCGATATACTAATGCAAAATTTATTGCATACTTAGTAAGTGATTTTGTAAAGTCGAGTGGATAATTATTTTTTATCAGCTACTAAATATTTATAAACTGAAGCACTGCTTGGCGCTGGAACATTCGAGTGTATAATTACTCCATCTTTATTGATGACTAAAGACTTTGGTATCTGTTTTAAATTATATTTAGAACCAACTTCATTCTTCATACCACTCATATTCAATTGAACTATTTCTTTATCGTATTGAGATAGTGTATTTTTCCAAGCATTAATATCTTCATCAATAGAAATCATTACAGTAACAAATTCTCTATCTTTATAAATCCTATTAATTAGATTATGATTTGTTATTTCTCCCATGCAAGGTAAACACCATGATGCCCAGAAATTCAAATAAACTGTTTTGCCTTTAAAATCCGAAAGTCTAACCCATTTTCCATTTTGATCCTTTAATCTAAAATCAAATGCCTTAGATTCATTACTTCCATTTGTAGCAGCTAAAATCTTTTTATCTATGTAAGCTCTATATTCAGAATTGGCAACTTCAGACATAAATGGAGAAATATAGTTTTTAGATATCTCATACGGATGTGTTTCTAAAATTTCACCAAACTTTTTAGTTAGAAAATAATATTTCACTCTATCTTCAAAAAGATTTTCTGCCAAACTATACTCAGATCTTGCCATTTCTAATTCGGTATTCACTTCTGGCTTATCTTCATTATATCTAAATGTATAATAGTTATCAAGGTATTCTCTGTATTCTGCAAGCAACAACAAATCATTCTCTCTAACAGACAAATCCAACATGAATTGATAATAATCTTTCGGTAATTTCTTTTCGTTTTGGGTTAGATATAAATAAGTATTTGCTAATCTAAATTTAGCATTTGATGAACCATATCGATATGTTGCTTTTTGTCTGCGAATAAACTGCTTAGACAATGCTTGGTCAATTGCATACTGATCAATGTATTTTATTTTCTCTCTATAAAGATTATCCTCATAAATTTTATAGTCATCAGCATCATCATTAATAATATGTGTATTTCTTTCTTCTAATAACTTTTGTTCAGGAAAAGCTTTTTTAAAGTCTAGTAAAAATTGATTGTTCTTATATGTTCCTGTGATTAATAATGATTGAAAAATATTCTTATCCTCCGTTCGTATCTCAATATTTTCTTCAGGCTCTATGTATAATGAAATTTGATGTTGGTTATATACAAGTGAGGCTTCTAAGGGTTTTCTGATAGGTAGAGCTTGATAAAACTGACCTTGTTCGTTAAGTTCTATACGTAATGATTGCAGGGTATCGTCGATAGGGTTGTTTAAATATTTCAGTTCAATATAATTCGATTTCGCATTTTTAATACTACCCATTATCACTGCATCTAATTGTGTTTGAGCAAAAACTTTTGCAGAGATTAAAATTAGAATAAAAACTATTTTTTTGATCATTTCAATCGACTAAAATAAAAAACCAAAATTGATGTAACTATACCTGTAAATACAAAGGTAACAGAAGCACCGAAATTAAACCAAATTAATCCGGCTATAGAACTAGCAAGCATTGCGCATATGCTTTGAAAACCAGCATAAGTGCCAATTGCTGTTGCCGTATCAGCTTTATCAGATATATTACTTATCCATGCTTTAGAGATTCCTTCAGTTGCTGCGGAATATAATCCGTACAAGAAAAACATACCAATTATAACAGCAATATTATTGCTTAACCCAATTCCGAAATAAACGACACTAAATACTGACAGTCCGAATACAAACATATTCTTCAATCCAATTTTATCAGCAAACATTCCAAGCGGCAAAGCAAATAATGCATAGATTAAATTATAAAAAATAAAAACAGCGATAACCATTGTATCCGATAAACCTGCTTGCTTTGCTTTTAATAATAGAAATACATCAGAGCTATTAAATACAGCAAAAAGCAGTAATCCAATTACTAACTTTTTGTATTTAATTGGCGCTACTTTCCAGTAGTTAATAAAATCTAAAAAAGAAGTTCGCTTACGAGGTTTAGTAGATATAAGCTTTTTCTCTTTGATTAAGAACGATGCACCTACTGCTAATAAACTTGGAATAAATGCAATGAAAAAAAGTGTTTTATAATTTTCAGGATAAAAATATAAATAAAGTAATGCTAATGAAGGACCAATTACCGCGCCCAAAGTATCTAGAGAACGATGTAAACCAAAAATTTTACCTTTCGTTTCTGGAGTAGCTTCATCCGATAAGATTGCATCTCTAGCGGCAGTTCGAATTCCTTTGCCAAAACGATCTAAAGTTCTAGAAAAAAAAATCCAAACAGGATAGACAAACATACCCATCATTGGTCGGGATAAACCACTTAACATATAACCAACTTGAACGAAGGGTAATCTTTTACCGGAATTATCAGACCATTTTCCAAAATATCCTTTACTCAATCCGGCTGTTGCTTCTGCTAAACCTTCTAAAACGCCTATAAGAACTATGGAGAAGCCAATCGACTTTAAATAGATCGGCATTACTGGATACAACATTTCACTTGCAGTATCAGTAAATAAACTGACAAGTGATAATACCCAAACTGTTCGTGAAATGCCTTTCATTAATCTAAAATGTTAATGAGATAATCTGTTAATTGTATCAAATGAATTAATACAAATATTAACAAATTATCCCATTAACAGATTAATCAATAATTATTTTCTTGCTTTCAGAACCTGAATTGTTACTAACACGAACAATATATTCACCTTTTGCAATATCAGTAGTTTCTAAGTATGCAATTGTACTACCTTGATATATGTTTGATTTAAGAATTTCTTTACCTGTAAGATCAAGTAAAGTAACTGTATAGTTTTGTTGGTTTGTATTTGCAATTTGAACAGCAATTACATCAGCTACAGGGTTTGGATAAACCGTAAGATTTAATTTCACTGTTGAAGCTACTCCACTTATTGGGTTATAAGTAGTGACAGGCTCAGAGATAGAAGTTACTTTCACAACATTCTTCACACCATAAAACGTAGGGCCAACAACATAAGGATAAGCTGAATTCCAATTTTCATTTACTGTTGCGAAGTAGCAGTAAATACCATTGGGATATTCAGGAGTTACACAAAATCTACCATTGTGTTCATCTAAATAATCAGGAGTGTTAGATGAAGTAGTATTATATTCATAATCCTCTCTAAACAATCCTAATGGATATGTTGTACTAACAGATGGACCATCAGTAACATCATTTCCATTTGCATAGTGAGTACGTGTAGTAATATTTCTTAAACTGTAACTAGATTTCATGCGAACGATTCCACCAGTTCCATCTACATTTTTATATGCATATGCTCCATAAATCGGGAATCCATCGTAAGCAAAACCTAACAAAGGCGAATGTTTAGAACTATCAATAATATATAATCCATCCGCTAAATATAAATCACAAACATTTGATGCAATTGCTAAATCTAAATTGAATGCAGAAGGATTTTGATGATGATGATAGTTACCCATTGCTGGATGACCTTTTGCACAATCAAAGCCAGTTCGCTCTGCAACTACTGCATCTCTGTTCCATACACCATCACCTTGTCCTCCTAATGGACCACCAGCTAAAGAATTTGTTGCGCTTCTCCAAGAAACACCATCACGATAATCAAATAAAGCAACTCCATTAATAAACACACCAATATTTCCACCAGTAGTGTTCGTTGGTGTACCAGTATTTTGAGCAGGGTTTAATGGGAATTTAAAAATGCTATTCTGATTTGTTGCAACAGATGGATTACCATCTAAGAACGGACCAGTAATATAAGATGGGATTCCAGTAGCACTGATGTAAGCAAAATTTGTTGAATATTGTACCTGCTGAACATTCGCAGAAACATTATCATTTATAGGTGTAGAATTCCCCGAAACATAATGTCTGCCCATAATACCTGTGGTATTTCTCAACCATGTGGTAATAGCTGGATTTGTTTGAGCGTTCAATTGAAGCGTAAGCATCAATAAGCATAGGGTGAAATAGCTTATTTTTTTCATAATTTTTGTTTTTTATCAATTAGACGTCGTTTTTTCGTTAATCCCTCGATTAATGTACTATGTAAATTGTACTATATACAATGAATTAACATATTATACAATGTACATAGTACTTTGTACATTGTACTTAGTACATTGTACATCGTACAATTTGGTTATCTTTGAACATGATGAAGTTAAAAATAATCATATTATTTTTCATTTTACCTGCATCTCTTTTTGCACAACGCAAACAGAGTTCTGCAATAAACTATATTGAAAAATATAAAATGCTTGCTGTTTCTGAAATGCACAAAACTGGTATCCCAGCAAGTATTACTTTAGCACAAGCTCTACACGAATCGGCAAATGGCACTAGTCAGATTGCTGTTAATGCAAACAATCACTTTGGAGTAAAATGCAGTCGAGTATGGAATGGCAAAAAATATTATAGAAACGGTAATCGTAGAAATTCATGTTTCAGAAAATACGATTCAGTAGAAGATGCTTATGCAGATCGTTCTTCCTTTTTAACAAATAATAAGCAATACGCTTTCTTATTTAAATTTAAAAACACCCAACATAAAAAATGGGCTTATGGCCTACAACGCTCTGGATATGCAAGAAGTAGAAGCTATGCCTCTCATCTTTTAACTAGTATAAAAAGGTATGATTTACATCAATATGATTATTCAAGAATAGATACTAGCGTAAGAAACGATAGCACATTTTATACATTAGTATTCGACACACCTAAGTTTGAAGAAAAAGAGCCTATTGAAAAAGTTTCTACTTCATCTGTCAGAAAACATAAAGTAAAAAATGGGCAATCGCTGTATTTCCTTTCAAGAAAATATCATGTTTCTGTAGAGAAAATTAAAAAAGCTAATCATCTAAAATCGAACTTAATTAAACCTGGTAAAGTTTTAATTATTCCTCGTTAAGCTATGAGAAAAAACATAATCGCAATTCTATTAATTCTAATTTCTTTACATTCTATTGCTGACGATACTCAAGAGTATATTCGTAAATACAGAAAAATAGCTGTTAAAGAAATGCGTAAATACGGTATTCCTGCAAGTATCACCTTAGCTCAAGGTATTTTAGAATCTGGTAGTGGAAACAGTCGTTTAGCTAAAAAAGGTCGAAATCATTTTGGCATTAAATGTACAAGTGATTGGAATGGAAGAACAATTAGAGAGGATGATGATAAAAAGGATGAGTGTTTCCGTAGATACAGAAGAGCCAAACATTCATACAGAGATCATTCTGAATTTATTGCAACTAAAAAAAGATATCAGTTTTTATTTGAATACGATAAACGCGATTATAAATCCTGGGCGAATGGTTTAAAAAAGGCAGGATACGCTACGAATCCAAATTATCCAACCCTATTAATTAATCTTATCGAAAAATATGATTTGGAGAAATACGATAAACGTGGTGCTAGAAGAATGATTAGAAAAGAGGATCGTGCTTATAAAGAATCGAAAAGCTCCAACACTATTGATTCTACTGTTACTGTAAAAAATTCAGTTGAGAATGGTAAATACCACACAGTAGTTAGTGGTGATACGATGTATTCTATTTCAAAGAAATATAATAAAAGCGTCGAAGTAATAAAAAGCTTGAATAAGAAAACATCTAACGATGTTTATATCGGAGAGAAAATTCGAATTGAATAAATTATTTATATAAACTTTTTGATTCAATAAATTTCAAAACATTATCAGGTACAAAATATCTAATATCTTTTTTATCTCTTATAGAATTTCTGATAAATGTTGAAGAAACTTCCATAATAGGTGTATTGGTAATACTCACATTTGGGTGATTGGTGAATTCTGAAATATATTCTTTCGGCCTCGGATACACCAGTATTTTATAGTCGCGCAGAATGACTTCGTAATTTTTCCATTTCTTTAATGTGTTCAAATTATCTGCACCCATAATAATACTAAACTCATGTTCGGGGTATTTTTCTTGCAGATAAATTAAAGTATCAATGGTATAAGAAGGCTGAGGTAAATGCAATTCAATATCTGATACTTGAACTTTAGGGTCGTCGTTAAAAGCAAGCTTACACATCTCTAAACGATCGTAAGTATTGATTAAAACATTTTTATCTTTAAGTGGGTTTTGTGGAGAAACTACTACCCATACTTTATCTAGATAAGTATGATTTGCCATATAATTAGCAATAATTAAATGACCAATATGAATAGGATTAAAAGACCCAAAAAATAATCCGATTTTCATTTCTTCAAAAATTCTTCGATTAATTTTTCAGCTTCAGCGCAAGCAACAGATAAATCGTTATTCGGTAATACGATATCAAACTTATCTGCATACGACATTTCTTTAGAAGCTTTCGCAATTCTCTCTTTTAGTTTCTCTTCAGAATCAGTTCCTCTTCCACGTAATCTTTCTACAAGAACATCTAAAGATGGAGCTTGTACAAAAATTGCTAATGCTTTCTCTTCAAATTTCTTTTTCAAACGTAAACCACCTTCAACATCTAAATCAAAAATCACATGTTTCCCTTCAGCCCAAATTCTATCGATTTCAGTTTTCAATGTACCATAATAAGTTCCCGAATAAACTTCTTCGAATTCTATAAATTCATGTTTTGCAACTTTATGAAGAAAGCTCTCAACGCTAATAAAATAATAGTCTTTACCATCTACTTCATCACCACGTAAGTTGCGTGTAGTTGCAGATACTGAAAATTGAATATTAGGAAACTTCTTTAAAATATGTTGTACTATCGTCGTTTTACCTGCGCCAGATGGTGCTGAAAAGATGATTAGTTTACCTTGATTTTCCATTGTATGAATTCTGCTTAACCGAATGGATTCGATTAAATACTATATAATGTTTAATAATTGTTCTTTAACTTTTTCTAACTCGTCTTTCATGCCAACAACAATTTTTTGAATGTTTGCATCATTCGCTTTAGAACCCATCGTATTTATTTCTCTTCCTATTTCTTGAGATATAAAGCCTAGTTTTTTTCCATTCGCTTCTTTCTCTTTCATTACTTGAAAGAAATAATCGCAATGACTTTTTAGTCTGATTTTCTCTTCCGTAATATCATACTTCTCAATAAAGTATATTAATTCTTGCTCCAATCTATTTTGATCGATGTTCTCTGGGCTAAGCGCATCTTTTAATATTGTTTCTAGTTTTTCTTTGATAGCTGGCACTCGATTATATTCAAATTTTTCAACTTCAGGAATACCCAACAGAATCAATTCAACTCGTTTATGTAAATCAGCACCTAAGGTTTTGCCTTCATCTATTCTAAACTGATTGAAATTATCGATTGCAGATTGAAAAGTTGAAAATAATACTTTCCATTCTTCGTCATCACTACTTTGTTCTTGTACCGACCATACATCTTGAATACTTAATGTTTGTTGAAACAAGTTAGATTTATCGGCACCTAATTCATCAGCTAAATTATTTAATTGTTTATAGTATGAATGAAATTTGTCTTTGTTTAATAAAGAAGAATCTTGAGATTCATTATTTTCAATGATGATGGAAACATTTGCCTTGCCACGTTCTATAGCTTTAGTTGCTTCATTACGAATGATGCTTTCTTTCTCAGAATAACTTCTTGGCATTTTCACATTTAGCTCTAAAAACTTAGAGTTTAATGAGCGAATTTCTACAGTAATTTTCTTCTGTAAATATTCTGTACTAGCAAGACCGTAGCCGGTCATCGATTTCAACATAACTTATAATTAGTTGACAAAGATAGGAATAATAATAGATATTACTCTTTACGGCGTAGTAAGGGGAAGGTAGCAGGGAGGCTAACAAGGTACACTCCAAGGAAAATTAATGCACCAAATACTACTTTTTGCCATGTTAGTTCATCTTTGCCTAAAACTATTGCAATTACAGAAGCTAATATAGGTTGCAAATAGATATATGCACCAACTAAGGATGAATTCGCATGACGAAGTGCCCAACCATTTAATAAGTACGTTAAGAATGTTGCACCTGCTATTAAAAACAAAATGCTCATCCAGATATTGTTCGGAATATTTACCCAATTAACATCTTGTAATTCTGGAACAGAAAATGGCAAGATTAAAATACCTCCAAACAAGAAAGTCCATTTAATAACTGTAATCGGATTATACTTGTGAAGTAGGGGCTTCGCGATAATTAAATAGTATGAATAAATAATCGCATTCAACATCACCATAATATCACCGCTTAAGGTTGATGATGAAAAAGAAAGCTTCGGACCAACTAATAAAAGCAGTGCTCCACTAACGCCTAACATCAAACCTAATACTTTGATCAATGTTGCTTTTTCTTTCAGCACAAAAAACGAAAAGAAGCCAACAAATAAAGGTGTAGTCACCATTAAAATTGCACCGTTAATTGGAGTAGTAATTGCAAGTCCTTTAAAAAACAAAAGCATATTTGCAGCAACTCCAAACACTGCACATTTCAATAATTCTAAATAATCTTTTTTATCTTTTATTCTTTCACGAACAAACAAAGCATGCGTAAACCATAATAAAACAATGGCTCCCCAAACACGAATCCCAATCAATCCCATCGGTTTTATATAGGTAGGCATCACTTCTTTTGCAATGCTAAACGTTGCTGCATAAATAAGTGAAACTAAAAATAGTGCAATATGAACACGAAATATTTTCGACATGAGGAATTATTTTTGATGAGTAAGAATCATTTCTTCCATCAATTTATACACACGTAATTTCAAACTTTCTAAATCCTCTGGAGTGTATTCACTTACATCAATAGGATCAGCAAATACAATATCCATAACTCCAGGATGCACACTTAAGGGATTATTGCGAGGCATTAATTTTCTTGCATTCAAAACAACAAAAGGAGCAATTGGAGTTTTAGTTTCGATAGCAATTCTAAAAGCACCATCGTAAAAATCTTTCAGCACATGTGGAGTGCGATTCATTGTTCCTTCTGGAAAAATTAAAATTGAAATTCCTTTTTGCAGAACCAGTTTTAACTTCTCTACACTTTCAGATCTACTTTCTTTCGTGCTACGATCTACCATTACCACTACACGTTTATAAATAAAACCGAAAAGAGGAATCTTCGACATTTCAATTTTACCTAATGGCTTAAATGCAGTGGGAGCAGCTATTACAACAGCCGTGGCATCTAAATATGAACCATGATTAGGTACATAAATGTATGGCTTATTCTTGTCAATTTTTTCAGCACCATGTACTCTATAAAAAAACAATGAAAGGTATGAAAATAGATAAGACCAACATCTTAAAAAGAAAAATGGAATTGTTGATCCAATCTTATTGGGTATAAAAGAAGTAATGATGATGAAAGGTAAAAAGAGAATCATTACTGCGAAAAACACAATAAGACCGTAAGCTAAATAAATCGCTCCGAAAAATTTTCTCATGCAACAATATTAAGTGCAACGCAAGCTTTTTCTGCGGCATTTTTCTCAGCATTCTTTTTGCTGAAATCTTGTCCGATTCCCATTTCTTCACCATTGATTAAAACTCTAACAGTAAATAAACGAGATTGGCCATGACTTTTTTCATCGAGTAATTCAAATAGAATTTCTTTTCCTTCTCGTTGCGACCATTCGAGCAATCTGCTTTTAAAATTAGATTCTGTTTGTTCTAGTTGATCAATATCTACGTGAGGTATTAAAATTCTATTGATGATAAAATGACGAGTGAACTCATAACCCTTATCTAAATAAATAGCACCGATAATAGCTTCGAATGCATCTCCAAAAAGAGATGAGTTTTTATTTCCTTGGTTGTTTAATTTGGCATCGTAATCAATCATATCTCCAATACCCATTTTCTTAGATAATTGGTTTAAGTGAGAACGGTTCACCATTTTAGAACGCATTTCTGTAAGAAAGCCTTCATCTTTATAAGGAAACTTTTTGAATAATACTTCTGCAACAACAGAACCCAAAATAGCATCGCCCAAAAACTCCAGACGTTCATTACTATTTTTCACACCTTTTTTGTGTGTATCGATAGCCATTGATTTATGGCGTAGCGCTAAACGGTATAAGGAATAATTTCCAGGTATAAAACCAAGAATATTACGTAAGGCTCTTAAGTCTTTTTTATGAGGGGAAGTAAATAGCTTTAGAAAACCAATTGGCATACGCAAACATTAACAACTTGTACTGATAATTGCATCATATAGTGTAATATGTTTTTCAAAAAGGTAATTATTCAGCTTTCTTGAAAATAACAGATGCATTATGACCACCAAATCCGAAAGTATTGCTTAATGCTGCACGTACTACACGTTTTTGAGCTTTATTAAATGTTAAATTTAATCGAGGGTCAAATTGAGGATCGTCTGTAAAGTGATTAATTGTTGGAGGTATGATGTCGTTTTGAACAGATAAAATTGAAGCAATAGCTTCAAGAGCACCTGCGGCACCCAACAAGTGACCAGTCATAGATTTCGTTGAACTGATGTTTAATTTATAAGCATGTTCACCGAAACAAGAAATGATAGCTTTAGTTTCGCTAATATCGCCAAGAGGTGTAGATGTACCGTGAACATTGATATAATCAAGGTCTTCTGGAACCATACCTGCATCGCGCATAGCATTTTTCATTACGTTTTTCGCGCCTAAACCTTCTGGATGAGGAGCAGTGATGTGATTAGCATCAGCTGATAAACCACCACCTGCAATTTCTGCATAGATTTTAGCACCTCTACGTTTAGCGTGCTCATACTCTTCTAAGATTAAAGTTGCGGCACCTTCACCTAAAACAAATCCTTCGCGATCTAAATCGAACGGACGAGAAGCTGTTTTTGGAGAATCGTTACGCGTAGAAAGAGCGTGCATTGCATTGAAACCACCTACTGCAGCTTCGTTTACACTTGCTTCAGAACCACCGGCAATAATCATGTCGGCCATACCCAAACGAATGTAATTGAAACCATCGATGATGGCGTTAGTAGAAGAAGCACATGCCGAAACTGTGGCAAAATTTGGTCCTCTTAAACCATATTTAATTGATATATGCCCTGGAGCAATATCAATAATCATTTTAGGAATAAAAAACGGATTGAAACGAGGAGTTCCATCTCCTGCATTGAAATTAGTCACCTCATCGATGAAGGTACGCAAACCACCAATACCCGATCCCCAAATCACTCCCGCACGGTCGCGATCTAAATTATCGAAATCGATGTTTGCATCTTTTACCGCTTCATCTGTAGACGCTAATGCATAATGCACGAATGGATCTAACTTACGAGCTTCTTTCTTATCCAAATAATTTTCAATTTGGAAATTCTTAACCTCGCAAGCAAACTGAGTCTTGAATTTAGAGGCGTCAAAATGAGTAATAATATCAGAGCCACTGACCCCATCCACTAAATTCTTCCAAAATTCAGGAACAGAATTCCCCAGTGGAGTCAATGCTCCAATACCTGTAACTACTACTCTTTTTAATTCCATAAGGTTGTTAAGAGAGAATTGATTACTTAACGTTCTTTTCTAAATAAGATACCGCTTGTCCTACCGTACCGATTGTTTCTGCTTGCTCATCAGGAATAGCGATGTTAAATTCTTTTTCAAATTCCATGATTAATTCAACTGTATCCAGTGAATCAGCACCTAAGTCGTTGGTAAAGCTTGCTTCTGGTGTAACTTCACTTTCGTCAACACCCAACTTCTCTACAATAATTGCTTTTACTCTTGATGCAATATCTGACATAATTTTAATATTTAGGTTTTTAATAATTCTGTGCAAAGAAAATGATATTATAACAAATTACAAAAATTTTATTTTCTGTAACTGATAACCACACACTAACATTGCATTTTCTACCTCAATAGTACTCTTTTTTATTAATTTTGACAAATAATTTTTAGCCCCTTGAGTAAGAAAATACTTCGAATCGACTATAATTTCGAGATTTCCGTGATCGGTATAAGCTCTACTGTTAGGGATTATCGTCTTTGTTGGTTCATAAACAATTCTTTACCAATTAAGTTTGTTAGAATCGACGACCTACTCATTTACAGCGACTTTGGTGAAGAATCGTATCATTCTTGCTTTAAATTTAGCATGATAAACAGCGAAACGGACTTATATCTTCTTACTAATAAAAGCGGAAACTCATTTATTTTACCAGAAATCAAAGAAACTGATTTCTTAATAGTTAGTACTGAAAGCCTTAGCGATGAAGATCAACGCGAATTCTTACAACTATTAAATAAAATTGAAGTAGTTATTACCGCCTACTCTATAGACCCCTATTCGCTGAAATCTAAAGAAAACCTCTTATTCTTCTAGTAGTTACTAACAACTATCTACTTTCTAATATCTAAATTCTAAATACTAATTGTATAAAGTACACTTATTCAAAAAAATAATCCTATTTTTGATTGAATATAATTATATTGAACAAAAAAATATTTATGAAAGTATATCATAATAGAACAAAAATAGTAGCAACTCTTGGTCCGGCTTCCTCTTCTAAAGAGGTTTTATTGAAAATGATTAAGGCAGGGATGGATATTTGCAGAATCAATTTTTCTCATGGTAAACATGAAGATTTAGCAAAGCTTATAAAGACTATACGCGACATTAACGATAAGCATAATTTACACGTAGGGATTTTAGCAGATTTACAAGGACCAAAAATCCGAGTTGGAGCAATGAAAGATGGAGGAGTATTCTTGAAAAAAAATCAAGAGTATACCATGACTACTAAGAAATGTATTGGAGATGAACATCAAGCATATATTTCATACCAAGCATTTCCGAAAGATGTAAAAGCAGGTGAGATTATATTATTAGATGATGGTAAGTTACAATTCAAAGTAGTTAGCTCTAATCGTAAAGACACCGTAAAAGTGAAAGTTATTTACGGAGGAATTTTATCATCGAACAAAGGAGTGAATTTACCGGATACAAAAGTATCTATTCCTAGTTTAACTCCGAAAGATTTAAAAGACTTAGACTTTATATTAAAGCAGGGTGTAGAATGGATTGGTTTATCATTTGTTCGTGAAGCGAAAGATATTGTTGAGTTAAAAAATATTATTAAGAAAAGAGGATCTCAAGCAAGAGTAATTGCTAAGATTGAGAAGCCAGAAGCTCTAATAAACTTAGATGCCATTGTTCAGGCAACGGACGCAGTGATGGTAGCAAGAGGAGATTTAGGTGTTGAGTGCCCAATGGAGGATGTTCCAATGATTCAGAAAAGAATTGTGAAAAAATGTATGGAACATGCAAAGCCTGTAATTATTGCAACTCAAATGATGGAAAGCATGATTACAAATCCTCGTCCGACACGTGCAGAGGTTAACGACGTTGCAAACTCGGTGTTGGATGGTGCTGATGCAGTAATGTTGAGTGGTGAAACTTCTGTGGGTGAATACCCTATTGAAGTAATAAATTCAATGCAAATTATCATCAGAAATATTGAAAAGGAATCCTATCCATATATGCAGATGCATGCGCCACATAAAAAATCGGCAACATTCTTATCAGATAGTATCTGCTATACAGCATGTATATTAGCTGAACAAAACGATGCGATTGGAGTAGTATCAATGACTCACTCTGGATATACAGCATTTAGAATATCTAGTCATAGACCAAAAGCATTAACCTTCATCTTTACTTCTAATAAATCATTATTGTGCTTATTAAGTTTAGTATGGGGAGTACGAGGATTCTATTACGATAAATTCGAGAGTACCGACAAAACGATCAAGGATGTGAATGGAATTCTTAAGCACCACAAGCTTGTGAAGAAGGGCGACGCTGTCATCAACACTGCTAGCACGCCTATCGGAAGAAGTGGCCGTACAAACACTATTAAAATCAGCAGTATAGATTAGTCGAACAATTGTCCGATTTTCCTTCAAAATAACACAAAAACCAAAGTTTTCCACAGGGGTAAAACTTTGGTTTTCTTGCTTTTAAGGCATTTTACTTCATGTGAGTGTGGTTTCTAAACTCGAGTGTGGAAAACCCCATTTTAAGTACCCAAGCCTGTCTATTAAATTTGATGAAAAACACTTCTACTTTTTAGAGTGTACTAACAACAACTAATTCAGACAATTATTTTTTTTAATACGATGAGCAAAAAAGAAACCAAAGGAAAAGGGATGAAATTAGATCGCTATTTCACCAAGAAGGGAGTAAGTCCTTACGATTTATTTACGTACGAGAAGAGAACTTCGGTCATTAGAAACCCAGCGGGTGACGCTGTGTTCGAGATGAACGATGTAGAAGTTCCCGCCTCTTGGTCGCAGGTTGCAACGGATATTCTTGCTCAAAAATATTTCCGTAAAGCTGGAGTACCACAGGCAGATGGAACATTAGGTTCTGAAAGATCTGTAAAGCAAGTTGCGCATCGTATGGCAAATTGCTGGATGGACTGGGGTAAGCGTTACGGATACTTTGCGTCTGATGAAGATGCAACAGTTTTCTACGATGAGTTAGTATATACTATCGTTGGTCAGCTTGCTGCACCAAACTCACCACAGTGGTTCAACACAGGATTACATACATCATATGGAATTACAGGTAAACCACAAGGTCACTACTTTGTAAATCCAGAAACAGAAAAATTAGAGAAATCAACTTCAGCATACGAACGTCCACAACCACACGCTTGCTTTATCTTATCAGTAGATGATGATTTAGTAAACGAAGGTGGTATCATGGATCTTTGGGTACGTGAAGCACGTATCTTCAAATACGGTTCAGGTGTTGGTACAAACTTCTCACGTATTCGTGGAGAGAGCGAAAAATTATCAGGTGGTGGACATTCATCAGGTTTAATGTCGTTCTTGAAAATTGGAGACCGTGCTGCAGGAGCTATCAAATCTGGAGGTACTACTCGTCGTGCTGCGAAGATGGTATGTTTAGATTTAGATCACCCAGAAATTGTAGGTTTTGTAAACTGGAAAGTTGAAGAAGAGAAAAAAGTTGCTGCATTAATTGCTGCAGGTTACTCATCAGACTACGAAGGTGAAGCATACAGAACAGTTGCTGGACAAAACTCTAACAACTCTGTTCGTATACCGAACTCATTCTTCCGTGCATTAGAAAAAGGTACTGATTGGGATTTAATTGCTAGAACAAACGGCAAGAAAATCAGCAGTGTACCTGCACAAAAACTTTGGGATGATATCGCATTTGCTGCATGGGCATGTGCTGACCCAGGTGTACAATACGATACAACAATTAACGAATGGCATACATGTCCACAAGGCGGAAGAATCAATGCTTCTAACCCTTGTTCAGAGTACATGTTCTTAGATAACACAGCTTGTAACTTAGCATCAGTAAACTTACGTCACTTCTTTAATGAAGATACATTAGAATTTGATGTAAAAGGGTTCGAGCACATTTGTCGTATCTGGACTATGGTACTTGAGATTTCTGTATTGATGGCACAATTCCCATCACAAGAAGTAGCTCAATTATCATACGAATACAGAACATTAGGTTTAGGTTATGCAAACTTAGGTTCTATGTTAATGGTTGCAGGTATTCCTTACGATAGCGAAAAAGGACGTGCAATTGGTGGAGCTATTACAGCGATTATGACGGGTGTTGCTTATGCAACTTCAGCAGAGATGGCTAAGCATTTAGGTCCATTCGTAAAATTCGAAGAGAACAAAAATGATATGATGCGAGTAATGCGTAACCATCGTTATGCAGCTTACAACGCAACTGATGCATACGAAGGATTAGAGATCGCGCCTCCAGGAATCGATCCTAAATACTGTCCAGATTACTTATTATCTGCAGCATGCAACGCATGGGATAAAGCAGTTGAGTTAGGAGAGAAACATGGATACCGCAATGCACAAACTACAGTTATTGCTCCAACAGGAACAATCGGTTTAGTAATGGATTGCGATACTACAGGTATCGAACCAGATTTCGCATTAGTGAAATTCAAAAAATTATCAGGTGGTGGATATTTCAAAATTATCAACCAAGCTGTTCCTGCAACATTGAGAAACTTAGGTTATGACGAAAGTCAAATCGATGCGATTATCAATTATGCAAAAGGATATGCAACAATTAAAGGTGCACCACATATCAACTTCGATTCATTAGCTGCAAAAGGATTTACGCAAGATGATTTAGAAAGAGTTGACAAAGGTATGTTATCTGCATTCGAAATTAGTTTCGCATTTAACATATGGTCACTTGGAGAAGATTGCTTGAAGAGATTAGGATTTAAAGCAGAACAATACAATGCACCTAACTTTAATCTATTACAAGCATTAGGATTTAACAAAGCACAAATCAGCGAAGCAAATACTTACGTTTGTGGAACGATGACTACTGAAGGAGCTCCATTCTTAAAAGAAGAGCATTATCCAATCTTTGATTGTGCAAACCGTTGCGGTACTATCGGACAAAGATATATCCATGCACATGGACACATCAAGATGATGGCAGCAGCACAACCATTCTTATCAGGTGCAATTTCAAAAACTATCAACTTGCCAAACGAGGCTAATGTTGAAGAAATTAAAGATTGCTACCAATTAAGTTGGGAATTAGGATTAAAAGCAAATGCATTATACCGTGATGGTTGTAAATTATCTCAACCATTATCTACTAAAGCATCTGACGATAAAATAGAAAGTGTTGAAGAAGTATTAGGAGAAGCAGCTAATGTTAAATTAAGCGACTTAACTCCAGAGCAAGTATTAGAGGCTGCAAGAGCTATCTTAGAAAGATCAAAAGATACTTCATTCAAACGCCAACTATCAAGTGTGGTTGAGAAGAAAAGCATGCCAGCAAAACGCAAAGGCTTTACACAAAAAGCTGCTGTGGGAGGGCAAACCATTTATGTGCGTACAGGTGAATACGAAGATGGAACATTAGGAGAGATCTTCATCGATATGCATAAAGAAGGTGCTACATTCCGATCATTAATGAACTGTTTTGCTATTGCTATTTCAGTAGGCTTACAGTACGGTGTGCCTCTAGAAGAATTTGTAGACAAGTTTGCTTTCACTCGATTTGAACCATCGGGTATGGTAGCTGGCCACGATAACATTAAGAGTGCCACTTCTATCATCGACTATATCTTCAGACTATTAGGTTACGAATACCTAAACAGAACAGATTTAGTACATGTGATCACGGAACAAAATGCGGTTATTGGTAACCCGCAGATGATCGACGAAGATCAGAATCCAGATGTTTCTAACAAAATGGAATCTACTTCAACACCTGCTCCAAAGGCAGAAGTAACTTCAGCAGAGTTTGCGAATAAGAAGCCTGTATTAGACATATCAGGTGGAGCGCAATCAGATGCACCAGCTTGTACTAATTGTGGTCATATAATGATCCGTTCGGGAACTTGTTACAAGTGCTTGAACTGCGGTACTCAAGGTGGATGTAGTTAGTAGCATCGCTGATGCAATTTTGCAACAGCCATGAATTTTGAAAAAGCTTAAAAAGATAAAAATCCCGCCTAACCGCGGGATTTTTGTTATTTAGACTATTAGTGGAATACTGGTGGCACCACTTAAGTCATGCCACCAATTTACCGCACTTATGCGGGTTTTTATATAATCCTGCTTTTATTAAACTTTCTTCTTCAGAATTTAATTGGTAACTTCAACTATGAAGCTGAAATTGCTTTTGCTAATTCTTACCCTCTTTACTTTCTCTTTTAAGAGCAAAGCTCAACTCACTGCGGATTTTCCGGATTCGAACTTTATGTGGAACACACATAACCGTCATACATTATTCGAAGATTTAGATGGAACTGAAATAGATGGTAGCTTTTACGATGCTGGTGATACAGTTATAATAAATACTCATTACAGAAAAGTAAATTTTAGATATACATATCTTGGTAGATGGCTGATGTTCGGACCATTGGGGTATTTCTATGGCGATAAATTATATTGTCTTTTAAGAAATGATAAGCCTAACAAAAGGGTTTATATAATACCTCAACATATGAGCTATTATACTTCATCAAGCAATCCTGATACTAGTGAAACTTTGTTGTATGATTTTAATTTGAAAGTAGGAGATATTTATCCACTAACATTCGATAACCCACTACCAGATTCGAGTCTATATGTATATACTATTGATACTTTTACAGACGTGTACAATTTCAAAAGAGCTGGATATCAACTCAGCAATTTTGGCGGTTCCATATATTATAATATAATACAAGGTATTGGAAGTGGTGCTGGATTGAATATTGGTATTGATAAATTTGAAGACCATATACAAAGCACTAATCTCATCTGTTTTAAGAATGGAAATCAAACAATGGAGATTACAAATTCATTCATTTTTCCATTTCAATTTTCTTCAAGCACATGCTCTAAACACATATATTTATCAGTAGAGAACTCAAACACTACACCAATCTCCATCTACCCCAACCCAACGACTTCAACAATAAATATAAATATCGATGAAGATGATGTTGATTTTATATTGATAAATGCACTTGGTCATACTGAAAAAATAAATGGAATCAAAAATAGTTCAGGTTGGGAACTTGATTTAAGTTCGTACGCAAATGGTATATATACTATCAAAATTGTATCTGAATATAATCAGTATTCATCACGAATAATAAAAATGAATTAGCATGAAAAAATTAGTACTAATTTTCATTTTATCAATATTAACACTAAATCTAAAAGCTCAACTCACTGCGGATTTTCCGGATTCGAATTATCATTGGAATGAAAGTCATTGGACTAGAGCCTGCGATGGTACTTGTCCGTTCTATTATGTTGAAGGAACTGTTTATGATAGCTCTTCAATTTCGTTTAATAATAAAGTATATAGAGTACTCTATTTCAAAGGTACTAATTATAGATTACTCACACATTTATTTCCAACTGTAAGAGATAACATCGAAAATTATACAAAGCTAATTGGATATATATACAATGATAAACTGAATAAAAAAGTTTATTTCAGAGATACTTTAAATAATAGTATCGATCAATTACTTTATGATTTTAATTTGAATCTTGGTGATAAATACCCAGTCACAAAACAAAATATACAAGTTAGAGATAGCACTTATATATTTAGAATAGATACGATAACAGATACATACGGAATTAGAAGGACCGTAAAATATGTATCTGGTATGGGAGCAAATTTATATGGTTCAGGAGCAATCATAGAGGGAATAGGTTCTTTAACTGGATTATTATCGAATACTATTTATGGAAATTATGGATGGTCAGAATCAAATGAATTGAGCTGTTTCTCTTTCGATACATTAAGCTATTCTGTCGGTAATTCATTACCTAGTCCTTTTTACTTTGGGTCTAACAACCCTTGTGAAAGACATTTATACCTATCGATTGAGTCTGAAAAAATTACAATATTGAATATCTACCCCAACCCAACGACTTCAGAATTCAGCATTAATATTCCTGAAGAAGAAGCAAGGTTTACTTTGATCAATTCACTTGGGCAAAGTTCCGAACTGATTGGTACTCGTGAGAATGGGCAATGGAAATTTAATATCGCTGAGTATCCGACTGGCATTTATTACATCAGAATAAATACAATTGACGACAATTACTACTTTGGTTCTTTCGCTAAATTATAAACTGATTAACCTAGTGGCACCACTTAAGTCGTGCCACCAATTTACCGCACTTATGCAGGTTTATTTAAAATCCTGCATATAATAAACTTTTATTGAAATTTAAGCTTTAATTGGGGCTGTATGCTCATTTAATTTTTCCTAAACCAAATTATTCTCCGAAGCGAATTTCATTAACCCTGCGGTGTTCTTAACACCTAGTTTGTGAAGGATATTCTTGCGGTGGGTGTTTACAGTATAAATGCTGATGAATAAACTATCGGCGATCTCTTGACTACTTTTCTCTTTTGCTAATAAGGTGATAATTTCCTTTTCCCTTTGCGTTAAGCTTAATGATTTTACAAATGAATCTTCTTGTTCGTTGTTATTTCTTAATGCTTTACTAATGTATTTTTCATCATTCAAAATCGTTTGAACAGCTTCAATTAATTCCACCTTACCTGCGTTTTTTAATACGTAAGCATCTACACCCATTCGTAAAAATTCTTGCATAAATTGTTCATCTCCATACATCGATAAAATCATAATTTTACATGTTGGGTGATGTTGCTTAATATACTTACATACCTCGAATCCATTGGGTTTGGGCATATTTACATCTATTATCGCTAAATCAATTTTTATCGTTTTGAAAAATTCTAATACTTGAATTCCATCATTTGCTTCTGCAACAATTTGCCATTGCGATTGATCTGAAAAAATCAATTTCAATCCATCTAAAAATATTTGATGGTCGTCTGCAATTAATATTCGTTTCTTAGCTTTCATTTTCGATAGGTAATTCTATAATAACTGTAGTGCCTCTTTTTTTATTTGTATCAATCATCATGCTTCCATTAAAAGCTTCCACTCTAGATCTTGTTGATGAAAAACCAATACCTTCTGATATTAAACTACTATCGAAACCAATTCCATCGTCTTCGATAATTATACTAAGCACATTCTGATTTCTTACTAATTGTATAATAGCTGTTTTTGCTTTAGAGTGTTTAATAATATTATTGATGAACTCTAAACAAATTCTATAGATAGATAATTCTAAATCTTTATTAAACCTTTCTTCTAAACCAAAAGTGTCTAATGTAAATTCTATCTTTTCGCTGATGTTTATGTTTCTAATAATAGATTTCAATTGTTGTAAAATGCCAAACTGCTCTATGCTTGGAGGCATCATATTGTGTGAAATCTCTCTGAGTTCTGAACAAGCCTTATCAATTAATTCAATTACATTCTGATAAGCATACAATTCTTTTTCACTTAAACCTTTGTCTTTTAAATCGATTGATTCAGCGTTTAATCTTAAGGTTGATAATAAACTCCCTAAACCATCATGCAATTCCTGTGCTACACGTTTTCGCTCTTGCTCTTCCCCCCAAATTAAGGCTTTTTTTACTTCATTTTGTTTAATTGATAATTCAGTTGTTTTCTCTTCAACTTTCATCATCAACTCTTTATTCGCATTCTCTTTCAGTGTATTTAATTGTTCTAATTGTTGAATCACTAACATTTGAGCAATTTCTTTTTCTTCCTTAAATATCCTTAATCGATCTAATAAGGCTAGCATTAATAATAAAGATTTTAATATCTCTCCTACTATTACAAATTGATTCGTAAATACATTGTTATGTGTTTTTGTAATCGCATAGTAATACATCGCTCCAATTGATATTAGTGCTAATAGAAATGCTGAAAAGAAAAATCTTGCTGGTAAATATTTTGTAAGAAAAAAATAAGCTGATAAAATAAAGAACCCTATATAGAATACTGGTAAAATTTTATACAAAACCCATATAGATGCATTGTATACAATGCCATTCGAGAAAGACGCAAGAACTATTAATCCTGAAACGATTTGAAAAAATATCGCTATATAAAAAATGTATTTATTTATTTTGTTCTTCTTTAAAAACTCTATCAGAAAAACAATTGCCAAGAATATCGAAAACGACATTAAAAATGGAATACTCCTATCGTTCCAAAATGGACTGTATGGCCATAACATCACAAATCCAATTCCACTAATAGCCACTTGTAAAAATATTTGTGAAGTAAAATAACTTGCTAAATAAAAGTATACTCTGTCTTTTAATAAATAAAAAATGATGAAACAAATAAAACTTAAGCAGGTAAGTATTCCATAAAAGAATCCTAAATTGATATTCTTGAATAAACTGTTCTCTATAAAATCTGCATAAGAATGCAATTCTATCGGCGCATGAATTTTTCTTCCCCCTAAATTAAACTTGAAGTAAATATCTGTTGTTTCTTCACTCTTTATTTTAATAGGGTAAACAGGGTTTTTATCTTGAATGTATCTTCGCTCAAGTTCTAATGCATCGCCAATGATATTTTTATTGATGATCTTACCATTCTGAACTTCATAATATTCAACCCAGTTTATAAGTGAATTATTAATGGTGAGTACAAGATCCTTGGTAGTGGTTGATGAATTGCTAATTCCTAAATGAATCCATAAATCTTCTTTGTATTCATCTTCATTCAATAATAGCATATCATGATTATTCTGAATAAATGCTGGGTTTTTATTCAGTAGAAAGTCTGATATATTAAGCTGTCCCTTATCTGTGGTGATGTATTCAATCTCTTTCCCTATCTCTAAATATTTAAATCCATCCTTTACAACGATTTTACTATCCGCCACACTGTTTTTAAGCGCGAATAGCATAATCATCATAAACAGAAATACTTGCCTTTTCATTTATCTAAATTGAGGAACTAATCTAGTATTAAAAATACCAATAAATTGGTATTGATTGTATATCACTCTAAATTGATATTTATAGATATTTTTCTGAGAGAGAAATTATTTTTACAAAGATGGAGGACGGGGAACCTCCATCTTACTTTTACGACCTAACTAAAGCAATCATAAACAGGCTGAATATTAATATTCGGCCTTTTTCTTTATCTTTATTCGTAATGAATAGAGACCTAATTCGTAATAACGAGAAATTCCAAAAAGCTATAGCAGGCCTAAATGAGCAACAAAGGAATGCTGTTGAACAGATCGATGGACCGGTATTAGTAATTGCTGGCCCAGGTACTGGTAAGACACAAATTTTAGCTGCTCGAATTGGGCAGATTCTTCTTGAAACTGATGCCGAAGCCCATAATATTCTCTGCCTTACCTATACTGATGCAGGAACTATCGCAATGCGTAAGCGTTTGTTCGATTTTATAGGTCCTGAAGCTTACCGTGTTCATATTCATACTTTTCATTCATTTTGTAATGATATCATTCAAGAAAACCTTGATTATTTTGGTAAACTCAATTTAGAGGCTATCTCCGACTTAGAAAAAATAGAACTATTCCGAAAACTTGTTCATCAATTTAAAGAAGGTAATCCCTTAAAGCGTTATCGTGGTGATGTTTACTATGAAGTAAATCGTTTAATGGAATTATTCTCGGTAATGAAAAGAGAAAATTGGTCGGCGGACTTCATCAATGAAAATGCTAATCGATATATCGAAGAAATTGATAATGCAGAACTTGGTTCAGATTATTATAAGGCATTTTATTATTCAAGAAAAACGAAAACTGCTGAGGCTGGTGATAAAAAACCTGCTTACCAAGAAGAAATTGATAAAATCAATCTATTAAAATATGCTGCTAATGAATTTGTAAACTATCAGAAATTAATGTCGGATGCAAACCGATATGATTTTGATGATATGATTTTATGGATTCTGAATGCATTTAAAAATGATCAAAACTTCTTGTTAAATTATCAAGAACGTTATCAATATTTTTTAATTGATGAATATCAAGATACCAGTGGTTCCCAAAATGAATTGATTCGTTTACTAATTGATTTCTGGGAAAACCCTAATGTGTTTGTTGTTGGAGATGATGACCAATCTATTTTCAGATTTCAAGGCGCAAGTGTTGAAAACATTACACAATACTGCAATTGGTTCCCTCAGAACCTTGCTAAAATAATGCTCCTGAATAACTATCGTTCTACACAATCTATTTTAGATCTTTCTAAGAATTTAATAGATTTTAATACTGAACGTATTAAGATGGAAGGCTTGTCGAAGTCATTACTTGCTAGCAATTCAGAATATCAAGCTAATACTATTACTCCTAAAATTGTTGAATACGAATCTCCAATTCACGAGTTCGCCTCAGTTACTGATCAGGTTTATAAATTAATAAATGAGGATAAGATTGATCCGAAAGAAATCGCTATTATTTATAAGGAACATAAATCTGGTGAAGAACTTGCTCATTATTTTCAACTCAGAGAAATTCCAGTTAGTACGAAAAAAAGAGTAAATATTCTTAACATTCCTTTCGCTCAAAAGTTAATTACAATTTTAAGATATCTTTCAGCTGAAAATGAAATCTCCTACAGTGGAGATGAATTGCTTTTCAAAATATTACATTTCGATTTTTATGAAATCAATCCGATTGATATTGCGAAATTAAGTCATGCTGTAAACAACCATAACTATTCAAACAAAGAGAAAACATCTATCCGTAGAATGCTTACGGAGTTGAACTCTAAAACGATTGATTTGTTTGAACCTATTAGTGTTCAACACATGCGTAGACTAAGCTCCGACATTGAATACTGGATTAAAGAATCTCAAAATTTTACACTTCAAAATTTATTCGAAAAAATAATTACTCGAGGTGGAATTTTAGCATACATACTTAAATCGCCTGAGAAAACTTGGTTGATGCAAGTATTATCTTCATTATTTAATTTCTTAAAAGAAGAAAGTAGAAGAAACCCTGATATGGGTTTAGCGGAGTTTGTAAATACCATCGACTTATTAGAAGAAAATGGTTTGAGTTTAGAGTTGAATAAAATTTTATTCAATGAACATGGAGTAAATTTCTTAACGTGCCATGGCTCTAAAGGTTTAGAGTTTAAATATGTTTTCCTTATCGGCTCAAATAAAAATGTTTGGGAAGGTAAACGTAAAATGAGTAGAACTTATAAGCTACCAGACACATTATTTACAAGTAACAGTAAGGGTGATGAAGTAGAAGAACTTCGCCGTTTGTTTTATGTTGCTATGACACGTGCAAAAACTAATCTTAAAATTTCTTACTCTTCAACAGATATGAAAGGTAAGGAAATTGAAAGCAGTATGTTCGTTGGCGAACTTCTTAGCACTTCAGAAATTAAAGCTGAAAAATTAAGTGTAGATGATAGTTTAGCTATGGATTTCTTTGCCTTAAATTTCAAAGAAGAAAATGCTCAGGTAAGTACTAGTTCTATAGATCATGCTTGGGTGGATAGTATTTTGGATAAATACACTTTAAGTGTTACACATTTAAATAATTATTTAAGCTGTCCTCTGAAATTTTATTTTCAGAATTTAGTAATGGTGCCTAGTGGTAAAAATGAAACCATGACCTTCGGATCTTCTATACATTGGGCATTAGAGAAGTTTTTCAGAACTGTTGTAGATACCAAAGAATTTCCAGGAGTTGATTCTCTTATTCGTGATTTTGATTGGTACATGATTCGCAATCGTGAAGCATTTACTAAAGAACAATTCGAACGTAGGTCTGAATACGGACATAAAATTATTCCTCCATATTACGATTACTATATTAATACTTGGCATAAAATTGTAAGTACTGAAACGCCAATTAAAAATGTTGAAGTAAATGGAATTCCTATCAAAGGTAAAATTGATAAAATTGAGTTTGATGGAAATGCTGTAAACGTTGTGGATTATAAAACTGGATCTTACGATAACGCGAAAAAGAAATTAAATCCTCCATCAGAAAAAGAACCTTTGGGTGGGGATTATTGGCGACAAGCAGTATTCTATAAAATTCTTATTGATAACTACCGAGTTAAAGATTGGAAAGTGATTAGCACAGAATTCGATTTTGTTGAACCTGTAAAAGATGAATACAAAAAAGAAAAGATTGTCATTCTTCCGGAGCATGTTAAAATAGTAACGAAACAAATCGAAGATGTTTACGCAAAAATTAAACGACATGAATTCACTACTGGTTGTGGAGATAAAGAATGTGAATGGTGTAATTTTGTGAAGAACAATTTTAGAGATGCAGAATTTGTATTCCCAGAGGAAGAAGAGCCAGAAATCGAATAGTTAGTGTAATTAGTACATTAAGTAAAAAATCGAGAATTTCTTTAATTTTCCCATTAATACTATATTTGCATACTATCTTTGTTAGAACAATTATAAATAATTGATTATGAGAGAAATACAATTCAGAGAAGCACTTAGAGAGGCTATGAACGAAGAAATGCGTAAAGATGATCGCATTTTCTTAATGGGGGAAGAAGTTGCTGAATACAATGGAGCATATAAAGTAAGTCAAGGCATGCTTGCTGAGTTTGGAGCAAAACGAGTTATCGATACTCCAATTTCAGAATTAGGCTTTGCAGGAATAGGTGTTGGCGCAGCGATGAACGGAATTCGTCCGATTATCGAGTTCATGACATTCAACTTTTCATTAGTAGCTATCGACCAAGTGATTAATGCTGCAGCAAAAATGATGTCGATGAGTGGTGGTCAATTTTCTGTTCCAATCGTATTTCGTGGACCAACTGGTAGTGCGGGAATGTTAAGTTCTCAGCACTCTCAAAACTTCGAATCGTGGTATGCAAACTGCCCAGGTTTGAAAGTTGTAGTTCCATCAAATCCATATGATGCAAAAGGTTTATTAAAATCAGCCATCTTAGATCCAGATCCAGTAATTTTCATGGAGTCGGAGCAAATGTATGGTGATAAAGGTTTCGTTCCTGAGGAAGAATATTACTTGCCAATCGGACAAGCTAAAGTAGTTCAAGAAGGTACAGATGTAACGATCGTTACTTTTGGTAAAATGTTGAAAGTGGTTATGGCTGCTGCTGCAGAATTAGCAAAAGATGGTATCAATGCTGAAGTAATTGATTTACGTACTGTTCGCCCAATCGATTACCCAACTGTATTAAATTCAGTTCGTAAAACAAACCGTATGGTATTCGTAGAAGAATCATGGCCATTAGGTTCTATCGCAACTGAAGTAGCATTTAAAGTTCAAAAAGATGCATTCGATTATTTAGATGCACCTATCTTAAGAGTAATGGGCGGCGACGTTCCATTGCCATATGCACCAACATTAATTGAAGAGTACCTACCAAATCCTGCTAAAGTTATTAAAGCAGTGAAAGAGGTGATGTACGTCTCGAAATAGTTTATAGATATCAGATTTTAGAATTTAGATATTAGTATTTAGAATTTAACGGGGGTTCAAGTGATTGGACCCCCGTTTTATTTTATTCAATTTTCGTTGAAAACTATTCCTATTCTGAGTTGAAAACATCTGAGATGTTTCAGATATTCGTGATTCAATTTTTATTAAATGATTAATTACAATAAAGTAGTTGCAACAGAATTAGGGATTCGTGAGCAACAAGTAGAAGCAACAATTAATTTATTGGATGAGGGTGCAACGATTCCATTTATCTCTCGATATAGAAAAGAAATTACAGGCACTTTAGATGAAGTACAAGTTGGTGCAATTCGTGATCGAATTACTCAATTGCGTGAGTTGGATAAACGTAGAGATGCGATTTTAAAATCGCTCGAAGAAATGGGTAAATTAACGGATGAGTTAAAAGAGAAAATTGAAAAAGCAGAGAGCTTAACTGTACTGGAAGATTTATACTTACCATACCGTCCGAAAAGAAAAACAAAAGCAAGTGTTGCCAAAGAGAAAGGCTTAGAACCTTTATCTATTAGCATCTTCGAGCAAGGGAATGAAAATCCATTGAAACTTGCAGAACAATTTATTGATGCCGAAAAGGGTGTGAATACCATTGAAGAAGCTCTTCAAGGTGCACGTGATATTATTGCTGAAAGAATTTCTGAAGATGCAGAAGCAAGAGCATCAGTACGTGAACTATTTTTGAAAAAAGGATTATTCCGTTCAAGAGTTATAAAAGGAAAAGAAGCAGAAGGTATTAAGTACAAAGATTATTTCGAATGGTCTGAATCTGTAAAAGATGCACCATCACATCGTGTACTTGCTCTTCGTCGTGGTGAAAAAGAATTATTCTTATCGCTAGAAATTTCTCCAGAAGAAGAAGAAGTAATTGAATTACTAAACAAAAAATTTGTACTACAAAGCAATGCTTGTTCTGAAGAAGTTCGTACCGCAATTAAAGATGGATACAAACGTTTATTAGCACCATCAATAGAAACAGAAACAAGAGTATTTACAAAGACTCGTGCCGACGAAGAAGCGATTCGTGTATTTGCAGAAAATGCTCGTCAACTTTTATTAGCTGCTCCTCTTGGTCAGAAGCGTGTAATGGCAATAGATCCGGGCTTCCGTACAGGTTGTAAAGTTGTTTGTTTAGACGAACAAGGTAAACTTTTAGAGAATGGGAACATTTATCCGCACGAACCTCAAAAGAAATTAATCGAAGCACAGGCCATCATTAAACAAATGGTTCTGAAAAATAACATCGAAGCAATCGCAATTGGTAATGGAACAGCAGGAAGAGAAACGGAAGCTTTCGTTCGTGAAATGAAATTAGAAAACGTGCTAGTGGTTATGGTGAACGAAAGTGGTGCCTCTATCTACTCTGCATCAGAAGCTGCTCGTGAAGAATTTGGAGATTTAGACTTAACCGTTCGTGGTGCGGTTTCTATTGGTCGTAGATTAATGGACCCACTTGCAGAGCTAGTGAAAATAGATCCGAAATCAATTGGTGTTGGTCAGTATCAACATGATGTTGATCAAAATAAATTACAAAAATCTTTGGACGATGTGGTGAGTAGTAGTGTGAATGCTGTTGGTGTGGAATTAAATACTGCATCTAAACAATTATTGTCATACGTTTCCGGATTAGGACCACAATTAGCTCAAAACATTATCGAATATAGAAATGCAAATGGAGCATTCAAATCTAGAAGTGAATTGAAAAAAGTTACACGTTTAGGAGAGAAAGCATTTGAGCAAGCAGCAGGTTTCTTAAGAATTCGTTCTGCAGAGAATCCATTAGATGCGAGTGCTGTGCATCCTGAAAGATATTCTTTAGTAGAGCAAATGGCTAAAGATTTAAAATGCTCTGTAACTGACTTAATGAGTTCAGCAGAATTGCGTTCTAAATTAGATTTGAAGAATTATATTTCTGATGAAGTTGGTTTACCAACTTTGAAAGATATCATGAACGAACTTTCTAAACCAGGAAGAGATCCTCGTGAGCAATTTGAAGTTATTCAGTTTTCTGAAGGAGTAAACAGCATCGAAGATTTAAGAATTGGAATGCAATTAACAGGTATTGTAACAAACCTTACTAAGTTCGGAGCCTTTGTAGATATTGGTGTTCACCAAGATGGACTAGTGCACATCTCTCATATATCAAATACATTTATCGATGATCCAGCTAAAGTGTTAAAGGTGTCTCAAAAGGTAAAAGTATCGGTATTAGAAGTTGATGTTCCTAGAAAGAGAATTTCATTAAGCATGAAATCTGAGAATGCTGCGCCAGTGAAAAAACAATTCAACAAAGCTAAAGACGATAAAGCTCCAGCGAAATCTGAAGAGCAATCGATGAAAGAAAAGCTAGCAATGTTGGCTTCGAAATTTGGGAAATAAAAATTGAATATTAGAAATTAAGGGAAAGCGATTTCATCATTCACAATAAATACTGATGGAAACTCTTTCTCTACAATTTTAAACAACTTATATGCTTCCATACGTGTACGGAAATTTCCTGCACGTAAACGGAAGTAGGGTTGCTGATAAATTAAATACGATTCAACTTCTGGATGTAGGGATGCAAATTTAGATTTCAATTCTAAAGCTTCTGCTCTATTCCCACCATAATACAATTGAACTCTGAAGCCTTGTATAGATGGCTTCTGCTTATCTAAATCTGATTTCTTTTGAAGTAATTGTTCAACACTAGGATCCATTTGCCAACGAACATTTCCATTCTCTTGAGCGAAAATATTCGTTGCACAAAATAGAAAGATGAACAATAAACTAGTTCTCATTTTTATTATGCTTCGGCGTTTGCACCGTGACAGTTTTTATATTTTTTACCACTACCACAAGGGCACTGATCGTTTCTACCAATCTTTTGTTCTACTCTTACGGGTTGAGCTTTTACAGCTTCTTGTCCGGGCATTGCAGAACCATCTGGCATTCTTAAATTATCATCGGTTCTACTCGTTTTCAACTTTGCATCAGTTCTTGGTGCTGTGCGTGCTTCACGTACATCATCCGAACTTGCTTGTGAAGGAATATTTCCTTTGAAAATAAAACTCAATACATCTTTATTAACAGTAGATACCATTTGTTTAAACAATTCAAACGATTCAAATTTGTAAATCAATAATGGATCTTTTTGTTCGTAAACAGCATTTTGTACCGATTGCTTTAACTCATCCATCTCACGTAAATGCTCTTTCCAAGCATCGTCAATTAAAGCTAAACTTACTGAACGTTCAAACGCTTTCACCAATTCTTTACCATTTGTATCATAAGCTTTTTTCAAATTCGTATTGATTTGAATTTGCTTCATTCCATCTGTAAACGGTACTACGATATTTTCAATTGTTTGTCCTCTTGTTTCGTAAACATCTTTAATTACAGGCATAGCAACTTCAGCCATGCGCTCAGATTTACGAGTATAGAAATTAGATAATTGATGATATAATTTATCTGCAATAGTAGTTGATTTCTCACCTAAGAATTCGTTTTCAGAAATTTCTACATCAGTAGAGAATAAACGAATCATTTCTAAACGGAAGCCTTCGTAATTTTTCTCATCTTGATATTGTGCAGTTAACTCTTCACAAATATCCATCAAGCTATTATCGATATCAACTTCTAATCGTTCACCGAATAATGCATTATGACGTTTAGTATAAATTACAGAACGTTGTGAGTTCATCACATCATCATACTCTAATAAACGTTTACGAATACCAAAGTTATTTTCTTCCACTTTTTTCTGTGCACGCTCAATAGATTTTGTAATCATTGAATGTTGAATTACTTCACCTTCTTCTAATCCCATTCTATCCATCAACGATGCGATTCTTGCAGAACCAAACATTCTCATCAAGTCATCTTCTAGAGAAACAAAGAACTGCGTAGAACCTGGATCACCCTGACGACCAGAACGACCTCTTAACTGTCTATCCACACGTCTACTCTCATGACGTTCTGTACCGATAATTGCTAAACCTCCTGCTTCTTTAACGCCTGGGCCTAATTTTATATCCGTACCACGACCAGCCATATTTGTTGCGATAGTTACTGTTCCAGCTTTACCAGCTTCAGCAACAATGTCGGCTTCACGTTGATGTAATTTAGCGTTCAATACTTGGTGTTTGATGCCTCTTAACTTCAACATTCTACTTAATAATTCAGAGATCTCTACAGATGTAGTACCCACTAATACTGGGCGACCATTAGTTGTTAACTCAACAATTTCTTCTACAACTGCATTGTATTTTTCACGCTTAGATTTGTAAACTTTATCCTCGCTATCTTTTCTTGAAATAGGTCTGTTCGTTGGAATTTCAACAACATCTAATTTGTAAATTTCCCAGAACTCACCTGCCTCTGTTGTTGCAGTACCCGTCATACCACAAAGTTTGTGATACATACGGAAGTAATTTTGAAGCGTAATAGTTGCATATGTTTGAGTAGCATCTTCTACTTTAACATTTTCTTTCGCTTCAATCGCTTGATGTAATCCGTCTGAATAACGACGGCCTTCCATAATACGACCAGTTTGCTCATCAACGATTTTAATTTTACCACCATCGATGATGTACTCAACATCTTTCTCGAATAATGTATATGCTTTAAGCAATTGGTTAACTGAGTGAATACGTTCCGACTTAATCGAGAAGTCTCTCATCAATTCATCTTTGCGAGTAATTTTTTCTTGATCAGAAATAGATGATTTTTCAATCTCAGCAATTTCAGAACCAACATCTGGAAGTACGAAGAAACCTTGGTCTTCACCAGATGAAGTAATTAATTCAATACCTTTTTCTGTTAATTCAATTGAGTTATTTTTCTCATCAATCACAAAATATAATTCAGCATCAACCTTGTGCATTTCACGTTGTTGATCTTGCATGTATTGATTTTCAGTTTTCGTTAAAATCTGGCGCATACCAGTTTCACTTAAAAACTTAATTAATGCTTTACTTTTTGGTAAACCTCTGAAAGCTCTTAATAATGCTAGTCCACCATCATCAACTTTGTTTTCTGCAATTAATTTTTTCGCATCTAATAAAGCTGTATTGATAAAATTCTTTTGTGCATTTACTAACTTTTCAATTCTTGGTTTTAGATCATAAAATTCGTGTTGATCTCCACGAGGAATCGGACCAGAAATAATTAAAGGTGTACGAGCATCGTCAATTAAAACTGAATCGACCTCATCCACCATTGCAAAATGTAATTTACGTTGCACTAAGTCGTTCGGACTATGTGCCATGTTATCTCTTAAATAATCGAAACCAAATTCGTTGTTCGTTCCGAACGTAATATCTGCTTGATATGCTTTTCTTCTTTCAGGTGAATTAGGTTGATGCTTATCAATACAATCAACAGTTAATCCATGGAACTCATACAATGGGCCCATCCACTCACTATCTCGTCGAGCAAGGTAATCGTTCACCGTAACGATATGAACTCCTTTACCAGCAAGTGCATTTAAGTATGCAGGGAGTGTAGCCACTAAAGTTTTACCTTCCCCTGTTCCCATCTCCGCAATTTTACCACTGTGTAAAACACTACCACCGATTAATTGCACATCGTAATGTACCATTTCCCAAGTCATTGGGTTTCCTGCTGCTAACCAAGTACGACTATGAATTGCTTTGTCGCCTTTAATAATTACATTTTCTTTATGCGCAGCTAATTCTCTATCAGCATCTGTAGCTGTAACTTCTATCGTTTCGTTAGTAGATAAACGACGAGCAGTTTCTTTTACAACAGCAAATGCTTCTGGAAGAATTTCCTTTAGAACTTCTTCAATTAATTCATTTTCCTTTTTGCCTAACTTATCGATTGTATCATATAATTCAACCTTTTCAGAAATGTCCATGTCTGGCTCATTCTCGATTCTAGCTTTTAAGGATTCTATTTCTGATGAAACATCAAAAGTATGAGCTTTAATTCTCGCTTTAAAGTCGGTCGTTTTAGCTCTAAGCTCATCGTGACTAATTGACTGCAATTTTGAGAATTCAGCACTAATTTTTGCAATTACTGGAGTTATTTCCTTTATATCTCTATCTGACTTACTTCCGAAAACCTTCGATACAAAAGATGAAATGAAATTTGACATGAATTTTTATATTATTTTACACTATTGCCTACCAAAAGTCTTGCCAAGCAAAGCTTTTGACATATTGGCATAGCAACAAATATATTAGTAAATATGTTAATTAGCTAATATGTTAATGTGTTATTGCTATTTGAAATTAATTAACTTTGACGAAATTTATCATCAATGAACATTTTACTATTAGGATCTGGGGGCAGAGAATCTGCATTTGCTTGGAAATTAAGTCAAAGTGAGGAATGCGAAGCATTATTTATCGCACCAGGAAACGCAGGAACATCAGCATTTGGTACAAATGTAGCTATGTCGGCTACTGATTTTGAGGCTATTAAATCATTTTGTATTGAAAAAGACATCAACATGGTTGTTGTCGGACCAGAAGACCCTTTGGTAAAAGGCATTGTCGATTTCTTTGCTGAGGATGAGGAGATTGAACATATCGCGGTTATTGGGCCATCTAAAGAAGGTGCTCAGTTAGAGGGAAGTAAGGATTATAGCAAGCGTTTTATGCAACGCCATAATATTCCAACTGCAGCATACGAAACATTTACAAAAGAAGACCTTGATAAAGGCTTAGCATATTTAGATACTCATTCTTTACCGATTGTATTAAAGGCTGATGGTTTAGCTGCAGGTAAGGGAGTGCTTATTTGCGAGTCTAGAGAAGAAGCAAAAGAAGAATTACGATTGATGCTAGCCGAAGCAAAATTTGGCGAAGCTAGTCAGCAAGTAGTGGTAGAAGAATTTTTAAGTGGTATAGAACTTTCTGTTTTCGTGTTAACCGATAACTATCATTACTTAATTCTACCAGAAGCGAAAGATTATAAAAGAATTGGTGAAGGCGATACCGGGTTGAACACTGGCGGTATGGGTTCTATTTCTCCAGTACCTTTTGCAGATGCAACATTCATGCAGAAAGTAGAAGAGAGAATTATCATTCCAACAGTAGAAGGTTTAGCTGCTGAAGAAATCGATTACAAAGGTTTTATTTTTATTGGTTTGATGAATGTAAATGGTGAGCCTTATGTTATTGAATATAATGTTCGTATGGGCGATCCAGAAACCGAAAGCGTATTACCTCGTATAGAAAATGATTTATTAGATTTATTTATTGCAGTTGCTGAAAGTCGTTTAAGCGAAAAGAAAATCACAATAGATCCCCGACATGCTGCTACTGTAATGCTTGTGGCTGGTGGGTATCCGGGCGATTATAAAAAAGGTGATGCGATTACTTCATTAGACAATATTCATCATACACATGTTTTCCATGCAGGCACAAAAATGGAAAATGGGAATGTCGTTACGAATGGAGGTAGAGTAATTGCCGTAACTAGTTTAGATATCGATAAGCATGAAGCTTTGAAAAGATCAAACGAATACGCAGCACAAATTCAATACGAAGGAAAATATTTTAGAAGAGATATCGGTAAAGATTTATCAGCTTAATATATATACATCATGAAACAAGTATTAACTTATTTCTTCAGAAAGAAAGATCCAAACAGGCCTACTAATTTTAACATTAAGGCTATGCACTTTATAAACAAAGCTTCAATATTAATTTTTATTGTAGCGCTAATTATTTACATCATCAGAAAATTGAACTAAGCACACTGCACCTTGTACTATGTTCTAAGTACAATTTACATTTTACATTTTACAATCATTATGAAAAAAATAATCAAAACCAACAACGCTCCTGCTCCAATCGGTCCGTATAATCAAGCGGTTATGACTGGCAACATGTTATTTATTTCTGGACAAATTGCTATCAATCCAGAGAATGATCATTTACTAGTTGGTGATATTGATGTGGAAACACATCAAGTGATGAAAAACTTACAAGCTATCTTAACTGAAGCAGGTATGGATTTTTCGAATGTGATTAAAACAAGTATTTTCTTATCAGACATGTCGCATTTTGCAAAAGTGAATGAAATATATCATACATATTTTGAAGGTGATTTTCCTGCACGCGAAACTGTTGCAGTTTTAGGATTGCCTAAAAGTGTGAACGTTGAAATATCAATGATTGCCACTAAATAAGTTGAATTCGAGAGCTAAATACTTTATTGCTGGAGCTTCCTCATCTGTTATTTGGGGATTCTTTTCTATTTCTTTAAGATCTATTAAAGAACATCCATCTATGCAAATTTTGGTGTTTAGAGTATTATGTTCTTTAATTATCACATTAATAATTTCATTAGTAATTCGAAGAAATGTATTTAAGCGTGATGTAGAATTTATTGAGTCGCTCGAAAAAAAGGAACGTAATCAATTACTATTAAGAATCCTGTATTCAACTTTATTCGTTACCGCCAATTGGTTTTCATTTATCTATGTAATCAACCATATTAGCGTACAAGCTGGAGCTTTTGCATATATGGTATGCCCAATCATTACAGCAGTTTTCGGATATATCTTCCTGAAAGAAAAACTAAGTAAAATAAAATGGGCCTCAATTGTATTATGCTTCGCAAGTATAGTATTTCTATCCTTAGGCTTTATTAAGGAAGTACTTTACTCTGTAGAAATTGCAGTATTATACGCAGCCTATTTAATGTTGCAAAAAAGAATTGTTGGTATCGATAAGATGAATGTTCTATTAGTTCAACTTCTAATTTCTTCTGTAATTATTATTCCATTTGCAGGAATAGAACAAGTAGCATTTACAACAGACATAAACTTCTGGATTCAAATTGTAGTAATCTCAATTGTATTCACAATTGTCCCCTTGTTCTTAAGTTTATACGCATTGGTAGGAATGCCTTCTTCAACCATGGGAATATTAATATACTTAAACCCGATTGTTGCCTTTTTAGTTGCCTTCTTTTATTTTGATGAAATTCCAAGCCTTCAGAAAATGATAGCGTATTTCATTTTATTAATCGCAGTGATATTATTCAATTATTCTTATTTGAGAGGAATGTTTGAAGTGAAGATTGCATATAAGAAGTCAAATTAACTACGCGACTTGATGGTGTATATTATCTTTGTATTATTCAATATCTAAATAATAAAATATACTATCAAATTCATTATTACTAATAACTAATACTCTAAAATTATTATTGACATTTATATTAGAAAGTACATTTTTATAATCATTTACTTTAATATATTCTTTTATAAAATCATTGAATAATTCTACATCTGCAGGAGCAGCAATTATATCACTAATTAGGTAATCTACATTGGTTTTAAAAATACTTTTACCTATTAAATCAGAATTCTGACTAATTATATCTTCAGCTTGTTTAAGTGTATAACCCATAAAATTATGTTACCTATGAGCAAATTCTTGACATAAATTTAATTGATAACTTCTAGAAAATATTTGATGGAATCTTTTAGTCTTAGAATATTTTATATTCTAAAAATCTAAACTCAAGGAAACGTAGTAAACAGGTTTTTCTGCTACGATATTATTTTGTACTCCCCAAGCCATATCAAATCGAACAAAATATCCGAGCAATCTTGAACGTGCTCCCCAACCGAATCCTCCAACAATAGGATACTTAGATTCAATAGCAGTAACACTTACAGGGTCACCCTGAACTTCTATTCTATTAAATCTATTCTCGTAGCTAAACATATTTGAACCCAACCATGCAGCACCTAAATCTGCAAATGGCATTAACTGGAAATTCTTAACAAAATCAGATTTTATAGGGCGGTTTAAGAAATAAGTAAATACAGGAAATCTAACTTCAGTATTAATTACCACAAAACTATTTCCGTTACGAATATTTTGAGTAAAGCCTCTCATGTTAGTTGCCAAAGCTTGGTATTTATATTCTCTAGTACGATCAATCTGAATATCGTTATTAAATCTTGGAACTACCCATCCATCAACACCTCCTAAATAATACATCACTTTCTGATTTGCCAAAGAACTTGATCCTGCTATTCTACTTGCAAATATTATCTGACGATGAATACGATCATATCTTCTGTAATCGAATCCAACATTAAGCATATTCTGTGTTGGCTTGCCAATAGATTTCAATATGTCGACTACACTCTCATTGTTAGAGCCCAATTCTTTGAATTGTTCTACATAAAATTTATAACGTGTTCCATTATATAAATTCAATCCTTTGTTTACTGTATTATCGTAAACGTATTCTAAACGATATCCAAAATTATCAGCATAGAAATTTGGTACATTTATACTGAAACTATCTGTCGATAAAAATATTAATTCATCTCTTCTATATAGCACAGATCCTCTCAATGAACTATGTTCGTTAAATGGATACTTAGCAATATACTTGAACTCATAGCTATTGGTTTTTACAGCTCCGAATCCAAAGAATTGATTTCCTCCTTGTTTGTAAAAAATGAACTGCTTATCTAATCGCTTTTTCAAATTCTCAAAACTGATGTAATACTCCGGTATTGTTAAATTTCCTGCAAGTTTAAATCCTCCCGTAATTCTATAATCCTCCATTAAATCAGATGAACCAAGTTTTATTAATGCATTAACATTTGAGTTAATGTATATCGGACCAACTCCTGTAAATTGCTGATAGGTAGAATTCGTTATTAAACTATTGTCGATCTGACTAACAATATAATTCGTAGAAAATTCTGGAGTGTATGGACGAGGTGAAGACTTCTTAAAATAATCTTCTAAACTTGTGATAGTAGTTTTATTTTCGGAAGATTTTTGAGTAGGAGTTTTAATATAAACTATTTGATATCCTCTAGCAGTCTTCTGAGTTACTGCAGTAGTTTGATCAGATTTTTTCCTAGGGAAATCTGTTTGAAAATAATAGGTATCAAAGGCGCTGGTTTTATAAGTACTCGTATCGAATTCGCCTGATGATGAATTTAAAAGTGAATCAGTAATCGCAATCATCTTCAAAGAATCGGCACGTTGTACTGAATCTTTTTGTCGCTTCAGTTCTATGCTTGCTAATTTCTGTGCATTTGCTTTTTGTTGTTTAATAGCAAACGGTGTGATAATGACATTTGCAGAATCTCCAATTGATTTATTCAAGGGTCTCACAAATATTTTATTTAATCCATTATCAGCGATAATTTCTGAAAACCTTCTTGATTTTCTAGATTGATTATGATCTATAATATTTCTAGAATAATTAGTAGCTGGGTATGAACTAAAAGTATCCTTATACACTGTGATTGTTGTATCATACCAAAATATCGTAGTATCATAACTATATACAGCAACACTATCAAACACTAAAATATTTCTATTCACAATCCCCGACTCATCACTTAAATAAGCCATTTTAGCCGTATCAATATTAATAGGCTTCAACTCATTTATATTTGGTGTATTAGTAACTCTAGTTAATGATCTTCCTCTCTTATCATAATCATACAAAAACAAATCGTATGAACTTATCAAAGGGAATCTAGAATAAGCAACATTTCTCAATGTATCTTCAATACGATTAGAACTAAAGATGATTTGATCTGTGCGTTCTACAAATCTCGGATTCAAATCATCGTACCAATCGTTTGTTATTTGATCATCACGTCTAGAAGGAATATCATAAACATAAATATCAGACTGACCATTTCTCAAAGCAGATAAGACCCATTTTCTTCCATCTTTAGAATAATCGAAATCTAAAATCTTCTCGTACTTATACATATTCACCTGCACATTCTCTTTTTTATCACGAAGATTTATGATCTGAACAAAAGGCATACTGTTTTTTTCGTATGCAACAGCTAGTAAGAAACTACTTGGGTGCCAAGTTAGAATTGGAGTACTTCCTTGTTGTAAGAAAGCAACCGATTTCATTCCGCACTGAAATACTTTTTTTGTTTTATTAGTTACTAAATTATATAGATAAACCTTGTAACGCCCGTCTTTATTGATGATGTATGCATACTGCTTTGCATCAGGTGATACAGCAAATTGAACATAATTTAATTTACCAAAACGTTTTTTGTTCTTATGTATAAATCGCTCTTTAGGATTTTGAAGCTCTTTATTACTGTCTTCGTATTTATATAATTTTTGATAATATTCTAACCACTTCGGTCCAAGTTCTTTAAAATCTAAACCGATAATATAAGTAAAACCATTTTCAGCATTCTTGTTTACTCTTGTCATGTAAACAATATTTGAAATAGAAGCTACACCATAATTATCAACAACGTATTTCCAGATAGAATGTCCTGCAACAACCGCATCACTTTCTGCAATTCTATTAAACTTTTTAAAACGATTATTTAAAATTCCATCTTTTAAATCATTATCAATTTGAATATTCCACTCTTCTGATAAGTATGAAGTTAAACCAGGTAGAAACCAATCGGGTAAGGTTAATAATGTTGAATTAGAAACTTTCTCTTGAATATTTCCGCCATACAACATTTCAGAAATTAATATTTGAGCAATTCCTTTTCGAATTTGTTTTTGAAGATCTATCGTATTTCCATCAAAATATATGAACAACTTGTTTCCAACAATTTGAGTTAGCCCACCAGTATTTTGTTGTTGATCGGTAATTAATCCTAAATTAGTTTGTTTTAAGTCGGAGAATTTATTGTACGACAATATTTTAATTCTTCCTTCTAATTTATAATCTAGGATATCTTCTATTTGCTTTAAATTTTGCTCTGCAATTTTACCAACCATTGCACCGAGCTCCTTACCATCTTTGTAATAATAAGTATCGAAATGAGGGGAGCGATAATAGAACCATTGAAAATCTTTATACTGAATTCTGTTTTTCCCGAAATCGGTTTGAGTACCTTGGGCCTGAGAGAATACCCATAAAGGTGAAAAGCTATATAGCATCACCATAATTATGATATACCCCAGTTTTCTATTCAGCATGAATTTTCGTTAAAAATAGAACATTAAAATTAAGGATTTATTTTGCTTGATGCCCTTAGATGTACAAATTTTTATCATTTTTGTTTATGTTAAAAATTAAAACCTTTACGTTTAACCCATTTCAAGAAAACACCTATTTGCTTATTAATGAGCAAAATGAAGGTATTTTAATAGATCCAGGATGTTATGAGCCTTATGAACAAAAGGAACTATTAGATTTTTTAAGTGCTGAAAAAATCACTTTAAAGCTATTAATCAATACTCACGCACATATCGACCATGTTTTAGGATGTGAATTCATTTACAGAACATTCGGACTAAAAACCCAATTGCACGCTGAGGAATTACCAGTATTTAGAGCAGTTAGTACTTATGCATCTAATTACGGATTCGTATATCAACAAGCTCCAGAACCTACAGAAATATTAAAAGAAGGTGATGTTATTCGATTTGGAGAAGATAAATTAGAAGTATTATTCTGCCCTGGCCATAGCCCTGGTAGTGTTGTATTTTATTGTAAAGAACAACATTTTGCTATTGCAGGCGATGTGTTATTCTACAGAAGTATTGGTCGTACCGACTTACCAGGAGGTGATCATGCAACTTTACTTCGTTCTATAAAAACAAAATTATATATCTTACCTGATGAAACGGTTGTATATCCTGGACATGGTCCACAAACAACAATTGGTTCTGAAAAAATATATAACCCATTTGTAAACAGTTAACATGAAGCTATCCTATTTTTTTGCGAAGAGATATCTATTCTCAAAAAAATCTACACAAGCCATCAATATTATTTCTATAATATCGGTAATCGGCGTATGTGTGGGATCGGCTGCTTTATTTATTATTTTATCAGTATTCAATGGCTTTGAAGAATTAAACTTAATCTATTATCAAAAATTAAGTCCTGATTTAAAAGTATACAAAACCAACGATTCATTCTTCCACCCAAATCAGATTAGAGAATTAAAAGGAAGTTTAGATACTCAGAAATTCATTGGAGTAAATGTTCTAGAAGACCAAGCTTTATTAAGGTATCAGAACAATCCATATTATACTATAGTAAAAGGAGTTTCTAACGAATTCTTTAAAATTAAAGAAAAAGATTCTGTTCTTATTGCAGGTGATTTCTTTTTTAAAGACTCCTTAGCAGATTATGCTGTAATGGGAAATGGAATTACCAATGCCTTAGGGATAGATATATCTCAAACGATTCAGCACATAGATGTAATAGCACCGAAAGCGAATCTTTCAACTTCCAACCTAGATCCAAGTACAGCTGTTCATCAAAAATATTTTTATCCATCAGGAATATTCAGTGTTCAACAAGATTTAGATGAGCGATATATTTATACATCAATATTGTTTGCTCAAGATTTATTTGAAAAAAATGATTCCATCAATGGATATGAAATTTATGGATGTAATGAAAAAGAAATGCTTAGCATTCAAAATGAATGGAGCAAAAAACTACCTCAAGGATTTGAGATAAAAAACAGATATCAGCTGAACGAAACCTTGTACAAGGTACTAAACACTGAGCGTTGGGCGGTATACTTAATTTTAACATTAATACTTACAGTAGCCATTTGTAATATCATTGGAGCTGTTACGATGTTAATTATCGATAAGAAAAAAGACATTGCATTGTTAAGAGCGATGGGTATGGACGATTTTTCTATCAGAAAAATATATTTTATACAAAGTTTATTAATTGCAGTAATTGGTTTAATACTAGGATTAGTATTAGGAGTTGTATTTGTATATCTTCAAGATAAATATGGATTAATAACAATCGGAGGTTCAGCAGAATTTTTAATTCAGAAATATCCTGTTAAATTTATATATTCAGATTTATTTTTAGTTTTTGCAACAGTTATGGTATTGAGTGTTATTACTGGATGGTTAACTTCTGCACAAAGTAAAAAAGCAAGTGAAACCATTAAGGAAAGCATCTCATAACCCGAATTAATGAAAAAACTTTTATTTATTCTCTTCATCATATTTAGTAATCATCTGCTTGCACAAGATTTAATTGTGACAACCACTAATGATTCCATCAATTGTAAAGTCGTATCTGAAGAAGGTACTTTCACATTGTATAAAATAAATACATCAAGTGGCTTACAATCTAGAGCGATAAAGAATACAAGCGTTGCAAAGGTTAACAAAAATTATTTCAGTGTAAATACTGCTAATATTAGCTCTGTTCCAAAGAAACCCCTTAAAGAAACAAGCTTTAATGCTGGAATTGATTATACAATGTTGTTTAAAACATTTGATGTTGACGACGATCCCGACTTCAAAGAATTTTACAAAGATCTATCTAACGCAATTAGTTTTCACGCAGAAATTCAACATAGTTTTAATGAAAAAATAGGATTAAGTATTCGCTATGATTATTTTAAGTCGAGTGCTGAAAAGAATGATTATAAGTTCGTATATCAATTTCAAACTTATATCATGGATATTCAAGAAGAAGTGAGCATACATACACTATCTCCTGGATTGTATTATAAAATTCCTTTAATTGATGATATGAACATTAAATTGTTTGGGGCTTATGATCATAATTTCTATGATGATGCTGCAAAAATTAATAACACAACATTTGATGTGTTTGGAAATAAATCGGGTTTAGCTTTAGGTATTGGATACGAAAATATCATTAACAAAAATATTAGCTTATCATTTCAAATTAAATACAGAGCAAGTAAGTTGAATAAAATTACCTCTGTAAATGGAAGTGGCAGTGGAACAGATATAGAACTTTATGGACTGGATCGAATTAATATAAATCGATTAACTCTTGGATTAAATATCAGTTTGAAATAATAATTGAAATTTATTTTATCCCTAGTAATTCTAGAATTAGTGAATACGATTGCTTAGAAATGTTCTCTAATGCCAAAGGTATTTGCCAAGCACTGCGATTTCTGCGTTCCACATAATTAGAGATGCTTCTGATTTGAATACAAGGTACATTCATTTTTAAAGCAACGTAAAAAACAGCAGCACCTTCCATGCTTTCTACTTGTGGACTAAACTGCATGTTTGTATTCAAAATACTTGCTTCATTTCCGTGCACTTTATTTACCGTAATTCCTCTTACTTGTTTAAGATGTGCCAAGGTATTTATTTCTGGAAGCATCGGAGATTTTAATTCCCCCCATTCAAAAGGGAAATCATCATGCGTTTGTAATCCTAATTGAATGAGCGATAAGAAATCATCTCCATCTTCAGCTCCCATTTCTGAGAACAATTCTTTACGAACCCAAACTACTTCACCTAAAGAGATTGTTCTATCAAAGCTACCTGCAATGCCAATATTGATTACATAATCATATTTAGATGAAAGCAAGGCTTTGGTTAGCTCAAAAGTAGTATTCACCATTCCTACTCCAGTAATTAAAAAATCTACAGCAAACAATGCTTCTGCTGGCAATAATGCTTTTAATCCCTTTAATTCTGGTTCCGTTGCTACAACTACTAATATTTTCATCTTTAATTAAAATACTAAGTTAATCACTAAAACATGATTATAGAAATTGTGTTATATATTTGCATTACAAAACACCAAAATGATATATATTACTAGAAAAGAACATTTCAACGCTGCTCATAAGCTCTACAAAGAGGAATGGAGTGAAGAAAAAAACAAAGCTGTTTTTGGCAAATGTTCTAATCCAAACTGGCACGGACATAATTACGATCTATTTGTAACCGTGAAAGGGGAGATAAATCCTGAAACTGGATTTGTTATCGATTTAAAATTCCTAAGAGATATTATTAATACTGAAGTTATTGATAAATTAGATCATAAGAATATTAATTTAGATGTTGATTTCATGAAAGGCAAAATGGCTTCAACAGAAGTTCTTGCAAAAGAAATTTGGAATCAATTGGTAAAACCTATCGAAAAAGAAGGAGCATTTTTACACAGCGTAAAGTTGTTCGAAACAGAAAATAACTTTGTAGAATATTTCGGATAAAATGAAAAATCACAACAACATGACAGAGGAAAACGAGATGGATGGTTATCGTAAAATCGATAATTATAATCTTGAAAAAATAGACTCTATTGCAAAAAACTATTCATCAATTTTATCTGAAATAGGAGAAGACCCAACTCGAGAAGGTTTACTTAAAACACCAGAACGAGTTGCTAAAGCATTGCAATTCCTAACTCACGGATACGATGTTGATCCTGCGGAGATCCTTAGATCTGCTATGTTTAAAGAAGATTACTCTCAAATGGTAATTGTTAAAGACATTGAGATTTATTCTTTATGCGAACATCATCTTTTACCATTCTTTGGCAAAGCACATATCGCATATATCCCAAAAGGACATATTGTTGGATTAAGTAAAATACCTAGAGTAGCAGATGCATTCGCACGTAGATTGCAAGTTCAAGAAAGACTAACGAACGAGATTCGCGATTGTATTCAAGATACATTGAACCCAGCTGGTGTTGCTGTGGTAATTGAATGCAAACATTTATGCATGAGCATGAGAGGCATTCAAAAACAAAACTCAGTTACTACTACCTCTGCCTTTACAGGTGCTTTCGAAAACGAAAAAACCAGAGCAGAATTTATGCGATTAGTTACTGCAAGTTTAGATTAATTTCATCAAGACATAAAACAAAAAAGCCCAGCATTCACTGGGCTTTTTTTATGAATAACTTTTCTGATTTTAAACAATATAATAGTAAGTGTAGAAGTAATGACATGCTGCACCACCTACTACAAAGAGGTGCCAAATTTCGTGAAATCCTTTGTTAGGTTTTTGTTTGTCCATGTGATAAACCCATGATCCAAAAGTATAAAATGCTCCTCCTCCGAATAATAAGAACAAGGCATTGAATGGTAATTCTACGTACAATGTTTTAATACCTAATACAACCATCCAACTCATCGCTAAATACAAATAAAGCGATTGTTTATGGTGCATCATTTTGCCGGATAATTTTGATGTTACTCCGAAGATTACAATTCCCCATTGTAATATTAATAATGTCCAAAACACCCAACCTGTATACAATGCGATTAATGTTGGAGTATAGGTTCCAGCAATCATTAAGTAAATACTTGCATGATCTATTTTTCTCCAAGCCTTAATGCCCGCTTCAGTTTTGGGGATACCATGATACAATCCACTTGCTGCAAACAATAAAATAAAACACACCGAATATAACACCGAAGAAAATTCTCCCATTGGTGTGCTCGCTTTCATAAACAAAAAGTAACCTGCAGGGAATCCTAAAATTGCAGGAATAATATGTGTGTAAAAATTAGCTGGCTCGCGGATTATCGTTTTCATTCTCCTTCTTCTTTCTCTTTGTTAATTTTATTAAACAACTGATCCATTCTAGAAACATATTCCATAGAATCGTCAATAAAAAATTCTAAGTGTGGAACAATTCGCGCTTGGTTACGAATACGCTCTCCTAGTTTATAACGTATCTCTTTTGTTTGAGATTTTATTTCCGTTAACAATTGTTCTTTGTTATCTGAATTAAATAAGCTCAAATAAATTCTTGCAACAGATAAGTCTGGAGAAATTCTCACCATTGTTATCGTTACTATTGTATTTCCATGAAAAGATAATCCTTCTCTTTGAAATATTTCGCTCAACTCTTTTTGAATTACTCGCGAAAACTTTTGTTGTCTTTTCGATTCCATTTTCTTCTTATCAAGTAGTTACGTTGTCTTTCATATACAACGCTAGCTCTTCAGCTGTCCATTTATCTTCTAATTTAATCATCTTCGAAGCATCTGCAAATACAGGTGGTTTCGATTTTAAGGTTACTCGTATATAATGATGATTATAAACTCCTAAAGCAATATGACATGGTTTAATATCTCCATGTTCTAAAAATCTTTTTTTCGATCGAACATACAAATCAAAATCTGCAGCCTGAATTCGTTCATCATACAAACCTAATAAATCCAATGCTCTACGAGTAAAGATTACACTATTACCAACAAAGCCTTCAATACATTTGTTTCCAAATTCTTTATGCCTTGCCTTCGAAAATTGTTCCCAATTTCCATACATCAATTTATGCATCAACCTGAAACTAGTTTCAGATCTATTGAAAAATGAAATCACATTTTTAATGCGTTTCCATTTTCTTCCATATTCTTTTGTCTTCTCCTTGCTTTCTAATCTTTCAATTCCACATACCGTTGCCACATCTAAAGCATTCGCCTTCATCACCTCTAACATATGCTTATCCCAGTTCGGGGCAACAGTAATATCGTTGTTTAAAAAGGCAAACACATCGTATTTAGCGGCTTTAATTCCCTGATTCTGTGTATAAGGATAAGAGTAATTAGCATCGTTTTCGATAACAATTGCTCCATTCTCTTTGAAAAACTCTCGAGTACCATCCGTCGAATTATTATCAATTATGATTAATTCATAAGGGTGATGGGTGTACTTTTTGAGGTATTCTAAAAATATCTTGTTAATGCCCAGCTGATTATGTACGGCAGTTATTATGCTTATCATATACAAAAACAAAGATACTATTCTAATTATCTTCTAGGTATTGAAATAATTGTATTATTTTGCATTGAATACATGAAAGTCTATTTTAAAATACTTGCTTTTGCTCGGCCCTTAAACCGTTTTGTGCCTAAATACGCTGTTTTGGCGATTTTAGCCGTAGTATTTGGTCTGGCAAACTTCTCTTTATTAATTCCTCTTTTAAATGTAATTTTTGAAAAAGTTGAAACAACAAAAGTAGTGGCAGAACCTACTTTCAGTATGAGCCTAGATTATGCTAAAGGTATTTTCGACTACTATTTCTATAAAATATTCTCTGCATACGGACAAAGTGGTGCTCTTCAATTCGTTTGTGCCATCATTATTATCTCGGTATTCTTTGCAAACCTTTTCAAATATTGGTCGCAACGAGTAATGACGAATATGAGAACCTATGTGGTGAAAAATATTCGCGAAAGCTTATACCAAAAAATCACAAATCTACATGTTGGTTATTTCCATGATCAACGTAAAGGCGATATCATGTCGAGCTTATCGAATGATGTAAATGAAATTGAAAGTTCAGTGGTCAGTTCTGTTCAAGTAATTTTCAGAGAACCATTAATGATAGTGGGATACATTGTATTACTCTTCACCATGTCGGTGCAGTTAACTTTGTTCACACTTATCGTTTTACCTATATCAGGATTAGTCATCACAAGCATTTCTCGTAGGTTAAGAAAAGATGCTAAGCAAGGACAATTATTACTTGGAAATATTTTAAGCATCATCGAAGAAACTATTTCTGGTATTAGAATCATCAAGGCTTTCAATGCTCAGAAATATGTAAATAAGAAATTCGATGAACAAAATTCTCAATACCGTTCCATCTTAAAATCGATGTGGAATAAAAGAGAATTAGCATCACCAATCTCGGAATTCTTAGGGGTAAGTGTTGTGGTGTTAGTTATTCTTTACGGTGGACAATTAGTATTAGAGAATAAATCTGATTTGAATGCATCAGAATTTATCACCTACATTATTTTATATTCACAAATTTTAGTTCCGGCTAAAAATATTTCTTCAGCCTTAACGAATATCCAAAGAGGTATAGCCTCTGGAGAACGAATTTTTGCAATACTTGATACACCAGTTAAAATTGAGGAAGACCCTAATGCCATTAGCATTGAGGAGTTCAAAGGAAAAATTTCTTACGAAAATGTATCTTTCCAATATGCTGAGAAAAAAGTATTAGACAACATCAATTTAGATGTTGAAAAAGGAAAGATGATTGCATTGGTAGGAGCATCGGGTGCGGGTAAATCTACCATGGCAGATTTACTTCCACGTTTTTATGATGTTACGGAAGGTGCCATTACTATTGATGGTATTGATATTCGTAAAATAAAATTATCAGACTTAAACCACTTGATGGGAATCGTTACACAGGAATCTATTTTGTTTAACGATACTGTTTTCAAAAATATTTCTTTCGGAAACGAAACTGCTACAGAAGAGCAAGTAATTGAAGCAGCAAAAATTGCGAATGCACACGAGTTTATTGCGAAGCTTGAAGAAGGCTATCATACAAATATTGGAGATAGAGGTGCAAAACTTTCGGGCGGTCAACGTCAACGCTTATCTATTGCAAGAGCGGTATTAAAAAATCCACCGATCTTAATCCTTGATGAAGCAACATCAGCATTAGATACAGAGTCGGAACGCTTGGTACAAGAAGCTATTCAAAACTTAATGAAGAATAGAACTTCAGTGGTTATCGCACACCGACTTTCTACTATTCAATACGCAGATCAAATCATTGTAATGCAAGCCGGAAAAATTATCGAACGCGGAACGCATACGGAATTACTAGCATTGAATGGAATGTACAGAAAACTAAGTGAGATGCAGAGTTTCTAATACAAAAAACTATTATTATTAAAATCTAGCTTGTTTTTCTAGGGTTTTTTATTTATTTTAATAATGAAATCTATCTAACTGAAATACTTATGAAACTAATAAACATTAATAATTTATTAATTCTCTCTTTTTTTATTAATAAGTAATAAATCCTATTCTCAAATTGATTTGGGAATATTGAAGCCTTATGCTGTGTATTCAACTGGGAATTTAACTGACAACAATAATAAACATATGAATGGGTTTGTAGCCACTTCAGGATCATACTCAGGAACCAATGCAGTTGATGATACAATAGGAAACACTTCGACTCTAAGTCAATTATACGATCAATTATCTATTCTTAAGAATAATATTACGAATAGTACAAATCAATTAGAGCTAGATCCGATTTACAATAATATGGTGATTAGTTCCGGAAATTATGGCTCATCCCATTTTCAATTAACCGATGGATATTCTATAATATTAAGCGGAACAGAAAATGATCAAATTGTTATAACCATATCTGGAAATTTAACGATAGAGTCAAATTCTCAATTCATATTAGATGGTATTAAAGCAGAAAATGTTATTTGGAATGTTAACGGAAATGTATATTTAAATTCAAACTGCACGTTTATGGGAATAATTCTATCATCAGGTAGTGTAGTAATTGAACAAAACGTAAAAGGTGTTTTAAGTGTTCTTAGTTTAGATATTCTTACAATTGAAAACTCAAGTGCATTAGTTGCACAAATCGAAATGAGACGTCCTACTAATTTAATTAAAAATTCAATATTTAATATAAACACTAGCTTAGGAATTTGTCCACCAAATGCATTAGGATTAATTAATAATTCTACAAGTAGTTCATGGGCTAAAGATTGGAGAGACCCTGTTTTGGGTGGAAGTCCTGATTTTTACCACATGTGTGTTCAACCAACTGGCTCTAACCTTTATAATGGTATACCATTAAATTTTAATGGAAACCAAAATGGAATAAATTATAGTGTAAGTTATGCTGGTATTATTACTTATTTAGCAGGTGGGTACACTGAATATATACAAAACAAGTTATATTCAAAACTTGAAAATGGTAAAACATATTTATTAGAAATTAAAGTAAGTTTAGCCGATAAATCTACTAGGACTACAAGTGATATTGGTGCATATTTTTCTTCTAGTGCAATCTCCCAGAATTCTTCTACAAATGGCTATTATTTAGCATACACCCCTCAAATAAAAAACTATTGTGCCCTTGTAGATTTTAACACATGGTATACTATTCAAGAATATTATACTGCCACTGGTGATGAAGAATATATTACCATCGGTCGATTTAATGATGGAAATATGATAGCTCCAAAAATTGTTACTAGTGCAAGTCCTCATCCAAATCCTGTTGCAGTCTTTTATATTGGCGAAGTTAATCTTACAGAAGTTATTGGTACGCCACCACCATTAAATCCAGCTACTCATATTACAGCAAATGCTGGGCCCAATAAAACAAAATGTAACCTTACAGAACCTGTAATGATAGGTAGCCCTCTAAGTACCACTTGCTTACCAGAAGCAACATTTAGTTGGGAACCTAGCACAGGCTTGAGTGCAGCAAATATTCCACAGCCAATGGCATCACCAAATGTTACCACAATATACACACTTACAGTTACTTCAGGTATTTATGTAACTACGAGCAAAGTTACTGTTTATGTTATTCCTGAAATTGTGTTGGGAGCCGAGATAAACCCAGAAATCCAATATGTTCCAAGTGGGATCTCCACTCAAATTAATACCAGATTCAATGTCACTGGTGGAGTAAATACATATACTTATAATTGGTTACCATTTCAGAATTCTCCAATTTCAGCTATAAATAATTTAAACATATTAAATCCTAATATATTAATTTCAACACCTGGTTCATATTCTTATTCTTTAGAAGTTTTTTCTGGTTTATGTTACACTGTTTATAACAGAAAATTTATTGTACTTGGACCTCCTTCAACTCCTAACTTTTATTTGTCTTCAGGGCCATGTGCCAATGGTACAACTAACAACCTACATGTCTCCAATCCAAAAGATCCATTGTATTATACATATACATGGGATTTTGGAAATGGCATCACTGCTACAGGTCCAAGTATTCAAAAAAACTTAGAAGGTGGCTTTTATACAGTTAAATTAACTGTTACTGATATTTGGGGTAGGTCTGCTAATAAAATTGAAATGCTAGAAATACCACCTAGTTTTTCTAATTATAATTTAAATTGTTGTTCAGAAGATAATAACTTATATGTCAATGGAAGTGATGTTGATTTAATTATAAGTGAAAATACCGATTTTTCAAGTTATTATAAAAATTATAAAAAATCAATAATTATAAAAAGTCCATATACTTTAACAATTTCAAATTCAACACTTCAATTTGGTATAAAAGGAAAAATAATTATAGAGCAAGGAGCAACATTAAATATCACTAATTCTACCCTTAGAGGTATTGAAAGTTGTGGCACAATGTGGGAAGGAATTGAAGTTTGGGGGCAAGAAAACGAAACTCAATCTCCCGGCTATCAAGGTAAACTCATTATCTCTGGTTCTTCTCAAATTAATGATGCACACAAAGCAATATTTGTTGGAAAAAGAAATACATGTTACGACTTTGTACAACCAACATGCCCACCTAATGATCCTGAATTTGAGTCTGGTTATGGTGGTGGAATAATAAATATACAAAATGCTACATTCAATCGAAATGCAATAGATATTCAATTTGCACCTTATAGTCCTATCACAACTCAAAGTATTAATCCAATGATAATTAAAGGGAATACATTTGCTGGTGGAACACTTTTAGACCCTAGATACAACAATACTACCAATAATATAACAACTTTCCCTAATTCAAATAATCCTTACTATGCTTCAGCAAATATTGCAGGTAAAACATCAAGACATATTAAACTATACGCTGTGAAAAATAACCTTGATTTCCAAGATAATATTTTTGATAATGCAGTATTTGGAATAGATGCTGTAGATGCTCAATTCAATGTGACTAAAAATGTTGCTAATGCTGGTAATGTATTTAAAAATATGGATTATGGTATTTATATTTCTAACACAGTTGTTAGTACTCAATACCCACATACCATTATGGAAAACAATTTTAATAAATTAGGAGTTGCAATACAATTAGAATCTGGCAGATATGATGTTATTAAAAAGAACACTTTTGGTTTGACAAATCTATTATCAACACAATCCGATAATCCGTTAGGCATTTATTTTAGCAATAGTGCAGCATTTAACATTACAGATAATAATTTTTATCGAATCGGTACTGCTATCCAAGTGAATGCTTCTGGAGCAACTGGTGGGTGGATAGATTCTGATCCGCAAGGAAATATATTTACTCGTTGTACATATGGAGTGAAGACAACAGGCAACAACAGTAACTTGCAAATTAGATGTGATAAGTTTATTAATAGTGAACCAACTGAATATATAAACAGAAACTGGAGTATATCAGGCAACTTAGCAAATCAAGGTTCTATTGGCGATACTAAATCTCCTGCAGGTAACGAGTTTTATCCAGATGTTAGAAAACATATTTATTCTATAGCAACTTTCACTTATAATAGACATAAATGGGGCTTATTGGGGAATAGTGATGCCACAGTTATTCCAGATATAGCCTCTGGTTCTTCCGGATTAACTATATATAATACAGGTTTTGTAAAAACAAATTACTCTTGCACTACAGAAGAGCCTTGTAACCCTTGCGACAGGCCTATTGAAGTAAACACATCACAAAAACTTCAATTAGAAAACAGCTATGAAGAAATGTTAATGGATTTAGATAATAATAATACTTCATTATTATTAGCAGAAATAAATAATTTCAATTTGAACTCCGAGCAATTAAAAAACCTACTTATTGCAAATTCTCCTTTGTCTGATTTAGTAATGGCTGCATTGTTGGAAAATTATAATCGATTAACACAAGCTCATTTTATACAAGTAATGGGTCTAAATTTACCGATGAGTGATGAACTTTGGCCAAGTATGCAATATTTATTGCCATCTTTTACTAGTTCGAACGCAGAGGATATATTGAATAAACAGATGAGTATAAATTCTGCTCAAACTCTTACTTCTTTAGAACGTGAATATGTAGATGTTATCAATGAACGACAACAATTAATTGCACAAGCAGTAAAATTAGAAGTTGATACCAACGAAGCAAAAGCAATGGCAAGGTTGATGACGGAAGAAGTTGAGAATAAGCAAATGGCAATCGGAACTTACCTTGTAAAAGGAAACACATCAGCAGCCCAAAACTATATTGCTAGTGTTAATAGTTACGATAGTGATGATTTAGATTGGACAGAGTTACAATCTATCTCGCTTTCTTTGAAATTGTTGGGTAAAAGCTGGTTTGATATAGACTCTTCACAGCAATCAATTATTAGGAGGATTGCACTAGGTAATGGTAAATCTGCTGGTAACGCTCAAGCAATATTACATTTAGTATATAATGAAGTTTTTCCACTTGTAACAGAAAGTTCAATGTCATCATTATCACGCACAATGCTTAAAAAAATTAATATTAAAGATTTTGACGTTGATAATAGATTATTAGTAATCTATCCAAACCCTACAGCACAAGTATTAAATATTCCATATAAATTAAATGAAGACAAAGGGATAATAGAAGTTCGTAATATTATTGGAAATTTAATAGAATCGGTTATAGCAGAGAAAGGCTATAATTTAAAGACGTTAAATTTAAATACCTATCCGAATGGAATTTATTTTTTAACTTTAAAAGACTCCACAGGTAAGACCATTTCTACACAAAAATTTAGTGTCCAACATTAATGAACTGTATGAACTATATATTTAAAAGCATCAATAGAAAAAAAGTCTATTCGATGCTTTTATTTCTTTTTTGTCAACTGGAATTGTTTTCTCAATCGTTCAATATGGTAGGGTGTAAAGCTCCATATGAAACTCTGTCAATTGGTGCGTATAACAATGAACTAATTTATAGTAGAGGTGGAGATTCAATGTGTGGTGTTCTAATTAATGGTGTTGGAAAATGGAATAGACTAACGTGGGATAACTTTGGAATCGGAATAGATCAAAATGATGGTGGAGGTTTTTTATCATCGATATCTTTTAAAAACGAACTTTATTTGGGTGGGCATTTTTACACTATTGGCGGCAAAACAACAAACAAAATAGCTCGTTGGAACGGAATACAGTGGGACAGTGTGGGAAAAGGTTTAGATGCACAAGGAAATCTTGAAAAAATTACAGCGATGACTGTTTATAAAAATGAGTTGTATGTTGCAGGATTGTTTCGCCAAGTAGATGGTGTTACAGGGTACAATCACATTGCAGTTTGGAATGGAACATCCTGGAGAAAAATTGGTGGTCTATTTGGTTCTTTACCCGAAGTGTATTGTATGGCCGTATATAAAAATGAGTTGTATGTAGGAGGCCTGTTTACTCAAGCTGGATTTACTCCAGCCAATTTCATTGCTCGTTGGGATGGGCAACAATGGCGAAGAGTTGGTAAAGGTACAAGTTCTATTGTACAATCGATGGTGGTAGATACAGTGAATGATATATTATATGTTGCTGGCGATTTTAGATATGTAAATGATACTATTAAATGTAAGGTTGCACAATGGGATGGAAATAATTGGGAAGCGGTCGGGAATCCTACTATTTTTCCGAGTAGTGTCTTATCCATGGAGATGTATCACGGATATTTATATGCCGCAGGAATTAGTTATAATGGATTAGTAACCGATACATGTTTAGCTAGATGGGATGGCAATGCATGGGAACCAATTTTAGGACCTAGTAGTACTATTACTTGTTTGAAAACTTATAAAGATGAACTTTATTTAGGTGGTAGTTTTAAGATGATTAATAATGATAGTATCCCTTATTTAGCAAGGTATTATAGTCCAGATAGTGTTGTAGCTGGAATTGTATTTACCTCGAATAAAAACAATAAGCTGGAAGTATATCCAAATCCAGTAGAGAATACCTTGATCATAAAAAGTGATTTAATATTCGAAAAATATTTAGTTTATTCTTTAGATGGTAAACTGGTTTTGGAGATAACAAGACCAACATCAAAAAGCATAGATTTTGTAAAACTTACAAAAGGGGAATTTATCCTAAAAGCATACCCAAAAAATAGTAATGTATATATTGCTAGATTTCGAAAGGAATGAATCTAATACAAAAAACTATTGTTCGGATATTTCTCTTGGTGCAATTCCTTTACCTTGTCGTAAATAAGGGTTCTGAACTCTTGAATGTTTTCGTTTTTTAAGGCTGAGATGAAAATGGCTGGAGCATTTACTTTGTTCATCCAGCTTCTTTTATAATCGTCGAAGCTCATGGGTTGATCTTCGTTTTGGTAAGCATCAATTTTATTAAACACCATGATTATTGGCTTGTCTAATGCTTCTAGGTCTTTCAGCGTTTCGCTAACTGTATTAATTTGATCTTCGAAACTTGGATGCGAGATATCCACAACATGCAATAGAATATCTGCTTCTTTAACTTCTGCTAAAGTAGATTTGAAACACTCAATTAAATGATGTGGTAATTTTCTGATGAAACCAACTGTATCGGAAAGTAAAAAAGGAACATTCTCTATCACCACTTTTCGAACGGTAGTATCTAAAGTAGCGAACAATTTATTTTCTGCAAACACTTCCGATTTGCTCAACATATTCATGATGGTCGATTTGCCGACGTTAGTATATCCTACTAATGCAACGCGAATTAAATCGCCTCGGTTTCTTCGTTGAGTTTCACTTTGCCTATCGATCTGCTCTAAGCGATCTTCTAAAATGGAAATCTTATTTAAGATAATTCGTCTGTCCGTTTCAATCTGACTTTCACCCGGACCACGCATACCAATACCCCCTTTTTGTCGCTCTAAGTGAGTCCACATTCGGGTTAACCTTGGTAATAAATACCTGCTTTGTGCTAATTCTACTTGGGTTTTCGCTTGTGCAGTTTGTGCTCTGCCTGCGAAAATATCTAGAATTAAATTACTACGATCAAGTACTAAACATTTTAATTCTCTCTCGATGTTACGTAATTGTGAAGGAGTAAGCTCGTCGTCGAATACAACCAGATCAATCTCCTCCACAGTAACGTATGCTAATATTTCTTCCAGTTTTCCTTTTCCTACATATGTTCGTACATCCGGACGTTGTAGTTTTTGAGTAAACTGTTTTATAGTGATACCGCCAGCTGTTTCAACAAGAAAAGCCAACTCCTCTAAATATTCCTTCTCCTGCTCTTCTGTTTCGTCGGGGGTAATTACTCCCACCAACACCACACGTTCTTTCTTCTTCGCAGTATCGTATAATTTTTTTGCCATTAATTATTTTGTTGTATCTACCGCTGTAGTATCAGTTGCTACTTCTTCGGTATGTGCTCTTAATGATTTAACATATTCCGCTACCGCAGTAACTTCTTGAGCGTTTAATAAATCTTTAAATGCTGGCATTAGTTTTCTACCATTTCTGATAATTCCAACTAATCCTCTGTTCTCACACATCGATGCTGTTAAATCTGAAGCTCCGTTAATCATAGCTTTTCCATTATCACCATGGCATTTCAAACAGTTATTAATGTAAATAGCTTTACCATGAGCTATAACATCGTAGTTCGCATTTGCAGTATCAGTCACTACATCCGACATATCTGGTTTACCAGCTCCTAATTTAATATCCTTAGTTTCTGATAATCCGTAAACATATACAAACAATAATGTCGAAATTACTGCTAATGCTTTGCTGTTCTTTTTAAATCCAATTACCCCTAACACTATACCAATAACTACAAGTGTTAATTTTAAATGGAACCATCCGCCTACATTTCCCATTCCGATTTTAGCAATTAAATAAATACCAGTAGCTAAAAACACTGTGCTAATAATCATACTAGGCACTTTAGTTACTTTTTTATAGCCTTCAAGTGAACTACTTCCGATTAATAATAAAATTGTTTTGATTAAATAATCTAATAAGAATAATCCTGCACTTGCGATGTGTATCGTTTTTATGGTTTCCATTTTTTGGTGTTTTTTTTCAAAGATAGAACGAATCTGCAATACATCAATAAAAACCAATAAAAAAGCCTGCTTCCTCTCAGAAACAGGCCCCCTATAAACGTCAAACTATGATAAGTTTCTCTTACAATAATTGAAAATTCAATTTCAACACATATACTTCACCCTCTTCCATCTCTAAATCTTGTATTTGAATGTTTCCCAATTGCTCCATTACGTAATCTTTTACGCGTTTGTCGGATTCGTTCGTGTTCAACACATTCAATGTTCCATTTTCATTGATACTGAACTCTACTAAAACTTGAGCTTTCTTTACTCCATCTGCTTTTAAAAAGCTTGGGTACTGAATTTTCGCTTTTACGACTTTAGCTACTTCTTCGTTTGCTTTAGAACTTGCTGTTTTCTCTCCTGCAAATCCTTGGCTAACCAATCCTATCATAAGAATCATTAGCACACTGAATAATTTTGTTTTCATTTTACTGAATATTTAGGTGAACAATTTTTAATTATTATTTCGACACCCAAAAGTACTACGACCCTATAAACTGATGATTAATTTTATGTAACGTGTGTAATACATCTATGTAAAAAACATATGACTGTAACATCGTTGATATACAAAGCTTTAGAATGCCTTGTTTTATTGAATTTCAGCAATGTTTGTTAAATTCATCTATGCTAAATATGAATATTCTATTATCTTAGATATTCCTAAATTATTTTTTATGAAAAAAATTTACACCCTTCTTCTCTGCGCATTCGCTTTAGTGCGATTGTCGTATGCTCAAGAAACTTTTCCTGAAAATGGAGTTAAAGACACTCGACCAAATACGTATGTTTTTACACATGCTAAAATTGTGTTGAACTCTGCCACAAAACTCGACGATGCTTCACTCGTAGTTAAAAATGGAGTAATCGAAAGTGTTAGTGCTGGCGTTCCTTCCATTAAAGGTGCAATAGTAATCGATTGCAAAGGCAAAACGATTTACCCTTCGTTTATCGATATTAATACCAACTACGGTATGCCCGAAGCAAAGCGTGGTGGTCGTGGTGAGAATCGCGGACCACAATTCTTAAGCAATAAGAAAGGTGCTTACAGCTGGAACGAAGCCATTCGCCCGGAGTTCGATGCTAAAACAGCATTCAATGTAAACGACGATAAAGCTAGCGGTTTAAGAGAGCAAGGTTTTGGTGCTGTATTATCTTATCAAAAAGATGGTATTGCTCGTGGTACTTCAGTACTCGTGAATTTGAATACAGGTAAAGAACATTTTTCAATATTGAAATCTGATGTTAGTTCACATTTCTCATTTAGCAAAGGAACATCTATACAAGATTATCCTTCTTCTTTGATGGGAAGTATCGCTTTACTTCGTCAAACTTTTTACGATGCCAATTGGTATGCTAAAAATAATTCTGAAGTAAATTATTCATACGATGCTTTGAATAAACAAGCTGGTTTACCTAAATTCTTCGAGTGTAGCGAATTGTATGATGTGTTTCGTGCAAATAAAATTGCTAAAGAATTCGGATATAATTTCATCTATAAAACAAATGGTACCGATTATCAACGCTTAGCTGAATTAAAAGCTATCAATGCTTCTTTAATCATCAGCCTTCAATATCCGAAAGCTTATGATGTAGAAGATTTCTACGATGCTCGCTCAGTTGGTATCGCAGAACTTAAACATTGGGAACTAGCTCCATTTAACGCAGCTTATTTAGAGAAAGAAAATATCAACTTCGCGATTACGACAAGCGATTTGAAAAACACTTCAGACTTTTGGCCAAACCTTCGTAAGGCAATAAACAATGGCCTTTCGGAAGCTAAGGCTTTAGATGCCTTAACTAAAACTCCAGCACAAATGATCAATGCTTCAGCTATGATTGGTGAATTAAAAGCTGGAATGAAAGCGAATTTCATTATTACAAATGGGAATATTTTTAAAGATGAAGATGCCATCATCCTTTCAAACTGGATTGCTGGTGTTGAACATCGTATAGAAACTGAAAAGGAAACTGATATCAGAGGCACTTATGCTTTAAGTGTTGGTGGTAAATCTTATTCATTAGATATTTCAGGATCTAAAAATAAACCTGATTGGAATATATTAAATACAGATAGTACAAAAACTAAAATCAATACTACATGGAATAATAATATCGTTTCATTAGTATATCAACCAAGTGATTCTAACATCAAACAAAAAGTTCGTTTAAGTGGAACTATTGTAGAGGGTAGCACCTTAAAAATTGTTGGACAAGGAAGTATGAATAACAATACCATCGAATGGATTGCTACTCGTACTAAATTAATGACTGAAAAAACAGATGATAAAAAAGACGATAAAAAAGAAAAAACAGACGTTGGACCAATTATATTCCCGTTTACAGCTTTTGGTTCTACACAATTACCTAAAGCAGAAAAATACTTAATTAAAAATGCTACTGTTTGGACTAACGAAAAAGAGGGCATTCAAGAAAACACCGATGTACTTATTGCAGGCGGTAAAATTATTTCAGTAGGTAAAAACTTAAATGATCCTACTGCAAAAGTAATCGATGCTAAAGGAAAACATTTAACGCCAGGTATCATCGATGAGCATTCTCACATCGCCATATCTAGAGGTGTTAACGAAGGAACTCAAGCAGTAACTTCTGAAGTTCGAATCGGAGATGTGTTAGATCCTGATGATGTAAACATTTACCGTCAGTTAGCGGGTGGTGTTACTACTTCACATTTACTACACGGTTCTGCGAATCCAGTAGGCGGACAAACTGCTCTTATAAAATTACGTTATGGTAAAAATGCTGAAGAGCTTAAGTTCGAAGGTGCAGATGGATTTATAAAATTTGCGTTAGGAGAAAATGTGAAGCAAAGTAATTGGGGCGATGATCAACGTGAACGTTTCCCTCAAACCAGAATGGGTGTTGAGCAAGTTTATATCGATGCCTTTACTCGTGCACGTGAATACGAGAAAAATAAAAATGCTCGTAAAGATTTAGAGTTAGATGCCTTAGTAGAAATTCTAAATAAGAAAAGATTTATTACTTGCCATTCATATGTTCAATCTGAAATTAACATGTTGATGAAAGTAGCTGATCAATTTAATTTCCCGGTAAATACATTCACACATATTCTCGAAGGATATAAAGTTGCTGATAAAATGAAATCGCATGGAGCAAATGCTTCTACCTTCTCAGATTGGTGGGCTTATAAGTATGAAGTTATTGATGCCATTCCATACAATGCAGCAATCATGACTAAAGAAGGATTAAATGTTTCTATTAATTCTGATGATGCTGAAATGGCTCGTCGCTTAAATCAAGAAGCCGCTAAAACAGTTAAATACGGTGGACTTACAGAAGAACAAGCATTAAAACTTGTAACTCTGAATCCGGCTAAAATGCTTCACATCGATAATCGTGTTGGAAGTATTGTGGCAGGTAAAGATGCCGACCTAGTATTATGGAACGATAATCCACTTTCTATATATGCTAAACCATTGAAGACTTTTGTAGATGGTATTGATTATTATGATGCTGATAAAGATTTGAAATTAAGAGCAGACATGAACAAAGAGAAAGAACGCATCATTCAAAAATTATTAACAGAGAAAAAATTAGGTATGCCAACTCAAAAACCAAGCAAACCTGAAAAGAAATTATATCACTGTGATGATGTAGAAGTTGAATCAATTTATTAATCGAGAAAGCTCATGAAAAAACTATATATATTTTTAGCCGTTACATTCTTCAGTGTACAGCTATTTGCACAAGCTCCATCAAAAAAACAAGATGTAAAAGTTATTATTAAGAATGCAACAGTGCATATTGGTAATGGCAAGGTGCTTGAAAATGCTACAGTAGTATTTGATAAGGGTGTGATTACAGAAGTAACTACATCAAGCGTAAACGAAACATCAGCAAAAGTAATTGATGCAAAAGGTAAACATGTTTACCCTGGATTAATTGTTGCCGATAGCCGTTTAGGCTTAGAAGAAGTAGAAGCTGTTCGTTCAACTTTAGATTATGCTGAAGTTGGTGAAATCAATCCGAACATTCGTTCAGTGATTGCATACAATACAGATTCTAAAATTATTCCAACCGTTAGATCGAACGGAGTTTTACTTGCATTGTCTGTTCCAGAAGGTGGAGTAATGCCGGGTACTTCATCAGTTATGAAATTAGATGGATGGAACTGGGAAGATGCAGCATATAAAATGGACATCGTTACGCAATTAAATTGGCCAAGCATGAGTATTCGTAAGGCTTGGTGGGCACCTCCAGCTGAAGAGCAAAGAAAACAATCGGCAGAAAATATGGCCATGATTAAAAAGTTTTTTGATGAAGCAAAATCGTATAACGAGCAAGCTACACCTACAAAAAACTTGAAGCTTGAAGCGATGAAGCCAATTTTTAGTGGCAGCAAAAAATTATTCATCAATGCTCACTCTGCAAAAGAAATTACATCGGCAGTGTTGTTTGCAAAATCATACAATATCAAACCTGTAATTTTAGGTGGATCAGAAGCATACTTAGTAGCAGATTTCTTAAAAGAAAATGATATTGCAGTTGTAGCTAACAATCCCCACTCACTTCCAAACAACGAAGATGATGATGTAGATCTGCCTTATAAGAATGCAAAAATATTACACGATAAAGGAGTGTTGTATTGCTTATCTATCGGAGGAAGTTGGCAACAACGTAATCTTCCATTCGTTGCAGGAACTACTGCAGCATATGGTTTAAGCAAAGAAGAAGCTTTGCAAAGTGTTACTTTAAATACTGCAAAAATTTTAGGTATCGATAAAACTACAGGAAGTATAGAAGTTGGCAAAGACGCGAACTTGTTAATTTCTGAAGGTGATCTTTTAGATATGAGAACATCTAACGTAACCTCAGCTTTCATTCAAGGTGCAAGCATCGACTTAAACAACAAACAAAAGGAATTGTATAAGTTGTATATGGATAAGTACCAACTGAAATAGTATGCTCGTATGCTCGTATGTTCGTGTGCTCATAGAGTTATTACGAGCATATGAGCACACGAACTAAAGCATCTTTTGGTAGTTTCGCCACCAACGCTCCGGCATTTCGCCTGTTGTAGCTAATCGATAATCTTCATAAGAGCAAGGGATTAATTCGTATCGCTCATTTTTAGAGTTATTACTTTGATACGGAATTTGCATCCACCAACGATCAGTTTTTTTACTCTTCAAGAATACTACTTCCGATGTTACATCTTCGAAAGTTGCTCTGTATTTTATAAAATCTTTTTTAGAAGTGCTCGGTAAATCATTTTTACGTTGGTAATATCCTTCAATAAAACACCATAACATTTGAGCAACCAATTCTGCGGTTTGTTCTCTATGGTCGTACTTCGGGTTATACTCGTAAACCCCAACAGAACTAAGCTTATCCGAGATTCCTGCGTAACGCATCATCTGGCAAACCTCTTCAGCATAAAAACCATTTGGATGTGCATTTGCATTCCCTGGAGCATCCGACATTTTAATACAAGAGATGTCTACACTCATCATATCTGCAGCGCGAATAATTGGTTCCGTTTCTGAAGTATTATTTCTGAAAGCACCCAAGCGATGTATATCGAAATACATCTTATGCATCAGTTCAATACTATCTTGATTTACATAATACGTTTGATAACCAATATTGCTGTAGTTAAACAAGAAATGTGGTTCGTGTAAAATGATGCTGTTCAAATAAGAAATTGAATCTGGCGTTTGTTGTTCATCCACTCGAGCATCTAAATCGAAATGAGAATCCAACACCACCATGTCAACCTTTTTATCTAAATTTTCGTAAGCCCAATATTGAGCATAGGTAAGGTCTTGTCCACCACCAACGATAATGGGTACAATATTAAGTTTGATTAATTCATGACAAACATTTTTCAATGCCACATGTGTATCTCGTACAGTATTCCCAGGAAGAATATTCCCAAGATCTACCATCTTCAATTTAAAATCACCCACATTTAAGCGGTATAATTCTTTACGAATACGATCTGGCCCCTGCGCACAGCCTTCATTCTGAATAGCTTTACGGTCTTCAAGCACTCCAACAAAGGCTAAATTAATTTCCGAAAGATCTGGGAATCGGTCTGTATATTTCTCAATCTGAAAACCAATTTGGCTCTCATAATATTGTTCAGATAGCACTCCTTCGTCGGGAGTTAGGGCTTGCAAAAAGTCTTCTAACATATTATTTAATTCTACACAAACTTATATATTTTCTACATATTTGTATCATGGTATTTGTCACAGGCGCTACTGGCTTTTTAGGTTCATACGTATGTTTGTATCTCTCTCAAAAGGGATATACCATCAAAGCCTCTAAGCGTAAGCATTCTAAGATCCCATCTTTCCTTCAAAATTTACCTATTCAATGGGTCGATGTAGATTTACTCGATTTCTTTGCTTTAAAAGATGAATTAGAAGGATGTGAAGCCATTTTCCATTGTGCTGCTGTGGTAAGTTTTCTGGATAACGATAAAAAATCGATGTGGCAAAACAATGTCGACCTTACTAGCAATATAGTAAACGTTGCCCTCGATTTAGGAAATATTCACCTTATACATGTCAGCTCGATAGCTGCCGTTGGAGAAGCTAAACCTGGTAAGTTAATCGATGAGAATTGCAGATGGGTGCATAAGAAAAGTGACTCGGATTATGCCATCACAAAATTTGAAGCAGAACGTGAAGTATGGCGTGGAATTCACGAAGGCTTGAAAGCGGTCATTGTAAATCCATCAGTAATTTTAGGTTACGACGAACGCAATCAAGGTAGCATGGCCTTTCTAGATCAGGTTAAAAATGGACTTCGTTTCTATACTCCAGGTATGAATGGTTTTGTAGATGTGAACGATGTGTCGAAATGTATGATTTCATTATATGAACAAGGTATTCATTCCGAACGATTTGTCATCTCGGCAGGAAATCATTCTTTCAAGAAATTATTAGATACCATTGCTCATAAAATGAACACTAAAGCTCCATCCATTTTAGTATCTAAATGGATGATGAAAATGGCTGTGATGTTCATTCAACTTTTCAATAAAAAACATCCTTTAAACAGACATACACTTTCAGCTGGATTTAATAAATCGGAATACAGCAATAAAAAAATACTAGATGTTGTACCAACTAATTTTATTGCGTTAGAAACTAGTATTGAAAATATGCTGAATAAAAAAATAAATTAATTTTGCATTAAATATTAATAAAATGGAACTAAGTCAGGATATAATCGACAGAATTCAAAAACTAAAAGAGAAATACGATACCATGGGACAAGACCTCGTGTCTTACCTCGATGGATTGTTATACTCTGAGTATTTAACGTATTGGGATTATATTCATCTCGACACTTTACTTAGTTTGCAAAATCCTAAAACTGCATTTCCTGATGAAAACATTTTCATTATGTATCATCAAGTAACGGAATTGTATTTCAAAATGATACTTAGTGAATGCGAGCAAATCTGTAAAAAGGAAAACATTACTGAGAAATTTTTCTTAGATAGATTAACTCGTATCAATCGTTATTTTGAATTACTAACAGGTTCATTTGATGTGATGGTTGATGGTATGGAGAAAGAACAATTCTTGAAATACAGAATGTCCTTACTTCCTGCAAGTGGATTTCAATCTGCACAATATAGAATGATTGAAATTTATGCAACAGACTTCATCAACCTAGTAGATAAAGATGTTCGCGAAGATTTAAAGAAATCAACATTCGATGCTGATAAATACCTTGAAAACATTTATTGGAAGCATGGTGCTACAGAATTAAGCACAGGTAAAAAGACATTAACTTTAAAACAGTTTGAAGAGAAATACTTAAGTACATTTTCAGCATTAGCAAGAAAATGTTTCGAGAATAATATTTACACGGTTTATAAAAAACTAAAAACTGAAGATTCAAAAATTACTGAAGCCATGCGTAAGTTTGATACAAGCGTAAACGTAAATTGGCCATTAGTACATTACAAATCTGCGGTTCGTTATTTACACAAAGATCCTCAAGATATCAAAGCTACAGGTGGAACGAATTGGCAAAAGTATTTACCACCGCGTTTCCAAAAAAGAATTTTTTATCCAGAATTATGGACCAATCAAGAAATTGATGAGTGGGGCAAAGGCTGGGTTGAAAATATCTTAAAGGACTTATAACAGCTTTTAAAAGCAGGTATAATTTCATATCTTTATATTCTAGCTAAATAAAGGATGGACACCTCGAACAAAGGATTTTCCGAAATTGCCAAGCAAGCATTGTTAATGCCTCAAGAGGCACTGATGGCAATTAAGAACAGGAAGCATAATTTAAATATTGGTATTCCTAAAGAAACCACCTTTCAAGAAAATCGAATTGCCCTAACTCCACTGTCAGTTGGTTTACTCGTGAATAATGGTCACGAAGTACACATTGAAACAGGCGCAGGTAACGCAGCTAAATTCCCGGATAAAGATTATGCTGAAGAAGGCGGACAAATTGCTTATGATAATAAGAAAATTTGGGAGTCGGATGTAATTATAAAAGTTGAACCTCCAACCATCGAAGAGATTTCATTAATGCGTGGAGGACAAACATTAATTTCAGGTTTACAAGTATCATCACTTAAAGCAGATTATTTAAAACTGCTTGTTCAAAAAAATATTACTGCAGTAGCTTACGAATACTTACGCGATGAAGGCGACATCTTAACCGTTGTGAGATCGATGAGTGAAATTGTAGGAGCAGCATCAATTCATATTGCTTCAGAATTATTATGTACACACAATGGTAAAGGTTTACTACTTGGTGGTGTTACAGGAATTCCTCCAACAGAGATTGTTATTATTGGTGCAGGAACAGTAGGAGAGTATGCAGCACGTACTGCTTTGGCATTAGGTGCAGATGTAAAAGTATTCGACAATTCCGTTTATCATTTAAGAAGATTACAAAACAATATAGGTAGTAGAATTTTCACTTCAGTATTACAACCCGTTGTACTTCAAAAAGCATTATCTAAATGTGATGTTGCAATTGGTGCAATGCGTGCTAAAGAAGGACGAAGCCCATGTATTGTTTCAGAAGAAATGGTAAGTAGAATGAAAGAAGATTCTATCATTATTGATGTTAGTATTGATCAAGGTGGTTGCTTCGAAACATCAAAAGTAACTAACCATACACAACCAGTATTTAAGAAACACGACGTTATTCACTATTGCGTACCTAACATCGCATCGCGTGTTGCTCGTACAGCATCGTATGCATTAACCAATATCTTCACACCATTCTTATTAGAACTAGGTGAAGCTGGTGGTATGAAAAACTACTTGTGGAGTAACTCAGGTATACGTAGTGGCGTGTACATGTACAACGGACACATCACTAACAAATACTTATCAAATCAATTTAAACTTCCTTACAAAGATTTAGACCTCTTAGTTGCCGCCCATGGCTAAATCAATGAGCCAATAATTTAATGTGATAATGTGCCAATACACATTACGCATTCATAAGTGTCTCGATTTCGTCTGCTTCGATTGGAATATTAGCCATTAAATCTACGTTTCCAGATTTTGTAATTAAGATATCGTTTTCGATACGAATTCCTAAACCTTCTTCTGGAATATAAATTCCCGGCTCACATGTAAACACCATCCCTGCTTTCATCTTCTCGTATCTGTTACCGATATCATGAACATCTAAGCCTAAGAAATGTGAAGTTCCATGCATGAAATATTTTTTGTAAAGTGGAGCATCCGGATTTTGTTTACTTACATCGTGTTTATCCAATAAGTTCAAACCGATTAATTCCGACTCCATAATTTTACCAACTTCTTTATGGTATTCATCTAAGATCGTTCCTTCAACAAGCATTTGTTTAGAAGCTTTGAACACTCTTAACACAGCATTATAAACATCTTTCTGGCGAGCAGTAAATTTACCACTCACAGGAATTGAACGAGATAAATCAGCATTGTAATTTGCATACTCAGCACCGAAGTCTAACAAGATAACTTCACCATCGTTGCAAGCCTTGTTGTTATCGTTATAATGTAAAACGATAGCAGAAGCACCCGAGGCAATGATTGGGTTGTATGCATGACCGCTTGCACGGTTACGAATAAACTCATGAATAATCTCTGCTTCAATTTCATACTCCGTAACACCAGGTTTAACGAAACCTAAAATTCTACGGAAAGCTTTTTCTGTAATATCACAAGCTGTTTGAAGTAATTCTACTTCATAAGTAGATTTCACTGCACGTAATTCTCTAAAAATTGGAGCAGCTCTTTCATAATGATGAATAGGATATTGCTCCATCAATTGTTTTGCAAAACGTAAATCGCGGTACTGATTGATGTGTACATAACGATCGTTTTCATTGCTATTCAAATAAACATGTTCGCAATGATTCATCAACATTGGGAAAATGTTTTTATAATCTTCTAACCAAAAAATAGAACGAATACCAGATGTTGCTAATGCTTCTTCTTTCGTGTATTTATGTCCTTCCCAAATTGCAATATGCTCGTTTGTTTTTTTCAAAAACAACACTTCTTTATAAGCAGGAATTGGGCAATCAGGGAATGAAATGAAAATACTTTCTTCTTGATCAATACCTGTTAACCAAAACATATCAGGGTTTTGGTGGAAGGTATAATTCTGATCACCACTTCTCGGGAACTCATCATTCGAATGAATAATTGCCATTGATTTTGGTTTCAACTTTTCATTAAAACGTTTTCTATTTTCAATAAAAAGATCAGATTTGATAGAAGTGTATTTCATAATATTAAATGTTTTCTATTAATAGTTTTTACCTGGAATTAAATAGTGCTTCACATAATCTTCAACACCTTGTTCTAAAGTAGAGAATGGTTTACTATAACCAATGCTTCTTAATTTAGACATGTCGGCTTCTGTGAAGTATTGATATTTATCACGAATATCAGCGGGAGTATCAATGTATTCAATGTTTTCAGGAACATTCATTGCAGAGAAAGTAGCTTTTGTTAAGTCGATAAAACTTCTTGCTTTACCAGAACCTAAATTATAGATGCCAGATTTTTTTCTTAATAGCATGAAGAAGAATAAAACTTCAACTACATCTTTCACATAAACAAAATCGCGCATTTGTTCACCATCTTTAATTTCTGGATGATGAGATTTAAACAAACGCATTTTTCCTGTATTTTTTATTTGATGATAAGCGTGATAAATAACTGAAGCCATTCGGGCTTTGTGATTTTCATTCGGACCATAAACATTGAAGAATTTTAACCCTACCCAGAAGTAAGGTTTCTTCTCTTGTTTTAATGCCCACTTATCAAATTCATTTTTCGATTCACCATAAGGATTTAATGGAATTAAAGAATCAATTTTATCTTGATCATCTTTATATCCGAACTCTCCTAAGCCATACGTTGCTGCAGAAGAAGCGTACACTAATCCTACACCATAAGCGATACAACGATTCCAAAGTTCTTTAGTATAATCGGTATTCAACTTCCATAATATCTCTTTGTTGAATTCTGCAGTATCAGTTCTTGCACCGATATGAAAAACAAACTGAACGAATTTATGGTGTTTATCAAACCAAGAAAAAAATTCATCGCGATGAACTTTCTCTTTGTATTTTTTATCTATTAAATTTTCTTGTTTTGCCTCAACAGAAAAATCATCAACTAAAACTAAATCAGTATATCCTTCAGCATTCAGCTTACCCACTAAACAACTCCCAATAAATCCGGCTGCACCTGTGATAATGATCATATTAATTTTGTTCTTCTAAAATAAAATCTGTTTCGTACGATGGAATGATATTCAACTTTACCGCTGTATCGAATAAAGTGTATATCGCTTTTCTTCCTTCGCTTCCCAAATTTACTGAATATTTATTAACATATAAATCGATATGTTTATACATTACTTCCTCACTCATTTCCTGAGAATGCTCGCGTACAAAAGAGAATGATGATTTAGGGTTTGCAAAGGCAAACTCCACGCTTCTTCTCAAAACACGATCAATCTTCAATTGAGTATCGAGATCAAATTTTCGATTGACAACGATACCGCCTAATGGAATAGCAGAGTTATATTTCTCTTCCCAAAATTCTCCTAAATCCAAAATCTTCACTAAGCCCTTATCCTGATAAGTAAAACGATTTTCGTGTATAATCAATCCTAAATCAATTTCATTATTCAACAAAGCATTTTCTATTTCAGAAAACAACATCACTTTTTTGTTTTTAGCTTCTGGGAAAGCTAAGCTTAATAGGAAGTTGGCGGTGGTTAGTTCACCGGGTATCCCTATGCTCATGTGCTCGTGTACTCGTGTGCTCGTGTGCTCTTTGCTAATTAGTAGAGGGCCTACGCCGAAGCCTAAAGCACTTCCTGCATTTAGTAATTTATACAAATGCGTAAGGTGAGCAAAAGCGTGGTAACTTAATTTGGTGATATCTAATTGAGCGAGCTGAGCTTTTTTGTTCAGCGATTCTACATCCTCAATTACGGGTAGAAATGTTAATCCTTCTGTATCAATTTTCCCATGCAATAAAGCATCGAAAATAAAAGTGTCGTTGGGGCAGGAAGAAAATCCTAAAGAGACTTGAGACATTAGATATGAGATATGAGACAAATGTATTGAGATATGAAATCTAACATCTCATATCTCAATTCTTATGTCTAATTAAACTGTCATAATATCCTTATCCTTCAACTCAACATGTTTGTCGACTTTCAAGATATAGGCATCAGTAAGTTTCTGAACTTCTGCTTCACCAACTTTGGCTTCGTCTTCAGAAACTCCATCTTTTTGAGCTTTTTTAATTTTCTCGTTTACATCTTTTCTGATGTTACGAATTGCAATTTTACCTGCTTCACCTTCAGCTTTAACTTTCTTCACTAAATCTTTTCTACGTTCTTCCGTTAAAGGTGGAACGTTTAAGCGAACAACGATACCATCATTTTGAGGATTGATACCTAAGTTAGCATCAGTAATAGCTTTCTCAATTGCAGGAATTAAACTTTTCTCCCAAGGCTGAACAACAATAGTACGAGCATCTGGAGTATTTACGTTTGCTACTTGAGATAATGGAGTTGGGGTACCATAGTAATCAACCACAATACCATCAAGCATTTGAGGGCTAGCTTTTCCAGCACGAATTTTCAATAATTCAACTTCAACATGATCAACAGCTTTGTTCATGTTTTCTTTTGCGTCTTCAATCAGACCTTTTACGATTTCGCTCATAGTGTTTTGTATGAATGAATTTTAAATATTTTTAAATAATTATGCGTGAACCAATGTTCCAATATTATCACCTATTGCAACTTTTAAGAAATTACCTTGAGTGTTCATATCAAAAACGATAATTGGTAAATTGTTTTCTTGACAAAGAGTGAAGGCTGTCATATCCATCACATTTAATCCCTTATCATAAACTTCTGTAAAGCTAATCTTATCGAAGCGAACAGCAGATTTATCTTTTTCAGGATCGGCAGTATAGATACCATCTACACGAGTACCTTTCAATACCACATCAGCTTCAATTTCAATTGCTCTTAAAGAAGCTGCTGTATCTGTAGTGAAGTAAGGGTTACCAGTACCTGCACCAAAAATTACTACTCTACCTTTTTCAAGGTGACGAACAGCTCTGCGACGAATAAAGGGTTCGCAAATTTGTTCCATTTTAATGGCTGATAACAAACGAGTTTTGATGCCAACTTTTTCAAGTGCATCTTGTAAAGCCATACTATTAATAACTGTAGCAAGCATACCCATATAATCAGCTTGTACTCTATCCATTCCACCCTTCTCAGCATCTAAACCACGATGAATATTTCCACCACCAATTACAATTGCAACTTCTACACCACTGTCTACCACTTCTTTAATATCTACAGCATACTGACGGACCATTTCGGTATCAATACCATACTGCTTTTTACCCATTAAGGATTCGCCACTAAGCTTAAGAAGAATTCTTTTGTATTTCATGTTTTGTTCTGTAGTACGAAGATATGTAATATTCAATGGACAAAAAAAATCCCCTCGAAATTCGAGGGGATTTTTTTAAAATAATTAAGCTCCTAAAGCAACGCGTTTAAACGCTGTTACTGTCAAGCCATTTTCAATATCGTTTAGCATTTGAGCTACCGACTTAGAACCATCTTTTACAAACTCTTGGTTTAATAACGTAGAGTCTTTGTAGAATTTATTCAATTTACCTTGAGCAATTTTCTCAACCATTTCTTCTGGTTTACCTTCTGCACGGATAACATCTTTAGCGATTTCTAATTCTCTTTCGATAATTGTAGAATCAACATCAGCTTTATCAACTGCAACTGGATTCATCGCAGCAATTTGCATTGCAACATCTTTACCAGCATCATCAGCTTTACCGTTAGCATCTGAATTCAATCCAACTAATACACCTAAACGGTTACCAGCGTGAATGTATGCAACAACTTTATCAGCAGATAAGATTTCGTATTTAGAAACACCAATTTTCTCACCGATTTTACCAGTTTTATCTAAAATGATATCAGATAATACGATACCGTTTAAAGGTAAAGCAACTAAATCAGCTAAAGTAGCTGGGTTGTTAGCGATAGCTAAATCAGCGATTTCATTTGCGAATTGTACGAACTCAGCATTTTTAGCAACGAAGTCCGTTTCGCAGTTTAACTCGATAACAATACCTCTTTTACCATCTGCAGTAGTTTTAGCAATAACAGCACCTTCTAATGAATCACGATCAGAACGGCTAGCTGCTACTTTAGCACCTTTTTTACGTAAGTAATCAATTGCCGCTTCAAAATCTCCATTAGATTCAGTTAATGCTTTTTTACAATCCATCATTCCAGCACCAGTTTGTAAACGTAATTTGTTTACATCTGCTGCACTAATAGTAACTGTTGACATAATATTTTTTATATAAATTTTTAGTTTGAAAAAAAAGGTTAAAAGTTAGCGGCACCTGAACATCAAATGCTACCACTTTTAACCTTTGATTAATTATTCAGCAGATTTCTCTGTAGTTTCTGATTTTCTTTTTCTTGAAGTAGATTTTTCTGCTGATTCAGCTGAATCTGCTGCAACTTTCGCTGCTGCACCTTCTTTTTCAGCATCTTCTTCACGCTCACGCTTACGCTCTTCTAATCCTTCTTCAATTGCTTTAGTAATGATACCAGTAATTAAAGCGATAGATTTTGTAGCGTCATCGTTTGCAGGAATTGCGAAATCAATATCCGTAGGATCTGAGTTCGTATCTACCATCGCAAATGTAGGGATGTTCAATTTTAATGCTTCAGTAACAGCGATGTGCTCTTTCTTAACATCAATTAAGAACAATGCAGCTGGCAAACGGTTTAAATCCGCGATACCACCTAACACTCTCTCTAATTTGATACGATCACGAGTGATCATTAATTTTTCTTTCTTAGAAAGAATATCAAAAGTTCCGTCTTTAGCCATTTTGTCGATGTTAGACATCTTCTTAATTGACTTGCGAACTGTTGCAAAGTTTGTTAACATACCACCTAACCATCTTTCTGTTACGAAAGGCATGTTTACTCTTTTTGCGTGCTCAGCAACGATATCCTTTGCTTGTTTCTTTGTAGCTACAAATAATACTTTTCTTCCTGATTTTACGATTTGTTTAATTGCAGCAGAAGCTTCTTCAACTTTTACTAATGTTTTATTCAAATCGATAATATGAATCCCATTCTTCTCCATAAAAATATACGGAGCCATTTTTGGATTCCATTTGCGCGTTAAGTGTCCGAAGTGAACACCAGCGTCTAATAAGTCTTGATATGATGTACGTGCCATTGTTTAAGGTCCTCCAAAAATTAACGTTTACTAAATTGAAATCTTTTTCTCGCTTTACGACGTCCTGGTTTCTTACGTTCAACCATACGACTGTCGCGGGTTAATAAGCTCTTCGCTTTTAACGCCGAACGTTTTTCTGGATCTTTTTCTAAGATTGCCTTTGCAATAGCCAAACGAACTGCTTCCGCTTGTCCTTTAATTCCACCGCCATCAACATTAGCTTTGATATCGTATTTACCTAACAAATCAGAAACTTGTAATGATTGGTTAACGATAAATTGTAATGGTAACGTTGGAAAATATTCTTTATAGTCTCTGCCGTTTACAAGGATGTTTCCGCTTCCTTCAGATAGATAAATGCGGGCAACAGCAGTCTTTCTTCTTCCTGATGTATTTACTGTCATCTTCTTGGTTATTTAATGGTTTTAGGATTCTGTGCCGCATGTGGATGTTCTCCTCCTGCATACACATATAAATTCTTGAAAATAGCATTTCCTAGCTTGTTCTTAGGTAGCATACCACGTACTGCTTTCTCTACCACACGCGTAGGGTGCTTCGCCATTAAATCCTTTGGAGAAATAAAGCGTTGACCACCTGGGTAACCAGTGTACGAAACATACTCCTTTTGAGAGAACTTGTTTCCTGTAAACCTAACCTTGTCTGCATTGATAACAATAACGTTATCACCGCAGTCTACGTGTGGGGTGAAATTAGCCTTGTGTTTGCCTCTTAAGATAAAAGCTATCTTAGAGCTTAGGCGCCCCAAAATCTCTGTGTTGGCGTCGATTACGACCCATTCCTTCGTAACAGTTTTGCTGTTAGCAGAGACAGTTTTGTAACTTAACGTATTCATTGATAATAATTAATTAATTGATTTTTATTGTTTTATCCCCCATATACCTATATAAGGGAGGGCAAAGATAAGAGAAATATTTTTAATTACCATGCTTTGCAACAGATATTTCCAAAAGAATATGTGGAAATGTGGAAATTCTTTTTTATGATGTATTTTTAAGCCCATTATGAAACTAAAATCCTGGCTAACCGGCTCCCGTATTTTAATTATAGCATTCATTATTAGTGCTTTATCACACTTGCCTTTCCTAAACCTTGGCCCTCGTAGTGTACATGTTTGGCGCCAAGCAAATACCCTTGCCGTTGCTCGTAACTTCGCCCAAGAAGATATGGATATCCTTAACCCTCGTGTAGATCGCCGTTTAGATAGTAATGGTGTAACTGGTATGCAATTCCCCTCTTATGAATATATAGTAGCCGTTGGTTATAAACTTTTTGGCATTCATAATTGGGTGCACCGCCTGGTTTCTCTACTTATAAGTTTCTGGGGTGCCTTCGGAATGTACCTTTTGGCCAAATACCTCATTAAAAATGATATCGCAGCTGGCTTCGCCGGACTTGCCTATCTCTTTAGTCCTGATTTATATTACTTCGGCTTCAGCGCCCTACCTGATATTCTAGCCCTAGCTTGCTCCGTTTGGGGTCTATATTACTTCCTTAAGTGGTTTGATTCGAAGTTCCAAAGATTCGAAGTTCCGAAATTCCGAGGTTTCGAAGTTTCGAAAGTTCGAGGTTTCGAAAATTCGGAACTTCGAACTTTCGGACTTTCCTTACTGCTAATTGTCCTAGCCGGTCTTACCAAAATCCAATTCCTTGCCATCGGCTTTTTCATCGCTCCTTATGTGTTGATGAATGCTGATATCGCCAAGAAAAGAATTATTTCTTTAGTCGTTTTCGGAATTACAGCCTGCGCAATTCCTCTATTATGGTATCGCCGTTCGGTTGCACTAATTAAGTCATCAGGCTTAGAAGATTTTGGTATTACATTCCGCCCAGAAAGTGATTGGAAAAAGGGACTGAACACCATCACCCAAAACTTAGTGAGCGACTTACCCGATTTGCTTCTTAACTATGCATCTTTCATTCTATTCTTAATAGGCATATATTTCTTTTTTAAAAATCGTTTCTGGAAATCGAAATGGTTTTTGCCCATGCTTTTCTGGACCATCGCTCTTATCGCGTATCATATTATAGAGCTTGCACAGATGAATGTACACTCGTATTATATGATGCCTTACTTACCAGTTTTATTTTTGATGCTGGCATATGGTGTAAAACATTTTAGTTTGAAAAAACCGAATTCTATTTTACTAATCATCCTTCTAATTATATCACCGATATTAACTGGATTAAGAATTATACCTTCTCGTTTTACGAAAACAAATCCGGGTATACCTACTGAGTTATATAACGCGAATACGAGAACTGAATTGATTAATGCCTCTCCTCAAAATGCACTATGCATTGTAGGGCCGGATATTTCAGGTTGTATCTATTTTTATCATCTCGAAAAAAAGGGATTTGGATTTAATGAGCTTTCAGAATTAAACCAAAACATAGGTACCGAAACTCGTATCGAAAACTATATTCGTCGTGGTGCCACTTACCTATATACAAACGATTCTTCAGCGCTTCATCAGGATGCTATTTTAAAGCATTTTGATCTAGTGAAAAACGTTGAATCATTTTATGTCTTCAAAATTAAAAACTGATTTTAATTTTATCTGAAGATACTTTATCTTTAGAGCATAATATATAGCTTTATGGGAAAGGTATCGAGAATGGCCGATTCTCTGATTGGATCAGAGATTATCAAAATTGGTAACGAAGTAAATGAAATGATTCGTAAGGGTGCAAAAATTTGTAACCTAACCATCGGCGATTTTGATCCCAAACATTATCCTATTCCAAAAGATTTAGAAGATAGAATAACATCTGCTTACAGCAGTGGTTATACAAATTATCCACCTGCGAATGGTGAGTTTTCTCTTCGCGAAGCAATCGTAAAGTTTTTAAAAGATTTAGGAAATTTAGAATACAGTACAGATGAAATTCTTGTAGCTGGGGGTTCTCGTCCTTTAATATATGCTACTTACAGAACGGTTTTAGATCCGGGAGATAAAGTGGTTTTCCCTGTGCCTTCTTGGAACAATAATCACTATTGCCATTTGGTTGGTGCGGAAGCAATCATGATTGAAACTACTCAAGATAATAATTTCATGCCTCGTGCTTCTGAAATTGCTCCTTATTTAAAAGGTGCAACGTTATTATCATTATGTAGTCCTCTAAATCCAACAGGAACCATGTTCACTAAAAAAGATTTAGAAGAAATATGTGATTTAGTAATTGCTGAAAATAAATCTAGATCAGCAGGAGAGAAACCATTGTATTTATTGTACGATCAAGTATATTGGACACTTACATTTGGCACTCACAAACATCACGATCCAATTAATCTTCGTCCGGAACTTAGAGATTATACAATTTATATTGATGGTATTTCGAAAGCATTCGCAGCAACAGGTGTACGTGTAGGTTGGGCATTCGGACCACAAAATGTTATCGATAAAATGAAAGCGATACTTGGTCACGTTGGTGCTTGGGCTCCCAAAGCTGAACAAGTAGCAACAGCTGGTTTCTTAGGAAATCAATCAGGAATAGATGCCTTCATGGTTCCTTTCAAAAATAAAATCAAAGAAAGTTTAGACGCTCTTCACGAAGGTTTTCAGAATTTAAAAAACAATAATTATCCTTTTGATTCTATCGAACCAATGGGTGCTATCTACCTCACTGTTAAAGTTGCTATTAAAGGAAAGAAAACTCCTGACGGCAAAACGATTGAAAACAGTATGGATGTTACTTCTTATATCTTATCTCATGCTCAATTAGCAATGGTTCCTTTTACTGCATTTGGCGCTTCTTCTAGCTCAGATTGGTACAGACTATCGGTTGGAGCTGCAGACAAAGAAACGATTTTGGCATCCTTCGATCGATTAAAAAAGGCAGTGGACCAACTAAGTTAATCTATTTTCCTAGCTTTGTGGGATGAATAAACGTCTCTATTTAATTCCGGTTTCTCTAGATGAAGAAGCTCCGATTTCTAATACATTACCAAATGATGCTATAGAAATCATCAAGGGTCTGAAATTTTTCATTGTTGAAAATGAAAAAACAGCAAGAGCGTTTTTGAAAAAAGTTGGAATCACTACTCCCCAAAAAGACTTAACAATTTTACTTCATAGTAAAAAAGATCGACTTCCTTTAAATCAATATTTTAAATTATTCGAACAAACGGATGAAGTTGGATTAATGTCGGAAGCAGGTTGCCCTGGCGTTGCAGATCCAGGCGCTGATGTTATTCGTGAAGCTCACCGGAAAAATGTTGATGTGTATCCATTCGTTGGTCCATCATCAATTTTAATGGCATTAATGTCGGCGGGTTTCAACGGACAACAATTTACATTCGTTGGATATCTTCCCATTGATAAAGCTGATCGAATTAAAAGAATTAAAGATTTAGAAATGGTGAGTGAGAAATACAACATCACTCAAATATTCATAGAAACTCCATTTAGAAATAATCATTTATTTGATGATGTGGTGAAAAATTGTAAACCGAATACTTCGCTTTCTATAGGTGTAGATATTACGGGTGCAAACCAAAGTCTGAAAACAATGAGCATCGCCGACTGGCGCGAAAACAAACCCGAGCTACACAAGAGACCAGCGGTTTTTGTTCTCTACGCACGATAAAGTTTATTATATGCAGGATTAAAAAAAAACCTGCATATATCAGGGTAATTGGTGGCATGACTTAAGTGGTGCCACCAGTGTACATCAGTGTTAAAATTTATTGCTAATTTGCATTGATCTTTCAATCCAATATCAATGTCAACTCCCTTAGCTGAACGCCTTCGACCTAATACTCTAGACGATTATATCGGTCAAGAACATCTCATTGGGAAAACCGCTGTGCTTCGTAAAGCCATTGAATCCGGAATTATTCCTTCGATGATTTTCTGGGGGCCTCCAGGTGTTGGTAAAACAACTTTAGCAAATATCATTTCCAATACACTTAACAGACCTTTCTATTCCTTAAGTGCTATCAATTCTGGAGTGAAAGATATTCGAGAAGTGATTGAAAAAGCAAAGAGTCATTCTTTCTTTGGTTCTCAAAATCCGATTTTATTTATTGATGAAATTCATCGCTTTAGTAAATCTCAACAAGATTCTTTGTTGGGTGCTGTTGAAAAGGGAATCGTTACATTAATCGGTGCAACAACAGAGAATCCTTCTTTCGAAGTTATCTCCGCTTTGCTTTCTCGTTGCCAAGTATATATTCTGAAATCTTTAGAAAAAGATGATTTAATTAAAATGTTAAATCAAGCTATTGCAAAAGATAAATGGCTTCAAGAATATCAAATTGAAATTAAAGAACACGAAGCTCTACTTCGCTTATCTGGTGGCGATGGTAGAAAATTGTTAAATGTTTTTGAACTCGTTATTCAATCTTTCGATACTAAAAAAGTAGTTATCGAAAATGATTATGTAATGAACATCGTTCAACAAAATTTAGCAATGTATGATAAAGCAGGAGAACAACATTACGATATTATTTCAGCCTTTATAAAATCTATTCGTGGTAGTGATCCGAATGCTGGATTATACTGGTTGGCCAGAATGATTGAAGGTGGTGAAGACCCTTTGTTCATCGCTCGTCGCTTAGTTATTCTGGCTTCAGAAGATATCGGCAATGCAAATCCTAACGCACTTCTGCTCGCTAACAATTGCTTTCAGGCCGTTAACTTAATCGGTATGCCGGAGTCTAGAATTATTCTCGCTCAAGCTGTTACTTATTTAGCCAGCTCTGCAAAAAGTAATGCTTCGTACGAAGGAATTGAAAATGCTATTGCAACAGTTAAACAAACAGGAGATCTACCTGTTCCTTTACATATACGTAATGCTCCAACTCGTTTGATGAAGGATATTGGTTATGGTAAAGATTATCAATATAGTCATGCCTACGAAGGAAATTTTAAAGAACAAGAATATTTACCCGACGAACTTTCTGGAACAAAGTTTTATAACCCAGGAAATAACGCTCGTGAAAATGAATTAAGAAAACATCTCCAAAATTTATGGAGAAATAAATATGGTTATTAATGAAAATCGGAATTGCTACTTATCAAGATACTGGTCGTTACTTATCGCTAGTTCCCGATGAAGATGAAATGTTGGTAAAACTATTTCAAAAAAACGGACACGATGTTGAATTGGCAATTTGGGATAATCCTTCCATAAATTGGAATAAATTCAATGTGGTGATCATTAAATCTACTTGGGATTATTTTATTGATAAAATAAATTTATTCTATAATTGGCTTGATCATCTTAAACAAAATAATATCCCATGTTTAAATCATCCCGATTTAATTCGATGGAATTCTGATAAACATTATCTTCTTGATATAGCTTGGGCTGGTTTAAATATCGTGCCTACTTATATTATTGAACAGAATGAATCTTTCGATCTTAAACAACTGTTCGAAAAGTTTGAAACTAACGAACTTATCATAAAGCCTTGTATCAGTGGTGGTGCTATGAATACTATCAGAATTAATTCTGAAAATTATATTGAACATGTTGATCAAATAAAAGAGTGGACTAGCGTGGAAGCATATCTTGTTCAACCGCTTAAAAAAGAAATTCTTACAGATGGAGAATGGTCGTTTATTTTCTTTAATGGAAAATTCTCACATCAAATTCTGAAGACTGCGAAAGATGGTGAGTTCAGAATTCAACATTTCTTTGGTGGAAAAATTAATACTCCAGATAACAATGAGGCCCTAATCCTTGAGGCTCAGAAATATATAGACCGCTTTGCAAAAGATGCCTTGTATGCAAGAGTAGATGGGGTTTGGAGCAATAATCAATTTGAACTCATGGAATTGGAACTTATAGAGCCATATTTGTTTTTCTATACCAATGACTTATCTTTAGATAACTATTACAATGCCTTTGAAAGTTTAACTAAAACTATTTAATCATGAAAAAATTTTCTGCACTTCTAATTCTATTTTTACTTCAGCTTAATATATCTTTTGCACAAGATAAATTTTCTTTATACGATGTTAATGCAGATCCTTATAAGCAATTAAGCGATGCGAAAATTAAAGCTTCGACCGAACATAAAAATATTCTAATTCAAGCAGGCGGAAATTGGTGCTCATGGTGTCGCTTGTTTCATAAGTTCTCTCAAGAAAATAAAAAAGTAGATTCTATTTTAAATGCTGATTATGTGGTTCTTCACATCAATTACAGTAAAGAAAATAAAAACGAAAAGTTCTTTAAAGAATATAAAAACCCAGGTAGATTCGGATACCCTAGTTTTCTAGTGTTAAATGATAAGGGCGATTTATTACATATTCAAGATTCTGGATATCTAGAAGAAGGAAAAGGTTATTCTGAAGAAAAAGTTACTCGCTTTTTGCTTCTTTGGAATAAGTTCTCTACGCAGTAAAATCTTTCTTTTTTTCAAATGGTATGATGTTTGTATAAATGCGATAAGAATGCAGAATTTTTATCTACCATATGAAAATCTTACTTACTACCGCCACAGCTCTCCTGTTGTCGTTAACTACCTTTGCTCAAAAAGTCGAAAACACTCAGTCCAAATCCTCTGAATTATTAATTGATGGTAATTCTTCTGATTGGTCTAAGTATTCTCTAACGCTTGAAGAGAAAAGTAACATTTACTACGCAATTATAAATGATAACAATAGTATTTACTTCTTATTGAAATTTCCTGATAGAAATTCTCAACTGAAAGTATTACGTTCTGGATTAGAAATTAAAATTGATAAACAAGGAAAAAACAACTTCCCTTCATCATTTATTTTTCCCTACAGTATTGATCGAGAAAACAACGATCCACTTAGTTATTCCATCACAGGAATTAAACCTAATACGAATTTAGAGGAAAGAAAATCTGAACTTATTAAGAATAGCACTAAAATAAAACTGACTGGATTTAACAATGGATTAGAAGATGTTATGCTGAACACTAGCAATAATATTAATATATCTGCAGCCTTAAATTTCGAAGAAAACAATTTGATTTATGAGGTTTCATTTCCGATTAACTTGATATTCAAAGGCGATCTATCAAATTATAAAAGCCCATTTAATTTTCAATTTAATTTACAAGCATTACCGCATTACCCTTCAGAATCAAGCGATTCGAGGTGCTTCGAAAACAATAGCATTAACCAAAAAGCTAAGTTGAGTAGTGAGTAATGAGTTTAACTCAATACTATTCTCAATTCTCACATCTCATCCCGATAGCTATCGGGACTCAGTACTACTTTTTAGATTGGCAAACAAAACTAGTTTTAGGAACATTCGTTTTGCTTATAGCGCCGAATCCTCCAGCTACTTCTGTAAAATTATTCCAACCTCTTGCTTTTAATATTGAAGCAGTAATCATACTTCTATAACCTCCTGCACAATGTAAAAAGAAGTGCTCGTTTTTAGGAAACGATGCAATGTTATCATTAATAAAATCTAAAGGAATGTTGTTTGCATTTTCAACATGTTCTGCTTCAAACTCACCTTCTCTTCTCACATCAACAATTTTATCTTTATTAATATCAACTTTTGAAGCGAACTCATCTGCAGAAATCCTATGAATAGTATCTACTTCTTTTCCAGAATTTTTCCAAGAATCGAAACTTCCATCTAAGTAGCCAATTACATAATCATATCCAACTCTAGCCAATCGCATAATCGTTTCTTCTTCTTTCCCCAGTTCAGCGATTAATAGAATTTGTTGTTTGACATCAGGAATTAATGCCCCTACCCATGGTGCAAATTGCCCATCTAATCCAATATTAATTGAGTTTGGAACAAATCCATCTTTAAAAATATCTGCTTTTCGTGTATCCAACATTATAGCATCAGATTCATTGGCAGCAATTTCAAATTCTTCTACAGATAATGCTTTCAAACCTCTAGTCATTACCTCTTCAATACTATCATAACCATTTTTATTCATGGCTACGTTTAATGGGAAATATGCTGGAGGTGGCATCAAACCATCTGTTACTTCTTTCACAAACTCTTCAACAGACATGTTTGCTCGTAATGCATAGTTGAATTGTTTTTGTTCCCCAATTGTCGATACCGTTTCTTTACTCATGTTTTTACCACAAGCAGAACCAGCTCCGTGTGCAGGGTATACCACAACATCATCTGCTAGAGTCATCACCTTTGTACGTAAAGATTTATATAAAGTAGCCGCCAACTCTTCTTGAGTCATGTCTGCTGCTTTTTGAGCTAAATCTGGTCGGCCTACATCACCAATAAACAAGGTATCTCCAGTGAATATTGAATGATCTTTTCCGTTTTCATCAATCAACAAATAACAAGTGCTTTCCATGGTATGCCCTGGAGTGTGCAACACTTTAATCTTGATTTTTCCAACAGTTAATAGTTCTCCATCTTCAGCAATATGTGCATCAAAATTCGTTTTAGCGGTTGGACCATAAACAATACTTGCACCACTAGCTTTTGCTAAATCCACATGCCCGCTTACAAAGTCTGCATGAAAATGTGTTTCCAATACATACTTTATCTTCACAGCATCTTTTTCGGCCCTATCTAAATAAGGCTTAATCTCTCTTAATGGATCGATAATAACTGCTTCGTTTTCACTAACTATATAATAAGCCCCTTGAGCTAAGCATCCTGTATATATTTGTTCTATTTTCATATCAACTAGTAAGTTTGTTTAATTTACAACAAAAGAATGAGAATTGAGTTTATTTGAATATGACTTTTGTTACAAAATTAGTATTATTTCAGTAATTTTATCGTTTAAACGAAATGTCAAACGCTTATCAAATACTCTTAGAAAAGCTCGATACTTTCATCAGAAAGTATTATTTGAACAAAATGATAAGAGGGCTTATCTATTTTGTATCGGCATTGTTTATCCTATACCTCTGTTTAAATACTCTTGAATACTTTCTTTATTTACCATCAACCTGGAAAAGAATTCTACTCGTCGTTACATTTTTCTTCCTTGCGTATGTATTTATATTCTTTTTCTTACTACCGCTTTTAAAAATGTATCGATTAGGATCCATGATTTCACACAAAAATGCTGCTGAAATTATTGGTAAACATTTTCCTGATATTAACGACAAAGTAATTAATACCATCGAGCTAAATGAACTTGCTGAAAAGGAGCCTGAAAAAAGAGCATTGATTCTGGCTAGTATCGACCAACGAATTATAGAACTTCGTCCGGTTCCTTTTGTTAAGGCCATCGATCTAAATAAAAATAAAGCTTATTTAAAATATGCGATTGCGCCTGTTTTAATATTCATTGTATTGTTTTTCGCATCACCAAGTTTTATTAAACAAGGAACAAAGCGTTTTATCGATTTTCAAACCGATTATACGAAGCCTGCTCCTTTTCAATTCATATTAAAAAATAAAAACTTAAAAGTTAATCAAGGCGATGGTTTGTTATTAGAGCTTGAATTAACTGGAAATGAAATCCCTCAAGATGTTTATATTCATTATGGTGAAAACACCTATAAGCTAACGAAAAAAGATATCACACATTTTGAATATACTTTACAAAACATTCAACATTCAGATATTATACAGTTTAGTGGTGCAGGTTATTATTCTGAAAAACATGTTTTAAGTGTTATGCTTAAGCCTAGTATTATTGCATTTAAAGTTGAATTAAAATATCCAGCATACATACATCGAAATAATGAAATCATAAATAATATTGGTGATATCACAGTACCGCATGGTACTCAAGTGAAATGGATTCTAAATACAAATCATACACAGCATTTATGTTTTAATTTCAATTCGATAAACGATACCTTAAAATCCAAAAATGGAAATTTCAGTTTCGTAAGAAATGCTTTCAAATCGCAAAAGTATTTCATCAATCCTATTCATCCTCAAGGTTTGAGTGTTGATACCATGAAGTTTTATCTTGATGTAATTGCAGATCAAAATCCAAGTATTCAATTAGAACAATCTTCAGATAGTTTAAGTACGAAGAATATATATTTCAGTGGTCAGATTTCTGATGACTATGGTTTTTCAAAACTGACATTCAATACTATAAATAAAAATACGGGTGAGAAAAAAAGCATCAATATTCCTATTGACAAAAACATTACCGCTCAACGTTATTTCTATTTATGGAAAATGAATGATGTTAATTTAGGTGATAATGTTGAGTATTACTTTGAAGTATATGATAACGATGGTGTAAACGGTCCGAAAAAGTCGAGGAGCAATACCATGACTTACAATGCACCAACTGCAAAGCAATTAGATAAGTCTATTGATAAAAGTAGTGATGCTTTAAAAGATAAACTCAAAGAGAGTATCAAAAAATCGGAGCAATTGCAAAAAGAGGCGAAGAAACTGAGCGAGAAATTAATCAATCAAAAAGAAATTCGATTTGAAGAGAAGAAACAAATTAAGGACTTACTTGAAAAACAACAATCCCTAGAACAAGAGATAAATAAAATACAAGACGAGCTTAAGAAAAACAATCAGATAGAAAATGATTTCAAAGAAATCAGTCCGAGTTTGATGGAAAAGAAAAAGCAACTAGAAGAAATGTTCGACAACATTCTGGATCAAAAGACGAAAGACATGATCAAGGAGTTGGAGAAACTAATGGAACAAAACAACAAAGAAAAATCTCAGGAACAATTAAAAAACATGCAGTTGGAAAACAAGCAACTGGAAAAAGAGATGGATCGAATGTTAGAACTATTCAAAAAATTAGAGTTCGATAAAAAATTAAATGAAAATATTGAAAAGTTAAATGAGCTTTCGAAAGATCAACAAAAACTATCTGAAGAAAGCAAAGACAAGAAAACCAATAAAGAAGAATTACTGAAGAAACAGGAAGATTTAAAAAAACAGGCTGAAGAAATTAAGCAAGAGCTAAAAGATCTTCAACAGAAAAATGAAGAAATGGAAAATCCTACCGACTACGATGCGGAGGAGAAAGAAATGAAAGACATTCAGGATAAGATGGATAAGAGTTCTGATGATCTTCAAAAAAACAACAAGCAAAAAGCTTCTGATTCGCAAAAAGATGCGGCAGAGAAAATGAAGCAACTTGCAAATAAGATGAAGCAACGCCAGAACGATGCTGAAGCGGAAGAATTAGATTTAAATATTAGAGCCCTTCGTCAGATATTAGAAAATCTAATCACTATCTCATTCAAACAAGAAAACACCATGGAGAAGTTGAAACGAACTTCTACCAACGATCCGCAATATGTAGCATTAACACAAGTGCAAAAGAATATTAAAGATGATATGAAACTTATTGAAGACAGTTTGTTTGCATTAAGCAAAAAGGTTGTTCAAATAAAATCTATCATCAATAGAGAAACTGGTAAAGTAAACGAACAAATTGAACGAGCTATATTATTACTTGCAGATCGTAGAACAGGAGATGCAACTGTTCGTCAACAATATGCAATGACGTCTATGAACAACCTTGCCTTGTTGTTAACAGAAATACTTAATCAGATGCAGCAAGAAAAACAGGCTCAAAATAATCCTCAAAACAAACCTGGTAAAAAGCCTGGTAAAAAATCTGGAAAGGGAAAAGCAGGGCAATCTATTTCCAAAATGCAAGAACAACTGAACAAGCAAATAGAGGAAATGAAAAACGGACAGAATCCTGGAGGTCAACAAGGCAAAGGTCAACAGAAGTCTGGACAGTCGGAGCAACTCGCAAAAATGGCTGCACAACAACAAGCCATTCGAAACGCTATGAATCAGTTAGAGAAAGAAATGAACAAAGATGGCAAGGGTGGTAATTCTAATCAAATAAACCAGCTAAAAAAAGAGATGGAAAAAACCGAGGCTGATTTATACAATAAGAACATTTCACAAGAAACAATTAACAGACAAAAAGAAATCATGACTCGTTTGCTAGAAGCAGAAAAAGCTGCTCGAGAAAGGGAGTTTGATGATAAGCGTGAATCTAAATCGGCGGAAGAAAATTTCGACAAGCCCAATCTTCGATTTGAAGAATATAAAAAAGAAAAAATGAAGGAATTAGAACTCATAAAAACTGTTCCTCCAAATTTGAATCAATATTATAAAGACAAGGTAAATCAATACTTTAAGCAAATACCATAATGGCTATACACTTATTTGAAGAAGATGTAACTCTTAAAATCAAAAACAAATTGAACATTAAAAAATGGCTCAAAGAAACAATTGAAAAAGAAGGTTTCAAGCTTGGTGAGTTAAATTATATTTTCTGTAGTGATGAATACCTACATCAAATGAATGTATCTTATTTAAATCATGATACATTAACAGATATCATCACATTCGACAATTCAGATATAGAAGGTAAAATCATTGGCGATATTTTTATTAGCGTAGATCGAGTTTCTGATAATGCTAAAAAATTTGATGTGGAATTTATTGACGAACTAAATAGAGTGATGGTACATGGTGCGCTACATCTTCTGGGATACAAAGACAAGAAGAAAGAAGAACAGGAAAAGATGAGGGCAAAAGAAAATTATTATTTAAAAAGGAGAAATTTCTAATGGCTAAAACAGCAATAATTGCAGGTGCTTCGGGATTAATTGGTAAATTCTGTTTGAGTTATTTACTGATGGATAAAAATTACAGCAAAGTAATTGTTATAAGCAGAAGTCCATTCCCAATAAAAGATCCAAAATTAGAAAACATAGTTTGCGATTTTGATCAATTAGCACAACATGCATCTAAACTTACAGCCGACGATGTATATTGTTGTTTAGGAACAACCATTGGTGTTGCTGGATCACAAGAGAACTTTAAAAAAGTAGATTTATATTACCCTATAGAATTAGCAAAATTAACTAAGCAACAAGGTGCAAAACAATTCATGATAGTTTCGGCAATGGGTGCAAATGCTAAATCATCCATATTCTATAATAGAGTTAAGGGTGAAATGCAAGATCAATTAAAAAACATTGGGTTTAACACTACTCATATTTTTCAACCTTCACTATTAACAGGATTAAGAAAAGAGTTTAGAGTAGGAGAGCGAATTGCTCAAGTAGTAACTAAAATTTTCAGACCATTAATGTTCGGACCACTTAGTAAATACAAGCCTATTGAAGGCATGGTAGTTGCGTATGCTATGCATCAAAAAGCAGCAATGGAACATAATGGATTTTATATTCATCAATCGCACGATATTCAATCTGTATTCGACAGGAGAGTATTGTAAAATAAAAAAGCCCCGAACAATTCGGGACTTTTTACCTAACTAACCTATATATATTATCTGAGATAACCTACTTAGTACAAACGATGGTTCCATTATCTTGGATGGTAACCATTAAAGGTGCTTTGTTAACTCTTAAGAACACATTGTATTCTACAGATGAGTTTGCTAATGTTAAAACTTCTACTTTATTTCTAACATTTGCTCCTACATTATAAACTGAAGTTAATGTATCCTTTACAGCTTGTGGAGTTGCAGAATAAAGTGTTCTTTGTGCACTGAATAAAAATGTACCTGATAAATCAAACGCTAATTTAGTAGGAGCAACACCTGTATGTGTTACCATTACTTGAATAGTGTTTCCAAACTGACAAGTAGTGTCTAAACGAGCACCTAAGATTGTATCAGATGGGTAATTTAATGAGATATAAGATGTGATTGTAGTCGGCAATGAATCAACAGGAATCATTCCGTGACCATGTGGACCACCACCGTTACCTGGGCCACCACCATTGTGACCAGGACCACCATGATGATTATGGCGATTATTATTTCCACGACTTAATACAGCACCAGCTTCTCCTAAACAATTTCCTGAAGCATCAAATGCTAATTCTTCATTCGTGTTTAATGTCAACAAATAAGTTGCTTCTGTATTGCTCGCTTTAGATGCTGATACAATGCTCGCATCAGGATAGTTCTCTGCAACGTATTCAGTTACCGTTGTAGATAACTCAGATACATTAATACTTTGATACCCACTGCCGATTTGCTCTTTCGAACAAGCGCTCAAAAATACCACTATGGCAATTAGAGCAATGTGAATTCTTTTCATGATTATTTTAGTTTATTTCTTATTGGGTGTTTAAAAATAGAAAAGGTTTAATCAAGAATGAAAAAAAATCGGTGATCTATTATAAAATAAAGGTGAAAGAATTTTCTAGATAAATACTTTTATATGAATACAATAGCTTGTGGTTTTTTACGTTTAATTTACCTCAAAAAAAAAGCAGGACCGAAATCCTGCTTTTTAAGTTTATGATTTTTCAACAATTATTTACTTGCAATATCTACCATTCTAATGATTGATGTTTTACCATCTACTGTTAATTGAACTATGTAAACTCCAGAACTATAAGATTTGTCTTCGTTTACATATTGTATAGAATGTTTACCTGATGTTTGAGGAACACCATTCAATAAATTAGCAACCTTTCTTCCAACTACATCAAACACTTCTATCGAAACGCTATTAGCATTATCTAATAATACATATTCAATTTTAGTGTTTCCTACAAATGGATTCGGGATAGCTGTTAAACTTTGAGTGTTTTTAGCACTTGAGTTTACACCTATAGAAACCACTTCAATTGTATCCACATTTACGCTTACGCAACCTGTAGAAACGTTTGTAACTGTTAAGCTAACGAAGTACGTTCCTGGAGCAGTGAATTGGTGAATAGGGTTAATTAATGCAGATGTATTTGCAGGGCTTGTTGGATCACCAAAGTTCCACGCAAATGTATTTCCCGGTTGAGTTGTTCCATTAAATTGAACGTTCAACAAGTTTGTTGCTTGAGATGTAAACAATGCACTTGGTGCAACTTTGTTTGTAATAACAATTGAATCCGTTGCAACACATCCTTTAGCATTTGTTACTGTTACTTTGTATGTTCCTGCTAAACTTACTTGAATTGTTCTTGTAGTAGCACCAGTGCTCCACACATAAGTAGAACCTGGGTTTCCAGCATCTACCGTAATGGTATCACTAGTACAAATCAACTGATTCGTTCCTAATTCTACAACTGGCAATGCATTAAACGTTACATTAATTGTATCTCTTGAAGAACAAGTTCCTGATGTAACCATCACTGAATATGCACCAGTTGATGCTACAGTTATTGTTTGAGTTGTAGCTCCTGTGCTCCATAAATATGATGCACCAGCATTTCCTGCATCAAGAGTTACTCCTGAGCCAACACATACACTCACATCATTTCCTAAGGTAACAACAGGTACTGGAGTAAATGTTACGTTAACCGTATCTCTAGAATCGCATCCAGCAGCATTAGTAACTTTAACCCAATACGAACCAGCAGTGCTTACAGAAATTGTTTTAGTAGTAGCGCCAGTGCTCCATAAATAAGTAGCACCTGGGTTCTTAGCATCTAAAGTAACTGGTGATCCTACACAAGAAACCTTATCGCTTCCTAAACTATCTTTAGGTGATGCATATATTTTTAAATATCTAGTAATACTTGAATCACAACCATTTGGTAATAAACTTTGAATATTTGCTGTAAATTTCAACACACTGTCTATATCTCCAGCTGCTGCAATATATCTTAATGTATTTCCTGTAGTTGAAATAGCTCCTACTGGATTTGCTCCATTTACAGTTTTAACCACAGCATTAGTGATTGTCCATGTTGTACCTAAACCTGATAATGTAAATCCTGTTGGAGGAGTTAAGCTGTACGTTAAAGTATCTCCTAAACAAGCTGCATCTGGTTGAATACTTGTACCAGCGTTAAATACTCCTTGGAAAGGTGTTGCTTGTGCAATAGTACTTCCCGAAGGTTTCAATGCGCGTTTTACCATTACTGGCACACGTGGTGATGGGCAACCCGGACTTGCGTACATTACTGTTCCATTCCAAGCTCTTCCTGCAAAACTCGAACCACTACCAAATGGGTATGTTTTACCTCTACCTGTAATGATTCTTAAATCTGTATTTGAATATACTGTTGGTTCAGGAACATTTGTATAAGCTATTGATCCAGATACCCATGTAAAGTATACTCCCTTTTTCTGTCCAGGTTGAATTACAAAGTATTTACTTGGAGGTAAATTAATTGTGTTTGTGCCTACAATTGAAGAAACTGCGGCCGAATGTACTAATGTCCATCCCGCTGAAGAGCCATCGTTACCTAAATAAGTACCATTAAATGTCCATATTTCTATTGTACCAATTACAACACCAGTTTGATTCCATTTAAAACCAGTGATTTGTAACGGTGAGTTAATTGCTTCCAAATCGAACATCGCACCCGACTGTCCGTTTCCTGCAACCATTGTAGTAGTTAAACCAGTACTCGTACCTAAGTTAGATGCTTCAACATAGAATAAACTGTCTTTAGATATTGGTCCTGATTTAAAGTTTGTACCTGAATAAATTGGTAAACCACCACTAGCATTTGTATACCATTGTAGGGCTGTTGCTGTTGTCGAAGCTACTAAACTAGCAGTATCGCCAGCACAAATCGTATCACCAATTACTGTTGGTGCTACTGGTGTTGGAGAGTAATAAGCAAACGATTTAACAGTATCACTTTCTCTATCCATCTCTACACTTGAATTAACAATTGCAGTATAGTTGATGTTACCCGTAACATTCGAATTGTAGTACCCAACATGAACAGTATCTCTACCACCTGCTGCTAAACTTTTTGTATAAGTTTTAGAAACCGAACCCGTATAGGCACCAGTCATGTTTACTGTTACAGGGAAACCTGTTTGTGTATTCAATCCAATGTTATCAATAATTAACGAAACGCTATCAGCATTAGTTCCACAACCAGTTGTTCCTGGATTTAATATTTTAACAGCTAATAAATCGTTTGCCAATGGAGTGAACTCATCAGCTCCAATACATGGAGTTGTAATACTTCTTGTATCGTTATCTATGTCTGTTGTGAAACCTGCAATTGGTGTTCCTTTTTGATAAAGGTTAATTCCTTTTGCATGTAAATCTACTTCGCCAAAATAATTCGGACGAGCTGAAATTGAACTTACGTTTTTACCTGTAGCAAGTTTTATTGAAGCTAAGTTTTGTAAATCTGCACTTACCATTCTTCCTAATATTCCTTGCGAAGAAGTAGCAACATTAAAGTTATTATAATCCATTGCAGTATAAGCAGTATCTCCCACTTCTGAGTAGAATGAATACGCTAATGCTGTGTCTTGAATATTTATTAAAGAATTGCTAAAACTGTTGTTTTTAATATCCAAACCTTTTGCACCAGCGCCAATGTGTAGTGCTGCACTAATGTCTGGAGTTGTTGTTGCTCTAGAAACATTTCCAGAAACACTTACAGAATTGAAATATACTTTAACACCACCAGTAGCTCTAATACTTATACCAACGTTAGATGTTGATGATAAGTTTCCTGCACCTGATCCGGTAATTCCACCAACAAAATTATTCGCTACTAAAATGTTTTCATTTTGTTTGCCTGAAATAATTTCAATACCTCTACCTCCGAATGCTCCAGAACCAGATGAAACTTTTTCGATTTTATTGTTTGTGATTTTACCATTTTTAAATCCACTATACACTGCAATTCCCCAAGCTTGTTGAGCTGCTGTATTGATAATGTTTTTAATGGTGTTATTGTTGATGAAGGTATTTTTGTTGACTTCAATCGCCATACCATATAATCTTATTTGTTCTGCTAAAACACTAGAACCAATAGTATTACCTTCAATTAATAAACTATCCGATTCAAACCCGCTTTCAGATCCACTAAAAATTCCAACAGATCCTCGCATTATCGTATTGTTGATGATGCTAATATTATTGTTAGATGCTCCTGATGCATATGGTAAACTCAAGCCTCCAATATGAACTGGTATAGCATCTCCAGCAGTTCCACCAACAATAGTAGAATTTCGTATTGTAAATCTTTCAACACCTGCATTCTGTCCTAAACTAATTACCTGAATTGTTGAATTACCCGATGTAGCAGTTGTGTTTATAAATTTAAGGAAACTTCCTGCTCCATTATATCTACCATCAATAGTTACACGATCAGCTCCATTAATACGAATTAATCCACCAGCATAAGATCCAGAAATTGTTCTTAAGGTATCTGAGATTGGGCGGATACTAATCTTGTACCCAGAACCACCAGTTTCGGCAAATGCATTTAAACCATGCACCCCTGTTTCTGTTAAATTCGTTTTAACAACGATATCAATATTTCCTGATAATAAGTTGTTGTTGATGTCTTCGAACACACCTCCATTACCAGTTAATGTTTTATAAGTTTCATTTGTACCAACATATACTGTTCCAGATTTACCAACTGCAATTCTATATGAATTTGTTCCTGATGCTGGGAAAATATTGTTTGGTATTAATAATGATGTTGGATCATCCATTAAAGATGCATTTGCAATACCAACATTGCCTAATAAGTCTTTTGATACTACAAAGTATTCTATACGATCTCCAACACTTGCACTACCACCAGTTAATAATGAATAATCAATTACAAAATTAAATGGTGAAGAGTTGTTTGTAGCAACTGTATATTTCCATCCATTATTTGCAGAAGTATTACCTGTGAAGAAATTATTGTCAGTAGTTTTCTTGTAATAAATTCTTGGTCTGTTTGCTAATGAAGTATCTACACCTGCAGGATCTGTAACAGTTACAAAACCTGTTAATATTTTATTGGTAGTTGATATCGTATTTAAAATAGGCACAAATACATTTTTAGGACCTACATAATCACCAGACACTTCATATGCGCCAATATATGGTGCAGCTAAATTTCTTGGATTACCTAAAAGGTCTTTTGTTACAGAAGATATACTTGTTCCAGCACTGATTAATGGAGAACCTAATTGTGGAACTAAATTTCTAGTACCATTTAACAATAAGTCTGAAGATAAACTATTCAAATCATACGTTGTTGTTGCGGTTTTCCAATCTGCTAATGTGTTACGTGCAGCTGCATTAACATAACCAAACGAAACTCCATTTGCAACATTAACATTGTTATAATCTGAAGTTGAAGAGTTGGCAGCGAAAGTATAAGAATAGTATAAACCATAACGTGCAACCGATCCTGTTTTAGTTACGCTTACCGCATTGTTTTTAACATCAACATTTGTGGCATTCGCTTGGTAAATACCGTATGCGGAACCTGTTGTTGCACCTGTATATTCAATCGAAACTGTATTGTGATAAATTCTAGTATTTGCACTAGATGAATATATACCATAATTCGCACCGTTATTTCTAAAATCATATATAGCATTATTTACGATATAGTTTTCATTACCTACAGTTGCTGATGCTGTTAAATAAACACCATAAGATGTACTTGTTGAAGTTACATTTGGTCCAAATGCATTGTGTATTTTATTGCCTTCAATTCTTGCACGCGTTACAGTAGAATTGTAAACTCCATAGAACGTTGATGTGAATTTATTTATTGGTCGTGAAATATCATTTCCAATAATTTGAGTACTATCTGGGTATACATTATAAATACCATAGACATACGGATTAGTTATTCTATTTTTAGATATTGTATTACCCATCGCCGTTGCTGAACCCGAAGTTCCATAGATAGTTATACCTGCGTATCCACCATTAATAAAGTTATTCGTAATAGTATTGTATTTGTATTCGCCAGAAGCTGTATATGATCCAGCAGAACCAGCTAACATAATACCCATATGTTGCGTAGATGAAATTGAGTCATCTAATAATATTCTACAATTTTTAATGGTATTGTAATTAGAACCAGAGTTTAATTCAACACCACCACCATATTGCGATGATCCTCTACCTAAAGAATTAATTACAAAACTATCGATAGTAACATAACTTGCTCCGTTTAAACGAATACCAGCTCTATTTATAGATGAAGTAGAAGTAAATTGAATTGTAGAACCATTACCGTTTAAGGTAATAGTATTTGTTGAACTTGAACCTTTTATTTTATTTATAACTACTTGTTCTAAATAAGGGCTAGTTGATGCGTTCACATTTACTACTAATGGTCCACATACTCCATTTGCATTTAATTCTGTTGCAAGTGCTGTTAAGCTTGGGAAGTTTGCACCAACACCACCTACAGTTACTGTACCTAATAAACCTGTTTTTAAATTATTTAATACAACCGTATCATTAGCATGGTTAGCATCTGCACCACTGTTCGGGTTGCTTGTCCAAATTCTAAAAGAATAAGGAGTATTAGCCGCAGCTGTAAATGATCCAATTGTTAAAATAGAATCTGTTCCTGGTAGAATTAATCCAGTATAAACAAATGGTGTTTGTGTAACATTATTTAAAGTCCAATTTAGTGTTACCGAAGTTAAGTTTGCAGAGCCAAAGTTTTTCACTTTAACTTTCACATCTGAAGCTCCAGGGCAAATACCAACTGGAGATATAATTGATGTAATACCAGCATCATCATTTGCTGGTGTAAATTCATAAGCACCAGGGTCTGGTGATGATCCTCTTGATATTCCTAATATATCTGTACCTACAGAAGGTATTGCTAAACAAATATCATTGATTAAAGGAGCATTTGGTTTTGCATTAAATTGTGCAGCTCCACCAATTGTTGGATCAACGCTTACAGAGTTTTGATCAAAGGCTGAGGTGTTTGCTGTTTGCCAATCCGCTAATAATACATAATCTGTTGTTCCCCATCTTCCAATTTTTTGGGTTCCCGTTCCAGATGAAGGTGCAACATAAATATCATTGTAATTTGAAACTACAGGATTAGTTGAAACTGACCAATAAAAACCGAATTTATTTCCAGATCCACCTTTATTAATTGAAATAATATTGTTCTTGTATTCAGTACCTACTGCTGCTGATAAATAATAAACACCATAACATACACCTGCAGTTGAACTCGGGTTATCTATAAAAATAGTGTTATGATAAAATCTATTATAATCGCCACCTGTTTCGTAAATTGGGTACATAGTACCATTACTTTCGATATTAAACACGGCATTATTTACCAAATCCACTTCATTTCCTGAAGTACCATCGGCACCTGTATATAAGCCATAAAAAGTATTTGTACTCGTTTTGTTTTGTTCGAATAAGTTGTGAATTTTATTATTCTTAACTAACAATCTTGGTGATGCACCTGCTGCTAAGTTAATACCATAACCTGTACTCACACTTAACCTATTTAATCGATGTATATCGTTCCCAACAATTTGAGTACTATCTCCACCTATATGATAAATTCCATAGATGTAATAATCTCTTACTGTATTATTATATACTTCATTTCCTTTTAAATTTCCGGGAGTTGCGGTAGCACCATACATACTTACACCTAAGTAACCACCAGAAATATCATTGTTAAAAAACTTATTATATTTAGCTGTAGTTGCTGTAGAATATGAGGTGTTAGAACCTGATACTATCAAGCCTCCATAAGTAGTTGAAGTACCACTTTGATCTCCTCTAATTTTACTATTCTTAATTACGCAATAATTTGCCTCACCTAATGAAACCACAAATCCTTTTGTAGATCCACTTAATAGTTCAATATCTAAACTATCAATTGTTACATAGTTTACACCTCGAATTTGTAATACGTATCCGGTTGGGTCATTTGCATCAGATAAATGTCGAATTTTTGCGCCATGTCCGTTAACGGTAATGGTATTAATAGCGCTAGAACCTAAAACATTATTGAAACTTACTTTACCTGTATATGTTCCAGTATCTACGTTAATTATTACAGGTCCACAAACTCCGTAAGTACTAATGTCTGCGGCTGCGGCTGCTAAAGTAGGGTAATCTCTACCTAGTGCAGAACCCACCGTTACAATGCCATTGAACGATGGTTTTAATGATTTTTTTACGGTATCGTTTTTAGGAACTGTATCTAAAACTCCGTTTGGAGAAGAAGTCCAAACTTTAATTGCTTTTGATGCACTTGTTGGAAATGTAACAGAACCTAAATTAATAAGTGCAGTATTTGAACCTGCACCACCTACTGTATCTAACAAAGTAGTATATGGAATCGATGGTCTTAACACACCATCAACCGACCAATTTACATTCACTGATGTAAGTTGGTTCATTCCCATATTTCTTATCGTTGCATAAATATCTTTTGTTGAGCCAGAACAAAATGTAATAGGAGAATCTACTCTTACTACACCTGCATCGTTTGTTGAAAGAGGATCTAAAGTAAATCCAAAATCAGCTAAACCTCCGGCACCTGCGGTACCTGTTGAACTTGCAACACCACCATATAATCTTCTATTACCTGGATCGGCCATTTGATAAACTGAGAATCCAGTAGTGTAAGCTGTTTGCGAAACTTCTACTAAAAAGTTTTTTGTTGGATCATAAATAAATGGAGAGGTAAGAGAAATCTCTATCCAGTTACCAGCACCAGTTGGTTGAATAGTATACGATGCTGCACTTAAACAAGTTTGTAATCCTGTTTCGAACGGACCTGTAGCAAAAGTTGTTAAGGTAGTATAACCCATTTTCACCGTTAAATTTGTAAATACAAACGGTGTAGTTGCCGCAGAAGAAGTTCTAAAATAAACTTTCGTTATTTTACCTCTTGTTGTAGCAGTCGGAAAATTCGATGGAAAATATAACCATTGAACTTTGTTCGAAGTTGTTGATCCAAAAGGGAAAGAGTTAGCTGTTCCTGTTCCTGTTTTAAAATGAGGTGGTGTTTGTGCAAACACATCAGTCATTAAAAAACTAAAAAGAACTGTACATAATAACACAAAATACTTCGTAGATTTTTTAGTAAAAATTTGCATAAGCTATTGTATAGTTTAAGTGATACTTTCTCAATTTTAAAAATAATATTCCACATATCATACTATTTTGAGTAAAAAAAACTTAAAAAATATAAAATAGAAGATAAATACCGCACATATTTGCTGATATGGTACAAAAAAAATGTTTTTAGAATATTTAAATAAATAGTCTAAAAACATAGAAACAAAGAAGGATGAAAATAGGTTACTTTTTTGTTAAATGATCTAATGGGTAAGGGCTATTAGATTTGATATCACCAAGTACAATATTACTATGAAATTGTCCGATGTTTGGGATACTTGAGAACACATTCATTAGAAAGTCATTATAAGCATGAATGTTTGGAGAAACTATTTTCAACATGTAATCATAATTACCAGACAAACCAATAACCTCAAGTACTTGAGGTAAGCTAGCTGCAGTTGATTCAAAGCTTTGTAAAGCTTCTTTAGTTTGCTCTTTTAGGGTTACGTTGCAATAAACAACAATGTCTAATCCAATTTTAATACCATCGAGTACAGCAATGTATTTCTTTATGATGCCATCATTTTCTAAGCGCTTAATTCGCTCATAGGTTGGCGTAGCGGATAGTCCTACTTCTTTGGCAATATCTTTAATAGCTTTCGTAGAATCTTCTTGTAAGATTCTTAAAATTTCGACGTCAATACGATCTAAATGCTGAAACATAAATTATACTTTATACATAAATTAAACAAATAAAATCGACTCTACCAAAAATAAAAAAGCCCCCGATTTCTCGAGGGCTTTTTTTATTGAATTAATCTGAGATTATTTCTTAGCTATATCAATAATTCTTGTGTAAGCTATTTTACCATCTACAGTTAATCTAACCATGTAAACTCCAGAAGAAGTTTGTAGGTCTTCATTTTTGTAATCGAATGAGTATGTACCAGCAGCTTGGTATTCACCATTTACAATGGTTGCAACGTTTCTACCGATCATATCATAAACTTCGATGCTTACGTTATTTGCGTTCTCTGGTAACACATACTTGATCTTAGTTTGACCAACGAATGGGTTAGGAGCTGCATTTAATTTAAACACCTCTGCAAAGTCGTTTCCGAAACCTGTAACAGTTATTTCTTGTGATGTAGTTGCAATACAACCTGTAGCCACATTGGTAATTGTTAAAGTTACTGTGTAAACGCCTGGAGCAGTAAACAAGTGAGTTGGAGATGCTAATTGTGAAGTATTACCAACACTTGTAGGATCACCGAAGTTCCATGAGTAAAGAACCCCACCTGGTGCAATATTAGCTTGGAAAGTTACACTTTGACCATTCGCAGTATCAACCACATAAGTTGCATTTGGAATAGCTTTGTTTGTAATTACTACAGCATCGCTGTTGTTACATCCTTGAGCACTTGTTACTACTACTGAGTAAGTTCCTGCTAAGCTAACTTTAATTGTTCTTGTAGTAGCACCAGTTGACCATAAGTAAGTCGCACCTGGGTTACCAGCATCTAAAGTAATTGTATCACTTGTACAGATGTTTTGATCCACACCTAAAGCAACTACTGGTAATGCAAAGTTTGTTACTACGATTGTGTCTTTACCTGAACATCCATCTGCATTTGTTACAGTTACCATGTATTGACCAGGTGCTGCCACTTTCATTGATTGTGTAGTCGCACCATTTGACCATAAGTAAGAACTAAATCCAGCACCAGCATCTAATGTTACAGAATCTGTAGGACATTTAGATTTATCTGCACCTAATGCAACTACTGGTTTCGCTTTATTTGAAATTACTACTGTATCTCTTGCAATACAACCTGTAGTGTTTGTAACACGTACATTGTAAGTACCAGGGTTAGTAACAGTAATTGATTGTGTTGTAGCACCAGTTGACCATAAGTAAGTAGATCCTGCATTTCCTGCATTCAATACTACTGGAGAACCAGCACATACATTTTGATCTGCACCTAAAGCAACCACTGGAGCTGCATTATTTAAGATAGTTACAGAGTCGATAGCTGAACAACCACTAGTGTTTGTAACAGTTACTTTGTAAACACCTGGAGCAGATGCGTTAATTGTTTGCGTAGTAGCACCTGTCGACCATAAGTAAGTCGCACCAGCATTACCTGCATCTAAAGTTTGTGAGTTACCTGCACAAATTGTAACAGTGTCAGCACCTAAACTTACTGAAGGAGATGGAACTTGAGTAATCAAGATAGTATCTCTTCCAATTAATCCAGCTCTGTTTGTAACTGATACAATATAAGTAGCACCTACTGTAACATCAATTGTTTGAGTTGTTTCACCTGATGACCAAACGAAAGTAGAACCAGCGTTACCAGCATCTAATGTAATGCTAGAACCAGTACATAATGTTCTGTTTGGACCTAAGTTTACAGTTGGAGGAGGAATAACATTTACCAAGATAGTGTCAGTAGCTGTACAAGTTGTATCAGATACGTTAACGATGTATTGGTAAGTTCCTAAACCACCTGTTGGAGTAGCAACAGGATTAGCAATTGTAGTTGATGATAAACCACCATTTACAGATTGTGTCCATGCATAAGTTAATGAAACTGGTTGACCTAATAAGAAGTTTGGTCTTCTAGTTACAGCTGTACCTGATGCATTTGTACATACTGTAGAAGCATCTGCATAGTAGTATAAACTAGATGCATAAGATGTATTTGAGTATGTAATAGTTTGTGAACCATTCCAGTTTGAGTTATTGAAACAAGTTTCAATAATGATGTTAGAAACACCGTCCCAAATAAATGGAGTTTGGAATAAATGTGTATTCGTAGCAAAAGGTTGTACAGTATATGACGGAGTCATGAATACTGGAGTTAAACCAGTTACAAACGATGATGATATAGCTGTTAATGACGTAGTACCCATTGAAATTGTAAAGTTAGTCAATGGTAAAGTAGTAGTTACGCCTTGTACTGCTAAACCTAATGAAGTGATAGGACCAGGTGTAATACCAGCAGCTAATAAATCAGCAGCAGTATACAAGAACTGTTCTCTGTTACCCCAGAATGTAGTGTAATAAGGGTTTGGAACACTAGATGAAACTAATGTACCTGTACCAACTTGTATTGCATTACTTACGTAAGCAGATAATTGGTAAGACTGACCAGCTCCGATATAACCATCAGGGCTAGTTTGCAATTTAGATTGCAATTGACCGTCTTTGTATGTACCACCTGCGAATGAAGAAGCGTTTTTGTTAGGTGCTAAATCGACAGCACTAAAGCTATATGCAACACTGTTTGTTCCTGAGTTAGGAATAGTAGCAGTGTATACACCATTACCAACATGCGTCATTACGATTGCAGGTTGAATAACGTTACCTACAGTGTAATTTAATTTAACTGTATCAACACCTGTAGTATCAGTAACAACAATTGAAACCACGTGACTAGTTGGAGCGCAAGCACCACCAGCTGGTGTAATTGTTTTGTTAGCAAATGTAGGTGGGTAATAATCACCTGGTGGCGGAGGTAAGATTTCAATTGTGTAATCTTCTACCTCACCCCATGCGAAGTTAGCACATGGATCTAAATCAGCAGTAGAAGTTTCTGTAACAGTTACACGCATACGAGTTAAACCTGTAAGTGTACTGATAGGTAATTGAATATTACCTGAAACTGTTCTTGCTGAAATTGTAGCTGGCGATAATGCTTTAAATACTCTTTCAGAAGGCACATCAAATGTTCCATTTTGATTTAAGTCAATATAAATATTTACACTCGCACCATATAATAATGATGAAGAGTTAATAATACTTACACTAACTGGAGTTGCAATTGCTTTTTGAATTGTAACACCTGGTATGTTTAAATAATCAGTGTATTGACCAACAGCCAATGGGTTGCTAGTAATCGGCGTATCTACACCATTGCTGAATGAACCTAATACAAACTTACCGATGTCTTCGTCAGCTGTATAAGTAATAACAGGGATACAATAAGCACCAATAATTTTTCTTGAACCAGCTGGGTTAGTATTAGCTGGGATTACAACGTTATTGTTAATTGTGTAAGATAAAATTTCACCATCTACAAAATTTCCAATTTTAGCAGTATCCTTAATGCTATAAGTTAACCAAACATAGTTAGTATCAACACCAACAGATGCAATACCATTGAAATCCATTGTATCAGTTAATACTTTTTTAGAAGTATCAATTTTAGTAGCAGTTGCAGTGTTTAACACTTTGTTGCTACCAGAGAACCATACGGTTACATCTTTGATATCAGCTTTACGAGTAGTACCAGTTAACGCAACTTTCACAGAAGTCATGTTTACAGCAGCACCAATCGAAGTCATTTTTATTGTTCCTTTCAATACTACCGCATGGTTAGTATTTCTACTAACAGCAGCTGTATTTTGAGTTAAGTTGTTGTTTACAACTGAAACTGGGAAGTTGATTTTTCTAGAACCTGTTGGACTAGTTACTGATGGCACAGAAGGAACACCACCAACAGTTACTGTGTTTACAGTAGCATCGATGAAGTTGAATAATGTAGCATTTGGAGCTAAGTCGTAAGTTAACCAGAAATAGTTAGTATCAGCCAATAATGGAGTTGAACCAGTGAAGTTCAATGTAGCAGCTGGAGTAGCTGTTGTTCCATATTGTTGAGTAGTAGCAAATACTTTGCTAGAACCAGTGTACCATAATTTAGCATTTGTTACGTCTGCTAAGTTAGTAGTACCTGTTGTAGAAATGTTGAATGCTGTTGCTGGTAATACACCATCGCAACCACGAGCAACAACTTTAATTAATGATACAATATTGTTAGTTGTATTAGGTTGAACATCGGTTAAGTCCGTTTGCTCAGACACTAATGAGTCTAATAATAATTGTGTAGGTAATACTCTTACTTTATAATCTTCAGTCTCACCCCAAGTGTAAGTACCACAAGAAAGTAATGGAGTAGTTGTTGTAGTTTCAGTAATGATTACACGCATTCTATGAACACCTGTATCTGCAGTACATGGTACAGTAAAGATAGTACTTGTTCTAAAGTTTGCACCAGTAACAGGTGAAGAAACTTGACCAATTTCAATTAGTTCACCTGGATCACCAAAATTACCATTGTCATTATAGTCGATATAAGCTGTTCTGTGGTTATTATACGTATTTGCAGAAGTATAAGAAACAGATACACCTAAAGTATACTTATCGCCTTTGTACAAGTTAACAACAGGAATTGCTGTAGAATCGTACCAGTTTGTATATAATTTATTATTATCAGCACGAGATAAGAAAGGACTATCAACACCATTTGATAATAAAATAGCATTAGTAGCAAAATCTTTAATCGTAACATTTCCAATATCCTCATCAGCAGTATTTGTTGCTGCAGAAGGGCAATAAACAGTAATTGTATTAATATAAGCTGTTTTAGTTAAACTGTCAGAACCACCTAAGTTCGTTACTTTCAATTTAACATCATAAGGACCTTTACCTGTAAACTGTACTTGTGGGTTAACAGATGTTGAATTTGTACCACCAACATAAGCTACAGTGTTTGGAGTAAATGTCCATTTGTATGAATCAGGAACATTAGTAGATTGATCTGTAAATGTTACTGTACTTGGAGTACCACCAATGTTTGCAGTTGTAGAACTTGCAATGAAGTTAGCAACAGGTTTTTGTGGAACAACCGCAACGAATGAAACAGTATCTGTGTTAGTACAAGTACCATTATTTACAGTTACAATAAACTGGTAATTACCAGGTGTTGAAATTGCAGCTGATGTACTTAAAGTATTTGTCGACGACAAAATACCAGTTGGAGTTGAAGTCCAAGTATACGTTCTTGGAGGATTGTAACCAAATAAGATATCTGGACGTGCTGTTGTTGTACTACCAGTAGTAGTAGCACACATTGCAGCAGGTGTTTGACTATCTTGATGCGAATAGTTAGTAGACGCGTATGTGGTTGTAGACGACTTTACATAGAATGTGGTACCACCACCAGTAGTTCCATCTGACCAACATATTGAAACTACAATGTTCGATGTACCATTCCAAACAAATGGAGTAGCTAATGAGAAGTTGTTTACACCTGTAGTAGCTGTGTATGATACTGGACCATAAACAGGCGTACCTGCATTTGTAATAAATGTAGTAGTTAATGCAGATAAACTTGTACTATCAATATAAATTGTAAATCCTGGTTGAGGAGTGATAGTACCCGTAGTATTAACATCAAAACCTAATGAAGTAATAGCACCTGCCGGTAAACCTGCAGCTGTTAATTCAGAAGCTTTGTATAGGAAGTTTTTCTTATTACCACCCCATCCTCTATAGAAAGGTGTAGTGATAAAGTTGTTTAAACTGTTGTTTGTACCAGTATTTACTAATGCTGGAGTAGCTTTCGCATTTAATTGTACAGTTTGACCAATGTTGATTGTATCTAAACCAGTATAACCAGCATTGATGTATAAAGAAGCATCTTTATAAGTTGTACCTAAATATGCAGTTGAGTTTGCAGGAGTTGCAGAGTCACCAGCAGAAATATTCCATGATACAGAAATACTAGACGTAGTAGAATACATAGCAGGTATAGTACCTGTCCATACATTCGACGCACCTCTAGTCATATTGATAGGTGTTTGAGAAACACCATCTTTTTTCCATAAAATTCTAGAAGTAGCAACACCCGAAGCATCAGTAATAGTTGCTGAAATTACGTGAGGAACAGCATTACACTGACCTGTTGTATTAGGAGTGATTGTTACGTTTGAAATTGCAGGTCCAAAGAAATCACCTGGTACCGGAGTAAACGAACCTTCGTCAGCACCGATATCTGGAGTTGTAGTACTTCTTGTGTTTCCATCAAAATCCGTAGTTACGAATGAAATTGGCAAAGCGCCGCCTTCTACACGTGTTTGGAAATTTGGATTGATGTGTAAATCGTAAGGATTTGTAGTACTTACAAATGGAACATCTTCCACAATTGAATTAGATTCAGCAGGAGCTAATCTTCCTTTTAATGCATCAAGCGTGGTATCTACGTTAGTACCATCAAAGAATAATGGAGTACCTGAAGTAGGGAACGCTGTAGTATAATAAATGTTATTGTTCTGTAAGTTATTGATCGCAGTTAATGATGTAGATTGTAATCTAAATCCTACTGCTCTACCAGGCAATACATTAGAAGATTTATTAATAAAGATGTTATTTCTTAAATCTAAACTTGTAGGTGTAGTACTCGCTTCGATAGCTGCAGTACCAAACCCTGAAACATTAGTAGTTGTACTTGTTGCACCAAATGCGATGGTGTTGTTGTAAAACTTACAATCTGTTGATGTTATGTATGCACCTCTAATCGCAGAGTTTGAACTAGTCCAAGAACCAATATTACATCTTAAATCACTAATGATATTGTTGTAAACTGAAATACCTGTACCTGAACCCATGTAGAAACCAACTAATGTAGTTGCTCTTGCCGAGTCAGCCATTAAATCAGAAACTTTATTTCTATAGAAGTTTACAGTATCACCACCAAAGCTATACATACCATAAAGGGTTGCACCTCTTGTATATAATCTAGTAATTGAGTTACTATATACATTTTTATTTGTAGTAGTAGCGTTAGAAAAATAAGAACCATAAATAGTAGCAGATCCATTTGAATAAATAGAATCCACTGTGTTATTGTAAATATTTGTACTTACAGCACTTGCAAAGTCATAATATCCATACATAGAACCAGTGTTACCAGCTTTATTAAGAATATTTTTTACTTTATTGTTGTAAATGTTACCAGTTTTGTAAGCACTTATATAAAAACCATAGAAAGTTCCAGACATTGTTGTCAATGTTCTGTTATGATTTTCTACAGTATTACCAAACATGTTTAAGTCGGTAACCGTTGTATTAGCACCAACATAAATATTGTAAACTGTACTGTTAGTTGTATTTCCAGAAACTAAGTTATATCTAACATTTAACGTTTTAGAACCTGTAGCTGGATAAATACCGTATAAAGTACTTGTACTTGTAAAAGTACAGTTTTGTAAAATATTACTATCCACATTCACAACACTATTTGTTGCAGATGCAGTAGCAGCTGCAGCAGAACCTGCTACATAAATACCATAATATGTAGATGTACCAACACTTGCTAATGAAACAGTATTTTTAGAATACGTTAAAGAAGTATTGTTACCACCTGTATTATAGATAGCGTATAAAGTTGTTGTATTACCAGATCCACCAGTTACAGTGTTTTCTCTAACTGTTAATGAATCTTGGTTAATGTTATAGATACCATAGCAAATAACACTTGAACCACCGAAGTTAGTGATAGTGTTGTTTGCAATTTTATTGTTATTGTCTAATAAATTGTAAGGAGACGTTGTATGAGAAAATCCATTTAAGTAGATACCATGGTAAGTATTACTAAATGTGTTATTAATGTAAACGTTGTTTTCTGAACGACCACCTTCAGAAGTTACAGTTACTGCAGAACCAGATGAACTTAAGTTCGACTGGTAGATACCGATTGTATAACTACTTGTTTTGTTCAATGAAAAATTACAATTCTTAATTGTAATATTTTTACATGCATCCGTCGCTGATTTAGTTAACATCACACCATATTCAGCAATTGCCGCTGCTGCGGTAGCCGAACTGTTGCTTTGAAAATCTAAACCATCAATCGTTACATAGTCGGTACTAACTAACTTCATTACGAAGTCGCCGTTTCCGCCGTAAGTTGCTAATGCAGTTGTACCTGTTTTAGCACGAACGATTGGGTTTGCACCTGCACCATTCTTCTTAAAGATGATTGGTTTCGTTGCATCAGAAGTGGTGGTGTTAATCACCAAATCCGCTGTTTCATTAAACGTGGCACCAGCGGCTACGTTAAATGTCACCCCGCCTGCACCAACTCCATTTGCATTCAGATCTAAAACAGCTGAAGCAAACGATAGGTAGTTATTTACACCAGATCCTGCGGGGTCAATTGTTTTGATTCCCGAGAGCTGAGCATACAGACCAGATGAAAGGAACAGACCTACCAATAATAGGAGGAATGTTTTCATTTGTTTGTAAAAGTTAAAACTCATAAACGTTTGATTTAAGTATATTATTAATTGGTAATTTTTTATTTAATTATTGTCCAAAACAGCAAATAGCATATATATGGATTTGCAAATTAGAAATAAAAAAAGCTAATGCAAAATTTTTTTTACAAAAACTTGACTAAGTTTTGTGCAATAAAAATTTACAGAATCTTTAATTAATGCTAATTAACTGATATTAAAGCGCTTTTTGTTTTTCGAGTGTAGTTGTTAGTTATAACAAGCAATTATTATTCCAAAAAGTTACATAGTGTAGTATACCATTCTAAAAACGGGTACAATTACAGAGATTTTTTACTAGAAATCCCACAATGAAATTTTGTAGATATCCTGTTTAATCATATTAAAAAAAATAGAATTTGTATTTATTGTCCAATTACTCATAAAATCCATAGGGTAGATCCTTGAGAGATTAATCTTGCTGCCCATTGCTAACAAGTTCTAGTAGCAAGCTAGTAATGAGCTAAACTTGGGTAGTTCTTTGTTATCTATTTGATTTATTGATACTTATATTATTTTTGTTGTTGTTCGTTTGTCATCTTGATACTATTCCCAGGGTTGAAACCCTTCTTCTGTCCTTAGTCCAAAGTCATTAGTTGTTGGAGATGATGCTTGATTTTTTGACTACTTTATACTTGATTCCCGTTACTCAATTCTCGATACTCGATACTCGATGCTATTCCAGGGGGTTGAAAACCCTTCTTTTGTCCTTAGTCCAAAGTAGTTGGTCGTCGGAGATGATGATTGATTATTTGACTACTTTATACTTGATTCCCGTTACTCGATACAATTTCAGGGAGTTGAAAACCCTTCTTTTGTCCTTAGTCCAAAGCCATTAGTTGTTGGAGATGATGCTTGATTTTTTGACTACTTTATACTTGATTCCCGTTACTCAATTCTCGATACCCGATACCCGATACCCGATACTATTCCAGGGGGTTGAAAACCTTCTTTTGTCCTTAGTCCAAAGTCATTAGTTGTTGGAGATGATGCTTGATTTTTTGACTACTTTATACTTGATTCCCGTTACTCGATTCTCGATACCCGATACCCGATACTATTCCAGGGAGTTGAAAACCCTTCTTTTGTCCTTAGTCCTAAGCCATTAGTCGTTGGAAATGATGCTTGATTTTTTGACTACTTTATACTTGATTCCCGTTACTCAATTCTCGATACCCGATACCCGATACTATTCCAGGGGGTTAAAACCCTTCTTCTGTACTTAGTCCAAAGCTATTGGTCGTTGGAGATGATGATTGATTATTTGACTACTTGATTCTTGATTCTTGATTCCCGCTACTCGATTCCCCGGGATTAAAACCCAGGGTTACACGATACGTCTTATATCCGTTGTCTTGTGTCTCAGGTCCAACATTTAATTCATTATTCAAATTCTCACATTGGCACATTGTCTCATTAACTAGTTTCACGTGGAACAATTCTCAGAGACGGGTGTTCATAGGTTGGGTGAATGGACATGAAAAAAATTAATCCATATATTTGCAATTGAACGAAATGCTTGTGCGTTTCACGTGGAACAAAATGAAAGAGAAATATAATGTTATTGTAGTTGGAGCTGGACATGCGGGTTGTGAAGCTGCAGCAGCGGCGGCTAATCTAGGATCGAAGGTATTGTTGGTTACCATGAACATGGGCGTAATAGCACAAATGTCGTGTAATCCTGCAATGGGTGGTGTGGCTAAAGGACAAATAGTTCGTGAGATTGATGCTTTGGGTGGATATTCTGGTATTATATCAGATAAGAGTACTATTCAATGGAGAATGTTGAATAGATCTAAAGGTCCTGCTATGTGGAGCCCAAGAACACAGAATGATAGAATGAGATTTGCAGAGGAGTGGAGATTAGCATTGGAACAGACACCTAATGTTGATTTCTGGCAGGATATGGTTACAGAAGTAATTGTTAAGGATGGTAGAGCGTGTGGTGTTAGAACTTCTCTTGGAATTGAATTTGATGCAGATGCTGTTGTACTTACTAACGGTACGTTTTTAAATGGCGTAATACATATAGGTGAAAAGAAATTTGGTGGAGGTAGAACTGGTGAGAAGGCTGCTACTGGTTTAACAGAACAATTAGTTCAACTAGGATTTGAAGCTGGTAGAATGAAAACTGGAACTCCTCCTAGGGTAGATGGAAGAACTCTAGACTATTCTAAAATGGAGGAACAAAAAGGGGATGAAGATAGGGCTCAATTCTCTTATACTGATGTGGAGCTTCCAAAAGATCAACGATCATGCTTTATAACTTATACAAATGAAGCTGTTCATGAAACACTAAAAGAGGGTTTCGAAAAGTCTCCTATGTTCACAGGGAGAATAAAGGGATTAGGTCCTAGATATTGCCCCTCTATAGAAGATAAGATAAATCGTTTCGCGGAACGTAACCGTCATCAAATATTTGTGGAACCAGAAGGTTGGAATACTGTGGAAATATATGTTAATGGTTTCTCTACTTCTCTACCCGAAGATGTTCAATACAAAGCTTTGAGATTGATTCCTGGTTTTGAAAATGCTAAAATGTTCAGGCCTGGATATGCAATTGAATATGATTATTTCCCACCTACTCAATTGGGATTAACCCTGGAAACTAAATTAGTTCAAAATTTATATTTCGCAGGTCAAATAAACGGGACAACCGGATATGAAGAAGCCGCATCACAGGGATTCATTGCAGGTATAAATGCACATTTAAAAATAAATGAAAAAGACCCTTTAATAATGAAGAGATCTGAATCTTATATTGGTGTGCTGATTGATGACTTAGTAACTAAAGGTACTGAAGAACCTTATCGTATGTTTACCTCTAGAGCTGAGCATAGATTGTTGCTTCGCCAAGATAATGCTGATATAAGATTGACTAAACTTTCTTATGATTTAGGATTAGCTTCTCAAGCACGTTTAGATAGGATGTTTGAGAAAGTTAACAATGCTGAAGCTATTATAAAATATCTAAAAGAAAAAAGTATTGATCCTTCTGAAGTAAATCAAATACTAGTAGATAAAGGAACAAATGAAATTCCTCATAGCGTGAAACTTCATAGTTTGTTATTAAGACCTCAAGTAGACTTATTGGATTTATTAAAAGCGGATTCTCAGTTGGCAGAACTGACAAAATCTATGAGACTTGAAGATATCGAACAAGCTGAGATAAACGTTAAATACGAAAGCTATTTAGATAAGGAAATGGAAATGGTTCAGAAATTAAAAAAACTGGATGATAAATTAATAAATCCAGATTTTAATTATTTAAGCCTGGTATCCATTTCAAAAGAAGCTAGAGAAAAACTAATGAAAATAAAACCGCGTACATTAGGACAAGCTTCTAGAATATCTGGAGTATCACCAGCTGATGTAAGTGTACTAATGGTGCATTTAAATAGCTAAATATTTAATAATCAATAAGATATAGATATGAGGTTGATGGTTTTTGTTTGTATTTTATTGTTCAGTTCCTGTAAATTAACTTCAACTGAAAACTTTCGTACGGAAATATTAGCTAGATGTATTAAAATTGAAAATGGCGAAGCTACCTTTAAAAGTGCAAATTCGAACTATTCCGAAATTGTTGTTAAGGATCATTTGCATAAATACAAAGTTGGTCGTCAATACGTTTTGATCTTAAGAAAAAACTGAAATTAGACGCTTATTTATTATTATTGCATTGATGAAATTTCGTAAAGGTTTTCTATTAGCATTATCTATATCTACTAGCAGTTTTCTTTTCTCGTGTGCTAACATGGTTACACCAACAGGTGGCTTGAAAGATATTGAAGCACCTGTTTTATTAAAAAGTAAACCGAAAATATTATCTACTAATTTCTCAGGTAAAAGAATCACATTAACTTTTGATGAATATCTAAATCTTAAGGATATTCAGAAACAACTAATTGTTAGTCCCGGAGATATAGAAGTAGAGGTAAATAAACAAGGTAAAAATCTTGAATTAATTTTTGATAAAGACCCTAGTCCTAATACTACATACATAATCAATTTTGGTGATGCAATATCTGATTATACTGAAAATAATATTTCAAAAGATTTCAAGTATATATTCAGTACTGGTAACAACATTGATTCACTTGAATTGAAAGGAAATATTCTTGATGCATATAAAAAAGAAAAAGTTAAGGATGTAATTGTTTGCTTATATAAAAACCTAGATGATTCAGTAGTATATAAATTTAAACCTGATTATACTGTACGTGCAAATGAAAATGGTGAATTTAAATTTACCAATCTGAAAGAAAATAATTATAAAATATTTGCGATGAAGGAATCTAATAATAATAAATTATATGATTCTGAAGATGAAGAAATAGCATTCTCTGATTCAATTATAAAACTAGATGGAAATAAGAAAGTGAGCACAATGTTAATGTTTACTGAAGTTCCACAGAAAAGAAAAATATTAAATAAAAATATTACTTCACAAAAAGTTGAATTACTATTCAATAAAAAAAATAATATTAAGCTAATAGATTTAGAATCTTCAATAGATACAATTGTGTATTCGAAAAATAAAGATTCTATTAATGTATATTTTAAAGATAAAATTGATACTGCATTTTTATATCTAAATGAAAATAATAAAACAGATACATTAAGAATAAAATTTCCTAAAACTCCTAAAAAAATTGAATTGAATATTTCTGTTGAAAATAAAATTATTGATAAACAAATTTTAATTAAATCACATGATTTGTTTAAATCATCAATGTTAGATTCATTGCAATTATTTGAGGATTCTGTGAAAGTAAATTATAAAATTAAAGCTTTAGCTTATAATATATATGCACTTGAATATAATTTTAATAAGGAAAAAAGTTATAAAATTATAGTTGCAGACAGTGTATTCAAATCTTACAATGGAGGATATAATAAAAATTACCAAAGTAAAATTTCTTTCTATAAGGATGAGGATTTTGGAACAGTTACATTTATAAATTGTTCAAAAAATAAAATATATGAATTATTAAATGAAAGATCAGAGATAGTTAAAAGATCAATAAGTAATTCTGAAAATAATATAATATATAAAAATGTATTGCCTGGAACTTATCGATTAAGAATAATTGATGATGAGAATAATAATGGAATGTGGGACACTGGGAATTATTTAAAAAATCAACAAGCTGAAAAAGTTGATTATCATATAACACCAATTAAAATTAGAGCTAATTGGGATTTGGAAATACAATTGGTTAAACCTTAAACCAATCTGAATACATCATATAATTTTCTGGTAATTTATTTAATAAAGCTCTTTGTTCTTCTGTAATTGGTTTAATTTTTTTAGCTGGGGTACCAGCATATAAATATCCTGATTCACAAATAGTATTTTCAAGTACAACTGATCCAGCAGCAACTATTGTATATTCTTCAAGTACAACATTATCCATAACTATTGCACCCATACCAATTAATACATGATCTTTAACTGTACAACCATGTACTAATGAATTATGTCCGATCGACACATCATTACCTATGGTAGTAGCAGCTTTTTGATATGTACAATGTATCACTGCTCCGTCTTGTATATTAGTTCTATCTCCAATTTTTATAAAGTGAACATCTCCTCGAATTACAGCATTAAACCATACACTACAATTATCTCCTAAAACTACATCACCAACAATTGTAGCGTTATCTGCAATCCAACATGTACTTGGTATTGTTGGATGAATATTTTTAACTGGTAATATTAATGCCATTATAATCCTAATTTTTCTGAAATGTCTAACATTTTAATAATTGGTAATTTAGCTTGCTCAATTAAATCTTGAGTTAATGTTACTTCTGGTAATTCATACTTTAAACAATTATATAATTTTTCTAAAGTATTTAATTTCATATGAGGGCAATCATTACAAGCACAATTATTATTTGGAGGAGCTGGTATAAATTGTTTAGTTGGATTAGCTAAAATCATTTGGTGTAAGATACCTGATTCTGTAGCAACTATAAATTCATTAGCTGAATCTTTAATGGTATAATTTAATAGAGCTGTAGTTGAACCTATAAAATCTGCTAAAGCTAAAACTGAATCTTCACATTCTGGATGAGCAATAAATTTAGCATTGGGATGACGTTCTTTCAATTTAATGATTTTCTCTAATGAAAATATTTCATGAACCATACATGCACCATTCCATAAAACCATATCTCTACCAGTTTTTTTAATGATGTATGCTCCTAAATTTTTATCTGGTGCAAATATTATTTTTTGATCTTTAGGTAAACTTTCAACTATTTGAACTGCATTACTTGAAGTACAAACGATATCACTTAAAGCTTTAATTCCAGCTGAACAATTTACATAAGTAATTACGATATGATCTGGATATTTCTTTTTAAATTCAGAGAATAAATCAGGCGGACAAGTATCTGCTAATGAACAACCAGCTTTTAAATCTGGTAATAATACTTTTTTTGTAGGTGATAAAATCTTAGCTGTTTCAGCCATGAAATGTACACCTGCAAAAACAATAATATCAGCATTAGTTTTTGCAGCTTCTTGAGATAGACCTAAACTATCACCAATATAATCTGCAATATCTTGTATATCTGAATCTTGATAATAATGAGCCAAGATAACAGCGTTCTTTTCTTTTTTTAATTTTTCAATTTCTACAAACAAATCTAATGTAGGATCTACTGGCATATCCAAGTATCCTTTATTTTTTAAATCTGTTAAATGTATTTGTTCCATAATTTTTTCGATTTTCAAATTTGTAAATTATTAACGTCTTTTTAAAATCATCATTTCTTTTTTAAAAGAATTTGGTGATGATGATTAGGGTGTTGGCGAAGTCAATAACTTTCATTTTTGTTAACATAAATTTACTTTTAATTTGTTATCCACAGACTATCCACACAAAATCTAAACCAACAGACTGATTAATAGTTCATTTTATTTTCCTCAAAATTTGTGGAAACTTATGCTGTTAACAAAGCCAAGTTCCCAAAAAGGTGGATATCCTGTTAATAAGTCTACAAAAGAATGTATAATTACCGGACAACTTTATGATTTCCCTCAGATTTAAAACTTATTCTAGTGTTACTCACATTTTCTTAACGAGGATTTTGGGGTTGTCCACACCTTTTTTGAGAAATGGGTAGTGAGTATAGAAAATAGTTAAACAGATTAATAATCTCACTACTAATTCCCAGGGTTAAAACCCCGGGCTACATACCCACTACTCAATACTAAATTATTTGTAACTTTACGATCTCTTAAATGTTTCATCTACATGAAAAAGATAGATTATCTAGTAATTGGCTCTGGAATAGCGGGTTTAAGCTTTGCGTTAAAAGCAGCTAAACATGGGAAGGTGTGCATCGTTACAAAATCGAACGAAGATGAATCAAATACGAAATATGCTCAGGGAGGTGTTGCTGTAGTTATTGACAAAGACGATTCGTACGAGAAACATATAGAGGATACTTTAATAGCTGGGGATGGTTTGTGTAAAGAAAATGTAGTTGAGCTAGTTGTTAAAGAGGGCCCTGAAAGAATTCAAGAAATTGTAAAATACGGGACTAAGTTTGATAAGGATCAGCGAGGGGAATATCATTTAGCCAAAGAAGGTGGGCATTCAGAACATAGAGTTCTTCATTTTAAAGATATTACAGGATTCGAAATAGAAAAAGCGTTATTAAAGCAGATTCACCAAAATCCGAACATAGAAATATTAACGCATTATTTCGCGATAGATATTATTACAGAACACCATCTCGGTAAGGAAGTTAATAAATCTACGGAGGATATTCATTGCTATGGGATTTATGCATTGAATACCAATACGAATGAAATTGATAAAATTTTAGCGAAAGTAACCGTAATGGCATCGGGTGGTGCCGGACATATATATAGTACTACAACAAATCCAACAATCGCTACAGGCGATGGTATTGCAATGGTTTACAGAGCAAAGGGTAAAATGAGGAACATGGAGTTTATTCAATTTCACCCAACTGCATTATATCATCCTGGAGAATATCCGAGCTTTTTAATTTCTGAAGCAGTACGCGGGCATGGTGGAATATTAAGAAATAGAAAAGGTGAAGCATTTATGGATTCTTATGATCCAAGAGCTTCCTTAGCTCCAAGAGACATTGTAGCTAGAGCGATTGATTCGGAGATGAAAAAGTCTGGCGACGATTTTGTCTACTTAGATATTACACACGTTTCGAAAAACGAATTAATGCAACACTTTCCTAATATTTATGCTAAATGCTTAACTATTGGAATCGATATGAGTAAGGATTTCATTCCTGTTGTACCAGCTGCACATTATATGTGTGGGGGAATTATGGTAAATGAATTTGGTGAATCAAATATTAAAAACTTATTTGCATGTGGAGAGTGTGCATCTACAGGATTACATGGTGCAAACAGATTAGCATCTAATTCGCTTTTAGAAGCATTGGTTTTTGCACATAGAAGTTATGAAAAATCGCTTGAAAAGATTGTAAACATTGACTTTCAAGAAAACATTCCAGACTGGGATGAAAAAGGAATTTCATTATCAAACGAAGATATTTTAGTAACACATAACATTCGCGAAACACAAAGAATAATGAGCGATTATGTGGGAATTGTAAGATCTGATTTCAGATTAGAACGAGCAATGCGCAGACTAGAATTGATTTATAATGAGACTGAAGATTTTTATAAAAAAACAAAAATATCTGTAAAGCTCTGTGAGCTCAGAAACTTAATTCAAGTTTCATATGTAGTGATAAAATCTGCAATGATGAGAAAAGAAAGTAGAGGCTTACACTACACAACAGATTATCAAGAAAAACAAAACGAAACAATAGATACAATTTTTTAAAATATGTTTGAAAATAATTCAAGAACAGAACTTTCAGATTTGGGAGAGTTTGGTTTAATAGATCATCTAACAAAACACATCGAACTAACACAAGAAAGTACAGTAAAAGGTGTTGGAGATGATGCTGCAATATTAAATTTTAAGGATGAACAAGTAGTAGTATCTACCGATTTGTTGTTAGAAGGAATACATTTCGATTTAGCCTATGTTCCATTAAAACATTTAGGCTATAAATCAATTATGGTAAACCTTTCAGATATTTTTGCAATGAATGCGCATCCAACGCAAGTATTAGTATCTATTGGGCTTTCGAACAGATTTTCTTTGGAAGCAATTGAAGAAATTTACCAAGGTATGAACATAGCTTGTAAAAGATATGGTGTTGATTTAGTTGGAGGAGATACAAGTGCATCTAAACAAGGTTTAGTAATTAGTGTAACAGCAATTGGCAAACAATCTGCCGAAAAAATCACGAAAAGAGATACAGCACAAATAAATGATTTGATTTGTGTAACTGGAGATTTAGGAGCTGCATACATGGGTTTACAATTATTAGAGCGCGAGAAAAATGTATACTTAAGCAATCCTCAAATTCAACCAGATTTAGAAGGCTTCGATTATATCGTTGAACGTCAATTAAAACCTGAGGCCAGAAAAGATATTATCGATTTATTTCAGGATAGAAATATTATTCCAACTTCTATGATAGATGTATCGGACGGACTAGCATCTGAAATTTTGCATTTGTGTAAATCATCGAATGTTGGTGTAAATATTTATGAAGAAAAAATTCCAATCGACCCGATGACGTATGAATCTGCTAGATCATTTAATTTAGATCCAACAGTTTGCGCATTAAGTGGAGGAGAAGATTATGAGTTGTTATTCACTATAAAACAAAGCGATTTCGATAAAATCAAAAATAGTCCTGATATAAGTATCATTGGCCATATTACACAAGCTTCTGAAGGTGCTCAATTGATTAGTAAGTCGGGAAATCAACATAATATAACCGCACAAGGTTGGAATGCTTTTAAGTTCTAAGAGTATTTAAAGGCTTTTAGGCTGATAAAAAAACCGCACAATTTCATTTAATCAATTCATTTCTTATCTTAGAATTGGTTAAATGAAATTATACATGAAATTTTACTCCCACCCAACTAAACTAATAACTCTATTAACACTTCTTTTTTTAAGTATAAGTATTCAAACTTTTGCTCAACTAGAAAAAGTAACCGGTACAGTTAGAGATAAAAACACGAAACAAGTATTGTATTCTGCTACGGTAAGTATCAAAGGATCTACCATTGGTGCAAATACAGATTTCGATGGAAAATTTACATTGAATGTTGATTTGTCATCGCCTAAAACTTTAGTGGTTTCGTATTTAGGATATGAAAAAGTTGAAATTCAAATTTCGAAAGCGAAAACAAATATCGATGTATATTTATCTGAAGTTATAGTAACCAGTAAAGAAGTAACAGTACAATCATCAAGATTAACAGAAAAACAAAAAGAAGCACCATTGACAGTAGAGTCGATGGATTTAATTTCGATAAAACAAACCTCAGCTTCAAATTTCTACGAAGGATTAGGCCAACTTAAGGGAGTGGATTTAACTTCTGCAAGTATTGGCTTTAAGGTAATAAACACAAGAGGTTTCAACAGTACATCTCCCGTTAGATCTTTACAATTAATTGATGGTGTAGATAACCAAGCGCCGGGATTAAACTTTTCTTTAGGAAACTTTTTAGGATCATCAGAATTAGATGTTCAAAAAGTGGATTTAGTAGTAGGCGCAAGTTCTGCATTTTACGGACCAAATGCTTTTAACGGAGTTATTAGTATGCAAACTAGAAATCCATTTAATAGTCCGGGATTAACAGTAATGTCGAAAGTTGGAGAAAGAGGATTGTTTGAAACTGCTGTTCGATATGCACAAGTTTTTAAGAATAAAGCGGGCGAAGATAAGTTTGCATATAAAATCAATTTGTATTATATGAAAGCTTATGATTGGGAAGCAACGAATGACGATGCTACTCCACAATCATTAGTAGGGACGAATAACCCAGGAGGATATGATGCAGTAAATCGATATGGTGATGAAAACTTCGACCCAAGAGGAAATAATGCAGTTACAAAATCATCTAGAAGATCATTCCCTGGTTTGAAGATATGGCATAGAAACGGCTACTGGGAAAAAGACATTGTTGACTACAATACAAAAAACATAAAACTTGGAGCAGCAGCTCATTATAAAGTTAATCCTAGAACAGAATTAATTTATTCTTTAAATTTTGGAAACGGAACTACGGTTTATCAGGGAGATAATAGATATTCTTTGAAAGACATTTTATTTTTTCAGAATAGATTAGAAATTAAAAATGATAATTGGTTTGTGCGTGCATATGCAACACATGAAGATGCAGGTAAATCTTATGATGCTGTATTTACCGCGCAATTATTGCAAAACATTGCGAAAGATGATACAAAATGGAGTGGGGATTATCAAACTTATTGGGGGGGATATATTAGAAAACGTGCGGAAGCATTGCCAGGATATCCACCAAGTCCGACATTCCCAGATCCATTCGATTTTGAAACAGCGGACTCTGTGTTAAATGCACATCAGGATTCGCTAATTAAATGGCACTTAGAAGCTGCAGGAATAGCAAATAATGGTACTTCGCCAACTACGAGTTCTCCAACTGGAGCAATTTATCAAAATACCTATACTAAAGAATTTAACGTTGAGCGATACGAGCCAGGAACATCAAGATTTGATTCTGCATTAAATGCAATTACATCGAGAGTTTCTTATTTAGAAAACGGTTCAAGGTTTTATGATAAATCGGCACTTTACAACTTACAGGCTGAACGCAAATTCAAATTAGGTTTATATGAATTAATTGTAGGAGGAAGTAGCAGATTATACGCACCAAATTCTAGAGGTTCCATTTTTAGTGACACCGCAGGAAATAAAATTACCAATTTCGAATATGGGTTTTATGCAGGAGTTGAACGAAAAATTTTGAAGGATCAAGTAAAATTAAACGCAACAATTAGAACAGATAAAAACGAAAATTTCCAAAGGGTATATTCTCCAGCAGCTTCAGCGGTATATACTAGTAAGAGAGGAGATGTATATAGATTCTCATTAACATCTGCTGTTAGAAATCCAACACTTGCCGATCAATACATTTTCTTCAATGTTGGTAGAGCAATCTTATTAGGTAATACAAAAGGGATAAATAATTTGATAACAGTTCCATCATTATTTAGCTTCTTCAACACACAAAACCTAGACTCCTTAGAATATTTTAACGTTGCACCAGTTCAACCAGAAAAAGTAAGATCGGTTGAAATTGGATATAGAGCGACTTTATTAAAGAGTTTGTTTTTAGATGCAAGTTATTACTTCAGTATTTACAATGATTTTATTGGATATAAAATTGGTGTGGCAGTTGATATCGATACAGCATTAAAAAGAGTAAATAGTATTCCTCAAGCATATCGAGTTTCTGCAAATGCTAAAGATGTAGTGTTTACACAAGGATTTTCTGTAGGCTTATCATATTTCTTCAAGAATTTTTATTCATTAACAGGAAACTATTCTTGGAACAAATTAGATTTGAGAGGTTCGAAAGATCCTATCATTCCAGCATTCAATACGCCAGAGCACAAATTTAATATTGGTATAGCAGGAAGAGATATTGATAGATACATTGGCCCAGTTCATATTACAAATTGGAGCTTTAGTGTAAACTATAAGTGGATACAAGGATTCACATTTGAAGGCTCGCCACAATTTACTGGTTATGTTCCTACTTATGATATGTTTGATGCTCAAATAAGCAAATCGATACCCAAAATTAACACATCGTTCAAATTAGGTGCTTCTAACTTGTTTAACAAGAAGAGTTTACAGGTTTATGGAGGCCCGTATGTGGGTAGATTGGCATATTTCTCTGTAACTTACGATTTGGCTAAGAATAAATAATTGAACTAGATTGCTTTTTGTATCAAAACCTATTATATTTATATAAATTATATTAAAACCCAATTTTTATGAAAAAACGTTTACAACTATTAACGCTGTTGGCGGCTTCGTTCTTTGCGACGAACACTATGGCACAACGTTATGTATCTCCAGTTTTTTCAAATGTAACGGTAACTTCTAACGTTGTATTTGGACAAAACTTTTCGGTACTAACAGGAGCACCGGTATTGTCTGATTTGAAATTAGATTTCTATGAGCCAACAGGTGATTCACTTACAGCTCGCCCTTTAATCGTTTACTTACATACTGGTAGTTTTTTACCAAAAGGAATCAACCAACTTCCTACAGGTTCTAAATTAGATAGTACTACAGTAGAGATGTGTAAGCAGTTTGCTAAAAAAGGATATGTAGTAGCTGCGGTTGCTTATCGTACAGGTTGGAATCCACAAGGAGACCAAGATACTCGTACAGGAACAATCTTAAACGCAGTATATCGTGCGATGCAAGATGCTAAAACAGCAGTTCGTTACTTCCGTTATATGGGAGCAACAAGTGCGGGCACATACAAAATCGACACAAACAGAATTGTAATGTGTGGACAAGGTTCAGGAGGTTATGTTGCTTTAGCAGCAGCAACTTTGAACAAATTATCTGAAATTCAATTACAAAAATTCATCAACCAAACTACAAACACTCCATACGTAATCCCTCAAATTACAGGCGACTTTGATGGTTTCGGTGGTAACCCAGTTGCAAACAAAGGTGATAACCACGTAGGTTATTCTTCTAAATTCAACATGGTAGTTAACTTCGGTGGTGCAATGGGTGATTCATCTTGGTTAGAAGCTGGTGATATGCCAATCGTTTCTATGCAAGGTAAATTAGATCCATTTGCTCCTTATACTACAGGTGGTGTTTATGTACCTGGTACTCAACCTCCATTGTTCGTAGTAGAAGTAAGTGGTGCAAGAGATGTTGAGCGTAGAGCTTCACAATTAGGTAACCATGCTTCATTAGCTCCTTCATTCTTTACTGATCCAGTATCTATGGAAGCGAATAAATATGCTGAAGGTTTAGCTGGCTTATACCGTTTCAACGGTGCTGCTAATGCTTCTGGACCATGGGAATGGTGGGATCCAGCAGATCCATTTACTGCAAATGGTTTAGCTTCAAATCCTTTAATGTCTAAATCAAGAGCTTTATTATACATCGATACTATTCAAGCTTTCTTTACTCCACGTATGAAGAGAATTTTATTTGATGTAAATACTGGTGTTAATTTATCTTCTAAAGAGGATGTTAAATTATATCCAAACCCAGCTTCTTCAAACGTTACAATTGAAATCCCTACGTTAAACAACGAGAGTTATTCAGTTGCAATTTTAGATGCAATGGGAAGATTAGTATTCGAAGAAAAAATGATTGCTGAAAGCAAGAAAACAATCGAAACTTCTAACTTAAGTAATGGAATTTATTTCGTAAGAATTTACAATGGTAAAGATTCACGTGTTGAGAAATTAGTGATCAACAAGTAATCAAAATCTATAAAATTAAAAAGCCCCAACGTTTCCGATGGGGCTTTTTTTTATTCTTCTGATTCTTCAGTGTCTTCTATTTCTTCCGAAGATTCTTCTAACAAGTTTTTATCAATTTTCTTTTTAGTTTTTACTCCAAGCAAACGAAGCGATTCGACACTATTTGTTAAACTTCCTTTCCCTTCATGTAGTTTGCCAAATGCCGAATGATAACTTTCTTGAGCTTTTCCTAATTGATCACCCATCTTCTTTAAGTCGTCTATAAAGCCTACAAACTTATCGTAAAGTAAGCCAGCTTTCTTCGCAATTTCTAAAGCATTTTTTGTATGCTTCTCTTGCTTCCAAACAGAAGATACTGTTTTAAGTGTTGCTAATAAAGTTGATGGACTAACCAACACTATTCTCTTCGACCAAGCAAATTCAAACAAATCGCGATCGTATTGTGAGGCTACACTAAATGAAGATTCAATAGGAACAAATAAGAGAACAAAGTCTGGAGAATGAATGCCATATAAATCTTGATAATTTTTTGCACTCAATCCTTGAACGTGTGTACGAATAGATGTTACGTGATCTTTGATGAATTTCTCTCTATCTTCTTCACTCGTTGCATTTAACAATTTCTCATATGCAATTAAGGAAACTTTAGAGTCGATAATCAAATGTTTGTTATCTGGTAAATGAATAATAACATCAGGCTGAAAACGATTTCCTTCATCATCCACTAAACTCATTCCCTTACCTTGTAAAGTGTAATTTTCGTTTTCAATTAAACCAGAACTCTCTAATATTTTTTCTAAAACAAACTCACCCCAATTTCCTTGCTTTTTAGTATCTCCTTTTAGTGCGTTCGTTAAATTACTTGCTTCTTCAGAAATCTGTTTGTTTAATTTCATCAACTCTTCAATACTACCCTTAAGAGTATTGCGTTCTGCAGATTCAGATTTATATGCTTTGTCAACTTTCTCTTCGAAATCTTTAATACGTTCGCGTAGTGGGTTTAAAATTCCATCTAAATTTGTTTTGTTTTGCTCTGTGAATTTAGAAGAGTTTTCCGTTAAAATTTTATTCGCAATATTTTCGAAATCCTTCGTTAATTTTGATTGAAGATCTTCAATTTGTTGACGTTGTTCTTTCAGTTTATCTTCTTGTGCTCTGAAAAAAGTTCTCGATTGTTCTAGAGATTTATTTGCTTCAGCAAGTTTATTTCTTTCAAGCTCTATTTCATTTTTAAGTTGAGAAATTTGCTCTTTTAATTCTTGAGAAAAAACCGAACTCGTTTTTTCTTGGTCCTTTAATTTTTCTTCGAGCACAGCTTTGTTGGTTCTAAGCGAATTCAGCTCATCATTATTTTGAGGTTCATTATTTTTCGATTTGGTAAACAATAGTCCTACCACATAACCAACCACTAGACCGATAATTAAAAACAAGATATTCATCATGAAACAAAAATAACAAAAGTAATATCAGCCCATCGACCTTTATTATTATTTTTATTGGATGAACAGAAAAAACCCATCGGCAGATCGATTTACTTTAGACCTCAATCCAAAGGATGGAGTAATTGTAGATGTATTGAGGGATTATATTTTAGATATTCATCCTGAAATAGTGGAAACGTTCAAATATCAATGTCCATTTTTCATGTTCAAGGGGATGTTTTGTTATATCACTTTTGATAAAAAAATTAAAACCGTGGCGTTAGGCTTTGTTAAAGGATATAAGCTAGAGGATAAATATGGATTGCTATCTACGGATAGAAAACAAATACGTAAACTTCATTTTAAAGAGGTGGAGGAAATTGAAGAAGAAGTATTGCAGTATTATTTTAAGCAAGCGGTTTCTTTTCAAAAATAAAGAAGAATAAGGCTGAATAGGTTTAAAAACAAGGAATGTTTCTTAACTTTGTAGGCTCAAATAAATCATAAAGAAGATGTTTGATAATTTAAGTGATAAGCTCGACAGGGCGTTTAAGGTATTAAAAGGACAGGGTAAAATTACGGAGATCAACGTAGCGGAAACCCTTAAAGAAGTGCGTAAGGCTTTATTAGATGCCGACGTTAACTATAAAATAGCAAAAGATTTTACAGACAGAGTAAAAGAGAAAGCATTAGGTGAAAATGTGCTTACCTCAATTTCTCCAAGTCAGTTGATGATTAAAATTGTAAACGACGAGTTAGTAGCCTTAATGGGAGGAGAACAGTCGGAGATCAATTTAAAAGGAAATCCAACGATTATATTAATTGCAGGTTTGCAGGGCTCAGGTAAAACCACCTTCTCTGGTAAGCTTGCGAACTACTTAAAATCGAAAGGTAAAACACCAATGTTAGTTGCAGCAGACGTTTACCGCCCTGCAGCGATAGAGCAGTTGAGAATTTTATCGGAGCAGATTGGAGTAGCAGCACATACAGATTTCGATAGCAAAGATCCTGTTGCTATAGCACAAGAGGGTATTAAAAAAGCGAAAGCTGCTGGTTGCAATGTGGTAATTGTGGATACAGCGGGTCGTTTGGCGGTTGATGAGCAAATGATGGATGAGATTGCGAGAGTGAAATCGAGCATCAGTCCAAATGAGATTTTGTTTGTTGTCGATTCAATGACTGGACAGGATGCTGTTAACACAGCAAAAGCATTTAACGATAGATTAGATTTCGACGGGGTAGTATTAACCAAGTTAGATGGTGATACACGAGGTGGGGCTGCCATAACTATTAAGGCGGTAGTGAATAAGCCTATTAAATTTATCGGTACTGGTGAGAAAATGGAAGCTATCGATGTGTTTTATCCTGAGAGGATGGCATCGAGGATTTTGGGCATGGGAGACGTTGTATCGTTAGTAGAGAGAGCACAACAGCAGTTTGATGAGGCGGAAGCGGCGAAACTTCAAAAGAAAATCCGCAAAAACCAGTTTGATTTCAGCGATTTCTTAAACCAGCTTCAGCAAATTAAGAAAATGGGTAATTTGAAGGATTTGATGGGAATGATACCGGGAATGGGCAAAATGGTGAAGGATATTGATATTAGTGATGATGCATTTAAGCACATAGAGGCTATTATTCAATCGATGACCCCTACAGAAAGAGAGCAACCGGAGTTGATTAATGGAAACAGAAAGAAAAGAATTGCGAGCGGAAGTGGAAGATCTATAGAGGAAGTAAATAAGTTGTTGAAGCAATTTGAGGATATGAAAAAGATGATGAAAATGATGAATGGAGGGGGAAATCCTTTAAAAATGATGCGAAATAACCCATTTGCAGGAATGAAAAGATAGGACGAATACTGCTCAAACGCAGTGTTTTTCGAGTAATAGACTAAGATAAAGACAATTATAGCCTCGATTTTTCGGGGCTTTATTGTTTAAATGAAAATAAAATAGCATCTTTGCAGCCCTCATTGTGGAGAAATGAGGATTTAACATTAAAAATTTAAACACATGCCAGTAAAAATCAGATTACAGAGACATGGTAAAAAAGCAAAAGCTTTTTATCACATTGTGGTGGCGGATTCACGTGCTCCGAGGGATGGTAAATTCATTGAGAAATTAGGAACTTATAATCCTAATACCAATCCAGCGACAATTGACATCAACACCGACAGCGCAGTTCAGTGGTTACACAATGGTGCACAACCTACAGACACTGCTAGAGCAATTTTATCTTACAAAGGAATTTTGTACAAGAGACATTTGCAAATTGGGGTTACTAAAGGTGCAATTACTCAAGATCAAGCAGACGCAAAATTTGCAGCTTGGTTAGATGAGAAATCAGCTAAAGTAAACGCTAAGAAATCTAACATTTCTACTTCTAAAGAAGATGCTAAAAAAGCACGTTTAACTTTAGAAGCTAAACAAAAAGAAGAAAAAGCTAAAGCAATTGCAGCTAAAAATGCTCCAGTTGTAGAAGAAGCTCCTGCTGAAGAAGTAGTTGCTGAAGTTGAAGCTCCAGAAGCTTCTGCAGAAGACACTACAGAAACTGCAGCTGAATAATTTTATAGATTATTCTATATGTTAAATGATGATTATTTTTCTATAGGATACATCTCTAAAACAAGAGGCTTAAAAGGAGAATTACAACTTTATTTAGAAGTTGAAAATCCTCAAGATTATAAAAACATGGAATCGTTGTTTTTGGAAATTAACCAAAAACCGGTTCCATTTTTTGTTGAGAAACTTTTGATCCAAAAAAATATCGTTTACATTTATGTAGAAGATATTGATCATATCGACAAAGCGAAATCATTAGTAGGCAAAGCTGCATATGTGCACAAAAAGAATAAGCCTAAAAACACAAACGAAGATTCGCACAAAGCATTAATCGGCTTTACTGTAATTGATGAACAACTTGGAGAACTTGGTGTGATCAATGCTATACAAGAATTACCCTCGCAATTAATTGCAAACATGATGTATCAAAACAAAGAAGTATTGTTTCCCTTAAACGATCAATTTGTTACATCAATAGATAAGAAATCTAAAATAATTCACGTTGATTTGCCAGAAGGATTGTTAGACATTTATTTGTCGAACTAATTTATGCATAGATCAACAAAACTAATTTTACTATTTATTTTTTCTGTAGGCACTTTATTCGCTCAACAAACGAAGCAAAGATTTAAAGTGATGCATTCGGAAAATTTAAGTCCTATACCTTATGTATCTATACAGGTGTTGCATAAAAATAATGCAATGTTTGCAGATGAAACTGGATTCGCAATGTTAGATATTTCTATTGGAGATACTTTAACATTTCAATCCATCGGATATTATCCAACGCAAGTTGTTATTAGTAACTTAAGCATGCCACCAGTGTTTCGAGTAATGCTTACTCCAAAACAGATTAACTTAAAAGAAGTAACTATAAAAGGTATTCGTACTAAAGATGAGTTAAAGATGGCCATCTTAAGAATGAGAATTGAAGAACAACGAAAAGATTTGCCTGGAATTAAATCTTATCATGGTCCGTTGAAGCAAAGCCCTGCAGGAGCAATGAGTCCGATCACCTTAATCTATGAATCGGAGTGGGCGAAAAAACAAAGAGCAAAAAAGTGGGCAAAGACTTTAATCATGCCACAAATAAAATAGAGAATCTTAAAATTACTACCTTTGCCCTATGATTATCGACATTGTAACAGTGGTGCCTGGAATTTTAGAGGGACCATTTTCACATTCTATTTTACAAAGAGCGCAGAATAAGAACATCGTGCAAATCCGAGTTCATAATTTACGCGAATATGCAACTGGTAAACATAAGAATGTTGATGATTATCAATATGGTGGTGGATCTGGTATGGTGATGATGATAGAGCCATTTGTAAACTGTTTAGAGCATTTACAGAAAGACACACAATACGACGAGGTCATCTTTTTAACCCCCGACGGAGAAACATTACAGCAGAACATGGCTAATGAGCTAAGTTTGAAAGGTAATTTATTAATGTTGTGTGGTCATTACAAAGGTATCGACCAAAGAATACGTGATCATTTTGTAACCAAAGAGATTTCCATAGGCGATTATGTGTTGAGTGGAGGAGAATTAGCCGCCGCAGTGCTCGTTGATAGCATAGTGAGGTTAATTCCAGGTGTATTATCAGATGAGACCTCAGCATTATCTGATTCTTTCCAAGACGGGCTTTTAAGTCCGCCGGTATATACAAGGCCAGCAGATTTCCGAGGAATGAAAGTTCCTGACATTTTGATTGGGGGCAACACTCCGGAGATAGAAAAGTGGAGATTTGAGAAAGCTATTGAAAGAACAAAAGAACGCCGACCGGACCTCCTATAAGGGTTTTCCACATAAAGACCGACGGATTGCCTTTATTTTTTTGATAATTTATTTTTATGTTGATAAAATTATCCCTATACTTGCAATCCGATTTTTACGGGCTAAAAATCGATTTAAAGGCTTAATATCATGGATTTAGTAAAATTTGTAGACGCACAGAACCACAAAAACGAATTACCAACATTTAACTCTGGTGATACGGTAACAGTTCATTATAAGATTAAAGAAGGTAACAAAGAGCGTATTCAGCAATACCAAGGCGTTGTTATTCAACGTAACGGTGCTGGTGCAACTGAAACTTTCACAGTACGTAAAATCTCTAACTCAGTTGGAGTAGAGCGTATCTTCCCTGTAAACTCACCAAACATTGAAAAAGTAGAAGTGAATTCAAGAGGAGCTGTTCGTAGAGCTAAATTATATTACCTACGTGCTTTAACAGGTAAAAAAGCAAGAATTAAAGAAAAAAGAGGTTCATACTAATCTCTTATGCTATAGAATAACCCTCAGCCCACAAAAGCTGGGGGTTTTTTGTTTAAAATTATTAGAAAACACATGAAAGACTTATTAAAAAAATACGAAGAGAAAAGACCAGAGATTGTTTTTGAATGGAAAGATGCAGAAACAGAAGCAGAAGGTTGGGTAGTTATCAATTCATTAAGAGGTGGAGCCGCTGGTGGTGGTACACGTATGAGAAAAGGATTGGATAAGCGTGAAGTTGAATCTTTAGCAAAAACAATGGAAGTGAAATTTACGGTTTCTGGTCCGGCTATTGGCGGAGCTAAATCAGGAATTAACTTCGATCCTGCAGATCCTCGTAAAAAAGGTGTTTTAGAAAGATGGTATAAAGCTGTTATTCCATTGTTAAAAAATTATTACGGTACTGGTGGAGATTTGAATGTTGATGAAATCCATGAAGTAATTCCAATGACCGAAGCTTGCGGATTATGGCATCCACAAGAAGGTGTAATCAACGGACATTTCAAAGCACATGAAAATGAAAAAATTCAGCAAATCGGTCAGTTAAGATTTGGAGTTTCTAAAGTATTAGAAGACGAAAAATATTCACCTTCATTAGAGAAAAAATATTTAGTTGCAGATATGATTACTGGTTACGGTGTTTCAGAATCAGCACGTCATTTTTATAATATTTACGGAGGAAGTATTCAAGGCAAACGAGTAATCGTTCAAGGATTTGGAAACGTAGGTGCGGCGGCAGCATTTTATTTAACACAAGCTGGTGCTAAAGTTGTAGGTATTATTGATAGAGTTGGTGGATTGATAAATGAAAATGGTTTTACCTTTGAAGAAATCAGAACATTGTTTATCAACAGAAAAGGAAATACATTAGTTAGTCCGGATTTAATTTCATTTGAAGAAGTGAATGCAAAAATTTGGGATATCAATGCTGAAGTATTTATTCCTGCTGCAGCATCTAGATTAGTAACGAAAGACCAAGTGGAAAGAATGAAAAAAGCTGGTATGGAAGTTATTGCTTGTGGTGCGAATGTACCGTTTGCAGATCCAGAAATTTTCTTTGGCCCGACTGGGGAATTTGCAGATGAAAACTTAAGTGTAATTCCAGATTTTATTTCAAATTGTGGAATGGCAAGAGTGTTCGCATACTTAATGAATAAAGGTGTTTCGATGAGCGACGAATCGATTTTTGAAGATGCCTCTTCGGTAATTGCAACAGCACTTAAAAAATCATTTGCACAAAACAATTCTAAAACTCATATTGCAAAAACAAGTTTCGAAATTGCACTTAAACAATTAGTATAATGTTTTCTATAGAAAAATTATTTCAACAAGAAGTTTTTGGAAACACGGTAGAACAATACACCTGGTTTGTAGGAATTTTATTTTTTGGATTTATTTTTCTACGTGTTTTTTCAAGATTCTTCAGCAGATTATTATTTAAATTATTCAAGAAATTTTCTGCTGAAGTAAAAATAGATAAGTTCGTAGAGTTATTGGTTAGACCAATTGAATTGTTGTTAATAGCAACAATTATTTTTTGGGCTTTAAACCAATTATCATACCCACTTCACGAAATCTTATTCAAAAGAAAAAAATCTGAAATAACTTATTTCGATGTTATCGACAAGTTGTATTTATTTTTTGTAATTGTATCTATCAATTGGATTGTATTAAGAATAATTGATTTTGTTGCTTTGGTTTTTGCATACAAAGCAAGTTTAACAGATACCAAATCGGACGATCAATTAGTTTTATTCATTCGAGAACTTTCTAAAATTTTAGTCATAATTATTGGCTCATTTGTAATGCTCGGAATGGTATTCGAGATTAATGTATTGACATTAATTACCGGTTTAGGAATTGGAGGTATCGCGGTAGCATTAGCAGCAAAAGATAGTTTAGAAAACTTATTTGGTTCCTTTACAATTTTTATTGATAAACCTTTTATTGTTGGTGATTTAGTAAAAGTGGAAGGCATAGAGGGAACAGTTGAAAAAGTTGGTTTCAGAAGCACACAAATTAGAAGTACAGATCGAAGCATCATTACACTTCCGAATAAAAAAATGATTGATGGAGCTTTAGAAAACCTAACACTTCGAAATTTCCGTAGAGTTAAGTTTACAGTTGGGTTAACATATGCCACTACTCCAGAAAACATGAAGAAAATTGTTGCGGAGATTAATCAATTAATCAATAATCATCCAAAGATGAACGAAGAGGGTGTAGCGGTGTTCGAGGAGTTTGGAGATTATTCTCTACGATTGATGGTTTTATATTTCATCGAAATGATGGATTATTGTGAATATTTAAAAATCAAAGAAGAGATGAATTATGCTATTACAGAAATTGTAAACAAGTATGATTCTAGCTTCGCATATCCCACTCGTACCATCATCCATAAAAATGAAGGTAACGATTTTGTGGATTAAGACTTTTGGAATAGTTATTGATTAAGAAGTGTTTAAACACCTAAAATCAATAATATGAAAAGAAAACTACTTACCCTCACTATTACTGTCACGTTTCTGAGCATTTTTGTAGGCTCTATCTACAATAATGCACACACCGACCCTACGGGATCACCTAATGCAAGAACAGGTTCTCCTGGAGATGGAGGAAATACATGTGCAATTTCAGGTTGCCATACAGGAATTACGGTTACTACTAAAGCTAATATTATAACATCTGATATTCCTTCAGAAGGTTATACTCCTGGTACGAAATATACAATCACTGCTACTTCTAGATCTACTTCAACAAGAAACACATTTGGATTTCAAATTTCACCACAATCATCAACAGGTACATTGTTAGGAGCAATAGCAGCAACTAACACTACTCAAACACAAATAACTGGTGGTGGTAAATATATCACTCATAAGCAAGCAGGAATTACAGGTTCGGGAGGTTTAAAAACTTGGTCGTTTGCATGGACTGCCCCAGCAAAGGGAACAGGCGCTGTAACTTTCTACGGTTGCTTCAATAATGCGAATGGAAATGGATCTTCTACTGGTGATAGCATCATTAAATCAACTTATACTGTTCAAGAGAAGGTGATAAGCGGTATCAACAATGATCAACTTTCTAAATTAGGAATAACAGTATTCCCAAATCCTGTATACAACCATATCTATATTAAGAATGATAAAAACATTGCTTTTGATAGAGTTGAAATTATGGACTTAAATGGTAAACTAGTTTATCAATCTGAAGGATTGGTAGATGTAGATTTACAATTAGAAAAAGTTGGAATACCTTGTGGTGTTTATTTAGTGAAGCTCTATAATCAGAATGAGCTATTAGGAACCACGAAAGTAGTGAAGAATTGATTACTGTACTTTGTACATTGTAAATTGTACTATGTACTAAGTATATTAAATTATACAAAGTACATAGTACAGTTTACATAGTACAATAATTTAATTTTTAGGTGCTGCAGTTTTTTCTGCAACTTTTTCAGCTTTACCAGTTTTTTCTACTTTAGCTGTTTTAGCACCATCTTTAGAGCAGCATGATTTAGAAGCCATTTCTTTTTTAGCTCCTTCTTTTGAACAACATGCATCTTTTTTACCTTCTTTTTTCTCGTCGCCATGCGCTAATGCTACCATAGAAGTAGCTGCTACGAACGCAAGCATTAATAATGTTTTTTTCATTTTATTTAATTTATTTAATGTTTTTAATAGATTATCTACTTGATAATAACGCAAGTTACGCATAATTGTTATCAAGATAAAAAATTAAGATAATGTAGCGACGCTTGATTTACCGCCTTTAACAACATCATTTAATTTCACGTCGATTTTAGTACCTAGTGGCAAAAACAAGTCGACACGAGAACCAAATTTGATGAATCCCATTTCGTTGCCTTGAGTTACTTTATCACCTTCTTTTACGTAATAAACGATTCTACGCGCTAATGCACCAGCAATCTGACGCATTAAGATTTGCATGCCGTTTGATTTCTCGTAAACAACAGTTGTACGTTCGTTTTCAGTAGATGATTTTGGATGCCAAGCTACCAAATATAAACCTGCATGGTATTTTGCATATTTTACAATACCTGAAATAGGATTTCTATTAATGTGTACATTGAATGGCGACATAAAAATAGAAACTTGGATACGTTTATCTTTGAAGTATTCTGTTTCTTCAACTTCTTCAATTACCACAACCTTACCATCTGCAGGAGCTAATAAAATCGAGTCGTTTGGAGTGATTTCGAAAATTGGCTTTCTGAAAAACTGTAAGATGATGATTAAAATAAATGAACTTAATAAGATGCCGAATACATGTAACCAAGTAGTATTTGGTGCAAAATAGTAAGTGCAAAAATTAACAACAACACCGAATAAAAGTGCTAATAAAATAGAGGCTGTGCCTTCCTTATGTAAAGTCATGATTATAGTTTAAAGGGCAAATCTATAAAAAAAGATGCAGATAGGCATAAACCATTGGCGCAGCAATCAATAAAGCATCAAAACGGTCTAAAATTCCGCCATGTCCGGGTAAAATACTGCCCGAATCCTTAATATCTTTACTTCTTTTCAGCATAGATTCGATTAAATCTCCTAGAGTACCGAAAATGACGATGATTACAGATAAAACTATCCAATGTTGAGTAGAAATGCTTTGGAAATATTGAGAAATGAAATAAGCCGAAATACCTGCTATAATCATCCCTCCGAAAAAGCCTTCCCATGATTTTTTAGGTGAAATACGCTCAAAAAGCCTGTTTTTACCTAAAGTTACGCCAAAAACATAGGCTCCGCTATCGTTTGCCCATATCAAAAACAAAAATCCTAAAGGAATTTCAAAATTATACTCTCCAGAAACGATATAACCTAAACCAGTAAACATGGCGAAAGGAATAATTACATATGCATATCCTAAAATCAATTTCGCGATCTGATCAAAAGGTAATTGTTCTCTTTGGTAAAGTTCTATAATGAAAATGGAAGCCATCAAAAATACATTTAACCAAATCATTTTCTCAGGAATAATATTCATTTGAGACAAACCAAAACTTGCCGACATTATAATTGCATATAACAAGTATAAACGACCAAGTGCTTTGCGCTTTTTTGGTCCATTCATTTTTAAATATTCATTAAAAGCGATTACAGAAAACATAAAAAACAGCAAGTGTATATAGCCATTAAAATAGATGCACGCAATACAAGTTAATGCGAAGAAAAGAGCAGTAATGGTTCGAGTGAAAAAATTATTCATAATTCGTATTTAATAATAATTTCGATGGCTTCATCGAAATGTTTTGGGTGTATATATAATTCTATTTCACCAAAATTTTGATAACTAGAATCTTTCTTGTTTAGTTCTACAACTTCGATTTCATGATCGCGCAATACCGAAGATACTAAAGTCGCTTTATAGAAATTTTCTGAAGTATAAATTTTAATCCAATCCTTCTCCATTGATAAATACTACGCTAGACTTTCTATTATTTTTCCAATACCAAAATAAAGCAATTGTTGCGATTAATGAAATTATTAACCCTATGCTTCCAAAATATTCATTTGTATTTGGATTAAAGTTTGAATATCCTTGTTTATAAAGGGAGTCGAGTACTACAGCTGTTGTATTATTAACAAAATGCATAAGTATCGGCACCCATAAAGATTTAGAAAAAATGTAGGCATAACCTAAGGCCATACCTAATAATGTTCTTGGTATTAGCGCATAAAATTCTTGATGTAATGCACTAAATAGAATTGCACAAGTGAATACAACTACATGTATATTATAAATTTTTTCTGATAAGATATTTTGCAAAACACCTCTAAAAAATAATTCTTCAGAAACTGCTGCCAATAATCCAACAATAAAAATATTGATGATTAAATCTTTTCCAGTATTATCTCTCAAAAACATTGTTGCAAATTTCTCCGACTGAATTTGTTGATTTTTAAAATACTGTTCAACATTCGATAAAAAAGAAGGGAATGAAATTTGTTCGTTCAGAATAGAGGTATAAGAAACTAAAGGAGAAATTATGATGATTAAAATTGCGCCTAATGCAAAATGTTTCCATGGAGTTGGATGCAGTCTTAAATAGTCAATAGTGTTGTGAAAGGAATGAGATCTTGCAAATAAATGAGCAGGAATTACGAATGAAAAGAAGACCTGAATAAACTGCATGAATTTTAATGCATTGATAGTTCCCGAATCTACATTAACATCGTTGATGCTTTTTAACACTGTTAGTCCATCAACATTAAAAAAACTTCTTAACAAAATAAATGTTACAATACTTCCAATGATGTTAAATCCAATAAATAGAAGCAGTAAACGTATTATATTTTGAAGAAAAGACTTAGGGTGCATTTTAACAATCGGTTAAGAATGAATAATTTATTTATTTTTGCATCATAAATTATGGTAAAGATAGGAAATATTGAGTTAGGGGAGTTCCCTTTATTGTTAGCACCGATGGAAGATGTGAGTGATCCACCATTCCGTTATGTATGCAAGCAAAATGGGGTTGATATGATGTATACCGAGTTTATATCATCAGAAGGCTTAATACGGGATGCTGCAAAAAGCAAGGCAAAGCTGGATATTTTCGAATATGAACGCCCTATCGGTATTCAAATATTTGGAAGCAATATTGAATCGATGAGGGAGGCAACCGAGATTGCGACCTTAGCGAAACCCGATTTAATCGATATTAACTATGGTTGCCCGGTTAAAAACGTTGCTTGTAGAGGAGCTGGAGCAAGTTTATTGCAAGATATCGATAAAATGGTAAGGATGACTGAGGCAGTAGTGAAGGCGACGAATTTACCTGTAACAGTAAAAACAAGGTTGGGTTGGGACGATGATACGAAAAATGTGGTTGAGGTAGCAGAGCGATTACAAGATGTGGGAATTCAAGCATTAACCATACACGGAAGAACACGTTCTCAAATGTATAAAGGACATGCCGATTGGTCGTTGATTCGTGAAGTGAAGAAAAATCCAAGAATGCGAATTCCAATTTTCGGTAATGGGGATGTGGATTCACCAGAAAAGGCAATGCTTTGGATGAAAGAATATGAAGTAGATGGAATTATGATCGGAAGAGCATCTATAGGCTACCCTTGGATATTCAGAGAAGTAAAACATTTTTATAAAACTGGTGAAAAATTAGCACCACCAACTATTCAAGAACGAGTTGAAAGCTGTAAAATACATTTCGAAAAATCGATAGAATGGAAAGGCCCTAAAACTGGAATATTTGAAATGCGCAGGCATTATGCAAATTATTTCAAAGGCTTAGATCATAGTAAAGATTATAGAATGCGCTTAGTTTCAGCAGGAACAATAGAAGAGATAAATTCAATTTTCGAAGAAATTTCTAACATTGGCGAAATGTTACACGCTTAATATTTTGCTTTTATTGAGAAAGATTTATATTTATCTCGACGAAAATAATCATGGCAACTAAAATTACAGATGGCGTAAAAATAACAGTCGACACGACTTATCAACCGGAGTATTCTAATCCGGCGAATTCTCATTACATGTTTGCCTATAAAATCAATATCGAAAATCAAAGTGACTATACTATTCAATTACTAAGCAGACATTGGTTTATTTTTGATTCAAATGGAACACATCGTGAAGTAGAAGGTGAAGGAGTAATTGGTGTTCAACCTGTATTAGAACCAGGGCAATCGCACGAATATGTTTCGGGTTGTAATCTTAAAACTGAAATGGGAAAAATGTGGGGAACTTATACCTTCAAAAGATTAGTTGACGAACAATTATTCGAAGTTCAAATTCCAGAGTTTGAGTTGCTGTGTTCATTTAAATTGAACTAAATACTAAAACTAACTACTAAAACTAGTTACCAGTAGCTAGTAGCTAGTTAAATCAGATAGTCAAAATAAAACTATATTAACCAAGCAGATTTTTAGTATTAAATGTGTAATTAATATCTGTAATAATTTATGGTCAATAAAAAAGCCCGCTTATGTTAAGCAGGCTTTTTTGTTTAATATTTCTAGCTACTAAATACTAGCTACTGGTACTAGTTTAGTCACGGCGACCCATGAAAATCATGATGTAATAAACCAATGTTGCTAATGAACTCAAGGCAGCGATTACATAAGTACTAGCAGCCCATTTCAATGCACTTTTAGCAGTTTCAGTTTCGTTACGTTGTGTAATGTTATTTGTTTCTAACCAAGCAATAGCACGATTACTTGCATCGAATTCTACAGGTAATGTTACGAAGCTAAACACAGTTGTTAATGCGAATAATAAAATACCAATCAACAATAAAGCAGGAAAAGTATTTAACAACAAAATACCACCTAATAAAATCCATTGCATGTATCTAGAACTAACTGATAATGCAGGAACCATTGCCGAGCGGAATTGTAACCATGAGTAAGCTGTTGCATGTTGAACAGCGTGACCACATTCGTGAGCAGCAACTGCAGCAGCAGCAACCGAACGACCGTGATATACATCTGGACTTAAATTAACAGTTTTATCAGCAGGGTTATAATGGTCAGTTAAAGATCCTTCAACTGAAATAACTTTAACATCAGAAATGCCATGATCTTGAAGCATTTTTTCTGCAATCTCTTTACCAGATAATCCATTCATCAACATTTGTTGTGAATACTCATTGAATTTAGATTTAAATCTCCAGCTTATAATAAAGCTTAATAATAAAAACCCGATCATAATAATATACATGAATCCCATATTTTCTATATTTTTAAATACCTTTAATCAAATGAAATGCCATTTTTAAAACACTGACATTTCGTACTATTTACGTCAAATTTACCAAATTAGTATCATATGAACCTAAGTTATTGGGAAAGAACGTCATTTTTTAAACAAGCCGATTATACCATTATTGGAGCTGGGATAGTCGGTTTATTTTGTGCTTTAGAAATAAAGAACAAGCAACCACATGCAAATGTTTTGGTTTTAGAGCGTTCCTTAATACCCAATGGTGCTAGTACAAAAAACGCAGGCTTCGCCTGTTTTGGAAGTTTGTCTGAATTAATTGTTCAATTAGAAAATAGTTCTGAAGACGACTTGTTGGATTTAGTTCGATTAAGATGGGAAGGATTACAAAAACTAAAATCAAGTTTAGGTGAAAATGAAATTGAATTAGAAACAAACGGTGGATATGAATTATTTTCAGTACAAGATGAAGCACTTTGGAAAGAGTGCGTTTCTAAAATGAATTATTTCAACTCACTATTAAAAAAAATAATTCCAGGTGTTGAAGATGTATATCAAATTAAAGATGATAAAATAAATGAATTGGGCTTTAAGAATGTTGAGCATTTAATTTTCAATCCTTATGAAGCTCAATTACATTCTGGCAAAATGATGGAAAGCCTAATTCAGAAATGCTTAACAGCAGGTGTGAAAATTTTAAATGGATTTGAAGTTGTTAGTTTTAAAAAAAATTCTGGTGGTGTTGAAATAAACATGATAGATCTACAATCGAAAAACATTTCTATTTCAACAAAAAAATTATTGCTATGTACGAATGCATTTGTGCACAAGCTAATTCCGGGTATCGATGTAAAACCCGGAAGAGGACAAGTATTCATTACGAAGCCGATTGAAAATTTAAAAGTTAAAGGAACGTTTCATTACGACGAAGGATATTATTATTTCAGAAATATCGACAATAGAATTTTAATTGGTGGAGGAAGAAATTTAGATTTCGAAAAAGAAACAACTACTGAGTTTGGAATTACAAAATTAGTAAAGAATAAAATCACTGATTTACTAAATACAATTATTCTACCTGATGTAGCTTGGGAATATGATATGGAATGGAGTGGAATTATGGCATTTGGCAATGATCTGAAACCCATTGTTCAAGAACTCGAACCGAATGTGTATTGTGCTGTACGATGTAATGGGATGGGTGTTGCAATGGGATCTAAAATTGGGGAAGAACTTGCAATACTAGCTTCTCTCTAATTGTATTATGTACTATGTACTTCGTACATTGTACAGTTTACATTGTACCTTTTACATAGCACAGTCTACATAAACGCTCCATTGTTGATATCATAAGTCTGTCCGGTAACACTTTGTTGGTGCAAAAGGTAAGCAACAAGGTCTGCAATTTCTGAAGGTTCCGACATTTTGCGAAGCGGAACTGATTGCATCGCGATATCGTAAAATTCTTGCACACTCACACCTATACCATCGGCAATACCTTGCATTCCATCTTGCGACATTTGTGTATTAACCCAACCTGGGCAAATTGCATTCACTAAAATTTTATCTTCAGCATATTGAATAGACATCGATCTCATTAATCCTAACAGTCCAGCTTTTGATGCGCAATATGCAGAATAATTTGCAACACCAATTCGAGCTAAAATCGAAGAGGTCATTACAATATGTTTATATGGCGAAGAAGATGCTTTTAAATGAGGTAAAAATGTGTTGATGAAATTATATGTGCCCGTAAGGTTAGTTTCAACAATATCATTCCATCTATCTTTTTCGCCCCAATAGTTTTCACCACCGATTCCAGCATTTGCAACTAAAGCATCAATTGGTCTGCGCAGAGAAGATACACAAGCAGATAAACTTTCTTTATTTTTTATATCAGCAGATAGCGCGTAATGATCACCATCTTTTAAAGCAATTAATGTTTTTTGTAAATGAACTGCATTTCGTCCGAGTAAATAACAATCGAAATTTAATTCGCTTAAACGAATTGCAATGGCTCTACCTATTCCAGAGCCAGCACCGCTAATGATAACTGATTTTCTCATGTTTAAATGTAAGTAGAAAAATGAAATTAGAGAATAGAGAACAGAAATTTGAAAAAAGAAAAATTGAAATTAGATAATCGCAAATAGTTTTTAAAACATAAAGACTTATTACGATAGAATTAAATCAAAAAAGGCTGGAATTTATTATCAATCCAGCCTTTCTTTAAGCTTTTATATTTTTTTACAAGCCAGCTTCTTTATCGAGATAACTTTGAACGATATCAATTGCATTTGTAATAACATCACTTAATGCAGTAATGAATGTTCCTGGTTGTGCAGTTGAAATAGCGTGTTTAATAGCTTCAACTTCTTTAGGAATAATTTCGTAGGTAATTTGCTTATCAACAGAATTAATTCCATTTAAAAGTAAGTTTATAATTTCTTCTTCAGTTCTGCCACGTAAATGTTTTTCCTGACGAATAATAATATGATCAAACATACGAGCAGCAATTGCACCACAGTCTGTAATATCTTGATCGCGACGATCGCCTACACCAGCAATGATACCAACCTTATGAGGAGATTCAACTTGATTTAAATAACTTTCTACTGCTTTATATCCTGCAGGATTATGTGCGAAGTCGATCATCACCTTAAACTCTTTGAAGTTAAAGATGTTCATACGACCAGGTGTTTGAGCAGCAGAAGGAATAAAGGTTTCAAGCGAAAGGCGCATGTCTTCAGTTTTGAATCCATACAAATATCCAGCAAGCGTTGCAGCCAAAACATTGGCAATCATGAATTGAGCTTTACCTCCCAATGTTAGAGGAATAGTTGTTACTTTTTCTACACGAATTTTCCAATCACCTTTTTTAATCGTTACAAATCCATTTTCATAAATAGCAGCGACGCCACCAGCTTTGCAATGTTTTTTGATGACAGGATTATTTTCGTCTAAACTGAAATAAGCAATTTTACAATCAAGTTCACCTGCTACCTTAACACAGTATTCATCTTCAGCATTAAGCACAGCCCAACCATCTTTCTTCACACTCTTAACTACTGTCGATTTAACTCGAGCTACATCTTCTAAAGTATTAATATCATTTATACCTAAATGATCTTCTTGAATATTCGTAATAACACCAATATCGCAACGACTAAAACCTAAGCCAGAGCGAAGAATTCCACCACGAGCAGTTTCTAGTACTGCGAAATCTACAGTTGGATCTTTTAAAATAAATTCAGCACTATACGGACCAGTAGTATCGCCTTTTTCTAACATATGGTTCTGAACATAGATACCATCCGAAGTAGTGAAGCCTACACGATATCCCATGTTTTTTACGATATGAGAAATTAAGCGCGTAGTTGTAGTTTTACCGTTTGTACCAGTAACAGCAATAATTGGAATACGAGATGGTTTTCCTGGAGGATATAACATATCGATTACTGGAGCGGCAACGTTTCTTGGTAAACCTTCGGCAGGTGCCAAATGCATACGGAAACCAGGTGCAGCATTAACTTCTAAAATTACACCACCATTTTCTTTTAAAGGCTGAGTTAAATTCTCTGCCATTATATCTATACCACAAACATCTAACCCGATTACTCTTGAAATACGTTCTGATAGGAAAATATTTTCAGGATGCATCATATCAGTAACATCAATTGATGTACCACCTGTAGATAAGTTTGCAGTAGATTTTAGATAAACGATTTCATCTTTTTTAGGAACACTTTCTAAGGTGTATCCAAGTTTTTCTAATAGATCTGTTGTATCGCGATCAATGGTGATTTCTGTTAAAACATTTTCATGTCCGTAACCACGACGAGGATCTTGATTTTCGATTTCGATTAATCTACCAATAGTATTTGTACCATCACCTTTAACATGTGCTGGTACACGTTGAGCAGCCGCAACTACACGATTATTTATTACAAGCACACGAAAATCGTAGCCGGTAATAAAACGTTCGACAATAACTTTTCTTGAATACTTTTTCGCGAATTCTAACCCAGCAACAGCATCTTCCCAAGTTTTTACATTGATAGAAGCACCTTTTCCATGGTTACCATCTAAAGGTTTTAGAACAATTGGATAACCAATTCGATCGATACAATTTTTTAAATCTTCTTCGTCGATTACAATATCACCCTTAGCAACAGGAATAGCTGCATTATAGAGCATTTTTTTAGTAAGCTCTTTATTGCAAGCAATATCTACGGCGATATTAGAAGTTTTATCTGTAATGGTAGCCTGAAAACGAACTTGGTTTACACCATAACCTAATTGAATAAGAGAGTTTGTTCCTAAGCGAATCCAAGGAATATCTCTTGAAACGGCTTCGTCTACTAAAGATGCAGTACTAGGGCCTAATCGAACATCCTCACGGATTTCACGCATACGCATAATGTCTGCTTGAACATCGTATTCTTCCCCAGAAATTAGAGCCTCAGCAATTCTAACCGCAGATTCAGCTGCGAAAAGACCAACACTTTCTTCAGTATAACTAAAAACAACATTATATATACCAGGAGATTTCGTTTCTCTGGTTCTTCCGAAACCAGTTTCCATTCCTGCAAGCGTTTGAATTTCTAAAGCAATATGCTCAATAACATGCCCCATCCAAGTACCACGACGAACACGTTGGAAAAATCCACCAGGTACGCCTTCTGAACAACGATGCTCGTACATCGTAGGGAACATAGCCTCAAGACGATCAGCAAAACCAGCCACTAGATTGCTTGGTTTTTGCTCCATATCCTCAAGGTCCAGACGCATTTGAATTAATTTTTTACGGCGAACACTCCAGATATTTGGTCCCCTTAACGCTTGTACACTTAATATTTTCATATGCGTAAGTTTAGTTTGATTCGTAATTTAATAAAATAAACTTTTTAATTCCAAATACATGCAAGCATATTTTATAAAAATATTACTATCATTGTTTTTAGAATTAATATTCCATTAACAATATTATTATATGAAACCAATAGGGAAGCTAATCATTATTGGGGGGGCAGTAGATACCGGTAGCTTTACCGAGAAGAATTACAAAGAAGAAATTGAGAACAATTTAAATTTTTTCGAAAAAGGAATTCTAAAACGTATCATCTTAGAATCGGCAAATCAAGAAATGTCGAGAATCGAAGTAATCACCACAGCATCACAAATTCCAGAAACTGTTGGCGAAGAATATGTAAAAGCATTTTCTTATTTAGGTTCGAATAATGTTGGTGTGATGAACATCAAAGTTCGTGATGAAGCAAATGATGAACAATTTGTACAACGCTTAAGAGATGCAGATGTAGTTATGTTTACTGGTGGAGACCAGTTACGTTTAACATCCATTCTTGGAGGTACAGAATTTCATAAATTACTTATCAAAAAATACCAAGAAACTAACTTCGTAATTTCAGGAACATCTGCAGGAGCAGCAGCTTGCTCGAACAATATGATTTATCAAGGATCAAGTTCGGAAGCACTTTTAAAAGGTGAAGTAAAAATTACAGGTGGATTAGGTTTGATAAATGATGTAGTTATAGACACTCATTTTGTGCATCGTGGAAGAATCGGAAGATTATTCCAAGCAGTAGTAAGTAATCCTATGATTTTAGGAATTGGTTTAGGTGAAGATACTGGCTTATTAATAAAGGATGGACATGAGATGGAAGCGATAGGTTCTGGTTTAGTGATTTTAGTTGACGGAAGAACAATTCGCGATACTAACATTACAGATGTTGCTATCGGAACACCAATATCTATTGAGCATTTAGTAGTACATGTAATGTCGATGCACGATTTGTTCGATTTAGAAAATCATAAAATGATTATCAACAAAAATCGCAAACAAGATCACGATAAATACGCAAAAATAGATCGATGAAATTAATCATACACGGAGGTTTTTTTTCCGAATCAACTACAAGTTTAGAAGTAAAACTTGCCAAGCAAAATGCGCTTAAAGAAATTGCAAGTAAGAGTTACGAATATTTAAAATCACATTCTGCATTAGATACTGTTGTATTTGCTGTTGCATTATTAGAGAACAACGAATTGTTTAATGCAGGATTAGGTTCTCAAATTCAGAGTGATGGAAAAATTCGAATGAGCGCTTCTATTCACGATGGAAATACGAAAAAATTCTCAGGTGTAATTAATGTTCAAAACATTCAAAACCCAATTGAATTAGCAAATATATTATTGAGCGAAGATGATAGAGTTTTAGGTGCAGAAGGAGCTAATAAATATGCTGAAGAAAAATCAATTCCTTTTTACAATCCAGAATTACCACAACGAAGAAAAGAATACGAAGAGAAAATCAAATCTTTAGGACTAGGAACGGTAGGTTGCGTAGCATTTGATTCTGAAGGCAAAATTGCAGCAGCTACATCGACCGGTGGTAAAGGCTTTGAGCTAGTAGGCAGAATTTCTGATTCAGCAACAACAGCTGGAAATTTTGCAAATAATTTTGCGGGTGTTTCTTGCACTGGTGTAGGAGAAGATATAGTGAGTGTGGCATTAGCTACAAAAATTGTAACTAGAATAAGCGACGGATTTAGTATTGAAAAAGCATTTGAAAAAAGCTTTTCTGAATTAAAAGAATTCGAAGGTTTCGCAGGTGCTATTTGTATAGATAATGCAGGAAATATTTATCATCTAGATTCATATCCATACATGGTATGGGCAAGTTGTGAAAATGGAGAATTGAGTTGTTTTCAATAAAACTCGAACCATAGGCTATTGTCATAATTATATCATAAGCAATATTTTGTTTTAATAAACCCTTGAAGTTTATTATATTAGAGTATAAATACTGCGCTTATGAAGAAGACTCTACTCGTATTATTAGTAATAGTATTTACTACTAGTCATTCAAAATCGAACAACGTAACCGTTGCGAATTGCGCGCCACCGACAGCAAGTACTACATTAGAAGTAAACAATGTACGTGCGAAATTATTGAACGGAGGAGATTTGTGGTGGGGAGCTGGTGGTCAGGGTTATGAGATCCCTAAAGGTTCTAATAAACAATTTATTACTGCCGGAGCAATATGGATGTCGGGCTTCGATGCCGGTGGAAACTTGCATACTGCTGGGCAAACATATCGTCAAAGGGGAATGGATTTTTGGCCTGGACCAATTGATTCAGCTACTGGTTCTATCGATTCAGTTACATGTAAAACTTGGGATAGATTCTTCTCTGTAAAACGAGAATCTGTTTTATCTGCAAAATATGGTTTTGGAGCAGATTCAAACGTGTTAAATTGGCCAAGTATAGCTCCATTTGTAGATGCTAATGGTAATGGAATGTACGATCCAAGCACAGGAGATTATCCAATATTTGAACCAGGGGTACCAGCTAATGTTCCAAGCGAAATGGTTTGGTGGGTTATGAATGATGTTGGGAATGCTCACACAGCTTATGTAGGAGGTTTACCTATGGGTGTTGAAATACAAGCAACAGCATTTGCTTATTCTACTGTACTTTCTGAAGCCATAAATAACTCAACTATGTATCGTTACAGAATTATTAATAAATCTAGTACTTCATTATATGACGTTACTGTGGGGCAATTTATGGATGCTGATATTGGAGGTTCGGATGATGATTATGTGGGTTGTAACCTTACAATTCCAGGAGGTTTATTTTATTGTTATAATGCAGACTCCTCAGACCCATCATTCGGAAATAAACCACCTGCAATAGGCATCAACTATTTAAGAACATTTAAGGATGAAAACGGAAACACTTTACCACCATCAAGTTTTATGTTTTTTACTAATCAAGGTGTGTCAGGGATAAATTCAGATCCATCAAACTCAGTAGAATTAAATAGATATTTACATTCATATTGGGCAGATGGAGCATTTTTATCTTATGGTACTCCGAACGGAAGAGGAGGAACACAACAAACAGCTTTTGCTTTTCCAGGAAACTTAAATGATATTAATTCTTGGAGAGAAACTGACGTTCCTGGAGATAGAAGACTGTTGCCAGCAATTGGTCCTTTTACTATACAACCAGGAGGATTTGCAGAAGAGATATTCGCAGTGGTTTGGGCGCAAAGCGATACCAATGGTAATATTGGATCTGTAAATAAATTAATCGCAAGTGCACAGGAAATACATGCAGCAGCAGATAGTTATTTTGCAGCATTTAATACTGGAATAAATTCGAGTAAAGATTTATCTGTAAACTTTTTCCCGAACCCAGTGAAAGATAAATGTTATATCAATATTGAAAATAAAAACAACGAAAACATAGTCGTAAAACTATTTAATACATCGGGAAAATTAATGTTTTCGAAAAAATATGATCCTGCAAAAAGAATAGAATTGGATTTAGAAAATTTTGAAAAAGGTGTATATGTTTTAAGTGTACAACAAGGGACTAAAACATCAAGCATTAAAATTATTAAATAATTAATATTGATTATTCGTACATTAGGATTATGAAACGCTACTTCATAATCCTTTTGTTTTTTATGGCATGCTCAGCACGACCTAAAAAAGCAGAATTGAATTTCCCGTTTGATGCCCTTGAGGTAAAAACGAGTGGAGGATTTGCAGGAACAAGTACAGGTTTTCTAATTCAAAAAAATGCAGAGATCTATGTAATTTATCATACTGCAGGTAAATCATATAATCAAAAATTCTACAGAACAAGCACCCTCGATTCAGTTGCTCAATTATTTCAAAAAGTTTATGCTTCTTCTGTTTTAAGTAAAAAGTATAACAAGCCAGGGAATCTTACTTATTCTATTTTGAGTAGAAAAGATAGCGTTACGAACGCTATTTATTGGGCTGATGGGCAAGATTCAATTCAAAGTTTTATAGAGCAATATAGAACTATTCGGAGCTTTGCTACTGGTAAATAGTGTTGATTTTCATTTAAACCCTTGAGGTTTAAATTCGTCATATATATAACCAAAACTAACTCATATGAAAGCTCTTGTTAAAAGTAAATGGCTTTTGGTAATTATTCTATTGTGCAATATTTCGGTAAAAGCACAATTAGGTAAACCAGAGGTTGAAAATGTTTATGGTGGTCGAATAAATTATATATCAGGCTATCCTTACAAAACGGACACTTCAAGAATTTTCATTTCTACAGAAAGCGCAAATTCTTTATTTTATGCAGACGTGCCAACACCTGCTACAAGTCCAAGCATTACCACATCATTTCATAAATTAAAATCTGCGGATGCAACGAAAAATTTCGGAGGAGGAATTCGATATTTTCAAGTACATCAAAGTTCAGGAACATTATTTTTTAGTGGACCAGATAAGCTATACAAAACTACAGCTAGTGCAAGCTCAGTAACAGATGTTGCAACTGGTCCGATGTTGGTTCCATTTATTACAAATAATACATTGATGTATGCGAATGGAGGACAATTATATTATGGCTCTTTAGATGCAAGTGGAAATTTTACAGCTGGAGTTGGATCTCCAATTAGTATGCCGCCTACTATGGGAATGCCAATGTTTGCTACTGATCCAGTTAATAATGCAGTTTATATTTTTTATTCTGGTAATGGTACAACTTTAAAATTATATAAATCTAGTTCTGCATATAATGCATTTAATAGTTCTACAACGTTTACTGATATTACCCCAACTACATTCTCTGCAACATATGATTATCGTGCAATGAATATTGCACCGGATGGAAGAATATTTGTTGCAGGTGCAAATTCATCTGGCCCGATTACAAAACGTATGGAATATTCGGACGATGATTTAGCTTGGACAAGTGTTAATACAGGTATAGATGGAGTTGGTGGTGAAGTAATTTCTTTTGGAGGTACTGCATCTAACTATCATGTTTATTATACAAAATCTGCAAGTAACAATAAAGGTATTACAGGCTCGTGGATTGTTTTCGGACAAACAGGTTTTGAAACACATCCAAATGATGGTGCAGTATATGGAGATCCGATTGATACGAATATTGTTTACATGACAACTGACCAAGGAATTGGAGCATCAATAAATGAAGGATATACAATTTTCGAAATTGATGAAGGTGTTGAAGCTGTACAAGTAATGGATTTCGATATGACTAGTGATAAATCTACAGCATGGCTTGCTTCGAAAGCAGGTATTCGCAAGGTTTCGAATTATATAAATTCGCCAGTTTGGACATCTGCACTGTTCCCTAATGGAGATGGTTCTCCGTATTATTCTTCTGAAATGGCAGGTGATACAAACATTGTTTACGTTGGAAATTCTAGAGTTTATAAAACTAGAAATGCTGGTGCTAATTGGACGAGAATATTTAGCCCAGAAGATGCTCCATATAATTGGACTGGTGCTATAATTTGTGAGGCTATAGAAGTTTGTCCGTTCGATACATCAATTGTATTTGCAGGTTATCAAATACAAGGAACAGATAAAGGTGGATTATTTTATTCGAACAATAGTGGAAATACATGGTCGCAGATTAAATTAGATGTAGCAAGTACACCAAACCATGATGTTGATGTGCATGATATTGTATTTACTATTGAAGGAAGTGACACTATAGCATATGTTGGTGTTGATTATGATTTAAGTGCACCAACAGGAAGAAGTATTTATAGAGTTGTGAAATCTGGTGCAAGTTGGACAGCTACTCAAGATATGGATGCTGCGAATACAAGTACGGGTTCGTTAATAGTTGCAAGCATTCGTGATTTACACACCAATGCAACTGCTGATACTGTATTTGCATGTGGAACTGATGCAGGTGTAAACCATCCCATAGCTTATTACAAACCCCTTAATTCTACAAATAAATGGACTCCATTTACAACAACAGGATTTCCGATAAGTACAGGTAAACAAGGTTATGCAATTACACTTGGACATGATACTGTTTATGTAGCAGTAGATAATGAAATATATCATTACGCTTTAGGAACTGCATCTTGGAAATTAGGATTTACTTATCCTGTAGGCACACAAATTCATGTGCTGTATTTCGATGATCTTTTAGTTGGAACAGGAACAGGTTTATATGGACATAAAGGATTGGGTGCAAATTCTGGTTTAGATCTTAAAGCTAAAACAGTTATAAATATATTTCCGAACCCAAGTAACGGAAAGTTTTATTTGAATATTCCAATAGGTATAACTATTGAGAATATTAGTGTTTACGATGCTTTGGGAAGAAAGGCAAAATCAATCAACTCGGATAAATTATCGAAAAAAGACAATTTAATTTATTTGAATATTTCTGATTTGCCGAACGGGGAATATCATTTAAACATTCGTTCAAACGAAAAAGAAATTAGCAAGAAAATCTTGATTAGTAACTAATATCAATTTTCATATATATTACTGATTATTAGGAATTTTAAATTAGATTATTTAATTTTCATCATATTTTATTAGGCTGAAATTATATTTCAGCCTTTTTAATTTTAAAGAGATGAAGACACCCCTACGCATTATCTTATTATTCTTATCAATTATTAATATTGATAATAGTTTTGCTCAACTACAGAAAGTTGATACCACATTTGCAACTGGAGCTGGTCCAAACAGTATTGTTCGACAAATCGATATTCAATCCTCAGGTAAAATTATTTTAACAGGCGAGTTCAATGTATTTAAAGGAACACTAGCGAATAGGATTACTAGATTAAATATTGATGGTACTGTTGATACAAGTTTTAAAAGTGGATTTGGTTCCGAAGGGCCCATTAGAGCAACTGCTCTTCAGCCCGATGATAAAATAATTATTGGAGGTTTATTCAACAATTATAATAATGTAGCTCGAAAAAATATTGTAAGATTAAATGCTAATGGTACGCTTGACACTAGTTTTGCAAAGGGTTTAGGTGCAAACAATGAAATTACATCGGCCTATTTACAACACGATGGTAAGATTTTAATATCAGGCTTCTTTGGTAAATATGACAATACATTTCTAAATGGTTTTGTAAGATTAACAAGTAACGGCTCTATCGATACAAGTTTTAATATGGGTACTGGTCCGAGTATTAGCCCGAATGATTTTGCGCAACAAAGCAATCATAAAATTATTATAGTTGGCTCATTTTTATTTTACAATGGAACACCAAGAAACAAAATAGTTCGAGCTAATTTAGATGGAACATTAGATACTACTTTTAAGAACAATTCAATCTCGAATACAATTCAAAAAGTGTTAATATTAAAGAATGATGAGATTGTTATTACTGGCGGATTTACAAATATTGATGGTGTTACGAAAACAGGAATTGCAAAACTTAGTAAAGACGGAAAATTAGACACATCGTTCAATGCCTTTATTTTAGGAACTGTTCGAGGATTATATCTTCAAAAAGATGGTAAAATAATAGTAAGTGGAGATTTCACAAATGTAAATGGTGTAGCAGTTCAACGTATTGCTAGATTAAATCCAGATGGTACATTAGACAATAGTTTTTATGCTGGATTTAATGGTTCTGTTTATGATATTGCTGAACAATCAGATAGAAAAATTTTGTTAGGAGGAAACTATACACAAGTAACAGAAGTGCCTACAAAAACAAGAAGCAATCCGAGAATAGTAAGGCTCGAAAATCAATATTGTTTAGCACCAAGTCCAGCTATATTTTTCGACACTCATGCGCATGCATGTAAGGGAGATATTGTTCAAATTAAAATCGATTCAGGAGAATTGAATGATGCAAAAAACTGGTATTGGTATTTAGATACATGTGGTGGAACGGCAATAGATTCAGGCAGTTCGATACAGGTGCAGGTTAATAGAAATGCAAAGTATTATGTTCGTGCAGAACAATATTGCTCAAATCTAATCAGTACATGTTCAGAATTTGAAGTGTTTATGAATGATACCATGACAAATGCAGTTAGCATAGTTGGTAATTACATGATTGCTGATCAATCTAATGTATCTTATCAATGGTATAATTGTGATTCTATACCTTATGCAATTTCAGGAGAAACAAGGCAAGCATTTGAACCATTATTTGATGGAAAATATTCAGTTCAATTAGTAAGTGTTGATAGCTGTGTAGTAATGTCGGATTGCATTTCATTTGTAGTTCCGATACTCATAGGTATTAATCAGAATAAAAAAATATTAATCAGTAATCCTGTTTCAGATAAAATTATACTTCCAGCCGATAAACAATTGAAAAATTTAAGTGTTTATAACAACCTAGGGCAAAAGTTAATTCAGCTAAATATTACAGAAGCCGTAACAGAGGTAAACATTGAAGAATTAGCTGTGGGAGTCTATCTTTTGAAGGCAAATGATGTTTACGGAAACGTTTATTCAGAACGATTTGTAATAAGGCGCTAGTTTTCTTGCTGAACTTATCGAGTAACCTATTAAATATCAGGATATAAATTGATAGTGGAATAATAAATTAGAATCAATCTAAATTTATATATTTCCCCTATGAATGTTACATATTAGATACATTTGCGATAACAGTAAAAAAATCAGAAAACATACACATTATGAGTAATAGTAAACTGTTTAAAACATCTCTGGGTAAGAAATACCTAATGGGAATTACAGGTCTTTTATTAATTTCCTTTTTAATCGTACATGCCGGAATCAACGCATTAATTTTCATGAATGATGGAGGACATCAATTCGAGAAAGCGGCAGAGTTTATGGGAACAAATTGGGTCATTCGAACGGCTGAAGTTGGTTTAATGTTAGGATTGTTAGCACATATTGTTGACGGCTTAATGTTATGGGCTGAAAATCGTAAAGCAAGACCAGTAGGATACGTTGTTAGCAACGCATCAGCAAACAGCAAATGGTATTCAAGATCTATGGGATTATTGGGAACATTGTTGTTAATTTTCTTAATCATTCACTTACGCCACTTCTGGGTAGTGAGTAGATTTACAGATGAAATCACAAGCGGTAAAGAAACATTATTCAACGAAATGAAAGAAGTGTTTGAGAATCCAATAGCGGTATTAATTTATGTGCTTGGATGTATTTCATTGTCTTATCATTTAATGCATGGTGTAGCTTCAGCATTTCAATCAATGGGATGGAATCACAAAAAATATACTCCAGCAATTAAAAGCGTAGGATATGTTTATGCAATTGTTATTCCATTGTTATTCGCAGCAATGCCAATCGCAATGCATTTTGGTTGGATTAAATAATTTATCACGAAAAAATAAAATCTAAGATATGTCAGTATTAGATGCTAAAATACCAGAAGGAACATTGGAACAAAAATGGACGAAGTATCGTTCTACAGTACCATTAGTAAACCCTTCAAATAAAAGAAATTTAGAAGTAATTGTAGTTGGTTCAGGATTAGCTGGAGCTTCTGCAGCAGCTTCATTAGCCGAGTTAGGTTATAAAGTAAAAGTTTTCTGTTTCCAAGATTCTCCACGTCGTGCTCACTCAATTGCAGCACAAGGTGGTATCAACGCAGCAAAAAATTATCAAAATGATGGTGACTCTGTTTACCGTTTATTTTACGATACAATTAAAGGTGGTGACTATAGAGCAAGAGAAGCAAACGTATATCGTTTAGCAGAAGTAAGTTCTAGCATTATCGACCAATGTGTTGCTCAAGGTGTACCATTTGCTCGTGAATACGGAGGATTGTTATCTAACCGTTCATTCGGTGGAACTCAAGTACAACGTACATTCTACGCGGCAGGTCAAACTGGTCAACAATTATTATTAGGAGCATATTCATCTTTACAACGTCAAGTAGGTATGGGTACAGTTAAAATGTACACCAGACACGAAATGTTAGATGTAGTAAAAATTGATGGAGTATGTAGAGGTATCATCGCAAGAGATTTAGTAACTGGTAAATTAGAAAGACATTTCGGTCATGCTGTATTATTATGTACAGGTGGATACGGAAACGTTTTCTTCTTATCTACAAACGCGATGGGATCTAACGTTACTGCAGCATGGAAAGCGCACAAACAAGGAGCATTCTTTGGTAACCCGTGCTTTACACAAATTCACCCAACATGTATTCCTGTTTCAGGCGATCATCAATCTAAATTAACATTGATGTCTGAATCTTTACGTAACGACGGTAGAATTTGGGTTCCTAAAAAACAAGGAGATACTCGAAATCCTAACGATATTCCTGAAGAAGAAAGAGATTATTATTTAGAAAGAAGATATCCTGCATTCGGAAACTTAGTACCACGTGACGTTGCTTCAAGAGCAGCAAAAGAAAGATGTGATGCTGGATACGGAGTTGGTTCTTCTAAAATGGCTGTATACTTAGATTTCGCTTATAACATTAAGAGATACGGAACAGTAGAAGCAAACAAACGTAATATCCATAATGCTTCTGAAGCAGAAATTATTCGTATGGGTAAAGAAGTTGTGAAAGAGAAATACGGAAACTTGTTCGATATGTATCAACAAATTACTGGTGAAAATCCTTACGAGCAACCAATGAGAATTTACCCAGCAGTGCATTATACAATGGGTGGATTATGGGTTGATTATAACTTGATGACTACAGTTCCAGGATTGTATGCATTAGGTGAAGCAAACTTCTCAGACCATGGTGCAAATAGATTAGGAGCATCAGCATTAATGCAAGGATTAGCTGACGGTTATTATGTAATCCCTTACACTATCGGAAGTTATTTATCAAAAGAAATTTCTACAAAAGCAATTGATACAAATCATGAAGCTTTTGTTGAAGCAGAAAATAAAGTGAAAGCACAAATCGATACTTTGTTCAATATTAAAGGAACTAAATCGGTTGACACATTCCACAAGAAATTAGGAAAAATTATGTGGGATAAATGTGGTATGGCTCGTAATGCTGAAGGATTGAAGGAAGCGATTTCGGAAATTCAACAAATCAGAAAAGAATTCTGGTCGGATGTTAGAGTTCCAGGATCAGCAGATGAATTTAACCCTGAATTAGAAAAAGCAGGAAGAGTTGCAGACTTTATCGAGCTTGGAGAATTAATGTGTAAAGATGCTTTAGCAAGAGAAGAATCTTGTGGTGGTCACTTCCGCGAAGAATATCAAACTGAAGAAGGTGAAGCATTACGTGACGATGAAAAATTCGCATACGTAGCAGCTTGGGAATTCAAAGGATTAGACCAAGAGCCAGCACTACATAAAGAGGAATTGAAATATGACAATATTAAGATAGCTCAGAGAAGCTATAAATAGTACTGAGTAGTGAGTTTGAATAATTAAGAATAAGACAAAAAACTTAAACACTAGAATTATGAGTGGAAATATGAATCTTACACTAAAAGTGTGGAGACAAAAAAATTCAACGACACCAGGTAAATTAGTTACTTACCAAGTGAAAGAAATTTCACCTGACATGTCGTTTTTAGAAATGATTGATCTATTAAACGAACAACTAATTAATAAGAGCGAAGAACCGATTGCATTCGATCACGATTGTAGAGAAGGTATTTGCGGAATGTGTAGCTTGTACATTAATGGTAGACCACATGGTCCGAAAGAAAGAATTACAACTTGCCAGTTACATATGCGTTCTTTCAGCGATGGAGAAACGATTACAATAGAGCCTTGGAGAGCTAAAGCTTTTCCAGTAATTAAAGACTTAACTGTAGATCGTTCTGCATTCGATAGAATTATTTCTGCTGGTGGTTTTATTTCTGTGAATACAGGAAATGCTCAAGATGCAAATGCTTTACCAATCGGTAAAGAAGAAGCTGACTTAGCATTCGATGCTGCAGCTTGTATTGGTTGTGGCGCATGTGTTGCAGCGTGTAAAAATGCTTCTGCAATGTTATTCGTTTCTGCTAAAGTATCGCAACTTTCATTGTTACCACAAGGTCAACCTGAGCGTTATATGCGTGTTAAAAACATGGTTGCACAAATGGATGAAGAAGGTTTCGGAAATTGTACAAATACTGGTGCTTGCGAAGCGGAATGTCCGAAAGGAATTTCGTTATCGAATATCGCTAGAATGAACCGCGATTTCTTGGTTGCTAGCGTTGCTTCAAACAGCTAGTGATAGACATTAGATATGAGATATGAGACGTTTGTCTTATGTCTCATGTCTATTTTATTCAAAGTTTACTGGAAGTCCGAATTGTACAGCTACTTTCACTCCATTCTTTTCGCCCGGAATCCAATCTGGCATTTTTGAAATTACTCTTAAAGCTTCAGCATCGCATTCTTCATTTAAGCCTTTTACAATTTGTGCTGAAGTAACTTTTCCATCTTTATCAATTACAAAAGAAACCAAAACGCGTCCGTTTACTTTGTTCTTTTTATAAATAGGTGGATACTTAATATTCTTACTTAAATATTTTACGAGGGCAACTTGTCCACCTGGATATTCAGGCATTTTATCAACTTTAGTATAGATTGTATTTTCATCTGCTGTTGAATTTTGTGCAAATGAATTTTGAGAAGTTAGCGCGAAAAATATAAACACAAGAATTAAACTTAATTTTCTCATCGAATTGATATTTGATTAAATATACGCATAATGATTTGAATATCAAGCACAAATTCATATATTTAACCATGCCTAAATTTCAATTTCATTTAATAATCATATTCTGCATTGCTAGCAATTTTGCGAATGCAAATACGATGAACTATGAACAAATGAAATCTAAATTCGGGCAGAAAAAAATTATTTTATCAGAAATAGAAGTTCCTGCAATTATTGCCCTTTCGTTTTATCCTGAATTAAAAAACACGCCAATTCGTTTTGAGTATAAAAAAATATCAACTACGATGAGCACTTTTCCAGATATTGCTTCTCTTTTTTCTAAAAGAAAATCCTATATAATTTATATTAATTCTGATGTGAATGCATCTGGAGCAGTATCACTTTCTACATTAACCTTAAAACAGAAAGTTGGAATTATTGCACATGAACTTGCACATGTGTTGGATTTCGAAAAACGAAATAGTTTTTCTATTATTCAGTGTGGAATATTTTATAAATGCTCAGGAGCATATCATAAAAAATTAGAACGTTCAACCGATGAAATGGTTATAAACAAAGGTCTTGGCAACGAGTTATATGATTTTTCGAATTATGTTCTAAACTACTCTAACGCTTCTGAAGAATACAAAGCCTTTAAAAAAAGAAATTATTTACTTCCAGAAGAAATAAAACAAAGGATGAAATAGTACCTTAGTATTGTGGAAGAAATTACTTACATAAAACTATCAGATTTATCGCGAAAAATTGAGCAGGTTTTTAAACAAAACTTTAGCAATGAAATTTATTGGATAATTGCTGAGGTATCTGGACATAAATTTTATGCAGATACAGATAGGCATTATTTTGATCTGGTTGAAAAGAGTAATAATTCTGAAGTTGAGGTTGCGAAATTCAAAGCTAAATCGTGGTCCGAAGGCTCTATAAGTATTGAAAACTTTAAGCAGATCACTGGGCAAGATTTTCAATCTGGATTACAAGTATTAATTAAAGTTAAGGTAGAATACCATTCTCTTTATGGTTTATCTCTAACGCTACTAGAAATAGATCCTTCGTTTACACTAGGAAATATTGAAAAGCAACGTAGAGAAACTTTAAATAGATTAGTGCGCGAAAATGATGATTGTATATTTTTAGTAGATGATGAATACATCACGAAAAATAAAAAACTGGAATTACCACAAGTAATTCAAAAGATTGCACTCGTTGCGTCTCCAAATTCTGAAGGCTATTCAGATTTCACACATACCATGATTAATAACCAGCATGGGTATAAATTTGAAATCGACAATTATTTTTCATCAGTACAAGGTAAGGATGCAGAGAAAGAATTGATCAATACGTTAATATCGATTTACACCTCTGGAAAGAAATACGATTGTGTAGTTATGATTCGAGGAGGTGGAGCCAAAACAGATTTCTTAGTTTTTGATACCTATAATTTATCTAGAGCTGTTGCGCGTTTCCCAATTCCTATTATTACAGGCATTGGACATCATAAGGATGTAAGCATTGTTGATATGATGGCGAATAGCCCTACTAAAACACCAACTAAATGTGCTGAGTTAATTATATCTCATAATAAATATTTTGAAGAGCATGTATTAACTCTTCAACAAAACATATTGATAAAAAGTCAACAGTTATTAAGCAAAGGCATTTCAGAAATAAATGAAATTAAAGGAAGCATCATCGGTAATGTTCAGTATTTAATAAATGAACAGCAAGAACAAATGAGAAGTTGTGCTTCAGTTATTACCAACAAACCTAATTTAGTTGTACAAAGAAAACTTCAAACTATAGATTTTATAAAACAAAATTTACTAACTCAATCTCAAAAATTAATTCAAACGAAAACAAGTGAGTTAAATCATTTTGTAAAAGTGATGAAGTTAATGAGTCCTGTTAATATATTGAAAAAAGGATTTGCGATTATCAGTTTAAACGACGAAGTATTAGTAAATGCTGATACTATAGAGGAAGGCGCAAAACTTAAAATCAATATGTATCAAACAGAAATTGAAACAGTAGTAACACAAAAAACAAAAACGAATGGAAAAGAATTTGACCTATGAACAAGCTTTTGAAGAGCTTAGGATTATAGCTTCGGAGATTGAAGATGAAACAGTTTCGGTAGATGTATTGGCAGAAAAAGTAAAACGAGCTTCGGAGCTAATTGCTTATTGCCAAACGAAGCTACGTTCTACTGAAGTTGAAGTGAATAAAATTATTAAACAAATGGATCGTAAATCGATACCAGAATAATGATGTTCACAGAATATTATTTTAAAACCAATTTGAAATAGGCTTTACTTTTGTCGATTTCTAATTGATCGCGATTTCCGCCTGGAATTAACATTTCGTTTTTACCTGCTTGTAAAGTAATAACTTCATCACTCCCTTTAATTTTCACATTGATAGGAATTTCAAATCCATCAACTACATTGCTCCAATTGTATTTTACCAAAGTGCTTTTGTTTTGAGCAATAAACTCAACATTAAATTCAGGCAAAGAGCCTTGACGTAAATACACATCGAAAATTGGCTTTAAATTTTTCCCAGATTTCTTATTCATTAATGCAAGAACATCTTCTGTTGAGATATTTTTATGGCGATAATCTTTTTGCAAGCTTGCAACAATATCCCACCAAATAACATCATCATTAATGTAATTTCTAATTGTATTCAAAAACAATGCACCTTTAGGATACATGTCACCACTACCTTCTTTGTTTACTCCATAAGGTCCGATAACAGGTTGTTTATTATCAACACCTTTTTTTAAACCTTCAAGATATTTATTTGCACTTTCTCTTCCGTATAATTCTTCTAGGTAAACTGTTTCTGAATATTGGCCAAAGCCTTCGTGAATCCACATATCAGCGATATCGTATGAAGTTAAAGAATTACCCCACCATTCGTGAGCAGACTCGTGGATAATGATGTAATCGAATTTTTTACCTTCACCAGAACCCGATAAATCAAAACCCAAATAGCCGTTTTTAAAGGCATTTCCATACGCTACGCAACTTTGGTGCTCCATACCTAAATAAGGAGTTTGTACAAGCTTATATCCATCTTTATAGAAAGGATATTTACCAAAACGTTTTTCAAAAGCATCCATCATTGGTTTTACTTGTTCAAATTGTTTTTGAGCTTTTTCTAAATCATCTTTTAAAACATAATAATCTAGTGTTAATACTTCACCATCAACTTTGCTTTTGTAGGTATCATTCCAATGTGCATAATCTGCGATGTTGATACTAACATCATAATTATTGATAGGTTCAGAAACGAACCATTCGAAACGAGTGTAATTATTGCCAAGATCTTTTTTAGCACGCAATCTTCCATTAGAAACTTCTTCTAAATCTGAAGAGCTTGTAATGTTGATTGCCATACTATCTGGTTCATCGCTTTGATGATCTTTAGTAGGCCACCATAAACTAGCGCCTGTACCTTGACAAGCTACAGCAACAAAAGGTTTACCATTCTTATCTGATTTGAAAACAAAACCACCATCCCAAGGCGCACGCTTTGCAACAATTGGGTTTCCTTCATAATATACTTTTATAGCTGATGAACTTCCAGCAGAAAGCGGAGTAGGAAAAGTAACGAACACAGCATTGTATTCTCTTTTGAATTCAAGACTTTTATTATTCCATTCTACTTTTGTGATTTTCAAATTGTCGAATAAATCGAATTGAAGAACAGGTAAATTATTTTTCACCTTGAATTGAATAATATTACTTCCAGAGATGTATTTGTTTTCGATATCGATTTTTAAATCGAGGTTATAAAAAGTAACATCATAATTAGCACGCTCAGGGGTAAGCGTTCCGCGAAGGGAATCTCTACGAGTAAATTTTTCGGGCAAGCCTGTTCCAAGTTGTGCAAATGAATAATTGTTTACTAAAACAATTACACCTAAAACGAATAAAAATCTTTTCATACTTAAAGCTATGAAATAAATTTAGCAATAAGCAAATTGAAAAGTAACGATGCTGTTATTCTTAATACGCTACAGAGATTTCAGTATTTTAAGTTTTAATAAAGCTGCCACACTCATAGAATCTGTTATTTCACCTCGAAGCACCATTTCAATGGCTTCTGTTAGAGGTAAACGTTTTACTTGTAGTTGTTCAGTTTCTTCTGGCTCTGCTTCTTTTTGTGTTAAATTTTCAGCTGTATATATTATGCTGTATTCATCACTCACTGAATTTGACAAATGCATTTCCAGAATTTTATTCCATTTTTCGGCAACTAGCCCAGTTTCTTCTATAAGTTCTCTTTTTGCAGAATCAAGAGGATCAACATCTAATAAACCTCCACCTTCGGGAATTTCCCAAGAATAGGCATTTAAGGGATATCTATATTGACCAACTAAAATTGTATCACCGTTTTCGAAAATTGGAATTACCCCAATAGCTAAATTCTTGAAATGTACTTTTCCATAGATACCCTTCCCTCCATTTGGATTTATAACTTGGTGTTCTTCTATTTGAATCCAAGGGTTATTATAGATTTCCTTAGTAGATAAGGTAGTCCAAGGGTTGATGTTCTCGTTCATAAAAAAGCTGTTACTATGTTTATTATATTAGTATTTTGAAGTAATTATGTGAAAAATAAAACAACACCTATGAAAAAACTATTCGTGTTTCTATTTGCTATTTTCTTTATCAATTTAACTTATGCGCAAAATTACCAATTCAAAGGTAAGGTAATCGATAGGAATACCAAGAAAACACTTCCATTTGTTGCTGTTACAATAGTTGGAGAAAACAAAGGTGTACAAACTGATATTGACGGTAAATTTAATTTCAAAACGAACAAGCAAGCTTTATTGCTTAGATTTCAATATGTAGGTTATCAAAGTAAAGAACAAACTGTACGAGCAAATGAAGAGACGGAAATTATATTATCGATTAAAGAAAATGTAATTAAAGAAGTGCAGGTAATAGCTGGAGAAAACCCAGCGAATAGAATCATAAAAAAAGTTATAGCCAATAAGGATAAAAACAATCCTGAGAAATTAAAATCTTTTCGATATGTTTCTTACAATAAGTTTGTATTTACAGGCAAAGAAGATACTACAATTTTCCCAAGAAGATTAGCATATAGAATTGCAAAATTAGATTCAACAAAATCTGATTATCAATTTAAAAAAGATTCAATTGCATTAAGATTTGCAAAAGAAAAAAAATCAGCTGATTCATTATTCGAAAAACAACATTTGTTTATTACAGAAACAGTAACACAAAGAGATTATTTATATCAGGATAAAAATAAAGAACAAATAAAGGCAGTTAAAATTTCAGGATTGAAAAATCCAATGTTTGTATTGATTGCTTCACAATTTCAATCTTTTTCATTTTATAAAGATTACATGAAAGTGTTGGACAAAAATTATTTAAGTCCGATAAGTAAAGGAAGCACCTCTAAATATTTTTTCTCTTTAGAAGACACACTAATTCAAAATAACGACTCAGTATTTGTAATTTCTTTTAAGCCCTTTAAAAATAAGAACTTTGAAGCATTGAAAGGATTGCTTTATGTAAATCAAGATGGGTATGCAATACAAAATGTTATTGCAGAACCAGAGAAGAGCAGTTATTTTAAAATCAAAGTTCAACAACAGTACGAAAAAATTCAAGGAGTGTGGTTTCCCACACAGTTGAATACAGATTTAGATATGGGGTCTTCTGTTCAAGTTGAAAACAGAACTATGGTAGGTGTTGGAAGAACATATATTAAAGAAATAGAAATTGGCGTAGATCAATCGAAGAAAAAATTCGATGGAGTTGTAATTGATTACGATAGAAAATCAATCAAAAATAATTCAGATTCTTTATTATCAAAATATAGAATAGACACTTTAGATCGATTAGAAAAACAAACCTATTATATTATAGATAGCATAGGTAAGGCTGAGAAATTAGATGAAAAAATAAAACTATTTGATGTTATTTCGAAAGGATATATTCCATGGGGGTATGTTCAGTTTGATATAAAAAGAATTTTAAGTGGATATAATGATTACGAAGGAGTAAGATTAGGTGCTGGAATTGGTACTTCAGAAAAGTTTAGCAAATATTTTTCTGTTGATGGATATTTCGCATGGGGAACTAAAGATCATAAATTCAAATACGGAGGTAATTTAAAAGTTCCAATTTATTTAGAGCAGGATATCGTATGGAATGCAAGTATTTCTAAAGATGTAATAGAATCGGGCTCTACAAGTTTCAGAGGAGATAAAAAAACCAAGTTTGATACGTATAGAAATATATTAGTATGGAACATGGATTGGCAAGAAGGTTATGAAACAGATTTAAGTATTAGATCGCATAAATATTTATTACATCATTTATACTATTCGGATTACAACAGAAGAGTAACGAACACTTATCAGTATTTTGATGGAAGTAAAAGTTTTTCAGAATTTAAAACTAGAGAAATAGGAATCAGTACAAGATTTGCATTCGGAGAAACATTTATCAGACAATCCAAACAAAGAATTTCGATGGGTACAAAATATCCGATTTTATGGTTAAACATAGGATATGCAAAAGGATCGAGTGATATATGGAATGGAGAATTTTTAAAATTTGATGCAAAGGCTAAAAAATCATTTACCATCAGAAATATTGGAACTACGCATGTGCAAGCATTTGCTGGATATATTAAAGGTGATGTTCCGTATCCGTTTGCATATAATGGAAGAGCGAACAATAATGGAAGTTTTAGTTTAGCATCTCAAGGTTATTTTGAAACGATGAGAATGAATGAATTTCTATCATCAGAATACTTCTCAATTTTTATAACTCATGATTTTGGAAAGCTACTTTATCAGAGTAAACATTTCAAGCCAGGAATATCATTAACGAGTGGATATGGAGTTGGTAGATTAAGTAATAAAACTCAACATCAAGGAATTCTATTTAAAACGATGGAGAAAGGTTATTGGGAAAGCGGGCTATTATTAAGTGATTTACTTGTTATGAAAACACAATTCTATAATATGGGTTTAGGTATAGGCGCATATTATAGATATGGAGCATATAAAAATATTACAGAAAAAGATAACTTAGCATTTAAATTAAACCTTACGATTTCGTTTTAAAATGAATGAGCGAAGAAAACAATGGTTGAAAAGGTTCGGATTGGCGGGCTTTTTATTTTTCCTAATCAAAGGAATTGCTTGGCTTGTGGTGGGCTATATGGCCTATAATGGATGTAACTAAATACCTCAATATAATCTCATGAAAAAGTTTTTTATTATTTCTGCGATGCTTTTAGGGCAAACAGTTTTTGCTCAAAACAAAATGCAGCCGGAGACTTTATGGAAGTTTGGCAGAGTAGCCGAACCCAAAGTATCTCCCGATGGTAAATTGGTAGTATATCAAATTACCAATTATAAAGTTGAAGAAAACAAAGGGAATACCGACCTATGGATTGTGCCTGTAAATGGTGGCACTCCGAAGCAATTAACTTCAACACCACATTCAGAAAACAGTGCACGTTGGAGACCAGATGGAAAGAAGATTGGATATTTAAGCTCAGAAACTGGTGAATCGCAATTATGGGAAATGAATCCAGACGGAACGGATAAAAAACAAATCAGCAATATTGAGGGAGGAGTTTATAATTTCAATTATTCTCCAACTCAAAAACATATATATTTTTCTCAAGAAGTAGATTTAGAATACACAGTTAAAAAAAGATATCCAGATTTACCAAAAGCAAATGCATTAGAGTATGATGGATTGATGATGCGTCATTGGACACAATGGGAAGACGGAGCATTTAGTCATGTTATGTTTTGCACTTACGAAGAAGGAAAATTAGGAAAGCCAGTAGATGTGATGCCAGGTGAAAAGTTTGATGCACCAACGCAACCTTTCGGTGGAGAAGAGCAAATGAATTGGAGTGCTGATGGAAAAACGATTGCATACACTTGCAAAAAAGAAAGTGGTACTGCATATGCAACTAGTACAAATACTGATATCTATTTATATAATATTGAAACAGGAAAAACGATAAACATTTCAGCGCCGAACATGGGTTATGATGTTGATCCGAAATTTTCTCCAGACGGAAAATCTATTGCGTGGTTGAGTATGCAACGAGCGGGATTCGAAGCGGATAAAAATAGAATTATGTTGATGGATTTAACTACTAAAAACATCACAGAAATTACAAAACCATATGATCAAAGTGCGGATAATATTTTATGGTCGAGAGATTCTAAAGCCATATATTTCACTAGCTGTGTAGATGCTGTACATCAAATTTTTTCTTATTCACTAACAGCGAAAAAAGATGCATTACGAAAAATTACAAATGGCTTAAGTGATATGGGTAGCATCGATTTAAGTTTTGATGGAAAGCTAACAAACATCATTGCTACAAGAGTTAATATGAGTCGCCCTACAGAGATTTACAAAGTCGAAACCCTAAAAGGAAATCAAGTATTATTATCTCATACTAATGATGAAATAATTGATGATTTGAAATTGGGTAGAGTAGAGAAGAGAATGGTAACAACTACCGACGATAAAGAAATGTTGGTATGGGTAATTTATCCACCAGATTTCGATAAAGACAAAAAGTATCCAACATTATTAGTTTGCCAAGGTGGTCCACAAAGTACCGTAAGTCAAGGTTTTTCTTACAGATGGAATTTCCAATTAATGGCGGCGAAAGGATATATTGTAGTAGCACCAAACAGAAGAGGTTTACCATCATTCGGACAAGAGTGGAATGATCAAATTAGTGGAGATTGGGGCGGACAAGCGATGAACGATTTATTATCAGCAATTGATGATGTAAGTAAAGAGCCATATGTAGATACAACACGTAGAGCGGCAGTTGGTGCAAGCTACGGAGGGTATTCTGTATATTGGTTAGCCGGTCATCACAATAAAAGATTTAAATCGTTTATAGCACATTGTGGAGTGTTTAATTTAGAGAGTATGTACGGTGCAACAGAAGAAGTGTTCTTTGCAAATCATGATTTAGAAGGGCCATATTGGAAGAGTCCAAAACCAAAATCATACGAAGCATTTTCTCCTCACAAGTTTGTTCAAAATTGGAACACACCAATTTTAGTTATTCATAACGAAAAAGATTTTAGAGTACCATTGGGCGAAGGATTGCAAGCATATTCAGCGGCGCAATTACAAGGAATTAAAAGCAGATTTTTATATTTTTCTGATGAAGGTCATTGGGTAACGAAACCACAAAATAGCATTTTATGGCAGAGGGAATTCTTCAGATGGTTAGATGAAACTTTGAAGTAAAATATACTGGTGGCATGACTTAAGTCGTGCCACCAATTACCCGCATATATGCAGGTTTATTTAAAATCCAGCATAAGTGCAACAAAAAAGCCTTTGGAATCATCCAAAGGCTTTTTTTATATGTATTGTAAATTGAATTATTTCAATTTGAATTCTTTCTTCACTTTATCTACGAAATCTAATTTCTCCCAAGTAAATAATTCAACTTTCACTTTTACATCTTTACCACCTGGTGATTTGAAAGTTTTAGTTACTACTTCGTTCTTACGCCCCATATGTCCGTAAGCAGCAGTTTCAGAATAGATAGGGTTACGTAATTTCAAACGTTGTTCAATTGCATACGGACGCATATCAAAAATCTTTTCGATTTTCTTAGCGATTTCTCCGTCCGACATTTTAACTTTTGAAGTTCCGTAAGTATTGATATAAATACCCATTGGTTTAGCTACTCCGATTGCGTATGAAACTTGTACTAATACTTCATCACATAAACCAGCAGCTACCATGTTCTTAGCGATATGGCGAGTTGCATATGCAGCTGAACGGTCTACTTTTGAAGGATCTTTACCAGAGAATGCACCACCACCGTGAGCACCTTTACCACCGTAAGTATCTACGATAATCTTACGACCAGTTAAACCAGTATCACCGTGTGGTCCACCGATTACGAATTTACCTGTTGGGTTGATATGGTAGTTAATTTTATCATTGAATAATGATTTATACTTGGGGTATTTCTTCATTACTCTTGGGATTAAAACTTTAATAATATCAGCTTTAATCTTATCTAACATTTTCTTTTCAGAATCGAAATCATCGTGTTGTGTTGAAATAACGATTGAATCGATACGTACCGGACGGTTATTATCATCGTACTCTAAAGTAACTTGTGATTTAGCATCTGGACGTAAATATTTAATTTCTTTGTTTTCTCTACGAATAGCAGCAAGCTCGATAAGTAAAGTGTGAGCTAAGTTCAATGCTAATGGCATGTAATCAGCTGTTTCGTTAGTTGCATAACCAAACATCATACCTTGGTCACCAGCACCTTGATCTTCTTTCTTCTTACGTTCTACTCCTTGGTTAATATCTGCCGATTGCTCATGTATAGCTGATAAAATACCACAAGAATTAGCTTCGAACATATATTCAGACTTCGTATATCCAATTTTACGAATCACACCACGTGCAATTTCTTGAACATCTAAATAAGCGCTTGATTTAACCTCACCCGCTAATACTACTTGCCCGGTTGTAACTAATGTTTCACAAGCAACTTTTGAACTAGCATCAAATGCTAAAAAGTTGTCGATTAATGCATCGGAAATTTGATCCGCTACTTTGTCTGGATGCCCTTCTGATACAGACTCTGATGTAAATAAATATGACATAATTATGCTATAATGTTATTTTTAATGTTGTGGTTGAAAGGATAGATTGCAGAATTCCTGCTTTAGCCTTTTTTTTAAAGTGGTTGCAATCGAGCAAATCAATCCACAAGAATGAGCGACAAAAATAGAATAATTTTTTATATTCAGTTAATATTCAATAAAAATCAAATAATATTGCGCTTTTAAAAGGGCTTAAATTCATGTTATCCTATAAATTCTTACATATTCGATTATTATCGCGCAGATTGCTCTTATTACTAGGCATTTACTTCATCTGTAGGCTTATATTTTTAGCCTATAATTATGAAAGTTTCTCCAATTCGAGCCTTGATGATTTGGCTATAGCATTCTTCGCTGGTATTATTTTCGACTTATCAGCTATCGTTTATGTGAATAGTTTATACATATTGATGTATTTACTAAGCATCTATTTTAGACCAAATAGAACTTATAATCGCATCTTAACATTCGTATACATGTTAAGCAATTCAGCTGCGATTCTATTTAATATCATAGATATTGAATATTTCAGATTTCAAAAGAAAAGAACAGGATTTGAATTGTTCAGTGGTGAAAATGACATTTGGAAAATGCTCCCAAGTTATATCGTAGATTACTGGTGGTTATTAATTATATCAGCAATATTATCTTATTTATTATATAAGCTTTATACAAAAACATTAAAAATAAGAGTTTTAGAAAGCAAGTCGTTTATTGCTTTAAAAACGATATCGATAATATTATTTTTAGGGATATTGGTTATTGCAGCACGTGGAGGTTTACAAACAAAACCTATTCAAACGATAAGTGCATCGCAATGGGGAAATTCTCAAAACGCATCGATAGTATTGAACACACCGTTTACTATTTTACAATCAGTAGGAAAGAAAACTTTGGTTGAAAAAAAATATTTAACTGAAGCAGAATTGTCGAAAAATTTTCAATTGAGAAAAGATTATTCTTCAACAGTTTTATTCGAACCTAAAAACGTAGTCGTGTTAATTCTAGAAAGTTTTTCTAATGAATACATTGGAGAAATGAGTAAGAGAAAATCATATTCGCCATTCCTGGATAGTTTAATAAAACAAAGCTATGTGTTCGAGAATGCATTCGCGAATGGAAAAAAATCGAACGAAGCGATGCCAAGTATAATAGCGAGTTTACCTTCTCTGTTAGACGAAGCTTATACGGGAAGTGTATATCAAACTAATGATATAAATTCGCTTCCAAATTTGTTGAAAACGAAAGGATATTATTCAGCATTTTTTCACGGTGGATTTAATGGTTCGATGAATTTCGATGCCTTTGCAAAGAAAGCAGGATATGATGATTATTTCGGAATGAATGAATACAACAATTCAAACGATTTCGATGGACATTGGGGAATTTACGATGAACCATTTTTGCAATTTTTTGGAAGCACATTGAGTTCTGCGCCGAAACCATTTTTTGCAACTTTATTTACTTTATCTTCTCATCCACCATTTTCAATCCCTCAAGAATATCAAGAAAAATTTAAAAACACAGATACGGATAAACATAAAAGTTTCCTTTATACTGATCAAGCTTTACGCAAATTTTTTGATTACGCAAAAACGAAAAGATGGTTTTACAATACATTATTTGTAATACTTCCAGACCATACGCCAGATGCTGACGACAAATATTTCGACACAAAAGTTTCGTATTATAAAATTCCAATTATTTTTTACGACCCTTCTAGAGATTGGGCAGGAAGATCAACAAAAATCGCATCTCAAATTGATGTAATGCCAAGTGTTTTAGATTATTTACATTTCGAAAAACCATTCAATTCATTTGGTAAAAGTTTATGGAATGATGAAAATAATTATGCGATTAATTATCGTGATGGAGTATTTCAAGTAATTGATAGTTCATATGTTTTACAATACGCGGATGATAAAGTTAGTGCATTGTTTAATTATCAAAAAGATTGGTATCTAACAAATGATATTAAAGAAATTGAGGTTGATAAAAGAGAAGAATTGAAAAAAGTAATTGAATCATATATTCAAAAATTTAATGTTACTTTGATAAAAAATAATTACGATAAACCGTGAGAAAGAAAATCTTATTCATTATAAATCCGATTTCTGGAGGCAGAGATAAGCAAAGAATTCCTGGGCTTATTGAAATGCATTTGGATAAGAATAAATATGAGCATCGTATTAGTTTTACGGAAAGAGTGGAGCATGGATATATGCTTGCTAAAGCAGCAGTGAAAGACGAGTATGATATTATTGTTGCAGTTGGTGGAGATGGTACAGTGAACGAGATTTCGAAAGCAATTATCAATACTAAAGTTTCATTGGCGATAATTCCTTTTGGATCGGGAAATGGATTGGCGAGAAGTTTGAAAATTCCACTGAAAACGGAGAAGGCTATTTCAGTAATTAACGATGGCGTAATTGATAAAATAGATTCTGCAAAACTAAACGATGATTACTTTTTTAACATTGCAGGTTCAGGATTTGATGCACATATTTCAGAGTGTTTTGCAAAAAATAATATTAGAGGATTTTCGGGCTATATAAAAACGACTTTTCAAGAATTGAAGAAATATATTCCTCAGGAGTATGAAATAAATCTTGATGGAAAAACAATAGTTCGAAAAGCATTTATGGTGAGCATAGCAAATTCATCGCAATTCGGGAATGAAGCGCATATAGCGCCTAGGGCTGATGTGAAAGACGGTTGGTTAGATATTGTAGTTGTAAAACCAATTCGTTGGTTTATGATACCGATTCTAGCTTTAAGGATGTTTAATAAATCAGCAGAATCATCCTCATATGTTGAGATGTTTCAAGCAAAGAATGTTTTAATTAAAAGAGAATATGAAGCGGCAATTCATTTAGATGGAGAGCCAAGTATGGGAAGCAGAGATTTACAAATCACAATAATTCCATTATCGTTAAACGTTATAGTTCCAAAATAATGTCGAAGAAAAACAAAAATATCCAAGGGGTAGTGTATTCCACAGACCCAAACTTCCAATATCAGCATGATCAAGAGGAAGAAATGGACACTTTACCGAATGAGAAGCAAGATTTAAGGGTGATGTTGGATAAAAAGCAAAGAGCAGGTAAGGCAGTAACGTTAATCACAGGTTATATAGGCAAGGATGAGGATTTACAGATTTTAGGGAAAACCTTAAAAACGAAGTGTGGGGTTGGGGGAACGGTAAAAGATGGGGAAATCATGATTCAGGGGGATTTTCGAGATAAAATTCTTCAATTATTGCTTCAGGCAGGTTTTAAGGCCAAAAAAGCAGGGGGATAATAATATTTACTATTAAGTTCTTATTCGAATAATATCAAATTTTCGTAAATTGCGCCCCTATTACAAATATTTACTAAGCAAAAATTTATGACTAACGAATTTGGTTTAAAGTCGGCCAAAGCAACTGTTGCCGACCTTGGATTAGCCAATGTTGCAGCCGCATATTGGAATTTAACTCCAGCAGAGCTTGTAGAAGAGGCAATCACACGTGGTGAAGGTACTTTGGTAGATTCTGGTGCATTAGCAGCAGACACTGGTGAATTTACAGGTAGATCTCCGAAAGACAGATTTATTGTATGTGATGAAACTACAGAAAACTCTGTATGGTGGGGTGATGTAAACATCAAATTCGATCCTGCAAAATTTGATTTATTGTACAACAGAGTTTGTGCATACTTATCAGGAAAAGAAGTTTTCGTAAGAGATTCTTATGCATGTGCTGACCCAGCTTACCGCACGAATATTCGCGTTGTAACTGAACAGGCATATCACAATATTTTCGCTAACAATTTATTTTTACGTCCAACAAAAGAAGAAATTTTAAGCTTCGATCCAGAGTGGACAATCATCAATGCTCCAGGCTTTAAAGCAGACCCTAAAATTGATGGAACTCGTCAACATAATTTCGCGATTTTAAACTTCACTAAAAAAATTATTTTAATCGGTGGTACTGGTTATACAGGTGAAATTAAAAAAGGAATTTTCGGAGTTTTAAATTATGTTTTACCACATGATAAAAATGTATTATCGATGCATTGCTCAGCAAACATTGGTAAAGACGGAGATACAGCAATTTTCTTTGGTTTATCTGGAACAGGAAAAACAACATTATCAGCAGATCCAAACAGAGGATTGATTGGTGATGATGAACACGGATGGGCAGAAAATTCGGTATTTAATTTAGAAGGTGGATGTTATGCTAAATGTGTAGACTTATCGAAAGAAAAAGAACCAGAAATTTGGGACGCAATTAAATTCGGTGCGTTATTAGAAAACATTGTTTGTTATGAAGGAACTAGTACAGTAGATTTCACAAACATTTCTAAAACAGAAAACACAAGAGTTGCATATCCAATTCATCATATTCAAAATGCAGTTGAGCCATCAATCGCTGGCACACCAAAAAATATATTTTTCTTAACATGTGATGCATATGGAGTTTTACCTCCAATTTCTAAGTTAGATGCAGGACAAGCGATGTATCATTTCATTTCAGGATACACAGCGAAAGTTGCAGGTACTGAAGCAGGAGTTACAGAACCACAAACAACATTTTCAGCATGTTTCGGAAAAGTATTTTTACCATTACATCCAGCAAAATATGCAGAGATGTTAGGTAAGAAAATGAAAGAGAATAAAGTGAATGTATGGTTAGTAAACACAGGCTGGTCGGGCGGAGCATACGGAGTAGGAAGTCGTATGAAATTAAGCTATACTAGAGCGATGATTACTGCAGCATTAAATGGAGAATTAGATTCAGTACAATACGAAGCGCATCCAGTGTTTGGTTTACAAATGCCAACAACATGTCCAAATGTTCCTACTGAGATTTTAAATCCAAGAAACACATGGACAGATAAAACTTTATACGATACTAAAGCAAATGATTTAGCTGGTAAATTCGTTAAGAATTTCGAGCAATATGCTGAAGGAGCAAGTGCTGAAATTCTAGCTGCAGCGCCAAAAGTAGGACAAACAGCTTAAAACTAGATACTAGAAATTAGATTTTAGATATTAGAGGCCCCTTATGGGGCCTTTTTATTTTTTAAAAATTTCCTAATTACATCTCATATCTCACATCTCAATTCTCATATCTATTATTATATTTGAAATCTTATAAAAACAATAATCAAAATGGCATTAGAAGTACAAGGAAAATTAGTTGATGTATTCGAAACTATTCAGGTTACGGATAAATTCAAAAAGAGAGAATTCGTAATTGAAACAGAGGAAAGAGGATATCAACAATACGTAAAGTTCCAATTAAATCAGGATAAGTGTTCATTAATTGATGAGCATAAAATGGGAGATGAGCTAAAAGTAGCGTTCAATTTATCAGGAAAACCGTACACAAGAAAAACGGGTGAAAAGGACTATATCACGAATATTGTAGCGTGGAAAATCGACAAAGTTGCTGCGGGTTCTACGTTTTCGGCTCCAGAAGCACCAGTTTTCAACATGGATAACATGGAAGCTGATGCGAGCGATCTTCCGTTCTAGTCTATAACACAATAAGTTACAATAATAGATTGTAAGCGATTTGTCACAAAGTTAATTTTGTGTTAATAAATCGTTTGAAAATTTTTTTATTGCTTAAAAGTTATAATTTTGTGAGCCCTATATTATTTATAGGGCAATTTTATTGAAATAAGCATCGTTAATTAAACAGTTAAAAACAAAATAAATTTATAAAATGGCAAATGAGGCAAAAGTAGCTACAGCTGCAAAAGAAGAGAAGAATGGTTTAAGTTCCATCTTCGCATCAATCACTATTCCATTATGTATCGTTGTAGGTATATTGATCTACAAATTTGTAATGGGAAATCCTGCAAACTTTGAAGGTGGCGACCCAGCGAATCATCCGATTCAAGAAGGTGCCGGACAAGTATTAGGTTTAGTGTACAAAGGTGGATTTATCGTACCGATTTTATTATCATTAGTATTGATGAACATCACTTTTTCAATCGAAAGATTTTTAACAATTGCAAAAGCTCAAGGTAAAGGAAGAGCTGAAGCTTTCGTTCGTAAAATCAGAACTCATTTAGACAACAACAACGTTGATGCTGCAATCAAAGAATGTGATGTTCAAAAAGGTTCAGTTGCAAATGTGTTACGTTCTACTTTGGTTAAATACAAAGAGATGGAAACGGCAACTAACTTAGATTTAGATCACAAAGTAGTATCTATCCAAAAAGAATTAGAAGAGTCGTTAACCTTAGAATTACCAGGTTTAGAGAAAAACTTAGTAGTTATCGCAACGATGGCATCAGTATCTACATTGATCGCCTTATTAGGAACGGTATTAGGTATGATTCGTGCGTTCGCGGCATTAGCATCTGCAGGTTCACCTGACTCAGTAGCGTTAGCGAATGGTATTTCTGAAGCCTTAATCAATACAGCATTAGGTATTGGTAACTCAGCTTTAGCAACGATCATGTACAACGTATTTACAAGCAAAATTGATGCGATTACTTATGCAATCGATGAAGCTGGATACAGTATCGTGCAAACGTTTGCAGCAAAACACAAATAAGATTTTAACAAAGAATATTTAAACTCAAAATAATGTCGAAAGTAAAGATACCTCGTAAGAGTACAGTAGTAGATATGACGGCAATGACCGACGTAGCCTTCTTGCTACTTACGTTCTTTATGTTGGCAACTAAGTTTAAACCAGATGAACCAGTGACGGTAACTACACCATCATCAATCTCTGAGATAAAGCTCCCTGAGACAGATATTTTATTGTTAACAATTGACAAGGATTCTAAAGTTTATTTTTCAATGGATGGTGATCAAAACAGAATCACATTATTGGAAAAGATGGCTGAAAAATATAAGTTAACGTTTACTCCAGAACAAAAGAAAGCATTTTCTTTATTGAGTTCATTCGGAGTATCGATTACGAAACTTGGTCCGTATTTAGATATGGATGCAGAGAAGCGTAAAAACTTTAAACAAGAAGGAATTCCTTGCGATTCAGTAACTAATGAATTAGCAGATTGGGTTTTGCAAGCGCGTTATACTAATAAAGACTTACGTGTTGCTGTTAAAGGCGATGGCGAAGCAGGTTATCCAGTAGTGAAGCAAGTAATTGCAACTCTACAAGATAAAAAAGTAAACCGTTTCAACTTTATTACAAGCTTAGAAAAAGCTGACAATTAATTTTAACAATATTTTCTAATATAAATTAGATAAGATATGGCAGATATAGACACCGGTGGGGGTGGCGGTAAAAAAGGTAAGAAAGCCAGGGGTAAGAAGTTATCTACGAGAGTAGACTTTACACCGATGGTGGATTTAGGCTTCCTTTTAATTACGTTCTTCATGTTAACAACATCGATGAACAAGCCACAAACCATGGAGATAAACATGCCGGTAAAGGATGAGAATTTAACTGACGAAGAAAAGACAAAAATCAAAGCTTCTCAGGCAATGACAATCCTTCTGACAAAAGACAATAAAGTAGTTTACTACTTTGTTGATGCAACAACGGGAGAGCCAGGTACACCAATGGTTACAAACTTTGGTAAGGGTGGTATCCGTGCTACACTTTTAGCAGAAAACCGCATGCGTAATGACCGTGTAGATTCAATTCCTATTTACAAGGCGCAATTACAATCCAACAAGATAAAAGAAGAAGAATTTAGAGAAAAAGTTGGCGCGATTAAAGCATTTAAAGATGGATTAATTGTAGTTATAAAAGCGAACGACGACTCTAAGTATAAAAATTTAGTAGACATACTGGACGAAATGAATATTTGCAACATTGGTCGTTATGCGATTGTGGATATCACACCAATGGAAGTAGAAATGTTGAAAAAGACTCCTTTATAGTCAATAGTTATTAGAACATGGCAGGTAAAATAGATTTATACGATGGTAAATGGATCGACCTGGTATTCAAAGGTAGAAACCAAGAATACGGGGCATACGAGATCCGACGCCTATATCCAAGGAATGCATTCTTAGGAATTGTATTATCAATTGTGTTATTTACGCTAGCAGTAAGTGCTCCATTGATTATAAAATTAATTTCTGATGCGATTCCTGAAGATAAAGTGGTATTGGTAAACAATACAACTGACCTTGAGGAACCACCTCCGGTTGATAAAAGCCAACCTGCAACTCCTCCACCTCCGCCTCCACCTCCATTGAAGTCGACTATTAAGTTTACTCCACCAGAGATTAAACCGGATGCTGAAGTGCCGGATGAACCACCTCCAACACAAGATAAACTGCAAGATGTTGATGCAGGTAAAACAACAGTAGAAGGTGATCCAAATGCAGATGTTGACTTAAGTGGATTAGAAGATGGTTCGGGTGATGTAATTGGTGAAGAACAAGTGTTCTTAGCCGTAGAGCAACAACCAGAATTCCCAGGAGGAGAGTCAGCTTTAATTGAATACATTGGTAAAAACACTAAATACCCAGCAATTGCTCGCGAAAACAACATTGAAGGACGTGTGTTCATCAGTTTCGTAGTAGAAAAAGATGGAAATATTTCTGATGTTAAAGTTGTGAGAGGAATTGGTGGTGGTTGCGATGAAGAAGCTAAACGCGTTATCAAATCGCTTCCGAAATTTACACCAGGTAAACAAAACGGTCGCCCAGTTCGCGTACAGTTTAACGTACCGGTGAACTTCAAGTTGATGTAAAAATTATTGAAGTGAATGCAAAAGAAAATGTTCTGTTCGTGTTCGGACTATTAATGGGAATTATTTACGCAGTCTGCGGAATAGCATTAATAGTATTACCAAACATCCTTACAGATTATTCAAAAACTATAAAAATTGGAATAGGCAGTGTATTCATTGTCTATTCCTTTTTTCGTTTATATCGTTCGATTATTAAATACAAGTCGAGAAATGAAATTTAAAGAAATCACTTTATTAGCATTCATTTTTGGGAGCACTATCGCTTGTACCGAACATGATAAAAATGGAAAAGAATTAAACACCACAACATCTGGTGATGTTCGCATTGCAGCAGATGAAACCCTTATGCCTATTATCGATTCTCAAGAGCAAGTATTTGAAAGCATCTACCCTAAGGCTGATCTTCAAATAAGCTATCTTCCAGAATCGGACATGGTAAATTTATTTTTAAAGGATAGTGTGCAATTAATTGTTCTACCTCGTGAATTAAATGAGATGGAAAAAGAACAATTCGCAAAACTAAAAATTACGCCACGCACAAATAAAATTGCAACAGATGCAATTGCTTTAATCATAAACAAAGCAAATGTTGATACAACACTTGAATTTGCGGACGTTCGTGAAATTATTCGTGGAAACAAAACACAATGGAATCAGTTAGATAGTAAATCAAACTTAGGCGCTATAAACATTGTGTATGATAATTCTAAAAGTAGCACCGTACAATACATGATCAATTTGGTGGGGCAAAAAGACATCAAAGGTTATGCATTAAAAACAAATGAAGAAGTAATCAATTACGTAGGTAAAAATAAAGGTGCAATTGGAATCATCGGTTTGAATTGGATAAGTGATCGTGATGATTCAAGTACTATTTATTTCAAACGTAACGTTAATATAATAGGAATTAAAGGTGATCCAGGAGATTTGGGTGATGATTATTATTATCAACCTTATCAAGCTTACTTGGCCACCAAACAATATTCATTGCTTAGAAGTGTTTACACAATATGTAGAGAACCAAGAGCTGGTTTGGCAACAGGATTCGCATCATTTGTTGATAGTGATAGAGGGCAAAAAATTATTTTAAAATCTGGATTACTTCCAGCTAATGCCCCGATTCGCATTATTCAAACCAAATAATAACTGATAAAAAAAGTAAAATATATAATTTTTAAAAGAAGAAGATGAAGAAAGAACTGAAGAAAATTGCATTGGGAATTTTTGCTATTCTTTGTACGGTATCAATAGTAAAAGCTCAAACAGCTTTAGAAGGAATTCGTGCTATTGAAGTCGAACAATTTGAATCAGCAAAAAGAATATTTTCTACATTAATTGCTGCTAATCCTAATGATGCAGATAATTATTTTTATTTAGGAAAAGCTTATTACAAGCAAGATAAAATTGACTCAGCTAAAATTAGCTTTGATAAAGGTTTATCAATTAATCCTAATTCGGCATTGAACTTAGTAGGGCAAGGATCTATTTTGTTTGATACAGGAAATGATGCTGATGCAAAAGCTATGTTCGAGAAAGCAGTAATGATTACTCAAGCAAAAGATTATAATACACTTTTAAATATTGGTACTGCCTATGCAGAGTTAGGTGCAAAAAATTATAATGAAGCTTTAAGTTATTTAACGAAAGCAAAAACTATAAGTCCGAAAAACCCTGAAGTATATGTGTCTATTGGAGATGTGTATATGGAGCAAGTGAACGGTTCTGAAGCTGTGAAATATTATAATGAAGCATTAAAATTAAATCCTAATTATGTTAATGCACATGTAAGAACTGGTAAGTTATATACTAGAGCATTAAATTATTCTGAAGCAAAATCTGCTTTCGAAAAAGCAATTGCAATTGATGCGAATTACCCTCCTATTTACAGAGAATACGGAGAGCTAGAATTAAGTGCAAAGAAATATGATAATGCTGTTGAGAACTATAAAAAATATATGGACTTAACAGATAAGTCGATTAACTCACAATTGCGTTTAGCTAGATTTTTATACAAAGGAAAACAATATCAAGAATCTGCAGATTTGATTAAACAAATCATCCCGAAAGATTCTTCAGATAATATCATCTATCGTTTATTAGGTTATTCATCGTACGAGATTAAAGATTACAAAACAGGATTAATGGCGATGAATAAATTTTTCACGATGAATCCACGTAAGATTTTAGCAACAGATTATTCTTACTTAGGTAAATTACAAGTGAAGAATAAATTGGATTCTATGGGTATCAATAACATTTTGAAAGCTATCGAAATGGATACTACTACAAAAGATTTATATGGTGATTTAGCAGATGCTTATTTCTCACAAAAGAAATATAAGATGGCTGCTGAAGCCTACCAGAAAAAAATTGTAGATAACAAGTATGGAGCGGTTGATTATTTCTATATCGGTAGAGCTTATTATTTCGGAAGTGAATTTGTAAAATCTGACACAGCGTTTGCAAGTCTAATTGGAATTAAAGCCGATTTCGCAACAGCATGGTTATACAGAGGAAGAAATAACTATAGAATTGATGATGCTGACGGAAAAAACGAAGGAATGGCGAAACCTTACTATGAAAAATTCATAGAATTGACATTAGCTGATCCGAAGTTTGATTTGAAGAAATCGGGTAAAGATTTAATCGAATCTTATAAGTACCTGGGTGACTATTACTTCAGTGTTGCAAACGACAAAGCAACTTCTAAAACCTATTGGCAAAAAGTTCTAGAAATAGACCCTAATGATAAACAAGCAAAAGAGGTTTTATCAGGATTAAAATAAATCATACATTTGTATCCTCAGTAAGCGATTACTGAGGATTTTTTAATTATAAAAATTTATGGATAGCAATTTTCTACCATCGGATTATTTTCCAATAATCCTTCAATTGCTTGCGGCTGTAGGGTTTGTAGGCGTAACAATGTTGGCCACACATTTTATCGGACCGAAGCGTAAGACGAAAGACAAACTCGAGAACTTTGAGTGTGGTATTGAACAACAAGGAGATGCTAGATCTCCGATTTCAGTAAAGTACTTTTTAGTAGCAATTTTATTCGTGCTTTTCGACGTCGAAGTAATCTTTATGTATCCTTGGGCAGTAAATTTTAGAGAGATGGGAATGCAAGGTTTAGTAGAGATGTTCGTGTTTATCGGACTATTACTAGCAGGCTTTGTTTACATCATCAAAAAAGGTGCTTTAGACTGGGAATAAATAAGGGATATTTTCTCTATTTAAACCTTTGAAATCAATATTTGTTGTAGATTTGCCGCGCATCCTGCATTAAGCAGTTGCTCGTTTTTTTGAATCGTAAAATAGTACTATGAGCGATATTAAAATTGTTGAAGCCCCTGAAGGAATTGAAGGGAATGGATTTTATGCCACTAGATTAGATAAAGTGGTTGGATTGGCCCGCTCACACTCATTGTGGCCATTACCTTTTGCAACATCATGTTGTGGAATTGAATTTATGGCGACCATGGGTTCCCATTACGATTTTGCTCGTTTTGGTTCAGAACGACCAAGCTTTTCTCCTCGTCAAGCCGATTTATTAATGGTGATGGGTACCATTGCGAAAAAAATGGGTCCAGTTTTAAAGCAAGTTTACTTGCAAATGGCTGAGCCACGTTGGGTTATCGCAGTTGGAGCATGCGCATCATCAGGAGGAATTTTCGACACATATAGCGTAATGCAGGGTATCGACGAAATCATCCCTGTAGATGTTTACGTACCAGGTTGTCCTCCTCGCCCTGAAGCTATTATCGACGGATTCAATAGAATTCAAGATTTAGTGAAGAACGAGCCTATGAGAAGAAGAAACTTACCTCAGTATCAAGAATTGTTAGCTCAATACGGAATTCAATAATGATAAAAATTGATAAAGATAGTTTGTTGAACGACTTACAAGCGAAGTTCGGCTCAGCTATACAACATGTTGAAGAGCCTGCTGGTCTTTTAACATTCACAACTACGAAAGAGCAATTACTCCCAATCTTAACATACTTAAATGAAAACGATTCTTATCGTTTTAGATTTTTAACGGATGTGTGTGGAGTTCACTATGCAGATCAAAAACAGATTGCAGTAGTATACCATGTGCATAGCTTAGAAAGTAATTTCAGATTGAGAATAAAAGTATTCTTACCAGAGTCTAATCCTCGTATTCCTACTGTTTGCAAATTATACAGATCTGCAAACTGGCAAGAGCGTGAAACTTATGATTTCTTCGGAGTTATTTTCGAAGGTCACCCTAATTTGAAGCGTATCTTAAACGTAGATGATATGGTAGCTTTCCCTTTGCGAAAGGAACATCCTCTAGAAGACCCTAATAGAATTGATAAAAACGATAGCTACTTCGGTAGATAATAAAATAAAGAAATTATGGCTCATATTCAGTTAGGAGACGATTCGTTAGAAAAAGAAACCACGACCTTAAACCTTGGTCCTACTCACCCTGCAACGCATGGTGTATTCCAAAATGTTTTGGAAATGGATGGTGAAAGAATCGTAAGTGCCGAATCAACCATTGGCTATATTCACCGTGCTTTTGAAAAGATTGCAGAGCACAGACCATATTACCAAATTACACCGCTTACAGATCGAATGAACTATTGTTCTTCGCCAATTAATAATTTCGGATGGCATTTAACAGTTGAAAAATTGTTGAATATTGAAACTCCAAAAAGAGTTGACTATATGCGTATCATCGTGATGGAATTGGCGCGTATTTCAGATCATTTAATTTGTAATGGTATTCTTGGTGTAGATACAGGAGCTTTTACCGGTTTCTTGTATTTAATGCAAGAGCGTGAAAAAATCTATGAGATCTACGAAGAAATCTGTGGTGCACGTTTAACAACAAACTTTGGACGTGTTGGAGGTTTTGAAAGAGATTTCAATGATAAAGCAATTGCAAAATTGAAAAAGTTCATCGCAGAATTTCCTGCAGTGATGAAATCTTTTGAAAATTTATTTAATAGAAATAGAATTTTTATTGATCGTACTCGCGATGTTGGAGGTATCTCTGCAGCCGATGCATTAAACTACGGTTTCACAGGCCCGTGTTTGCGTGCAGCAGGTGTTGATTACGATGTTCGTGCAGTAAATCCATATTCATCTTACAACGAATTCGACTTTGAAGTTCCAGTTGGAACAACAGGTGATACGTATGATAGATACATGGTACGTAACGAAGAAATATGGCAAAGTTTACGATTAATAGAACAAGCATTAGCAAAATTTGAAAAAGAGCCGAAAGGAATTTTCCATGCTGATGTTCCTGAATTTTACTTGCCTCCAAAAGAGAATGTATACAATAACATGGAAGCTTTAATCTATCACTTTAAAATTGTGATGGGTGAAGTTGATATTCCTAAAGGAGAAATTTATCATTCTGTTGAAGGTGGTAATGGAGAGTTAGGATTTTATTTAATTTCTGATGGAGGTAGATCTCCATTCCGTTTACATTTCCGTCGCCCATGCTTTATTATATACCAAGCATTTTCTGAAATGGTAAAAGGTCAATTACTTTCTGACGCCATTGTAACGATGAGTAGTTTGAACGTAATTGCAGGAGAGTTAGACGCATAATTTTTTGAATAATTTAGATAGATACCAATGAGTACTACATTTTCTAAAGAAATACTTGAAATTGTTGAGAGCATGGTTGCCAGATATCCAGAAGGCAGACATAAATCAGCATTAATTCCAGTTTTACATTTAGCGCAAGCAGAATTCGGTGGATGGTTAAGTCCAGAAACGATGGATTACGTTGCATCAGTGTTAAACTTAAAACCAATTGAAGTATATGAAGTAGCATCATTCTACTCTATGTTCAATTTGAAACCAGTTGGTAAATGTGTTTTAGAAGTATGTCACACGGGGCCTTGCGCAATTAATGGCGGTGAAGCTTTAGTGGAGTATTTATCAAAAAAATTAAATATTAAAGTTGGAGAAACAACAAGTGATGGAATGTTTACACTGAAAGCAGTGGAGTGTTTAGGATCTTGTGGTACTGCGCCAATGTTACAATGTGGTAAAGACTATTTCGAAAATTTAACTGACGAAAAAGTTGATGCGATGTTAGACAAAATGAAAGCAGAAAATAGACAACGTTCATACGTAGATACGATATAATTTTTATCCATGTCAAGAAGAATTTTATTAGAGCATATCGACGAACCTGGAATTCAGTCATACGAAGTTTACCGCAAAAAAGGTGGTTATGCTTCTGTTGAAAAAGCATTGAAAACAATGTCGCCTGATGAGGTTGTTGAGGAAGTAAAAAAATCTGGTTTAAGAGGTAGAGGTGGTGCAGGATTCCCAACAGGAATGAAGTGGAGCTTCTTAGCAAAACCAGAAGGTAAACCTCGTTACTTAGTTTGCAACGCAGACGAGTCGGAACCGGGTACTTTTAAAGATAGATACTTGATGGAGAAAATTCCTCATGCATTAATCGAAGGTATGATTACTTCGAGTTTTGCGTTAGGAGCAAAAACATCTTTCATCTATATCCGTGGAGAATATTTTTATGTACTAAGAATTTTAGAAAAAGCAATCGCAGAAGCTTACGCTAATGGTTGGTTAGGAAAAAATATTTTAGGTACAGGATACGATTTAGATTTATATGTTCAGCCTGGTGCTGGAGCTTATATCTGTGGTGAGGAAACTGCTTTATTAGAATCTCTAGAAGGTAAGCGTGGCAATCCACGTATCAAACCACCATTCCCTGCGATAGCAGGTTTATATGCTTGCCCAACAGTTGTAAATAACGTAGAAACTTTAGCATCTGTTTCTTCAATCATCAACATGGGTGGAGATGAGTATGCAAAGATTGGTGTCGGTAGAAGTACAGGTACAAAATTAATTTCTGCAAGTGGTCATATCAACAATCCTGGTGTTTACGAAATCGAATTAGGATTACCAGTTGAAGAGTTTTTATATTCAGATAAATATTGCGGCGGTATAAAAAATGGAAAGAAACTAAAAGCAGTTGTTGCCGGAGGATCATCAGTTCCAATTTTACCAGCAAATTTATTTATGAAAACTGCTAACGGCGAAAACAGATTGATGAGTTACGAATCATTATCTGACGGAGGTTTTGTTAGTGGTACAATGTTAGGTTCTGGAGGATTTATTGTTTACGATGAAGATTCGTGTATTGTTAGAAATACATGGAATTTCTCACGTTTTTATCACCATGAATCTTGCGGTCAATGTTCACCATGTAGAGAAGGAACAGGATGGATGGAGAAAATTTTACACAGACTAGAATATGGTCATGGTAAAATGAGCGACATTGATTTGTTAGTTGAAGTTTCGAAAAAAATTGAAGGAAACACAATTTGCCCATTAGGTGATGCAGCAGCATGGCCCGTAGCAAGTGCAATTCGTCATTTCCGCGATGAGTTCGAATGGCATGTAAACGAACCTAAGTTAAGTCAAACAAGAAACTTTGGGATATTAGCTTCTCATGAAGTTACTATTGGGTAGTGAGTATCGGGTAGCGAGTATCAGGTAAATTGAAATAAATAAGAAATAAACGAGAATTAGCTTCGAGAACACAATCTCAATTCTAATAACTCAATACTAAATACTAGAAAAAAAGATGGCTGATAAATTAAAAGTGACCATTGACGGTCAATCCATCGAAGTAGATCCAGGGACTACAGTATTAAACGCTGCACGTATGATTGGTGGCGATTTAGTTCCGCCTGCAATGTGTTACTATTCTAAACTAAAAGGTAGTGGTGGTAAATGCCGTACCTGTTTAGTAAAGGTTAGTAAAGGTTCAGAAAAGGATCCTCGTCCGATGCCTAAATTAGTTGCTTCTTGTCAGACGCAAGTAATGGATGGTATGGAAGTAGAAAGTAAAACTTCACCAGAAGTTCTTGAAGCACGAAAAGGTGTTGTGGAAATGTTATTGATTAACCATCCATTAGATTGCCCAGTATGTGATCAAGCAGGTGAGTGTGATTTACAAAACTTATCATTCGAACACGGATCTTCAAATACTCGTTATGAATTCGAAAGAAGAACTTTCGAACGTATTGATATTGGCGATAAGGTTCAATTGCATATGAACCGTTGTATCTTATGTTACAGATGCGTTTATACTGCAGATCAAATTACTGACAACAGAGTTCATGGTATTTTGAATCGTGGCGATAAAGCAGAAATTTCGACGTATATACAAAACGCTATAGATAATGATTTCTCTGGTAACGTAATAGACGTTTGCCCAGTAGGAGCATTAACAGATAAAACTTTCCGTTTCAAAAATCGTGTGTGGTTTACAAAACCAGTAGATGCACATCGCGATTGCGATAACCCTAAATGTACAGGTAAAGTTGTTCTTTGGTATAAAGGAGAAGAAGTGTTACGTGTTACAGGTAGAAAAGATAAATACGGAGAATTAGAAGACTTTATTTGCAATACTTGCCGATTTGATAAAAAACAAACTTCAGATTGGACAATAGAAGGTCCTCGTAAAATTGAAGACACTTCAGTGATTTCATCTAACCATTATGAAATGGCTCATCCATTACCAGTGGTAGAAAAAAATCCAGCATTGATGGAAGCGAATAAAAAAATGTTTACTAAGAATAGAAAATAAGAATTGAGATATAAGTAAAGAGATTATTGTCTTAATACTAACATCTCAATTCAAAGTAATAAGTATATGGATATATATTTTATCATTGAAAAGCTAGTGTTAATCTCTGCTATTTTAGGTGTGAGTTTAGTAATAGCGATGTACACAACACTTGCTGAACGTAAGTTCGCAGGATTTTTCCAAGATCGTGTAGGACCTAATAGAGCTGGACCTTGGGGATTGTTACAACCATTAGCGGATGGTGTAAAATTATTTACGAAAGAAGAAATTATTCCTACTCATGCTGGAACATTTTTGTTTATTCTTGGTCCATCATTAAGTATGTTCACTGCTTGTATAACTTCTGCAGTAATTCCTTGGGGTGCCGACTTAGCATTGTTTGGAAAAACGATAGCATTGCAAGTTGCAGACATTAATGTAGGTATATTATATGTATTTGGAGTAGTGTCTCTAGGTGTTTATGGAATTATGATTGGTGGATGGGCATCGAATAATAAATTTTCTTTATTAGGTGCAATTCGTGCAGCATCACAAAATATCTCTTATGAAATTGCAATGGGATTATCAATCATTGCTTTATTAATGGTTACAGGTACATTAAGTATGAGAGAAATTGCTCAACAACAATCGGGCATGCACTGGAATGTGTTTTATCAACCTTTAGGTTTTATCATCTTCTTAATTTGTTCATTCGCTGAAACGAATAGAACTCCATTCGACTTACCTGAGTGTGAAACAGAATTAGTAGGTGGTCATCATACAGAATACTCATCAATGAAATTAGGTTTCTATTTATTTGCTGAATACATCAACGTATTCGTTTCTTCGGCAGTATTAGCAACATTATATTTCGGAGGTTACAACTATCCAGGTATGCACTTAATTAGCAATCCTAATTTAGCTGCTGCAATTGGTGTTGCTGTAATGTTTACAAAAATATTATTGTTCATATTCTTCTTTATTTGGGTACGTTGGACAGTCCCACGTTTCCGTTATGACCAATTAATGAAATTAGGTTGGAACATTTTATTCCCACTTGCAATTTTAAACGTAGTGATTACTGGATTAGTAATTATTTTAAAAGGATAATTTATTTATTAAAAGAAAAACATGGATTCTTTATCGAACCGTAAAAAAGTAATAGAGCCTAAGCCAATGAATTTTTGGGAGAGAATGTATCTTCCTGCAATTCTTAGTGGACTAGCAATTACGATGAGTCACTTCTTCAAGAAGAAGCCAACAATATATTATCCAGAAGTTCAAAGAGAGTTTTCTGAAAATTTCCGTGGATTACATTCTTTAAAAAGAGATGAGAATGGTGCAGAACGTTGCACTGCTTGTGGTCTATGCGCTTTATCTTGTCCGGCAGAAGCAATTACAATGACAGCTGCTGAACGTAAAAAAGGAGAAGAGCATTTATATCGTGAAGAGAAATATGCAGCAGTATATGAAATCAATATGCTTCGTTGCATATTCTGTGGATTCTGTGAAGAAGCTTGTCCGAAAGAAGCGATTTATCTAGATGGAAATATTGCTAAAGCTGATTATAGTCGCGATATATTTATTTTCGGAAAAGATAAATTAGTAGAACCAATTGTTAAGTAATTGAAATAAAATTTACATGAATCAATCGATATTTTATTTACTAGGTTTTGTGACGGTTATGTTCGCATTGCTTGTTGTATTTGCGAAGAACCCAATTCATAGTGCATTGTACATGGTAATGACTTTCTTCAGCATTACATGTCATTATGTTTTATTGAATGCACAATTCCTTGCCATTGTAAACTTCATTGTTTACATGGGAGCAATCATGGTATTAATATTATTTGCTATGATGTTTTTAAATCTTGGAAAAGAAACCGAAAAGCAGAAACCAATACTGATGAAGTTTGCTGCAGTTATAGCATCAGGATTATTATTAGTAACCATTTTTGCTGCATTGAAAAAAACAGAAGGTGGAGATATAACAGGTATTGCTTCTAGCAATATTGGTTTAGTAAAAGAATTGGGTAGAACATTATTCAAAGACTTTTTACTTCCATTCGAAATCATTTCAATTTTATTATTGTCGGCAATGGTAGGTTCTGTATTACTAGCTAAAAGAGATAACAACTAATGGAAACAATTACACAAGGTATACAAACAGTTCCTTTGAATAATTATATTATTCTAAGCTCTGTGTTATTTGTCATCGGTGTATTAGGAGTAATGTTGCGTAGAAATGCCATTATTATTTTTATGTCGATTGAATTAATGTTGAACGCTGTGAATTTATTACTAGCTGCTTTTTCTGCATTCCGTGGAGATCCTGCTGGTCAAATTTTCGTGTTCTTTATTATGGCAGTTGCAGCAGCAGAAGTTGCTGTCGGTTTAGCAATCATCGTAATGATTTATAGAAATACTAGATCTATCGATATTAATTTTTTAAATAGATTAAAAGGATAATCAATGTTACAACTCATCGCATTAGTACCTTTATTGCCGTTAATTGGATTTCTAATTAATGGTATCGGAAATAAAAGTATTCCTAAAAGTTTAGTAGGAATTATTGGTAGTGGCATGATGCTTCTGTCATTTATTATCAGCTTAGGAATATTTTTCGAATTGAAAAATTCTGAAGTCAGTGCTCATACATTCACATTCTTTGAATGGATAAAAGCAGGAAACTTCGATTTATCATTTTCATTTTTAGTAGATCCACTTTCATCTTTAATGTTGTTGATCGTAACAGGAGTAGGTTTCCTTATTCATGTTTATTCAATAGGTTACATGCACGATGACGAAGGATTCGCGAAGTTCTTCGCTTACCTTAACCTATTCGTGTTCTTCATGCTATTATTAGTATTAGGAGCGAACTACGCAATTATGTTCATAGGATGGGAAGGCGTTGGTTTATGTTCGTATTTATTAATCGGATTCTGGTATAAAAACCAATCTTATAATGATGCTGCTAAAAAAGCATTCATCATGAATAGAATTGGTGACTTAGGATTTTTAATCGCATTGTTTTTAATTTTTAAAACTTTCGGAAGCATCAGCTACAACGAAGTGTTTACCAATGCAGCGAAATTCAGTTCGGGTGATCCAATTTTAACAACGATTGCATTATTATTATTTATAGGTGCAATGGGTAAAAGTGCGCAGTTGCCATTATATACATGGTTACCTGATGCGATGGCTGGTCCAACTCCAGTATCTGCTTTGATCCACGCAGCAACAATGGTTACAGCTGGTATTTATATGATCGCTCGCTCAAGTATTATTTATGTACTTGCTCCTGTAGCGATGGATATTGTAGCAATTGTCGGAATGCTAACAGCAGTATGGGCTGCATTAATTGCATTGACACAAACAGATATCAAAAAAGTATTAGCGTATTCAACCGTTAGTCAATTAGGATATATGTTTGTTGCATTAGGTGTAGGTTCATTCACAGGTGCAGTATTTCATTTAATGACACATGCATTTTTCAAAGCATTATTATTCTTAGGAGCAGGTAGTGTGATTCATGCAATGAGTGGAGAACAAGACATGCGTTCTATGGGTGGTTTGAAAAAGAAATTACCAATTACATTTATCACAATTCTTATCGGAACACTAGCGATTGCCGGAGTTCCTCCATTTGCCGGTTTCTTCTCGAAAGATGAAATTTTAGCAGCAACATATTCGCATTCAATCCCAATGTTCATCGTAATGTCGATAACATCAGTGTTAACGGCATTCTATATGTTCAGATTATTGTTCTTAACTTTTTATGGTTCGTTCCGTGGAACAAAAGAACAAGAACATCATTTACACGAGAGTCCGAAAAACATGACTATTCCATTAATGGTGTTAGCAGTATTCTCAACAATAAGTGGATTCTTCGGAATGCCAGAAGTTTTTTCAGAGACTCATTCTCTAAAAGAATTTTTAGCACCAGCATTTATATTTACTGATAGCAAGTTCTCAATAGAACACGCTTCACATACTTTAGAATATAGCATCATAGGAGTATCAATCGTAGTTGTAGCGTTGGTTTATTTATTCGCACAAAAACGTTACGCTAAGGATGTTTATTTATTAGCTGAAGATGAATCGAAAATGACATTCTTACAAAGAATTTCATATCGTAAGTTTTATATCGATGAATTTTACGAAGCAGTATTTACAAAACCATTAAACAAATTATCGTCGTTCTTATACAAAGTAATCGACAAATCTGGAATTGATGGAATTGTAAACGGCTTAGGAAATATTACAATGAATGGTTCTAAAAATTTAAGAACAATTCAAACAGGAAATACTGGCTTCTACATCTTCGCGATGGTAGTTGGTATTGTTATTATAATGATGTTGAACTTTATTTTGAGCTAATCGATAATGATTACACTAATACTATTAACCCTACCAATTGTTGCTGCATTCGCAACATGGTTCAGTCCGAAAGAAAGTGCAAAGAAAACAGCATTGTTTTTTACACTTGCTGAATTAGGGGTAGCAATTTATGCGTACACGCAATTTGTAAGTAATGCAAGTACACAATTTTTATTCGACCAAAGCTGGGTGCCAGCATTAGGTATTCGTTTTAAAATTGGTATCGATGGTATAAGTATGTTGATGGTTTTATTAACTACTTTCCTTTATCCATTAATTGTATTATCAGCATTTAACAAAAAGCTAAGTAACGAAAATGCATTTTATGCATTGATGCTTTTCATGCAAGCTGGATTAATCGGTGTATTCGTTTCTTTAGATGCTTTCTTATTCTATGTTGCATGGGAAGCAGCTTTAATCCCAGTATATTTTGTTTCGGCAATTTGGGGTGGAGAAAACAGAATCAAAGTTACGTTGAAGTTTTTTGTGTATACAATTTTCGGTAGTTTATTCATGTTAGCAGGTATCATTTATTTATACCTACAAACTCAAGGATATAAAACATTCGATATTGGTGCATTTTATAGTTTAACATTAAGCGCACAACAACAATCTTATTTATTCTGGACATTCTTCTTAGCATTCGCTATTAAGATGCCAATTTTCCCATTCCATACTTGGCAACCAGATACCTATACTGAAGCACCTACTCAAGGTACGATGTTACTTTCTGGTATTATGTTGAAAATGGGTATTTATGGAGTTATTCGTTGGATGATTCCAATTGTTCCAGTGGGAATGCAAACTTGGGGAACTTTAGCAATCACTTTATCTATCATCGGAATTATTTACGGATCTATCATCGCGATTCGTCAAACAGATATGAAGAGATTAATTGCTTACTCTTCAATCGCACACGTTGGATTAATTGCAGCAGGTGTATTTGTTTGGAATATGCAATCGATGCAAGGAGCAATGATACAAATGCTAAACCATGGTGTTAGTGTTGTTGCATTGTTTTTCATTATTCAAATTATTGAAGAAAGAACAGGCACAAGAGATATTCCTAGTTTAGGTGGTATTGTTTTAAAAGCACCAGTTTTAGCAATCTGTTTTTTAGTTATTATGATGGGTGCTGTAGCATTGCCATTAACAAATGGTTTTGTTGGTGAGTTTTTATTATTGATGGGCATTTATCAATATGGAACTTGGGCAGCAGTTCTTTCAGGATTAACTATTATTCTTGGAGCAGTTTACATGTTACGTATGTATCAAAATGTAATGCTTGGCGAAAGCAATAGTTTGACTTCAAGTTTTTCAGATATTAAAGGAACCGAAAAAGTTGTTTTATTTACTTCGGTATTAGTTATTGTAATTGTTGGTGTATACCCTAATTTCTTGTTGAAAATTTCTGAAGCATCAGTTTCAGAGTTAATCAACTTTGTAAATACAAAAGTAGCACTTAGATAAATTTATTATTTTTAATTATTCAGCATGACTGGAATTATTATTATATCATTACTCGCAATTGTTGTATTGTTTTTAGGATTATACAAACAAACTAAAGCGATTGTTCCTATTTCTGTTGCAGGTTTAGTAGCTGCTCTTGTAACGTACGCTATGGCGTGGAACACCAACATGTATTACTTTAATAACATGATGTTTATTGATAACTACGCAATTAGTTTTTCAATATTAACGATTGTTACAACGATATTGATCTTATTATTATCTCCAGGATATTTCGAAAAAATAAGCAACAACATTGCGGAGTATGTAGCTATCATATTATTCTCATTAGTGGGTGTATTATGTATGGTTTCATACAACAACTTATCGATGTTATTTATCGGCATAGAAATCATGTCGATTAGCATGTACATTCTTGCTGGTATTCGTAAAAAAGATTTAGCATCGAACGAGGCAGCATTAAAATATTTCTTGATGGGATCATTTGCTACTGGATTTTTATTATTCGGTATCGCATTGATTTATGGTTTCACAGGAACATTCAATATTGAATCTATTAGCACAATCGTAATGGAAAGTGGAGGTCAAACTGCGGCTTTATTTAACTCAGGTGTAATCTTCATCATTATTGGTATGAGCTTTAAAGTATCTGCTGCACCATTTCATTTTTGGGCACCAGATGTATATGATGGCGCTCCATCATTAGTTACATCATATATGTCGTCTGTTGTTAAAACAGCAAGCTTTGCGGCATTTATGAGATTATTCTTAGTAGCATTCGCAGGTGTGATTCATATTTTCACTCCTACATTATGGGCATTAGCAGCTGTAACAATTATTGTCGGTAATGTCATCGCGTTATACCAAGATACATTCAAGAGAATGCTTGCATATTCTAGTATTTCTCATGCAGGATACATGTTGATTGCTATTTTAGCAATGGGCCCAGATTCTGCAAATGCAATTTTCTATTACGCAGTAGCTTATTCAATTGCTTCTGTAAGTTCGTTTGCAATTTTAATCAAAGTGAAAGCTTTGAGAAATTCTGAAAGCTTCGATGCGTTTAATGGTTTAGCTAAAAATAATCCAAAAACAGCTTTAGCTCTTACCATTGCGATGTGTTCTTTAGCAGGTATTCCATTAACAGCAGGATTTTTTGGTAAATTCTTCATATTCACAACAGCGATCAATCAAGGTTACTTCTGGTTAATTGGAATTGCTATTTTAAATGCTGTGGTTGCCTTCTGGTACTATTTCAGAGTTATTATAGCGATGTATATGAAAAGCCCAAGTACAGATGATAAAATCGAATATGGTTATTCTTACAAACTAGTACTTTGGATTGCTGCTTTAGCTACATTAATTTTTGGTTTGTTACCAGGAATATTGTCAGGTTTATTATAATTTCATTATTTTGCTTGACATATGGAACAAACACTCGAGTTCGTCAAGACTTTGCTTAACCCGCAAAGCATAATTCATTATGGTGGATTAGCACTGTTATTGTTTATCATATTTGCTGAAACAGGATTGTTTTTCGGATTCTTTTTACCCGGAGATTCACTTTTGTTTGTTGCAGGATTAATGTGCGGAACTCCAATTTTCGATGTAAACATTTACATGCTTCTTACAACTGTAATAATTGCAGGTATCTTAGGAAACTTTGTAGGATATTATTTCGGCAAGAAAACTGGTCCTGTATTATTTCGTAGAGATGATTCTTTTTTCTTCAAAAAGAAACATGTAAAAGCTGCGGAAGAATTTTACAATAGATATGGAGGTACAGCAATCGTGTTAGGCAGATTTATTCCTATCATCAGAACATTTGTTCCGATTATGGCTGGAGTTGTAAATTTAGATTTCAAAAAATTTGTTGTTTATAATATATTAGGATGTATTGCTTGGGTAGTATCTATGGTGCTTTCAGGATATTTCTTAGGTAGATTATTCCCATCATTACAACATAATTTAGAGTATATAGTAATTACTATTATTCTAGTAAGTATGATTCCAGTTGTGCTTACATACATTAAAGAACACCGCAGAAGTAAAGCGGAAGACAATAAATAGTAAAGATGTTGTTCGATATTCTTATAACGCTATTTTTAGTTCTGCTAAATGGTTTCTTTGTAGCAGCAGAGTTTGCTATTGTAAAAGTTAGAGCTTCTCAAGTAGAATTAAAAGCAAAGACTGGAAATCAAACTGCTAAAATCGCAAAGAATATTCTTAATAATTTAGATGCTTATTTATCGGCAACTCAATTAGGAATTACTTTAGCATCTTTAGGTTTAGGTTGGATAGGCGAATCTGTTGTTACTAAAATTATTTTAAGTATCATTTCTGTATTTGGATTAAGCATAACACCTGAACTAGCACATCAAATAGCATTACCAGTTGCATTCGTATTAATTACCATTCTACACATTGTTTTTGGAGAACTTGCACCGAAGTCCTTAGCTATTCAACGTCCTGTAACAACTACGTTTGCAGTAGCAATCGCACTAAATGTTTTTTACGTTGTATTTCGTCCGTTTATTTGGGTATTAAATGGCTTAGCAAATTTCTTGCTAAAGCAAATAGGTATTTCACCAATACATGGGCACGAAGTTCATACTTCAGAAGAATTACAATTATTATTAGATCAAGGTAAAGAATCTGGAGCATTAGATTCTTCGGAACACGAGCTTATTAAAAATGTATTCGATTTCAACGATCGTACGGTTAAGAAAATAATGATTCCTCGAACAGCAATCATTGCTGTTGATATCAATATTGCTTACGAAGATTTTGTGAAATTAGTTATTAGTGAAGGTTATACTCGTTTCCCTATTTATAAAAATACTATTGATGATATTGTTGGTTATGTTCATGCGAAGGATTTATTGATGAAAGAATTGAACGACCAAACTATAAAACTTGCAGATTTAATTCGCCCAATATATTATATCCCAGAATCTAAACGTATTGCAGATTTGCTTTCAGAAATGAAAAACAAAAAGAGCCCGAACATGGCAATTGTGTTGGATGAGTTCGGTGGAACAGCAGGCTTAGTAACGATGGAAGATATTATTGAAGAGCTTGTAGGTGAAATTCAGGATGAGCATGATGAAGAGAAACCGAAAGTGGTAAAAGTTGGCGATTTAGAATATTTGATAGACGCACATTCTACCATTAGCGATGTAAATGAGCATTTGCCTCATCCATTACCAGAAGACGATGATTATGATTCAGTGGCGGGCCTTATGAACGTAATATTTGATAAAATTCCAGAGCTAGGCGAAGAGATTGTTTTTGGTGGATATAAGTTTATCGTAACCGACAAAAAGAAGAACAACGTTGATGCAGTAAAAATGATCCGTATTTTGCCTGAAGATATTGATAATGCTCAATAGCATTTATATCTTTATACGATGCATCTTTTCTATACCCCAGATATCAATACTAGCACTTATACACTTTCTGAAGAAGAAAGTAAACATTGCATTAAGGTATTGCGCTTAAACGAAGGCGACCATATCTATTTAGTAGATGGCAGAGGAGGTTTTTACGAAACGCATATTATAGATGCGCACCCAAAAAGATGTATGGTTCAAGTGCTCGATGTAAAATTAAATTACGGAGCTAGAAATTATAGATTACATATCGCTATTTCTCCTTTAAAAAGTTTAGACAGATTCGAGTGGTTTTTAGAAAAAGCAACTGAGATAGGTATCGATGAAATCACACCAATCATTACTCAACGTTCAGAAAAAAGAGATTTAAAATTAGAGCGCTCAAATAAAATTATTGAAAGCGCAATGAAGCAAAGCAAAAAAGCGTTTCATCCTAAATTGAACGAAGCAATAGCTTGGAATAAATTTATTTCGCAAGATCATTCGGAACAAGTAAAATTAATAGCTCATTGTTTAGATGACGAGAAGAAAAATTTTGATGATTTCAAATCATCAACAGTAAAAAACTTTTTAATATTAATCGGACCAGAAGGTGACTTCACCGAAGATGAAATTAAAACAGCAACTTCGAAAGGCTTTATTCCATTAAGCTTGGGAGAAGCAAGGTTAAGAACAGAAACAGCAGCTATTAAAGCTACAGCGGTTGTGTCATTTATAAACGAATAAGATAAAAATGAAAAAACGAATAACTATTTTCTATTTCTTATTTTCTATTTTAATGTTAACATCATCGTTTAGTAGTCCATCATATCGTATGGCTCGTTTAAAATACGGTGGTGGAGGCGATTGGTATTCGAGTAGAACAGCCCTATCCAATCTTATTAAATTTTGCAATTCAGAAATCAATACAAATTTTTATCCTGAAGAATCAATTGTTGAATCAGGCTCATCAGAAATATTCAATTACCCATATGTGTTTGCAACTGGGCATGGGAATATTATTTTTTCAGAAGACGAAGCTCAAAATTTACGAAAGTATTTAACTTCTGGAGGCTTCTTACATTTATGCGACAACTATGGCATGAATGCTTATGTAAGAATTGCGATGAAGAAAGTATTTCCAGAGTTAGATTTTGTTGAGCTACCTTTTAATCACCCTATTTTTCAAAAGCCATATTCGTTTCCTAATGGATTGCCTAAAATCCACGAGCATGATGGAAAGAGACCTCAGGCTTTCGGTATTATTTACAAAGGCAAACTAGTATGTCTATTCGACTATGAATGCGATTTAGGAAATGGCTGGGAAGATGTGGGTACTTATGCCAGCGATAAGCCAGAAACACATGAAAAGGCCTTAAAAATGGGAGCTAATATCATCAGTTATATACTTACAAATTAATTGTATTTTTGCACTATGTATCACGTAAAAGTAAACCAAAACAAAATATATGATATCGAACTAGATGCTAAAGGCATCAGTTTAAATAAAGAATTAAAAGATATCTCTTTCGAATCTTTAGGAAATAATCATTTTCATATTTTATCGAACAACAAATCTTTCAATGTTGAATTAGTTAGTGTTAATCATGAAAACAAAACAGCAGTTTTGAAAGTAAACAATAGAGTTTACGAATGTGAAATTAAAGATCAGTTCGACGATTTATTAAAGAGTTTAGGTTTAGATAATTTAAACACGAAAAAAATAAATGATATTAAAGCTCCAATGCCAGGATTAGTATTAAAAGTACTAGTAAGCGAAGGGCAAGAGTTTAAAAAAGGCGACAATTTGTTAGTGTTGGAAGCAATGAAAATGGAAAACATTTTAAAAGCCCCAGCAGATGGAACTGTGAAGTCTATCAAAATTAAACCTGGAGATAAGGTTGAAAAAAATGAAGTATTGCTTTTACTAGCCTAAAACACTATTGATAAAACAGCCTAATACATGCGGGAATAGTAATGATGTAATTACTAATCCTGCAATGGCTCCCCAGAAATGCGATTCATGATTAATATGATCGCCCTGATTTTTTGAAGCATACATACAATAGCCTAAATACAATAGTGCAAACAAGTATGCTGGTATTCCTATCGGAATGAAAAATATATAAATCTTACTTAAGGGGTCAAATAATATATAGCTGAATAATACCGCTGATATTGCACCAGATGCACCTAAACTAAAATACCCAGGATTGTTTTTGTTTTTTAGAATACTGCTGATGTCACTTAATATTAATCCTAAAATATAGATCAAGGCAAACTGCCAATGCCCTACTATTTTCTCGAGAGTAAATGCGAAGAAATAATAACTAAGCATATTAAACAACAAATGGTTCATGTCGGCATGAATAAAACCACTTGTTAAAATAGTGAAATATTTTCTTCCGCGCTGAATGCTATATGGATGAAGCATTAATTCTCTATTCGCTCGCTGATCGCCATAAATACCGTACAGTGATACTGCGATTGTAAACACAAACAATAAGGACGAGACAGGTGTGTAATGAATAATATCTTCTATCATTTTTCTAATCTATAAATAGGATAACGCAAGTATGAATTTTCAAAGTAAGGAGAGTTTCTATAAACAAAATCTAATTGTGCAGCTCCGTTTTTTGCGAAGTTCGCATCTTCAGCTTTTCTCTTTTCTAATTTCAATTTTAATTCAGGATTATTTTTTAATAATTCTCCAGCAGTATCTTCAAATACATAATCAGAAAAATATTCTTTTTGTCCTAAAGTAGCATCGAAGAAATTCCAATTAAAATAAGAATCTATTGCTTCTGGTTCTAAAGTCTCAACAAGGAAACGAACATTTTGTTGATCTGTATAGGCGATATAATCTCCTGCGAATAATTTTATTTTTTGAACTTCTGAATGAAGCTTCACATTGCTATGTAAATAATGGCCTTCGTAAGGTTTACTCACTGTTTTATAATCGTCGATATAATATACTTTTAAGGTTAATATTGTATCGTTCTTAATTTTTGTGAGTTGAATATTGTTCAATTGTAAACGTTGAATGACTTCTTTCCATGCAAATGGAATTACATAGGCTAGTGGCTTTTCAACGCTAGTAGTTGACTTATAATCTTCATAGTGTTTAACTTTCTTAGTGAAGGGTTTATTTCGATCGTAATACAAACGAGGCAAACCACTCACTTCCGATTTTTTGTATCCAGCTTCATAACCTTTAAAGTCGATATAGTTTACTTTGCTAGAATCTAATTTCCAATTCAAAAGAAATGTTGTTTGAGCAACAACTTCTAGTTGAGCTTTAACTTTATTGGCTTTAATTTTTTCAGCATCACGCTTAGCGATTTCTATACAAGAAATTAGAAACGCATAAGAACCTTCAACACGCTGTTTGTAATTCTTCAGCATATGAGTTTCTAAGGTAAATCCTATAACATTAAACAAAGTGCTGTAACCTGTTGCAAAACGAGGACTCTCGTAAAATGCGGCCCAGCCTGAATCGGGCACATCCGACCAAGCATTTACATAGGGTGCAGGATCAAATTTATATTTCTTCAAACTTGAATTTAACTGAGGAATAAATTCATTGTACTGATAATTTGAAATTCTTTCTTGCAATTTATTTTTCTGTGTAGCGATGTAAGTTACTGTATGTTGATAATCGGCACCATTGCTTGTGTGTGTATCAATAAATAAATGAGGATTTACTTTTTGAAAAATAGAAACGAAAGCAAATGCATTTCTAGAATCCATTTTTATGAAATCTCTGTTCAAATCTAGATTACGTGCATTCCCTCTAAAACCATATTCTTCTGGGCCGTTTTGATTAGCGCGAGTAGTTGAGTTTCTTCTTAAACTTCCATCAACATTATATACAGGAATAATGTAAATATTTGCAATGTCTAATAAATTCTGTAAAGCTTTCTTTTCGTTGTAATTCTGATTAAAATATTTTTGTTGAACAAAGATTGGATTTTTATTTTCTACAGAAACGATATTGTAAGCTAAAATCATAGCAGCATCGATACCTTCAGGCTCACCCGGATGAATGCCATTATTTATTAATATATCTAATTTTCCTTCCGAATTTCCCTTGCTAATTTTTACTAATGCGATAGACTGATCTACATCTGTAGAATTCGAAATCATTTCTATAGATACAAGAGGGCTTGCATTAGCCAGAGATTTGTAATACTTGATTACCTCAGCATATTCTGGTGTATGATTTAAATTAGAATTAAAAAAAGGAGGAGTTTGAGCAAGTGAAAATTTCGACAATAAGATGCTCAGTATAAATACGGATAAACGTTTCATACTTCAATATACGAACTTATTATTTAGAAAATAGTGCTTGAGATTTTTTAGGAAGTTTTTTCACCACTTCATCATAGCTATGGTCTATCAGTTTTGCAACTAACTGACGAGGAAGAGAGCCATCAGTATAAACTGTATTCCACATGGTTTTATTCATATGCCAACCCGGAATAATTTCTGAATATTGTTCTCTTAATTCTACAGCATATTCCGGATCGCACTTAACATTGAAATGATTTGATTCGTTTAAAGAAATCAACAAAAACATTTTGCCCATCACTTTAAATACGAGAGTATCCTGATCAAAAGGAAATGTTTCTTCAACAAATTCTTTTGAAATACAATACTCTCTTATTTCTTCAATGTTCATTATTGTTTAATAATTTTAGTGAAATGATTTGAGATTTTCATGGTATAAAAACCAGCAGGTAAATTACTCACATCAATTTTATTATAATTCACCATTTGCTCTAAAACCATTTGCCCAGCTATGTTGTAGAACTTCGCTGATTGATGATTATAATCAGCATCGATGTTTAAAAACTCTTCATTCACAGGATTTGGATATACGAAAATGGAATTATTTTTGGTAGAATTGATACCAGTAGAAATATGATTAATTTTAAAATTCAATCTAGAGTATAAAAAGATAAGAGAATGATCCGTATAGAATTCTAATCCAGAAGTAAAAGTTCCGCTTGTATCTTTAGTATGAATAACGATAGGCAAAGAAGTACTTTCACCTGCAGCAACACGTACACTATCGAATTTAAAATCGACTAAATTATTTGTGCTAATTCCATTATAAATTAACATCGATTGATTTCCAGTATTCACAATAGGGAAATGCAAAATTACCGAATCGCTAGTATCGCTAAGTGTATAAGCTTGAATAGAATCTAAAAAGTAAATTGATTTTACAGGAATAGAACTAGAAGTACCAACTAGTTTAGTGATACGCTCTGCAAACTGAGGGTAATCAACAAAGGGATTTCTGTTTTTTTGAACTAATTGAATATCGGCATTTCGTTTTCTTTCCACATCAGTAGGAGGGAAATCAATATTCCATTTTCTGAGAATAGAATCCTGAGGTGCATAAAAATTAGTATAATCTTGATAACGCAAAACGAAATACATCATAGCACGAGCAGTTCTACCTTTCTGAACATTTCGAGGCTCATATTTGGTATTTGCGCCAAGATGTGAAGGAGTGTTTACAGCATCATTTACGTAGGGAGTAGTTGCTACTCCGAAAGCATAATTGTTTCTGCTATTATTCGCTGCATCGTTGGTTGGGAACAAATGATGCAAGTCTGATTTCATAGGCTCTGCACTACCAAAGTATCCTTGAGGAAAAGTATGTTCTGTATTGAAGTTGTCGTTTGTTTGAGATTCTGTTCTTGAATTATAAGCCAGAGATTTTTTTCCTGTGTAAATACATTCTAATGTATTTACAGAAGCCCCTTGTCCATTAGTTTTCTGATTATCGATAGTCATGAACATATTATTTCTTGCTAGGTCATATCCTAATGACACGTACCCTCTAGAAATAGCATATTTAAGTGCAGCTTTCAACTTTTCTTCTGACAAGTTTTTTGTAGTATCATAATATGAATTATAATAGACTCCTTGTCCCTGAAGATCTATACTGAACGAGTAGCAATTAGGATCCGTAACAATTAGCATTTCAGAATTATGATAAATATTATGACGGGGTTTAAAATACACAAAGAACGAAAGTGAATCCTCAGGAGCAATGCTAGAATCTGAAAGAGCTTTAATATAAAATGCCGGTGCAGAATAAGTATTGAAAAATTTTATTTCGTGAATGCGAATTGGCTCGGTAGAATGATTATAAACTACACAAATTGTGCTATCGAAATATAGCTCATTTGTAATGCCAAAGTGAATTGAGTCGGTATTTGCAGTAAACTGAGCAAATAAGGAGTTAAAGCTTAAAGAAAACAGTAAAACAAAGGTAGAAGCAAGATTTTTATTCATAATTGCAAAGTTAAACAAATAGAAATTAATTGGCTTAAAATGAATTATCAAACGAGTGTAACAATGTTGAGGAATCTTTTATTATTACCCATTAATAGCTAAATTGGCAAACTTTAAAAATATCCTCAAGAGCAAATAACTATTTAAAATAGAATGAAAAAGCAAACCTTAATTGCTTCATTGTTTCTAGTATCGTCGTTAACGGTAGTAGCAAATTTGAAGCCAAAATCAAAAGGCGAATTCAAGGCCATTGATCCAAAGAATATCGACACAAAAGTTCGTCCGCAAGATGATTTCTATCATTATGCGAATGGAATGTGGATTAAAAACAATCCGATTCCAGGAACGGAAGTACGTTGGGGTTCTTTCAGTGTATTACAAGATAATACATACAAAAAACTAAAAGGATTATTAGACGAAGCTGCGAATGCAAAAGCGGCAAAAGGAACTAACCAACAAAAAGTGGGTGATTTCTATGCAACAGCAATGGACTCTGCTAAAATTGAAAAGCAAGGTATCAGTGTAATTGCAAATGAGTTGGTGATGATTGATGGAATTAAAACAAAAGACGATGTGTTATCAGTTGCAGCTAAGATGCAAAGAATGGCATTGAATCCGATGTTTAACTTTTATGTATACATCGATCAAAAAAATTCTTCAGAATACATTCCATATGTAGATCAAGGAGGATTATCGTTACCAGATAGAGATTACTATGTAAATACAGATCCACGTTCTACAAAAATTCGCGCAGAATATGTTTTACACTTAGAAAAAATATTCACGTTAGCAGGAGAAGATGCTGCAAAAGCAAAAGCTAGTGCACAAACAGTATTAGCAATGGAAACTCGTTTAGCGAAAGCTTCGAAAACGAGAGTAGAGATGAGAGATCCACAAGCGAACTACAACAAAATGACGATTGCGGAAGTAAATAAAATTACACCGAACATCGATTGGAGTTTACATTTTTCAAGATTAAAATTAACAAGCAATGGAGTATTCATTGTTGGTCAACCTAAATTTTTAGAAGAGTTGAACAACATGATTGTTGGAGAAACAGTAGAAGCTTGGAAAACATATTTGCGTTGGCATTTAATTTCATCTGTTGCAGGCAACATGAACAATGCTTTTGTTGAAGAGAGTTTCAATTTCAATGGAAGAGTAATGAATGGTGCAAAGCAAATGAAACCAAGATGGAAAAGAGTTTTAGGAAACATCGACAATGCAATGGGTGAAGCATTAGGTGAAGTATATGTACAAAAATATTTCAATGATGATGCTAAGAAACGTTGTTTAGATATGGTGAACAATATGCAAAATGTTTACCGTGAGAGAATCCAAAAATTAGATTGGATGACAGACTCAACTAAGACAGCTGCTATTGCAAAACTAGATGTGTTCATTAAGAAAATTGGATACCCTGATAAATTCAGAGATTATTCAAAATTAGAAATCAACAGAGAATCGTTTGTTGGAAATGTTTTAAGAGCGAATGAATTTGCCTTTGATCAAATGATTGATAAAATGGGTAAACCAGTTGATAAAACTGAGTGGGGAATGACTCCATACACAATCAATGCATACTACAATCCAACAATCAATGAAATTGTATTCCCTGCAGGAATTTTACAATTCCCATTCTTTGATCCACAAGTTGACGATGCTGTGAACTACGGAGGTATTGGTGCAGTTATTGGTCACGAAATGACACATGGTTTTGATGATCAAGGTTGCCAATACGATAAAGATGGTAACTTGAAAAACTGGTGGAAACCAGCTGACGAAAAAGCATTCAAAGTAAAAACAACAGCTTTAGTTAATCAATATAATGCATACACAGTTTTAGATACTGTACATGTAAATGGTGAATTAACTTTAGGAGAAAACATCGCAGACTTAGGTGGTATTAACATTGCATACGATGCATTTAAACGTACAGAGCAAGGAAAAGCTAACGCTAAAATTGATGGCTTTACAGCTGATCAAAGATTCTTCTTTGGATGGGCACAAGTTTGGAGACAAAATATTACGAAAGAAAACTTAATGCAAAGAATCGTAACTGATCCACACTCACCAGGACAGTTCAGAGCAAACGGTCCATTAACAAACATGCCGGAGTTCTACAAAGCATTCGGAGTGAAAGAGGGAGATAAGATGTGGAGACCAGAAGCAGAACGCTTAAAAGTTTGGTAATTAAATAATGGTGGCACGACTTAAGTCGTGCCACCAATTACCCGCACTTATGCAGGATTTTATTTAAACCCGCATAAATGCAGTGAAGAGAAAATTAAGCAAGAAAAATTTTCAAAATATTCCCAATAAAAAAGCCTCGAGAATTTCTCGAGGCTTTTTTATTAAATAGACAATTAGTTCAATTGTCCTGTGTATAGTGTCTTGTATCTGATGTCTAAGATCTAAGATCTATCTTACATCATTCCACCCATTCCACCGCCCATAGGAGGCATACCAGCACCCGCTGCACCTGCTTCTTCTGGTTCATCCGCTAAGACACATTCTGTAGTTAATAACATAGCTGCAATTGAAGCTGCATTTTCTAAAGCTACACGAGATACTTTAGTAGGATCGATTACACCTGCTGCAATCATATTCTCATAAACATCTGTACGTGCATTGTATCCGAAATCTGCTTGACCTTCTTTTACTTTTTGAACTACGATCGAACCTTCGATACCTGCGTTTTGGCAAATTTGACGTAACGGTTCTTCTATTGCTCTTTTGATAATTTGAATACCAGTTGTTTCATCTTCGTTCGCTCCTTTAACACCTTCTAAAGATGCAATAGCACGAATGAATGCAACACCACCACCAGCTACAATTCCTTCTTCTACTGCTGCACGAGTTGCGTGTAATGCGTCATCAACACGGTCTTTCTTTTCTTTCATCTCTACTTCAGTAGCAGCACCAATATATAATACTGCAACACCACCTGCTAACTTCGCTAAACGTTCTTGTAATTTTTCTTTATCGTAATCAGATGTAGTTTGTTCCATCTGCGATTTGATTTGGCTTACACGAGCTGAAATTTCTTCAGACTTACCAGAACCATTAATGATTGTAGTATTATCTTTGTCGATAATCACACGCTCAGCTTGACCTAAGTATGATAATTCTGCGTTCTCTAATTTATAACCTCTTTCTTCAGAAATTACTGTACCACCAGTTAATATAGCGATGTCTTCTAACATTGCTTTTCTTCTATCACCAAAACCTGGAGCTTTAACAGCTGCAACTTTTAATGAACCACGGATTTTGTTTACTACTAATGTTGCTAATGCTTCACCATCTAAATCTTCCGAGATAATTAATAATGGACGACCAGTTTGAACTTGTTTTTCTAATACTGGTAATAATTCTTTCATGCTACTGATTTTCTTATCGTAAATCAAGATGAAAGGATTATCTAATTCAACTTCCATTTTATCAGCATTCGTTACGAAGTAAGGAGATAAATAACCTCTATCGAATTGCATACCTTCAACTGTTTTTACTTCAGTTTCTGTACCTTTTGCTTCTTCAACAGTGATTACACCATCTTTACCAACTTTCGCCATAGCATCAGCGATTAACGTTCCGATTACTTCGTCGTTGTTTGCTGAGATACTAGCTACTTGTTTAATTTTATTATTGTCGCTACCTACTGGAGTAGATTGACTTTTTAAGCTATCAACTACAAGGGTTACTGCTTTATCAATACCACGTTTTAAATCCATTGGGTTTGCTCCAGCAGCAACGTTTTTAATTCCAGCTGTTACAATTGCTTGTGCTAATACAGTTGCAGTTGTAGTTCCATCACCAGCAATATCAGCTGTTTTAGATGCTACTTCTTTTACCATTTGAGCTCCCATGTTTTCGATAGGATCTTTCAAGTCAACTTCTTTAGCTACAGATACACCATCTTTTGTTACTGAAGGTGCACCAAATTTTTTGTCGATAATTACGTTACGACCTTTTGGTCCTAAAGTTACTTTCACTGCATTCGCTAATGCATCTACACCACGCTTTAATGCTTCACGTGCTTCAACATTATACTTTACTTGCTTTGCCATATTCTTTTTAATTTTTTAAAAGATTTTTAGATTGATTAAAGAATCGCGTAAATGTCCGACTCACGCATAATTAAATACTCTGCACCTTCATAAGTAATCTCTGTGCCAGCGTATTTACCATATAGTACTTCGTCACCAACTTTTACTGTTATAGGCTCATCTTTTTTACCATCGCCAACAGCTACAACTGTTCCTCTTTGAGGTTTCTCTTTCGCAGTATCAGGAATGTATAATCCTGAAGCAGTTTTCTCTTCAGCAGGTGCTGGTTGAATTACCACACGGTCTGCAATTGGTCTAATATTCAATGCCATAGTTTAAATGGTTTTTAAGTTTGTTTAATGTTTATCTTTTGTACTGCCCCTCGCTCATAACTTATGCCAAAGCCTGAATTCTCCTCATTTTGGCAGTTTAGCGCAATTTTTAAGCATATTTTTCAGTAGGTATTCTAATTTAAAATGACATGCTGACAGATAAAAAAAATAGGGCTTCGCATTTATTGCAAAGCCCTATTTTTCTATTTATTGTTTGAATTACTTTGTAGTATCTGTTGCAGGTGCAGCGGCAGGACTAGTTGCTGGAGCAGCAGCCGGTGGCGTAGCTGTACTAGCATTGTCGATTTGCTCTTGAATTGCCGATTCTTGAACAGGCGATTCTTCTGCAGATGGTTTAAACATATTTACTGCTAAGCAGATTACTAATAAAGCAATTGCTAGCGTCCAAGTAGCTTTTTCTAAGAAATCAGTCGTTTTCTTAACTCCCATAATTTGGTTCGAAGAAGCAAAATTAGAGGCTAAACCTCCACCTTTTGGATTCTGTACCAATACTACCAACACTAATAAAACGCATATGATAAGCGCTAAAATGATTAAAAAACTAGTCATCGTATTTAATTTATTTCTTTCTTAATTTCTTCAATAAGGCCTGCAAAGTAAGGCTTTTTTTCGGGATATTTCAAACTTAATTTTTCGTAAGCAGCTATGGCCTTGCCAAAAAGCTTCTGTTTGACGAAAATTTGAGCTAATGTTTCACTTACTGGTACATCCGAATCGTCTGCACTCCTCTTTGCTTTATTCTCTACAGAATTTGGTAATTCGTCTTTATTAAGCTTGATAACTTTAGGGTGGTCTGAATTAATGAAATCCTCAATTAAACTGCTCTTTAAGCCATTGGTCTCTTCTGAACTCAATTTCTCGTCGGCCTTAATTAGATAACCTTCGTTAAATACATTCCCTAAGATCAATTCCCCAATAGCATCTTCTACTAATGGTTTTATCTCTTCTGATGTATCTAAACGTATAATTGGCTTTTTTGTAGTCGTTTTGCTTAATTGTGGTGCTGTTCTGTGTAACCAGGCTCCAAATCCCAATACTTCTGATGGCTTTTCTTCCTGTTCTATATAACTTTCTTGATTAGCCTCTACTGCTTCGATTTCTTCAGTTTGATTAGCCTGCTCTTCAATTGTAACTTCAAGAATTTCAGTTTCAGCTATAATTTCCTCTACAATTTCTTCCTCAAATTCAAGTACTTCTTGATTTTCGATCTCTTGAATTTCATCTTGTAACTCGACTGGAACTTTATAAATAGTGTAATATAATGATTGTCTGTTACTGGCATACAATGCCGCCTTCTTTAATGTAATATCCGATTCCGCTAAGCCTAAATTGTGCGTTGCTTTTGCTTTTAAAACCTGAAAAGTTTGACAAAATGGATACACTTCAATCATCTGCTCGATGGCTGAAAGCTCTGCTTTTCCAAGTGTTCCTGGATTTGCAAGGTATCGTATCAACTCTTCTTTTCTCATCTTACCAATTTACAAATGCTTTGTTAAAGATGTCGTCTATTAATTGTGTATTGATGGTTTTTATTAAATCGGCTTCTACATTCGCCAAGTTTGAAGTACCCGGAAAATCTGAATACCTCGTAAACGATTGCTCGAAATTTTTACTCTCGTCCTTATTATTTACGAATCTAATCTTTACAGTAATAGTCAATCTATTTTGTGATGCATATTCATTTCCTTGAATAGCAATAGGCTTTACACTATAATCAACAATGTTTCCCTCAAATTCTATATCAGCAGTTGTTCGAACTAATGATAAACCAGTTTGAGTTACAATTCTATCTTTTAGAGATTCTGTAAGTGCTTGACTAAGTGTAGGGTTTACTAACGCAGCGTTGTTTTCAATATATCCAACATTTACCGTTTTAGTATCTGGTGAAATGGACGCGCCACTGAATGAATAAATCTTGCATGCGCTCAGACTTACTCCAATAATTAATATTACAATATACTTCAGTGCTTTCATTTCACTATAAATTCAAATCGTACTCTTTAATTTTTCTATAAAGTGTTCTTTCAGAAATACCCAATTCTTGTGCTGCGTATTTTCTTTTCCCCTTATGTTTCTTTAAGGCTTTGCGAATATAATCTATTTCTTTCTCCTCTAAAGATAAAGTTTCTTCCACTTCCTCAACTACAGGATGATCAAAATTGAAATTTACATTCGGGTTGAAATTCTGATTTGGATAAGTTGGTGGCGTTACATTTAATGGAATTTGTAATGTATTGCCTGCCTCATCAACAGCATGAACATCTTGATAAAGTTTATTAATGATGCCTGTGTTGTTTGCTAAATAATCGTTAGTGTTCTCAGAGTTTTGCAATAAATCTACCACCACTTTTTTCAAATCAACAAGGTCTTTTTTCATATCGAATAAAACCTTGTATAATAAATCTCTTTCTGTGAAATCGTTTTCCGCATTACCTCCTAATCGCATCGGCAATTCTGAAACTGCTTGTTCGTATGGAATATATTTTAATAATGATGGTGCGTCGATTTCTTTTTTATCGTTCTCTAAAACAGCAATTTGCTCTGCCAAGTTTCTCAACTGACGAACGTTTCCTGGCCATTTATAATTTTCTAATAAACCACGAGCTTCTTCATTTAATTGTACAAGTGGACTTCTATACTTAACAGAAAAATCTGAAATAAATTTTCTGAAAATTAAATAGATGTCTTCTTTTCGTTCTCTTAAGGATGGAACTTTTAATGGAACAGTATTTAATCTATAATATAAATCTTCTCTGAATTTTCCTTTTTGTACAGCATCGTAAACATTAACATTTGTTGCTGCAACAACGCGAACATTTGTTTTCTGAACCTTAGAAGAACCTACACGTAAGTATTCTCCAGTTTCTAAAACTCTTAATAAACGGGCTTGTGTACCTAAAGGTAATTCAGCAACCTCATCTAAAAATATTGTTCCGCCATTTACCACTTCGAAATAACCTTTACGAGCTTCGTGTGCTCCTGTAAATGATCCTTTCTCGTGTCCGAATAATTCTGAATCTATTGTTCCCTCTGGAATTGCTCCACAGTTTACTGCTATAAATGGTCCGTGCTTTCTAGCACTTAATTGATGTATAATTTGTGAAAAAACTTCTTTACCACTACCACTTTCTCCTGTAATTAAAACTGAAATATCAGTAGGTGCTACTTGTCGAGCAATATCAATTGCTCTATTAAGCAAGGGTGAATTTCCGATAATGGAAAACCTGTTTTTAATTTCTTGTAAATCCATTTTCTAATTAATTATTTTTCCTAGTAGTGTTGCAGATGTGCACTTTTCAATATAAACATCTACATAGTCGCCTTTTTTAAATCGCGCATCCACTGGAAATACTACTACTAAATTTTGATCTGTTCTTCCTGCAAAATCTTGATCAGATTTTTTGGAGAATCCATCAATCAATACTCTATTTGTTTTTCCAACTTGTGCATTCATTCTTTCAAATGCATGCTCTCTTTGAAGTTGTACAATTTCTGCTAATCTTCTACTTTTTATTTCCTCTGGAATATCATCCGAAAGTTTTTTTGCTGCTGGTGTTCCTGGTCGTTCCGAATAGGTAAACATATATGCATACTCAAACTTCACGTATTCCATCAAACTAATAGTTTCCAAATGTTCTTCTTCAGTTTCTGAACAGAAACCTGCGATGATATCAGTAGATATTGCACATTCAGGCATTATTCTTCTAATCGCATCTATTCTATTAACATACCATTCACGAGTGTAGGTACGATTCATCAATTCTAAAATTCTAGAATTTCCTGATTGAACAGGCAGGTGGATATTTTTACATATATTTTCTCTGCTTGCCATTGTATGTAATACTTCGTCTGTTAAATCTTTAGGATGTGAAGTTGAAAATCTCACTCTTAAAAGTGGATTAATATCTGCAACCATTGCAAGCAATTGTGCAAAATTTACCGATTCTGTTTCCTCTTCGTTTTTCCATTTATATGAATCAACATTTTGTCCTAATAATACCACTTCACGAAATCCTTCATTGAACAAATCTGTTGCTTCTGCAACTATAGAATGTGCATCTCTGCTTCTTTCCCTACCTCTTGTAAAAGGTACTACACAGAATGAACACATATTATCGCATCCTCTCGTAATGGAAACAAAGGCACTAACTCCATTTGTATTTAAACGAATCGGACTGATGTCCGCATAGGTCTCTTCTCTAGATAATAAAACGTTAACCGCCTTAGTACCATCGTCGGCCGATTGGATAAGATTCGGCAGATCTCGGTAAGCATCTGGGCCTACTACAATATCTACCAGCTTTTCTTCTTCAATAAACTTCGATTTTAAACGCTCTGCCATACAGCCTAATACGCCCACTATCATCCCTGGCTTGTTCTTTTTAGCTGATTTAAAGTCGGTTAATCTTTTACGGACACGCTGTTCTGCATTTTCTCGGATAGAACAGGTATTGATGAAAATAACATCAGCTTCATTATAATCGGCAGTTGTAACGAAACCCATCTCTAACATGATAGACGCAACAACCTCTGAATCGGCAAAATTCATCTGACAGCCATAACTCTCTATAAATAACTTACGTGCATCGGAAGCATTTGTAGTGCTTTCCAACATAAGTGCCTCACCCTGACGGCTTTCGTCGTGATATTTTTGCGAAATCTGATCTAACATAATTTGTACTAGTCTGCAAAATTAGGAATTTTCTGAAAATTTGTCAGCATAATTATGATTACTTTAGGAATTATTAAATTGCAACATGTCGAACTGGAGAAATCTTAAGTTTTGGAAATCTATAGGCCTTATTCTAGGAGGTATATTCCTTTTCCTATCCATTTTGGTATATGCCCTTCTAAGTTATTGGGAACCCATTGCTAGTAAAGCAATCAAAGAATCCTTTTATCGCTCCACCAATAAACTGTATAGAATAGAGTTCGATGATATCACTTTTAATGTTTTGCTTGGAAATTTTGGATTAAGAAATATTCGTTTGATTCCAGATATCGAAGTTTATAAGCAATTAAAAGTTAAGAAAGAGCAACCTGCTTATTTATTCAATCTATCGATTGATAAAGCGAAAGTTCATAATATCAATATATACGATTTATATTATTTGAATGAATTAAATATTGACGAGATTTCTATTAATAATCCTCATGTATTAGTGATCAACGATTTGTCGTATAAAAAAACTAGCAAAGACACTTCAATATTTAGAAACCCATACGATTTGTTAAAGTCACAATTGAAATTTTTAAAAGTCAAACAAATTAATTTAAAAAATATCAATCTAGAATTTCTCGCGGATAGTTTAGGTAAAACCAAAAGCAAGAAAATATTTCTATCCTATTTTAAAGTGCGAAATTTATTTATCGATTCACTTTCTCAATACGATACAACTCGTCCTTTTTACTCTGATGATATAAAATTATCCATAAAAAATTTCACACATCCTTTTAAAGATAGCGTGAATAATATGCAGTTTGAAGAAGCCGTTGCAAGCACTGCAACTTCATCTATACAAGTTTATAATTTCAGAATTACTCCAAAACTAAATGAGCTAGAATATAAGGATTTACTAGGCTTTCGTAAGACTAGAATAGATTTTTATGTTAAAGAAGCAAATTTAACACATATCGATTTTAAAAAATTATTTTTCGAACAAAAATTATATGGAGGTAGAATCGATATCAATAATATGCAATCGAATTTCTTTTTGAATAAATTAATTCCGAAGAACCCGAATAAAAAAACAAGGTATCCTGCGGAGTTAGTTTATGATATAAAAATTCCATTTCATTTCGATGTTGTAAACATAAAAAACTCTGAAATAAAGTATGCTGAAATTGACAAGAAAACACAATTCAGATGGGATATTTCTTTTAATAAATTGAATGGAAAAATTGAAAACTTTAGTAACGACTCGAGTTATTTAAAAAAGAATGAGTTTACAAATATTGTGATGGATGCTAACTTTAATAACGAAGCAACATCGCATTTCGAATTTGTATTTGATTATGTACATGCTCTAAAACCATTTTATGTTAAAGGATTTTTTTCAAATTATAATCTGAAAAGTGCAAATCCAATTTTGGCAAAACTTGCGCATTTAGAAGTAAGTAATTGCAATTTAAGAATGCTTCGTTTTGTAATGAATGGAGATAAAAAAGATTTGAATTGTAATGTGAGTATGATGTATAATAACTTGAAGGTTAAAATTTTAGAATTTAATGAGGAAGAGAATAAACTTCAGAAACACGGATTACTTACACTATTAGCAAACTATATGGTTTTAGAGAGTCAGAATCCCAGGACTAATGGGAAAATGATTAAATCTAAATTTCATATTACGCGAACAGAGGAGCAGAGCTTCTTTAATTTTATCTGGAAAGGTTTATTGAGGGGAATGAAGGAAAGTGTAGGTATTGATGCTAAATTGGAAAAAGAGCTAAAATTTCAGGCTAATCGGTATGAAGAGTTTAAAGAATTTGCGAAGCAATACAAGCAGAAGAGATCAATTCGAAAGATTGAAAGGCAGAAAAAGAGAATTATCAGGAAACAAGAACGTGATAAAAGTAAAATATCGATGGGTGTAGATAGCTCAAAAACAAAATACAATTAAGCTTGTTCTAAAAGTCTAATGAAAATAGCTATGAAATTACTAATTCCGTTAATGACATTTTTGTCGGCATGTTTTGGAACACATGCTATTAAAAGCAAACCTTTAGATCCTTCAGTTATGACACAATCGACAAAGAGCTTGTATGATTTCAAGATGAAATCTATCAATGGGGAAGTTATCGACTTCAGTAAATACAAAGGCAAAAAAGTATTAATTGTAAACACAGCATCAGAATGTGGCTACACTCCACAGTATAAAGACTTAGAGGAGTTGAATAAAAAGTATGGCAATAAGGTTGTGATTTTAGGATTTCCAGCAAATAATTTTGGCGGACAAGAGCCTGGCACAAACAAAGAAATTGCTGGATTTTGTGAGAAAAATTACGGTGTTACTTTCCAACTATTTGAGAAAGTTGATGTAGTGGGTGAAAATGCTTGTGAACTATACAAATGGCTCTCTACAAAAGAGCTGAATGGTTGGAATTCTCAAGAACCCAAATGGAATTTCAATAAATATTTAATCGACGAAAATGGTCAATTGGTTAAATATTTTGCTTCATCAGTTAAGCCAATGAGCGAAGAAATTTTACAAGCTATTAAATAGCTTTTCTTTTCAATAATATAAATAACTCCGTACCAGCTCTAGGTTTAATAGAGTTGTAGCAGTTCTCAAAATATTTAAACAGGAAGTAAGGAGAGAAGTGTTTTTTATACTCTTCTTTACTTCCTCCAAACGGAGGACCTCCATCAAAATCAGTATTAAACAATAGGCCTACAAGTTTTCCATTCGGATTAAGAAGTTGCTGCATTTTTTCAGCGTACTTTTTACGTAAAGAAGGGTCGATTGCACAAAAGAAGGTCTGTTCTATAATAACGTCGTAAGAACCTTGATGTTCAAAGAAGTCTTCATGGTGAAGATGTTCAGGGTTGAATTTTGGGTATCTTTTTTTGAAATTTTGAATTGCAGAATCGGCGAAATCCAATACATGAACGTTCGAGAAGCCATGTTTTAAAGCCCATTCCGCTTCATGTCCATTTCCACATCCCGGGATTAAGATGCTTAGGTCTTTATTTCCAAGCTGTTCCAAGTAAGTTATTATCGGTGTAGAAGCCTTTCCTAAATCCCAACCAGTTTTATTTTCCTGATATTTTTGCTCCCAAAATTCTTTATTCAGTTCCATATAATTTCAAAGTTTAAATGTAAAGTATCTACTTTAATTTTTTATATATTTGCTCATTATAATTTATTTATGAATAAGGAAGAACAACTATTTGCTCAGTTATTGTACATATTCCACTCTTCTGGAATGCAAGGCTTAGGGAAAGTAATGAATCCAGTAACGAATAAAATTGATCGTAATTTAGAGCAAGCAAAACAATCGATAGATATGTTAGAAATGCTTCGCGATAAAACAAAAGGAAATCTAAGTCCAGAATCTGAACGCTTATTATCACAATTCTTATCAGATTTACGTTTAAATTACGTTGATGAAGTAAATAACAATAAGGCCTAATTAAAAAAATATATGGAACAAGAGTCGCAGCCTAAAAAAGACACGAAGAAAGTTTATATACTTTTAGCAGTAATTGTATTGTTAATTGCTACAAATATTTTCTTGTGGATGCAGAAAGACAAAACAGAAACTCGTTTTGAGCAAACGTCTGGCGAAAAAGAAAAATTACAAGTACAATTGAATCAATTGGAATTGGATTTAACGCAAGCAACAGCAAATGCTGATTCTTTAAATGAAAGCCTAGTAGCTAAAGACGAAGAATTAAAAGCTAAAGTTGCTCAACTGCAAAGTGCATTACGTCGTGGAAATATGACTGCTGCAGAACTTGAAAGAGCTCGCAACGAAATAGACCAATTGAGATATTACATTCGTAAATATCAAGATGAAATCATCACACTTAAAAAAGAAAATGAATTATTAGCTTCTGAAAATTCAGGTTTGAAAAAAACTGTAGAAACAGAGCAACGTAAATCTTCTGATTTAGAAAATCAAAATATAAATCTATCTAATAAGGTTGCAGTTGCTTCATTATTAAAAGCAACATCAATTAATGCGATGGGTGTTCGTTACCGTTCGAATGGTAAGGAAGTAGAATCGGAAAGAGTTAAAAACTTGGAGAAAATTAAAGTGACATTTAACATCGCTGATAACCAAGTTGCTTCTCAAGGTCCTCGTGATTTCTATTTAAGAGTTGTTAATCCAACAGGTAAAGCAGAAGTTATCACTGATCAAAACGAAAGTAAATTCAAAGCAGATGGAACAGAACTTCAATATTCTGTAAAGAGTACAATCAACTTTGAAAACAAATCTGGACAAACATACACGATGTACTGGACTAAAGCTTCTAGCATCGAACCAGGTACTTATACGATAACATTATACGCCGACGGCGCTTCGATAGGGTCTACGAACCTTATACTTAAGTAGCGAGTATCAGGTATCGAGTATCGAGTAAAAAATACTCAATACTTTACCCGATACCCGATACCTGATACCCGATACTAAAAGAAGGCTCTCACTTGCATACTACCTGCATGAATCACTCTAGCCTTTTCAGAACTTCTGCCATCATACAAAATACTTAATTGCAAACTTGGTCCGATATTCTTTTGCCAATTTGCCGACCATGTTAAGTTTTTCCCAGGTTGTAATGCTTCTAACATTTCATATGCAATAGCAGAGTTACTACTGCCATTAAAATCGTTGTAAATAAAATTGAATTGTGTTTGAATACTAGCTTTTCCTCCGGCATTGTATTTCAATTCTGCACTAAGCTTTTGTTGTTTAGAAATCTCATAATTTGAGATTGTATTTTCTTGGTGTAAATAAGAATAGAACACACTCCATCTCATTTCTGTTGTAATTTGATAAGCTAGTTCTGGCTTAATTCCATAATATTGAATGTTGAAATTTCTTTCAGACGAAGCTTCTGAATTTGCATTTTTTTCTCCACGTTTTAGTTCAGTTAAAAATGAGTATTTGCCCAAAATATTCCATCTGCTTCTAAACACATGTTCTTGCAAAGCTCTTGCATCAAAGCCGATGCTTAATAATGTTTTGTTTTTATTTCCTTGATAAGTATAATCCATTCCGAATATTGGATTACTTCTGTTGAAGAAAAATGTTTCGCGATACTGAGTGCTAATATTAATTAATGAACTATCGTCGATATTATATTCAAATGGATTGAAAATAGAATTGCTTGCATTACGCTGAATTTTTCTGTCAATTTTTAAATTAGACTGCATTGAAAACATATTTATGTATTTCAAAAAATTTGTTTTGTTCCCCCATTTCCTAGATGGATCTAGTAAAACATTTTCTGAAAAAACAGTAGATTTTGTTCTAATAAAATTTGTGCTTACCAAACTCACTCTGATATAATCAGCTTCGTAGGAATATTTTGCAATTTCGAATTCATTTAATTCCTGAACGCCATTATTGTTGTAGTCTCTAAATACATAGATACCTTGTCCTGCCGGAACCTTTAAATATGTATATGCGCGTTCTGGTTCCTGACCAGTACCAATTTCATAATAAGTATTACTTGTGACTAATCCTTTGAATGCTATTCTATCAAATCGAATTCTAGATACAATATTTTCTTCAGACTTTAAATTAGATGTATTACTTATCACATTTAATTTTCTATAGTTTATGCCAAATCCTAACAAAGCATTTGGATTTCTATTTAATTCTGTATTTAATGAAATATTCTCCGCACGCGTAGCAGTACGTAATTCATTTTTATATGGACTCTCATCCAAACGATTGCTGTACTCCAATAAATATTTATTAATATTCTTATCCGGACTTTTCACATACGCTTTATAGTTATAGAATGAAAAACTTGTTCTTCCTAAAGTGTCGTTACTAGAGTTTGTATACAGATTCTTTTCCGTTTCTTCCGCAATTCCTAAAATGATATTCGACCATGACTTACTTAAATCTATTTGATGCTTTAAGAAATTACTTTGTTGTTTATTATTGTTAAGTTCAGTAATTAACAAGGAAGCATTTGAAAACAATCTAAATTTTTTGTAATCTAAATCAGTACCAATGTTTTGTTGAACGCCTCTGTATATGGTGTCTTTCAGGAAAATAGCTGTTCTATAAAATAGTATGTTCTTTTTATCTTTTTCTAGTGAAGTTTGAAAGGTGTACCATTGCTCTGTAGTACGTGTTGTATTGTTGATATTGAAATCTCTATTAAATTCTACAGGTCTGTAAAATTCTACTTGCCTGAAATTCTTATCTAGAATTTCTGCTTGTAAATTTGATGTCCAAAATATTGCATTAGAAGAATCTCCTTTAATTTTATTTCGATATGTGATATACGATTTAGAAGCTAAACCCGTATTGTTTGCATCATCTAGGTTAGAATATAAATTCAAATCACTTTGACTTATTGCTACTTCTGATCCAATGTTAAATTTTTCTCCATTTCTATGCTCTGCAGCGAAGGTAAGCATGCTTGTTTTTTTAGGTGTTACTAATAACACTACAGGTTCATAGTTCCCTTGAGGAATACCATTCACAGGACTAACATATTTGAATACTCTACCGTTTGCTAAATTATTTTCTTGCACATAATTACCTTGATTAGTTCCAACTAAAGAAAAATTTAATCTGTAAAATGCATCTTCTGGATTTGTTGAATATACATATGTACTTTGTCCGGCACTATCTATTTTTTTATATCGAATTTCAGAATTACTATATCCTAAACTATCGGCTGCAGAATAAAATGCTTGATTAGTTGCATCGCCAATTGTAGATAGAAATAATTTTTGCTGATCATTTAAACTTTGAAGTAAGGGTTTGTTTTTAGAATCTTGCTCGTTATAATAATTGAATCGAAAACTATTTTTCTTATTTTCAAAACTCGAATTGATAGTAGTTAAACTTCGAGAATAATTTTTATCAGAATATTCAAACTCAACCGTAATTCTAGAATAAGCTGTGATTATTCTTCTCGGCATAAATGTTATTTCCGCAGTATTATAATCAATTGTATAGTCTTGGTTTTCCCCACGTTTTAATAACATACCATCAATAAATACACGTTCGGTACCCGCCAAAACTATAATGAAACTTTCGTTGGAAGAACCGGTAAGTCTATAAGGCCCTTGAATACCTTCCTTCCCTAAAAATTGTAGACGATTATATTTTCCTTTAGCGATAGCTACCGCAGCATCATTTTTAATCGTATAGTTTTTAGTGTTTTCAAAGGTGTTTTGCACATAACCACCTTTCGCTTTCTTAAAATAGTTTAGAAAATACGAATTGGGTTTGCGTAACTCAAAATCTCCAGCAGTTAGTGTGTAGTTTTTATGGAGCAATTGAATATACACACGATCGAAATCTTGTATTTGCTGAGTGTTGCCTTCTGGTTGAATTGGAATATTATCATCAGAAATTACGGCTACAACTTCAAGTTCTTCTGAAAGTCGACCAGATATTTGAAGATTTAAGGAAGAGTTTAAACTTAAATCTTGATTATTTCCTACGGTAATTGCTCGAGATATACTACCTGATCTATTCAATCCGTATAAACCAATTTCATTTGTAGGGTTATCGTTATATGTAATTGAAAATGGATTAGATATTGCAGATTCTCTATTCAACATTAAACGAGCATCTTTATGGAAATACCTTTTATAGAGCACAGAGGGTACAGAATCGACTGATTGCTGTGAATAAGCATTCATCGAAATTGTAGTCAAAAGCCCATAAAATATAACCTTCCTAAGCATTTACCTTGTTCAATGGTAAAGAAACGTAAAAAGTAGTCCCTTTATTGAGTTCAGATTGAAACCAAATTTTCCCACCAGCATTAATAATGATGTTCCTTACGATAGCGAGACCCATGCCCATTCCAGAATTTTTGGTTGTAAAGTTTGGCTGGAATATTTTCGATTGCATATCTTCTTCTATACCTGCGCCATTATCCTGAATCATCACTAAGAAATGCCCTTTATCATTCATCATATCGATATTAATCTGACCGTTTCGTTGAGAAGGGATAGATTGAATTGCATTTTTAATTAAGTTATTAAATGTGCGAATCATTTGGTCCTTATCAGCAAGTACAATCGACTGCAAACTTGGCAAGTATCCTAAATGTATTTCGATATCGTTTGTATTTTTATACAAATCCACCACATTACTTACAATCTCTTTTAAGTCGATTAACTCTTTGCTTGTTTGTGGCATTTGAGCAAAATTCGAGAACTCTGAAGCGATTAATGATAAAGATTCAATTTGTTGAATAAATGTTTTATTGAAGCGCTCAAATTTCTCATCGAAATTTGGATCCTGATCTGCCCAAGAACGTTGAAGATGTTGCAAGCCTAATTTCATTGGAGTTAAAGGATTTTTGATTTCATGTGCCACTTGCTTTGCCATTTCTCTCCAAGCATTCTCTCTTTCCGACTTAGCTAAACGCTCAGTACTTTCCTCCAACTCTAAAATCATTCGGTTATATTCTTCAATCAATTTCCCGATTTCATCTTTCCCTTTCCAAGTAATCGGATCCATCTTCTTACCAATTTTTGTTTCTCTTAATTGTTCCTGAATTAAGGTTAATGGGAATGTAATAGAGTTTGCAATAAAGAAGGCGATGAAACCAATAGCAACGAAAATGAATACATATACGTTGATGAATGTAGTTAAGAATTGTGATACTCTTGCTTCGTATTCCAATTTGTTAGCGAAGTAAGGTAAATGTAAATAACCAACGATTTTGTTATTACTATTTCGAATAGGCGCATAAGATGATAGGTATTGTAATGAACCAATCTTTTCAGTAGTAATAAATTCAGAACGTTCGAAACGACGCATAATCATATACGCTTCTGGGCTCATTTCTTTTGAGATTAAGCCTTCTTCAAATATTTTAGGTTGAGTTGAAATCAACAACTTACCATCTAGATTATAAATATTGATATCTGATAAATATAAGTCGGATAAACTCTTTAACTCAACCGACATTTTATCGTCATAAGTATTATTCCAATAATTTATTAGATAAGCTTTCTTTTCTAATGATATTAAAATTGATCTAACTTTCTGACTCAACCGCTCGTTTTGTTGTTGAGTATATTGATCTGTAATATAGATGAATGTTATATAACCAACTATTCCTAATGAGAATATAATGGTAAGTACTAAGGACAGTTGAATTCTTGTTTTAAATAATACTCTGAAATTATTTTTTAGATTTTTTCTGTTGATAGTTAATAAATTAAACCTTTTTCCAAGTGTTCTTCTAACATAGAATATCAAAAGGAAAAATGAGAACAAACCAAATAAATACGAAAACAGTGTTAATATTTTTGTTTTAGACTCAACAGGTTTACTAACAACAATTACCAAATCGCTATTAGGTTTGTAAATTAAATGGTCGTATTCGTTAGATTCGTTAAATGTGTAGCCTACTTTAGTTCCAGCAAATTCAATGTTTTGCAAGCTATAAGGGTAATTCCCCTGTTGAGATATTAATCGATTCGATTTATAAATTGAATATGAATAAGAATTAAAATCTTTATTCATTTTTAAACTACCTTCTAATAATAATTCTGGAAAAATATTTTCATCTCTAAAATATTTTGATTTTAATTCGATTACTAATTGTCCAACAAAACCTGTTTTGCTATACAATGGAATTTTTCCATAATAGGTTAACATTCCATATGTGTTCGATTGATAATAAAAATACTGATTGAATGTAGGAGTACTTTTATTATTGATGATATCTTCGAAATATGCTAAGGTTTTATTTTGACTTTCGATAGGAGCCTTACCTAAGCTATCAAATTCATAAACTGAAATATCATATTTAGAAAAATATCCACCAAAGTATAATTGCTGAATTCTAGCTGTTAATGGTTCAGAGGAGGCTCTAGCATTTTTAAAATAGCTTATAACACTTTCATCCTTTTGAATTTTCTTCGTTAATTCTTCTAACAGATATTCTGCAATTGGATCGTTTGCTGATTCTAGTTTCGATGCAAGTAATTGTCTGTTTTCTTTTTCTTTCTCAATATTGAAATGTAATAAACGAGTTGCTGTTGCCAATGAGAAAATACTCAGAATTAAAACAACCAATAATATATTTAAGTAATCACGTTTTCTACTTTTCGAACGCTCAAGTATGATTAGGAAAATTGTATTTGCATAAAACAAAATGTTTACACCAGTAATGATAGATTTAGAAATTACGATGAGCAGTAATGCAAAAATAAATACGTTAAGCTTTTCTCTTTTGCTTAAAAAGAATTGATGAAAAACACCAATCAACATATCGTTTATTAAATAAAACGAATACATCATTAAGCTTAAAGTGAAGAATCCTAAAATACTATATCCATCTAAACTTAAAATATTAGCTAGTTCAAATGATATGTTTGAATTCGAAACTAAACCTTCGAATAAAAAGTCGATAGCATCTAAAATAAAATAAGAACTAAAAATAAATAAGATGGTAAGAATATAACTTTTTCTGGAATCGTATACTCTAAAATTTAAATCTTTGATTCTGTCGAACAGAAAATATACTACCCAATGTATTAGTAATAGGTTGATGATTAAATCGCCTAATGAGGGAAGCAAAAAACTACTTGCATATTTTTCTGGGCTAAATACAGGCAACTGATAGATGGCACTCGGAACATTCCAATACATACTCGCAGAGCGAATAATTATTATGCTTATTAGAACGAATAGAAACGAAGCAATAGTTTCTCCTTTATTCCAAAGGTATGTAGCGAAACCATTTAAGGTTAAGTAGCTAAACACAAAAATTAGTATCCAGCCAATAATAATTAAAGTAGGAGGGTTAGCATTGTATTTATCAATATTAATACTGATGCTGAATAAATTTTTGTCGGATAAATCTTTTATAATATACCCTTTATTTTTAACGAAAGAATTTATCTCGATATAATCCCGAACACCTAAACGAGGATTGTATTTATTACTCAGGTACTCATTTTGATAATTATATTCTTTATAAACATTTAATAAGTTTAAAATTTTTGAATTGCCTAAAGTTTTTTGTTGGATGATATACCAACCATTATCTAACTTTCGAAAGTTATTTCCTTCTTTAATCTTTAAATGATCGACATCTGGAATTACAGAAGATCTCGACCAATATGTAATTTTTTCTTTTTGGTAAATGATTGTTATAAAAGGATTCTCTTTCGTAAGTCGTACGAATTTTTCCCAGTTTCTATTTTTATGAATGGATAGATAATCTTTAGCGATGGAATCTAAGCTCGGATTATTACTAAATTCCGACATCAATTTATCGTAAGATTGGATTTCTTCGCTAAGTGCTTGCCCTGCTCGAGCTTCAACAATATCAGGTTTAGTCCATAAGCCTATCAGCTGAACAAGCAGGATAAGGAATATAGTAATGAAGAAAAAATTTCGACTATTTCTTAGATATTTGGACACAGTTCTTTTAATAGAACACTAATTTAGCAAAACATTATCGTTTTTCCACTCTACGGCTTCCGTCGTAAAGTTCATATTCTAATAAACGACATTCAAGTTTACTATTGAAAAATTCAATTTTACGTTCTGCTTTTAGGCCAACTTTTTTTGCAAGGTTAGGGCTTGCTGTAAATATATATCCAAAATATCCCTTGGCTTCTTTTTTCAAATAATCACCCATCGCTTTATAGATAAGCTCTAACTCATCATAGTTTCCAAGACGTTCACCATATTCAGGATTGAACATAACGATGCCCTTACCATCTGGACAAGGTGTTTCGCGGAAATCTTCTAAGCGAAAAGTAATATGTTGATCAACGCCAGCAGTTTTAGCATTTGATTTTGCAGCATGAAGTGCAATAGGGTCTAAGTCGCTAGCGATAATTTCAAAATCAATCGTTTTTTTAACAGCTAAACGAGCCTCATGTCTAAGTTTTTCGTAATACTCATCAACATAACCTTTGATGTGCATAAAGCCATAATTACTACGAAGTAAACCTGGGATTCTATTTAAAGCAATCATTGCAGCTTCAATTGCAAGTGTTCCCGATCCACACATTGGGTTTACGAAATTCGAATTTTTATCCCATTTAGTTGCCAAGATAGTAGCAGCAGCAAGGCTTTCCTGCATAGGAGCTAAACCAGGTTGTTTTCTATATTGATGTTTAGAAAGTGTTTCCCCACTTGTATCTAAATATATAGCGATGTCCATTTCTTTCCAGAAAAGATGAACAACAGTTTTATTTCTATCAGGCCCAGAGTTCGGGCGCATATCAGTTTTATGACGGAAACGATCGACAATAGCATCTTTTAATTTTACATTGGCAAAAAGGTTATTATCAATAGTATCGTTTTGAACATTAGAAGTAATAGAAACATACCCATCAACGTCTAAAAGGTCCTCCCATGGAAGTTTAATAGCATGTTCATATAGTTCATCAGCATTCTTAGCCATACCATCAGACCATTGCCAAAGCACCTGATTTCCAGTGCGAATATTCATATTCAGCTTAATACAATCGTTTAAAGTGCCTTCAATGGCTACACCTGTCATCCAATGTTCGGTAACAGTAAATCCCAATTGATGAACCTCTTCACTTAAGTATGAAGACATGTATTTAGGGCAGGTAATAACAATTCTGCTCTCTTTTGTAAATGAAATACTCATTCTGCAAAGCTATGCAATCATTCGCAAAAAGCATTTAATTGTAAAAAATTAGTTTGATAAGGGGAAAATGGAAAGATTTATATTAAGTTTAAAATCGTTTAACCAAAAACTTGTATGAAAAAATTGATTATTTACTCATTAGCAATTTGTGTAAGCATCGCTGGAATTAGTCAGCCAAGCTATGCAAAGAGAAAAAAGAAGGATACTCCTCCTCCTGTGGCTGAAGCTCCAAAAAAGGATGCCAAGAAATCTATTAAAGATGTCACTAAGCCTACAAAAGCAAAAGATGGTTTATTCACATTATACCAAGATACTACCAATGGTTCTGTGTATATGAAAATTAGAAAAGACCAATTGAATAAAGAATTTGTCTATTTTAATTATTCTGAAAATGGTGCTGTTAGTGCAGGATTTTTTAAAGGATCTTTCCGCGACAATGAAGTATTTAGTATTAAAAAATATTATGATAAAATTGAATTCGTAAAAGAAAACACAAATTATTACTTTGATGCAAGCAATGCGATTTCAAAATCTGCTGATGCAAACATCAACAAACCAATTTTAGCTAGTTTAAAAATTGTTGCCGAAGAAGGTGATAATTATTTAATTAAAGCTGATGAATTATTTTTGGTAGAAAATCTATCTCAAATAAAACCTTCACCAAATCCGAACGCTCGTCCGGGTTCATCATTTAACCTAGGACAATTAAGCAAGGAGAAGACAAAATTTTCTAGCTTAAGAAATTATCCAAAAAATACAGACATCGTTGTTGAGTATGTTTACGATAACCCAAGCCCTTCAAACTTTGGTGGGCCGGACGTTACAGACGCTAGGTCAGTAACAGTAAAAATTCAACACAGTATTATAGAGGTTCCACAAAATAATTTCAAACCAAGATTTGATGATCCACGTGTAGGTTATTTCATGCAACAAATAGAAGACATGACTTCTCAATCTGCAACTCCATATCGTGATGTTATCAATCGTTGGAACTTAGAGAAAAAAGATCCTTCAGCTGCCTTATCAGAACCAGTTGAGCCTATTACTTGGTGGATTGAAAATACAACACCTGTAGAATTTAGAGAAACAATTAAAGCGGCTGTATTAACATGGAATATTGCGTTTGAAAAAGCAGGTTTCAAAAATGCAATTCGTTGCGAAGTACAATCAGATACAGCTTCTTGGGATGCAGGAGATATTCGTTATAATGTTTTACGTTGGACATCTTCTCCGTTCCCTCCATTCGGTGGTTATGGACCTAGTTTCGTAAATCCGCGTACTGGTCAGATTTTAGGAGCTGATATTATGCTTGAATACGTTTTCTTCACAAACAGATTAAAGCAAGAAAAATTATTTGATGCAGCAGGTCTAAACTTAATCGATGAGTTTCCAGAATTACATGCAAACAATCAAGTATGTGATATCGGAAGTTATTTCACTCAAGCTACACAATTTGGTAACGTAGCTTTATCAGCGTATACATCAAGCGATTTAGAAAAAAGCGATTACATTAAACAATCGTTATACTATTTAGTATTACACGAAGTAGGGCATACATTTGGGTTAAACCACAACATGAAAGCAAGTCAGTTGCACGACCCAGTTTCTATTAATAACAAAGAGTTAACTATGAGAGTTGGTTTAACTGGTTCGGTAATGGATTACCCTGCAGCAAACGTTTCTTTAGATAGAACTAAGCAAGGACAATACTTTACAATGAAACCAGGACCTTACGATTTATGGGCAATAGAGTTTGGTTATACTCCTTCATTAAATGATCCAAAAGCGGAAGCGGATCGCATGAAAAAATTACTAAGTAGATCGAATGAGCCACAATTAACATTTGGTAACGACGCGGATGATATGCGTGCTCCAGGTAAGGGTATCGATCCAAGAGTAATGATTAACGATTTAAGTTCTGATGCAATTACGTATTCAATCGACAGAATGAAATTAGCTAACAACTTATTAAAAGGATTGAAAGCTAAATACATTAAAGATGGTCAATCTTACCAAGAATTACGAAATGCATATTTAGTTACAACTGGAGAGTACGGTACAGCAGCAGGAGTAATATCTCGTTATATCGGAGGTGTTTATGTAGATAGAAGTTTCCCTGAACAAAAAAGTACTTCAAAACCAATGGCTCCGGTATCTGCAGCAGATCAAAAAAGAGCAATGAAAGCATTGAACGATTATGTTTTTGCTCCTAATGCTTATGATATGCCAGCAGATTTCTATGCTTACTTACAATATCAAAGACGAGGATTTAATGGAGGAAATGAAGATCCAAAAATCCATGATAGAATTTTGAATATTCAAAAAGGAGTACTTTCACATTTATTAAGTGCTAGCGTTACAAAACGTATGACAGACATTCAATTAATTGGAAGTACATATACTTTGAATGATATGATGAGAGAATTAACGGAAGGAATTTTTAGAGCAGATTTAGCAGGGAATGTTAATTCATATCGTCAGAATTTACAATTGGAATATGTAAATAATTTAGTTTCAGCAATGAAATCTGATGCCTACAGTTACCAAGCACAATCGAATGCTATGGCACAATTAAAAGCTATTAAAACAATGATGGCTACCGCTGCTGGTAATGCTGATACAAAAGCACACAGAGATCACATTGTAATGGAGATTAATCATGCATTTGAAAAATAGTTAAACAGAATTCTGATAACTATCGGAACCGAATTTCAGAAGTTTCGAATTTCCGAATAAATACAAAGGGCCAAAGATTGAGAAGTGAAATACTTTTAGTCTTTGGCCCTTCTTTTTGAAAGAATATTTTAAATCTTAGTCCATTTTCTAATAAGCACTAAGCTCTCGTGCACTACACGAACCTTGTATATTCCCTCTGGAATATTTTCAGCATCAATGTTTGTGTAAAACATTCCATCATTTTCGTGGTATACATTTTTTTCATAAACGATATTCCCACTTAAATCAATAACCTCTACAACAACCTCTCCTTTGGGTAGCTCCTCAATAGCTAAGTTTGTTGAGCCAACACTTGGGTTAGGGTAAATTTTACTTTGAACAATTTTAAAATCACTAACAGGCATTCGGTCGACTACGAATATTTGAGCCTCTAAGTTAGTTGTACTGCTTACTATTACAGCGAATAGCAAGAGCATCATTAGGTTTTTGTTTTTCATTTTTTTGATAGTTTATTTTATTGTCGGAGTGAGCCTGCCTGTCGTTAGACAGGGACACTCCGACGAACGTTTTACATATGTTGGAGTGAGCCTGCCTGTCGTTGGAAAGGGACGCTCCGACGAACGTCATATTCCGATGAACAACAATTATTTTTGTAAAAATATTTTACGAACAATTTTTTGTGAGCCTTGCGCAAACTCTACTAAGTAAGTTCCATTATCAAATTCACTTAGGCTATATGTTTTCTCGTAATTACCAGCTTTGTAATCTGAAATGTTTTCTGATTTCACTTGCTTCCCTTCCTCATCATAGATGGTAATTTTTACTGGAGCAGAATTAGAAAAGTTGAAACTTAATGTAAGTTGATCTTTAGCGGGATTTGGGAACATTTTAATTTCATCAGATTTAGTAACACCAATTTTTTTAAGATCTTCAGAATTTGCTTGCATCATTTTAACAATTGTTCTTTTCCCCCCATCATTAAAAGTGAACACCTGTGCATCTTCATCTTGATCTGCGTTAATATGAAATTGAAATGCCCTAGGTGAGACGTTCATTTCAAAATCTTCCATACCTGGGAACTCTGGAGCAACTGGAGGTTCGATAGACAAACCTTCTGGGGCATGTGGAGCTCGAGGATTTCTTGGCGAAACTGATTTGCGAATAAACACTTTAGAGTCGTCGCCATCGAAATCAAATGTGTTGATATCACCATCTTCCACAATTATCATTTTTTTGTTTAAGGTTTGCATTTCCTTATCTAAGTCCTTCATTCTTTTTTCCATCTTAATATGTTTTCCCTTCATCTCTTTTTCCATTTCTAGAAATTCTGCCTTTTCTTCTTTCGATAGCTTTTTAAATGATTTACCATTGATAAGAGTATCCTTATCTGTAATATTGATGGTTTTAATTTTACTCTCTTTCTTTTTGCCTTTTTCGTTATCCTGTCCTTTAGAACCAGAAACAATCACTACTAATCCGAATACTAGTGCTGCTGAATAAATGATGTACTTTTTCATATGTTTTTATTTTTTGTTAAATTTCTACAACAAAAGTATTCCAAGAGAAGAGGCCAATCTGTTAAAGGCAGGTTAAAGAATGTTAAAAACTGTTAAAGAAGTAGGAATACTAAAGCATTGCTTTACTTTTGTATTGTTATGACGAAGAAAAAGGTTAGAATTATTGTATTATTTATGAGTATAGCGCTTATAGGCATTGTGGCATTACAATATGCTATGCTCAGAGATTCATATATTCAGAAAGGATTGCTTTTTGATCAAAATGTAAACGCATCATTAGAAGAAGTTGTAAATCGTGTCGAAAAGAATGAGGCATTACAATACATTCAAAAAAAATCATCGAGTAAGAATAAATATATTGTAAAAACTACGAGAATTAATTCAACAGAAAATAGTACTAAAACACATTCTAAAAAATCACAAAATGAATTATTACGATCAATTAAATCTTTCGAAAAGAATTTAGCACGATTAGAACGTAACAAACAATATTTATCCGAAAGAGAGTTTGCCGAAAAATTTAGAAAAACAAGTGACAGTTTAAACAGATTAAGAGATCATTTCGAATTTAGTATTACTGATAAGAGTTTCAATTTCGAAATGCCTAATTTCAAATTCTCTGCAGATTCTTTAAGCGGTATTAGATTTGAGAATGGTAATAATAATTTCATTATTTCTTCCGATAGTAATCTTAAGTACATACATCGATCTGCACGCTCACCAAGAGCGCCAAGGGCTGAAAAGGTGGAAGTATATGAATTTCCAGAACCCAGAGCTGGAATTCCTGTAGCACCTCCAGCGCCTCCAGTTACTATTGATATTCATCCTTTAGAAGAACCTCGAGTTAGAAATTATTTTGATGATCAAAAAAAGGAACGTGTAGAAATTATTCAAGATTTAGCTGCAGAACTAGATGCTATGGATGTTCCTTTAGAACAAAGAATAAATCATGTGCTAATAGATTCCATATTACAAATTGAATTGCAAAAGCGAGGAATATTTATTCCTTATACTTTACATATTACTGATAATACTGATAAAGTATTTTTTACTTCTTCAAAATCAGATTCAAGTTATTTACCGAAGGAATTTTATGAAGTAAAACTTTTTGAAAATACTCAAAAAGCAACTTCAGCAAAAATTTACATTGATTTTCCCACAAAAAATGAAATGTTAAATTCAGCAATGATTTCATCTTTAAGTTCATCAATCTTATTAATTATAATCATCATCGGTGCATTTACGTATACTATTTATGCAATTTTAAAACAGAAGAAATTGTCTGATTTGAAAAATGATTTTATTAACAACATGACTCATGAATTTAAAACACCAGTTTCTACAATTATGCTTGCATCAGAAGCTTTGAAAGACCCTGCCATTATTAATGATGAGCCTAGAGTAAAAAGATTAGCTGGTATTATTTATGATGAAAACCTAAGATTAGGAGAACATGTAGAACGTGTGCTTAATATGGCAAGAATGGATAAAGGTGAAGTGAAATTAGCCATGAATAGTGTATCAATACATACCATTCTTGAAGAAGCGATTCATCATTTCGATTTAAGTATTCAAAATAAAAATCAAAAAATAATTTGCAACTTAAACGCTAGCGATGATTTTGTATATGCTGATGCGTTTCATCTGAAAAATATATTACAAAACTTAATCGATAATGCTAGTAAGTATAGTATTCCAGGTTCTAGCATATTTATTGAAACTTCGAATACATCTTCAGATGTTATTCTAAAAGTAAGAGATCAAGGAATCGGAATGAAGAGAGAGCAAATCAAAAAAATATTTGAACCATTTTATAGAGTGCCAACCGGAAACCTTCATGATGTTAAAGGATTCGGAATAGGTTTACATTATGTACATTCAATTTTGAAAATTATGAATGGAAAAATTTCTGTTAAATCAGAATTAGGTTTAGGTTCAGAATTTACCATGCAATTTCCAAAGAAAGCAATATGAGTATTTCGATATTATTAGTAGAGGATGATCCGAATTTAGGATTGGTATTGCAGGAATACTTGCAGATTAAGGCAGGTTATAGTGTACAACTGTGTAAAGATGGGGAAGAAGGGATAAAAGCATTTTTTCAACAGAAATTCGATTTGTGTATTTTAGATGTGATGATGCCGAAAAAAGATGGCTTTACATTAGGTAGAGAAATTCGAGCTGTTAATCAACACATCCCTATTATATATGCTACCGCCAAAAGTATGATGGAAGATAAGGTTGAAGGATATCAATTAGGTGCCGACGATTATATTACGAAACCATTTCGTATCGAAGAATTACTTCTTAGAATTCAAGCTATACTTAAGAGAGTTAATCCCGTTTCGAATGAAGAAGAAGCCAGAGAATTTATACTTGGCAAATTCAAATTCGATTTTGTTTCTCAAACTTTATCTGATGATGTTAGTAATATTAAAATGTCGGGTAAAGAAGCTGAGCTATTGAGATTACTTTGTTTAAGAAAAAATCAAATTCTCACACGCGAAGAAGCCTTACTTAAAATTTGGAACGACGATAGTTATTTCAATGGCAGAAGTATGGATGTGTATTTAAGTAAAATCCGAAAATACTTAAAGTCTGATGAGAATATAGAGATTATTAATGTGCACGGAAAAGGATTTAGACTCGTATGCTCGTGAGTTCGTATGCTCGTTTGCTCATATTTATAATTTGTCCAGCTACCAACTACCAAAATTAGCATATGAGCACACGAGCATATGAGCACACGAACTAATAGCCAATTCCAACACGGTTATTCAACCTAATCTTACCATCAATAAGTTCCGGACTTGGGAAGGGGTTGTTACTTACCATCCATGTGCTATCTAAATCGGCGTAGTCGCATTGGGGGGCGAGCGAAGCTGCCGCGAGAATTCCGCATGAGGTTTCGCTCATACAGCCAATCATCACTTTTAAAGAAAGTTCTCGAGCTTTAGTAATCATTTTTTGTGCTTCATGCATTCCTGTTGATTTCATCAATTTAATATTGATACCATGAAAACCATCTTTAATTTTTTCAATATCAGACAAACGTTTACAAGATTCATCGGCAAATAATGGCAATGCAGAACGATTTTTCACCCAAAGCATATCTTCATAAGAATCAATAGGCATGGGCTGTTCCACGACTATACAGTTTTTTGTAGCGAGCCAATCAATCATCTCCACTGCCTGTTCTTTTGTTTTCCAACCACGATTAGCATCCACTAAAATTTCTTTGTCTGTTAATTTTCGAATATTATCAACAATCTCTTTATCGTTTTCAGACCCTAATTTTATTTTAATACGACGAAATGGTTCTGTGTCTTTAATTTTCTCTCGTAAAACTTCTATGGAATCGATACCTAAAGTAAACGATGTCGGAGGCATTAAACTCGGATTACTTTTAAAATATTGATAAAGGGGAATCTGATGTTTTTTGCCATACCAATCATGTAAAGCTATATCGACAGCAGCTTTTGCAGCATTATTCCCATTCTCAATAGAATCTACGTAACCCAGGATTTCTGGAATTGAAGTAAATGAATCAATTTTAATTTTAGACAGGAATTCAGAAGCCGTTTCTATGGATTCCCCTAAATATGGAGGCATTGATGCTTCGCCAATCCCTTCAATCCCATCTTCTATTAGTTTTACAAAGACCAAAGGAGTGCTTGTGCGACTATAATCAGATATTTTAAAAGGGTAATTTAGAGCTAGTTGGTAGGCTTCGAATTCTATTTTCATTAAATAAAGATATAAACAAATAAGATTGATGGAAATGATTAATATTTTTGCTTGATGATGGAAGCAAATTTATACGACCCTTTTAAAAGTTTCGACCTAGTTGGCTCGAAATGTTTCTTAACAGGGCAAACGATATCTAAAGGAATTGATAGAATTTCAGTGTTCCCAAATTGGTTAATGGAAGCTGAAAATTTATATGATAAAGCATTTAAATTATTAGATGAATCATTCTGCACTTATCAAGATTTATTTTTAGGTGTATCAAATGAAGTTTCTGAAAAAATAAAATCATTAAACGATAAAGCAAAAGAAGCATTTGATTCTTCGAATCATGAATTACTTTCGGATATCGAATGGTTTCAATGGTCATCGGTTATTGTATACGGATTGATCAGCGCTGAAATTAGAAACGGATTGAAGAGTGATGAATTTAAAGAAGAAGGCTTTAAAGTATCTCCAGTTTTAGTTAATAAATTCAGAAAACTTCATCATTTAATACAATCTATTGTTTTGAATTTTGAGTGGGACGACACGAAGCCTTTTTCATTATTTAAATTTTCGATAATTAATGAAATCGACATTCCAGAATTTGAACATAGAAATGAAATCAATACGCTTACCTTTTCATTTCGATATAAAAAATTAGGAATAGTTATTTGTTTGTTAGATACTGAATTAAACAAATTCTATCATAAAGATATTTACGATAAATTCAACACGAAAGAATTATCGTTAATACAATATGAAGAAATTGCAGCAAGAGTTTATTACTCTAATTATTTGTTATCAGTACTTCCAGATTTCAATTTTACTACACATAATAATACTATATACGTTACTAATGTTGAAGACATTGGTAATAGAAATACTTTTGAGCCTTGGCAAGAAAAAACATATGCTCAAGTATTAGAAGCCTTCTGGAAACCTTGGAATTACTCACGAGTAGAAATTCTAAAGAATCCGGAGAAGGCTATGACGTTTTTAGGTTAAGCAAAAATTAATTCAATAACAATTTATCAATAACTAATTATTGTGTATTTGAATATTGATGTCGTTTAAGTTTACATTAAATTTCTTTAAGCATAATATTCTTTTTATTTTTTAGTAAAACACCACATATACTTTTGGGCAAGACCTAAAAATATATATAATGAAAAGTTTTACTAAAAAAATTGCTTTGACTTTAAGTATAGGGCTGACGATTGGATTTACTTCGCAAGCTCAAATTACAAAAGTCAACGATTTTAAAAATTTCACATCCCCAGCAATCGGGACATTTCAAGGAATTAATTTCAGAGAAGCAGGTTTCTCTGGATTATTTGCCATTGAAGGAACAAATGGAAAAGAGTTTTGGACAGTATCAGACAGAGGTGTAAACATCGATGCTGCAAATGCAAATCCAAGTACATGTAGACCTACTTACGACAAGATTTATGCATTCCAAAATTATGCTCCAAAAATTCATAGAATAAAAGTTGAAGGAGATTCAATTGTAATATTACAAACCATTACAATGAAAAGACCTTCGGGATCAACAGCTACAGGCTTATTAAATCCAACAGGATTTGGCAGTACTGCATTAGAGGCTGGTTCAACTGATACAGTTTTAAATTGTGCAAATTTCAACAATAAATTATCTCCAAAAGATGTATGGGGAATTGATGCAGAAGGTATTGCTGTAGATAGAAAAGGATTCTTTTGGATTTGTGAAGAAGGTGGTCCAACAATCTGGAAGTTAAATCCAAATGGTGTTGTTGTTTCTCGTTTTACACCTTATAAAAACTTAGTAGGATCTGAAAATATAGATGTTCAGATTGATACAGTTTTTAAATACAGAAAAAACAACAGAGGGTTCGAAGGAATTTGTATCGCGCCAAATGGAAAAGTATATGCAATGATTCAAAGTCCATTGTTATACCCATCTAAATCAGTTGGTGAAGCTTCTAGAATACATAGAGTTTTAGAAATTAATCCTGAAAATAATTCATCGAAAGCTTATGCTTATTTGAATGATGGAATTATTGGAGCTTCAGGTTCTAACCAAATTCGTTTGAGAGATTGGAAAATTGGAGATATGGCTGCGGTTAACGATTCTGTTTTTTTAGTAATAGAACAAGCACTAAGAGGAACTACAGATCGCAAAAATATTTATACTATTAATATTAATGGAGCAACTCCTGTTACTGGAGCATTATATTCAGGATTAACTCTTGAAGGCTTAGTAGATTCAGCTGGTTTAGCAAATAATAACATTAAGCCAGTAAAGAAAAAATTATTCATGAATTTATTGGCTAATGGTTGGGATCCAATTTTAGAAAAGGCAGAAGGCTTAGCAATTATTAACGATAGCACAATTGCTATTTGTAATGATAATGACTTTGGTCAAGTATCAGCTGCTGAAAATGGTGTTGCTACAGCAACAACGATTTTAAGTCATTTAGTTGTTTATAATTTAAAAGGAGCAAATAAATTACAGAATTTCAAAACATATAAAGCAACAAACAATGTTGTTTTATCTAATCACTCTGTTACTCCATCATTATTATTTACTAATAAAGATGTACCTAATATTGAAATGTACAGATTGATTTCATCTGATGATGTTTTAGCGCAGTCACCGTCATTTGTGTTTGGTGGATCAGCAGATGGAACTGGATTAGTAAAAAATTCTGATGGCACATTTACTTTATTAACTAACCACGAAGATAATTTCTCAGTTTCAAGAATTACATTAGATAATACATTCAAGCCAGTTAGAGGTGAGTATTTGATGAATTCAAATGCAGGTATTTGGAGATTATGTTCTGGAACTATGGCTAAACCAGAAGAACATGGTTTTGGTCCGTACTTTTTAACATGCGGTGAAAGTGGTGAAGAATCAATGACACATGCAATTAGTCCTTATGCAAACCCAGTTACTGATACTTTAATTACAGAAGCAAATTCATTTACACTTGCAAAAGGCTTAGGTAGATGGAGTGCTGAAAATGCTGTTCCATTACATAAAGATGCTTACCCATCTAAAACAGTTATTATTATTGGTGATGATGATTCTGGTCCGGCTGGTGGTCAGTTAGCGATGTATACATCGAACACTGGTGATTTACAAAATGGAAACTTATATATTTTAAAATTGAAGTCTGGTAACTACAAAGAAACTTCAATGAAAGTAAACGGTGTTTCTCATGCTTATGAATTCGTACAAGTTCCAAATCATAGAAGTTTAACAGGTGCACAAATAAATACATTTGCACAAAATATGAACGCAGTAAGATTTGGTCGTGTTGAAGATGTTGATTACCGTAAAGGTAGTGGTGATGCTTCTCGTGAAGTATACTTTACTGTAACTGGTCAAGATTTTACAGGTGTAAATGCTGATACTTCTAGAACTAAATACGGAAGAGTTTACAGATTGAAAATGGATAAAAACAACATGATGACTGGAACGATTGAGTGTGTATTAGATGGTGATGATAAATCAACTACAAATGCTGCTCGTACATTCTACGATGTTGATAATATTTGCGTAACGAATGATTATGTATATGTTCAAGAAGACCCAAACGGTTATGCACCATCTGGAAATCCAAGCAGACATGATTCAAGAATTTACATGTATGATATTGAAACTAAAGAATTGTTAACTGTAACTGAATTAGATCACAGAAGAAAAGGTTCAGCTTATCCAGATTCAGCATTGTACAATCAAAATTCATCTGGAACAGGTTATGCAAGTAGCTCTTTAGGATCATGGGAATATGGAGCATTAATTGATATCTCGAATGAAGTAAATATTCCAAATACATTTTTACTTTCAATACAACCACATACTTGGAGAGGTGCTAAATATAAAGGTGTAGATGGTGGAACAGTACGTAAATCTGAATTCCAAGCATCAGCTTTAGTAGTATTGAAAAACTTACCTCGTGCAAAAGTTAAATTACCATTTGCAAAAGATGTTTCAGTTTGCAAAGGCGATTCAGCAGTATTAACAGCTACTGGAGGATACAACAATGCAACATACAAATGGTATGCTACATCTTCTGGAGGTTCTCCGATATTCGTTGGAAATAATTTTAAAGTTGGATCTGAATTCAGCAGAACATACTACGTTTCAGCTTCAGCTTTAGGAACAGAAAGTTCTAGATTCTCAGTTAATCTTACTGTAGTAAATAAACCTAGTATTAATTTAGGTTCAGATATTGTAGCTTGCGAAAAAGTTGTAATTGAAGCAATGCAAGTTTCTGGAAATGTAATTTGGAGTGATAATTCAACAGCTAACACTTTAGAAGTTACAAAATCTGGTACATATTGGGCAAAAACAGTAAATCAAAATGGATGTGAATCATACGATACTGTACAAGTTACAATCAATGCATTACCTAATACTCCAGTAATTACTTTAAATGGTTCTCTATTAACTTCTAGTAATTTAAATGGAAATCAGTGGTACTTAGATAGCGTTGCTATTCCTAACGCTACTTCTCAAACTTATACAGCTACTGTTTCTGGAGCATACACAGTTAAAACTACTGATGCAACTACAGGTTGTGTTTCGAAACGTTCAAGTTCTGTTGGTATGATGTTATTAGGAATTGATGAAACTGTTGCAAGTAACGATTTCAAAGTTTATCCAAATCCGAACGATGGTAAATTCAATTTGAAATTTAATATTGATAAAAAATCAAATGTTAAAATTCGAGTAACGAATGTACTTGGACAAATAGTTTACGAAAATATGTTATTCAACTTTGATGGCTTACATGCAGAAGAGATTGATTTATCAAGCTTCTCAAAAGGTCAATATGTTGTAAATGTATTTAGTGACTACATCAACATGCAAAAAATCATAACTAAACTTTAATTAACCTAATGCTTATCCCGACCTGAGAAGGTCGGGATTTTTTTGTTTATGAATAGAATCAGTTTTTTAATCTCAATTTTTATAGTATTTACTATTAGCGTTTTTTATTCATTTAAAAAACAAGACGATAATCTTAAAAATAATTTTGTTCAATATGTACAATTGAATACAAATACATTATTGAAATCGTACGACAGTTTGTATTTATATTTAAATAATAATACAAACCCCAATGTCGATTCAACCAAATCTCTTTTTATTAATTTGAGATATCAATATAAAAAATGTGAATTTTTTGTAGAATACTTCGCCCCATCAACAGCTGCTATGTTAAACATGGCTTTAATCCCAGATGTAGACGAATATGATCCCAATCAGAATACTCTAGAGCCTGAAGGCTTACAGAAAATAGAAGAAATCATCTATTCAGATAGTATGATAAATTTTAATATGCTGAAAGATGAACTTAAAAGAACAAGAGGTGCAGTATTACGACTTCAACAAATATCCAAAACATTAGAACCAGTAGAGTATCAATTATTCGAATCGAGTAAGCAAGAGCTTATTCGAATTTGGACAATAAACCTAACAGGAATGGATGCTTCTTATACTTTGAACTCTGTAATGGAAAGTAAATATGCGATGCATTCAATTCATGATGTATTGACAATTTTGAAGAATTCAACACATACAAGAAAATCAACACAGCTGATTAATAATACTCAAAAAATTATTTTAAATGCTGAAAAGTTTTTAAGCTCAAATTCAGAATTCAATACTTTTAATAGAATTCAATTTGTTAAGATTTACATCAATCCTATATATACAAATCTTACCTTATTAGATGAACAGTTAAAGTATTCACAGTCTATAATTCCTACAGCAATATTTTCAAAAGCTATATCTATATTTAATCCTGATGCTTGGAATATAGGTTATTTTACTTCTGAAAAAAGTATAAATACAAATGTAAAACAGATTGAATTAGGCAAAATGTTATTTTTTGATCCTGTTCTATCAGGTAATAATAAGAGAGCTTGTGCTTCTTGTCATCGACCTGAATATGGATTTGCAGAACCATTAGCTAAAAGTATTTCTTTTGAAAATCAGGGCGAAGTAAATAGGAATGCACCAACATTATTAAATGTATTATTTCAGAAAGCATATTTCCACGATGCTCGTACAACATACTTAGAAGATCAAATAGTTGAAGTAAACCAAAATGTAAAAGAGATGCATGGAAATTTTAATCAGCTTGCAAGTAAATTAAATCATAGTACTGAATATAAACTATTATTCTCGGAAGCATTTAGAGGTACTTCAGACACGTTGATTTCAAAGCAATCGATAATTAAATCATTGGCGGCTTATGAGCGTTCATTAATTTCTATGAATTCTAAATTTGATAAATACATGAGAAATGAAAATGTTCAGCTTTCAATAAAAGAACAAAACGGATTCAATTTGTTTATGGGTAAAGCGCAATGTGGAACTTGTCATTTCGCTCCTTTCTTTAATGGAACTGTTCCGCCAAATTTCGATGAAACTGAATGGGAGATTATTGGAACTCCAGAAAATAAGAATAATAAAAAGATAGATTCAGATATGGGAAGATACAATGTAGCTAAAATGGATATTCATCAATATGCATTTAAAACACCTACTATTCGAAATATTGAATATACTGCTCCTTATATGCATAATGGAGTATATCTTAAACTAGAAGAAGTTTTAGATTTTTATAATAATGGAGGAGGAGTCGGACATGGATACGAAGTTCCTAATCAAACTTTACCTTCAGATTCTTTAAAACTATCTAAAAATGAAATGAACGATATAATATCATTTATGAAAACCTTAAACGATACAGTAGGCTTAACTAAAAAACCCACCAAGCTTCCTGAAATAAAGCTTGATGGGCAAGTATTGATAAGAAAAATTGGTGGTGAATACTAATAGTTAGTTGTATCCTTTTTACATTCCATTCCGTCTTTACCCATGGTCCAATGCACGCGGTCAAATTCATCGCGTTCGCATTCACCTGAGTATATATTTTGAATAATTCGATCTACACGTTCTTGTATAATTAATTCAGTATTGTATGGAACATATAAAACCATTTCAATTTTCTGATTTCTCCAAATGGTATTATCCTTTAGTTTGAAATAACGAGGGAATGTTAACACCGAATCATTTTGTTGGAAAAAATATTGAATGTTTTCTGCATTTGTAATGGCTGTGTTTTCAGTATTACCACGACCTAAATAAGTAGTAACTAATTTCATTTGGTTGTCGAAACTTTTTTCAATTCTTAGGTCAACATTATCAAAACCAAAATTATGTCGATTCGATTTCAATACCATTTTATTTCTCAATCCATAACGTTGAGTTTTTAAAGTATCGTAGTAGTTATACTTTTCATCAAAATCACTTACTAAATAAAAACGCTTTACACTTGATGGATTAATAACAACTGATTCTTGAAGTTTTCCTTCTTCTTTAAAATTGCCCAGTGTGTCTATCGCATAATATCCGCCTACGAATAAACTCAAAATCCAAATACTTAACATCGACCAAGCAGATATTCTTGTGAAAGGATTTGAATTAAATACTAAACGTATTCCAACTAAGAATATTGATATGATAGGAATAACTAATACCATGAACCAAGCGAAATACATAATACCCTGGTGATCTTCTCTCAACATAAACAAAGGCAAATCAGCATCGATTTGTTTATCAATTAATCCAAGTAATGCCAACATCGTAACACTTAATGCAATTGTAAAAGCTCCAGTTACGAGCATCATTACCGTTCCAACTAGTTTCACTAAAATTTTACCAAAGATGTTTAATACACGATTTGCGAATTCTACTAATTGCGTTACAAAACTTCTAATACTAGAATTGTTTCTTACACTTTTAAATTCTCTTTTCATCCCAGCAACTTCTTCTTCAATTGATTTGCGAATGCTTTCAATTGTTGGAGCTTCTCCACGCATTGCTAATTTTTCTGTACGAGTAATTGCTTCAGGCATGATTACCCATAACACTAAATAGAGAAATATACCTGTTCCGAAAAACAAAATTGAAATTGCTAATGCAAAACGAATCCAAATCGGATCAATATTAAAGTATGCAGCAATACCAGAACAAACGCCACCTACTATTTTATCATCAGTATTTCTATACAATCTTTTTTTAATAGTATAACTTGATGAAGTTAACTCTTCCTCTTCTTGCATGGCATTTTCAAAATCTTTAGCTTGCCCCATTGTGCGGATAATTCTCTCCACATCGTGTAGAACAATAACTTGTTTTTCTTCAGCAGAAATAATTTCTAAAAACAATTCTGCGATTCGATTTTCGATATCGCTAATTATCTCAAAAGCATCTTCTGATTTTGCGAAATAGGCTTTCACTTCCGACATATATGCTTTCAGTGATTCGTAGGCATCTTCTTCAATATGAAAAATGCTACCACTTATATTTATGATGATGGTCTTATTCATGATTATTTTTCTTCTTTAGGTGTTTCGGTTGTTTTATTGATTTTTTGTACTGCTTCCACAGCAAAAACTAATTCTTGCCAGGTCTTTTGTAGTTCAGAAAGTACATGTTTTCCCTCTGGAGTAAGTTGATAGTACTTTCTAGGAGGCCCACTTGTAGATTCTAACCATTGATAACTCAATAGGCCATTATTCTTTAAGCGAGTTAGCAGTGGATATAATGTTCCTTCAACTACCAAAAGGCGAGCATTGCGTAATTCTTCAATAATGTCAGAGGCATAGGATTCACCATGCGATATGATTGAGAGGATGCAGTACTCCAAAATCCCCTTTCTCATCTGAACCTGAGTGTTTTCGATTATCATGCGACAAAGATATATATATTCTAATGTACTATGCAATACATAGTACTATATTTATGTAAATGTTACATAAATATTACATTGAGTATAGGTTTGGCATTGGATTTGGGGCTTTTTGTCGTAATTTAGACCTTTGAAAAATTTACAAACAAGACAAAATGAAAAGAAAACTTTTACTTATCACGGCATTAATTGCAGGCACGTTTGCTGCGAACGCACAACAAGCGTGGCATACACAAAACTCGATGTTCACTGTAGCATCTAGAGGAATCAACGATTTTTCAGTTGTAGATTCAAACGTTGTATTTGCAACAGCATATGATGGATCAGGAGGAAACGCTACACTTCGTGAATTCGCTAAAACTATAAACGGCGGTGCATCATGGACAGCTACAAAAATTACAGCTACAGGATTAGCAGCTACGCATGGTTTATCAAACTTATCAGTAATTGATAAAGACACATTATATGCAGCAATTTATCCAGCAGGTTCATCAGTAGCACCACAAGGTGTTTATAAATCAACTGACGCAGGAACAACTTGGAAAAAAGTATCTACAGGAGCATTCACAAATGCATCTTCATCATTCATCAACGTAGTACATTTCTTTGATGCAAAAAATGGTGTTGCAATGGGTGACCCAGCAAGTGGATATTTCGAAATTTACACTACTGATAACTATGGTAATACTTGGACACGTGTTCCTCAAGCGAACATTCCTTTAACTCCAGTTACAGGTGAATATGGAACAGTTGGTTACTATGGTGCATTTGATAGTACTGTAATTTACCCAACTAACTTTGGAAATATCTTAGTAAGTAAAGATATGGGTTATACTTGGACAGCAGCAACTACATCTTTATCTGGTGTTGCTAACACTAGCATTCCAAGCATTACAGCTTCTAGCAAAAATGATTTCTGGGCTATCATGAATAACACAGATTCAGCATCTAGTACATTAATTTTCTCTATTGATGGTGGTTTAACTTGGAACAGTACAGGACAAGATACAGTAGGTGGTTTATTCTACTTAAGTAGCATCGAATATGTACCAGGTACTAATTCTACTTATTTCTTAACTGCTGCAAATTCAACTGGTGGTATTGTAGGTTCTGCTTACACTGAAGATGGAAGCAACTGGATTAACATCGATGCAATACAACATACTGCTTGTCAGTTTGCTGATATCAACAACGGTTGGTCAGGTGGTTTCAATACTACTACAACTGCTTCAGGTGGTATCTTCAAATGGGGTTCAGTAAGAGTTGCTCAAGGTGTTTCTTCAAACAAAGTTGAGAACTTCGAAGTTTATCCAAACCCATCTAACGGAACATTCTATGTGAAAGCAAATGTTTCTGGTGCTTCAAGCATTAAAGTAATGGACGTAACTGGTCGTGTTGTATTCGCTAAAGAATATCCTACTCAATCAATGTTATTCACTTCATTCGATTTATCTAACCAAGCACAAGGTGTGTATATGGTAGAAGTTCGTGAAGGAAATAACGTAAGCGTACAAAAAGTTGTTAAGCAATAATATTTCGATATTCGAATTTATTATCTAAATAATATTCAGAAAGTCCCGATGAAAGTCGGGACTTTTTTTTATACTTTTATTCAATGCAAAAATATTTCGTCATCGGTTTAATGTCGGGTACTTCACTAGATGGAGTTGATCTTGCTTACACAGAATTTATATACGATGAAAATAAATGGACTTTCAATTTAATTCATTCTAAAAGCATATCGTACAACAGCGATTGGAGATTGAAATTAAATAATGCTATGGATTTAAATGGCTTAGGAATTCATTTATTAGATATAGAATTAGCAGAATATTTTTCAGAATTAATTAATCAATTTCGAAAAGAATATTCGATTGATCGATTAGATTTCATCTCATCACACGGGCATACAATTTTTCATCAACCTGAAAAAAAATTAAGCTTACAAATTGGAGCCGGACAAATTCTCGCAAAGAATTGCGGAGCGACAGTTGTATGTGATTTTAGAAAACAAGATGTTGCAATAGGCGGACAAGGTGCACCGTTAGTTCCCATTGGAGATAAATTATTATTTGCAGAATATCAATATTGCTTGAATATAGGAGGCATTGCGAATATTTCTTTTGATGTAAATGGAAAAAGAATTGCATATGATATTTGCCCAGCAAATATGGTGTTAAACCACTACGCAGAAATATTAAATCTTACATATGATGAAGATGGGAAAATAGCAAGTTCTGGAGAATGTGATTTCGGATTGTTACATCAACTTAATAATTTAAATTATTACAGCTTACCAACTCCAAAATCTCTTGGCAAGGAATGGGTGTATTCTCAAGTAATTCCATTGATTGATTCATACGATATTTCTGTTGAAAATAAATTGAATACTTTTTGCGAACACATCGCAATGCAAATCGCATCTAATATCCATAACCCGATACCTGCCACCCGCTACTCGATACTCATTACAGGCGGAGGAGCATATCATCAATACTTAATTCAAAAAATCAAACAACACTGCACTGCTGAAATCATCATCCCCCAAAAAGAAATTATTGAATTCAAAGAAGCTATTATTTTCGCATTCCTTGGCGTGTTAAAAATGCGCAACGAAACAAATTGTTTAAGCAGTGTTACTGGCGCGAAGGAGGATCATTGTTCGGGGATAATCTATAATTAATATGTTAATTTGTTAATACGATAATTTGTTAATTGAAGGTTCGTCGAAGCGTGGACGCTTCGACGAACACGGCAGACAGGTACACTCCGACGAGCATTCTTTGGCCTTACTATTTTCGAATTTCTATTTTCTATTTAATAAATGTCGGAGTGAGGACACTCCGACGAACATGAACCCTGCGACAGACAGGGACACTTCGACCAACACGTAAACAGTATTTACTTTTGAATGAACTTCAACTCATTTCTATCAAATGAAATTTCTGCATTCATTCCGAGTTTTACGGCATAATTATGTTCAATATGTCCGCAAGGGAAATCGAAGAAGATTGGGTAGCCATATTTCAAGCAATAGTATTTTATAATTTCCTCAGTTTTCATTCCGAATGGAATAGAATTATCTTTCATATCGCTCATGCCGCCGACTAATAAGGCTTTCAGGTTTTTTAATTTTCCTGATCGATCTAAACTGCACATCATTCGGTCGATGTGGTAATAATATTCATCAAGATCTTCGATAAATAAAATTTTACCATCTGTATTGATATCCGATTGACTTCCTTGAAGAGCGTAGATCAAGGATAAATTCCCACCTACAATTTTAGCATCTACATTTTTAGGAAATATAGAAGGAATAGATGGAGACCAAGAATATTCTAATGCTTCACCTTTCAATGCTTTTTCTATCGAAATTAATGTTTGATGATCTTGAATAGTAGGGAAAAGCGATGGCATTGCAGTATGTAAACTAGCAATTCCCATATTCTGAAGATGTTCGTGCAAAACGGTAACATCTGAGAAACCGCATATCCATTTAGGGTTTTCGATGAATTTAGAAAAATCGATTTGATCAATAATTCGCATAGTTCCATACCCACCACGAGCGCATAAAATAGCATGAACTGAAGGGTCGTCTATAAAATCTTGAAGATTTTTTCTTCGAATTTCGTCATTACCAGCGAACTGATGCTCCTCAGCACCAATGCTTTCGCCAATTTTAACCTCGAACCCCCAGCTATGAATTAAATCTATAGCGAAGCTCAATTGATCTTCGTTCATTTTACGGGCAGTACTCAAAATACCGATGGTATCGCCTTTTTTCAAGTAAGTAGGAATGCGCATTGTTCAGAAACCATTATCTTTGGCAAATTATCATTATTTATAAAGTTTTGGAAAAGAGTTTTAAAAGATTTACTGTTACTGCCGCTTTACCCTATGCAAATGGCCCAGTTCATATTGGACATTTAGCGGGATGCTATATTCCATCGGATATCTATGTTAGGTATTTACGTGCACAAGGGAAGGATGTGAAGTTTATATGCGGTTCTGATGAACATGGAGTAGCGATTACCATTAAAGCGAAAAAAGAAGGAATTACACCACAACAAGTGATTGATAAGTATCATAAAATGATGGGTGATTCTTTCAAAGAGTTTGGTATTTCTTTCGATATCTATTCTAGAACATCGTCACCAACTCATCATGAAACAGCTTCTGAATTTTTCAGCAATCTTTATGAGAAAGGAATGTTTCAAGAAGAAACAACCGAGCAATATTATGATGCTGAAGCAAATCAATTTTTAGCAGATCGATATATCACTGGTACTTGTCCGAATTGTGGTAACGAAAGTGCATACGGAGATCAGTGTGAAAAATGTGGATCAACTTTAAATCCTACAGACCTTATTAATCCGAAATCTACTCTATCAGGATCAGTTCCTGTAATGAAAACTACAAAGAATTGGTTTCTTCCTTTAGATAGATTTCAGAATGATATTGAAACATATATTAATTCTCATAGCGAATGGAAATCAAATGTAATAGGTCAGTGTAAGTCGTGGATTAACCAAGGCTTACAACCAAGAGCTATGACACGTGATTTGGATTGGGGGGTGAAAGTTCCGCTGAAAGATGCAGAAGGAAAAGTATTATATGTATGGTTCGATGCACCTATCGGGTATATTTCTGCAACGAAAGAACTAACCCCTGATTGGGAAAAATATTGGAAGTCGGAAGATACACGTTTAATACATTTCATCGGAAAAGATAATATCGTATTTCATTGTATAATTTTCCCTGCAATATTAAAAGCGCATGGTGATTATATTTTACCAGACAATGTTCCTGCAAATGAATTTTTAAATTTAGAAGGAGATAAAATTTCTACTTCTAGAAACTGGGCAGTTTGGTTGCACGAGTATTTACAAGACTTTCCGGAGAAGCAAGATGTATTACGTTATGTATTATGTGCGAATGCACCAGAAACAAAAGACAATGATTTTACTTGGAAAGATTTCCAAGCAAGAAATAATAATGAGTTAGTTGCAATACTTGGAAATTTCATCAATAGAGTTTTAGTGTTAAGTGAAAAATATTTTTCAGGCAAAGTAATGTCGAGAAACAAACTTACAGATTACGATAAAGAAGTGATAGAGGAATTAAAAAAATACCCATCTATTATTTCAAGTTCATTAGAGCAATTCAGATTTAGAGAAGGCATGCAAGAATTTATGAACCTAGCTCGATTAGGTAATAAATACTTAGCAGATACTGAACCTTGGAAAGTAATTAAAGAAGATGAGCAACGTGTTCAAACGATTTTAAACATCGGCTTACAGGTTGCAGCGAACCTTGCTATTCTAGCAGAACCATTCCTTCCGCATTCTTCATCAAAATTAAAAACGATGTTGAACTTAGAATTGAACAAATGGACAGATGCGGGCAATGAAAATATTTTGGCAGATGGACATCAATTAGGATCAGCGAGTTTATTGTTTGATAAAATTGAAGATGATGTTATTGAAAAGCAATTAGAAAAATTAGCAGCATCGAAAAAAGAAAATGAAATGCAAAATACTGTAGCAGAACCAGCGAAAGAAAATATCAGTTTTGATGATTTTAGCAAAATGGATATTCGTGTAGGAACTATTCTAGAGGCAGAAAAAGTTGCTAAAACAAAAAAACTATTGAAGCTAAAAATCGATACAGGCATTGATGTGCGTACAGTAGTTTCAGGAATTGCAGAATACTATGAACCAGAAAATATTATCGGACAACAAGTAAGTATTCTAGTAAACTTAGCACCAAGAGATATCAAAGGAATAACATCTCAAGGAATGATTTTGATGGCAGAAAACGCTGATGGTAGTTTGGCGTTTGTTAGCCCGACGAAAGTAATTATGAATGGAGGAGCAATCAAATAGTACTATGTACAATGTAAACTGTAAGATGTACAAAGTACTATGTACAATTTTAAAATTACAACCCAATTAATACATAGTACATAGTACAATTTACATAATACAATGGAGATAGGTATAGACAGTTTTGCTTCGGCAATGGGAAACGACGGCAAGTACATGCCGAGTGATATTTCCTTACAAAGATTAATAGATAGAATAGAACATGCTGATGCATGTGGATTAGATTTTTTTGGAATCGGAGAACATCACCGCCAAGAATTTTTAGATTCTGCAACAGTAGTAATATTAGCGGCGGCGGCAGCTCGAACAAAAAGAATTAAATTAGGAAGTGCCGTTACAGTTTTAAGTGCTGCCGATCCGGTAAGAGTATTTCAAGAATTCGCCACCTTAGATTTGATTTCAAAAGGTAGAGCAGAAATAGTAGTAGGACGAGGATCTTTTACAGACGCATTTCCATTATTTGGATACAACTTACAAGATTACGACGCGTTATTTTCGGAGAAGTTAGATTTGTTATTACGCATTCGCGATGAAGAAGAAATAACATGGTCAGGTAGATTTAGAGCGCCATTACAAGACATCACCATATATCCACGACCATTACAAGATCGCATTCCAATTTGGTTAGGCGTTGGAGGAACTCCAGCATCGTTTATCAGAGCAGGGAAATTAGGATTACCATTAATGGTTGCTATTATCGGTGGAGAAACACATCGCTTCAGACCATTGATTGATTTATATAGAGAAGCAGGCGTTAAAGCTGGATATGCATTAAGTGAATTAAAGGTAGGTTTACATTCATTGGGATATGTTGGGGAATCAAAAGAAAATGCGATAGAGGAATTTTTCCCTGGCTACGCCGAAGCATTTACAAGAATTGGTAAAGAGAGAGGATGGCCGCCTGTAACACGAGCACATTTCGATTCACAAACTGGTCCGAGAGGTGCATTGGTTGTTGGAGGAGTAGAAGATGTTGCAGAAAAACTAATTCGTCACAGCGAAGCATTAGGTGGAGTTGATCGATTCACTTTTCAAATGGACAGCGCAGCACTGAGTCATGAGCAATTGATGAGCTCGATAGAGAGAGTTGGAAAAGAACTTATTCCTATGATTAATAAAATATAATTATTATTTAAAATATTGGTGGCACGACTTAAGTCATGCCACCAATTATACCAATAAAAGCAGGTTTTTATTTAATCCCGCATATTTCATCCTGCATTAAATAATCTTTCTAAAAATACTTTTCCAATTCTTCAGAATTTTATTTATAAATTTAAATAAACCTAAATTTTATAAATCATGACAAGCATCTTAGAAATCTGGTGGCAAATACTTGTTGCATCAGTTGCCTATTTTATGTTAGGCTCTATTTGGTTTAATCCAAAAACTTTTGGAACCGCTTGGGCTAATGCTCACGGAATAGTAATGGATCCTGAGAAAAGGAAAGAAGTTAATATGGTAAGATTAATGGGAATGGCTTTCGTTTTCAGCGTTATGATTACTACAATCATTGCTAAAGTTTGCTTACTATCTTGTGGTGGTGGCGAAGCTTGCCATGCAATGGGAATAATGCATTGTATTAAAATCGGAGTATTAATTGGCGGTGCAATTGCAGCTGCAATTTCCATGACTTACATGTTCCTCATGAAGCCGATGAATGCTTTATTATTAGATGGACTTTTTCACATCGTTGGGTCGATGTTAGCTGCTAGTGTATTGTTTGCGCTAGGAGTTTGTTGATTTAATTGTACTTCTCAATTTCATGTTTCTTCGAAACATTACATTCGGGGACCTAAATGTCATTGTGCACTAAATAAATTAATAGTGCACAATGATAAAACGATTTATGCTTTTCTAACGAATTCCGATTTCAAAGCCATAGATCCGAAACCATCAATTTTACAAGAGATATTATGATCACCGTCTGTAAGTTTGATGTTCTTAACTTTCGTTCCTGCTTTTAGAGGTTTTGGTGCTCCTTTTACTGGCAAATCTTTAATGACGATTACAGAATCTCCATTTTTCAATTCGTTACCATTAGAATCAAGTACAACATCAGTTGCGCTAGCTACAGATTCTTCTACTTCTTCACCTGGAGTCCACTCGTGAAAACACTGAGTGCAAACCATCAATTCTTGATTCGGATACGTTAAATCCGAATGACATACTGGGCAATTCATATTATTATTTATTTAAATGATACTCTTCTATTATCTTATTAACCTACAAACAAATTAACATAACTTATCCCAATATTTCGGAGTTAATATCAATTTAGATTAAATCTAGGAGGCCTAACTGCAGGATGATAGGGAACCTTATAGCATAACAGAAACATTTAAAGACATCATTTAATATAATAGATTGATTAATTTTTAGATTCTAAAGGTATTTGGATAGTGAACTCTGTAAACGAATCTACTTCACTTTCTATATGAATTGTTCCTCCCAGAACTTCTAATTGTGTACGAACCATAAATAAGCCTAATCCCTTCCCTTCAATGTTTTTATGAAACCTTTTATATAGTCCAAATACATCTTTATGATACTTTTCTAGATCAATACCTCTGCCATTATCTTTATAAACTACTATTAATTTGTTGTTCTCAACATGACTTTTAATAGTAATTACCGGTGAAATATCAGAACGTCTATATTTAATACTATTAGAAATCAAGTTGTAAAAAATACTTTGAATATAACTTTTTAAGGAAACGATTTGATTTACTTTAGTAAAATCTACATTAATCTTTACATTGTCTTTGTCGATTAAATTATTAATACTCGATTCTATATTTACTATTATATCTGATAAGTTTATTAACTCTCTACTTTCAGTAATTTCAGTTTTTGTTCTTAAAATTTTATTCAAATCTTTAACTATCTCGTCGAGATTTCGAATTGCATCAAACAAAAAGTTTTGAGTTTTAATTCTTTCTTTGATGGGCAAATCAGACTTTAATACTTCTGAAATACCTAAAATATTTGCAACAGGTGCTCTTAAATTATGAGAAACTATATATGCAAATTGTTCGAAATTTTTATTTCGTTGTATAATATCAGCTATCATTTCTTCTCTTTCTCGATCAGCTAATACTCTGTTTGTAATATTTCTTGAAAAACATGCCGTGCCAATTACAAAAGAATCATTTTTTAAAGGATAAAATGAAATTTCATTCCAAGTTTCTTTCTTCTCCTTGTTATATAATGTTTCGGTAAAGGTCTCACCCATAAGTGCCCTATTATATAGAGTAGTGAAATAATCTTTTTCTGTTTCAGTTAATCCAATAGTTAGTGCATTAATTCCTGAATTAATTTTAACATTATACCTTTTGTAAATTGCATTATAAAACGGTTGATTAAATGTTATTAAGTTATAATCTTTATCAATACTCCAAAGTAAATCGTTTGTATTATTTATTAATGCATTTAAATTATTTAAGTTAAACTCAAGAATTTTTTCAACTTCTTTGCGCTCTGTGATGTCTTTAAAATTAGATACCATTGCATTAACGCCAGGCTCGTCTAGCATATTTGTAATGGAGCCTTCGCACCACACCCAATGCCCATTTTTATGTTTTGTTCTATATTGAAAGAAATACGATTCTCCTGGAGTATCTAATAATTTTTCTCTGTTTTTAATTAAATCTTCAAGATCATCAGGATGAAAAAAACTTGCGGCAGGTTTATTCAAATACTCTTCGTCGGTATATCCGAAAACTTCTAAAACATTCGGACTCGCATAAATAAAATTACCCTCTTTATTAGTGAGCGTTTTCATATCTGTGCTTTTCTCAATTAAAGCTCTAAATTTCCGCTCATTATTTTCTACTAATGCTTCAGTTTGCTTGTGTAATCTTAAACGTTCATAATTTTCAATTGCAAAAGAAATATCACCCGCAGCTTCTTCTAATAAATTTATCTCCTCTTTGTCGAAGAAATTTCTAGTTGTGTTAAAAAAACCAATAATACCTATAGTATTTTTATTTGAATTTAATGGAAATGCAATAGTTGAATTAATATTATGTTTAATAAATTCTGTTTTTAATTCAATGAAATTGATATCGTTTTGTAAATCATTATTAAATGAAAATTTATTGCTCTTTATTGCCTCTACTGAAGGATAATGATCGAATGATTTATTACTTAAATCCAAGCCGGCCAATTTCATAACATAGGTAGAGTCTGTTATATCTCCTCCTAAACAAGAGATTTTGAGTTCGTTCTTTTCATTTAACAAAGCCACCCAAACGGATTTAAACTTGCCAATATCGATAGCAATTTTACAAGATTGTTCTAATAATTCCTTTTGATTATTAATATGAACGATGCTCTTGTTAATACTACTTATAAATTCATACAATCTGTTTGCCTTGTATATTTTTTCCTCTCCAATTTTACGTTCTGTAATATCTGAACGAATCGCCAAATATTTATAAGGCTTGCCCTTATCATTTAAAAAAGGAACAATGGTTGTGTCTACCCAATAATAGCTACCATCTTTTGCTTTATTCTTAAGTTCTCCTTTCCATATATTCCCATTTGCAATGGAATTCCATAAATCTTTTATATATTTTTTTGAATGAAATCCGGAATTTACAATTCTGTGATCTTGTCCTAATAATTCTTCCTCAGTATATTTTGATATTTTACAGAAATTTTGATTGACATGCTTGATGATTCCTTTTTGATCAGTTACTGCTACAATAGATGATTCATCCAAAGCAAATTTATAATCAGATACTTCTTTATCGCTAATTTGAAGTTTCTCATCAGTTTTTTTCTTTTCTGTTATATCAATTGATAATATAAATAAACCTTCTGGTAAAGGTTGAATACTTAATTCGAAATAAGATACTCTACCATCTGGAAAAACAAATTCAGAATCGATATGCATTGAAACTCTTTCCCACATGCATTTCTCTAGAGTTTTAAATAGTTCTGATTTTTCAATATTAGGATATACATCTAACAGATTTGATCCAATTAGATTTTCTTTTGAGATGCCACTATATCTTTCGAGAGTTTTGTTTACATATATATAATTCCAATTGAAGTCGTGGATTTGAACTCCTTCAATCATATTATCTAATGTATTCTTAAATTTGTTTTCAGTTTCTGTTAATTTCCTAGTTCTCTCTTCAATTAAGTTTTTTAAATGCTTATTTGATTCAAGTAATTGTTCTTCATTTTTCTTTCGAACAGTTAAGTCGTGAGTGATTTTTATGAAACCAGTAATTTCAGAATTTTCAGCTTTAAGCGTATGTATCATTACACTGGCCCAAAATTTTGTGCCATCTTTTTTTATTCTCCAATTTTCTGTGAAGGCTTTGCCAAATCGAATTGCTTCTTCTAGTAGCTTTTGAGGGACATTGTTTTTAAGATCATCTTCTGTGTAAAACACATAAAAGCTTTTCCCAATAATTTCATTAGAAGTATAGCCTTTTAATTTTTCTGCTCCTTTATTCCAGTTAATTATAATACCATCTTTATCAAGTAATATAATCGAGCAGTCTTCTATATTGGCAATAATCCTATTATAATATTCATAATCATTCATAGGTATAGTAAATGTTTTTCATAATTAATTTACATAAATAAATCAATAACTCTATTATTTATTGTAACAATGTTACTTATACCCAACATCTCTTTTCTTATAACAACATTTAACAGCTTCGCTAATCATACATATCAAAAGCTGTTATGTTATAGTTTAATTTTCTTCCTATCCGATATATTTATTGGTTTTATACTTCTTTTGTAATTTTATACAGTCTTTTTAATTGATTTACAGAATTTTATATCATTATTTAAAACATTTTTCATAATATATTCTTATATTAGTAACCCCAAACCACTAAAATTGTATAAACCAATTTTTTGAGGTATAACTAAATCTAAATTGTAGCGGATAACGTATTTATATAAGAATATTTACTTGTTATAACGCTATTAATATGTATAAGCTCTCACCTAAAAAAGTAGTAGTACTTTTATTAGGATTTTTGTTTTTAATTTCAATTGACGTTTCGGCTCAAGTTACCATCGTGAGCGATAACTTCGATGATGGGAATATTACTGTAGCTCCAGTTTGGTCAAATAATACTAGTTCATTTTCAGTTTCAAATGTTAGTCCTTTAGTTGGCACACATTCTTTAGTAACAAATACAAACAACAGCCCAGCTTCGATCTATACTCAATATGCTACAAACACGAACCTAACAACGGCTAATTATACATGGAACTTAATTTACAGAGCTAACACAGTTAGTAATCCAGACGAATTGCCATTTGGTGCAGCTTTAACTACTGGTACAAATCATTGGAGATTTTGGATTGCTGCAGATGGTACAAATCCAAGTTCATGTGATGGTTTTTATGTTTCCCATTCGGCTGGTAATATTAAATTTTGTAGAAAGAAAAACAACAGCACTTGGGATATTGCAACTTATCCAATTTCATTAAATACTACATACTCAATTAAAATTGTTCGTAGATACGATGGTTATTTCGATTTTTATGTAGATGCTGGTACATCGGAACCTGTTAACATTAGATGGTCTGGTTATGCAACGGATGTTTTCAATAACGGTAATAATAATATTTATATGATGTTACATGCAAATGAAACATCAGCAAATAGATTTAAATTTGATAATGCAGGATTGATTTCCAAAACGATTACAATTTCACAACTTACAAACGGAGTATATACAGGCGATTTAGAAGAAGGATTAACGAATGTTGCAGTATTAGGATTCTCAGCTACAACAATTGGAAGCATTACATTAGAGGATGTTAAAATTCAAAATACGAATAGTAATAGTCAAGGTAATTTCGTTAATGTTAAGCTAGTAAAATCAGTCGATAATAGTTTTGCAACTGCATTTGACAATACGGTAATGTCTGGTCTTACCATTTCATTAAACGGTAGTTATATTTTTATTGAAGATATTAACACAACTATTAATAATTCAACTGTAAATTTTTTCCTTGTTCTAGACAATGTGAATAACAATGGTGGAAGTCCTCCATCATCAATTCAATTTTCAATGGCTTGTAATAATAATTGTGGAGTCCCTTTCACAAATGTTGTTACCACTAATGGAGAAAAGGTAAATGATTTTAGTTTTTCAGGAACTAATTATAATATACTAAGAGTATTTACTTGGAAAAACACTTCAACAGTTGGGGATTTTACAGATAATTGGCAAAACTCAAGTGCTTGGGAGCCTTATCGAACTAATCCCACTCCAAATGATGTATTAGTTTTTTCAAAAGGTGGTACTGTCAATCCTTTAAACATTCCTACTGAAACTGCTAAGAGAATAGTTATAAAAAATAATACAACGGTTAACATTACCACTACAAGTTTAACTAATGGATCCGCAACACTTACAGTTGGTAACGGAACTAATGAAGATTTTGGAATTGAAGCTGGTTCAAGTTTAAATGTTAGTAGTACAGGAAATACATTTAATATAGTAGTACCATCAAATTCAACAGCAACAATTTCAGGTAATCTAAATTTATCTGGTAAAAATCATCAGTTAAGTGCAGTAAATGCAAATTCAATTTCGTTTAAAAATGGGAGCATTTTCAATGGTGGAACTGGGCTTTCGGGTAATCCCTTTGGAAATTTAAATACAGGGTCTGTAGTATTTGAGAATGGCTCGACATTAATTGATCAAGTAGGCTTAGATTATTTTTCAAACGCAAATGTATTAACTCTAAATGCAGGGTCTATTTATAAACATTCGGCAAGTTCAGCAGCATCAATAAATAATAAAACATTTTCGAATTTAGAAATTACTTCAGGGGCAACATATACTGTGGGAGTAAACACTCTAAATATTTTAGGTGATGTTACTGGCACAGGCGCATTAACTATTACTTCAGGCATATTAAATATTGGAGGAAATTATTCGAACTCTGGAAGCTTTACTAGTGGAACAGGAACAGTAAACTACAATGGTGCATCTCAAAATGTAAAAGCTGGAAATTATGCGAATATAAATTTCACTAATCCTGGTAGTACAAAAACATTATTAGGAAACATAAATTTTGCAACTGGTGCTGCCGCTACGTTTGAGCTTGCCTTAGAAGTTAAACTTGTATGCGATAATTATACTATAACATCATCGAGTGCATCATCAATAGTAAATATTAATGGGCATCTTCAAACATCAAACACAAATGGTTTTACAGGATCAACTTCTACAACCTTTAAAAGCACTAACTCGCCAACAATTAATTTAGGTGTTAATTCAACAATAGAATATAATTCCAATTCTACTCAAGCGATTTCAGCAAGAACAGACTATTATAACATTATTGCATCTGGTACAGGAACTAAAAATGCATCAGCTCTTACTCTTAATGGGAATTTAGAAATTGCAAATGCTGTAATATTCAACATGAGCACAAATGCATTAAGTGGTACTTTTACAACCAATGGTTCAGGAATTTTTAGAACAGCTAACACGGGTTTAACCCCAGTGCCTGCAAATCTTAACTGGGCATTCGAATACGATGCAAATGGTTCTAGTCAGAGTATTGTAGCTGGTAATTACTCTAAACTTAGTATTACAGGTACAAATTCAAAAACAGCTCGTGGCGATATTTTTATTTCGGGTGAATTAACTATAAATGCGAGCCGAACATTTACCATGGGAACTTTTGTTCTGCAATCAGTTGCTACAACAAGTGGTACTGGTATATTAAGAACTGATAATACTTCTGCTAATCCGATTCCTTCTAATAAAGATTGGTCGTTTACAGTTTTATATAATGGTGCATCGCAAACAGTTGTTCCTGGAAATTACACGGGTTTATCTATAGCTGGTTCTGGAACTAAAACTACGAATGCAGATATCATAGTAAGTGGAATATTAAATATTGCAAGTTCTAATATTTTAGATGTTCAATCATATCTAATTTCTGGAATGAGTTCTACATTAGGCACAGGTAGATTGAAAACTGCTAATACATCGATACAACCCTTAGCATCTAATTTCAACTGGACATTCACAGTAGAATATTATGCTACTTCAGGTAACCAATATGTAGTACCAGGAAATTATACTTCATTAGTTTTTTCGGGCACTCGAGGTTCTAATAATTTATATATAGCAAATAGCGACACTATTCGTTTATCTAGTTCATTAACTGCAACTGCAACTTTTACTACGGGAGTATATAATGTTTCTGGCAATACATTTATTTACAATGGCGCTACTCAAAACATCACAGCATTTACTTACAATAATTTAAATATTGAAGGCACTGGAGATAAAACTGCATCTGGTACAATTAATATAAACGGTAATTTGCATATCAATTCTGATCGCATCCTGATTATGAGTACTAGGCAATTAGCAAGTGTGGGAACTACTAGTGGCCTAGGAATTTTAAAGACTGCATTTACAAGTACGAATGCAATTCCTCAAAATAAAACTTGGACTTTTACAGTTGAATACAATTCTACTTCTTCTCAAACTATTGTTGCGGGTAATTATTCGAATTTAACAATTTCAGGTACAAGAAATGCCAATAATGTAACCCTATCAAATACTGGAACTATTAATGTTTCTAATGTTTTTAGTCCTAATGTTACTTTCACAACTGGTAATTATATTGTAACCAATAACACGATTAATTTTAATGGTGATGTTCAAAATATACCAGCTTTTACTTTTAATAATTTAACAATTTCAGGTACCAACAATAAATCGATGAGTGGAAACCTACAGGTTACTGGACTATTAAGCCTAGTTGAAAGAGATTTAATTCTCAATGGTTATACATTAAACATAAATGGCACTTTCTCTCGAACAAACGCATATTTATTTGCAGGTACTTGCGTTTCTCCCAATAGTACAATCGTAGTTGGGGGCACAGGTCCAAACATTACTTTATCACTTCATCCAAATGCGAATTATCTAAACAACTTTACTTTAAATAGATCAAATGGTGCAACACTAAGTTCGAATGTAATTATAAATGGAACTCTAACACTTACTGCAGGTTCCTTAGTTATAAACGATACGCTTAGTTTTAATCAATCTAATACTATAATAAGCAGAACATCTGGAACTCTTTCGCCGAGTACAAATGCAACTTTAGTATTTGGAGTATGTACAAATTCTGGAGATGCAATAGTATTGCCTAATGGACTTTTTGCTACATCAACATTTAAAAAATTAATATTAAATAGAACTAATGGTTTAACAATAGGTAACCAGATGTTAAACATAACATCTGAAATTAAAATTCTTTCAGGAGTACTAAATACGAATAACAATATTGCACTTGTTTCTAATGCGCAAGGAACAGCACGAGTAGATGCGATTACTTGTAATGGGTGTAATATTATTGGCAATGTAATAGCACAGAGATTTATACCAGGTGGTGATGGAAAAAGAAGATGGAGATTATTATCGTCACCTACTAATGTTTCTGGATATACATTAGCATCAGATATTATTGATGATATAATTGTAACTGGTCCGGGAGGTGAAAGTAAAGGTTTTGATGAAAGCCCCAATAATAATGGTTCATTAAAAACTTATGATGAAAATGTTTCAGGTGGCCCAAACAATGGTTGGAAATACCCATCGAAAATAGACACTTCTTATGCAATTGGTAAAGGACTATGTGTGTTTGTTCGTGGGGATAGAAACGTTGCGGATCCATTTATTAATTGGGCTCCATCTAATGATGTTACAATGGATTTCACAGGTGCACTTAAAGTTGGTGATTTCAACTTTCCTGTAACTTATACAAATACTGGAAACTCTGCTGATGGATGGAATTTAGTTGGCAATCCTTATGCTTCTACAATATCTTGGGAAGCTTCGGAAGGTTGGGTTGCAAATGGAATGCAAAGTAAAATTTGGTTATATAATCCTATAACTGGAACATACGGGCTATACGATAATAATTTAGGCGAAGGCACAAATAGTTGTACACAGTTTATTGCAAGCGGACAAGCATTCATGGTAAAAACGACTAGTGCGAACGCCGTATTAACGATTAAAGAAACTGCAAAAGTAGATTCTATACCTTCTAATTTTTTTAGAAAAACAAATAGAAATTTATTGAGAATAAAAGCTTCAAGAGATTCTTTATTCAGCGATGAATCTATATTGTATTTAACGTCAACAGGAACCGGATCTATAAACGACCCAAGTGATGCTCAGAAATTTTTCAACGACGAACTTAATTTCTATTTGCGTTCTGATGATGGATATAACTTAGCAATAAACGAGCATCCAATTCCTAATGCAGTTGATACTATTAAAGCATCTATATTTAGTTATAATGCAGGAAGTGTTTGGACAGGCGTTTACAATTTTTCTTTTGAAGGAATTGAAAGTTATGATGCTAATTTAGATGTATATCTTGAAGATGTTTATTTAAATAAGCTTATAAACATTAGGGAAAAACCCAATTATGAATTTGAAATTACGAACGATGCGAATTCTTATGGCAATAACAGATTCAGAATTATGTTGGGATTAAATGGAAATCCTTTAGGCTTGGATCAAAATAAAATTACAAGCATTAAAGTTTATCCTAATCCATTTGCAAATGAATTGGTAATAAAATCGTATGATAAATCGAACTCAAGTTTTCAGCTCTACAATAATTTAGGAGTACAAATACACCAAGGGTATTTAAATGAATTTTCAGGTTTTGAAAGCACAATAACAACAAATGCTCTACCATCTGGTATTTACATAATGAAGTTGAAAACAGAAAGCGGTGTTGAAACTAGGAAGATAATAAAAGAGTAGGGAGCACTCAGGTTTGTAGCATGATATTTGCTAAGTTGATTTCATATTCTACACTTAAACACTAAGAATATGACTAAAAAATTTATTGTCATAACTTTCTTCCTTACCTTCTTTTTTCATTTATCATATTCACAGCTTTGGCAAAAGGCATATGGTGATAGTGCACTATTGGGTAGAGATGGCATACAAACTTTCGACGGAGGATTCATGCTAACTAGTGATCCTGCTGCATCAGGTTTTGGAATGACAGTAAAATTAAATGCTTATGGAGACACTATCTGGAGTAAGCAATTTGCAGGTCTTTCACTCCTTGAAAATATAGATAGTACATATATAGTAGCAGGCAATCTTTATATGGATGCTTGTATAAGCAAATTCGATTCGTCCGGAAAAATTATATGGATGAAAACATACGGAAAACCAACCACACAGCAGGGTGTTTCACATATCATTCCAACATTCGATAGTGGGTATGCTGCTTGTGGTATTAATTCAGAAAATGGTACAGCTAATGCATGGCTTTTAAAATTTGATAAAAATGGAGATACGATTTGGTCCTTTACTCTCGGTGGTAATGTTTCGGCATTTGCTGAACAGGTAGTACAGACTTCTGATAGCGGATATGTAATTTGTGGCTATTGGGGCTCGTCATATAGTTTCATAGCCAAAACAAATTCCTCTGGCAAATTGCTTTGGAGAAAGTCCTATAGTCAATCCGGACCTGCACAAACAATAAACCAAACATACGATGGAGGGCTACTTTTTTATTCATTGTTTTATGGACTCGTAAAATTAAATGCAAACGGAGATATTCTTTGGACAAAAAGACTGAATCCTAACACAAGGTTCTTGAGTATCGTCGAGACACATGATAAAGGATTTATTTGCGCTGGCATCCAAAATAATTCCATTACGAATGAAGATATTCTACTACTCAAAACAGATTCTCTTGGGAAAACTTTATGGCATAAAATATTTATGAAAGGACCGTATTATGATGTTGCCGAATCCGTTTGTATTCTAAAAGACAAAGGATATCTTATATGTGGAAGTCGAGACTTTACTGGTCCGAATACACGAATGTACGCTATACGAACAGATAGCCTTGGTAACGTAGATTCAACCCTTCAGACATCAATTAATACGAATTTTAATTTAAATGAACTGCAAGTTTATCCTAATCCACACATCAATAAATTTCATGTTGAATTGCCAGACAATATGGATGAAGCCGATTATCAATTATCTAATATGCATGGGCAAACTTTACTTTTAGGAAAGATTTCTAAAACAAATGCTATAGAATTGGACACCTATAATCTTCCAAAAGGGTACTACCTATTGCGTGTCACAGGAAATGAATATACGGTTGTAAAGAAGATAATTAAAGAGTAGTAATTCAATACGAGCACACGAGCACACGAACAAACGAGCACACGAACAAAAGTGGCCCCATGAGGAATCGAACCTCAACCCAGAGAACCGGAATCTCTAATTCTATCCATTAAACTATAGGGCCATGCACAAAGATAGCCTTTTTCGTAGATTTAATATTTTACAATTTTCCGGCTTACAATGCCCTTGTCTGTTTGTAAGCGAATAAAATATATTCCTGCGGGGAATGGGAATTCAATGCTCTGTGTGGTATTCGGTTTTATAAATGTTGATGATAACTCTTCGCCAATAGCATTGTAAATTTTTAGTTCTTTCGCTCCATTAGAGTTTTGAGTAATGTAAATTTTATCTGATGCAGGATTCGGATATACATTCAATTGAACATCTTTTTCGAATGATGTATTCGTTGGTTCGTGAAGTTTTAAAATTTTAACTTGATACGGGTTCAAGTTTAATTGAACATCATAAATTTTGCTCGAAGAATTTACCACGAAGAAACTATCTGTCATTAAATCTTCCAATGCTAATGCTCCAGATTTATTGTCGGTGCGGGCGAATGAAAATTGAACATTCGATAAATAATTTCCAGAAGTATTTACTAATATCAATTCATCTTGAGAATTATATGTACGTTGATAAGAATGTATTTCATTAAAATTACTGACAATATTTTTTACTGTTCCGAGTTGAAGTACTTCTTCGTTATTTCTTATCTGAATTAATTTTTTATAATGATTTAATATTGAATTTGTATCTGCAGATAATGTTTTCACATTATAATTCATAAAGTTTGAATTCACTGAAATATATGGTGTACCAGTTGTGAAACCTGAGTAGGCATTGGTATTCCATTGCATCGGTGTTCTAATGTATTGATCAGGCTTAGAGCCTTTCATAGCAATCTCTTCACCATAATAAATAAATGGAACACCAGGTTGAGTTAATAATAAGCTCGCAGCAACTTTGCATTTGTTTATATCATTTCCTAAAAAATCGAATACTCTATTTTGATCATGATTGGTAAGAAAATTTGCAAACTGATTTGTATCTAATGTTAATTGTGAATTGTTTAATGCAAGTTTCGCATTATATGGATTACCAGTATTCGCTGAATTCAAATTTGCATCCGCTAAGTTAAATTCGAAACACATATCTAGTTTTCCTGTATACATCGCGATGGTTTGTGCATTATCCCAAACTTCTCCAACGAGTAAAGAATTTTTCTTCCACACTTCACAGCTATCGTTTAAAGCTTTTAAAAATGAAATAGTTTCCGGAGTATTTTTCAATGTATTTCCATTTTCATACAAATACATTACAGCGTCTAAACGAAAACCATCAACACCAACTTCCTTTAACCAATATTTTGCTGCAGCAAAAATACTATCACGTACAGGTTGATAGTTGTAATTCAAATCTGGCATTTCACTCCAAAACAATGCGTAATAATTACTACTATTTTTAGGATACCAAACTTGTTGTCCCCATGGACCAACCTGAGATGGAGCAGTAGTTTCCCAGCGATAAAAATTTCTATAGAAAGGATCGTTAGCAGCCGATTTTACAAACCAAGGATGTTGACTAGAAGTATGATTGATCACAAAATCCATGATTACTTTAATTCCTCTACGATGTGCAGAATCCAACATAGTTTTAAAACTAGTCATTGTTCCATATTGAGGATTTACTTTTTTGTAATCTGTAACATCATAACCATGCACACTTGGCGAAGGGTTTATAGGCATTAACCAAATCAAACCAATTCCTAAATCACTAGAAGTATTCGGATTCCCATCATTTAAATAATCTAACTTTTGAGTTAAGCCATTGAAATCACCTTTCCCATCAGAATTAGTATCGTAAAAACTTCGCACATAAACTTCATAGGCAGTTGTTTTATTCCACCAGTAATTTTGAGCATATGATTTATAGCTGAATGCTGATAATAATAGAAAATAGATGAAGAACTTTTTCAAAGGTCAAGATTTTAAATAATGCCGAAAGGTATTGATTTTATGGAAGAAACTATCAATAACCATTCCGATTTTCTTGTCCACGAGTAGGTTTAATTCCAAACCATGCAATGATTATTTCTAGTGTGGTCCAAAAACGAATAGTATTTAAAACTGGATTCAAATAGTTTGTTTGTATGCAATAATTGGTGCTGTAAGGAGCAGTATGATGAAGTCCATGCATTTTTCTCGATTGAATTAATCCAGTTTTCTGAATTATTCGAACAACAAAACCATTTTCCTTATCTGTTCTATGAGAAACAGCATGACATTCATTTGCGAGTGATCCGTAAGCGAATAGAACAATCAATTGCCAAGATACAGCATCGAAAATAATGAAAATGACTAGCAGTAGAAATACGAAAAAAACAGAAAGTTTAACTCTTTCCCACATGGAGCTAGCTAAAAATTTTCTTGGATATTGATGGTGTTCGATATTCGGAATAACGATTAGCTTACCCATATATTTCCAATCAGGGTCGCCATAGGTATCTTCCCACCAATGAATCCCACCTGTAATAAAATCTGCCAGTAAAATTAACGCGAAGATCTCGAGTACAATCATTTTTTTCTATAAGTATGCGATGTTATTTTATAAATATAAATGAAATATCTGTAAAATATCGCAGAAGACAAAGTTTACGAGATTTTATAAGCTTTTAACAAAAACAAGGATATATATTTACATTGTTTGTCTTAGCACGACATTATTTTTTCTGTTCAGAAATTAACATATCGATTTTCTCTTCCATTTTTATCCTTTCAGAATCCCACTGTGCTTTATACTTTTCTTTGTTCGTTTCTAAATCTAATATTAAGTCGTTGTAAGATTTTAGTTGAGCATTAAACTTTTCAATGTTTTTAGCTTTTGAAAAATATTTATAGTCATTATTATTATAATATGAAGTTGTAAGTTTGACTATAGATATGAAGTTATCAATGTCTGTTCGTAGATACATATTAATAGGATCTCCCAAAACATATTTTAACGATCCTAGTAATGCTCCGTCGTTGTTCGCTTGGTATTTTGGATTTGCAGAATTATAATAACGAAATCGCATTAGCCCTAAATAATATAGAAATGCAGCTTCATTAAATTTGGACTTAGTTATATACTCACCTGAAGCTTCTAAATAACCTGATGGATGTTTCTTATCAAGTAACTTTACATTCGCAAAAAGCGTTGTTGTATCGATTGAGTTTAATTTCCCAATTGTTTTTAATGAATCCGCCGTCTTGTAAATTCTTTTATAAAGTTCTAGCTCATTTTGACCATAAGAAAGTGTAGATAAGATGATGGATGTAAATAGCAGTAAAATTAGTTTTTGCATATTATCGGAATTAAAAATCCTGTTATCATTTGTATTTCTACAGGAAATTAAAATAATAGATAGAATCAATAATATGAAAAATACGCTTAAGTTTTTCATTAATAATTTATTTAGTAATAGTAATTAATTCAAATTGTGATTATCAATTTATTGTAGTAAGCGATTTTTGATGGGTATAAATTTCAAAATTGCTTTTTATTTTCAATCTATCTTCATACCTATCAAAGTCGGAAATATCTAGTATATATTTCTGATTTGTATTCCCTGATATTTCAATAATATCTAAATGAATTTCAACAGTATCAATTTGATCGATTCTAATTGTTGTAGGAGCTGTTTCGTTTTTAAGTTTAAAAATAATTGATTCAGTATTCCATTCAATGAATTGTCCGGTCCTGTTTAAGAGTTGCCTTTGATTTTTAAGTAAAAAGTAAATCGGGATAGCTGTTACTAATATGGTGTCAAACCACCATCCTATACCAGTTATTTGACTTGCAGTTGCAGAAAATAATTTATTTGTTGAAAGTAGAATCATGCCTATCCCACAGTATAAAATTACTTTTCTAGTTTTATCTATTTTCCGACTTTCAATTCTGTCTATTGTTTTTTTGTTCGATATATCCATTTAGAGTATATAGGCAGGTATAATATGGCGAAACTATTATAAGCTAAACCAAGGTGAAATTTAATAACTCAAATCTGAATTAATGTTGGTCTGTCAATAAAAAGAGGCATTAACATATTAACAAATTAACTGTTTAACATATTAACATATTATTTTGTGGCCCCGGCGGGAATCGAACCCACATCAAATGTTTAGGAAACATCTATTCTATCCGTTGAACTACGGCGCCAATTTTATTATTGAAACATACATCTATTCTAGCGCGTTCCTGCCTGTCGGCAGACAGGCCTGCCTGTCGGCAGACAGGGAACTACGGCGCCAATTTTTTTAACAGCTCCTTTTTACCTGAAGTTGTTTTGTAATATTTTTCCTTCTTCCTTGTATCAGCCCAATCATCACATGCTTCTTTGTAAATTAATTTCCAAGGTCGATGGCCCTTTGTAAATTTACTTCTCCCTTCATTATGAGCTTGCAGTCTTTTTTCAGAATTTATTGCAATACCAATGTAAATAATATTACTCTTTAAACTCTTAATCGCATACACTTCTTTCATATCCACCTCACAAAATCAAACATCTATTCTATCGCGTTCCTGCCTTAAGCAGACAGGCCTGCCTGTCGGCAGACAGGGAACTACGGCGCCAATTTCGAATTTCCGAATTTCCGAATCCCGATAGCTATCGGGATCGAATTTCCGAAGTGACTATTGAGAACAGCATTGAGCTTAACTCACTACCCATTACCCACTACTCACTACTCGAACAGTGCAAAAATAACAATAATTGCTCGACTATTGAAACCTTGTGTTAATTGGTTATAGCTTAACGAACTTCTGAACTCGCTCTCCAATTTTTAAAATGTAGATCCCTTTTGCAAGTTTTGAAATATCAATCTTTTCATTTTCGATTACATCTTGTTCGATAATTTTCTTTCCCTGCATATTCATAATTCTTATCGTATTTATACCTTGAATAGGTAGGTTTTCAATTCTAATACTTTCGTATGCTGGATTAGGAAACACTTTTATAGCGTTAATTTTATTATTCTGCACGCCTAATGGGAATATATAAATCAACAATGAAGAACTATCTGCACACAAAAGATTGTTATATGCTACATATTTCAGGTGAGCTGTATCCGAAGACGAATTATATCGAACTTCTACAATATTTGTTCCTTGTCCGCTTATAATTGTTCCATGACTTATACTCCAATCGAATTGCATTCCAGCTTGTGGATCTGTTCCGTATATATAAGTTTGACTAGTGTCTTGAATAGCACTACTACCATTAATCCTATTTTTTATTGCCTTAGGATATACAGAAATCGATTGAGTAATTATAGTATCGCATCCAATTATTGCTTTAACAGTATCTATTGTACTATTGGAAGAATAGTGCACATTATTAAAATGATCTACTACACTATCACAACCTGTGAAAGTGAAATTAATTTTCTTTTGACAATCTCCTAATACATAAATTTCAAAATCTAAAGTATCGGAATGATTTCCGGAACAATATGATCCATCTTTACTAATCACTTTAAATTTATAGGGAATTTTTTTGATGTCGGTTGAATCAATTTTCCATTTGAATGTAGTTTTTAAGGAATCAGTTGCTATTAAGATTTTATTATTAATAGCACTTCCATGAAATGGTACTGCGCCATCTTTTCCCCATTGAATATCGAAAAGATTCGAGTTAAAAATATTATTGTATAAGCCCGCCTCTGGTTCGATATACATAAATATACTGTCTCCTGGCTCATCATGTGTAATGAATTTTGTAATGTATGTTGCAGTATCAATTACATTAATTGTATCTCGAATAGTACCTCCTTTATTTTTATCGTTTACCAAAACTGGAGGAAATTGAGAATTCAAATAGCATTCAAATTGCAATTCTCTATAGGTATTACCTATGTTAACCCAAACGCCGTTTACTTTTCTCCACTCTGCAACTTTAAATGCCAATAGGTATGAGCCAATTTGGGTAGGTGTGAAATCTACAATTCCTGAAGTTGCATTGTAAGTTAGATCTGGATTTCCATCTATAATATTTCCCGGCAAAGTATAGTTAGCCTTATATTCAACCGTGCCAAATGGTTTAAAATCAGAATTTCCATCAGTTGGTTTCATAAGTGAATAAGAAAGTGAATCACCATCAGCATCTACACAACTCCAATCCAAGCTGTAATGTGTACCAACATAAAACATATTATTGGGTACTGTTTTAAATATTGGAGAACTGTTATATTGATAAGTTCCTGTTGATAACTTTGGAATATCCAAACAGAAATTTATTCCATATGAACTACTTTGCCCCAATATATTTTTAGCCCCAACATTTCTACAACAAAATGTTGATGAAAAATAATAGCCAGCATTATTCGACAATTGTGCTGCTTGCAAAGCAGTAAGTGTATACTCAAATACACCTATTTCAACTGAAGAGCGTGCTATTGGTGGTATACATTGTGTTGGATCGTAATTAGCGATGTATTTAGAAACTCTATTTACAGTAAAATTTAAATTTGCATTAACATTCGTACTTTTTAGATATGTAGCAAATGTAAATGAATTTGGCATAGCTACTGTTCCTTGGCGATTATCTCTGTAAATTAATAACCTAAATTTATAAGTATTAGTATTTGGAATATTTACCAATGCGATATCGTAGCCAAATATATGACTTGCTAAAGCCTGGTTTGTAATCAGTATGAATACAAGCAGGAATAATACTTTTAAGTTTCTCATTTATTTAGGTTATAGTTTAACGAATTTAGAGTATTTCTCTTTAATGTGAATATAATAAATACCAGGCGATAAACCTGATATTTCTATTTCATTGCTTTTTAAATGATCAATTGATTTCATCAATCTTCCTTCATTATTATAAATTCGAATTTTACCGATAGAATTTATTCCATCGATATATAAAATGTCGTTCGAGGGATTCGGATAGATTGAAATTTTTTCTTTTGATGTTATTGAAATTCCTGTTGTGTAATTTGAATAGAAATTCTCATATGCTGATTGAACAGTATCTGTGCTAAGTTTTAATTTTTCTAATGATGTAAGATTTGTTCCCGCCGTATCCCTTGCCCATACATATGCAATGTCAGTTACAATTCTTTCACCAGGTGCCAAGCTTACACTGCTCACTGCAGATACTGCTCTTCGATCTCCAGAGATATCTGTTTCTACCCAATTTGCTCTTCCATTTGGATCAGTAGTTCCGGGAAACATAAACATACAAGAGTCTATTCCGTTTCTTCCATTCGAACCATATTTTATCGATAGTCCATCTGCCCATAAGCCTTTTATATATCGATACATTTCTGTTGAGTTTCTGGGGAATCCTGTAGAACCTGGAAAACCACCTTTATATATCAATATAAAACTATTGATTTCCAAAGAAACATTATTGGATGTTTTACCAGGATTCAAATAGGTAAGTCCGAATGCTGGTGGTGCAATTCCGTAACCCCAAGCATTTACATCCTCATCATTATTATCGGAATTGTAAACATACATTAGGTTTCTTTTTCTATTATTATTTCCTACAGATAAGTCGCATCCTAAATAATCATCATCAGCTCCGCCTAATTCAAAATCTGTATAATTTCCAATTCTGAATTCTGTATACGAATTATTCGATTTGTTCGTATAGATATACCGATACATCGTAGTGTTATTAATAGCTTCACTTGTTGATGAAGCAAATGCATAAGCGATGTTTTGAATTTCAATCCCCATCGGATTCGCACCTGTATAAGCAGTATGTGGTGCACCCATATCATTAATAATCCAATATACCATTTGCCCCGGAACAATATTCGGTTGAGTGATATCTATAACTGGATAATCACCTAAACTTGGATCGTATATACCATCAGAATTTGCATCGTAAAAGGGCGCATGTGAACTTGGCCATCTACTCATTTTGTAAGAAATTTTCAATCCATTTTTAGAATCATTTATTTCTTTCCCAGTAATAGAAAACATTTCATTCCAATCGTCACAATCGATAGAATCTATTTGCCCCATTGCATTTAATGCTCCTGGCCAAAAATCCAATCCCCTATGTCGGTAAGTTTGTCCTGCAGTATATAAATTATTTGCAGCATCAATACCTCCAATCATTAATGATGATGTATAACTTGAATGAATACTTTTTTGTCCGGAAGTCACTTTTGGAATTTCATATCCACTTCCTCCAACTCCAAATATATCCCAAAACATATCTCCTCCATTTAGAAGTTTTGCACGAACATTATTTATTTCTAAATCTATACTAGCTGATGGAGGCGCACAATTACTAGCTCTTAATGTTGGACACAAAAAAAGATTAAGAATGTAAATAATGAACAATTGTTTTTTCATTCTACTTTTTAAAATCTTCGAATCGCCGATACTGAACCCACAGCAGTTTTTATTCTATTCCTAACTCTAAAGGATGTACATTGAATGGCATTGCTTTTATCAAATTCTGATGAAGTCCAAGAAAATCCTCCGATGTACTGACTCAATCGTTGATTAGCCAATTTTAATTCATTTTGAGATGGCAAATACCAGTCTGTGAAGCCTAAGTGTACAAGGTCAAAACAAGCTTTCGCCGCATAATATCCTTCACCTAAAAAACTAACAATTCTTTCTGTATTATATGGTCCTGAAAATAAGTTCGTATCTAATCCTGTGATAAATGTATCAACAGCATTTCTCCAAGGTATAGTTGTGTTTGATGAAATCTCGTGCAACACTAAGCCATGAAATTCGCCTGCTACATAATATGGATCTCCAGGTTGCATTACATAGAATAATCTGCCTCCTCGCATAAATGCCCCAAACTCTAATTGGTCGGTAGCAAATGTAATTTGCTGACTATAGGTTGTACCGCTTGAGGTAATAGCGTATGCTCTTACATAGTATGCTTGCTCAGGTTCTAAATTTCTAAGTACACAAGAAAAGGAATCTATATTATTAGATCTTACTTGTTTGAAATCATTAATATTTGGCTGTGGGTTTTTGCTCCAACAAATTCCAGCTTCAATAATTTGCTCAGCGGTTGGATTAATAATTTTCCCTCCAGATATAGCTGTATCTATACTGATGTATCGAACATGAAAAGCTTTAAGCTGAATAGTTGAATATGCAGACTTTGTTATGATAAACAAAAAAACTACTAGTACATAAAATAATCTATTCATGGGAAAAAGACGCTTTACCCAAATATAATCATTTATGTACTAATAGTTTCCTTATAATATTTTATAGTTTAACGAACTTCTGTACTCGCTCTCCAATTTTTAAAATGTAAATCCCTTTTGCAAGATTTGAAATATCTAGTTCATCATTTTCAATAATTCCTTTTACTAATTCTACTTTACTCTGCATGTTCGTTATTGTAATGTTATTGATGCCTTGAGATGGTAAATTTTGAATTTGAATTTTATCGTAAGCCGGATTTGGATAGATTTTTATTTTGGAATAATGATCTACATTAATACCTGTAGTTTTATTAATAGTGATGAATGATGTGTCGGTGCATGTTGTTTGACTATTCGAATACACACAATACAATTTATTTTCTTTTAGCGATTGCCATTTTACTACAACAATACTATCACCTTGTCCAGATATTATATTTACACTATCGCCATACCAATAATAGTTTCCTTTCTGATTTGAATATGTAGAGTATGAATATGTCGTGCTAGTGTCTAACACTGTTGTAATACCTTGAATTGGAAATGCTGCAACTTTACTTTTCACATAAATATTTATTTGTAAAAATGTAGAATCACCAAAGTAGCAATTGTTTTCACTTGCAACAAACTTAAATCTGTAAGGTTCGATACGCTCATCGTTACACTGTGTTTGAACTGAAAATTCTGTTCTTGTAAATAATGAGTCTGAATTATATTTTAGTGTATATCTAGAATTTACAATTCCATTCGTTGGATCTGCAATCAAATGTATTCTTGGAATGCTTGATGTATCTTTATCATATGATTTTAAAATACTATCTCCTTGTAGTTGAAATTTATCACCTTCCAGAATATAATAATTCCTAACAGTATTTTTTTTCATAGTATCCGTATTGATGATGAAATATGGCTTGATGTTACTTTTTGCATTAACAAACATCGTTACATAGGTAGTATCATAAAATGGATTTGGACAAGTTTGGTCGCGAACAACAATTTTAAATTTGTATCCACTAGGGTTTGTATTCATACAATTAGGTCTCCATTTAAACTGCCCTTGAACTATACCTATTCCCGAGATAACTAAGTTTTGAGCAGTAGAACCTACTTGTGGAAAACCTACTTCACCCCATTTAGAATTGTAGATATTAGGGTCTAAAATATTATTCGATAAATCTGGAAGTAAATACATAAATAGAGAATCATACGGAACATCTCTTGATGTAAATGTTAAGGTATATTCTTCTGCAACTTCAAGAGTATCTACAATAAATTTTGATCTGTTTTTATTATCAGTAGTTATAGGAGGCGATTCCGGGCACAATACAGTTTCTAATTGAAACTCTCTATATATCGATCCAATTTTTGTAGACACACCACTTATTTTCCTATACTCATCACATCTAAAACCTACAAGATATCTTCCTATTTTTGTAGGAATAAAACTAAAAACGCCTGTTGTAGGATTTAAATTAATGTCGGGTACACCATCCAATATGTTATAATTAATATTATATCCAGGTGCATATGTTGCATTTCCAAATGGCTTTATGGCAATCGTACCATCAGTAGGAGGGGCTAATGAATATACTAAGGAATCGCCATCAGGGTCTACACAATTTAATGAAACTGTATATGGTTTTCCTACACAATAAAAAGCTAATGGAGTTCTTGTAAATTTTGGTGAATTATTATATCGAGTGGGTGATCCAGCACTTAACCTTGAGAAATCCATTGTAAAATTTATTCCCGTACCCGAACTGTTTAGTACATTATTCACGCCATCGTTTCTACAACAAGTGATCGCAGAAAAGTAATATCCATTAGTGTTACTTAAAGCTAATGCCTGAGTAGATGTAATTAAATATTCATACACTCCTACTTGAAGAGATAAGTTCGCATAAAATGGAGGGCAATCTGCAGGGTTGTAAGTCGCGTAGTAAGTACCTACTCTCGACATTCGAAAATTTAAATTAGCATTTACATTAGTATTGTTAATGTAGGTTTCAAAATCTACATAAGAAGGTAGCATATTCGAAGATGGCGACGAATCTTTGAAAATAGTTAGTTTAACTTTGTATGTATTATCGCCTTGGTAAGTTAAATTCATATCGTATCCCGTAAAATGAGTAGCTCGAGATACGATAGAAATTAACAAAAACAATACACAGAGTGTTAGTTTTAGTTTTCTCATTGTTAGGTTCTTAGTTATTAGGACCTATGCCAATAAGTGTGCCAAAACAAAAACGCTATTGTTTTATAAACTTGCTGAAGTAGTTATTTATTTGAATAAAATAACTTCCAGCAGGCAAATTTTCAATATTTATTTTTTTCTCAATAGGGTTTTTAACTTCCTTCACTAGTTTCCCTTCGCTTGAGTAAATTTTTATTTTTTGTATATTTTGAATACCATTTATAAATAAAAATTCATTCGCAGGATTGGGGTAAATAGTAAATTCAATATTCTTTTTAGAATTAATCCCTGTACTAAAATTGCTAAATAAAGTTTGATACTCATTGATTATAGTATCAGTAGTTACTTTCAATTTTTCCAAAGAAGTTAAATTTGTGCCAGGCGTATCCCGAGCCCATACATACGCAAACTCTACATCCATCAATTCTCCAGGTGCCAAACTTCTTGATGCAATGCTACTAATACTTCTTCTGTCTCCATAAACATCTGTTTCTACCCAAGTTGGTCTGCCATTCGGATCTGTACTTCCTGGGAATTGAAATTTACAAGGATCAGTACCACTTCTACCGTTTGGTGTACCATAAGTTAATGGCACCCCATCAGCCCAAAAACCTCTTAAATATCTATTTAGTTCTGTTGCATTAACCGGGTCAGAGTTTAGTCCCGTAACTCCTCCATTAGTAAACACCATATGAGATTCCATTTCTGCAGGTTTTAAAACCGTCATGCCGAATGCAGGTGGAGCAATTCCATAACCTGGCCCAGCACCATCTGCATCATCATTAGTGCCATTATACACAAAAAATAAATTTCGCTTTTTGCCAGATGAATTTACTGACACATCGCAACCTGCGTAATCGTCGTTTGCATTTCCTAAATCGTAATCGTTAAAAAAGCCAACTCTAAATTCAGTATATGAAGTGTTCGATTTATTTGTAATTCTATAACGATACATGGTACTATTATTTACGGCTTCTGATGTATTCGAAGCAAAGGCATATGCAAAAGCTTGAATTTCTAAACCAATAGAATTTGATCCTGGGTGCGCAGAATGTGAATTGCCTTTATCATTAAACACCCAGTATATCATTTGCCCTGGAACTAAATTGGGTTTGTTCACATCGAGTATAGGATAATCGCCAAGTGAAGGGTCGTAAATACCATCCGAATTTGCATCAAAAAATGGAGCATGAGAACTTGGCCATCTGCTCATATTATAGGAGATACCTCTTCCACCTTTAGAATCATTTATTTCTGTGCCCGTAATATTGAACATATCATTCCAATCGTCACAATCTATGGAGTCTATTTCTCCCATAGAATTTAAAGCCCCTGGCCAAAAATCTAATCCTCGTTGACGATAAGTCTGCCCGGCTGTATAAAGATTAGAGCCAGCATCTAATGCACTTATCCAAACAGATGCTGTGAAGCTTGAATTTCTTCCGGAATTTTTTGGAATTTCATACCTAGCATTATTAGTTACAAGAGCATCCCAAAACATGTCGCCACCATTTAATAGTTTAGCCCTAACATTATTTATTTCTAAATCTATCGATGCTGATGGAGGTGCACAATTCCCAATGGCTTCTGCATAATTCATGCTTATTACAAAAGCGAATGTCAAAACTGATTTATATATGTGAGTAGTCATAAGTATAGATTTATTTAAAATTGTCTAATAGCATAAACTTTTAATTTCTGAGATTTTGCAGTTTGTTTTATTGCGACAGAAGAAACTTGTTTTGCCATGCTCGCACTTACTTCAGTAGAGCTCCAAACTACTCCTCCAATAATACTAGTTGCTCCTAACGATTTATATACATTGAGTAACAATGAAAGTTCCGCCTGAGAAGGCATATACCAATCGGTATATCCATTGTAAGTTAAATCGTAGCAATACCTAGCAGCATAATCGCCAGTGCCCAATGCCGCAATAATTTTATCGGTATTAGATGAGCCCGTAAACATTGCAGAATCTAATGCATTTACTAGTACATCTACAGCATTTCTCCATGTTGCTCTTGCTGGTGGACTAACAGGGCAAGCTACTAATCCGTGAAACTCTCCTTGTACAAATCCCGGATCGCCTGCTTTTAAAACATAGAACAGATTTCCTCCTTTTAAAGGCATTCCTAATTTTATTCTGTCTGTTGCAAATGTGCGTTGTGGCCCATAATATGTTCCACTTGCAGTAATTGCATACGCTCGAATAAAATAGCCCCTCTCAGGCATAAGACCTTTAACAATACAGGTATAGGAATCTGCATTTGCTGATCGAATTACTTTACCATTGTTTATTGTTGGTTGAGGATTTGCACTCCAACATACACCAGCTTCAGTAATTTGTTCCCCGCCGGTATTCACAATTTCCCCTCCGGAAATGGCAGTGTCTAAGCCAACATATCTTATTGGATTAGTTTTGAGAGTGACTGCAGAAAAGGCATAGCTTGCACTTAACATTAGCAGTAGCAATAGTTTTAATTTCATAGTTTTTAGAGCTAAGTTTTAAAAAGTATAAAGCGTATTTTTAGAAGTATTAGTTAATCAAATTTTTCGGGGACAAAATTTGAAAATGCACATGATGACGATATATCAATCTAGCACTCTAATATTTTTCAATATAATATTTTTTTAATTGAAAATCAAATGTTTGAATATTTTAAAACATTCTTTGCTTTTTATTGTTACAACAAATAAATTAGTATGCAGAACTACAAAAACCACACTCGTTATTATCCTTTACATCATTTTGTATTAACACCATTAACAGGTATAGCATTTGTTTGGGCTATTGTAAATTGTTTTCAGAATGAAAACTCTACAGCAGAAAACATATACAGTTTACTTATTGCCACATGTATAATGTTGACTGTACAAATGACTAGATTATATGCTTTGAAAAATCAAGATCGTTTAATCCGTTTAGAACAAAAACAACGTTATTTCGAAAAAACTGGAAAGTCGTTTTCAGAAAAAGAAACTAAACTTAGAAAATCGCAAATCGTTGCTCTTCGCTTTGCTAGCGATGAAGAATGGATTGAACTTATGGATAAAGCTATTGCCGAAAACTTAAGTTCTAAGGAAATAAAATCAGCAATTAAGAATTGGAAAGCAGACCACAATAGAGTTTAATACTTTATTTATTTTTTGATTAGAAAGAGGGCTTTTGGCCCTCTTTTTTTTGTTTATAATTTTATGAATCGATAAGAATAATTATTAATACTGATGATGTACACTCCCTGCGCTAAGCCAGAAACATCTATTGGCTTGTTATTTTCTGCAAGTTCATCCTGAATTAATACTCCTTCTATGTTAAATATTTTTACACTAGCCGTTTCTTGTTCATTTATACCTTTTACAAATAGCACATTATTGCTAGGGTTTGGATAAACACTAAACACTTGTTTTGTATGTTGGTCTATTCCAACATGACTTACGAAATAATAACATGCAGAAGTATCTGAACATCCATTAGCTGTTACTATAACAGCGTAAGTTCCTGTTGCGTTCGGGAAGAAACTTTGATTTGTAGCTGTTGGAATATTGTTCAAAGTAGTACAATCAATCCACTGGTAATTTCCTCCAGAATATTGTGCAAATAATTGCAATGCACTTGCAATTACTCCAACATCTACTTTTTTAATTTTTAAATTTAACACGAGTATAGAATCACAGCCTTTTGCCGTTTGAAAAACTACAGAATCTCTAATGCTTTCAGTATATTTTTTACCATTTAAATTCCATACAAACTCTACACAAGCATTAATGTTATCGATAATTTTATAACTGTTAGATATGGTTAGGTTTATAGTTAAGTTTGAATCACATCCCTTATCATTTTTAAGCAATGCAAAATATTGCCCACTTGATGTATAGGTTTGATTATTTGCCGACCATGTATATGAATCGCATGCATTAATATTTTGAATGCTACTAGAAGATTTATTAATAGTTAAATTTAAATAAACGACAGAATCGCATCCTCTAGAATTTGTATAAGTATAGCTAGTGATTGTAGAATTAGTATATGTAATTCCATTTACCGCCCATGTGTACGAATCACATGCAGTATGAGTTTGATATGTTGGAGGTATTGTTCCTACCGTTAATACTAAAGTAACTATGGAATCGCAACCACCAGAAGCCAATGTAGTATCGGTGTATACACCAGAGTTTGGATATGATTTTCCATTTAATGCCCAAGTAAATGTATCACATGCACTAACAGTATCCGATACGGTAATTGAAGAAAGTATAGATAATTTCATTCTTACAATAGAATCGCATCCATTTGATTTAATTAATCGTGCAGAGTATGTGCCAGGAGTACTGTATAATAAACCTGTTAATGGCCAAGTATATGAACTACATACAGAACGATTAATTTTTGTAACCGTCATTCCTGCACCTAAAGATTTGCCAACAGAAAAATTTGAAATGTTTCCAGTTAAGTCGAAGTTCACAAATGTGCCAGTTTTAAAACCGCTCGATTGATCATAAATAACTGCATTCAAATTGTTGCCATTAGGCACACCATCATTCATCGGGAAATAAGCATATAAATTTGCACTAGAATTGCAAAGTTGTGCATTCTTCGATGCGTTAATTTCTGTAATTGTTTTCGCTACATTCCATATTCTAACTTCATCAATATTCCCTTTAAATCTATTAATTCCATCAACCCTTCTGCCAATTACAATATCTCCAGTTGCGGAAGTATTTGGTGTTACAGTTAAATTCCCAGTTACATCTAAAACACCATCTACATACAAACTCACTTTATTAGTAGCTAAAGGATTATACACACCAGCAACATGATGCCATGAGCCATCGTTTACAGGAATCGTTCCGCTTAAGCCATTTCCCTGAACTTCTAATCGAATTGCATTATTGTTTAATAAGTTAAAAGTAAATCGACCACCCGTTGTCATTACACCCATATCCACAATTACATTTTGCACTCCACCCGCTGTTGGATCTGTATTAGAAGTGGTTTTTATCCAAGCTTCAATCGTACGCGCGGATCCACCTGCAATAGGAGCTATGTCTGTTTGTACATAGTCGTCTACTCCATCAAATATTACAGAAGCATCTTGAGCTTTTAAATTTTGAACAAGTAAAAATGAAGAAATGCAAAAAAGCATTAATCTACGAAAAAGTAAATTTTTAGACATAATACAGGGTATTTTAGTAAAGTTTAGATTTTTTGGGTGTATTGTCAGGCAATTTTAAAAAAATATTCTACAGTTGCAAATATACTGTCATTGTATATTCAATACACAAAACATATCTTGTGGAATATTATATTGAAATGAAAAAAACGCTCCTCCTCATTCTTTTTTCAGTTTTCTTAAGCATTTCTACTGTTGCCCAGGACAAAAAGGTAATCGATAGTTTAGAAATTCTAGTTAAATCGAACATCGGCGATTCGATTAAACAAGTTGCTTATAGCGATTTGTGTTATAACTATAGTTTTATTGATTTCGAAAAAGCTATTGTAAACGGAAAGGAGGCTTTAGCATTAGCTCAAAAATTAAACAACCCAAAAGCAATTGCCCTTGCTTTTTCTGATATAGGTAATTGTTATACCCGAGTAAATAAATTAAACGAAGCGCTCGAATATCATAAAAAAGCATACGCCTTAAGAAAGCAGTTGGGCATGGATTTAAAAGCGGCAGGATCTCTTTCGAATATATCTATCATTTATAAACAACAAGGTAATTTTAAAGAATCTGCCGATTATATGATGAAGGCTTTGCGAATTTATGAAAGCAAAAACGATTCGCCTTTACAAGCATTGGTGAAAGGTAATTTAGCAAATCTTTACTTGAATATGAATAAGCCGAGTATAGCTAAAAAGTATCTTGATGAGAGTTTTAAAATTTCTAAATCTAAAAACATCAAATCTCTGCTAAGTACTGCATATTCAAGCTATACAGAGTATTATTTAATGGTGAAAAAATTAGATTTGGCTTTATATAACGCTTTTCAATCTGTCGCTATTCTAGAAAAATTAAATAGAAAATCAGATTTAGCCTTGATCTATAATTCGATCGGACAAATTTATTTAGAGAAAAAAAATTACGAAGTGTCGATGGATTTTTACACTAAATCTTTAACACTTCGAAAAGAACTAGGTGATGAATTTGGTATTGCATCATGTTATAAAAATATTGGATATGCTCAAGTTCTACAAAAAAATTATTCTGATGCAGAAAAAAATTATAAGCAAGCTTTAGTATTATTTAAAAAATTAAACGCGAATGAATACTTAAACGATTGCAATAAATTGTTGGCCGATTTGTATGAAAAACAAAACATGTACGACAAAGCAATCTTTTACATGAAGGAAGGGAAGAAGATTGAAGATAGTGTTTACAATAGAGATACAGAGGCAAAGCTGAATGAACTCAATATTCAATACGAAACAGCTAAGAAGGAAAATTTACTTAGAATTCAATCTTACGAACTATCAAGACGAAACACTTATTTAGTAATTGCATTAGCGCTTTTAGTGATTGCAATTTTCATAGCGTATTTAATCATCAGTAATCAGAAAATTAAATCGTCCATCAAAATTCAAAAAGAAATTTTACGTCAACAAGATATCGCTACCAAAGCAATTATTGAGGCTGAAGAAAGAGAACGAAAAAGAATCGCAAGCGATTTGCACGATGGCATTGGGCAAATGTTTTCTGCAGTTCGCATGAATCTATCGAGTATTTCGGATGATATCGATTTCAAAAAATCGGAGAAGAAAGAACTTTATTCCAAAACAATAGATTTAGTTGATGAATCTTGCAAAGAAGTGAGAAGCATTTCTCATAACATGATGCCGAATGTATTACTACGTTCGGGTTTAACAAGTGCTGTTAGAGATTTCATTAGTAAAATTGATAGCAGTGTTTTGAATGTTAATCTAGAAACCTATGGTTTAAAAGAACGATTAGATTCGAACATCGAAACGGTACTCTACAGAGTTATTCAGGAATCGGTGAATAATGTTATTAAGCATTCCGGAGCCAACCAACTCGATATTCAAATTAATATTGATGATAAGGAGATTACTGTAACTATTGAAGATAATGGCAAAGGCTTCGATGTAAGAAATAAAGACAATTTCGAAGGAATCGGACTGAAGAACATCATCACCAGGGTGGAGTTCTTAAAAGGTACCGTGGAATGGGATTCTACCCCAGGAAATGGCACTTTGGTTGCTATTCATATTCCTATGATATCCTAGAAATTATTTTGTAATTTCGCGGCATAATAATTTTAAAGTCATGGCCGAAATCCAACTAAATAACAATTGGGATAAAGTAAAAATCAAAGTAAAGCGCAAATACAGAGAGCTTACAGAAGAGGAATTAGCGTATACTCCAGGACAAGACGAGGAGTTGATTTCACGTTTAATGAAAGCTATTAACAAAGACAGAACTTATGTTGTGTTTATGTTGAAGAAAATGCTTTTAAACATGGACAATAACAGATTATAAAAAGCCTTAGAATAGCTTTCTACATTCTGATACATAGGTAAGGAAATCGACAGGGTGATTATTCACCTTGTTTTTATCTCTGTCTTTCCCTAAACGAACAACAATCATATTGTTTGTCGGATCACATATAATGTATTGCCCTAAAATTCCACGGCAATAATAAACATCATTATACACCCACCATTGTAAACCGTACTGAGTAGTTTTTACGCCATTCTCTGGCAAACCATGCGGAGTAGTAGCTTTTTTAACCCATTCCGAAGAAACTACTTGAGTACTATCCCACATTCCGTTTTGCATATATAGCTTACCAATGCGAGCAAAATCTCTTGCATTTGAGTAGAAACAGCAGTAAGCTTTTTCATCGCCACCCTTATGATCTAAACTCCAAAATGCAGGATGTTCAGCTCCGATTTTCGACCATAATTTTTCTGATGCATATTCCGAAACAGATTTTCCTGTTGCAGCTTTTAATACAAAACCAAGTATTTGAGTGTCGCCACTTTTATACGTAAATTCTGTACCTGGTTCTTTTTCTAATTTTAAAGAGTAGATTAATTTTCGAAGATCTTTACCGTAATAAGCATCTGTAGTTTGATTGAATGGAGTAGAATACGATTCCTTGAAATTCAACCCAGACGCCATTCTTAGCACATCAACAATTTTTAGTTTTGCTAAATCGCCCTTATTAAATTCAGGCAAGTATTTTCCAACGGCATCATTTTCACTTGTAATTTTTCCTTCATCAATAGCAATTCCTATTAATGTACCAACAATACTTTTTGCAACAGAAAAAGAGTTTGAAGAAGAAGTATCGTTGTAGCCATCCCAATATTCTTCATATTGTATAGAGTCGTTTTTAATGACTAAAAAAGCTACGGTTTCGTACTTCTCTAAAACACGGCGAAGGCTATCGCTAAGCTTCACGGAATTTTTTGTTGAAGAAATATTCCAAGGCTCTTTTTTGCCAGTGTTTTCAACTGTTGAATGCTCGAAGATATCTAGATCATCGATATTCGCTTGTTGATAAATTAAGGCTTTATAAATATAAGTAGTATCGGTAACCCATACGGCTACATTAGCTAAAACTAATACGGCAATAACTATAAATAGTACGCGTTTACGAATTGATTTTTTCATTGGAAACGAATTGCATTTCAAACAAGATAGCAATTTCATTTTTCAAAACCGATTTCACTTCTTCAAAATCTAATTTTCGTCCTAATTCTTTTTCCATAGAAGTTACATCCTTATCGTCTATACCGCATGGAATAATGTTTTTGAAATAATTAAGATCAGAATTTACATTGAAAGCGAAACCATGCATAGTAACCCAGCGACTGCAACGCACGCCCATGGCACAAATTTTTCGAGCTTTGCTCATATCATCAATATCTAGCCAAACACCAGTTAAACCAGGTATTCTGCCCGATTCAATGCCATATTTTTTAAGAGTATTGATGATGGCATCTTCTAGGAAGCGAAGATACTTATGTATGTCTGTGAAAAAATAATCTAAGTCGAGAATCGGATACCCAACTAGTTGCCCCGGACCATGATACGTAATATCTCCACCGCGATTAATCTTATAATAGGTAGCCTCAGCGTTTTTCAAACCTTCATCATCTAGCAAAAGATTTTCTTGCTTACCACTTTTACCTAATGTATAAACATGAGGATGTTCGCAGAAGATCAAGAAATTTTCTGTAGGAGTATTGGTATTATTAATTCTGTTGTCCGATTTGATTTTTAAAGTATCAGCGAAGTATGATTCCTGACGGTCCCAAGCCTCTTTATAATCAATCATTCCCCAGTCTTGAAATCTAACTTCAGGCATAAATAGTTTAATATGTTAAGGATGATATATAAACCCGCATATATGCGGTTGTGTTTGCACTACAAAGGTACGAAATTTACAACATCATAAACGGATATGGCGGAGCACAATGATTTTGGGATGCGTGGGGAAAGCTTGGCGCAAGAATATCTTCGAGAGAAGGGCTATGCTATTTTGGAGACTAATTATCGGATTAGTAATGCTGAAGTAGATATCGTAGCGAAGTACAATAAAATAGTAGTGTTTGTAGAAGTAAAAACAAGGCGACAAACGATCTACGGAAATCCTGAAATCGCTGTGAACCGCGAAAAGCGGATGAACATGAAACGTGTAGCCCGAGGTTATATCAAAAGAAACCATTACGTCGGCGAAGTCCGCTTCGATATTATCTCCATCGTATTAAGTATGTCGGGCCAAGCCGAAATAATTCATTTTGAAGATGCTTTTTTTCTGAAATAAATAAGCGTTCATCGGAGTGTCCCTGTCTGCCGACAGGGACACTCAACAAGCTCCATCATTGGCCCATTTATCTATTGGCTAATTATATTACCTTTGCTCCATGACAAGTGATCAAATAAAAGATTTGAGGGAGCGACTAGATTCCCTGAGGAGGCATCTTTGACATCGACAATCGATTAAAGCAGATTGACGAGCAACAGGCAAAAACTACAGAGCCTGATTTTTGGGACGACCCCAAAGAAGCTGAAAAGCTATTACATTCTATAAAGCAGAAAAAAGTTTGGACGGAAGCATACGCAGTGGTAAAAGCTGTGGTGGAAGATACCGTTGTACTTTTTGATTTCTACAAGGAAGGCGATGTAACGGAAGCAGAAATGCTAGCTCAAATGAAAGTGGTTTTGCAATCACTTGATGAGTTGGAGTTCAAAAACATGTTGAGTGGTGAAGAGGATCAGCTGAATGCTGTGCTTACCATTAACGCTGGTGCAGGTGGTACAGAAAGTTGCGATTGGGCAGCGATGCTGATGCGTATGTACATTATGTGGGGCGAGAAACATGGCTATAAAGTAAAAGAAATCGATTACCAAGCTGGAGACGGTGCTGGTATAAAATCATGTACCCTAGAATTCGAAGGGGAATTTACCTATGGTTATTTAAAAGGAGAAAATGGTGTTCATCGATTAGTGCGTATTTCGCCATTCGATGCGAACGCTCGTAGGCATACTTCTTTTGCTTCGGTATATGTATATCCATTAGTAGACGATAGTATTCAGATTGATATAAACCTAGCTGATGTTACTTGGGATACTTTTAGAGCAGGTGGTAAAGGCGGACAGAATGTGAACAAGGTAGAAACCGCGGTTCGATTGAAACATGGTCCTTCAGGAATTATTATCGAATGTCAGCAGGAACGTTCTCAAAATCAAAATAAAGAGAAAGCATTAAAGATGTTGAAGTCGCAACTTTACGAGTTAGAGTTGCGTAAGAAAAATGAAGCAAAACAGGCTGTGGAGAGCACGAAAAAGAAGATTGAATGGGGCTCTCAAATCAGAAATTATGTGCTTCATCCGTATAAATTAGTGAAGGATTTAAGGACGAATTTGGAAACCTCTAATGCTCAGGGAGTTCTGGATGGAGAATTGGATGAATTCATAAAAGCATACTTAATGGAATTTTAGAATAAAATACCACTTAATACAATCAAAATCTTAATTTAGGCAAAAAATTTAAATAGTATAACGTTTTGAAGATCTGTGTACCAAAAGAAACGAAGGAGCGCGAAAATCGCGTTGCTTTGACACCCACTGTAGTTAAGCAATTGGTTCAAGCAGGATACGAAGTCTGCGTTGAACAATCGGCAGGATTAAAATCATATTTCGACGATGCAAACTATACGGAGGCAGGCGCAAGTATTGCGACTGACACACGTAAGGTTTATGCGGATGCGGATGTGGTATTAAAAGTAAATGCCCCGAGTTCAGAGGAGATTAGCTGGATGAAAAAAGATGCCATTCTTATTTCATTCATGTTTGCTGCAACGAACAAGGATGTAGTGGAAGCATCTGTAAAAGCAGGCATCACGGCATTTTCTATGGATGCGGTGCCTCGTATTTCTAGGGCACAAAAAATGGACGCATTAAGTTCTCAAGCGAACTTAGCTGGCTACAAAGCAGTTTTAATGGCTGCAAATGAAATCGGAAAAATTCTTCCAATGATGACTACCGCAGCAGGAACTATTCGTCCTTCGAAAGTTGTAATCTTCGGAGCAGGAGTTGCCGGTTTGCAAGCTATCGCTACAGCGAAGCGTTTAGGCGCAGTTGTAGAAGTATCGGATATTCGTCCGGAAACTAAAGAGCAAGTAGAATCTCTTGGTGGTAAGTTCATCGAAATGAAAGGTGATGATAGCGTGAAGATGGAAGGTGGATATGTAAAAGGAGTTTCTGATGATTTCTTAAAACGTCAACAAGAATTAGTAGCGAAACACGTGAAAGAAGCAGACATCGTCATTACTACTGCATTAATACCAGGAAGAAAAGCTCCAGTATTAGTAACAGAAGAAATGGTGAAAAGCATGCGCTTCGGATCTGTGATTTTAGATATGGCTGTAGAGTCAGGAGGTAACGTTGTAGGAAGTGAACTGAATAAAACAATCGTGAAAGATGGAGTTACCATTATTGGCGAAAGTAATATTCCAAGTTTGTTGCCAATGAACGCTTCAGATTTATATGCTAAAAATATTCAAACCTTATTGGTTCACCTTTCTACAAAAGATGAATTCAAATGGGAGATGGAAGAAGAAATTACAAAGGGTTCTTTAATCGTTCATCAAGGTAAAGCAGTACACCCAAGTGTACTTAACAACTAATCATCATATTAAAAATAATAATCATGGATCAAGTATTCGATTTTATAATTGCCAATAGAGAAATATTTTATTTCATCATCCTTTCTGTTTTCGTTGGGGTAGAAGTTATTGGTGGTGTACCATCTGTATTGCACACGCCATTAATGTCGGGCGCTAACGCAATTCACGGTGTTGTAATTGTTGGGGCTATCATTGTGATGCTCGATACAGACCCAAGCAATGTCTTAGGATTAATTCTTGGTTTCTTAGCGGTTATTCTTGGAACACTAAACGTAGTTGGTGGTTTCGTGGTAACGGATAGGATGTTGGAAATGTTTAAAAAGAAATAACCTTTTAAAATTCTAAATCCTAAACTCTAAATCCTAACAATTACTTCTAATACTTTTTTAGAATTTAGATATTAGAATTTAGAATTTTAAAAATTAGAATTTAATTAATTGGTGATGTAAACTAAATATATTGTGTGGTGGGAAGTGAGAAGATATTTGATTTAGAGGAAAGAACATTTTTGTTTGCGAAGAATGTTAGAGTTTTTGTAAAAGAGTTAGATAAGAGTATCTGGAATAAGGAGGATATAAAACAAGTAACCCGGTCGTCTGGTTCGATAGCTGCAAATTATATTGAAGCTAATGAAAAGCTAGGAGACAAAGACTTCTTGATGAAAATTAGAATTTGCAAAAAGGAGACTAAAGAAACGATGTTGTGGTTAAGGTTATTTGATATTGAATCCGAAAATTTAGAAAAAACCAGAAAAAACTTAATTGAAGAAGCTACAGAATTGAAAAACATTTTTGGAGCCATATACAAGAATAGAATTAATAATACAAAATCTAACTTTAAGAAATTCTAAAAAATAAAATGCTAAATTCTAAAAAGATTTAGGAGTAAAAATCAAAACTTAGGATTTAGAATTTAGTATTTAGTATTTAGAATTTAAAACAATTAGGATTTAGGATTTTAAGATTTAGAATTTAAAACAATTAGGATTTAGAATTTTAACATTTAGGATTTACAAAAATTAGAATTTAGATATTAGAATTTAGAATTTATTAAAAGGAATAAGTAATTACAACATAAAAATAACTGTAAAATGAATAACGGGATAGGACTTTTAGAAATATCATATTTGATCGGGTCGGTCACTTTTATTTTGGGCTTAAAGATGATGGGTAATCCAAAATCTGCTCGTAAAGGAAATTTAATTGCTGCGTTCGGTATGGTTGTTGCCATTCTTGCAACAATATTCTTATATAACAAAGTAACGGAAGAAGGAGTAGTGCTTACTTCACGTGAAGGATTTAAAATGGCTTTAATTTTTGGTGGTATTGCCATCGGTACAGTGATTGGTTGGTTAACAGCTAAGAAAGTACAAATGACAAAAATGCCAGAACTAGTGTCGATGTTCAACGGTATGGGTGGTGCGTGTGCAGCCTTAATCGGATTAACAGAATACGAACACAATGTTGGTCATGTTGGTTCTTTATCGTTCATCGTTGCAGGTTTAATTATTGGTAGCGTTTCTTTCTCTGGAAGTATCATCGCTTACCTAAAATTAAATGGCGCAATGAGCAAACCAATTCGTATTCCTCAATACAATATCATCAATACTATTGTATTAATTGCACTTGCAATTTTTGGTATTTGGATGGTTGCTTCAGGTGTAGATAGCTTAACAATATTATACGTATTATTTGCTGCATCATTAATTTACGGTGTGTTATTTGTAATTCCAATCGGAGGTGCAGATATGCCAGTAGTAATTTCATTGTTAAACTCTTTTACGGGTTTAGCAGCAGCATTCGGTGGTTTCTTATACGACAATAAAGTAATGTTAACAGGTGGTATCTTGGTAGGTTCAGCTGGTACATTATTAACTATTGTAATGTGTAACGCAATGAACCGTTCTTTATTCAGTGTAATCTTCGGAGCGTTCGGAGCATCAGCAACTGCTGGAGCTGCAGAAGATCCTAAAGGTTCTATCAAAGATGTTTCTTGTTCAGATTTAGCAGTGTTAATGAACTACTCTAAGAAAGTAGTTATCGTACCTGGTTACGGATTAGCGGTTGCTCAAGCTCAACATATTATTCACGAATTAGAATTATTATTAGAAGATAGAGGTGTTGAAGTGAAATATGCTATCCACCCGGTTGCTGGTCGTATGCCTGGTCATATGAACGTATTACTTGCCGAATCAAATGTTGATTACGGTAAATTAATCGAGATGGAAGAAATCAATTCTGAATTCGAACAAACTGATGTGGTTTTAGTAGTTGGTGCTAACGACGTTGTTAACCCTGCAGCTAAATCAGATCCTTCATCTCCAATTTACGGTATGCCTATTTTAGAAGTTGATAAAGCAAAACATATTATCGTGAACAAACGTTCTATGAGTGCTGGTTATGCTGGTATCGACAATTTATTATTCTACGATCCAAAAACTTCGATGTTCTTTGGTGATGCTAAAAAAGCATTAACAGAATTGGTTGCCGAGTTGAAGACTATGTAAGTCAATTTTTAATTATGAATTTTTAATTATGAATTATGAATTATAAGTTATCTAGCCAATAGGCATATTTAGGTTCTTATAATTCATAACTCATAATTCATAATTTTTAAAGATGAAAGCACTGCTGTACATATTATCATTTCTATTTCTTTCTTGTACAGTTTCCGCTCAAACAAACCGCCCTTTTTTCTCCGATACCCTTCGTACAGTTACTATCGATTCAGCACTTACGGTTACTGCTAAGCGTGGCTTAAGCATGAACGATTTTGTAGAGGTGATGATTAACGATACGGCCTTCTACCAAGCCTTTCGCGACCTTCGTAAGTATTCTTTTGTGGCTAGTAATACTATAAAAACATATGGTGAAGACAATAAAATTACTGCGAAAATTATTCGAAAAATTTCTCACGATAATTCTACGCGTAATTATAAACAAACTGCTTTGCTAAAAGTGGATAGCGGAAAAGTGTTTAAACGAAATGGCGATTTCGATTTATATACAGTAAAAATGTTCTCTTATATTTTTATGAATGATCGAAATACAGATTTCACTGAAGTGAAAAAAGTTGCAGGTTCAGAATCGGATGAAGAGAGTTATAAACAGAAATTAAAGACTTTGATATTTACTCCAGGGAAACCTGTTAAAGGCATTCCACTAATCAGCGATAAAACTGAAATCTTTGGTCCGGAGCTGAGCAAATATTACAACTTCAGCTTTTATTACGCCACTTATCAGGATAGTATTCCGGTATATTATTTCAAATGTAAAACGAAAGATGGCTTATCGTGGTGGAAAGAAGGGGATACGATGATTAAGGAGCTTACGACTATTTTTGATGCTCGTACCTTAACAATTTTAGGTCGATTTATTGATATGCGCTATAGTTCGGTTCCTTTCGATTTCAATGTAAAAATGAATATCGAATTAAGTTATGTTGGCGAAGATAAATTAGTACCCACACATATTTCTTACGATGGCGATTGGGATATACCTTTTAAGAGAAAGGAAATATGTACATTTGATATTTATCATACAGGCTTTAAGCCAGGGTATAGTATTGCAAAATGATTCACAAAGAAAGCATAGATCGTATTTTAGATGCCGCTCAAATAGAGGAGGTAGTTGGCGATTTTGTGAATTTGAAAAAAAGAGGAACAAGTCTATTAGGACTATGTCCTTTTCATAACGAAAAAACTCCATCATTTAATGTTCATGCTGCCAAAGGCATTTACAAATGCTTTGGTTGTGGTAAAGCTGGTAATTCGGTAAACTTCATTATGGAGCACGAGAAATTATCGTATCCAGAAGCTTTGCGTTATTTAGCAAAGAAATATAATATCGAAATTATCGAAGATGAAATTTCAACCGACGAAGATAAAGAAGCAGCTCATAAAAGAGAGAGCTTAATGTTGGTGTCGGATTGGGCGAAAAAAGTTTTCGTAGAAAATCTTTGGGAAAATGAAATGGGTCAGGCTATCGGCTTAAGCTATTTTAAAGAAAGAGGTTTCAGGGAAGATATCATCAAAAAATTCGAACTCGGCTATAGCTTGAGCGAATGGAGTACACTTAACGATCGTGCAGAAAAAGAAGGTTATCAAAAAGCTTTTTTACTCGAAACAGGTTTAAGTATTTTCAATGAAAATAAGAACAGCGTTTACGATAGGTTTCGTAATCGTGTGATGTTCCCAATACATAGTGTTTCGGGTAGAGTGATTGCATTCGGCGGTAGAATTTTAAAAACAGAACCGAACAGTCCGAAATATGTAAACTCTCCAGAGAGTGAAATTTATCACAAGAGTAATATTCTATACGGATTATACTTTGCTAAAAAATCGATTCGCGATTTAGATAATTGTTTTTTAGTAGAAGGATATACTGATGTGGTTTCTCTACATCAATCAGGTATAGAAAACGTTGTTGCTTCTTCAGGCACATCGCTTACTGTTGAGCAAATTAAATTGATTGCTCGTTTCAGTAAAAATGTAACGATACTATACGATGGAGACCCTGCGGGTATTAAAGCTTCTTTGCGTGGTATAGATATGATTTTGGAAGAAGGACTAAATGTGAAAGTTGTTCTTTTCCCAGATGGCCACGATCCGGATTCTTATGTACGCGAAGTAGGAAGCACGAAGTTTATAGAATATGTTGATTCTGCTAAAAAAGATTTCATCGTATTTAAAACTGATCTTTTATTAAAGGATATTAAAAACGATCCGATTAAAAAAGCGGAATTGATTAAAGATATTCTTGAAAGTATTGCGAAAATTCCTGATCAAATTAAAGCTTCGTTATTCGTAAAAGAATGTAGCGCTTTATTAGAGATGGAAGAAAGAATTCTTCTTTCGGAACTAAATAAAATCAAGGTTAAAAAAATCAAAAAAGAAAATAACCAAGAAGATTTAGTAGTACTTACTCCCGAAGATGAAATCTTACATCATCAACCTAAAGCAGATCATAATAATTTAAATCAAGAGAAAGAGATCATTCGTATTCTTATGCAATACGCGAATAGAGATTATGTGGATACCGAACATAATATTGACACTACTATTGCGCAACATATTTTATCAGAAATAGACCAGGCAAGTATTACATTTTTCAACGAACCTTACATCAGCATTCTAGATTTATTTAAGAAAGCGATTGATTCGAATTTCATTCCCGATGAGAAATTCTTCACTCAACATCCAGATGCAAGCATTAGCAGTACTGCCGCAGAATTGCTAAGTACACAATATGTTTTGAGCGATAAATGGAAAGAGTTTGATATTCATATTCCAAAGGAAGAAATGATTTTGAAAAAAGTTGTTGATAATGCAATGGCACATTTAACGCTGAAAAAAATGATGTCGGTGTTAATGGAAATTCAAAATCAATTGAAAGAAGTATCTGACGAAAATCAACAATCAGAATTACTACAATTATACCAACAGACTAAAAGTCAGGTTTCTTTTTTAGAGAAGAAATTAGGTGTGGTAATAATGAAATAACTAGGCTACACACCAAGTGAGCATATACTCTCCGAGCTTTATATATTCAACTTTATATTCTTGATTGAAATTCGGCAAAGAAATTTTCGCATTCACAATTCCATTTTCTTTGTAAATAAATTCATCAATTTGAATACCATCAATAAAAGGCAAATTTCCTTTTCCATAAAGTTTGAAAAGCGTTTCTTTAATCCCCCAGCAAACGTATAAATGTTCGATACGATTTAAAGTGCTAATCGTTGATAATTCTTTTTCCGAAAGAAAACGTTTTGAAATGCGTTCAATTTTATCCGACATTTTTTCGATGTCAATCCCAACCGCTTTCTCTTTATAAATAATAACGGCAGCGTAATCGTTGGAATGAGAAATAGAAATTTCGTAAGGGAAATTAACCAAGTAAGGTTTGTTATTACCGTCCAATTGGCAATCGATGTATTCGGTGGTATTTAATAAAGTACGAAGTAGAACTCTACTGCCAAGCCAATGCATATTCCGCTTGCTCGATTGTAGGGAATCGTAAAATGCCTTTTCCGCAGTATTTAATTGGAGTTTCTGGTAAAGCACCTCAGCAGGCTCTGTAATATGCCATACTGCGAGTTCTCCATTTTTTCCAAGATGTTTATTCCAAATGATAGGCATTTTAGTATAAATGATTATTTTAGTCAAAAGTAATTAATCAAACGATGATTTTATCCGACCAACGCATTTTACAGGAAATTGAAAAAGGAAACATTGTAATAGAGCCCTTTAAAAAAGAGTGCTTAGGCACGAATTCATACGATGTTCATTTAGGAAAATACTTAGCGGTATACAAAGACCGAGTGTTGGATGCTAAAAAGCACAATGAAATTGAGCATTTCGAGATTCCAGCAGAAGGCTTCGTATTACAGCCGAATACCCTTTATTTAGGGGTAACCTTAGAATATACTGAAACGCATGCACACGTGCCCTTCTTAGAAGGAAAATCGAGTACTGGCAGATTAGGTATCGATATCCATGCTACGGCAGGTAAAGGAGATGTTGGTTTTTGCAATACTTGGACTTTAGAAATTTCATGCGCGCAACCAGTGCGTATCTATGCAGGTATGCCTATTGGGCAATTGATCTATTTTGTTGTTGAAGGTGAAATCGAAACGATGTACAATACAAAAGGCAATGCAAAATACAATGGCAAAACAGTGAAACCTGTAGAGAGTATGATGTTTAAAAATTCATTTTAAATGTACTAAGTAAGATGTACAATGTACTATGTATATTTTAAAGTGTACATAATACAATTTACATAGTACATTTTACAAAGTACAATTTACATAGTACAAAGTACAATTTACATAGTACAAAAATTATGAAAAAACTACTAACCCTAATTCTCATCGTATCTGGTTTAAGTGCGAGCGCGCAAATCGGTGTATACGATGGTAAACCTCGTTATTCAATATTAACTACTAGAGATGGTGTTACTATTGGAAATATTGAAGTAGAATTATATCCTACGATTGCTCCTTTGCATGTTAGGAATTGGGACAGTTTAGTTTTCGAACATTTTTTTGATACCACATTATTTCACCGAGTAGTGCCAGGTTTTGTAATTCAAGGTGGAGATCCAAATACAAAGCATGGTCCGAAATCTACATGGGGATTCGGACAAGCATGGCAAAAAAATATTCCTGCGGAATTCAATCCGATTTCTCATCAGCGAGGAATAGTTTCTGCAGCGAGAGATGCAGATATCAATTCTGCGAATTCACAATTTTTTATTTGCATTGCAGCCGCTACACATTTAGATGGACAATATACAGCTTACGGAAAAGTGTATAATGGAATGAGCATTGCGGATAATATTGTTGCATCTCCAAGAGATGGAAATGATATTCCTAATCAGAATGTTGCCATGTACATTACACGCTTAGCAGACGATACTACAAAGCTTGCAACAGCTGTAAACATTATACAACCAGCGAATCAGGCAACAGGAATTTCTGCAAACTATACCTTTACATGGGATGCCTTACCAGGAGCAATAATTTACGAGTTAGAATTTTCTAGAGATGCGAATTTCGCAAACATCGATACGGTAATTCGTACTGCAAAAACTACAGCAGTTGTTCCAAGTTTAATGCCTGGTGAAATTTTATATTACTGGAGAATTTTAGCAAATAACGGAGGGTATAAAAAACCTACAGCTACAAGAACATTTACAACAGGAACATTTCCTCCAACTTTACAATTACCCGCACAAAATGCAGTACTCTCTACAAACCAAGTAGATTTTTCTTGGGATGCAGTTTCATCTGCAGGATCATACAAAATTCAAATTGCAACGAATCCGAATTTTACATTAGCATCTATCCAAAAAGAAATTGATAGCATCAATGGAACTTCTATCTCTGTAAAACTTACAGCGAATAAAAAACATTTTTGGAGAGTAGCTTCAGAAATCAACGGTATCGCAGGAGCATATTCAACATCACGCACAGTAACCACAGGAACAGCTGTTGGTATTCAAAACGAAAAACAAAATTCAATATCTATTTACCCGAACCCAACTGCTGATATATTATTTATAAACTCAATTTCTTTACGCGCTACCCTCTACACGATACTCGATACCCGTGGTAGAATCGTATTGCAAGGCACACTAAAAGAAAACAGTATTGATGTTTCAAATCTTAAGCCTGGTAACTATGTGCTGAAGACGGAGATGGGAGTGGCGAAATTTAATCACATTCGATAAAGTAGTTCGTCGAAGCGAGCCTGCCTGTCGGCAGACAGGGACGCTTCGACGAACTACCAACTACAAGCTACCAGCTACCCTCTTCAACCCCGCTTTCGCTTTGCTCTCAAAACCATTCTTGTATTCTTCGTTTTTCATTTTGGTGCATTGCGAATAATACTCTGCGGCTTTTTTGTATTGTTTTCTTTTTTCGTAGATGTTGCCTAGGTTGAAGGCTGAACTTGCAGCGTATTGATATTTCAATTCTGAACCTTTGGCGATGCAAGCGTTGAAGAAAATGATTGCTTGATCTTCGTTGTTTAATTTACGTTGAATTAAACCCATGCGACATAAGTACTCTGCTTTGTCGATGGTAAGTGGAATGTTTTCGAGTTTCTTATCGGTAATAGCGTCTAATGCTTTTTTGTAGTAACCGCCATCGTAATACAAACGAGCTTTTAGCAAACTTAATTCTGGTGCGTGAAGTTCCGATGCATACATCTGTGCAACTTTATCTTTTTCAGAAATTGCTTGTCCGCGTACTTTGCACAATGCTGCGTAGGCATTGTATTTATCAATATTTCCTTTTAATAAATAATACCAAGCGATGCGAATATAAGTATCCTTGATGTTGAAATTTCCATCGTAGTTTTTTAAGTATTGTTCGAAGTATTGAACAGCGTCATTATCAAACCTGCATTGTTTCACACAGCCTAGCATATAATCGAGGTGCGCGAAATTGCAATAGGCTGCCGACTTCGGACGGTTCATTAAAATTTCAATCGCTTCATCACTGTGTCCACTTTTCAAAGCGACTAATGAAAGGATATATGTTTTTAATAAACTCGTGTTAGAAATGGATGAAGTATTTTTTGTAACGGTTTCGAAAATATTCGGATTGTTTTCGATGGTTAATTGAATAAAACTTAAAAAGTAAATGGTTTCCGCTTGAAAATACGAGTATGATGAATTCGGAAGTTTCGTTTTTAATTCTTCTAACATTTCCATTCCTTCTTGCACATTACCTTTTAAACCGATGGTAGAAAGCGCCCATTTATATTGCTCAGGAACTAAGCCTACCAAGCCATACAGAAGAGCAAAGCTTTTTTGATTTGGCAAAAATGAAGGGAATTTTTTCTTGTTTTCTTCTAAAAGTTTGTATGCTTTTTGAAGTTCATAAGCACCAGTTACAAATTCTTGATACTTGAAACGATTGATACAACTTTGTAAATTAATTTCAGCAAGTGAGTATAAATACCAAGGAGAATTAGTTTGAGGATCATCTTCGAGCAAATCAATTCTCATCGATTTTAAATTTTTAAATTTATCGAAAGATGAATTTGTTTCGGTTGTAAGAACTTTAAAAAAGTCGATGTAATTTTCGAGAAGAACAGGGATACTATTTTTCGGATTTGCTTTTTTCTCGATGTTTAAAATAGTTTGACCTTCTTGTAATCGGAGGTTGATAATACTCTGGTAAGCGCGGATACAATTTTCGTTAAATGCGAAATCGGCTTTCGAAATCGAAGGCAAAATAAAGAGGAGGCCTAGCAGAATTTTGAACCGAGCGGACATAAAAAAAACGATTCCGTAAAGATAGGAATCGTTTTTGTTTATAGCGATATAATTTTATTATGCTTCAGTAGGTTGAGGCACGAAGTTATCGTCAACTAAGATACGACCGCAATGTTCGCAAACGATGATTTTTTTGTGTTGACGGATATCAACTTGACGTTGGGGTGGGATTTGGTTGAAACAACCACCACATGAATCACGTTGAATAGTAACTACAGCTAAACCATTCTTAGCATTGTTTCTTAACTTGTTGTAAGCAGTTAACAAACGCTCTTCGATATCTTTTTCAGCTTTAGAAGCTTTCTTTAATAAAGCATCTTCGTCTTTTTCTGTTTCTTTAGTGATCTTATCAAGCTCAGCTTTTTTAACATCTAAATCGCCACGGCGCTCAGTTAATGCTACTTCAGCATTTTCTAATACTTTAGATTTATTACCGATTTCGTAAGTGTATTCTTTGATTTTCTTCTCAGCAACTTGGATTTCTAAGCCTTGAATCTCGATTTCTTTTGTTAAAGCCTCGAATTCACGGTTATTTTTAACATTATTTTGTTGCTCCTCGTATTTTTTGATCAACTGAGTAGCAGTTTTCATTAAGGCTTTCTTGTTAGTGATATTATCTTCTAACTCGTTAATTTCGTCCTTAATTTTTGAAATACGTGTTTCTAAACCAGCAACATCATCTTCTAAATCTGCAACTTCCATTGGTAATTCTCCACGAATAGTTCTGATTTTATCAATCGAAGTGTGGATAGTTTGTAATTCGAATAATGCTTTAAGTTTTTGTTCTACGGTTGCTTCCATTTTATAATTCTATTTCTTTAACCTTTTAGATGCTATAGAACACCGGATTGGTGTTGCATTTCGTCAGGCAGACGGCAAAGGTAGGAAATTTTTTTTGAATTTTTTCTAATAACAAATCCATCGTAAACTGCTCACTTTCATAATGTCCGACGTCCGCTATTAGGATTTTCCCCTCTGCATCGAAAAACTGGTGGTATTTGTAATCTGCTGTAACAAAGGCATCTGCGCCATTATCTATAGCATTATTTAAGAGAAAACTGCCCGAACCACCGCAAACAGCCACTTTTTTAATCGTTTTATTTAGAAGTGCAGTATGTCGAACAAGCTTCGTTTGAAGTCCTTTTTTTAGCAATTCCAAGAAATCTGCCTCCGAAATGCCTTCTTTATATTCACCAACTATTCCCGACCCAACTTCCTGATGCTTGTTTTCGATAGCGATAATTTCGTAAGCTACTTCCTCGTAAGGATGATTTTCGAACAAAGCTTTTAGGATTTTCGAAGCCAAACGGCTAGGGAAAACGACTTCCACTTTGGTTTCAGGCTCCGTATGAATGATATTTTTCTCCCCTACAAATGCATTGCTCTGATCATTTCCTTTGAATGTACCATAGCCTTCAGCATTAAAACTACATTCCGAGTAATTGCCGATATGTCCGGCACCAGCAGAAAAAAGAGCATCGCGCACTGCAGCTGCATGTTCGTGAGGTACAAAAGTTTGAAGCTTACTCAATAAGCCCGCTTTCGGATCTAAAATCTTTAAGTTTTCTAGTCCTAAACGTTCCGCCATGCGTGCGCTAACACCATGACGAACATTATCCAGGTTAGTATGAATAGCGTAAATCGCGATATCATGCTTAATGGCTTTCATCACCACACGCTCTATATAACTCTTCCCAGTAAATTTTTTCAAGCCAGAAAACACAATCGGGTGATGAGAAACGATTAAGTTCGCACCCAGTTGAATAGCCTCATCAACTACCTCTTCAATACAATCTAAACTGATGATGGCCATTTTTACATCCATATTCGGATCGCCAACAATCAAACCAGAATTATCATAAGATTCCTGATAAGCCAGCGGAGCTATGGATTCGAGGTATGAGGTTATTTCGGATAAATTCATTTTTTAAGAGTAGTGAGTAATGTGTAATGAGTATTGAGTTTAAGCAAAGTAAGTAAGATTTTGGATAACATTTAAATTATTCAATAATCACTTTAGCTGTTCCGTTTTTAATTCTAAGCAAATACATACCTTTTGATAAACTTGAAACATCAATCTTATGATCACTTACAACACCTTTAATTTCTGTTTGCCCTAGAATATTTACAATCGCATATTCTTCATTATTATATTTACTTAAATAAATATAACCGATTGATGAAGGATTCGGGGAGACAGAAATATACTCAACTGTTGTATTGTTAATTCCTGTAATTGTACTTCCTAATTTAGCGTGAAATAAATTTCCGCTGGTAGTTAAAGTAGTTGAACCAAACGTTGGAGTACCTCCGTAAGATCCTGATGAATAAATATTATTTGAAGCATCAACAGAAATTGTTTGTCCGTACTCTCCGTTAACATTTGTGTTTATTGCCTGATGAGCAGATAGAGCGTTACCTGCGTTATCAAATCTAAAAACGCAAAGCTCTGTGCCGAACAAATTTTGTATATCTAAAGATACATTTCCAAAAGAAGTAGTTGATGTCATTTGTCCGGTAACAAAAAGTTCACCATTTAAAGAAAGTGAAATATCTTCAGCATAGTTTTGTCCATTGCTTGTTGCTGTTTTCTTCCAATCAACATTTCCATTAGTATTATATTTTGTAATTGCGATTTGTTTTATGCCATTAATATTTTCACAACCAGCAACAAAAATATTTCCAGATAAATCACAGACAATTCCTGCCGCTCTTTTTTTATTTGCTATTATATCTCCATCAATTCTTTTTGCCCAAACTAAAGAACCTGAAGAATTATATTTGACTAAGAAATAGTCGATGTTGCTAACACGTGCAAATATTTCTGTGACTCCAAATTTCATCCCATTAGTGAAATACCCCATCACATAACTATTGCCATTAAAATCTGAAGCAATTGAATTTCCATAATTTGAAGCTGTGCTCGTTGCTTCATTTGCCCATATCGCATTACCATCTTTATCGTACATAGCAATAAAGGTTTTTATATAGGCTGAAAAAGTAGTTAAGCTAATTCCGCCAATGCTTGCGTTACCGAATATATTTCCAGTTAAGAAAATATTACCTGTTGGACCGTAAGTAATATCAATGCCATTATCGTCATTTGTACCACCAGCATTTTTAGCCCAAACAACTTCTCCATTAGAATTTAATTTAACTATATAAATATCTGTACCTCCAAAACTTGTTAATGTATTATTTCCAAATGAGATACTTCCAGAGAAATCGCCTGTAATATATATGTTCCCAAGATTGTCGGAACAAACGCTATTTACATTATCAGTACTTATACCACCAAAAGATTTAACATAAGATACATTTCCAAGACTATTGAATTTTATAATAAAAACATCAAAATCTCCAGAGGAAGTAATGCTAGAATTTTCAATACTCAAAGTGCCAGAATAATTCCCAACGTTTATTGTGTTCCCATAGGAATCAGCACAAGCATCAATAATATTACTGATAGAACTAGGAGCTGAATATTGTTTTGCCCATTGCCAATCATATGAAAGATTACTAGAAGTATTTATTGTAAAATCTATTGAACTTGTTATTGAGGTAGCCCCCATTTGTATTTTAATTTTACCAGTATTTGCGCCAGATGGTACTATTGCAATTATGTTGGAATCATTCAACACATTAAATGTAGTTGATACATTATTAAAACTTACTGCAGTTACACCAACAAAGTCTCTACCTTTTATAGTTACAGCAGAACCAGCTAGTCCGGAATTTGGGAAAAAGCTAGTTATTGCTGGAGGAGGAAGTGGAACGTCATTATATCTAGATATAAATAATGCATTAGAAGAATGACCAGGTAAGGTGCTTAAAGAATTTGCTCCAAGAGTAATTTGAATTTCATACTTCCCAAAAAAACTAATACTATTTTCCCATGTGCTTATATAAGCATTACGAAATACTGGAAGAGGTATAGCCGATAAAGCTGTGCCATTAGAACTATATCTAATAGTATGAGTATTATTATTCGGTATAACTACGCCAGAATAGTTTGCATTTGAAGTACCTTGAACACATAAATAAACCATTGCGTTTTTTGGATTGCATACTAAATCTAATACCCCGTCGGATGAACTACTCCCGCCAGAACTACCAGAAATAAAATCACCCTGCATGTTGAGTTTTACTAAGAAAACATCAAATAGTCCGGCACTACTTAAGTTAATGTTTCCAAAACTTGCATTAGCGCCTGTCGCTCCTCCAAATGTTCCGCTTATATAAATATTTGAATTCTTATCTATAGCAATTTTTTCTATATAATCTTCTTGAACACCACCAGCAGATTTAGCCCACTGATAAGTTCCATTATTTGAATACTTAGCAATGTAAAAATCGCTATTACCAGCAGAAATTAATGTAGTTGTTTCTACCGTAATGCTATTATTAGTAGTTGAACCAAAGTCTCCTGCGAAAATCGGAGAACCATCTGCTGCCACAGCAATATCTTGAACATGATCATTCCCAATTCCACCAACCGATTTTACCCATTGAAATACACCGGAAGAATTGTATTTACATAGAAAGTTATCTAGCTCGCCTAGGCTATTGATAGTAGTAGCGTTTGCTCCAGTGCCGAAATTACAGCTTAAAGTATAACTACCAATAACGTAGCAATTACTATTAGCGTCTAAGGCTATTTTAGTATTTACTATAGCTCCTGTTTGCGCCACTCCATTATTACCTTTTTGAGCCCATTGTAATGTGCCGCTTCCATTAAATTTCAACAAAAAGAAATCAAATTTGTCATTAGTAAATGTTGTGCCTTCTATGGTCATGTCTGAAAAGAAAATACCCGAAACGTACACATTCCCGCTTGCATCAACTGCGATATCTTCTATTTCATCCGCCATGAGCGAACCAAAACTCTTAGACCATAATAATGTGCCGGTAGGGCTATATTTTACTAAGTAACATTCTTTACCATTTGTTCCAACATGAGTAATGTTATCTATAAATAACGACCCTCCTGTCATAAGCTCACCATAAGTCCCAGCCACATAGGTATTGCCTATAGCATCTGTGCCTACATTTAAATTATCTAAATCACCTATAAAGCTACTCTCTATTCCTTTTAACCATTGCCATTCTTGAGCTTTGGCATTCGTACAGTGAATAGCTGATATTACAATAAATATCTTAAGTAAATTTTTCATAGCGCGGAATTTTATATCAATATTATCTAAAATAAGCAAACGATTAGAATATCCTCGAATTTCACCTAAGTATTTTATATTCAAAAATATATAAGTACCTTCAATCATATATTTTTGAATTAATTTTGTGTTTTATTATAATTCATAACTCATAATTAAAAATTCATAACTCATAATTAATAATTCACAATTTAAACATGATAACAATCGCAGTATACAATTTAAAAGGGGGAGTTGGCAAAACAGCTACTTCCGTTAATATGGCTGCTTTGGCGGCATCAGAGGGAGATAGAGTTTTACTTTGGGATTTAGATCCGCAAGCGTCTACATCTTTTTACTATCGAGTAAAATCCAAAGTAAAAGGTGGAATGAAAAGTTTAATTGGACAGAATTCTGAAATACTAGATGCTGTTCGAGAAACTGAATATGAAAATTTAGATTTGATTCCTGCGGATTTATCAATCCGAAACATGGATATACATTTAGGCGATCAAAAATCATCGCGTAAAAAACTAGCGGAATCTTTAAAAGATTTAGCGGGGCATTATGATGTGTTATTTATCGATGCGCCTCCAGGAATTTCATTGTTATCAGAAAATTTATTTCACGCAGCAGATATTATTCTGATGCCGATGATTCCAACCATACTATCTATTCGTAGTTACGATATGATCATGGAATTTTTCGATCAAAATAATTTAGATAAAAATAAAGTATGGGGATTTTTCTCGATGTACGATTCGCGCAAAAATATGCACAACGAAATTGTTGAAGAGTACACTAAAAAGAAGAAAATCCTGAAAACTCCAATACCTTACTCAAGCGATGTAGAACGCATGGGAATCTACGAAGCACCACTCGTTTCGTACTCAACCTACTCCCGCGCCTCCCAAGCGTACTATGAGCTTTGGGCAGAGCTGAAGAAAAAGATGTAACATAACCCGAGGTCATGTAACCCGAGGTCATGTAATCCGGGGTCATGTAACCCGGGGTTTCAACCCCGGGATCCAAGCGATGCATGAGTACTCCTTCACCTTGCGGCACTTGCCGCTACCACCTAAAAGTCTTTCTTCACTGCATAAATAATCCTGCATATATGCGGTTGTACAATTACAATTTTCCATAGAGTTTTGATGTAAATCAAATCATGTATTATGGGAAGTTTTCATCAGTTGTATTTTCACATTGTCATTGTTGTACACAAAAGAGAAAAAGTGTTTACGATAAAAAATGAAAAAATACTTTTTGAGCATTTCAAAGAAATTGCTGAGAAGAAAAACTCAGAAATTGAAATTATTAATGCTGCAGAAAATCATGTTCATATTTTGTTAAATCTACATCCATCTGTTTCACTCGCTGAAATTATAAAAGATTTAAAAGCGTAATCTTCTAAATTCATTAAAGAGAATCATCTCTTCCCAAAATTCAAGAAATGGCAAACAGGTTATGGTGCTTTTAGTGTGAGTAAAAATCGACGAGAAATAGTTAGGAAGTATATAAGTAATCAGAAAGCTCATCACAAAATAAAAACCTTCGAAGAAGAGTTTGTTGGTATTTTGGAAGCACATGGGTTAAGTGCTAATCGGCAAGATATGTTCGGTGATGACTCGGATAGAGAGTAGTGTTGCTACCGGGGTTAAAACCCCTGGTTACGTTGCGTTGTATGTCACGAATGTCTGTAGCTGTTACTTTGCTCCCGGGGTTAAAACCCCGGGTTACGAACCCCGTTTTACATAGCCCCATGTTACTTATTCCGATTCGCCAGATAAACTCCAAAAAGAATTGCGCTCATTCCGATAAGGTGGATGATGGTGATGGGTTCGCCGTCGATGGCGCCCCAAAAGATGGCTACGATTGGGATTAAGTAAGTTACCGATGATGCGTAGATCGCAGTGGTTATTTGTACAAGTTTGTTGAATAATACTAATGAAATTGCGGTGCCGAACAAGGCTAATAAAAACACAAACCCTAAGGCGTGTAATGCGCCGTCGGCAAGTTCGGTGCGAATCATGAAGTCGGTGTGTGCGAATAAATAATATCCGTATACTGGGCCGATGAATAATAAGGCCATCGACGAAATTGCAATGGCTGGCATGCCCGCTAAATAAACTTTTATCAAGTTAACACTCCAAGCATAACAAATGGTTGCTACTAAAATGTATAATCCATATTGATAATTCGGGTCGATGCTTCCGTTGCTTCGCAACATAATTAAAGTGATGGCTCCGAATAATCCGAGTACCACTCCAACAATTTTTTGCATACCAAATTTCTGTTTGAAAAATACTGCCGCAACAATTAAGGTGAATAATGGCGTTAAGCAATTCAATACGCCCGCTGTAGAACTATTTAATTTTGTTTGTGCTGTTGCGAAAAGTAATGCCGGCAAACCGTTCCCTAATAAACCGACTAAAGTGATGATTCCATATTTTCTCAATGGAACTTTCCAAATATGTCTTAAGGTTAAGGGTAATAAACATAAGAATGAAAAGAACATTCGCATCGTTGCTACTTGCGCAGCACTGTATACTTTCAATCCGTTTTTCATCAAAATAAATGAACTGCCCCAGATTAAGGAAAGTAAAATCAACAATACGATTGGTAGATATTCTTTTTTCTTCAACATAACCCTGCAAACATACCAAAATTCTATTCGCCCATCACGATATTATTTTCTATTTTTAGTGCGATGAGTTTTTTCGATACACCGATAGAATACTTAAAAGGTATTGGTCCGACGAAAGCAGATGTGATCAATAAAGAATTGGGCATCTTCACTTTTGGCGACTTTATACGTCATTATCCTTTTCGTTATATCGATAAAACACAATTCTATACCATCGCCGAAGTAAATACCGAACTTCCCTACATTCAATTCCGAGCGAAATTAATGTCGAAACAAATGGTTGGCGAACGCCGTGGCAAACGTTTAACGGCTATTGTTGAAGATCATACAGGTGCTATGGAATTGGTATGGTTCCAAGGAACGAAATGGATTGATAAATCCTTGATCGTTGGGCAGGAATATGTAGTGTTCGGAAAACCGAATGCTTACGGAATGCGCGTAAACATTGTGCATCCGGAGATGGAGTTGAGTAAAGATTTCAAACCGGAAAATGCAACTGCTCTGCAACCCGTTTATTCATCAACAGAAAAACTAAAAACATTTTTCCTGGATTCGAAAGGCATTTTGAAATTGCAGAAGCAATTAATGTTGCAAGCGGAAAATGAAATACACGAATTTCTTCCTCAAAATATTTTAGAAAAATATAAAATGATGCCTCGCGCTGAAGCGATGAAGGAAGTTCATTTCCCAACTTCAGCAAAACAATTACAACGTGCACAAGCACGATTAAAATTCGAAGAATTATTTCTTATTCAACTAAAATTATTGCAAGCGAATAAAGGAAGAAAATTAAATACGAAAGGATTTATCTTTTCGAAAGTTGGAGAAAAATTCAATCAGTTTTACACTCACCAATTACCATTTGAATTAACCGATGCGCAAAAACGTGTGGTGAAAGAAATTCGTAGCGATACGAATACAGGTTATCAAATGAATCGTTTATTACAAGGGGATGTTGGTTCCGGAAAAACGATTGTTGCATTGCTCACTATGTTGCTTGCTATCGATAATGGATTCCAGGCTTGCTTAATGGCACCTACGGAAATCCTTGCCCAGCAACACTTTGCGGGCTTGTCGGATTTGTTGAGTGGTATGGACATCAATATTAGAATTCTAACAGGTTCATCGAAAACGAAAGAACGAAAAGAATTACTCGCAGCATTAGAAGCAGGTGAAATTGATATTTTATTAGGAACGCATGCATTGATTGAAGAACCTGTGAAGTTCAAAAATTTAGGCATGGTGATTATCGATGAACAACATCGATTTGGTGTAGAACAACGTTCGAAATTGTGGAAGAAGAATATTCAACCACCACATGTGTTGGTCATGACAGCCACACCAATTCCACGAACGCTTGCCATGACACTCTATGGCGATTTAGATACATCTGTAATTGATGAATTACCGAAAGGAAGAAAGCCAATCGAAACTATACATCAGTTCGAAACACATCGATTAAAACTATTCGGATTTTTAGAAAAAGAAATTGCCAAAGGCAGGCAAGTATATATAGTGTATCCATTGATAAAAGAGTCGGAGAAGCTTGATTTAATTAATCTTGAAGAGGGATATCAAAGCATCATCAAAGCATTTCCTCGTCCGAAATACAACGTAAGTATTGTTCACGGAAAGATGAAAGCGAGCGATAAAGATTTCGAAATGCAACGCTTCGTAAAAGGCGAAACACAAATAATGGTAGCCACCACCGTTATCGAAGTAGGAGTGAATGTTCCGAACGCGAGTGTGATGGTGATCGAAAATTCTGAACGATTTGGTTTGTCACAATTACATCAATTACGCGGACGAGTTGGTCGAGGTGCAGAGCAATCGTATTGTATTTTGATGAGTGGAAATAAACTAAGCACTGATGCTAAAACGCGATTGAATACCATGGTGAAAACCAACAACGGATTCGAAATCGCTGAAATAGATTTACAACTTCGTGGCCCAGGCGATTTACAAGGCACGCAACAAAGTGGCGTGTTAGATCTACACATCGCCGACCTCGCCAAAGACCAAAAAATATTACAAGAAGCACGCATCATGGCACAAGAAATTGTGGATGTAGACCCAACGCTTCAACACCCCTATTACACAGAACTCCGCAAGCATCTCGCTGTTTCTTCGAAGAGCAGGGAAGCTTGGGGGAGGATTTCGTAGTTCGTCCCTTCGGCCTTTAACAGGCTACTCTCGCCCCTCAACTGCGCTTCGCTCCGTTCGGGGACCGATCATTTTGCTTCGCTTTAATAAATAGAAAAAAAGCAATTAGATTAATAATATGTCGAATAGATTTTGAGCGAAGCTCAAAATCTATTCGACCCACAGCGTAGCGATAAAATACGGTCCCCGAACGGAATGAGCGCAGCGAATGCAGTTGAGGGGCATTGAAACTTGCACTTACCTTTCATCATTCTCTCCAAAAAGAATTGTATAATTGCAACAAAGTAATTTTTATGAAAAGAATATTTATTTCCTTGTTGTTTGTTTCTTCCTTTGCTCACTCCCAAACCAAAAACCTATCTATGGAAGATGCCTTTACGAATCCGGCATTGGCTCCGCAGAATTTGAAGGGTTTGCAGTGGTTGCCGAATGCTGAGCAGTATTCGTATATCGGTAAAAAGGCTGGCGAAGAATGCTTGATTATTTCTTCAGCGAAAGCGAATAACGATACCGTTTTGTATGCAAGTAAATTAAATGCGAATGCGAAATCGCTTCCGAGTTTTACTTGGTATTCGAATGAGGAATTGCTTTACAATAATGGAGCAACGTATAAAACTTTTCATTATAAAACGAAAACTGAAAAAACAAAAATTGTAATAAAAGACAATGCTGAAAACCAAGAATGGAATTCGGATAAGTCGGGCATGGCATACACTGTAGAAAATAATTTATACTATGCGAATGCAGAAAAAAATATTCCGATTACAAACGAATCGAATAAAGAAATTGTGAACGGACAAGCAGTGCATCGCAATGAGTTTGCTACGATGAAAGGAATATTTTGGTCGCCAAATAACGACAAGATTGCTTACTACAGAATGGATCAAACCATGGTGACAGATTATCCATTGGTCGACATCAACACTACGCCTGCGAAGCTTAATAACATTAAGTATCCGATGGCAGGGCAAGCATCGCATCAAGTGAAAGTTGGAGTGTATAATATCAAAACTGCGAAAACAATTTTCTTAAACATCAAAGGAGATCCTGATCAGTATTTAACAAACATCGCTTGGAGTAAAGATGGAAATTCTATTTATGTAGCCGTTGTAACGCGCGATTATACTTCGATGGATTTGAATCAGTACGATGCAAATACAGGAGAAGTTATTAAAACTTTACTTACAGAAACTAATCCGAAATATGTTGAGCCAAACAAACCGATGATATTTTTATCAAACGGAAATTTCATCTGGCATTCGGAGATGGATGGATATCGTCATTTATATTTATTTAATAATGAAGGGAAATTAATCCGACAGTTAACAAAAGGTGCTTGGGTTGTGGTAGATTTTATTTCTGTTGATGAAAATGAAAAGTACGCATACTATACAAGTACAGAAGTTTCACCAATGGAGAGGCATTTATATGCTGTAGAAATTGCTACAGGTAGAAGAGTGAAATTAACACAAGACGAAGGTGTGCATGTAATTACAATGAATAATAAATCGATGAGTTATATCGATATGTATAGCAATGTAAATACGCCACGCATCATCAATATGAAATCTATAAATGGAACTACTGAGAAAAAATTATTAAACTCAACAAATCCACTTAAAGATTATGCATTAGGAGAAATTGTGCTTTCTAAAATTAAAGCGGCAGATGGAAAAACTGATTTATACACGAGAATGTTTAAGCCAGTGAATTTCGATCCGAATAAAAAATATCCTGTTGTAGTTTATGTTTATGGAGGTCCGCATATTCAATTAATTTCGAACTCTTGGTTAGGTGGAGCGAATTTATGGTTCCATTTAATGGCTGAAAAAGGATACGTTGTATATACAGTCGATTCTAGAGGAACGATGTTTAGAGGAAGAGATTTCGAGCAAACAACATTCCGTCATTTAGGAAAAGTGGAAATGGAAGATCAGTTGAAAGGTGTAGAGTTTCTGAAATCGCAAAGCTTTGTAGATACCAATAGAATTGGTGTACACGGATGGAGCTTCGGCGGATTCATGACGACTTCTTTAATGAGCAGAAATAATAAAACCTTTAAAGTTGGTGTTGCTGGCGGACCGGTTATCGATTGGAGTATGTATGAAATTATGTATACAGAACGATACATGGATACGCCAAAAGAGAACCCAGAAGGTTATGCAGAAAATAATTTATTGAATTATGTTGATCAACTAAAAGGACGATTAATGATGATTCACGGAGCGAATGACGATGTGGTAGTATGGCAAAACAGCTTGGCTTACGTGAAGAAATGTGTAGACAAAGGTGTTTTATTAGACTATTTCGCATACCCAGGACATAAGCACAATGTAACCGGAAAAGACCGCGTACACCTATATAAAACCATTACAAGGTACTTCGACGAGCATTTGTAATCGTTCTATATTAAAAATAAAGAGATTCCGGGCAAACACTTTTCCAATTGAGTAGTTAATGTAAAGTATTAATTAACAAATCTAGCTTGATTTAGCAAATTAGCTCATGAGCATATGAGCATATGAGCAAACGAGCACACGAACACATGAGATTGGTAACTCCGCGTCCTTGGATGCAATACTTATTAATAGCTGCAGGTGTCTATAATATTTTATGGGGGGCGATTGCTTTTGCTATCCCGACATATTATTTACAGCACTTGAATTTATCCTTCGCGAATGCGCTATGGATAGTGAAGGCTATTGGTATGATGGAGATATTGTTCGGCTTGGCGTATTTAATAGCGAGCAGAAAACCATTTAAGCACTGGTTAATTATATTCATCGGCTTTAATGTAAAAACACTAGCATCGATATTTTACTTCTATTATATGTACAAAGGCATTTTGCCTAGTCATTTAACAAGTATGATGTTGGCGAACGACATTATCTGGTTATTACCCTTCGGAAGTATATTGTACAGAGCATTTGAGCATCATCAGAGCACGATAGAATTATCGGCATACGATATGAATCCTAGGAAATTAAAATCACTAGAGAAAATCAAAACGAATACTGGCTTAAGCTTACAAGAATTAACAGACGAGCAACCAACCATGTTGGTATTCTTAAGACATTTCGGATGTCCGTTTTGCAGAGAAACTTTAAATGAGATTTCGAAAAACAGATCGCATATCGAACAAGAAGGAGCGAAGATTGTGTTGGTACATTTAACGGATGAAGAGAAGGCAGAAGAGATTATCGCACATTACGGTTTGGAAGATATTCCACGCATAGCCGACCCAGAAAAGAAAATATACAAAGCCTTCGGCTTACAACGCGGAGGCATAACACAGTTGTTCGGATTCAACGTATTGATCCGCGGAGCAATGCATACCATCTTAAAATTAAACCCACCTCGTCCATTTATCGGCGACGGATTCCAAATGCCAGGCATCTTCGTGATCCACAAAGGCATGGTGATTCATACCTTCAAACACACAACTTTGGCTGATAGGCCGGATTATATCGAGCTAGCGAGAAGTAGGTAGTTCGTCGGAGTGTCCCTGTCTGCCGACAGGCAGGCCCACCCCGACATTCCCGGGGTTGAAACCCTTGTTTAGATATAAGAATTAAGATATTAGAGTAGTTCTAAGTAGCTAGTATTTAGTAGCTAGCTCACATTACTAATTTCTTACTATTTCCCCCCCCCGGGGTTGAAACCCCGGGTTATTATTGTTCGTCGGAGTGTCCTCACTCCGACATAAAACCCTAGGCTACAATTTTCTATTTGCCATTTTCTCGTTACCAACGACCAACGACTAATACCAGTTCTAAACAATGTAATTATATATATTTACTATTGCAACATTAAAGTATATATAAACATTTACTTTAATATCAATAAAATAATATATATATTTACTTATTAATTTCATTCCACAATCATGAGAAACGCTAAATTATTGCTTTTGAAGCAAATGGATGCTAAAATTTCCGAATACAGGTTAGTTGCGAGTACAAAACAGCTGGAAGGAACCTGGATAAAGTCGGTTCGTACGGCTTTGAACATGACAATGGTTCAATTGGCGAGTAAAATGGGCTTAGGGAAGCAGTCGATTATGCAATACGAGAAGAGTGAGCAGATGGGGAATATTTCGATAAAGAACTTGCGTGAGATTGGTTCGGCAATGGACATGGACTTGGTATATGGATTTGTACCGAGGGATGGAAGTTTAGAGAAATTGGTGGACCGTAAGGCGGAAAGCATTGCGAGGAAAATTGTAATGCGCACGCATCAGAATATGAAACTGGAAAGTCAGGAGACCTCGGACAAGTACATAGAATCGTCGATTAAAGAATTGAAGGAAGAGTTTAAAAGGGAATTACATAAATCATTATGGGATTAAGATTAGAATATGTGGAAGGGCAAACTCCTATAAGTGAAGAGGAGAAAGAAGGATTAAAGATTAGGGCGATTGTTACTCAAAACGACTTGAATCAGTTTGAGCAATTGCACATAGAGAAAGCGATGATATGGTTGATGCGAACTAGCATAAAGCCCAATCAAATATTAAGTGTTGAGTTTATAAAGATGGTTCACAAACGAATGTTTGGTGACATATGGACATGGGCAGGAACATTTAGAAATACTGAGAAAAACATCGGCGTAAGCTGGGTGAAAATTTCAGAGGAGTTAAGCAAATTATTATCGGACACACAGTTTTGGATAGATAACAAAACTTACCCCGCAGATGAAATCGCTATACGATTTAAACACCGATTAGTAAGTATACATTGCTTCTCCAACGGAAACGGTAGGCACTCAAGAGTAATGGCCGACATCATCATTCAACATATTTTCCAAAAAGAAATTTTCACTTGGAGCAATTCCAACCTATACGAAAGCAACAAAGTAAGAACGGAATACATCAACGCTATCAAACTAGCTGATCAAGGGAATGTGTTGCGGTTGTTGGGGTTTGCACGAGGCTAATATGACAATTAGCTAATGAGACAATCTTGACCACTTGACTGCTTGAAACTTGATTAATTGATTTGTAGTTCGTCGAAGCGTCCCTGTCTGCCGCCAGGCAGGCTCGCTTCGACATTCCCGGGGTTGAAACCCCGGGTTACGAGTGTTCGTCGAAGCGTCCATGCTTCGACAATTTTCGTGTGTCGTTCGTCGGAGTGTCCTCACTCCGACATAAAAAATTAATCTACTATTATCTCCATCACAAAGGACTATAGACCAATGACTACATAATGCCATGTGTTTGCCGTGTCGTAGCCGTGTGTTTATCGTGTCTCAGCCGTGTCCGAGCCGTGTGTTTATCGTGTCCCAGTCGAGTGTTCATCGTGACTTAGTCGTGTGTCCATCGACTGCACCTCGACTCTCTCTCGGTATGTAATCGGTATAGCATCGTGTAGACCTCATGTCGGACTCATGTTGGCCGTTTTGAATACTTATACTATTGCGGGGTAGTTTTTGGATTGCAGGGCTTGGATTGTGCTTTAAAAGTGAAAAGTATTTAGACGTAGTTCTTATCAAAACCAACACTTTTTACATTCAAACTACTATGTTATTCTTATAGTTTCTATTATATACCTTTGGGATTACAATCCTTGAAAAATAATAGAGATTTTATGAATACTAAATTCCAGATAAATGATCCATCGATAGAATCTCAGTGGAGAGCAATTATTTTATTTGGGAAAAATTCTGCGACGTATAAGTTTGCATTTGCCAAAGCTCTTCTACAATTAATCGAAAAAGAAAAATCTTCGATCTCTTTATCAGACTTATCTATTCCATTTGCGAATGCGGTCGTTGAACATTTAAAAGTTTCGGACAAGCAAGGAAGTGCGAAGAGTAGTAAATTCTTAAATGCTTGTCGAGCATATTTAGCTGGAAATATAAGTATTGAACAATTATATGGCTTAACGGAAAAGCATGGATTCGTAAATGTGGTAGATGCATTTCAAAATGTAAATGGAGGAGTTATTCCAAATAAGTTTTACGATAAAAATTATTCAGCTGGTAAAAACGAAATTGTTGTCACTGATGATTTATTAAGAATCAAAGAACTTTATCAATATAGAAATTTAGATCAAGAGGTTGATGCAAGATGGAATTTAGTTGAAACGGCCTGGAATCTAAACATCAATCCTAATTTATTAGAAGTAAAGTATGATGAACAAAAATCATTATTCTTTATGGAGAATAATTTAATGAGAAGAAGAGATATTACATCAGTTCGAGATTCATTAAATGGTTATCAGAAAGGGAAATGCTTTTATAGTTATTATAATATTTCGATAAACAAAAATGATGAAGATATTTGTGCGGTAGATCATTTTCTACCACACGTACATAAATTAGAATTCGCGAAAAGGAATGTAAATATTAATGGAGTGTGGAACTTAGTATTAGCAAACAAGAATGTTAATTCAGAAAAATCTGCAAAAATTCCAGAGCGTCGATTCTTAGATAGATTATACAATAGAAATGAATTTTATATTTTGAGTAAACATCCATTAGCAGAAACTATTATCAATCAAACAGGAAACACTCCTAAAAAAAGACAGCAGTTTTTAGAACAGCAATATAATTTAGCCTTATCTTTATCCATACAAACTTGGAAACCCAAGATAGAACTGTTAGGAACATTTTGATGATTAATTTTTTAGAAATACCACAAGAAAATATTTTACATAAAGATGAAAATTTCTTCATCATCAAAGATGCATTTCCTGTTTCTCCCGGGCATTTATTAATTATCAGCAATAAGCTTCGAAAAGATTTTTTCGAACTAACAGATGCTGAAAAATCAGCTTTACCCAAAGCAATAGAAATTGCAAAAACAATTATCGAAAAAGAGCATACTCCAGATGCTTACAATATCGGTATGAACTGCGGCGAACCCGCCGGCCAAACCGTATTCCATTTCCACTGCCATGTTATCCCACGCTACATCGGCGACATGAAAAATCCCCGCGGCGGAGTTAGGCATTGTGTGGAAGGGAAGGGGAGATATTAATTTAAATAGTATTTTAATGGAGAAAAAAATAAATTGACTTAAACTTTAATTTTTTAAGTATTTATAAATTAACCATCAAAATATGCTCCCTATGATATTGCAGATTCTTAATATCTATTGAATGTTTATTGTTTGTTTTTAATTTTCCATTAAAACCAATTCCATTAAAATCCTCATCGATTCCAATCGCTCCAATATCGAACATCACATGATGATTAGGGCACAGACAAATTAGATTTTTGGTTGTGTCTTCTCCATTATGTGGTTTACCTAAAGGTTTTATATGTGCAGCTTCGGCATAACGAACACCATTTATTTCAATAATAATTCCACAGATCTGACATTCGTAATTATAGAGTTCTTTAATTTCTTTACTTACTCTGGTATCTCTAATTATTCTAGAATATGTTACCTCAGCACGTGTGGGATTTTTATTTCCAGAAGATAGAGTTGTATCAACATTAAAAGTTACTTCTGCTTTCTTTATTTTTTCTAATCGAAATCTACATATTTTGAATCCGTGAATCCCTGTCTCTTCAAAATGATTAGTTACAAGATATAAACCTGCATATTGATATCCACTCTTCGGGCTATACTTTGAATTGTGTTTATATCCTCTTGTTACTCTAACGGGTAAACCATGTAGGTAACTTGTAATTAAAGATTTATTCCCATTAGTTTCCCAGCTTTGGTCACTAATTTGTTTATTGGTATTGGGGTCATTTCCGCCTACGCCTGTATAAATTATTTCATCACCTAAATCCTGGTCATCTTTGTATCCTCCACTTAATACAATTGATTGACATCCTACTTTCCAATTTCCATCAATGCCAGCTTGCAATACTTTATGAATGCCTTTATCTCTAAGTTCAGCCCTGTCTCTAAATACATCCCCTTCTTTTACACCCTCAATTTCCCCAAATTTGTAATTCGCCATTATATGTTGTTGTTAGTTAATGTCCAATCTAAACAGAATATAATATTCTTACAAATTAAACAAGTAATAAGGTTTTCATATATTAGTAACCTACACTTATGAAACTTTTATTCCTAGTACTACTAATCAATATATCATTCGTGGGGTATTCACAGCATCCCGACTCCACCAAATACACCCTCGACACCGTCACCTATAAAAAAGTGCAAGGTGCCTATCATTATTTTAGGTATGAGAAGAGAGTGCGACCGAGGAAATTGCATTTGGCAATGGACGATCCGTATTATAGCAAAAAGTCGTATCAAACACATCGTGTAAATGCGACATTTAATGTGCTTATTATTGTGTCTTCTGCTTCGCTTATGGGTTATCAGTTTTACAACATGTGGAACGACCTCGAAGTAAAAAAAGATTATATATATGTCGCCGCCGGAATAGTCGGCATTGGCATTCCCATAAACCTCGTGTTCGATCGCATGATGTTTAATCAGGTTAGAGGGAATAATAGAAATATACAAAAGGAGTTTCGAAGAATACACTAATTCGCAAACCTAGGGCTAAAGCCCTAGGCTACTATTTTCTATCCTGATAGCTATCGGGATCTATTTTCTTTGTCGAAGCGAGCCTGCCTGGCGGCAGACAGGGACGCTTCGACAAACTAGTATCAAGTATCAAGCAGTCAAATCGTCAAGCAATCAAGCATCAATTCTTCACAAACCTCGCCACCCCAGCATCAACCTTCAAAATATAAACACCCGATTGCAATTCATAAACATCAATTCCGTTTTCGCTTATAGTACCTTCTTGCACAAGCCTTCCTTGGGTATCGTGAATCGAGTATCGAGTATCGGGTATCGAGTATCGGGTAGTATGTAATTTTATGGTTTGATCTACTGGGTTAGGATAGACTGAAATTGTCTCAAGCTTCGTGTTGGTCACACCAGTATTTAATGGTGAAACAGAAAGTCCGTACAATTCAAACCCTACTGTTCCGTCGTTGCCGTTGAAGTATAAAGTGTTGTTTGCGCCGTATAAATTTGCGGGAGATGAGCCTGTTGGTCCGACCCATAAATCTGCTACCATTTTAGTGCCTGCTTGCGTGCCATCTGTTCTCCATAATTCGTCGCCATGCGCTCCGCCTGTTGTTCTTGCTCTGTAAAATAAATAGCCATTGTAGTACAATAAATTTGCTGGGTATTCCGATCCTGCTCCTGGCGTGTCGAGTAAATGCGTGCCTGCTTCTGTTCCATCGCTTGTCCAAATTTCTCTTACACTACTTCCTGTTTCTGTTGCTACAAAGAAAAATTGATTGCCATTTCCTTTCGTTAAAAATGTTTGCATTGTTACTCCAGAACTAGCACCCACAGAAATATCTTTTAATAATTGTGTGCCATTTTCTGTTCCATCAGTAATCCATAATTCATCACCATGAACGCCATCATCAGCAATAAAAATAAATTTTCCATTCTTCACAATTCCAGTTCCGTTCGCCGGATAAAATGCCATGTTGCCAACATTAATATCTTTCACTTTTACAGTGCCTGCTTCAGTACCATCACTCACATAAACTCCTCTGTTCAATGCATTCATACCTTCACCATTAAATCCGAAAAACATTCTATTCCCATCAACATAAAATGCACCAGTTAATCCAGCATAATTTTTAATGATGCTCGTGCCTGCTTCTGTTCCATCACTCTTCCATAAATCTGTACTCATTAAGGGCACAGAACTCGCCCAGAAATACATGTTGTTATTCATCGTTGTAAAATAACTTGCATTGCTCGCACTCGATTCTGTATATAATGTTTTCAATTGCACCGTGCCAGCTTCAGTACCATCAGTTTTCCAAAGCGTAATACCTGTACCATTTACTCTAGCTGTAAAATATATTGCTCCATTAAATTCATAAAATTCCGATGGATCTAATGATGCATTGCCTGCACCAATATCTTTCACCATATGTGTACCTGCTTCTGTTCCATCACTCACCCATAATTCATATCCATTCGTACCATCCGTTGCTTTGAAATATGCCTTACCATTGAATGCAATAATATTTCCAATGTCCGATTTTTGTGTACCCGGATAAATGTCTTTCACCATTACCGTTCCCGAAGTTGTTCCATCACTTTTCCAAAGCTCATAACCTTGTAATGTATTTAAGGCCACAAAAAATAAAGTGCCATTTACATTTCTGAAATTTTTCGGATTACCATATCCATTCGGATCGATGTCCTTTATTAATGTAGGTGATTGCGCAAAACTTATGCTCGCAGTTAAACATAAGAGTGAGAGTAAAAATTTAATTTTCATTTGTTTAGGTTTAATGATGCAAAACTATTTTTTAGGTGGTGTGTGCATATACCCAATACGTGGTATTTTACTCATAGTTGAGAGTAGCTAGTAGTTAGTAGCTAGAAATAGATATTAGATTTTAGATATGAGATGTTAGATGTTTGTGCTAATTTCAGTGTCCTAGGGCTAAAGCCCTAGGCTACTATTTTTTATTTTCTATTTTCCATTTTCTTTCAAAGATGCGCGGTCCCCGAACCCTGTCTGCCGCCAGGCAGGGAAGCGAAGCGCAGTTGAGGGGCGAGAGTAGTTTGATTAGTGTCGAAGCGAGCCTGCCTGGCGGCAGACAGGGACGCTTCGACGAACACGCTAATAATTCATAATTCACAATTCACATTTGTTAACTACATTTGCGCTTTAACTAAAAACTATGTCGACAAAAGGTCCTATCTCTCAATTTATAGAGAGAAACTATTTACACTTTAATGCTGCTGCCTTAGTAGATGCTGCGAAGGGGTACGAAACTCACTTATTAGAAGGTGGTAAAATGATGGTAACACTTGCGGGTGCTATGAGTACGGCTGAGCTGGGTATTAGTTTTGCCGAAATGATTCGCCAAGGTAAAGTGGATATTATCTCTTGTACAGGTGCAAACTTAGAAGAGGATATCATGAACCTTGTAGCGCACTCTCATTACAAGCGTGTTCCGCATTACAGAGATTTAAGTCCTCAAGAAGAATGGGATTTATTAGAGAATGGCTTCAACCGTGTTACGGATACTTGTATCCCTGAAGAAGAAGCTTTTAGAAGAATTCAGAAACATATTTTCAAACAATGGAAAGCTGCAGAAGATGCTGGTGAGCGTTTCTTACCGCACGAGTACATGTATAAGATGTTATTATCTGGCGAAATGGAACAATACTATGAGATTGATCCAAAAAATTCGTGGATGATCGCAGCTGCAGAACGTAATATTCCAATTATTTGCCCAGGATGGGAAGATTCTACGATGGGTAATATCTTTGCATCATATTGTATTAAGGGTGAATTAAAACCAAGTACCATGAAGAGTGGTATAGAATACATGATGTTCTTAACTGATTGGTATAGAGCTAACTCATCTGGTAAAGGTGTTGGTTTCTTCCAAATTGGTGGTGGTATCGCTGGGGATTTCCCAATTTGCGTTGTTCCGATGATGTATCAGGATTTAGAATGGCATGATGTTCCTTTCTGGAGCTATTTCTGCCAGATCTCTGATTCTACAACTTCTTACGGAAGTTACTCAGGAGCAGTGCCTAACGAAAAAATAACTTGGGGTAAGTTAGATATCAATACTCCTAAGTTTATTATCGAGTCGGATGCAACTATTGTTGCACCTCTTGTTTTCGCTTGGATATTGGGTCAGTAATAAAATTATTTTTAATCATTTTTTCAGAATATTATTTCTTTAGAATGCTTGCTATTTAGATTTATTCAAAATAAGCAGAAAAGTCAGAAATTTGTCATTCTAATCAAATAATATTCTATTTTTGCCACTCTAAAGGTGTTTTTTTCTTTGCTGAAAAAGCGTTTTTAGAGAACAGTAATAAGAATTATTAATTTAAGATATTAATTATCAACAGATATGGGTTTTCATCTCTCCATTACTAAAAAGTTATCCATTCGTACCCTATTAATTTTAACGAGCTTCGTGATGAGCTTTGCTACGGCAAGCGCACAGGATGTGAAAGTGGGTGAAACAATTTTCAAAGCGAATTGTACCGCATGCCACGCTGTTAATCGTAAGGTTATTGGTCCTGCATTGAAAGATGTTGACAAAAGATGGGCGGATAAAGGATTATTGAAGAAGTTCATCTTGGGTTCTCAAGGTGTTATTAAAGGTGGTGATAAATATGCTGCCGACTTATTCCAACAGTACAACGGAACAGTGATGCCGAATCACAGTTTTTCTGACGCAGAGTTAGATGGCTTATTGGCATACATTAAAGCTGAAGGTGATAAACCTGCAGAAGTTGCTGCTACTGCTGGAACTGCTGCTGGCACTGCCGCTGCGGATGGTTCGGCGATCAATAAATATACTATCGGAGGATTAGTATTATTGATCATCGTATTAATTATTGTCATCATTGTATTGAACAGAGTTAACGGTTCATTAGATCGTTTAATTCGTGTTAAGAATGGTGAAGTAATTGAGAACTTCGTAAAAGCAGTAAAAGAAAAAGTTTCTACATTCAAGTGGATGTTATTGAACAAGAAAAAAGTTTTCTGGTTCTTAGTAATCTTCATGGGTGTGTTCAGTGCTTGGGGATGGGATCAAATGTGGAACATCAATGTTAACACTGGTTACCAACCAACACAACCAATTAAATTCTCTCACGAATTACACGCTGGTATTAACCAAATCAATTGTCAATACTGTCACTCTGGCGCATTCAAATCTAAGAACGCAAGTATCCCTTCGTTAAACGTTTGTATGAACTGTCATAACTACGTTCAAGCAACAGAAAAATACAACGGCGAAATTTCTCCAGAGATCAAAAAGATTTATACAGCTTTGGATTACAATCCTGAGACTCGTACATACGGAACAAACACAAAACCTGTGGAATGGATTCGTATTCATAACCTACCAGACTTTGCATACTTCAACCACTCGCAACATACAACTGTTGCAGGTTTAGAATGTCAGAAATGCCATGGTCCGGTACAAAACATGCCAGAAGTTTACCAATACTCACCACTTACAATGAAATGGTGTATCAATTGCCACAAAGCAACTGAGGTTAATTCTAAAGGCAATGCTTACTACGATAAATTGTTAGCAGCGCACGAAGAAATTAAAGACGGTAAAAAAGTTACTGCTGCCATGTTAGGTGGTTTGGAATGTGTAAAATGTCACTATTAATATTATTGTAGATTTATTCGATACCATATATATAAGATGGAAAATAACAACAAAAAATATTGGAAAGGCTTAGAGGAGTTACATCAAACGCCTGAGTTCGTTAAGCATAGCAAAAACGAATTTGCCGAAGAACTTCCAATTGAAGAATTATTATCCGAGTCGAAAGTAAATAACCCTACACCTCGTAGAGATTTCTTAAAGGCATTAGGATTTGGAATGGGTGCTGTTGCATTGGCTGCTTGTAATGAAGCTCCAATCAAAAAATCAATTCCTTACTTAATTAAACCAGAAGAAATTACTCCAGGTATTCCTAACTATTATACATCAAACTATAATGGTTTAGGCGTGTTGGTTAAAACTCGTGAAGGTCGTCCAATTAAAATTGAAGGTAACCCTAACGACCCTATTTCTAAAGGTGGAACAGACGCTGTTGCTCAAGCATCGGTATTAGATTTATACGATTCTTCTCGTATTAAAAATCCGATGATGAAAGGTGCTGATTCTACTTGGGATAATGTAGATAAATTTGTGAAAGCTGCGTTAGCAACTTCAACAAATGTTCGCATTGTTTCTAACACAATTATGAGTCCTTCAACGAAATCAGTAATCGCTGATTTTGCTGCAAAATATCCTTCTACAAAACACATCACTTTTGATGCATCTTCATACTCTGGAATGATCAATGCCAACAACAACAGTTTTGGTAAAGCAGTTATTCCTTCGTATAATTTTGATAAGGCTGATGTAATTGTAAGTTTCGGTGCAGATTTCTTAGGTACATGGGTTTCTCCAGTAGAGTACACTAAGCAATATGTTACAAACAGAAACAACAAAAGCTTAGAAGCGAAAAAAATGTCGCGTCATATTCAGTTCGAAACTATTCTTAGTATCACTGGTACAAACGCAGATTCACGTTACACTCACAAACCATCTCAACAAGGTTTAGCAGTATTAGCATTATACAATGCAATTGCTTCTAAAACTGGTGCAGCTACGGTTACAGGTGTTAGCGTACCATTCGAAAAAATTATCAACGAAACAGCAAACGAATTATTAGACGCTAAAGGAAAATCTTTAGTAGTTTGTGGTTCGAATGATGTATCAGTTCAAGTAGCAGTTAACGCGATCAACTCGTTGTTAGGCAACTACGGAACAACAATCGATTTAGATAATGCTTCTTACCAAAAACAAGGTAACGATGCAGAGATGATCGACTTCGTTGCAGAAATGAATGCAGGAAAAATTGATACTGTAATTTTCTACAATACAAACCCTGTATACAACTATGCTAAAGGCGCTGAATTCGCTGAAGCATTGAAAAAAGTAAAAACGAAAATTTCATTTGCAGATAGAGCTGACGAAACAGCTAGCTTATGCGATGTTATTGCACCTAATACACACTATTTAGAATCGTGGGATGATGTTTCTGCTAAACGTGGAATCTACTCTGTAGTTCAACCTACAATTTCTCCAGTGTACAATGCTCGTGCTGCACAAAGTTCATTATTAACTTGGGCAGATAGCACGATGGATTACTTTACTTACATCAGAAACTATTGGGAGAAAAATATTTTCCCTTCAGTAGGTGGTGGAAGTTTCACATCATTCTGGGAAACAGCATTACAAAATGGTTCAGTTTCTACAGGAATGATTACTCCTCAAGCTTATTCATTTAGCAATAATTTATCAGCAGTATCACAAACAATTATCGCAGCAAGTAAAAATGCTGGTAAAACAGAATTGTTCGTATACGAGCCAGTTGGTGTTAGAGATGGAGCGCATGCAAACAACCCTTGGTTGTTAGAAATGCCAGATCCAGTTTCTAAAGTAACTTGGGATAACTATGCTGCTATTAATCCTAAGTATGCAGAAGAATTAGGAATTAAAGCGGATACAAAAGTTGAAGTAAGTGTAGGTGGTACGAAAGTTACCTTGCCAGTGTTAATGCAACCTGGTCAAGCAATGGGAACTATCGGTATTGCTATGGGTTACGGACGTACAAACGTTGGCAAAGCAGGAAACAATGTGGGTGTTAACGCATTCCCATTAGTATCAGTAATCAACGGTACATTCCAATATTACAATTCAAACATCACTGTTAACGCAACAAGTGAATCATACGAATTAGCACAAACACAAACTCACCATACGTTTGAAGGTAGAGATATTATTCGTGAGAAATCATTGAAAGAATATACTTCACCAGAAAAACACGAAGGACATGAAGAAGGCGAAGGACATGGAAAAGAGAATGTTGATCTATGGCCAGAATACAAGCGCAATGGTCACCACCATTGGGCAATGGCAATCGACTTAAACTCTTGTACAGGTTGTGGAGCATGTGTGGTTGCATGTAGTGCAGAAAACAACGTACCAGTAGTAGGAAGAGACGAAGTTCGTCGTAGAAGAGAGATGCATTGGTTACGTATCGACCGTTACTATACTTACGAGTCGGCAGATGGTAAAGACATCACTAAAGAGAAAGAATATAAAAACGTTGAGAATTACGAAAATGTAAAAGTAATTCACCAACCGTTAATGTGTCAACATTGCGATCACGCACCATGCGAAACAGTATGTCCGGTATTAGCAACGATGCACTCATCAGAAGGTTTAAACCAAATGGCTTACAACCGTTGCGTGGGTACAAGATATTGCGCGAACAACTGTCCGTACAAAGTACGTCGTTTCAACTGGTTTAACTACTGGAACGATGATCGTTTTGTAAACTTCTTACATGATGATGCAGCGTACTTAGCATTGAACCCAGATGTTACTACACGTTCACGTGGGGTAATGGAGAAATGTTCATTCTGTGCACAAAGAATTCAAGCAGGTAAATTACATGCGAAAATTGAAAAACGTGCATTGAAAGATGGTGATGTACAATCAGCTTGTCAACAAGGTTGCCCTGCGAATGCAATCGTATTCGGAGATGTTAATGATCCTAATTCAGAAGTAGCGAAATTGATTAAGAGTGATAGAACTTACTTCTTATTAGAAGAGATTAATGTACAACCAGGAGTTGGTTACATGACTAAAGTTAGAAACACAATTGAAGCGTAATTAATTAAGAATAAAACCATATCGTATGTCATCACATCACGAATCAATAATAAGAGAACCGTTAATTACGGGAACAGACATCACTTATAATAAAATTACAGAGGATGTTTGTGCACCAGTAGAAAGAATGCCGAGCAAAGCTTGGTGGATGGGGTTCACGGTAGCAGTACTAGGATTAATCTTATGGTTAATCGCAGTAGGTTACACATTCTGGACAGGTATTGGAGCCTGGGGATTGAATAAAACAGTAGGTTGGGCATGGGATATCACCAACTTCGTTTGGTGGGTAGGTATCGGTCACGCTGGTACATTGATCTCTGCGATCCTATTATTATTCCGCCAGAACTGGAGAAACTCAATCAACAGATCAGCAGAAGCGATGACGATCTTCGCCGTTATTTGTGCTGCATCATTCATCGTTGCCCACATGGGTCGTCCATGGGTAGCATACTGGCCACTACCATTACCGAACCAATTCGGTTCGTTATGGGTTAACTTTAACTCACCATTAGTTTGGGACGTATTCGCGATCTCGACATACTTCTCGGTATCATTAGTATTCTGGTACACTGGTTTATTACCAGATATCGCTACTATTCGTGATAGAGCAACAGGTGTTCGTAGAAGAATTTACTCTATTCTATCTTTCGGATGGAATGGTTCAGTAAAAACTTGGCAACGTTTTGAGTCGGTATCGTTAATCCTTGCGGGTGTTTCTACACCACTTGTATTATCAGTACATACAATCGTATCATTCGACTTCGCGACTTCAATCGTACCAGGATGGCATACAACGATCTTCCCTCCATACTTTGTAGCGGGAGCGATATTCTCAGGTTTTGCGATGGTACAAACATTATTGTTAATCGCACGTAAAGTATTAAACTTCGAAAACTACATCACGATGGCTCATATCGAGTCGATGAATAAAATCATCATCCTTACAGGATCTATCGTAGGTGTTGCATACGGAACAGAATTTTTCATCGCTTGGTATTCAGGTGTAGAATACGAACAATATGCATTCATTAACCGTGCTACTGGTCCATACTGGTGGGCATACTGGTCGATGATTACTTGTAACGTAATTTCACCACAACTTTTCTGGTTCAAAAAAATCAGAACAAGCATCACAGCTTCATGGATCCTTTCGATTTTCGTAAACATCGGTATGTGGTTCGAGCGTTTCGTAATTATCGTTACTTCATTACATAGAGATTACCTACCATCAAGTTGGGCGATGTTCTATCCTACATGGGTTGACGTTGCGATCTTCATCGGATCGTTAGGTTTATTCTTCACATTGTTCTTATTATTCTTAAGAGTTTTACCAGCTATTGCAATGGCAGAGGTGAAATTATTATTGAAAGGAAACAGTGAAGTTTCAAAACGCAAATTAATCAAAGAAGGACATGCAAATATTCCTGAAGGATTTACAAATAGTATAGTAATAGCAACTACGGCAACCATCAAGAACGAAAAGAAAGATGAGTAACATTAAATATATTTTAGGACACTTTGACGATCCGGAAGTTTTAATGAACGGAATCGACAAATTGCAAAAGAGCAACATCAAAATTTATGATGTGTTCACACCATTCCCGATTCACGGAATTGAAAACAAGTTAGGTGTAAAACGTTCACGTTTACCTATCGCAGCTTTCTTGTTCGGTATCACAGGAACAATCACAGCCTTCACTATGGTTTACTATATGTTGGTACACGATTGGCCAATGAACATTGGTGGTAAGCCAGCTTTTGCATTCCCGGATTTTATTCCTGTAATGTTTGAGTTAACAGTATTATTCTGTGCTTACGGTATGGTGTTTACATTCTTCTATGCGAACCATTTATTCCCAGGAAGAGCACCACGCGTAATGGACTTACGTGCTACAGACGATCGCTTTATTATTGCGGTTGATGCAAAACAAAATGATGTAAATACAGTAGATGCTTTATTCAAAGAAGCAGGTGCTGTTGAAATAAAACATAACGAAAGAAAATATATTAGCTATGATGAAGAATAATATCAGGATAGTTTCATTCGCTTTAGCAGCTACTGTTTTAGTAGGCTCACTATCGTCGTGCTACCATAGCAAAAAAAATCCAGGGTATGAATATGCTCCGAACATGTACCATCCAATTGCGTACAATCCGGATCAACCAAATACACAATTCAAAAACGGACAAACGGCACAAACACCGGTTGCTGGAACTGAACCTGTGGGTTATAAAAAATATCCATACGAAAACAATATGGATGGGTACTTAAAAGCAAGTGCTGAATTAGTGAATCCTTATGCTGGTGATTCTGTATTAGCAGGAACTGATGGTAAAAGATTATACACTAACTTCTGTTCACACTGCCACGGTGCTACAGGTAAAGGTGATGGAGCAATTATCGCTGCAGGAAAATTCCCGCCGCCACCATCATACTCTACAGGAACTTCATCTAGAGGTGGAGCTATGAAAGATTTAACAGATGGTAAAATTTACCACACTATAACATACGGATTGAACTTGATGGGCCCACACGCTTCACAAATCTCTCCAGAAGAACGTTGGAAAATCGTTCTTTATGTTCACCAATTACAGAATGTACAATAATCAGAAAGCGGATCATAATGGCAAACTTCGATTTAAATCAGAGATATGAAATTTCAGCCGGCGCAAAACGTTGGGCAATGATTCTTTTGGCAATAGGTGTATTGTCAATTGGATACGGATTTTTCTCAGGACACGCAGAGCGCACATTTGCGAACTTGCTACTGAATAGTTATTACATCACCGGCTTATGTATGGCTGGATTGTTCTTCGTTGCAGTGCAATACGTTGCTAATGCAGGTTGGGCAACTACACTTATACGTATCCCTTCTGCTTTCTCTGCAGTGTTGCCTTGGGCAGGACTAGTATTAGTTGCAGTTATTGTTGGTGGTTTATACACACACAACTTATACCACCACTGGGCGGATCCAGAATTAGTTGATCCTAACAGTCCGAAATTCGATAAATTAATCGAAGGTAAAAGTGCATTATTAAACATTCCAGTATTCATCGGTACTATCGTTGGATTCTTAGCTATCTGGTCTTTATTTTCTAAAATGCTTCGCAGCTATTCTATGAAAGAAGATCAAATCGCAGGTATCGGAATGCATGATAAAAGCATTAAATTCTCAGCAATATTCTTAGTAATCTTCGGATTTTCTTCAGCAGTATTTGCCTTCGAAGTAATCATGAGTTTAGAAGCACACTGGTTCTCTACAATGTTCGCTTGGTACAACTTCGCAGCATTATGGGTGAGTGGTTTATCAGCAATTACTTTAACATTAATTTTACTACGTGAAAAAGGTTACTTCACTTGGGTAAATGATTCTCATTTACACGATTTAGGTAAATTCGTTTTCGCGTTCTCAATTTTCTGGACATACGTATGGTTCTCACAATTCTTGTTGATCTACTATGCAAACATGCCGGAAGAAACTGTTTACTTTAAACACAGATGGGAGAATGGATATTTACCATTATTCTGGTTGAATATCATTATCAACTTCGTTGCTCCAATATTAATCTTAATGACACGTGATGCTAAACGTAATTTCAAAACAATGAAAATTGTTACGATCGTATTATTAGCTGGTCACTGGTTAGATTACTACATGATGATTATGCCAGGTACTGTTGGTGCTGAGCATGGCTTCGGAATTATCGAAATTGGTACTACTGCAGGTTTCATCGGTTTATTTATGTGGATCATGTTATCAGCATTAAGCAAGGCTGCATTGGTTCCTAAAAACCACCCTTACTTAGAAGAAAGTTTACACCACGAGATATAGTTAAATACCGTATAGAAAAATAATTTATGAAATACTCTATATTATCAAAAATGAAATCGAACTTAAAAGCATTATCTGCATTTGCAATGATAACGCTTAGCTCGAGCATGGCTTTTGCACAGGATGCATCTATGGATATGCCCGCTGAGCCAAAACCATTGAGCATCGATTTTTGGTTTTATACATTGTTATTGATCTCGGCAGTATTAATATTTACTGTAATCAACAAAACAATTAAAGCCTTCGAATTAACTCAAACCTTAAACGGTAAAGAAGTTAGAACAAAATGGAATAAAATCAACGGTGTTGTTTTCCTTTTGTTTGGTATTGGTTTCTTCTCAGCAATTATCTGGGAATTCAATACTCACGGTCGCCAACTATTACCTGAAGCTGCTTCTATCCACGGAGCACAAACAGATAATTTGTTCAACATCACTCTAATCTTTACAGGTATAGTTTTCGTACTTACTCACATCCTTTTATTCTACTTTGCTTACAAATACAAAGGCAACGGAAAAAGAAAAGCATTCTTCTATTCTCATAACGATAAATTAGAAGTTTACTGGACAATCGTTCCTGCTATCGTATTAGCAGTATTAGTATTCTCAGGTTGGAAAGCATGGACTAACATTACAAAACCAGCTCCAGTTGAAGCATTAACGTTAGATGTTACTGCTAAACAATTTGGTTGGATTGTTCGTTACCCTGGTGAAGATAAAGTATTAGGTACAAAAGCATTCAAATTAGTGAATGATGTAAACGAAACAGGTGTTAACTTCAACGATAAAGCAGCGAAAGATGATTACTTCACTCGCGAAATTTATTTGCCAGTTAACAGACCTGTGAAGTTTAACTTCGCAGCTAGAGACGTAATTCACTCAGCATACATGCCACACTTCCGTGCGCAAATGAACTGTGTACCTGGAATGCCAACTACATTCTGGTTTACACCAACAATCACTACGGAAGAAATGCGTACAAAAACTAATGATCCTAAATTCGATTACATTTTATTATGTGCTAAAATTTGTGGATCTGCTCACTACAACATGCAAATGAAAATTGTTGTTGTTGATGATAAACAATATGCTGCATGGTTAGCAACTCAAAAACCATATTACACTGAAGAAACTGCTAAGCAAATTACAGAGGCCGAAATTGCAAGAATGAACGCCGAAGAAGCAAAAAAATTAGCATTGAATTAATTAGAAAAAAAGTTTAGAAATATATGTCAACTCAAGCTTTAGACCACACTGACGTGCACGCACATTCAGATCACCACGAACATCACCCTGAGACGTTCTGGTCGAAGTACGTTTTCAGTATGGACCACAAGATGATTGCTAAGCAATTCCTTATCACAGGTATTATCATGGCAGTTATCGGGATGGTACTTTCTGTATTGTTTCGTATTCAATTAGGATGGCCAGATGAGTCGTTTCCTTTCCTAGAAAGAATTTTAGGTAAATGGGCAAAAGACGGTCGTATCGATCCATCATTCTATATGTCGATGGTTACCATCCATGGTACTATCATGGTATTCTTCGTATTAACTGCGGGTTTAAGTGGTACATTCAGTAACCTTTTAATTCCTTTGCAAGTTGGTGCGAGAGATATGGCTTCGCCATTCTTAAACATGTTATCATACTGGTTCTTCTTCTTGGCGAGCTGTGTAATGACTTATTCATTATTAATCGAAACAGGACCTGCTTCAGGTGGGTGGACAATCTATCCTCCATTATCAGCAATCCCGAAAGCAATGCCGGGCTCAGGTCTGGGTATGACGCTTTGGTTAATATCTATGGGTATGTTCGTTGCTTCTTCGTTAATGGGTGGTATCAACTATATCAGTACAGTATTAAACATGCGTACTAAAGGTATGGCTATGACTAAAATGCCTCTTACAATTTGGGCATTCTTCTTAACGGCTGTATTAGGGGTATTATCTTTCCCTGTATTATTAGCGGGTGTTATCTTATTAATTTTCGATAGAAGTTTCGGTACAAGTTTCTACTTATCAGATATCTTTATCGGTGGTGAAGCTTTACCAAATCACGGTGGTTCTCCTGTATTGTTCCAGCATTTATTCTGGTTCTTAGGTCACCCTGAGGTATACATCATCATTATGCCTGCATTAGGTATTACTTCAGAAATTATTGCAACAAACGCACGTAAACCAATCTTCGGTTACCGCGCCATGATCATCTCATTAATAGGTATCGCATTCTTATCGTTCATCGTATGGGGTCACCATATGTTCGTAACAGGTATGAATCCTTTCCTAGGTTCGGTGTTCATGTTTACAACATTAATTATCGCAGTACCATCTGCAGTAAAAACCTTCAACTACTTAGCAACATTATGGAAAGGTAATATCCAATTTACTCCAGCAATGATGTTCTCAATGGGATTAGTTTCATTGTTTATCTCAGGTGGTTTAACTGGTATTTACTTAGGTAACGCTGCATTAGATATCAACTTACACGATACTTATTTCGTAGTTGCCCATTTCCATATTGTAATGGGTAGTTCGGCGATGTTCGGTATGTTCGCAGGTATTTACCATTGGTATCCGAAAATGTTCGGAAGAATGATGGATCAACGTTTAGGTTATTTCCACTTCTGGTTAACATTTATCGCAGTGTATTGCGTATTCTTCCCAATGCACTTCATCGGTTTAGATGGTGTTCCTCGTCGTTACTATGCTTTCACAAGCTTCGAGTTTATGAACGAGTGGTTAGCAGTAAACAAATTCATCAGTATCTCAGCAATCTTAGGATCTATTGCTCAATTCATCTTCTTGTATAACTTCTTCAGAAGTATCTTCAAAGGTGAGAAAGCAACTCAAAATCCTTGGAAATCGAATACATTAGAGTGGACAGCTCCAGTAGAACATATCCACGGAAACTGGCCAGGTGAAATTCCTTCAGTGTACAGATGGCCTTACGATTACAGTAAGCCTGGTCACGATGAAGATTTCATCCCACAAACAACGCCTTATTCGCAAACCATGTCGTCTAATTTACCGATCGACTTTGGTCAACACGATGAGTCACCTGCAGCGAAAGCAGCAGCTAGTAAAGAAAATTAATTTTTGATCGATGAATAATAGTTCATATCGATCAGAATACAATAAAAATGAAAAACGATTCATTAGAATCAGTTTTATAACAATTTGTTCTTTGTTTCTTTTAATTCTTGCCGGCGGTATTGTTCGCAGTACTGGTTCGGGAATGGGTTGCCCAGATTGGCCGAAATGCTTTAATCAATGGGTTCCCCCAACAGACGTAAGTCAGTTGCCCGAAAATTATCGCGAACAATATCTCGAAAAGAGACTACATAAAAATGAGCACTTCGCACAGCTCTTAGAAAAATTTGGATACATCGAAACTGCTAATGCACTTCGTAAAGATCCAAGCGTTTCTGCTACCGAAGAATTTAATGTGGTGAATACATATACAGAATACGTAAACAGATTAGTTGGTGCTACCACTGGATTGTTGATGTTGTTGATGTTGATTTATTCAATTCCTTTGATGAAACAACACCTTCGAGTATTCTTATTAAGCATCATCATTTTAGTGCTAACATTTTTTCAAGCTTGGTTTGGTTCCATTGTCGTAACTACCAATTTGGTGTCGTGGACTATTACCGTTCACATGGTATTGGCGCTAGTAATTTTAGCCCTAGTAATCTACGCTTATAGCGTAGTAAAATACAAATACCTAGAATCGGTAAAAGTTTCTATCCCGAATTTACGTGTAGCTTCTTTATTAACTTGGATAAGTATTGCACTTACCTTACTTCAAATTATTTGGGGTACAGAGTTGAGAGAAAGCATAGATTATTATGCCGATTTTTGGAAAGGAACCAACAGAGATGCTTGGGTTGGACTAACAGGTTTTATCTTCAAGCTTCATAGAAGTTTCTCTATCATCCTTGTATTATTAAGCATCTACACAACATGGTATATGCGCATATACTTTGGTGCTATCAAACGCTTACGTAGATTCTCTTCTGCCGCTATTGCAATACTAGTATTGCAAGTGATTTCAGGAATTATATTAGCCAATTTTGCTTTGCCTTACGGATTACAACCCGTGCATTTGCTACTATCAAGTTTGTTGATCGGAGCATTGATTATGCAAATCATCATGATTAATATTTACAAAAGAAACATAGCACTCGATTTAATAAGTTAAACGTGATTGCAGAAAATATACATACCAAATCATCAGTGTCGCTGAAAATTCAGGACTATGTGCAGTTGTTAAAATTGCGCCTGACTTTCCTTGTGGTATTCTCTGCTGCTATAACATTTGCATACGCTGCAAAAGGAAATTTAGTTTGGACAGAATTATTGTTGATGGTACTAGGTGGATTTTTCACTACAGCATCGGCAAACGGATTCAACCAAGTTATCGAAAGAGAAAGTGATAAATTAATGAAGCGTACACAAATGCGCCCAATGCCAACAGATCGTATGTCGGCAATGGAAGGCACCATCGCTTCAATTTTAATGGGTATCGCAGGTATCGCAATTTTAACTTTATGTTTTAATGTGATTACTGGTGTACTTGCATTATTCTCGATCATCACCTATTCATTTATTTATACACCTTTAAAAACACGTTCATCAATTGCTGTATTTGTTGGAGCAATTGCAGGAGCGATGCCACCATTATTAGGATATGTTGCTTACTCAAATCATTTCGGATTTGAACCAGGTATCATGTTTGCCATTCAATTCATTTGGCAATTCCCACACTTCTGGTCATTGGCTTGGGTGTTAGATGATGATTACAAAAAAGCAGGAATGTACTTAATGCCATCTTCGGAAGGCCGCTCAAAAAGCAGTGCATTTCAAATTATGTTATACACCTTAATTTTAATTCCGGTAAGCTTACTTCCATTGAAGTTCGGTATGGCGGGATATACATTAGCAATCGTTTCATTAGTTGCAGGAGTAGTATTCTTTATGCAATCGGTGAAATTATATCGCCAATGTAGTATTAAAGCAGCACGTGAATTGATGTTTGGTTCGTTCTTATATTTGCCAATTGTTCAAATTACATTACTAATAGATAAATTATAAATCATGATGATGAGTAATATGGCTTTTAAACAAGATAAATTTAACCCACGCCCTGTAAAGTTCGTGATGTGGTTATTTGTTTTGAGTTCGATCATGATGTTCGCCGGTTTAACAAGTGCTTATATCGTGCGTCAAGCTGAAGGGAATTGGAAAATCTTTGATTTACCAAGTACTTTCTACATCACAACAGTATTAATTTTATTGAGCAGTGCATCTTTACACTACTCATATTTACAATCTAAAAAATCTAACATCGCAAAACAGAAATTAGGATTATGGTTAACATTCGTGTTAGGCTTAGGATTCCTAATTGGACAATACATGGGATGGCAACAATTAGTTGCTAGTAAAGTGTATTTCGTGGGTAACCCATCTGAATCTTTTGTGTATGTAATTTCAGGTCTACACGCCGTACATATTATTGCAGGATTAGTAATTATTCTAATCGCATTATTAGGCGCATATGGTAAAATAAGCCCAACGAAGAACGTTTTCCGCATGGAATTAACTTCTATCTTTTGGCATTTTATTGATATATTGTGGATATATTTGTTTGTGTTTTTATTAATTAATAGATAGTCTATATACAACATGACGACGAACACTTCTCAATTAGACGAGATCAAATCGACCCCTTGGAATGGTGGCAGATCACCTTTCAATGTAGAGTATGGAAAAATGATGATGTGGTTCTTCCTTCTTTCGGATGCATTCACATTTTCAGCTTTGTTAATTGCTTACGGAGCATTACGCTTCAGTAGCACTTCATGGCCTGATCCAGACGTAGTTTTCCAATCAGCTCCAGGTATTGCACATGGCGCTCCATTGGTTTTCGTAGGTATTATGACCTTCATTTTGATTATGAGCTCTGTAACGATGGTATTAGCCGTTGAAGCAGGTCATCGTAAAGCAAAAGACGAAGTAGCTAAATGGATGATATGGACAGTTATCGGTGGACTAATGTTCTTAGGTTGCCAAGCTTGGGAGTGGACACACTTACACCACGAAGGTGCATGGTGGGGTCAAAATCCTTTCTTGAATGCTGATGGTACAGTAGCTTCTACTAACTTCACGAACTTATTCTTTACCATCACTGGTTTCCATGGTTTCCACGTATTCTCAGGTGTTGTAATTAACATCGTTATTTTAATTAACGTGTTAGGCGGAACTTACGAACGCCGTGGTCATTATGACATGGTTGAAAAAGTTGGTTTATACTGGCACTTTGTAGATTTAGTTTGGGTATTCGTATTTACCTTCTTCTACTTAGTGTAATTTTTAAATTTTAAATTTCTTAATTGATATAAGATATGTCAGACAATCACGCAGCAGCTCACCACGACGATCACGCAAGCATGACTAAGAAAAAAATCTGGTCAGTGTTTTGGGTACTATTAGGTATTACTGCAATCGAATTTTTAATCGCATTGGTATTAATTCCTAAAGGAGTTTTAGGTCATGGTATCGGAAACTTCCTATACATCGCACTAACATTATTAAAAGCATTTTATATTGTTGCTTATTTCATGCACTTGAAATTTGAAAAAGTTGGATTGATTTATTCAATCATCGTTCCAACGATATTCATTATTTTCTTCGTGATTTGGATGCTTTACGAAGGCAACTATTGGATGCACATTCGATTATAATATTATGAACAATAGAGGATTTAAAACTACTATTATCCTCTTCCTCATTTTGGTTGTTCCGGCAGCTGGGTATCTATTACTCAGAACCGGAACAAATCATTTTAAGCCCTTGCCAATTTTCGGCGAACGTTACGAGGAAGCAGGCGACACCGTTTACCACACTATCGGAGATTTCGCATTTATTAATCAAGATGGCGACACCGTTTCTTCATCAAGCTTAAAAGGAAATATTAAAATTGTCGATTTCTTTTTCGTGGATTGTAAAACTATCTGCCCGAAAATGAGTTCTCAATTAGAGCGAGTTCAAAAGAAAATTCAAACAGTTCCGAACGTTGTGATCTTATCGCATACCGTAAATCCTGAACAAGATTCAGTGCCTGTATTGAAAAGATATGCTGAGCAACATGGTGCCATGAAAAACAAATGGCATTTCTTAACTGGTGATAAAAAAGAACTTTATAAAATCGCTCGCGAAGGATATTTAGTAAATGCCCTTCAAGGTGATGGCGGGCCAGATGATTTTATTCATACCGAACTATTTGTATTGGTTGATCAAAACAACAGAATCCGCGGATTTTACGATGGTACTTCTGCCGGTGCAGTAGATACCCTAATCGATGAATTAAAAGTATTGTTAAAAGAAGAAATAGCAGGACCTAAAAAGAGTAGATAGTATTGAGATTTGAGATATGAGTATGAGTATGAGTAATAAGTTTACTCATTACTATACCAGCTACCAGTTACCAGTTACCAATTACCAAATATGAGTGATAAATCAATTTTCAGATTCGTAACAGGAATATCAATATTCGTATTCCTAGTGGTTGTAATTTTAAACCGCAAAATTATTCCGGTAACCATCGAAACTCCAAGTTTCGTTTACTTCTTACCGAAATTAAATGCCATTATTAATGGTTTGTGCAGTGTTCTATTATTGCTTTCTTTAAATCAGATTCGAAAGAAAAACATTTCAGCACACAAGAAATTAAACATCGCAACATTTATTCTATCATCAGTATTTTTAGTGTCGTATATTTTATTTCATTACTTCGTAAAAGAAACAACTTACGGAGGTGAAGGTGCTGTGAAATATATTTACTATTTCATTCTGATTACACATATCATATTAGCAGCAGCAGTATTACCATTAATCTTATTGAGTTTCCATAGAGGCTTGCAAATGCAAGTAGAGAAACACAGAAAATTGGTTAAATTTGCATTTCCAATTTGGTTGTACGTAACCGTAACAGGAGTGGTAGTATATTTAATGATATCACCATACTACACGTTTTAAATTTTAATATTATGAAAGCATTAAAAAAAGTAGTTTTCATTTTCAGTTTTATCATTTTAACTGGAATGACTTTTAATGCGACAGCACAGTGCCCAATGTGTAAAGCCGCAGTTGAATCTTCAATTAAAAGTGGACAAAGCAACGCAGGGAAGGGCCTGAACAATGGTATTTTATATTTACTTGCAGCTCCATATTTACTTGTAGGCACATTAGGTTATTTCTGGTACAGAAATTACAGAAACAAATCTAAAGTAGATGTCGAAGTGAAAGACGACATGATTATGAATTAATAGTACACTGTACGATGTACTATGTACTATGTAAATTGTAATAAGCATATAATTCATAATTCACAATTCATAATTCACAATTGATAATTCATAATTGATAATTTATAATTCATATTTCAAATCGGATGTCAAAATTTCAATCATTATTAGCATGTAAATGTCCACGTTGCCAAGAAGGTGATGTATACAAAAGTGGAGCATTAAGTAAGGATTACAAGAGCATGTATACATATTGCCCAAAATGCAATTTAAGATATGAATTAGAATTAGGTTTTTTCTGGGGAGCAATGTATATAGGTTATGCATTAAGTGTTGCATTAAGTGTAATTCTAAGTGTAGCTACATACGTTTTAGCACACAATCCAGATACATGGGTATATATAACAGTTATTATTGCAGGGTTATTAGCAACTTCTCGCTTTAATTTTAGGTACGGAAGAATGATTTTGCTATATACTTTTGCGCCTAAAGCAGGTGAAAATGAATAATGTATTTAAATTCTTAAAAGAGCTAAAGAAAAACAACAATCGTGAGTGGTTCGCAGAGCACAAGCACGAGTACGATTCTGCAAAAGCAGAGGTTGTTATTTTTGTTGAAGAAGTTTTAAAACATCTTTCAAAAGCTAACCCAGAATTCAAAGAAGTTCAAGCAGCAAAAACAATTGCACGTATTTATCGTGATGTTCGTTTTTCGAAAAACAAAGATCCATACAAATTAAACTTCGGCATTATGCTATCGCCTAAAGGTAGATCAGTTGATGGCCCAGGTTATTACTTACATATCCAACCCGGAGAATGTTTCATCGGCGGAGGATATTGGATGCCTCAAGGCGAAGCCTTAAAAAACATTCGTCAAGAAATAGATTACAATGCTGAAGAGTTCAAGAAAATTCTTCATTCAAAATCCTTCAAGAAATTTTACGATGGATTAAGTGAAGAAGATAAATTGAAAACAGCTCCGAAAGATTACCCAAAAGATCATCCCGAAATCGAGTATCTAAAACTGAAAAGTTTTGTTTGCTTTCACGCATTATCAGACTCGCAATTCTCCGACAAAGCAACACCAAAACTCGTGTCCGACGCAGTTGCCGCCTTGAAGCCCTTGGTGGTGTTCTTGGAGAGTGCTGTAGCTCAGTAGTACGCGCTTAGCCCCGACGGTTACGCTACGCTCGCTATCGGAGGAGGAGACACGTCGCACCCCCCCCAGACCAGCGCCCGAAAGGGCGCAGCACGGATGATAAATAATCCCGCATATATGCTTTGTGAGAGAAAGATATGATATCCATCTTTGTAGAAACAATAGATATTGTGAGATGGGAAGTTATATAGGCAATCTCATTTAGAGATTGTAATTGGTGTTCAGAATCATATTCATTTATTAGTCTCTATACATTCCACTTGAGAAAAAATCATAACTTTATAATCGATGTTCGATGTACATTGTAAAAAGTAAATTGTACAATGTACATAGTACATAATACATTGTACATAGTACAATTTACATAATACAATAAGGCAATGAAACTAACCTACTACGGACACTCAAGTTTTATCTTAGAAACTAGTACTTCGAAAATTTTATTCGATCCATTTATTACGCCGAACGAATTAGCGAAGCATATCGACATAAATTCCTTAGAGGTAGATTATATTTTACAATCGCACGGGCACTTAGATCATTTTGTGGATTTACAGAGTATTGCAAAAAGAACGGGTGCACAAGTGGTTTCTTCTTGGGAAATTACAGAATGGTTGAAGAAGAAAGGAATTGAAAATGTTCATCCGATGAATATTGGTGGTAGTTGGAAATTTCCGTTCGGGAAAGTGAAGATGGTTTTTGCCGCGCATTCGAATTCTTTGCCCGATGGTACTTATGGTGGTGTTGCCGCTGGTTTTATAATTGAGGCAGATGGTAAAATGATTTACTATTCTGGAGATACCGGTTTAACACAAGATATGAAGCTTATTGGGGAATATTGGACGCCAGATTATGCCATTTTGCCTATAGGAGATAATTTTACGATGGATGTTGACGATGCAATTTTAGCATCAGACTTTATTCAATGTAAAGAAATCATAGGAATGCACTTCGATACCTTTGGATACATCAAAATAAACCACGAAGAGGCAATTCGTAAGTTTGAATTGAGAAATAAAACCTTGCGTTTAATGGATATAGGCTCAAGTATTGAGCTGATTTAGCTATAAAACTCTAGCTCACTAACTTATTAACATATTAACTCATTAACTTGTTAACTATTATCCTTACCTTTGCGGCATCATGCAAAAAGTAAGAAATATCGCAATTATTGCCCATGTCGATCATGGAAAAACTACATTAGTAGACAAAATTTTACACCAAACGAACCTTTTTAGAGATAATCAGGAGACAGGTGATTTAATTCTAGACAACAATGATTTAGAACGTGAACGTGGTATTACCATCGTTTCGAAAAACGTTTCAGTTCGCTATAAAGACTATAAGATCAATATTATCGATACTCCTGGTCACGCCGACTTTGGAGGTGAAGTAGAACGAGTATTGAAAATGGCTGATGGGGTATTATTGTTAGTAGATGCTTTTGAAGGTGCAATGCCTCAAACTCGTTTCGTAACTCAAAAAGCCTTATCATTAGGTTTAAAGCCAATTGTAGTTATTAATAAAGTTGACAAAGAAAACTGTAGACCAGATGAAGTTCATGAGTCTATTTTTGAATTATTCTTCAACTTAGAGGCTACAGAAGATCAATTAGATTTCCCTACTATTTACGGTTCATCTAAACAAGGATGGATGAGTACTGATTACAAAAATGTAACAGAAGACATCACTCCACTATTAGATGCAGTATTAGAACATATCCCTGGCCCAGTAGAAAATCCAGGTACTTTACAAATGCAAATCACATCGTTAGATTACTCATCATTCGTTGGTCGTATTGCCATCGGTAGAGTAGCTAGAGGTACGATAAAAGAAAACATGCCAGTTTCTTTAATGAAGAAAGATGGTAAAGTTGTTAAATCAAGAATTAAAGAATTATATACTTTCGAAGGCTTAGGTAAAATCAGAGTTGAAGAAGTACATAATGGAGATATTTGTGCCGTTGTTGGTATCGATGGTTTTGATATTGGTGATACAATTGCCGATTTCGAAAATCCTGAGCAATTAGCGGTTATCAAAATTGACGAACCTACGATGAACATGTTGTTTACAATCAACAATTCACCGTTCTTCGGTAAAGAAGGCAAGTTCGTTACTTCTCGTCACCTACGTGATCGTTTAATGAAAGAGATGGAGAAAAACTTAGCACTTCGTGTGGAAGAATCAGGTTCTCCAGATGCATACTTAGTATACGGTAGAGGTATTCTTCACTTATCAGTTTTAATTGAAACGATGAGAAGAGAAGGATATGAATTACAAGTTGGTCAGCCACAAGTTATCATCAAAGAAATTGATGGTGTTAAATGTGAGCCTATCGAAACTTTAATCGTTGACGTTCCAGCAGAAGTTTCTGGTAAAGTAATTGAGTTAGTAACTCAACGTAAAGGTGATTTATTAGTAATGGAACCAAAAGGTGATCTTCAACATTTGGAATTCGAAATTCCAGCAAGAGGTATCATCGGTTTAAGAAATAACGTTCTTACTGCAACTGCAGGTGAAGCGATTATGGCACACAGATTCAAAGCTTACGAGCCTTGGAAAGGTGATATTCCTCAACGTATGAGTGGTGTATTGATTTCTATGGATAAAGGAAGCGCTACTGCATACCGTATCGATAAATTACAAGATAGAGGAAGATTCTTTGTGAATCCAGGTGAAGAAGTTTACCAAGGTATGATCATCGGTGAAAACAGTAGAGAAACTGATATGACTGTAAACATTACTGAAGGTAAGCAATTAACAAACTTCCGTACTACAAGTAAGGATGATGCAACTCGTATCGCACCAGCAATTAAATTCTCATTGGAAGAAGCAATGGAATATATTCAAGCTGACGAATACGTAGAGGTTACTCCAGTATCTATGCGTTTACGTAAGATCTACTTAACTGAAATCGAAAGAAATCAGAATAAAAAGAAAATTGGCCAATAACTCGTGACTCGAATCTCGAATTTCGTGACTCGTGATTCGAATCTCGTAAAAGTTATACGGCAATAAATATTATAAAGGGGAATTTGGTAAAACATTTTCCCCTTTATTTTTTAGTACAATCAGTTAATAAATATTGATTTTTTCTTATTTTGTACGAACAACGAAGTACGAAAAACGAGTCACGAGCAACGAAATATGAAACTATACGACATATACAAACAGCACCCTGTTATTTCAACAGATACTAGAAACATTGCGAAAGATTCAATTTTCTTTGCTTTAAAAGGCGCCAATTTTAATGGAAATACTTTTGCAGAGAAAGCCTTAGAATTAGGAGCTGCGTATGTTGTTGTTGATGAAAAAGAATTTAAGCTAAACGATAGATGTATTCTAGTGAACAATGTTTTAAAAGCATTGCAAGATTTAGCGAATTATCATCGTTCAAAATTAAAAATACCTTTTATCGGAATTACAGGCTCGAACGGCAAAACAACTTCTAAGGAATTGTTGAATGCAGTATTGAGTAGAAAATATAAAACACTTGCAACTAAAGGCAATCTAAACAACCATATTGGTGTTCCTTTAACGCTATTAAGTATTACGGATGATATTGAAATGGCGATCATCGAAATGGGAGCTAATCATCAATTAGAAATTGAGTTCTTGTGTAATATCGCAAATCCAGATTACGGCTTAATTTGTAATGTAGGCAAAGCGCATCTAGAAGGAATGGGCGGATTTGAAGGAGTTAAAAAAACGAAGAAAGAACTATACGATCATATCAGAAATAATGATGGAATAGCATTTATTAATGCCGATGATATTAATTTGATGGAGATGAGCAGAGAAGTTCTACGTAAAGAATATTTCGGCTCGAATGCAAACGCTAGAGTTTCTGGAAGAATAATTTCATCAGATCCATTCTTATCATTAGAAATAAAATTAAAAGGTGATACAGAATTTAGTCGTATCGAAACTAAATTGGTAGGCGATTATAATTTAAATAATGTATTAGCTGCCTTGTGTATTGGAAATTATTTTGATGTGTCATTGCCTGAAATGATTGCTGGCATTGAATCTTACGAGCCAAGCAATAACAGGTCGCAAGCAGTTAAGATGTCAAGCAATAATGTAATTATGGATGCATATAATGCAAACCCAAGTAGCATGTCGGCTGCTGTAATGAATTTCTCAAAAGTAAATGCTGAAAATAAAGTATTGATTTTAGGAGATATGTTCGAGATGGGTGAGGAGAGTATGCGCGAACATTTAGCCATGATAGAATTAGTACATCAACTAAAATTTACGAATGTAATTTTTGTTGGAAAAGATTTTTATGCGTGTAAAAAATATGAATTCAATTTCTTCAATTCTACTGAAGAAGCGAAAGAATTTTTATCAAACTCGAAACCTAACAATTCAACAATTTTAGTAAAAGGTTCTCGAGGAATGAAGCTTGAAACACTTTCTGACGCCCTGAATAACTAGTAAATACTAGCTTCTTCATCATTTTACAATATTATTTTTGTCACTAATCTCTTATTCCTATTAGAGGTTGGATATGAATGCTATGCATTTTACATTTACAAATGTCGGGTAAGATATTTGTGAGATGGAGTTTTAGTACAATAATTTTCGGGTTTTAGCTACAGCATTTTTTTATTTTCCTAATACACAAATTGAACAAATAGATTATTCGATATAAATAATTTATGGTTTCATTTAAACATTTACATTATGGGAAGATTAGAAAAGTGGAGTTGGAATGTAAATCTTTTTTTACTATTTCAATGCTTAGTAGTATTAGTAAAAGCTGAGGATACTACTTATGTACAATGGTATGATTTGTACAGTAAAAATTTATCAAAGTCGGAAATGCAAACAAGCGTATTATACGACAGAATTTATGGGATAGCAAAGTTAAACCCTCAACAATACACAGTTGAAGAAAGAGAAGAGATACCAAAAGATTACAAGAATTGGAAACAAGTTTATTTAGAAATGTATTTAGCTGAATATAATAATTCTTCGAAATTAAGTTTTGAAAATTTGCTGCAAAGAGCAACCGATTTTCAAATCAGTACTAATAGTATACCTATCGGTATTATTAATTATCGATATGACTATATAGACAGTAATGCAGTTTACGATGGCAGAATAAAAATGATTGATAATATGCCCACACGAAACAACATGATTGCAAGATCCCCATTCCTGCAGGATTCTGTATGCATATTGTCTATAATGGGCGATCGTTTGTACACGGGATATTCTAAGTTTAAATTCGATAAATCTTTTTATTTCACGAACACCAATCAAAAGATCAAGAACATTACTTTAAATTTCCACGTGGACCAAAGTACGGTACTGCTTAATCCTGGAGATTCCATATCTATTCTATTTAATACCACAGGAGCGAGAAGTTACACCTATACTATTTTGTACGAGAATGGTAAAACTATTAAACATGATGGTATAGTGAATGTGGTGAGTTCAGGAACTGCTCCGTGTTTCGGCGATTCAAAAGTTACAACAGCTGAAATGTTTTATGATTATGATAAAAATACTCGTGGAGCAGTTTATGAATTTGGAGTATATAGGAATAATTGTTTTCTGCGAAGTGAAAACGAATTGCGAAAGCCTATTTTAATTTTTGACGGTTTTGATCCATCGGATTCAAGAAAAATCGGAAATATTTTCGACAAAATGAATGAAGCTCCACATAAGTTTGCAGATTCATTATTAGATGCAGGGCATGATATCGTTATATGTAATTTCAAGAATGGCGCAGATTTTATAGAGAGGAATGCCTTAGCTGTAATTGATTTAATAAAATTTATTAACGCTAGAACGAGTGATAAGATAGTAGTTATTGGCCCTAGTATGGGAGGTTTAGTGTTGAAGTATGCTTTGGCTAAAATGGAGAAAGAAAACATCAATCATAATACTAGTCTATATATCTCGTTCGACTCCCCTCATCAAGGAGCAAACATTCCTATTGGAGATCAAAATTTTCTTTATTTTTTTGGTGAAGTTGTCGGTGATGCAAATGCATTAGAAGGTTTAGCTCAGATAAACTCTGCTGCTGCTAAGCAGATGCTAATGCATCATTATTTAGAGAACAGTATAACTCCAAAGTATACTGATTATCGAAAACAATTTTTAGATAATTGCAAAATAAATGGCAAACCCAATAGTAGCGGATATCCATTAGCATTAAGAAAAATTGCACTTATCAATGGTAGTGGAAATGTTGAATTGCAGGGAGTAAATGGAAAATTATTTTCCATGGAAAAATATAAATTCGGGTTTTTGGTTGCCGAAGCACAGGTATATTCCTCGCCTAATATAGGCACATCGAAAGTTGGTTATTACATGGCTGCAAACCCAAATGACCTTACCCATCCTAGAAGATTATATAAATACGCTTCTGTTGTTCCTGGAAGTCCTTATCCGATAAACATAGATGATGCTCCTGGAGGTTATTTTAACACACAAGAAATTTTAACAGGATTGAGATCTGGGCAGAGCAACGGTTTGTTTAATGTTATTCATGATAAACATTGTTTTATTCCAACAACAAGTTCATTAGATATAAAATTCCCAACTGAATTTGTAAACTATAAATTAGATGTTGAACATGAGAATTTAGTTTGCGATGCCCGAACTCCTTTCGATGCTTATTACGCACCAAATCACAATGAATCACACATTACTATTACAAAGGAAAATGCTATTTGGTTGCGTAGAGAAATTAAAAATGCATTTAGAACAGTAGAAGCAGTTTCAAATGGGGATGTCATCTCTAATGCTAAGGTTTTTAATTACGGGCGTGCTACCAAAAACTTTTGCAGTAAGTCTGTAAGTATTGAAAAGGATGGTGTATTAGGAGTTAACATGAATTCTGAAACAGGATTTCTAAACGAAGCAATTCCTATTACAGGAAGTTCTTTTACAGTAGAAACGTATAATAGTTGCACTGAAAACTTAGTAATAGAGATTAAAGATAAAGGCAAGATTATTTTAGGAGATGCTAACAGTAATATTGGAAAATTAATTTTAGCAGATAAATCTAGTTTAAACTTGCTTGAAAATTCAACATTGAGCATCTATAACAATTCGACCTTATTGATTAAAAAAGGTGCTCATTTGTTGATAGGGAAAAATACAAAAATTGAATTACTTGGACCAAATGCTAGGATTATATTAGAAGGCGGATTAGAAGTCCTTGAATCTGCAAAATTCACTTTCGTTGGGCAAGGTTACATTACAATAGCTTCAAACGATATTGTATTGCAAAAGGATGCAGAAATTGATTTAAAGGGATTTGGCAAAAACAATTTATTGTTACAATTATCAAATTCAGCAAAAGTTGCATTACCATACATTTTGAACTCATTTAATAAAATCAGCATTACGAATGGTAAAATCTTATCAGACAATGAAGAATCTTATATCAACACTGCTGTAAATACAGAACTGAAAAATGTAAGTATTGTAAATGGTTCTGGAATAATTATCAATGGTCAACCTAATGTTATTATTGAAGATTGCGACTTTATAAATACGAGAACTGGTATTACAGGTTATTTAAATTCAATCGAAAAGTATAATATCTCAGGTAATTTATTGCGACTAAAAAACTGTTCTTTTAGCAATAATAATATTGCCGTAAAAGTATTTGGCAAAGGGTTCGACCTTCAAAATATTACTATTCAAAATTGTAGTAATGGAATAATTGCTGATGGACAAGAGTATCATAGTAAATTACTAAATACTACTATTGATGCAGGCGAAAGTCAACATCAAAAAAACTCTTCGAATGCAGGTGTAAGTTTTATTGGATCTATGGCTTGCGCATTATCGCTCGACAATGCTATCGTTTCTAAATATAATACTGGAATAAATATTAGTCAGTCGAGTTTGAATTTAAAATGTAGTCAAGTAATTAAATCTCAATACCAAGGTTTATGGATTGCAAATCATGCAACTTTAAACCTTAGTCCGTCTTTAGGTGTAAATGCAGGTAATAATGTAATCTCTGTAAATGCAGGGTTTAACAATAAAACAATTTTATTAGATCAAGCCTTAGCAATTCATTTAGAGAATGGAAGCAATCAATTGAAATTAAGTTCAAGTGCAGATAATTATTTCGTAGCTGGAACAATGTTGAACATTCCACAAACATTGAATGTTCAAAAGAACAATTGGTACACTAGTTTAACGACTAATAGTTACCTGAATGCCCCAGCTCAGCAAAACTTTATAGTCCATCAAACAGCATCACCAAGTTCAGCAAAAATTTCAAACTATAGTATTCAGCCAATATTAGGTAATACAAATACTTTTAATTGCAATGTAAGTAACATACTAGCAAATGATCCATGTTATCCATCAAATGCTTGTATGAGCACCCAGTATTTTGACCCTTTAGTTTACTCTAAAAATTCAGAAACGATAAACATTGCAAACTATTCTTTAGCGCCCTATAACGTTATACTAAAAACAATTCTAACCCAAATTAAAACAGATGAAAATGACTTAAATATTTCAAATAGATTTTTATCCCTTTGCGATTTGTACTCGAGCACAGAAAAATATGATTCGAGCGATGTAGTCTACTTAAAAGACCTTACATATACCTATGTACAACACCTGTTCAATCGAATTTATGAGTTAAAATGTAAGCAATCTAGTGCTTCAATGATTTTGAATTACGAACTATGCTTAGTTCGATATGAAGACTTATTGAACAAGCGAATTGCACTAATGAAAAAATTAAATAAGTCGGACAAAGCATGTTTTGCATTGTTAGATTTAGCACAGTTTTATACTAAAACAGCAAATTTTGAATTAGCAAACTTGACTTATAATGAGGCATTGAGCAACACAGAGAATCAGTCTCTGATTAACCTAACAAATCATTGGATGTGCATCAGTACTTTAAAAGAAAATATGATCTATGGATCATATAGTATAGAACAGCTTGATTCCATGTGGGCGAATTGTACTTCTTCTGGAAGTGTAAACAGCTATGCAGGAAGAAATGTTGTAAGCATCGACTCCAATTTTGTTGAAGTACTCCCACAAAGCATTTCGATATTTCCTAATCCAGCAAATAACACTTTCACGATTGCTTTAAGAGGAAATGAATGCTTTATAAATATCAAAATTTATACTATTCACAACCAATTAGTAAAAAGTTTGAATGATAAGTTTAAAAGTAAAATGCTAGATGTTGATTTGTCGGATATCGAATCAGGTATTTACTATGTGCAAGTAGAGACTAATGAAGGGGTACACGTATATAAAATAATTAAAAAATAATTTCGAAAAAATCTATGAAAAACACAGTTATCATTTTATCAATAATTTGTACTTGTTTGTTAGTTGCGTGCGAGCGCGAAGGTGTCAGTTTAGGTACGGTGGTTCAACCACCGTACTCTGATACTGGTGCAAATGTCCTCTCTTGTTATATCAATGGGAAGCTTTCAGTTTTTAAGGATGAATCCGCAAGAATCAGAAGTCATACTGTAAATTTATATTACCCAAGTTCTTTATATACTCAAGATACATTTCTAACGATTGGTGCAAATAGGATTACAGATACCAATGAATCTTATATTCAATTAAACGCAAGACATTTAAAAGATACAGGCATGTATCTAATGGATAGGTATGCAAACGGATCTAGTTTTGCAATGTATTCACTTAGAAACAATCCAGAGTTTGAAATCATGTATGTAACATTCAAGGGTAGTACTGCAAAGATGCATGTGATGAAATTAGACACTATTAATAAAATTGTTGCTGGTACATTTTCAGCTTCGCTCAGAATTTATCAGTATGGGCCTGAGATTATTAATATTACAAACGGACGATTTGATTTTAAATACGATGAATACAAATAAACCAAAAATGCGTAGATGTTTGCCAATATTCATTTTTATGATGATGGCATTTTTATTTTTTGCTTGTGAGAAAAGTGATGCAGTACAAGGGGAATATGTACCTAAGCCCGATACCTTAATGCCAGCATACACAGATACAGGTGCAGAGGTAATTGCATTTCGTGTGAATGGGAAAATAGTGATTTCAGAAGACAGAATTAGAAGAACAAGAGGGTTCTCTTCTGGATTTTTCAAGCCTGTTGGAGAGGACAAATATTTACTTTTTTTTCAAGGTGGATACTGGTCTAAAGATAGATGTGAGGGTGTTAGAATTCACATAGATGACATTGTCGATACTGGTACTTTTATTTTAAAAGAGTCAACATTTACTAATGACAATCAAGGTCAATATTATGTAGGTCCTAACGAATCCCTTGCCACTGCTTATACTACTCGAGATAATTTAAAAGGTTATGTATACATTAAGAAGATAGATACAATTAAAAGAATTATTGCAGGCACTTTTGAGTTTGATGCGAAAATTTTTAATTGGTTTGGCCCGGAAGATGATTCCTTATCTGTAACAGATGGAATTTTTGATATGACCTATTAGGATTATTTTTTCTCTACACGAACACCAATATCTTCAACACCCATTAGAGGGTTGTCGCGCATGTTTTGTTCGATACTGAAAGAGTAAACACCTTTGCGAGGAAACTTTACATTTTCCATCACTTTAATTTGGTTAGAGTAGATATCGCCTAAGCCCGAACCCAACCATTTTCCATCGGCTTCTGCCAATTTGAATTCTAATCGTTGGGTTTCGGCTTTAGCTTTAGGTCCTTGTATAGTGAACAACACAAATAAGTTTGAGTATTTGTAATTGCCAGTGTGTCTAACATTGAAATAGATAGTATGTTCTGAAGTAGTATCTGTAACATCAAGATAAAATGCTGGCTTTTGGTTGATGTACCAAGAGTCGTCTTTTATAGTTTGATAACTTTCAAATACTCGCTTCTGATCACATGCAGTAAAAAGAACTGCAAGGAGTAAAACAACTATGTATAACTTTTTTTGCATTACGATTTTTTCGGCCTATTATTTTGCGGTGGTCTGTTTGGATTATTCGGATTTCCTCCGCCATTGTTTTTTGGCGTAGTAGAATGTCCCGCAGTACCTGCATTATTTGGTTTGCGATTATTATTGTTTTTCTTGTTGCGATTGTTTTTCTTCTTACGGTTACGTTCGTCCATTCTCGTAAGCGAATCTTGTCCGACAACATTTTCGTAATCCAATACTTTCTCTACTAATTTCGGAACGATAATCACATCAGATAAATCATCTGGATATTCATTGTTCTTGTTCATCGCGATAATAGAATTAACACGACTAACATGCAATGGAATCCAAGCTTCATCATGACGATAGCTGAACCACATCATCTTTTTAAAGATGTCTGTTTTTTGTAGATAAGCAGAGCCTCTTTTAGTTTTAATTTCTTTGATATCATCTGGGAAATCTTTTAAGGCATCCATATAAGTATCCAACTCGTAATTCAAACAACATTTCAACTTACCGCATTGACCGGCAAGTTTTAAAGTGTTTAAAGATAAGTTCTGATATCTTGCTGCTGAAGTACTAACTGTTTTGAAATCCGTTAACCAAGTAGAGCAACATAATTCTCTACCGCAAGAACCAATACCGCCTAAGCGACTTGCTTCCTGACGCATTCCAATTTGACGCATTTCAATACGTACTTTAAATTCTTCAGCAAGTTTTTTAATCAACTCACGAAAATCTACACGATCTTCTGCCGTATAATAAAAAGTAGCTTTTGTTTTATCACCTTGATAATCGACATCGCTCAATTTCATATCAAGTTTTAGCTCGATAATAATTTTACGTGCACGGTGCATTGTTTCGTACTCCAAGCTTTTCGCTAGTTTCCATTTATCAACGTCGATTGTGCTAGCCTTGCGATACAATTTCTTGATTTCGGGAGCATCTACCGCCACACCTCGCTTTTTCATTTGCATTCGAACCAATTCCCCGGTCATTGTTACATGGCCTACATCGTAGCCCCCAGTTCCCGATTCGACACAGACTAATTCGCCTGCTTCTACATATATATTGTCGGTGTTTCGATAAAAATCTTTACGTGAGCCTTTAAACCTCACTTCAAGTATATTAAATGCTTTGTAGTTAGATGGCATGTCTACGTTAGAAAACCAATCGTATACATCCAGCTTACTACATCCTCCTCCCGTCATACAAGAACCATTGCTCTTACATCCCGCCGGCACACATCCACCACTTGAACATGATCCACATCCCATAATTACATTTTTTATTTAATATGCGAATTTACATTTTTCTTTGCAAATCCCTCATCACTTGAATCGAAAGGTCTAAAAATACCACCTTGGCATTTGCATTTCGTTCAATATGATAGATAGCCTTCTCCAAATGACTAATAATATGAGGTGCATTTAGCTCATTTATTATGGAAGCCATTTTAGGCAATTCGAAGAATTTACTCTCAAAACGAATAATTTCCGATGCCTGAGCATTATATGTTAAACAATCTCTAATAACCTGTAAGCCGAAACGCAACATGTTCTTTTGGTTTTCTCGCCCAAAAGAGGCTACAGCGATTTGATCAATTAAATTCTGAATATCTAAGCCTCTACGCGCATAACACAGCCTAAACCATTGCACAAATACTTCCTCAAGGTTGTTTTCTTCCTGGTTCATTAGGTTGATGCCCGCTTGCATGCTTCCGTCTGCTAAATATGCATAACGTGCCGCACTCTGCTCATCACACCCTTTTTCTATTAAATATGATCGAATCTCTTCATCAGTGAATTTCGAAATCTTAACTAATTGTGTTCTAGACAAAATGGTGTTGATAATTTGATCGTACTGCTCTGCCACTAAAACAAATAAGGTCTTTTCAGGTGGCTCTTCAATCAGTTTTAATAAGCTATTACCCATAGTCCCCAAGAATTCTGGCAACCACATGATCAATACTTTATATTCAGATTCGAATGATTTATAGCTTAATCGCTTAATAATATCGTGGCATTCGGCAATATTGATGTTCGGCTGTTTGTTTTCAGCCGCAAGCTTCATTGTCCACTCTTCTAAATCCATGTATGGAGTTTCCAACATGGCTTCTCTCCACTCTTTGATATAAACCGTACTTACATCTTCTGCCTTTTTAGCAATAATTGGGTAGCTAAAATGTAAATCCGGGTGAATTAATTTATTGTATTTACGACAAGAACCGCATTCTCCGCAAGAATCATTGTCGATTCTGTTAGTACAGTTCAAATATTGTGCATAAGCAACTGCCAATGCTAAACTTCCGCTACCACTCTGACCTAGAAATAATTGCGCATGACTAACCCGCTCTTCATTTATAGAACGAATAAGACGTTCTTTCACATCTGCATGCCCTGGAATCTCTTTAAATAACATGTCGCAATTTATAAAATTTAAAATTCGTTTTCATCCCTTATCTTTGCAAAATGGGAAGATGGCTTGCGCTCGATGTTGGAGCAAAAAGAACGGGTATTGCAGTAACTGATCCCTTGAGGATTATTGCTACTGCTTTAGAAACCGTAGCCACCCACGACCTTGTGCCATATTTGAAGAATTATTTTCAGCATGAACAGGTAGACATTGTAATCGTTGGAGAACCCAAACAATTGGATAATTCCCCATCGGAGTCGGCAAAAGCAATTAATAATGTAATTGTGAAACTCCAGCAATCGATACCAAACATCAATATTCAACGAATGGATGAACGATTTACCTCTAAAATGGCATCTCGAGTTATCGCACAAAGTGGAAAGTCAAAAAAAGAACGACAAAAAAAAGAATTAATAGATACTGTAAGTGCAACCATCATATTGCAATCTTACATGGAAGCACATCAATAAGAATATGATTTTACCAATAATAGCATACGGAGATCCCGTACTTAGAAAAGTAGGAAGAGATATCGATAAAGATTACCCAAATTTATCACAACTTATCGCAGATATGTTTGAAACAATGTATCATGCTAGAGGTGTGGGCTTAGCAGCTCCTCAAATAGGTTTGGATATCCGTTTGTTTATTGTTGATGCATCACCTTTTGATGAAGATGAAGATGATAAACCTGAATTGAAGAATTTCAAAAAAGTATTTATCAATGCTTACATCATCGATGAGTCTGGAAATGAATGGCCATTCAATGAAGGCTGTTTGAGTATTCCTGAAATTAGAGAAGACGTTAATCGTTTATCGAACATCAAAATAAAATATTGCGATGAAAATTTCCTGGAGTACACCGAAGACTACAAAGGAATTTTAGCTCGTATTATTCAACACGAATATGATCATATCGAAGGGAAATTATTCGTCGATAAAATTTCACCAATCAAGAAAAGATTAATCGCTAAGAAATTAGAAGCAATTACTCGAGGCATGGTGAAACCTGATTATAAAATGAAGTATCCAGCGGTTTCGAAAAAAAGACGCTAAAATGTGATAATGTGACAATGAGCTAATGTGCCAATGAGTCAATAATTATTAGCACATTGGCTAATTTACCTATTCGGGTCATTCTTAAACGAAATCTTTCCTTGATTTAACAACTGCATAAACTGGTTGATTTTGACTACATCCAATAATGGATTGTATCGGTCTTGTCCGCGCCAGTATAGCTTTTCAGATTGTTGTTGGAAATAATATTTTGTGTTTTGTGCACCATCCCATGTCATGGCTGAGCTTAATGCCATCATCAATTTATCATCTAAATTTCTTTTGGCAATCATCAAGTCGTCGTCTGGTAATCTAAGTTTGATGAAGGCTTGTTTGAATTGTTCGATGGTTGCAAATGGGAAGATATATACCATCGGTAAATCGATAGCATCCATCTTTAATTTGAAAATTGCACTGAGTGTATTTCCTTGTAAATTTTCAGGAATAATGAGCTCTTGTTTTTTATAACCTAAACAAGAAATGTGAATAGTATCGCCAACACTTACTACAAGCGAGAAGAAGCCTCGCATATCTGTATATGTACCTCGATAGTTCCTGGAAACGTTAATGATATTAACAAAGGGAAGGGGTTCTAAACTATCAGCATGTATTACAATTCCAGAAAATTGAACGAGCTTTTTATCCTGTGCATTTGAATTTAAACTTAATGCTGAAGTGAAAATCAACAGCAGGAAAAATAACTTTTTAATCATAATTGTAATACATGCTAATTAAAGCAGTAACGTTTGTTTTAGCTTCTTAGTCTTTCAGGCAATACTGCATTTGGATCGTCCATATCAGTAATATTAATCGCCTCAACTGAGTTGATTTCAGGAATAGAACGTTTTAATGCTTGCTCCACACCTGCTTTTAATGTCATGATGCTCATTGGACATGAACCGCATGCTCCTAATAATTTTAGTTTCACAACCATGTCTTCCGTTACTTCTTGCAATGCAACGTTACCACCGTCTGCTTCTAAATATGGTCTGATTTGATCTAATGCACCTTCGATGCGTTCGATTAATTCTGTGTTTACTTGACTCATTTTTATATGTATTTATACAAAGTTAATATTATTTATAACAATTCTAATTAAGAACTGTTTCCGGCAAGTTTGCATTTAAAATAGCTACTTGTTGAGCTACGTTAGATACAATGCCTTTAAATGCGATTGAAGTAGGGTGCTCATCATTTAAAATGATAGGCTCACCTATTTCTCCTGCTTCACCTACTGCCTGAACCAATGGAATTTCACCTAAAAAGGCTACATCTATTTGTTGTGCAAGCTTTCTGCCACCTTCTTTTCCGAATAAGTAGTATTTATTATCAGGCAATTCTTCTGGAATGAAGTAAGCCATGTTTTCAACGATACCTAAAATTGGCACGTTAATACCTTGCATTTTAAACATCGAAATACCTTTACGTGTATCTGCTAATGCAACATTTTGAGGAGTTGAAACGATAACAGCTCCTGTTATAGGGAAGTTTTGTGCTAAAGTAATGTGTACATCACCAGTTCCTGGAGGCGTATCTACAATTAGGTAATCTAATTCACCCCAATTTGCATCTTGGAATAACTGACGAAGTGCTGTAGTAACCATTGGTCCTCTCCAAGGAATAGCTTGGTTAGGATCAGTAAAGAAACCAATCGACAATAATTTCACTCCATATTTTTCAATAGGAAGTAATTTCATTTTTTCGCCTTCTTTTTCAGCACTCGGACGAGCACCTTCTAAATGGAACATCATTGGAATTGATGGTCCGTAAATATCAGCATCAATTAAACCAACTTTCGCACCTTGCTTACTTAAGCCTATAGCCAAGTTTACCGCTACTGTAGATTTTCCAACACCGCCTTTACCTGACGCTACAAGAATAATGTTTTTGATATTTGGGAAATTATTTAAACCTTCTTTTTGTGTAACTCTGGATGTCATGTTGATTTTAACTACCGCATCTTTACTTACAAAATGGTGAATAGCATTAACACAAGCATTATGAATAAGCTCTTTTAATGGGCAAGCTGGAGTTGTAAGGATTACACTGAATGAGATTTCATTATCATTAATTTTGATATCCTCAATCATATTTAAAGTCACCAAATCTTTTTTCAAATCTGGTTCTTCTACATGGCTTAATGCCTTTAGGATTTCTTCTTTGGTATACATAACATTGATTAGTGCTGCAAATGTACCAAAAGAACCCAAAGCAAGGGTCATTTGTTTGTATTTTTTCGACTATTTTAGGTGAATATGACTGCTTTGTAGAGCAACGTTCCCCGAAGCGTCTACCGCTCTAATGGTAAAGTCGACATCGCTAAACCTAGGGTCGTTCATCACTATAAAAGTATCAATACTTGCTTGGTTAGAATCTGGGGTTTGCTGAATGAACAAAAGAGTTTCGTCGGTACCCAAATATAAACGAAGAGAAGCCTCAGCTATTTGATGATTATCGGTAATATTAATTTTAAAAAAAGCAGTGTCGCCAAAATCATACGCTTGATGTAATATCGCTGGCAGAATTTTCGTGATAACAGGAAGTTCTGTATCCTTTGGTTCAGGCGGAGCATCGTCGCAAGCATTTAAAGCGAAAGCAATACTCGATAATAGAATTAGTAAACGTAGCTTATTCATATTTCTAATTGGAGCGAAGTTCGTGCCAAAATTCGTTTATATTCGTGCTTTTTAAACAATATCCTTAAATTCACTCTGAGATTCCTTATTTATGAAAAAAGTTCGCATAGCTCTATATTCAATCGTATTACTGATGGTAATAGGCTTTGTGCTCATTCTTGCCTTTAGAGAAAGTATTCTAAAAAAAGTAATTGAAAAAGTAATTGCTTCTGAGAAATCTAAACATTCTTTAACAATTAAAATTAACGAAGCTAGTTTCGTTGGATTAACAACTGTACAAATGAATGGCATTAGTGCAGTACCTGAAAATAGAGATACCCTAATTCGCATAGATCATTTTAAAGTTAGCGTTGCCATATTTCCATTATTTCTGGGGCATATAAAAATTGATGAGTTAATCAGTTCGAATGCTGTATTGAATGTCGTTAATAAAAATGGAGAACGAAATTTCGATTTTTTATTGAAGAAAAAAAATCCTGAAGATACTGTTAAGAAAGATCAGTCGGGATTAGATCTCGCAGATATTGCAGATAATTTGATTAACGAACTTCTATATAAAGTTCCGAATAACATGTCGATTGTAAATTATCGTTTAAATGTTGTTGATGATGATTTGAAATTTACAATTAATGCTGAAAATATTAATATTGATGATCATCAATTGCGTTCTCGTTTAGTATTGAACAATAACGAATCGGTATGGCATATGGAAGGAGATATCTATCCATCTGATAAAAAATTGAATGTTCGCTTTTTTGCTGAAAACAAAAAAGTGGAGCTTCCATATTTAGAACAGAAAATCGGATTGAAATTAAGTTTCGATACAGTATCTACACGGATGGATGATATTCAGTTTACATCTGGAGAGTTAAGAATATTCGGAAACTGGTCGATGAAAAATTTATTGGTTAATCATCCTAAAGTTTCTCAAAAAGATGTTATCATCCCAAATGCTTCAATAGATTGCAATATGTTTATTGGCGAAAAATCAATTTCGATAGATAGCACATCAACAGCTTACCTTGGCCAGATAAAAGCTAGGCCATTTATTAAATACACTATTGCTCCATCTAAGATTTACGAATTAAAATTCGACACAGAAGAATTAGATGCGCAAGCATTTTTCAATTCATTCCCTCAAGGATTATTTTCTTCATTAGAAGGAATAAAAGTAAAAGGAAGTTTAGCTTATCATTTGAATTTCGAATTAGATTCTAAATCGCCTTGGAAATGTAAATTCGATTCGGAGTTGAAGAAAAAAGATTTCGGAATAATCGGATTTGGAGAAACGAATCTTCAAAGAATCAATGGAGATTTCACGTATGTTCCTTACGAATACGGTCAGCCAATGCGACCAATTTTAGTAAGCACTGCGAATCCGAATTACACACCATATGCAGAAATTTCAGATTATATAAAAAACGCATTATTAACTACTGAAGATCCATTGTTTTTTAGTCATAGAGGATTTTACGAAGAAGCCTTTAGGCAATCAATTGCAACCAATTATGTTGCGAAAAGATTTAAGCGCGGAGGAAGTACAATTTCTATGCAGTTGGTAAAAAATATTTTCTTGAGTAGAAATAAAACAGTAGCTCGAAAATTAGAAGAGATGATTATTGTTTGGTTAATCGAGAATAACCGATTGAGTTCTAAACAAAGAATGTATGAAGTGTATTTAAACATTATCGAATGGGCGCCGAATGTATATGGCATTGGAGAAGCATCAAGATTTTATTTCAATAAATTACCATCACAATTAAATTTAGGCGAAAGTATATTCTTAGCGAGTATAGTTCCGAAGCCTAAGAAATTCAAATATTCATTTATGCCCGACGGCACCTTGAAGCCATACATGCATAATTACTTCAGATTTATTGGAGGATTGATGGTAAAACGAGGAAAAGTTCCTGCGAACGACACGCTTAATATTTTCAACTCAGTTGTATTAAGAGGAATTGCTAGGAATTACGTAGTAGCAGATTCATTGCAAATTATTCCTGAGTCGGAAGAAGTAATGGATGAAATTAAGAATTTACTCGGCGAATAATCATTAAATATTCTGTTACTGCATTTATCATCCTGCATATAAAAACCTGCATATCTGCGGTTGTAAAAATCTATTACTGCGCATAGTTTTACATCATGCTAGTAAAGACTTATGGAAGTGCAGTACACGGAGTGAACGCAATTCTCATCACAGTAGAAGTAAACATTGTAACGGGTGTAGATTATCATTTAGTAGGTTTACCAGACAGTGCGATAAAGGAAAGTAATCTAAGGATAGAGTCGGCATTAAAGCATGTTGGGTTGAGTATGCCGAGGATGAAGATAGTGGTAAACATGGCGCCGGCGGATATCAGGAAGGAAGGATCTGCTTATGACCTCACTATTGCAATGGGAATTTTAGCTGCGAGTGAACAAATTCCTACGGATAAATTATCTACATATTTAATCATGGGTGAACTTTCTTTAGATGGAAGTTTGAAAGCGATTAGAGGAGCCTTGCCAATTGCTATAGAAGCGAAGCGAAGAGGATTTGAAGGATTCATACTACCTATGAAAAATGTTCGCGAAGCCGCGATTGTAGGTGGCCTGAAAGTTTATGGCATGGAAAACATTTCGGAGGTCGTAGATTTTTTAAAAGGGGAAAAAGTTTTTGCACCGTATCAGTTGAATACCAGAGATGATTTCTTTTCGAAGTTGGAAGATTTCGACACTGATTTTTCAGATGTGAAAGGGCAAGAGAATATTAAGCGAGCGATGGAAATTGCAGCAGCGGGCGGTCATAATATTATTTTAATAGGTCCTCCAGGTGCAGGAAAAACAATGCTTGCGAAACGCTTAGCTACGATACTGCCTCCATTAAGTTTAAACGAAGCTTTAGAAACTACGAAATTGCATTCGGTTGCAGGGAAATTAAAATCCAGTGATGCATTAGTTTCAACCCGGCCATTTCGCGCGCCACATCATACTATCTCTGATGTAGCATTAGTTGGGGGAGGAACATTTCCGCAACCGGGTGAAATTTCATTAGCACACAATGGTGTGTTATTTTTAGATGAACTCCCAGAGTTTAAACGTGCCGTGTTAGAAGTAATGCGCCAACCCTTAGAAGAGCGCCGTGTTACCATTTCACGCGCACGTTTTTCAATAGAATATCCTGCAAGCTTTATGCTTGTAGCATCTATGAATCCTTGCCCTTGCGGATACTTCAATCACCCAACAAAAGAGTGTTCGTGTAAAGCAGGAGCAGTGCAAAGTTATATCAGTAAAGTTTCTGGTCCCTTGTTAGATAGAATAGACATACATGTGGAGGTGACGCCAGTTGCTTTTACGGAACTAACCGATAAACGTGTAGAAGAAAAAAGTGCTGATATCAGAATGAGAGTAATAAAAGCACGTGCAATTCAATCCGTTCGATTTAAAGAAAATGATTTAGTGCATTGCAATGCACAAATGAATACCAAAAAAGTAAGAAGTGTTTGTGTGATTTCGGAAGAAGGAAGTCAGA